>OJXH01000001.1_pt1 | contig 529685 bp, 486 predicted proteins | sample 1600621 | NCBI WGS metagenome assembly OJXH01 (sample SAMN04436989, study PRJEB24849) | human gut metagenome | biome: human gut; feature: NICU; material: stool | host: Homo sapiens | place: USA: Saint Louis, MO | collected 2013-03-12
ATAGTCTGCAGGTGCATAATAACGGATACGATGATGACGCATCATCTTATATACCTTTTCTTTATCTTTCTTAAATGGATCATATACACCTATAGAATGACCCCCATTAGCGTTCACAAGACTCATACAAGGAATATCTGTATCGCTATCTCCAATATAAATCATGTTACGGAACGGCACACGTTGATTTTCAGGCTTAATGTAATCATTAACACCAGTATCATTAATATCGAGAATTCCTTTTTGAATACGGAACAAAAATTGCGTCTTATTCGTATAGTTAATGGCTTGTGCGGGCCAAACAGCTACACCTTTATCATCGAACATAAATGCACTGGCATAGATTTTGGTAAAAGCCCCCTCTTTTGCCATTTCAGTGCCTTCGATCATTTCTTTTAAGCCAGACGAAATAATATAATGTTCAATCTTAACGCCTTGTTCTAAGCCATATTGACGAATGCGTTCAAACCAAGTCCGTACCCCTTCGTATAATTCTACTTGATTGCCGTATTCCATGAGCTTATCTTTTGTTACATAGAAATGGCCTACTGCTTCTTGAATCATTTTGTACATATAGGCTAAGTTATTATCCATATCATGTTTTTTAGCCAATTGATTTGATTCATGCCAAAATTGTTTGATTTGCTCTTCGTTATAGCCTACCGATTGAATGAATCCTTGTGCCTGCATATCGTCAGGGGTTAATGTCTTATCAAAGTCGTAACACATTGCTAACACGGGCATAGATGAGTCAGATGATTGTAAATTATCTTTACTATCTTTCTTATACGTTATCATAAATGCACCTCCTTTTAAACTAAACAAAAAATATATTTACACTCTCTTATATTCCTGAGATACCTGCTTGACAACCCCTTTGGTATCTATTTTACACGATAAGTCAATTCATTTAATTTAATAATTCCTCGTAATTCTCTCTAAAATAAGCTATCCTGTGTTACAGTTTCTTTTACAATCCAGCTCTTTTCCGTACTTTCTTTGATAATTTCTCTTTTTGAAAGTCTTCCAATAAGTAAGCTAGAATTTGGGTCATGATGTAAACGATTATATCGAACCACCGCTTGATTAGTATTAGCATAACAATAACGGCAAAAGTGGCTACAGCTATCATAGGCTCCAATATCACCATGTAAATAACAATTACATTCTGGTCGTGCTGGCGCGCGTTTAGGTGCTTTTAATTTTATATTCCAGGCCCTTTCATAACAATCTAAGGTTAAACACCCTTCTGTATCAGCACCAAGCTTTTTAAAGATATCCCCTTCTCCACAGGTTTTAAGATTCATATGATTGGAATGAGCTATGGAAACAAATTCTTTAATGATCTTAGTTTGAACATCTAAACTTGGTCTATATCCTTCTGGAAAATTCTGAGCCACCTTATCAAATATATCTAAAAAGCTAACAACAACTGTATCTGTATAACTTTTAAGGGCTTGAGCCATTTTGTAAAAGCTTTCACAATGAAAATCAACGGTATATTCATTGGTTAAAATGATAGGATCATAGCGCCACACCATAGATTGAGAATTAAGCTGTTTAGAAATATGTTTAAATCCTTCTATAACAGACGTATAAGTTGGCACGTAGGGTTCAATATCAGTTCCATAAGGCGTTATAGTCATATGCCAGTATTGTCTGTAATCAACAATTTCATTTAGTAGTGGAATAAACGGTAAAGGATTCTTTGTACAGAATGCAATCCCATCTACCACCTCTTGATTAATTGGATACCGTGTCACCTGTAGGGGATTATAAGGGTTACGAACATCTACAAAACCTTCACGTATACGATTGATTAGCCATTGCCCATAAAAAGCAGGAATATCTGTACGTTGCCCAGTCTGTAATATCATAGCCCCTGCCCTTTCAGTAAAATAAAAACATAGGAGTATTATATCATATCTAATAGTAAGTATTTATGGAGTTAATGTGATTTTTGCTGTATAGTTCATTATTATTTTATGGTACTATACATACTATAGAATATGAGGAGAACTAAATTATGAATGATATTTTTGAACGCAACCATCCTATGAAGGATGATAAAGAATTTATTACATCCTATTGGGCAGATCGAGCTCACGATTTTGGCGCTTTACGTGCAAAAGAATTGGAAAGTCCCAAACTAAAATTATGGAGAGAAGAATTAACTAGTCATATATTTGATTCTGATAGATCTTTACGAATATTAGATATTGGATGTGGAGCCGGCTTTTTTAGTATTATACTATCTCAACTTGGTCATACAGTGCATGGCATTGATATTACACCTAATATGATAGATGAGGCAAATCAACTAGCAGAGTCCCTCGATTGTGATGCAACCTTTTCTGTGATGGATGCAGAGAATCTAGGATTTGATACTAATACCTTTGATATCGTTGTGGCCAGAAATGTAACGTGGAATTTACCCCATCCTGACAAAGCCTATGCCGAATGGTTTCGCGTCATTCGCCCAGGCGGTTTGATTTTAAACTATGATGCGGAACATGCTCGTAATCATCATAATGTACCACAATCTGTTCATCATGCCCATGAACATGTAAGCAACGAATTAAAAGAACGATGTCACACCATTTATCATATGCTCGACATTTCGTCTTATACACGACCTCAATGGGATAAAGAACTACTTACTAAATTAGGTGCTAGTTCTGTTACCATTGATCTAACTGTAGGTCCGCGCCTTTACAATGAGGAAGACGAGTTTTATATTCCTGTCCCCATGTTCTTGGTGAAAGCAATTAAATAAATCTATATAATATATAACACAAAACCCACTCTATGATTATCATGAGTGGGTTTTGTGTTTAGATTAACTGCTAATTACTAAAATATACCTGAGCTTTATCAATCTCTGCCCGTAGTTTTTCTTCATCAATTGTAAGCAGTTCTTTGTCTTTCATAAGAACTTTACCACCCACAATTGTAGTATTTACATCGGAGCTATTAGCAGAGTATACAAGAGCTGCTAAATCATTGTAACGAGGCATCCAGTGCATACCAGATACATCATATAGCACGATATCTGCACGATAGCCTTTATCTAATACACCAAGATCTGTATATCCCAATGCTTTTGCACCTTCTACAGTGCCCATGTTCCATGCGGCTTGAGCAGGAATAGCCTTTGGATCATAAAGACGTGCTTTATGTAATGTTGCTGCAAGACGTACTTCTTCAAGCATATCCGCGTTATTATTAGAAGCGGAGCCATCTGTACCAAGACCAACCGTAATACCTTTGGCAATCATTTCAGGTACTGGTGCAATACCACTAGCTAATTTTAAATTAGATTGTGGGTTATGAGCTACGGCTACATTATTTTCAGACATAATAGCCATATCTTCGTCTGTCACATGAACGCAGTGTGCGGCTAAGGTAGTATTCCAGAATAAACCTAAATCATGCATATGAGCAATTGGTGTCTTACCAGTAGCTTTCATAACATTCTCCACTTCTCCTATTGTTTCGGACAAGTGCATATGAATACCACAATTTAATTCATGAGATAAGGCAATCACCTTTTCCATATAATCATCAGGGCAAGTATATGGTGCATGTGGTCCAAGCAATACTTTGATGCGGTCATTATCAAAGCCGTTCCAAGTGCGGAATAAGTCAGCATTTTCAACTAATGCTTGATCTGCTGTTGGGGATACACCGGCTAAGCCACGTGACAATACAGAGCGAATACCTGTTTCTTTTACCACCTCAGCAGTAGTATTCATAAAGAAATACATGTCGCTAAATGTAGTGGTACCAGTGCGCAACATTTCAGCAATACCGAGTTGTGTGCCGTACCGTACATAAACGTCATTTAATTTTGCTTCTGTTGGCCAAATAGCCGTTTCAAGCCATTCCATAAGCTCAAGATCATCTGCATAGTTTCTAAATAGACCCATCGCAATATGAGTATGTGTATTTACAAGACCTGGCGTAGCCAATTGACCTTTACCGTCTAGTACTTCCTTAGCAGAGTCTTTTACCTTTTCAGATTCACTATCGTTTAAAATAGCTGTAATATAACCATTTTTAATTTCAATGGCATGATTTTTTAGAACCCCCTCATCGGTGAGGACGTCTACATGAGTAATCAATAAATCAGACATAGTCTTCCCTCATAGGTATAACCGAGCCATGATAGCTCGGTTATATTTGTTTAATTTGAAAGCTAGTATAGTTTAGATATAAAATGTATTACAGAAACCATTATATTTCAATACAGTATTAGTTTACTTTTGTTAGATAATCGATTTGTTCTTGTGTTAAAGAATCTAAGTCATAGCCCATAGAGTTCAATTTAAGTTTAGCGATTTCCACATCTAATTCATGAGGCAATACGTATACTTTTGGATCCATTTCTTTACCATTTTTCAAGATATACTCTGCAGCAAGGGCTTGCATAGCAAAGGACAAGTCCATAATTTCTGCAGGGTGACCATCGCCAGCTGCAAGATTTACTAGACGGCCTTCAGCCAATACATATAACTTACGGCCGTCAGCCATAGTATAGCCTTCAATATTTTGACGAACTCGTTCGTGGCTTACAGCAAGTTCAGTAAGATCAGAAACGTTCACTTCGCAGTCAAAGTGACCAGCATTACATAAGATAGCTTTATCTTTCATCACTTTGTAATGCTCTTTTACAATAACATCTTTACAACCTGTTACAGTACAGAAGATATCCCCAACCTTAGCGGCTTCAATCATAGGCAATACCTTGAAGCCATCAAATACAGCCTCTATAGCTTTAATTGGATCTACTTCAGTTACATATACGTGTGCTCCAAGGCCTTTTGCGCGCATCGCAACGCCTTTACCACACCAGCCATAACCAGCAACAACAACGTTCTTACCTGTTACAGTTAAGTTCGTAGTGCGCATGATACCATCCCAAACGGACTGACCTGTACCATAGCGATTATCGAAAAGATATTTACAGTAAGAGTCATTGACAGCAATCATAGGGAATGTTAATTGTTTAGCGTTCTCTAATGCATATAAACGATGTACACCTGTTGTGGTTTCTTCACTTCCCCCTAACAAACGTTCTTTTGCATCTTGTCGTGTAGTATGCAATAGATTTACTAAATCACCACCATCATCAATGATAATATGTGGTTTATGATCAAGTGCTTTATGGAGGAAGTTAAAATATTCTTCATCAGTACAATCGTACCAAGCATATACAGTAATGCCCATATCTACAAGACCTGCAGCTACATCGTCTTGTGTAGACAACGGATTGGAGCCCGTTACAATTACATCTGCACCACCGCGTTTTAATACAGTCGCAAGGTATGCTGTTTTTGCTTCCAAGTGGACACTAACAACAATTGTTTGGCCTTTGAAAGTTTGTTCTGCTTCAAAACGGTCACCTAATGTGTTTAATGTAGGCATAAAGTTAGAAACCCAATCAATTTTTTTGCGACCTTCTGTTGCTAAATTTATGTCTCTAATTAAAGATTGCATAATATCTCCTTTTACTCATACAAGTAGATACAATAAAATTAATAATTGATAGTAAATCTACTTAGATTTATTGATACTATATAATTTTGTTAATATCGTTGTAGATACTTACTTATATAGATAATATATTGTTTATATAGAATGCTTAATAAGCTAATCATTAAGATAATAGACTATTTAGATTCTACAATCTGGCGTAGCTTACCGATTGACTCTTCATAATTTGGAGTCAATACTCCCTCTTCGGTGATAATCGCTGTTACAAGTTCATGAGGTGTTACATCGAATGCAGGATTAAGTACATCAATACCACTAGGGGCTATTTGAACACCGTGTAAAGCTGTTACTTCATCATCATTGCGCATCTCAATAGGAATATCTCCACCATTTTCCAGAGTAAAGTCAAATGTACTATAAGGAGCGGCTACATAAAACGGAATATTGTGGAATTTAGCTAGTACAGCCACACCATAGGTACCAATCTTATTGGCTACATCCCCTTTTGTAGTGATGCGGTCAGCACCGACGATAACAGCATCAATTAACCCATGTTGCATCGCATAGGCTGCCATATTATCAGTTTCAAGAGTAATAGGAATACCATCCTCGTGAAGTTCAAAGGCTGTAAGTCGAGCACCTTGTAATAATGGACGTGTTTCATCAGCATATACGCGTTCTAATTGACCGTTTTCATGTAATTTTCGAACAACACCAAGAGCTGTTCCTAGGCCACCTGTAGCTAGTGCACCAGCATTACAATGAGTTAAGATGCGAATATTCTTTTTACCTTCAAATAATGTAGCCCCTGCTTCGGCCATACGTCTATTCAAAGACACATCTTCTTCGTGAATGATAATAGCTTCTTTTGTAATGAGATCTACTACTTCACTCATTGAGGACATACTGTCAACATTAGTTTTCACAAGAGAAATGACACGATCTACAGCCCAAGCTAAGTTGATTGCTGTAGGGCGAGTTTCTTTTAAGGTCTCACTAAACTCATATAAGTTTGTAAGTTGTTCACTAAATGGCGCCTCTAAACGTCCTGCTTCCATAGCAGCTAAAATGAGACCATAACTAGCAGCTACGCCAATAGCAGGTGCTCCACGAACGCGAAGCATTTTAATAGCTTCGGCCACTTGGCGCCAATCTGTACAGTGAACGTATGTAATTTCAGTAGGCAATTTAGTTTGATCTAATAGTACCAGCGTATCTTTACGCCATTCAATATTAATCATAACTTCTCCTTCGATGAACTATTGTGTATCATTATGAGTTGATTATAGTTTAAAACCACCATATTCATGCATGCGATTATGAGCATCATAACGAGCATCCACATCGATTGCATCAATAGCTCCTAAGATAAGAGATTTTAGTTGAGCCGCCATATTGCCCATCATTTCTACAACTTCCGCATGTGTCAAAGCAGATTCAGAAATACCTGCTGCATAGTTGGTAATCATAGAGATCGTAGCATATGCCATTTCAGCTTCATTCGCTAAATTTACTTCCGGTACATTTGTCATACCTACTGTATCGCCACCGAGCATGTGGAACATTTTGATTTCTGCAGGAGTCTCAAAACGAGGGCCTTCAGTACATACATAGGTACCTCCATTGTGTATCGTAAGGCCTTGTTCCGTACCTACCTTTTGAAGAATATTACGTAATTCAGGGCAGTATGGATTTGTTACATCAAGATGTGCCACTGGACGGTCCCCGCCTTCATAAAACGTAGTGATGCGGTTCTTTGTGAAATCTAAGAATTGGTCAGTCAACACAAAATGACCTGGCTTAAAGTTCTCATTTAAAGAACCTACTGCTGTCGTGGAGATAATAAATGTAACGCCTAGTTTTTTGAGGCCCCAAATATTAGCACGATAGTTAATTTTGTGTGGAGGAATTGTATGATCTTTGCCGTGACGAGCTACAAAGATTACAGTTTTCCCATGGTATGTACCTTGTACATAATCTATTTCACCATATGGTGTCACTAAGGATTCTTCATGAATATTTTCAAAGATGGACGGATCATAAACACCAGTACCACCAATTACGCCAATTGCACTCATTGTGACCTCCTATTATTAATAACTCTATCTTTTATTTTCTCATAGAATAGAAAAACAGGCTATAGGAAAAACCTAGTAGCCTGTATTTTTTCTACATATTATAAAGTTTTTATTGAATTGGACCTTTTGAAGTGAACATATTTTGTAACTCTTCACGTGTGAAATGATATTTTTCATTACAATAATGGCAAACAAGCTCTGTTACGTCATCTTCCAAAATAGCATTCTTATCTTCTTCACGTAATGTCATTAGCACACTGGCAAAGCGATCACGACCACAACGACATTGGAAATGAATTGGTTCATTATATACTTGATTCACAGTTAAACCATCGAGAACGCGTTCCATAAGACCTTTACCATCTGGATTTGCTTTCAAATATTCTGTAATAGGACCAAGTTCATTAATATTCTTTTCTACTTGTGCTAATGCTTCATCTGTAGCATCCGGTAAGGCTTGTACGATAAAACCTCCAGCTACAACTGTATGGTAATCTGGATCTACTAATACACCTAAACTAATCGTTGACGGTACTTGTTCAGATGCATATAAATAATATGCCAAATCCTCTGCTACTTCACCACTTTGAATCGGGCTTGTAGAAGTATAGTCTTGCGCCAATTGTGTAAATCGTGTAACTTGTACTTCCCCATTATGACCTACGGCAGAACCAACATCAAGCTTACCAGCATGCTTTAAAGGTACATCTACATGTGGCTCGTCTACATAGCCTCGAACCGTATTATCAGAGAATGCATCTACATGAACTACACCTAGTGGACCATCACCTTTGATACGAAGACTTACGTTTTCATGGTTTTTAAAATCACCAGCCAATAAAATAGCTCCCGTCATAGCACGACCTAAAGCAGCTGTTGCTACAGGCCATAAATCATGACGTACACGAGCTGTTTCAACTGTATCGGTTGTTACAGCTAAAGACATACGAACCCCTTCTCGGGTTGTAAAACGTTTTATATAATCCATTCTATCATTCCTTATTTCTACTTATTTTATATAAGATATTATATTTATATTGCTTATATAGTATATCATGTCAAATATTTAACTTTCAATAATAGAGAATATATGTTCGTCTAGTCTGATTTAAAGTTAAAAGAACATATTTTCGATGATATAAAAACACCCAGTACCATGAGATACTGAGTGTTATATATACAGTTCTTAGATTTGATCGATAAGGTTAACCATTTCGATTGCACCCATAGCACAATCATAACCTTTATTACCCGCTTTTGTACCAGCGCGTTCGATAGCTTGCTCGATGTTTTCAGTAGTCACTACACCAAACATAACTGGAATACCAGTTTCTAATGAAACGTGGGCAATGCCTTTTGCTACTTCATTACATACATAATCATAATGAGTAGTAGAACCACGAATAACTGCACCTACACAAATAACTGCATCATAACGACCAGATAAGGCAGCTTTTTTAGCAATCAATGGAATTTCATAAGCACCGGGAACCCAGATTACTGTAATGTCCTCTTGTTTAACGTCATGACGCAATAAGCAGTCTTCTGCTCCACCAATTAATTTCGACGTGATGAATTCATTAAAACGAGAACCAATAATAGCAAATTTCTTACCAGAACCTAACAAATTACCTTCTTGAACTACCATTATGATGACCTCCTATATTCCGTACATAGATTTTCTATGTGTGATAAAAACATTCTAAATTGAAGATAGACCATTATTAGTCTTCTAACATATGACCCATTTTTTCTTCTTTTGTTTTCAAATAGCCTGCATTAAATTTATTTGCTGCAATAATAAGTGGTACACGACTAGTCACATTAATTCCCCAATGTTCTAAGCCATGACGTTTTTCTGGATTGTTAGTTAATAAGCGAATACTATTAATACCTAAAAAGCGTATAATTTGTGCCGCCAAAGAATATTCACGCATATCTGCAGGGAAACCTAATTGCTCATTCGCCTCTACTGTATCAAGGCCTTGTTCTTGTAATGCATAGGCTTTAATTTTATTAGTCAGCCCAATACCTCGGCCCTCTTGACGCATGTATACTACAACGCCTTTGCCTTCTTTTTCAATAGCACGCAACGCATTGTCTAATTGTTCACCACAATCACAGCGCTTAGAACCAAATACATCGCCTGTTAAACATTCAGAATGAATACGTACAAGCACATCGCTACAATCTTTAACATTGCCCTTTACGATAGCTAAATGCTCTTTATGATCTAATTCATTCTTAAATACAAAGATACTAAAATCACCAAACTTAGTAGGTAATTTAGAGCATGCACCAAGTTCAACCATATCTTCATGTTGTTTACGGTATTCAATAAGTTCCGCCACAGAAGCTATTTTTAAGTCATGTTCTTTAGCAAATTCCATAAGATCCGGTAAACGTGCCATATCGCCATCATCTTTTGTGATTTCACAAATAACGGCAGCCTCTTGTAACCCGGCTAAACGACAAAGATCAATAGATGCTTCTGTATGACCTTGTCGTACCAATACGCCTCCCTCTTTATAGACAAGTGGGAACACATGACCTGGACGGCGAAAATCTTGAGGTTTTGCAGATGGATCTAATAATTTTTGGATTGTATAGGCACGCTCTGCTGGAGATACACCGGTTGTAGTATCTACATGGTCAACAGTAACAGTGAAAGCAGTTTCATGGTTATCAGTATTTTTAGTAACCATTGCAGGAATGCCAAACTTTTCTAACGCTTCGCGGCGCATAGGCGTACATACGATACCGCGAGCGTATTTAACCATGAAGTTAATGTTTTCTTGCGTCGCAAACTCTGCAGCAATGATAAGATCACCTTCGTTTTCACGGCTTTCATCATCAACGATAATAACAGGTTTACCAGTTTTAAGGTCTTGTAAGACTTCATTAATAGAATGTAATTGTTCGCTCATAGGAACGCTCCTTACTTATATAAATCCATTCTCTACTAAGAGAGATTGCATAGAATTTTTAGGCTTTTCTTCGGTAGGTTCACTACCAAGATTCATAAAATGACGAATATATCGTCCAGCAATATCCGTTTCTAAATTGACCTCTGTTCCAATATGAGTAAAACCTAAAATAGTTTCACTCAAAGTGTGAGGAATGATAGAGACGGAAAAACTACTTTCTGTTCGTCGCATAATTGTGAGGCTAATTCCATCGATGGTAATGGAGCCCTTATAGATAACATAATCCATAACGGATTTTGGAGCCTCGATAGTAAAGATAATGGCATTATCGGTTTGTTCACGATTAATAATACGACCTGTACCATCTACATGGCCTGCCACAATGTGACCACCAAATCTACCATTAGCAAGCATAGCTCGCTCTAAGTTGACTGGTTGATGGACTTTCAAATTAGTAAACGTAGTCATCTTAATGGATTCTGGCATCACATCCGCTGTAAATATACTATTGCCAATCGTTGTGGCCGTCAAGCACACCCCATTAACAGCTACGGAATCACCAACTTTTAAATCGCTAAAAATTTTTTCTCCTCGAATTGTTATGGTTAAGGATTTAGGGCCCTTTTTAATGTTCTCGACGCGGCCAATTTCTTCAACGATTCCCGTGAACATAAGCGCCCCTCCTTCCTTGACGATACGCTTCAATGCGAATGTTATTATCTAATACTTTAGTCTTGGTAAAAGTTAATTGCGGTGAAACCTCTAAACTTTCAAAACCTCGACCTCCTACAGCAGGTGTTGCATCGTTACCACCAATAATGGTATTTCCAATATATGTTACGACCTTATCAAAGTTCTTCGTTTCCACAAAGGAACTGATAATTGCAGATCCACCTTCAACAAGAATAGATGTGTAACCTAGTTCACCTAGTTTTGTAAGAATATCATCGATAGATAATTTCTTAATATCTATGACAATGTCTGTGCTCTTGCTTTTACGAGTAGAAATAGATTCTACTACGGTTACTTGAGCACCAACTTGTTCTAAGGCTTGTATCCGATCCTTAGGACAACCTTTAGATACGAATATATGAATCTTGCGATTATTTATTTCAAAGACACGACTAGTAGTAGGTGTTCTACCAAGACTATCCAAGATAATTACATTTGGTTGATGAATCGTAATCGGTTCATCAAGTATGCTTTTATCTAATAACGCATCTGATAATTCACTATCCGTTAAACGACAATTTAACTGTGGATTATCTGCCAAAATTGTACCAATTCCAACGAGCATGGCATCATGCGTGGCACGCAACACATGTCCATCACGACGAGAGGACTCATTTGTAATCCATTGAGATTGTCCAGTAGATGTAGCAATTTTCCCATCTAGTGACATAGCACTTTTTAGAGTGACAAAAGGCTTACCTGTCTGTATATAGGTAAAGAAATGCTCATTTAGTTCAGCACATTCATCACTACATACGGGGCAAACAACCTCAATACCTGCTTCACGAAGTAACTCCATTCCTTTTCCAGAAACTAGTGGATTTGGATCCGTACTACCTACTATTACTTTAGCTATACCAGCCTCAATGATACGAAGCGCACAAGGTGGTGTTTTTCCATAATGGGAACATGGCTCTAATGTTACGTATAAAGTAGCACCTTTGGCATTATCACCTGCTTGATTTAGTGCATGCACCTCAGCATGAGCTGTACCAGCTTTATGGTGATAACCTTCACCGATTATTGTATTATCTTTTACCACAACAGCACCAACCAAAGGATTTGGTGAGGTGTGACCTGTGGCTAATTTTGCCAGTTCAATGGCGCGCTTCATATATACTACGTCATCCACCATATCACCTCAATAAAAAAAGGACTATTACATAGTCCTTGGGTCATCATAAATGCGCACAACAAACGTGCCTCGTCTTTTCTCATCCAGACTCTACTGTCGGTATCGGAATTGCACCGATTCATACCAAAAAGGTTCGCGGACTTTACCGCCGGTAAGGAATTTCACCTATCCCCAAAGACTTATCTATTTTGTTTATGAATTAATAGTAACACTTTTATTAATGTTATGCAAGAATAATAGTTTTGTATTGAGAAAGAATATTAAATAATTTAATTAAAATATAATTTTTAGAACACAAATACTAGAACAATATAAATAATAATATATATTTACTTTTAATATAAACATATATAAACTATGTATACAGTAAATAGTAACTTTTATCACATAATTACAAGTTAAACAAGTCTAATATAGTATATATGGTTTGGATAACCATATTTTAATGATAGTAATTATTAAATATAGGTGATAATATGGCAAAAAAACGAATTTCTGATGTACTTATAGAAGTCTTAGCCAATGCGGGCATCGAACGCATTTACGGTATCACTGGAGATAGTCTAAACTCTGTAAATGATAGTTTACGCCGCAATGGTAAAATTGCTTTTGAACATGTACGACATGAAGAAACAGCAGCCTTTGCTGCTGGTGCAGAAGCATCCCTAACTCATAAACTAACTGTATGTGCTGGTAGCTCTGGTCCTGGTAACTTACACTTGATTAATGGTCTCTTCGACTGTCATCGCAATCGTGTTCCAGTATTGGCCATTGCTTCTCACATTCCTCAATCTGAAGTAGGTTTGAACTATTTCCAAGAAACACATCCAGAAAATCTATTCAAAGAATGTTCTTGTTTCTGCGAACTTGTATCCAATCCTAAACAAATGCCGGAAATTCTATTCCGTGCTATGAACGCTGCTGTTGGTAACCAAGATGTTGCAGTTATCGTTCTTCCTGGGGACGTTGCCGTTATGGAAATGGAAATTGACGAATTACCTGTATGGACCCCACCTCGTTTACCTCATATCGTTCCACAACGAGAAGATATTGAAGAAATGGCTGCTCATTTAGAAACAGGCAAACGTATTACCCTATTCTGTGGTGCCGGCTGTGAAGGTGCCCATGACGAAGTGGTAGAATTAGCAAAACGCTTGCAAGCACCGGTTGTACATGCTTTCAGAGGTAAAGAATGGGTTGAATGGGATAATCCATATGATGTAGGTATGACTGGCCTATTAGGCTATACATCTGGCTACCGTGCTATTGAACAATGTGATACATTGGTATTGCTTGGTACAGACTTCCCTTACCGTCCATTTTATCCAGAAAATGCGAAAGTAATACAAGTAGATAGAGATCCTAGTGCTTTAGGTCGTCGCGTACCTCTTACACAAGGTATCATTGGTACTGTAAAAGATACGTTAAAAGAATTATTACCTCTTGTAGGCCAACGTGGTGATACTGAATTTATCGACACAGTGCGTAAAGCGTACACTAAATTTAGAGGTGATTTAGATAGTTATGCCGTTGCCGAGCCAGATGGTGTAGCAATTCACCCTCAATACTTCGTAAATCGCCTCAATAAACTAGCAGCAGAAGACGCGATCTTTACCTTTGACGTAGGGACTCCGGTTATTTGGACTGCTCGCCATCTAAAAACAAATGGTAAACGCCGTATTTTAGGATCCTTTAGCCACGGCTCCATGGCTAATGCTATGATGCATGCTATTGGCGCTCAAAATGCTTGTCCAAATCGTCAAGTCATCTCCCTCTCTGGTGATGGTGGCTTTACAATGATGATGGGCGAAATGTTAACATTAAAACAACTTAACTTACCTGTTAAAATCTTTGTATTCAATAACGAAGAACTTAGCTTTATCGCTATGGAAATGAAGGCTTCCGGCTATCTAGACTACGCTACAGACTTTGTAAATCCAGATTTCGGTAAACTTGCTGAAGCTGCTGGTATCAAAGGTGTGAGCATTCATAACTCTAGCGAAGTTGATGAAAAAATCATGGAAGCCCTTAACCATAATGGCCCAGTCATCGTTAACGTTCGCGTAGATAAACAAGAACTTGCTATGCCTCCTAAAATTGCATATCAACAAGCTAAAGGCTTTAGCAAATATTTAATCAATGCAATCCTTGATGGCCGTGGTACAGAGCTTAAAGAAATGGCCAAAACAAACTGGATGAAATATAAATCCTTATACTAATATTGCAAAATTTACAAAATCTGCCAAAATAAATAAACTGCAAAACTTTCAAAAAGAGGTGTCATCAAATGATGATACCTCTTTTATTGCATAATTTTAATCATATACTGTTATAAAACCTTCAGTCCAGCCCCTTAAATTGAGAGTAATTGTATCAATTCCTAAACAATCTAAACCATATACTTTAAATATATCCCAGGTCTTATACCACTTTAATGCTTTCTCTGCATATTCTAAAGTGCTAAATAAACCTATGTATCCAGAACTGGAATAATATGGATTTATATCGTAATCATACCAAACACCATAGATTTTATTATTTATTATTTCATAACTAACTTGATTACTTATATGAGAACAATCATTTAAATAGTGAGTTTTTATGGAAAAGGAATCATCATTTAACTTAGAAAATCCAGACAATATTTTAGATTCAACTAGAGCCTCTTCAGCTAATGATATATCAGAAAAAAATCCCAAGCTAAAATATTCTGTATAAGGTAACTCTTCATTCTTTTTATAGTGTGCTAAAGCTTCATATATTGGAACTCTCATAATTCACCAACTCGATTCAATATACATATAACACATTAACTATTTCTATCTATAATAATCGTCCTCATAATCGTCTTTATACCGTATCGCATCGACCTCTGATGGAGATAGTACATTCCCCTCTTCATCTACATATTCCATGAATTCATTAATGTATACACCTAGAATATCTGATTCTTCTAGTACTGGTGTATCCTCAGACTCAATATCCCAAAATTCTAGTTCAACATCGTGATTTTGCACTTCCTCAGTGATGTTAGATTCACTATTATTACCTTCCAAATTTATTTTGGGTTCTTTATAATCATTACAATCCGATGAGTTGATTCCTAAAACTTTTAATACCCCACTTATCATTACATAACACTCCCTTGCACCAATGATATATATTAATTATATTGTAGCAAACTACATAAAAATAAGCACTATATCAACATTTGGTATATAGTGCTTACTTTGTATTTAAGTCTTATCTTATATTTTATTATGCTCCAAACAGTGACATTTGTTCGTCTTCAGGAAGTTCACCACAGCATTTGAGGTCTTTCATAAGATCAATGATGGTATTTGATACTTTACAACGGCGTTGTAAGTCTTTTAGAGATGTAAATGGACGTTCATTTCTTTCCTCGACGATAGCATCAGCTACTGTTTCACCAAGGGAATCAATAGCTAAGAATGGAGGTAATAGAGCACCATCCTTAATGCTAAAGCGTCTAGCTTCGGAGTGTTGAATGTCTACATTGATAAAACGATAGCCCCGTTGATACATTTCCATAGATACTTCCAAGGCACTCATAAGGTCCTTATCTTTAGGACTGGCAGCACGATCAAGAGCCTTGATACGGTTAAACTCGGTCAATTGTGTTTTGAGATCCCCTGTCATGATCCGTAAATCGAAGGCTTTCGCACGAATGGAGAAGTAAGCTGCATAAAATGCCAATGGATGATATACCTTAAACCAAGCAATACGGAAAGCCATCATTACGTAAGCTACCGCATGGGCCCGTGGGAATAGATAGGAAATCTTTTTACAAGATTCAATAAACCATTCAGGAATATTATTTTCACGCATTTCTGCTTCAAATTCCGTCGTAGCTTGCCCTTGTTTATTTCGTTTTTCAATACCCTTACCTTTACGCACGTTTTCCATTACAAAAAAGCTATGCTTTCTATCCATGCCACGATGAATCAAGAAGTTCATTACGTCGTCACGAGTTGAAATAGCTTCATTCAACTTACAAGTACCATTTTTAATGAGATCTTGCGCATTGTCAAGCCATACGTTTGTACCATGTGAAAAGCCAGAAATACGAACTAAATCAGAGAATGTTTGGGGACGAGAGTCTTCAAGCATGCCCCGTACGAATTTCGTGCCACATTCTGGAACAGCCAAGCTAGCTACTTGGTCACCTTGCAATTGCTCAGGTGTTAAACCAATCCCCTCTGTAGAGGAGAACAAGCTCAATGTTTTTGGATCATCAAATGGTATTGTTTTGGCGTCGATACCAGTCAAATCCTCTAACATACGAATAATGGTCGGATCATCATGGCCCAGAATATCTAGCTTAGTCATACGACCTTCAATGGAGTGATAATCAAAGTGTGTCGTTAATACGCCACTTTCCTTTTTATTAGCTGGATGTTGAATTGGCGTAAAGTGATGCACATCCATATCTCGAGGACATACCATAATACCACCAGGATGTTGGCCTGTAGTATTCTTCACATTTGTAAAGCCCTTTGCCAAATGTTCAAAGAAACCATTACGAGCTTGAATGTCTCTAATTTCGGCGTACTTTTTAACATAACCAAAAGCAGTTTTATCAGCTATAGTGCCGATTGTACCTGCTTTAAATACATTATCACGGCCAAATAGTTCTTCCGTATATTTGTGAGCTTTTGCTTGGTAATCACCAGAGAAGTTAAGGTCAATATCTGGAACCTTATCACCTTCAAAACCAAGGAAGATAGCAAACGGAATATCGTGACCATTTGTTTGTAATGGATGACCACACTTAGGACAATCTTTACGAGGCAAGTCAAAGCCCCCTGCATATTCACCCTTTTCAAAGAATTCTGAATATTTACAGTTAGGGCATACATAATGAGGCGGTAATGGGTTTACCTCTGTAATCTCAGACATGGTTGCTGCAAAGGAAGATCCAACGGAACCACGGGAACCTACGAGATACCCATCATCAAGAGATTTTTTTACCAACTTATGAGCGATGTAATACAATACGCCGTAGCCATTGGAAATAATACAATCTAATTCATAATCGAGACGTTCTTGTACGACACGAGGCAATGGATCACCATAAATAGCCTTCGCATTTCTATAGCACATTTCTGTGAAAGCTTCGTCAGCACCTTCAATCTTAGGTGAATATGTACCATCAGGCACTGGCTTAATATCTTCAATGCTATCATTAATAGCACGTGTATTAGTAACGACTACTTCGTATGCTTTCTCTTCGCTTAAATAAGGGAAGGACGCAAGCATTTCATCTGTAGTACGTAAATGTAAATCTGGCTGTTCATCTGCATCTGGATAACCACATGCAGTTAACATGATTTCACGATAAATTTTTTCTTCTGGTGTCAGGTAGTGAACGTCACAAGTAGCACATACAGGTTTATTTAAAGCTTCCCCTAATTCGATAACGGTCTTATTCATATCGATGAGTGCCTGCTCGTCGGGCATGAGCCCTTTACGAACCAAAAACGTATTGTTAGTATGTGGCTGAATTTCAAGATAATCGTAGAAGGAGGCTATTTTTAAAAGCTCTTCTTTTGTAGCTCCACGAACGATGGATTGCATAAGCTCCCCTGCTTCACAGGCAGAACCGATGATAATACCTTCACGATGTTCTTCAATAACGGAGCGAGGCAAACGCGGACGAACCTTGTAATGTTCAAGGTGAGAAATGGAAATCATTTTGTATAAATTACGTAAACCTACCATATTTTTAGCTAACAAGATAATATGGTACCGTTTATCTTTTTCTTTTTTCTTTTTCTTATCTAGTACAGGCTCTTCATCTTTTGTTACCGTTTCATCTTCGATGAGGTAACCTTCTACACCGTAGATAACCTTAACACCTAACTCCTTACCAAGAGCTTGCGCTTCTGGGAAGGCTTGTACTACGCCATGGTCCGTAATAGCCACCGCAGGATGACCCCATTTTTTAATTGTTTTAAACAAGTCTTTTACAGATACGAGAGCATCTTTATCACTCATCTTGGTATGTAAGTGGAGTTCCACACGAGAGTCCGGACGATTTTCAGTTCGTTCCACACTAGTAGTTTCTATTGCTTCAATACTGCGAATAGAAAGGATATAATCCTTGTCAAAACGATCATCAAAGCTGACACTACCTTGTACGCGAACCCGTTGTAAGCCTTTTAGTTGTTTTAGTAATTCATCCCCTTCTTCAGGACTGTTCGTAAACTTGATAAATTTAATGCTATTTGTATCATCTACAATGCTGCCGTTAACGATACTTTTACCAGTCTTAGTATCACGTTTATCTAAACCTACAAAGACACCTTCAAAAATTACACTAGGTGTATCCAAGGTGCCCATGATTTTAGAGGTGACCCCTTCAATTTTAGGCCCTAAAATCATGCCTTCATCAGTAGGTGCATCCTTTGGTGCACGACGAGGATATTTACCATCCCCTTCACTTCCTTTAGCCGTAGATTTTGTAGTTTTTTTAGGTCCAAAGCCTTTGCTTGCTTTAGGTGTACTGCTCACAGATGCGATAGTATCACTACTGCTAGATTCGGCAGCCGTATGATTAGAACGAGACACAACAACTGGACTATTGTTGAAATAGCCTAATTCAATAGCTTCTACAAATGGGGCAAAATCATCTTCGTCTACATCATCATATTCATGTTGTTGGTCATAACCCGCAAAAGACTTGCCTCTAGGTTCTTGATTTTTAGCCTCTTCAGCTTCACGTTGTGCTTCAGCCGCTTCAATCCATTCACCAGCACCACAGCCACCGCCATAATAATAGGTATCTAACCCTTCACCCGTTTCAGTATCTACTTTCCAAGCAAAGCAACAAGCTGTATCTGTATTTGTTGGAATATCATCAAAAGAGATATTTTTTTCCTTATACCATGCAGACAACCTTTCACGTAGACTAAGCAATGTGGAAAATGCAGAGTCTGCTGCTTGAATCGTCACATGTTGGCTATGACAGTTCACATAGAAGGATGATTTCTTATTCTGTTTTGGTACAACACGATAACGTACTTTCATTTTTATCCCTTATACCCACAGTAGGTAATACATAAATCTCTAAATCGCCAAATATCGCCCTTGCTGCTACGGCTATCTAATATAATCTCATAAAGCCCTTTTAATAAAGCTCGTAGAGCCTTAATTGAAATTCTCGGACTCGCCTCGTAAGCTAGCTTAATCGGATATGGTTTAAATGACGAATCATGATCCTTACATAAGTTTTGTATGGCTTGAACAGACATACCCACTTGGCGACATTCGCTAACTAGCAACTGTAAACGTAATTGCCCCTCAATATAGCTCATAGCACGGTCTAATTCTTTATAGCCGAACATAAATGGAAATAGTTCAAGTAATGTATCGATATCTCTTTTTAATAGAGCCTCTTTAAAAGTAAAAATGTTTTTGGCTCCATAGTCACTACCGTTTTCTTCGAGAAATTCTTTGGTAATAACCTTTTCCCCAGTAATCTGTAAAAAATATCGGTCAAACTCAGTTCTCATAAAAGAAACAGGTACCTCTTGCCACAAATCAATGAGATGAGCCACATATTCCTGTGCATCAGGCGTCATTTTAAAGCCGTTAGACGTACAGTACTGACGTATCCACATCACGAGGTCTGCCCCTTCAAGACGCTTACATTGATGATTTGGTATTTTTTCTAAAATCTCTTTATTCTGCTTAATACGTTTATCAATCATATCATGATAAATCAAAACGATAGGATTATCTCCATTATATTCCAAGAGGAGTTCATACAATGGAATCCAAGCATCACTATTTTTGCCACTTTTACGAATGATAGGCAAATTAACTAAACAGAAGACCTTTTGATCGCCAAAAAGTGAATCTTCACATAGTTTTTCACTTATTTTTTGTGGGCCCACCTCATCATCTAATACAGTCACTGGAAGGTCTGGATAGGCACTTAAAAATTTACGTTTTTCTTCTTCAATTAATTGTGGTTCGTCGCCATAGATGAGTTGAATATGTGCCATGTTCCCTCCTTTCACAGATAGATATCTTTAATAAAGCTGTATCCCATTATATACATATGTTCTGATGATGGATCCACATCGCGTAAAGCACCATGAGGACTACTAAACAAAACAGTACTACGCGGTGAAATACGATCAATTTCATGCATTACACTAAATCGACTCGTTATAAATAAAACATTAGCCTTATCATTTAATTTTAGATTTTTTTCTCTACTTTGTCCATTATATACGACTATTTGGTTCATACCATTTTTATATATTACCCTTGCCGAACCGTTACTGTGAAAGTACTTAACTTTTACCATTCTAGGATTCATGCCATATGCCCTAATAGTTTGATTAATTAGACTTTCATTAGGCATTGTTTTAATATAATCTGGTGCATCGATTAACAAATATGCCTGTTCATGGTTTGGTGCTATACACAGCAGCACATTACACTGTTTCATAGGAATATAATGGATTAACGTATTCTTGTGATGATGAGTCACATAGTATGAAACACCATAGGCTGCAACCATGCATAATAAGGACATTACTACATATACAGTATACTTCTTCTTATGTGTCAAAAAGTACGTAAACAGACCTAGTAAAGTATAATATACATAAACACAATAAAGATGCATCATACCAAGCCAAAGTAAACTACCACTACTCCCTAAGACATGATTTAAATATAACGATATGCGTAATAGTACATCTATCAAAGACCATGGAAAAGATATAGACATTACATAGCTAATAACAGTGCTTATAAAGATTAAAATGATGGATATATCTAATATAGGTGCTACTATGCAAGCTGCTAATAAACTAGCAATACTAATATAGTGAAAGTAATACAGCTGTAGCGGCAAGATGAGCAACTGTGCTGACACACATAAAACAAGGGGTGTTTTAATCCATTTTGGTAGCCATTGTATCCGTTCATATAGTACCTTCCCCCATATAAGTAAACCATAGGTTGCACCAAAGGATAGTTGAAAGCTTACATCAAACAAAGAAAAAGGATCATATACAAGACATAGTATAGCGCATATACATAAAGCCTGTTTAGCTTGATATAATCGTCCTTTTACATAAGCCATGCACATGAGTATACTCATCATCGTTGCACGTATAACAGGTGCATCTCCACCAACGATACAGCAATATATACAAGCTACTAATATACCTAAAATTAAGCATGTGCGCTTCCCTAATTTAACGAGTCTTCCTAAACCGTAAATTAAGGCTAATAGCAGTGCAATATGTGAGCCAGAGATAGATAAAATATGGATGAGACCCGTATAAGCAAAATCTTTCATTCGCTTTTCCCCTAGCTCACTATAATGACCACCCAAGCATAAGGCTTGTGCTAATACCTTTTGTGGACCATCTAGATTACTAGCAATATTTTTTTCAATAGATTCTCGTATTTGACCACATAAATATAAACTTTTTCCATATAGTTTTTCAGAAAATGTTTCTTTAAAGTGGAATGCTTGTAAATCTTTATTAGTAGCAGATCGATATACACCATCATAGATTCGACCTCTTGTATTAGAGCTCATATATCTGCCTCTAAGATTAATGCGTCCTTCCTCTTCAATGAGAAATAAGCTTTTTGGTGTACCTTCAATTATTGCTTGTTCCCCTAGCCGTATTGTATACTTTGTAGCAGATACCTTTGAGTAAATCTGTAATCGACCCTGTGCCTTAATATAGTCATTTTTAGCAGAATCTTTATAGGGATGTAATCCATGTAACTCTACATTATATTTGTAATATTCCTGTCCATCTAGATTTACTATTTCAGGAGATGATACAACAGTACCTAGATATTCTCCTTCTTGCTGTAAATAGTATGATGTATAGCTACTATAATTAATAATTTGTAAGTCTGTATGATAATAGGATAATCCCATTGCAGCAAAAACTAATATTAATAAATTGGCATATAAACGCCACCTACAATAAGATTGCATTATTTTAATAACAGTTACACCAATAATAGCTAAGGCAATCGCAAAAATATAATGCATTTGACTAAGTACGGGATAATATTTACCATATCCTAATATAGTGCCAATTATTATAGATCCCAATATAGTATGTGCCCATTGGCTATAAGTTATAAATGGCTTTGTATTAACTAAAACTTGAGTATTGAAGATTGATTCCTCAAACGCTCGTTCTGTATTCCTAAATTTAGATTGTAATTTTATCTTTAATCTTCTTAAATACGCCATCACCGATGCCCTTCACCCCCTTGATACCTTCAACGGATGTAAAGGGTCCTTTTTGTGAACGATACTCTTCAATTCTTTTTGCCATAGCGGGTCCTATGCCTGGTAATGCATCAAGATCTTTTGCAGAAGCTGTATTGATATTAATTTTGTTACCGCGCAATAAAACCTCTGGATTGCCGTGGAAGTTAAATACTATGTGGATATGATCTCCCGCATTAACCGACTTTGCCATATTAACTGATTCTACATCAGCATAAGGTAATAGCCCACCTGCTAACTGAACTACATCACCTACAGTAGCACTACTTTCAAACTCATATAAACCAGGTGAAACTACGGCGCCCGTAATATAAGCTATAGGTTTGTTGGATGTTTGTTCAACAGTTGATATAGAAGAATTTCCATCTATTGCTCCTTCAACTAAGACAGAATCGCTTTCATCTGTTATAATAGGCCATAGGAAATAAATTCCTACTAAAACACATAGGATTAATATAATTGTCATATATGGCTTCAATTTTACTTTCATAGTGCACCTCCTACTGAAAGAATTCCCTATGAAAAAGTAAACTCCTATCGTTGACTCTATTGGTCACACCAGCAGGAGTTTCATAATTGATGTCGAATATAAGGAGATACAATGAATCAAGAAACATTAAAAAAATACGCCCATACCTTGTTAAAATATGGCGTAAATTTACAAGAAGATCAAACTCTTGTTATTTCTGTAGATGTGGAAAACAAAGACTTTGCAGTTATCGTCACAGAAGAAGCATATGAATTAGGTGCCAAAGAGGTTGTCCTCAACTGGAGATGTTCTCCAATCGCTCGTCAACGTTTATTACATGCTAAGGAATCTGTATTACAAAGACCGGCTAACTGGATTCCTGAATTCTACAAGCAATACATCGATGATAAGGCCGCTTTCTTATCTTTGATTAGTGCGAATCCAAAAGCGTTAGAAGGTATTCCAACAAATCGTATTTCACTACAATCTCGCAACTTAAATAAAGCTTTATCCTTCTACCATACAGCGATTATGAAGTCCTCTGTTACGTGGTGCGTTGCTTCTGTACCAACTGTTCTATGGGCAGATTTACTTGGCTATGAAGGTACAGATGAAGAGAAAATTGAACAACTATGGGCTACCCTATTAAAACTTTGCCGTATTGAAGGTGTAGAACCGAAAGACACATATCGTCATCACATGGCAAAATTGCGTCACCGCTGTGAAGCATTGAATAAATTAGACTTAAAGGCATTGCGTTATACTTGTAAAAATGGTACTGACCTCTTATTAGAATTACCAGAAGGTCATATATGGCTAGGTGGTGAAGAATCTTCAAAAGATGGCACTATTTTTAATGCCAATATTCCTACAGAGGAAGTTTTCTCCGCACCCCAATATAATGGTGTTAATGGTATTGTATACAGCACAAAACCTTTAATTTACCATGGCAATACTATTTCTGATTTCTCCTTTACTTTCAAAGAAGGTAAAATCGTTGATTATACTGCAAAAGAAGGTTATGAAGTATTAAAAGAGTTAATAGAAACCGATGAAGGCTCCCACTACCTCGGCGAAGTTGCTTTGGTGGACCACTTCAGCCCAATTAGCCAATCTAACCAAATTTTCTACGAAACATTGTTTGATGAAAATGCATCCTGCCATTTAGCGATTGGTGCATCTTATCCTACATGCCTCAAAAATAGTGATGGTTTATCTGAAGAAGAATTAAAAGAACGTGGCCTTAACTACTCCTTAACACATGTAGACTTTATGATTGGTGATGAACATATGAATATTAAAGGCTACACTCGTGATGGTCAAGAAGTAGACATTATGATTGATGGCCGTTTACAAGTATAAACATGACTACAGTGTAATCCTACATTGGATGATAGTAAAAACTGTACGTTCAATCTAACGGATCTGGTTGATATCAATTTATAATAGAAAACTACATATAAAAGAGCCCCTATATACGCTTGTATATAGGGGTTCTTATAAGTGGTAAAAAATTATTATATCACAATGTAATATTCAATGTGCGGCCTGTAGATTTGTATTCAATAATGTCTACACCTGCGGTTTTCAACATCCGTTTGGATGCTTTTACTTCTTTTGTATCCTTATAGAGATCATCGCGATAGATAACGGCTTTAATACCACTTTGAATGATGGCTTTCGCACATTCATTACATGGAAAAAGCGTTACATATATTTTAGAGCCCTCTAGAGAACCGCCACGATAATTTAAGATTGCATTAAGTTCGCTATGTACAGTATAGAAATATTTGTTATCATCAGCTGTATCACGTTCCCATGTGAAATCATCATCACTGCAATTCAAAGGCATACCATTATAACCAATGGACAAGATTTTATTATCATTACTAACAATACATGCACCAACTTGTGTATTTGGATCCTTAGAACGTTGTGCTGCCAAAATGGCAACACCCATGAAGTATTCATCCCAGGAAATATAATCGCTACGTTTTGCCATAATTACCTCACTTAAAATAAGCCCCCTTCTACCTATGTAGTTGGGGGCTTACAATATTAAACAAATAGAATATCCTTATTTAACAACGATATTTACAAGTTTACCAGGTACGTAAATAACTTTTACGATATTCTTACCTTCTATAAATTCTTGAACACGGCTAGATTCTTTGGCCAATGTTTCTAATTCTTCTTTTGTAATATTTACGGAAACAGTAAGTTTATCACGAACTTTACCATTTACTTGCAAGACTACTTCTACTTCGTCTACAACGAGAGCAGATTCTTCATATACAGGCCATTTTTCTGTGTGAATGGATGTAGTTTCACCCAATTCATGCCACAATTCTTCTGTAATATGAGGCACAAATGGCGCTAAAAGAAGCAATAAGGAATGTGTCAATTCATTAGCTAATGCACTATTGATTGTTTCTGCTTTATCCTTATGAGCATACATAGCGTTTACAAGTTCCATGATGGCAGAAATCGCTGTATTAAAGTTGAAATTATTATCTAAGTCTTCCGTAACCTTTTTGATAACACGGTGTAATTCACGACGCAATCCGAATTCGTCTTTTGTAAGATCACCAGTTACATTTTTCTTAGCCTCTTCGTTGTACGCATCAACAATACGCCATACACGGCCTAAGAAACGATAGGAACCTTCAACACCTTGGTCAGACCAATCAAGGTCACGATCTACAGGCGCTGCGAATAGAATAAACAAGCGAGCAGTATCTGCACCATAAGTATTGATAATTTCTTCAGGAGAAACTACATTACCTTTAGATTTAGACATTTTACTGCCTTCTTTAAGAACCATACCTTGTGTCAACAAGCCACGGAATGGTTCATTTGCATCGATAAGGCCTAAATCGTGAATAACTTTCACAAAGAATCGAGAGTACAATAAATGCAAGATAGCATGTTCAATACCGCCGATATATTGGTCAACATTCATCCAGTAATTAGCAATTTTTTTATCGAATGGAGCTTGGTCGTTTTTAGCGTCTGTATAGCGCAAGAAGTACCAAGAGGAATCGATAAATGTGTCCATCGTGTCTGTTTCACGACGTGCAGGGCCACCACATTTAGGACATGTAGTATTTAAGAAGCTTTCAGATGTAGCCAATGGAGATACAGCACCAGATTCAAATTTAACATCCTCTGGCAAGCGTACTGGCAACTCTTCTTCAGGAACGAGTTGTTCACCACAAGTTTCACAGTATACTACAGGAATTGGCACGCCCCAGTAACGTTGACGAGAAATCAACCAGTCACGAAGACGGAAGTTTACCTTACCTTCACCAATGCCGCGTTCATTAAGAGCTGCCGTGATATTTTTACGAGCCTCTTCAGATGTTTGGCCATTATATTCACCAGAGTTAACAAGAATACCATCTTCATGATACCATTCTTGCCATTTTTCAAGGCTGTATTCTTCACCTTCACGAGTTACGACTTGTTTAATAGGCAAATCATATTTATGAGCAAATTCCCAGTCGCGTTCATCATGTGCAGGGGAGCCCATTACAGCACCAGTACCATAGTCTACCAATACATAGTTTGCAATCCACACAGGAACTTGTTCGCCAGACATTGGGTTTACTGCATAAGACCCAGTAAACATACCTTCTTTAGGTGCCTCTGTAGATGTACGGTCGATATCGCTCATATTGCGCATACGCGTAATGAAAGCTTCTAATTCAGTTTTATTAGGAGCATTTTCAATGAGGCGTTCCACATATGGATGTTCAGGAGCCAATACTACATAGCTTACGCCGTAAATAGTATCAACACGTGTAGTATACACAGATACGCGTTCATTGATGGATGGCACTTCAAAGGAAAATTCTGTACCTTCAGAACGACCAATCCAGTTCTTTTGCATCAACTTAACGCGTTGTGGCCAATGATCTAGAGTATCTAAATCAGCTAACAAGCGATCTGCATATTCAGTGATGCGTAAAAACCATTGCGACAAATCTTTTTTCTCAACAGGGTTATCACAGCGCCAACAAGCACCATCGATAACTTGTTCATTTGCCAATACAGTATGACAAGTTTCACACCAGTTTACTTTTGCTTCCTTTTTATAGGCTAAGCCTTTTTTATAAAACTGTTCAAAAAACCATTGAGTCCATTTATAGTAATCTTCTTTACATGTTGCTACTTCGCGGTCCCAATCATAGGACAAACCAAGTGCTTTTTGTTGCAATTTCATGTTCTCGATGTTATCAAGAGTCCATGTTTTAGGTGCTATGCCATGTTTAATCGCCGCGTTTTCTGCAGGCATACCAAAGGAGTCCCAGCCCATTGGATGCAACACGTTGAAGCCCTTCATTTTCTTGAAGCGAGCTACTACGTCACCAATGGAATAGTTACGCACATGCCCCATGTGTAAATTACCAGATGGGTACGGGAACATTTCTAATACATAATATTTTTCTTTTGATTCATCATATTCTGTTTTAAATGTATGGTTATCTTCCCAATACTGTTGCCACTTTTTTTCAATATCTTGGGCTACATATTTTTCGTTCATGTAGGGGCCTCCTCATATGGTCAACCTCATAAGTTGCCATTTTATAATTAATGTTTTTATTTTACTACGTACTGTAAAAGCAGTCAAACACTAGCGTTTTACGACTTGAATAGTTTTTGTTAAATCATTTTTAGGGCTTGTATTTTGATCCGAACTATAACCAGTATATAAGTCATTTTGCTCTTTAACTGTTTGTTTATTATGCTCTTTTTTAGCTTTAGCCTCTTCTTCTAAGCGTTTTTTCTCAGCTTTTACTTTTTCAGCTTCTTCTTTTGCTTTGCGTTTAGCAGCCTCTTTCTCTTCTTTAGCTTTCCGTTTTGCTTCTGCTTTAGCTGCTTTTTCTTTTTCTTCTAAGCGTAATTTGTATTGTTCAAGCTTAGTTAATGGTTTAGCTTCTTCAACTACAGGTTCAGGAACAACTGCTGTAGGAGATTTAGGAATACCACGTCCTAAGTCTTTTTCTTGAATCATAGTAATCGTAGAAATATCTTCAAACCCTTTACGCCATGCTGCAAACCCACCAAGGTGTAATTCTTTTACCAGATCAAGTTTTAAGCCTAACGATGTATTATCTTCAAACCAAATACGATCTGAACCAGCAGCTGTTGGAATAGATAAATAGTATAACTTTAATCGATCGTCCCAAGTCATTTTATCTCTGTAATTAGCAAAGTAATTCCCTGTATTTTTCATAGCCAGTGTTTCACCCTTAGCATAACCATTTGTATCATGCCATAAGCGCATATAGAATGGTACCCCTAATATTAGCTTTTGAGAAGGAACTTCAGAGAGCATTCTTTCTGTATGGCTACGAACCCAAGGATAACTTGCAACAGGACCTGCAGTAGTACTCTTAGCCCAAGTTTCGTCATATGCCATAAGAACTACATAGTCGACAGTATCTGCCAAAGCTTTGCGGTTATACACTAATGACCATTCTGGACTATCAGAATACCCGGTCACATCGATAGAAGTTTTAATATTATATTGATGTAAATGATTAGACAAATATGATACAAATGTTGTTAAACGATTGCGGTCAGCATAATCGATGTTTTCAAAGTCAAAGTTATAACCATCAAACCCATATATATAGGCATATTGAACAAGATTATGAGCATATTTCTTCCATACCGATTGGTCCGCCAAAATACCACTTGTAAAATTAGAGTCAAACCGATTAGTAATCAACGGCCAAATATGATAGCCTTTATTCTTATACGCTTTCACATAATCAATATTAATATTTGGACTTGCTTCTAAACCTAAGCTATGTAATTTAAACCAACTTGGAGAAATGATATTATCACCACTCGTATTGAGTTTTGCCTGATATGGAGCGCCCTCCGCTGTCCATGGATCAAAAGCCCACGCCAATGGTGTTTGCAATGTATAAGGCGCTTTCACCGTAGATGCTTCTGGTGCAGGGCCTAAAATAAGTTGACCATTATTTTTTGTATAACTAACACCCAGCATAGCTGGTTCAGACTCAATATCTACATAGGATAGACCATCTTTTTTGGTAATGGGCAATTTAACAGGTTCACCTACGGATGTAGGATTTAAAACAACCTTATCACCTTGTAATTCACTTTGTGGAACATACACGGTATATGATGTTTTATATTGATTTGCTTCGTAATGACGTGTAGTATTAGCTAAAAATTGATCTAATGGAACCAATACTTCTGCATGTACGAATGTACTTGATAATGCGGACATTACTAAAGCCGTTAACGATTTTATAATAGTAGATTTACGAATCATGTACTCTCCTAATTCTAGGTCCCATACTGGGATACAATACCAATTTCTATATTATACCATATTATATATAGTTCATCTCTTTTCTTGCACGAAGGATATATGTAATTTATAATTTAATCTATGTACTAATAAAAATTATCACATAAGGAGTTTTGTATGCATCAATATTTATTTTTCATAGGGGACTTCCCTATTAGAGCCTATGGTACCATGTTAGCTTTGGCTATCATCTGTGGTGCCTCTGTTGCCTATGTACTTTTGAAAAAGGATGGTCGCGGATGGCATGAACACATCATCGACTTTTCCATTACTGTTGCCGTAGCTGGTCTCATCGGTGCTCGCCTATGGGATGTCTTTTTCTTTGATTGGGATTATTACGGTAATCATTTATTGGAAATTCCCTTTGTTTGGCAAGGAGGCATGGCCATTCAAGGTGGCGTAGTACTAGGCACAATTGCGGGCTATTGGTATCTTCGTAAAAACAAGATTGACTTTTGGGCTTTTGCCGATTTATTTGCCCCTGCATTGATTTTGGCTCAATCGGTAGGTCGTATGGCAAACCTCTTAAACGGTGATGCTTTTGGTCATCCTACGGGCGGTAATTATGGTATTATCTATCCTGAAAGTACCCTTGCATACCGCACCTACGGTAATCAACCGCTTTGGCCTGCCGAAGTATGGGAAGGTCAAATCGATATTCTTATCTTTGTGGCCCTTCTATTATTTGGATCTTTTAAGCATGCTAAGGGTCAAGTATTCGTACTATATGCCATTCTCTATTCTACGGCTCGCTTTTTCTTAGAGTTCTTACGTGGCGATTACGTAAACGTAACGTTAGGTCTAAAATCTGCTCAAATGACGAGTTTAATAGCTATCATTGTCGGTATCTGTGTATTCATCTATCTAGGCTATCTAGAAAAGAAAAATCAAAAGGTACTTGTTGATATAGAATCAACAGTAAAAACTAAAAAACGTAAATAAATTACATATAAAAAGAAAAGTCCTGCATTCATTGGTTTTACCATTGAATGTAGGACTTTTACTATTTTTTGAAATAAAACTATTTCTTAAAAGGATATTTCTTATTAATTTTCTTTAGCTTTTAGAGCTTCCAGTTCTTCTAAAGCACGATTTGCAATCAGTGCATTTTTTTCTTTTTTCTTACGTACTTTTTGAGGCCACGACTCCATAATGCCAAAGTTGACATTCATTGGTTGGAAGTTAGAGCCTTCGTAGTTAGAAATATAGTGGCTAAGAGAGCCAATAGCCGTCGTCTTAGGGAATTCAATAAACGGTTGTTCCTTTAAATAACGATATACTTGTAGACCTACCATGAGACCGCTAGCAGCGGACTCCAAGTAGCCTTCTACACCTGTCATTTGACCAGCAAAGAATAGACGTGGTTCTTTTTTTAGTTGAAATGCGTGATTTAATAGTTCAGGAGAATTGATATATGTATTGCGATGCATAACACCATAACGAACAAATTCTGCATTTTCGAGTCCTGGAATCATACCGAATACACGCTTTTGTTCACCCCATTTTAAATGAGTTTGGAAGCCTACCAAGTTAAACATGGTGCCTTCCTTATTTTCCTTACGCAATTGTACCACTGCGTAAGATTCCTCATTGGTACGTTTATCCACTAAGCCTACAGGCTTTAATGGTCCATAACGTAATGTATCTTCACCACGGCTTGCCATGATTTCTACGGGCATACAGCCTTCAAAGTAGATTTCTTTTTCAAAATCCTTTGGCTGTACGGCTTCAGCTGTTGTAAGCTCATGCCAGAACGCTTTATATTCCTCTTCTGTCATAGGACAGTTAAGATAATCCGCATCGCCTTTGTCATAACGAGAAGCAGCAAAAACTTTATCGTAGTTTAAAGATTCAGCCGTTACGATAGGTGCAGCAGCATCGTAGAAGTAAAAGCCTGTTTCACCAGTTAGGGCTTTAATCTTATCTCCTAATGCTTCAGACGTAAGTGGACCAGAAGCAAAGATAACAGTTCCCTCTGTAGGAATCTCAGTTACCTCTTCGTGATGAACTGTAATATTAGGATGGCTCTTTACCTTCTTAGTCACCATTTCACTAAATAAATGACGATCAACGGCTAATGCACCACCGGCAGGTACAGCAGTTGCATCGGCACATTCCATAATGATAGAACCTAAACGACGCATTTCTTCTTTCAAAAGGCCTACCGCATTTTCAATATTACCAGCACGCAACGAGTTACTACATACGAGCTCTGCAAATTGATCTGTTTGGTGCGCCGGAGAACTCTTCACAGGGCGCATTTCATATAAGTCTACATGAATACCTCGGTTAGCGAGTTGCCAAGCCGCTTCGGAGCCTGCAAGGCCTGCACCAATAACAATAACATTTTTATTATTCAATTGTAGTTTCCTCTTTTTTAGCTTTACTAGACTTTTTAGATTCTTTTACAGGTTCTTCACTAGCTTCGCTCTTTTTCTTTCTTGTTTTCTTTGGTGGTCGAGTCGGACAAGTTTCATTGGAACAGAACTTTTTAACTGTACCATTTTTATATGTCTTTTCAACCATTATAGAACCACATGTTTCACAGAAATCATGGGTTGGCTTATCCCATAGTGTAAAGTCACATTGTGGGTATCGATTACAGCCATAGAAAATGCGTCCACGACGAGACTTACGTTCTACGATTTCCCCTTCTTTACATTTAGGACACGTTACCCCAGTTCCCACTGTAATAGGTTTTGTGTTTTTACATTCTGGAAAATTAGAGCATGCTAAGAACTTACCGTATCGACCAAATTTATATACCATTGGACTATGACAAAGTTCACATATCTCATCGCTTTCCATAGATGCAATTTCAATGCGGTCTACATCACTTGCATCTTCTAGTTCTTGCGCAAAGACCTCGTAGAAATCAGATAATACTTTTACATACGTATCCTTACCAGATGCGATAGCATCAAGTTCTTCTTCTAAATCACGGGTAAAGCCAGTATTGATGATTTTTTCAAAATATGTAATCAAGAAGTCTACCACCACAAAGCCTAACTCTGTAGGCACGAATTGTTTATTCGTATTTTCCACATAGTTACGGCTTACGATAGTATCTAGAATTGGTGCGTATGTACTAGGGCGACCAATGCCAAGTTCTTCTAATGTCTTGATAAGACTCGCCTCGGAGTAACGTGGAGGTGGTTGTGTAAAATGTTGTTCAGGCAATACCTCTACCGTATGGGCAGCATCATTCTTTTTCAGAGCTGGCAATTGAGGTGCATCCTCTTTTTTCACATCTTCATAAACGGCACTGAAACCTGGGAAGATAACACGAGAGCCAGTTGCTTTAAAGGTATAGTCATCTTTAACATTCAACTCAATCGTTGTGGATTCATTTTGTTGAGGCGCCATTTGGCTCGCCATAAAACGATTCCAAATCAACGTATATAGCTTAAGTTCATCGCGACTCAAGAATGGTTCCACCATTTTAGGTGTTAACTCGAGAGATGTAGGACGAATCGCCTCATGCGCATCTTGTGCAGAACCTTTAGAACCGTACACATTTGGTTTAGATGGATAATATTCCTCCCCATAGTTACGAAGAATAAAGTCCTTAGCCATAACTTGCATCTCTTTAGAAATACGCGTAGAGTCTGTACGCATGTACGTAATCAAACCTACGTGGCCATAGGAGCCAATTTCTAAACCTTCATATAAATGTTGGGCAATCATCATCGTACGCTTAGCACCAAAGTTCAATTTACGCACACCATCTTGTTGCAACGTAGATGTTGTAAACGGAGGTGCCGCTTTACGAGAACGTTTGCGCTTTTCAATATTTGTCACTACTGCATCTTCACCGCCAATAGCATCAACCACCGCTTGTGCATCGCTTTCAGTAGTAATATCGATTTTCTCGCCTTTAATATGTGTCAACTCCGCTGTGAAAGATTCTTTTATAGGTGTTTCAAAATTACCTTTAATGGTCCAATATTCTTGTGGTTCGAAGGCTTGGATTTCGCGCTCTCGTTCACAGATGAGTCGAACTGCTACAGATTGTACACGACCAGCGCTGAGACCCTTACATACTTTTTTCCAAAGTAATGGACTCAATTTATAGCCTACGATACGATCTAATACACGGCGCGCTTGTTGAGCATCTACCATATTCATATCGATGGTACGTGGAGCCTCCAAAGCCTCTGCTACGGCATTTTTAGTGATTTCATTAAACGTAATACGACATGTAGACTTAGGATCTACATTGAGAATGTACGCTAAGTGCCAAGAAATGGCTTCCCCTTCGCGGTCAGGGTCAGTTGCAAGCAATACGGCACTGCTTTCATCAGCATAGGAAACGAGTTCATCTATAACCTTTTTACGAGTTACAAGATTGCTGTAGCGCGGTGTAAAGCCATGCTCTATATCGATGCCCATTTGAGATTTAGGCAAGTCTCGTAGATGGCCCATACTTGCTTTTACCACATAGTTAGGACCTAAGAATTTTTCAATTGTTTTAGATTTAGCAGGAGATTCTACAATAACCAAGACTTTGCCGTTCGGATTATATACGCGAGGTTCCCGTTGCTCCGGTGGCACAGAAGTTTGTAGTACAGATTTATCCCGTACAATCCCCATTGGAGTAAGGGCTTCTTTAGTAACCTTACGCTTTATAGTAGTACTCTCTTTCTTAGTATTTTTCTTTTCTGTATCTTTACTAGTACTAGCTGCTTTCGGCTCGCCAATAACGATAGATCGTTTAATGGACAAGTATATCACTCCTAGTCATATTAATATAGCCTCTCGGCGGATGATTCTCTATAGCCCCTTCCATTTCTAATGTTAGTAATAAGGGCTGTAGTTGTTGTAATGGAATACGAGTCGCTTTCAAAATATCACTAACCGTAATACATCGATCATGAGGTATTTCATTCAATATTACACTCCTATCCACATTAAAGCTTAACATAGAGCACCCTTTTCTATCAACACTTTGACTATGATTCCCTATTTGAACGCTAGCTTTTACGCCTTTATTACCTTTATTATTTGTTGGTAAAAGTTTATGTTCACTAGAAAAATATTCCCGCATTGTTAAATGGTATTGTTCAACTATATCCTCATAACCAGTAAGTACATATGCACCATTTTTCATTAAGAATTTATTTCCATCTGCTGTATGGTCTAATAGATTACATGGTACCACAAATACATCTCGACCTTCACTAACCGCCATATCTGCCGTAATCAAAGAACCACTACTAGACTTGGCCTCCACTACGATAACACCTCTGCATAATCCACTAATGATACGATTCCGTGCTGGGAAATGTTTTGCGGACGGCGGTGTACCTGGCGGGTATTCGGAGAGAAGTAACCCATTATTTTGTAATATACGATCAAATAATTTTGCATTTTCTCGAGGATAGGTAATATCTAAACCACATCCCATAACAATGATTCCATACCCCTGACTAGCCAGAAGGCCTTCATGACCATGTGAGTCTATACCACGCGCCCCACCACTAACAATAATGGTACTATATTTACCTAATTCCTTGCCGAGCATTCTCGCCACATTCCGACCATATAAGGAGCAACTCCTTGCTCCAACAATAGCAATACGATTTAAGCGTCCATCTAAGAGTGCCCGATTACCTCTCATAAATAAAATGGCTGGCGGATTATATATATGATTTAAAATAGACGGAAAGTCTTTGTCTAAAAAGGTAGTAAAATCCATCTGGTATTCGTCTACTTTATGGATAATATACTCTAATTTTTCATCTTTAGCCGATGCTGAAATGGCACGTTTATCAGATGCAGAAATATATGTATAAGATTTTAAGTTTTCTACATTCTTAATAGCTTGCCACGCATCATAAGGGGATCCAAAATCCTCTATAAAACGCCTTACATATGTGGCTCCAACATTGTATAAGCTTTGTAATCCTGCAATATAAATATTGTCATCGTATCTAATCATATAAACACCTAGTAATTCTTTCTAAGTATATAATCATTAATTTTATATAGAATCAAACAACTACTTTTGGCAAATAAACAACTACTAAATTTATGAGATAATTACTTTATTTGCCAGTTCTAAATAACATTGCTTCAGAAATATGATGTGGTTCTACTTTTGGATTTTCTTCTAAATCAGCAATTGTACGAGCCACCTTTAATATGCGATCAAAAGCTCGCCCACTTAAATGAAAATGGTCAAATATATTGCCTAAAACACTCCAAGCCTTATCTGTAATATTGCATAGTTCACTAATTGCCTTATGGGGAACTGCTCCATTCGAATTAAAGTCAAAACCTTCATATCGTTTCTGTTGCATAGCAGTGGCCATGATAACTTGTTGTCTCATACTTTCACTCGTCATATTTGAAGATGATGTATCTAACAGCTGTTCAAGGGTCGGTCTCTCAACGGGAATATGCAAATCAATACGATCCATAATCGGCCCTGATAACCGTTGCTGATAGTTTTTAACCATCGTTTCTGTACAGACACATTCCTTATAAGGATCATGGTAATACCCACAAGGACAAGGATTGGCCGCAAGAATACAAATAAAATTAGCTGGATATATATAATTTCCTTGAGACCGATTTATAGTAATCGTTCTAGACTCTAAAGGCTGTCGTAATGCATCGATTACTTGGCGTTGAAACTCAGGCGCTTCATCCATAAATAATACGCCTCCATGAGCTAATGTTACCTCTCCAGGACGTCCCTGTATCCCTCCACCGACCATACTAGCCAAAGTTGCCGTATGATGAGGATGTCTAAAAGGTCTAGATTTCACTAGCCCATTATCACCTAGTAAACCTATTACATCTTGTATACGACTCACTTCAACAATTTCATTCCAAGTCATAGGAGGCAATATGGTCGGCAATCGTTCGGCCATCATCGTTTTACCCCCACCTGGAGGCCCTATCATAATACAATGATGATGACCTGCAGCACTGATGAGCATGGCTCGTTTGCCTAACTCTTGACCTTGTACATCGCCAAAATCAACTGTATATGGTTGATTAGTCTTTATAGTTATACTTTCATCCGTAACAGACGTATCAACACAATTATTACTAATCATAGTTACTTGTGGTTTACTGATTGTATCTAGATTTTCATTGCTTCCGGTTAATGGCATAGACTCTAAAGGCCCTAGAATTGATTTATTGGCATTGTGTTTATCTACTTTTCCTTTTTTGATACTTATTTGTTTATTTTTATCAACTACCTTTGGCTTAATTTGTTCCTCTAAAATAGTAATAATTTCTTGTAGTGATGATCCACCATATATAGTTAAATTAGGAATAGACTGTAGCACTTTACCATTTTCAATACTTGTATAAATTTTTGAATAATTAGCATCTAATCCTGCTAGCGACATAGCTAGAGTCCCAAAGGTCGGTAATAACGAACCATCTAACGCTAACTCTCCCATAAACAAACTCTTATCAAATAAAGCCGAAATTTTAGCTTTACGCCCATTTATCTGTCCTGATGCAAGCAGAACCCCTAAAGCGATTGCTAAATCGAGCCCAGCGCTACTTTTACGAATTGTAGCCGGGGCTAAATTGACTACGATGCGTCTCATTGGAAATTCGTATCCACTATTTTTAATGGCCGCTCGTACCCGTTCACGAGCCTCTTTAACAGATTGATTAGGTAGTCCAACGATATCAAAGACCGGCAAACCTTGTGATATATCAACCTCTACAGTAATGATACATCCATCAATGCCGTGTAAGGTGGCTCCATTTAATTTTGCGTACATAAACTGACCTCACTAAAAGCACTGTGGTAAATAATGAATAGAACTTTGAAAGTCCTCGTGCAAATACACCTCTATTACATCAAAGGATATTTCCTTCCAACGGCGCTTTTTTTGATTTAAATCATATAGAAACAACATAGCAGCTCGTTTAATATGCTTTTGTTTTTTCTTGGTAACTGCCTCACGTGCTAGTCCATGTTGCATACCTCGGCGAGCTTTAATCTCTATAAAATGATAGACTAAATCACGTTTAGCAATGATGTCTATTTCGCCTAAACGGGTTCGATAATTTGTATCTACTACCGTAAGTCCCATTTTTTCAATATAATTGGTAGCTACTCGTTCCCCCCATTTGCCCAGTTCTTTTGAATCGAGTTCATTAAATGCTTTACCAGTACTAATCGTTTTCATATATACCTCCTAATAAGGTGTATCTGCAACAATAACTCATAGAATTTAATATCTATACTATATTAATCTTTCAACAGGTAATACTTACTTGTAGCGTAAATTATGGAGGTAACAAAAGTAAATACAAAAGAGGTTCCTAATAGTCACATAGGTGACCAATAGGAACCTCTTTACGGATATAAACTATATGCAATTTATAATGATATAACGAATAAAACTAATACGACTATAGGACTTAACTTAATAGTCGAATCATAAAGTAAATCTATTACCCATATATAAATAACTAAGATTTACTCAGGTTTAACCCAACGTACAATAGATTTAATAGGCTCAAAGCTCTTACGATGAAGCGGTGTTACCCCTTGTTGCTCGATAGCTTCTTTATGTAATTCCGTATAGTAACCTTTATGAATACCAAAGCCATAACCAGGGAACTCAACATCAAGGCTCTTCATATATCGATCTCGCGTAACCTTTGCAATGATGGATGCAGCAGCAATATTAGCGCTTTTACTATCGCCCTTAATAATGGATTCAACAGGAATCGTTAAATCAGGCAATTTCATAGCATCAGCCACTACTGCTTCAGCTGGTACGCTGAGCGTACGAATAGCCTCATACATCGCTTGTCGCGTTGCTTCATAAATATTGAGTTCATCAATCTTTTCTGGGCCGTAGGAAATACAGCTAACAGCAACAGCTTCGTCCATGATGATATCATAGAGCGCTTCACGCTTTTCTTCCGTTAGCTTTTTAGAGTCATTAAGGCCTGGAATTAATGTCATAGGTGGCAAGATAACAGCAGCTACCGTAACAGGCCCCGCAATAGGACCACGCCCCACTTCATCGACGCCAGCCACATGGTAGATACCTTGATCATAGAACATTCCTTCATAGTCATACATACCCATGAGGCGTTGCTGTTCTTTTAACTCTTTTTCTTGACGCTTAATATAAGAAGCAGCCAATTTCTGTACAGAACTACGAGTATCCTCTTGAGCAAAAGACAAAATCTCTAAGGCTTGTTCAGTTTCAAAGAGAGCTTTAATATCTGCTACTTTTAACTTAGAAAATACATCTTTATCCATTATGACTCTCCTCACCATCTGTAGAATAGTACGGTTCTTCATCAACTTGATCGAGAGTAATTGTACCTAACTTAGTATTGCGGTAATCTTGCAAGATAATACGGCGAGCCTTGTCAAAATCTACAATGCCACCGCTTACAAGACAACCTCGACGACGTCCGATGCTTTCAAGAATCGTATCAACATCGGTCATCTCTTCTTCTTTTAATTTATAACGCTCTACCAAAATATTTGACGTGTTCGTCAATAAGTAATTTAATAGCTGTTTTATAACATGCTCTAAATCATAAACATCATCGGAAATGGCACCTGTCATAGCGAGGCGAGCCGCTGCACGTTGGTCCTCTAATTTTGGCCATAATACACCTGGTGTATCAAGCAATTCAAGATTTTTACCGATTTTAACCCACTGTTGACCACGTGTATGACCTGCCTTATTAGCTGTACGCGTTGCAGCAGAACCAGCTAAAGAGTTAATCAATGTAGATTTACCAACATTAGGAATGCCTAAGATAATAGTCCTAACAGAACGACTGCGAATACCTTTCGCTACCCAACGATCAATGATAGGTTTACTTAGACGTTCTACGGTAGATAGTAATTTTTTATTGCCTTTGCCAGATTTAGAATCGATAGCCAATACTGTAATGCCTTGTTTAGTAAAGAATTCAGTCCATTCCTTTGTGGCTTTAGGATCTGCTAAGTCAACTTTATTTAACAGTACAATATGTGGTTTTTGACCAACGAGTTCAAGGATTACAGGATTCGCACTAGAGCGAGGAATACGCGCATCTAATAACTCGATAACAACATCTACCTTCTTGATGTACTCTGTAATCATACGAGTAGCTTTCGCCATATGCCCAGGGAACCAATGTACGATAGGTGAATCTGCCATTTTATATCCTTTCTACATACTTTATATACATCTCATAGAGATACTTAGTATATTTTATATTTATCTTTTTACAGCTCTATATTCCTCTATTATAACTCTTTAATTCATAGAATAATAAAATAGAACTATTCATATCCAATTTTAGCAAAAATAAAAGGCTGCCAACGGCAGCCTTTTATGAACATTAGCGTTTTTCGCGAATACGAGCAGCTTTACCAGTAAGGTTACGTAAGTAGTACAATTTAGCACGACGAACAACACCACGGCGCATAACTTCGATTTTAGCTAAACGTGGGCTGTGAAGTGGGAATGTACGTTCTACACCTACACCGGATGCAATACGACGAACTGTAAAAGTTTCACGTACGCCACCGTTTTGACGTTTGATTACCAAACCTTCGAACACTTGGATACGTTCACGAGTACCTTCCACTACTTTTACGTGTACGCGAACTGTGTCACCAGCGCGGAAAGTAGGGATGTCTGTACGAAGTTGTTCTTGTTCAAGTACGTTAATAATGTTCATTGTTTCCTCCTGTTTGCAGACATTCAATACCTACACCTTATAGGCAGCGGACTGTCTCAAATTAACAGCAATATAGTATCATAAATCACGTACTGTTAGCAAGTATTTTCTATATTATTTTAATAATCCAAATATTTACGTATTATTTACGTATAATTGGTCGTTTTAACTTACCTAATAAGCGGTATAAATTCTCCTGTTCTTCATCCGATAAATCAGAGAACATTACATTAAGAAATTCGTTATATGTATGTAAAAGAGTTTTGCCTAACCGTTTCCCCTCATCTGTTAAAGTAACTACAGATATACGTTTATCCATATAATCAATATGTTTTGTAACATATCCCAATTCAATGAGAATATCTGTCTGCTCCGACACAGTAGCAGGACGCATATTTAGAGCATCTACTAACTGCTTCTGTGATGCTCCTTGGGAACGCATATATAATTTAATAATAATTCTATCACGAGACTTTTCTTTGCCGCTTGGCACCTTACATAAGGCTTTATATAATTCATCATGATTCATAATCATCTATCTCCTCATACAACTTTGTATATTATAAAGTATTCGCCATAGTCTCTAAAAATCCTGCATAAAATTTGCATATTCTTCGTAAAAGCAAAAAAGAGGTACACACGGTACCTCTTCTCTTGTATATCATTGTAAAATTTTTAAGTTTTACTGAAATATGTTATTTTAATGCGCTAATATCGCCAATAATAGCCATTACACTGTATGCTAAACGAACGAGTTGTAAACGGTTAGCTTTAATAGCTTCATCTTTATCCATAACCATTACATCTTCAAAGAATTTGTTGATGGCTGGAACTAAAGTAGCTGGAACTGCCACGACTGCATCATAATCGCCTGCTTCCCAAGCAGCACTACTTGCTTCAGATGCTTTAGAAGCAGCTTCGAACAATTCTTTTTCAGCATCTTCTTTCAATAAATCGCTATTAACACCAGTATATTCCACATCTTTTACAAGATTGTACATACGAGTATAGGCTTGAACAAGTTCAACGTTTTCATCGATGCGGTTAGCTAACAATGCATTTACAAGACCTTCAGCATCAGCAACGGACAATTCGTTGTTAGATAACAATAAGTCGATTACATGATGAGGAACTTCGCGATCAAGGAAGATATTTTTCAAACGAAGTGTGAAGAACTCTTCTACTTGGCCAAGCAATTCGTCTTGTTTTTCAGTTGGTACATTAAGAAATTCCATAGATGCTTTGAAGATTGGACGTAAGCTGATATTCCATTCGCTACCAAGCAAGATGTTCAAAATACCAATTGTTTGACGGCGCAATGCATATGGATCTTGAGAGCCTGTAGGAATTAGGCCACGGCTGAAAGTGGCAACGATGTTATCTACTTTATCGATGATGGACAATACTTTACCTGCTTCAGTTTGAGGCAATACATCGCCTGCAAAACGTGGTAAATATTGTTCGAAAATAGCTTCTGCCACTTCTTCGGACTCACCATCAAGTAAAGCGTACTCTTTACCCATTACACCTTGTAATTCAGTGAATTCTGTAACCATACCAGTTGTAAGATCAGTTTTAGCAAGCTCTGTAGCACGTTCTAACACAACAGCTGCATCTTCGTGTAAACCACATTCTTCACCAAATACACGGCCCAATTTAAGTAAACGTTCAGTTTTATCTGCTAAGTTACCAAGACCTTCTTGGAATACGATTTTAGTCAAACCATCTTGACGGTCAATAAGAGGTTTCTTGCGGTCTTCATTGAAGAAGAATTTAGCATCATCAAGACGAGCGCGCAATACACGTTCATTACCAGCTTGAACTACTTCGATAGAATGATCGGAGCCGTTACGAACTGTTAAGAACATTGGCAACAATTTGCCGTCTTGGTCAACTAATGGGAAGTAACGTTGATGGTCTTTCATAGGTGTAATGATAGCTGCATCTGGAAGTGCCAAGTAGGACTCTTCAAAGCCACCACACAATGCTGTAGGCCATTCAACAAGATAGTTGATTTCTTCTAACAAATCATCATCCCAAACGATAGATGCATTTTTAGAAGCTGCAATGTTATGTAATTGTTTGGAAATCAATTCACGACGTGCGTCTTGATCAACCATAACAAAGTTTTCTTTTAATGTGTCTACATAGGATGCTGCATTTTTGATAGTGATTTCATCAGCCCCTAAGAATCGATGACCACGTGTTACATTACCAGATTTAACAGTAGCAAATTCTACAGGAATTACTTCTTCATCAAGTAAAGCTACAAGCCAACGTACAGGACGTACGAATTTAGCATCTAAATAACCCCAATGCATAGATTTAGGAAAGTTAAGACCTGTAATCAATTGAGGTAACATATCTGTGACGATATCTTTTGCTGGTACGCCTGCAGTTTTAGTTTCAGCGTAAATATAGCCGTCTTCTACAACGAGATCCGCTACATCAAGACCTTTACCACGAGCAAAACCGATAGCTGCTTTTGTTGCATTACCGTCAGCATCATATGCGATGGATGCAGAAGGACCTTTATGACGTTCACTGATTTCCGCAGATGTGTCAGCAAGACCTTTCACAATAAGAGCCAAACGACGTGGTGTACCGTATGTTGCGATGCTTTCAAAAGGAAGATGGGCATCATTTAATTTTGTTTCAGCCAATTGTTTCAATTGACCTAAGATATTGGGCATAAAGCCGGCAGGAATTTCTTCTGCACCGATTTCAAATAATAAATCCTTTGCCATCTTATTTATCTCCTTTCAAAAGTGGGAAACCTAATTCTTCGCGTTTAGCAAGGTATTGTTGTGCACAAATACGAGCTAAGGCACGTACGCGACCGATGAAAGCAGTACGTTCGCTGATAGAAATAGCGCCACGGGAATCAAGCAAGTTGAATGTGTGGGAGCATTTCAATACATAGTCATAAGCTGGTAATACATAACCAGCTGCACAAACACGTTTTGCTTCTGCTTCGTACATATCAAACAATTTGAAAAGCATATCTGTATCTGCTAATTCAAAGTTATATACGGATTGTTCAACTTCATTAGCATGCCAAACGTCACCATATGTAACATTTTCATTCCATTTAAGGTCATATACGTTTTCTACGCCTTGAATGTACATAGCCAAACGTTCTAGACCGTATGTAATTTCTACAGAAACCGGTTTACAGTCAATGGAACCAACTTGTTGGAAATATGTGAACTGAGTTACTTCCATACCATCGAGCCATACTTCCCAACCAAGGCCCCAAGCGCCCAATGTTGGAGATTCCCAGTTATCCTCTACGAAACGGATATCGTGATCTTCAGCATGAATACCAAGAGTTGCCAAGGATTGTAAGTACAATTCTTGGATATTATCTGGAGATGGTTTCACGATAACTTGGAATTGATGATGTTGGAACAAACGATTAGGGTTATCACCATAACGACCGTCTGCTGGACGACGAGAAGGCTCTACATAACATACAGCCCATGGTTCAGGACCAATAGCGTGTAAGAATGTAGCAGGGTTCATTGTACCTGCGCCCTTTTCAATGTCATATGGATTTTGAACGATACAACCTTGATCGCTCCAGAATTTTTGTAGATTTAAAATAATCTCTTGAAATGTCATTGCTGCCTCCACTTTACACAACCGACATAAAATCAACCATTTCGTTACAAACAAAAAAGTCCCTGTAACGAAAAACGTTACAGGGACGAGTATACCCGCGGTTCCACCCTATTTGGCTTGCGCCCTCTTTTTTCTATGTTGGCCTTTACTAACAGATACCTGCGTTCCTGCCAATGCTCTACAGCGCCTTCAACCAAATGTGAGCTTACACCATCCTCACTCGCTAGAAAGGTTTACTACTCTGCTTCATCGCATATATTATACACAATATTGTAGCAATACGGAGGGATGAATGTCAAACTATTATTAATAACACGTAAAAGCACATTTCCCAAAAAATTATGTTAATAAATAAACTAATCCCAATATCTATCTAACTAAATATATAACTTCACTTTAATTAGTATGAAATTATATAGAGAATAAGATTGCCATTAAAAATAGTAAGACAGTAAAGAAAGAAAATAAATAGTAAATCCATTTATTATTACTATTTTTAAATATTAGTGAAAATAGGTAAGTACTAAATGATAACAGTAAAAACTCAACTAGATATTTAAATTGTTTATTTATAGCATCTAAGAACTTAAAATCCCCAAAAAATACAACTAAAAATATTCCTAAACTAATTAGGCTATATTTTTCATTTATGTCCTCAGTAGATTTTCGGATATATTGAATTAGGCTATAGGCAAATGCTAAAAACAAGGATATAGTAGCAAAATAATATATTAATTTCATTAATTCTATTCCCCCTCATTTTTACTTATTCATATTCCAGAATATTTTTTTACAAGACTTATATACTAAATTTACTATCTATATTAAAAAATAAGAAAGATGATTAATCTCCAAATTAGAATTGGCAGACATCCTAATAAAAAAGCCTTAACTAAACACGTTCTTTCTTTTTGATCATCCGCACTTCTATATTTATATACAATACTCCCCATTAGTAATAAATAAAAAATTAATCCGATTACAATCGAAATAATATAATATGTTTCAAAAGTAATAAATTTGTAATCATATAATTGTTTCAAAACCAAAACTGTTATTATGAAAATTAATATAGAAACAAAACTTTTTACCTGATTATAATTCCCCTCTTTATAAAAGAATCTAATACGATATGACAATTATAATAAACTTAAAATTGTTAATATCTCAAACATGATTTATTCTCCAAATTTATTTAAGAATATACTTACCGATTCTCTTGATTTATTCTATATTAAATGATTTTTGTAAAAGTAAGTTATATAAATTATTAGGTTAATCCTAGATATAATTTAAAATAATTAAACTCAGATAAAATACTTAGTTACAAAACTTATTTATAAAGTTTACGTTCCATAAATTAGAATGATCTAGTAACCCAAGTATCCCTATCATATCGTGGTTTTGAGTCCTTACTAGTTATCTCATTTATAATCTTTATTTCATCCTCTGAAAATTGATCAATACTATCTAAAATTATAAGTTTATCACCATATGCTCTTTGCAGAGACTCTAAATTACCATCTTCTGGAGACATAAAAGTTTTGCTAAAGCCTTTATAGTTTGGAATGATACGTACTGTACCATAGGGTAATACGTCAACAACAACTATTCCAAAATCACCATTAGAATATATATATGGAAAATCGGTAGCAAAACCAGTCATATTTTTATTAAGCCCTATTTGTTTCCCATAATCTACAAGAGAGTTTATAAATATTTGATATTCGTATATTCTAATTCCAATAAAAAGTAGAATAATTACTAGTAACGATAAAACTACTATACAAGTTATCCTTATAAGCTTTCTAAAGGGCATAAAACCTCCTTAATTCCTCAGATATAAATACGAAAGGTATATCATAAACATTCACTTTGAGTAAAGAGAACTTTTTTACAGCTCAAAAACTAATTTTAGTAAAGCAAAAATAATAAGCCAGATTACGAAAGTAATACCATAATATGCACATTTTAGCTTACGACCTTTGAGATAGTCATATATTATTTTTCCCATAATAGAGAATAATAAAATCAAAAGAATCATATTAAACGCTAGTTGCATCATTTAATAAAACCTCATATATTTGAAGTCAGGCTATTTATAAGTTCCAAATTGCTTTCAAGATACCAAAGAATATTAACCAACAAACAAAGAATGCTCCATAGAAATCATAGTGGATTTCGGCACCAATCATATAATCATAAGCCATTCCATATATAATTGAAGTCAATGAAAATAATGCAAATGCATAGAAAAATAATCGTTTTATAATATTCACTTTCTTCATTACTTATAATAAAAAAGAACTATTCCAATAATACTAAAACATATGATTACAATAAAAGATAAAGATATACTTTCTATTAATCAACAATTAGTAAATTTTTTTGAAATCATTTAATAAAATTGTAAACCACCTACCAAAGATAATCAATTTATCTTCAATAGGTGGTTTATTTTATTCACCCTTAGCAATACGATCTAAGAGTTCAATATAGCTTTCTTTATTTAATGCTGGTGTAAAGTTGTCTAATACATCTTTAGCGCCCGCTGCATCATCGTATAGTAAGTCTACAATAGTCATAGCCAAGGCTTGTGCTGTTTTAATGTACGCTACATCAGGTACAGAGATTTCATATTCTGCACTGTGTAGTACACCACTGATACAACCAACCCATGGATGGATGACCGGCATCAAGTGAGATACGTCCCCCATGTCTGTACTAGCTGTTATATGTGGGCCTTGGTATACATTGGCTTCACCAAAGATAGGATTTGAATTTTCTCGTAATAGAGCATTCATACGTTCATCATTACGCATCGGTAAATAACCAGGTAGGTCATGGATAACACATGTGGCTCCTACTGCATCGCCACCGGCTTTTAAGGCCCGGTTTACACGATGATTGCCATCTACAATAGCTTCAATATTAGAGGCACGCACGTAACTTTCAACTTGAACATAATCAGGCACACAATTTACCAATGTACCACCTTGATTAATGATTGGGTGGAATCTGAAATAATCGCTTTCTTTGAAAGTTTCACGAATGGAGTTAACCCCCATAACCCCCATCAAAGCAGCATTAAGAGCATTGATGCCTTCATGAGGTGCTTGTGCTGCATGGGCTACCTTACCGTGATATTCAATCAGTTTAGATACGAAACCATTAGAGGTACTACCAAGCCCCATTTCACCAGCAGGTGTTTTGGCTGTCTCCACATGCATTTGCATAGCCATATCAATATCGTCGAAAGCTCCTTCATAGATGAGCTGTTGCTTACCACCCATATACTTAAGCTTACCTTGCTCACGCAATTTATTGCGGTAATCAATTTCAATCATTTCCTCTGCCGGAACAGCAAATAATACAACATCGCCAGCTAATTCGTCCATCACAGCTTGTAAACCCATAGCGACAGCAAACATATTCGCAATTTGTACATTATGACCACAGCAATGAGCAGCCCCTGTTAAATCATCGGCACGAGGATGGCGAGGACAGAGAATGGCATCTAATTCCCCAACCATGGCAACCGTATATTTACTATCTCGGCCTTTCATTCTACCCTTTACACCTGTCAGTGCATGACCTATAGTATAAGAAATGCCAAGTTCATCAAACATAGCCTGAACCTTTTTAGAGGTTTTTACCTCTTTAAAACCCAACTCAGGTTCATCCATAATAGATTCTGCAAATTCTCGTAAACGTGGTTGTGCATCAACAATAGCTTTACAAACACGTTGTTTTACTTCTTCCTTTGTCATACGGCTCATAATATCTCCTTTATAAAATCGACCGTATAAAAATACGGTCGATTATGTCATCATGATGTATAGATATCTTCTGAAATATAAATCTATAATTATATCTTAACATAGTTTAGACATCTATCATTATGATTTAGTATTAAATTAAACCTTCTAAATGAAGTACTAATTGTGCTAATGCTGTTGCACAGATGAAAGTACCTGCTGTTACAGCTAGTGCAACAGGAATAATGCGCCAAGATAAGCGACGGAATGCACCAAGGTCTTTACCTAAGGATAAACCTGCATAAGCAAGTACAGGAGTTGTCGTTGCAAGGAATGTAACTTGGCTAGTTTTAGCAATAATCCATTCTTGGCCAGGCGTACCTGGTAAGGATGCGATAACACCAACTAAAGATACCCAAAACACCATAGGTAATTTATTAGCATATGGCAAGTTAGAGATCAAAGCGCCAATTGTAGCAAGGGCTGCCAAGATAGCTACGCCAACTAAACTATCGCTAAATAGATGTTTCCCATCCATTACATTACCTACTGCAGTGATGATAGCAGCAATACAGATAACGATGACAAATTGTGTTAATTTTTCGCTTTTACTCATGATGTGCTACCTCCTCTGCTAAATCTTGTTCACGGGTACGACCTGTAAAGAAGTTGTATGTTTTTTCCATAACTGGTAAAGAAACAAATAGCCCAAAGTATACGCCTAGAACAGTAGTCAACAAGTTTGCAGCCCCTGCAAGAGCCATGATTTGTTGTTCGTAATCTGGATATACCGCAATGATTGGAGCTGTAGCTGCCGCCATCATACTAGCACTACCTACGCCAGCGCCCATAGCTAATGCCAAAGGATGGAACCAACCAGATTGTGCTAACATACCAGCCAAAACGGAGGACCACATAGCGCCAATAAGAACACCACAGATGTACATGCCCATAACACCACGGCCCTCAGGAGAGCTAAAGCCAAATTTGTCGATAATAATTGCTACGTTCGGCTCACGGTCTACAGAGTAACATGCACCTACTGCTTCTCGACGCATACCTACTAGCAAAGCTACCGGTAAACCAAATACAATAGTACCAAAGAAGTGGCCAAGCTCTTGTAGTAATAATGCCCAGCCTGCACTTGTAAGAATACCAAGATTTGGACCGATACCTAAACCGACTTTTACCATCAAGATCATAACGGCGATACCGATATAATCAGCAGATTTTTCCATCTGTTTAATGGTTAGGATTTTAAACTTAGGAATAGAAATTAATAAACCTAGAATCAATGTGTACAATAATGGCAACAATACAACAGGACCTAGTTTTTTTATGCCTATAAATTCAGCGACTACAGTTAGTACGAGCGCTAGAAAATGTATTTTGAGATTTCCCAAAAGCTGCATAATGACCTCCTATAAAAATATATAATATAATATTGTTATATTATAAATAATTGTTATTAAAAGTGTCAATTACAGATGCACATTTGTCTATTAATATTATTATTCTTCAATAGTATAAATACCCTGTTCAGCATCAATTTCCTTAATAATAATATTTTCTATCATTGACGGTTTTACTTTATGAAATCTTTGTTCTTCTTCATCATAATAAATGGCCCATTTAGACATAGATTCTGGAATAGTGTCACTATCATAATCCTTTCCCCTCCAAATAGCATCATCTCTAAAATTACTTAGTCCATCTTTTACTAATTCTGTATCTAAACAAAATTCACCAGCTAAGCTAACCTGATTATCTAATAGGAGATCTCTAACAATGATGGCTTCATATTCCCAACTTTGAAAACATAAATATTCAAAGTATCTGAGTGCTATCTTTGGATCCCAACAATTATTTAAAACCATCATTTGAAATAACTTATTTATTACCCCATAATCAGGAGACATATAATAGTCGTTAGTTAAAAGGAAATCATATATCTGTTGAATTTCTTGTAGTTCTAAATTCTTATCTTCATTTATTTTTTCGATAGGTAACGAAGAGAATATTGTATCCATATAGTACCTCATAATATATTTCAATAAAAAGCAGTTTGATTTCTCAAACTGCCTTTTTATCTATCACTAAATTATGGAATTTAAAAACTTTACGCTTTGTAACGGCTTACCAATTTCTTGCTCGCAGTATGCAAATAGTAGTTTTTCAAGTTCCTTCCATATTGTTTTTGGAAGTTCTAAAGGCGTATCTTCACCCCACTGGTAAGCGAGAATCTGAGGTAATACGGCTTTCACAGAACGAGAAATGCTAAAATTTGTTGTTTCCCGCACCTGCATCCAGAATGGCTCAATTCCGTCTTGATGGGTAAAAGCATTAGCACTAGGGACAACCCCTGCGAGAGATAATAGTTGCCATCCAAGCATTATCGTTCCCAATTGTACATTGCGACGTCGAATTTGCTTGGAATAGTTTACAACGGTATCAAAGACCTTGCGATCTACGTCATACATGGCAAATAACTCTTGAATGAGCTCACTCGCTACCGCTGCATAAGCAATATTATCGAGGTTTACATCTAAGGATTCCACCACATAGGAGCCATCAATTTGCGTAACATTTACATATTCCCCATCGGGTACAACTGTAATATACATGGCACTAAATGGACGTAAATAGGAGCTGTTGCGCATCGTCATCATTCGCTTATGTGGAATCGATGCTTTAATAAGTCCCAAGCTAGGCGTAATAAATGTAAATACGGAATACAACTTATACTTTTTTCGACTTATGACGATGGCTGGCGTATTAAAACCACCATTAAGCTTCTTCATTTTCTTCTTCCGTTGGTTCCTCTACTGGTATAGGTGTTACTTTAATGCGAGAGATACGATATCCTTGCATTTGCGTAACTTCAAAGGTGTAACCATGAGCATCCACCGTATCACCTACGATTGGGGTACGTTCTAATAAACCAAAGACATAGCCACCAATTGTATCAGAATCAGAATTATCAATTTCAATATTCATAATTTCTTCTACTTCGTCTACAAGGACCTTGCCATCAAACTCAAAGGAGCCATCTGCATAGGACATCGTAGCTGGTAAATGAGGCTCATGCTCGTCTTGTATATCCCCAACTAGCTCTTCTATAATATCTTCTAAGCCTACAAGACCTACCATGCCACCATATTCATCTACTACTACAGCTAGATAAATACGGCGCGTTCTCATATATTGCAATAATGTAGATAATTTCATTACCTCTGGAACAGTAAGAATATCTCGTTTAATATTGCGCAAATCCTTACGGGCTTGATTAGGGCGTTCCATTAAATCTTTAATATGAACGAGGCCAATAATGTGGTCCTTATCCTCTACACAGAGTGGATAACGTGTATGTACTTTAGAGCGAATAACCTTCATCGCTTCATCGTAACCATCTTCAACGAATACGCAGTCTACGTCTTGACGAGGCACCATAACCTCTTTCGCCATGCGATCTACGAAATTAAAGACATTATCGATTAACTCAGACTCTACTTGGTCCAGTTGCCCTTCCTCGTGGCTTCGAGAAATCATCATGCGAATTTCTTCTTCTGAGTACACAAGATCAAGCTCTGTTAAATATTTTGTTTTGTAAAAGCCTAAAATAACATTGGAGATTTTACTAGCAATCCAAATAAATGGATACACCAATTTACCTGCAGCCACGACGATACGGCTATAGGTATTTACATATTTTGTAGGGAAGGATAAGCCCAATGCTTTAGGTACAATTTCGCCAAAAATTAGGACGATTAAGCTAATTAATAGTAATAGAATAATATCTAACACTAAATGCATCCAAGTACTATGAATATTAAGAACCGCCACTATACGATCAACTATATTATCAAATACAAAAGTACCTGTGCCTGCAAGGGCCAAAATAAAGAATAGAATCAAAAACTGTGTAGTATTTAAAAAATACTCAGGATTTTGATAAAGCTTTAATAAAAATTCTCTATCCTTCTCCAAGAGGATGTCCATATCCTCTACATGTTCTTTACGAAGGCGTGCAAAGGAGAACTTTGCAACCACAAAAAAGTTAATTAAAAAAATACATAACAGACCAAACCCTATGGGTAACAGGCCATCTACACTATCCATCTTTATTCCTTTCATATGAATATGGAAACACTTATTTCTTTTTATTATATCAAATTATTTTCTATAACCAAGTTCAGATAACATACCAGATTTATTTCGCCAATCTTTTTTTACTTTAACCCAAAGGTCCAAGTACACCTTTGTAGCTAATAGCTTTTGAATGTCTGCGCGCGCTTCAGCGCCAAGTTGTTTTAACAAAGCACCTTTTTTACCGATGATAATGCCCTTTTGAGAGTCTCTTTCACAGTAGATTGTAGCGCGGATATAGGTAGTACCATCATCACGTGTTTTCATTTCATCTACGTCTACAGCGATAGCATGAGGAATCTCATCTCGTGTAGCTAACAAGATTTTTTCACGAACGATATCGGAAATAATAAGGCGTTCCGGTTGATCCGTAATCATATCTTCTGGGAAATATTGCGGACCTTCCGGCAAGGTTTCCTCTAGAACCTTAAGAATTTCAGATAAGTTCTCTTTATCTTTTGCAGAAATAGGAATTACACCTGCAAAAAGATATGCATCTTGATAAGAAACGATTGCTTCTAAAAGCTCTTCTTTTTTGAGTGTATCAATTTTGTTGACTACCAAAAATACAGGAACCTTTACACGTTTCAATTGTTCAATAATAAAATTATCCCCAGGACCACGTTTTTCATTGCCTGCTACGACAAATAAAACAGCTTCCGTTTCTTTTAAGGACTCAATAGCAGCATCTACCATGAATTCGCCTAACTTGTGCTTAGGTTTATGCACACCAGGTGTATCCATAAATACGATTTGTTTGGATTCATCCGTATATACGCAGATGATACGGTTACGCGTTGTTTGAGCCTTATCGGATACGATAGCAATCTTATCGCCAATAAGAGCGTTGATTAAGGTAGATTTACCCACATTAGGGCGTCCTACAACAGCTACAAAGCCTGATTTAAAATGTTCCTTGTTATTCATTATATGGTGCATCCTCCCGCACATAACCGAGATTACCTAGGATAAATTCTTCCTCTGTGCGCATCTCTTTTTTATCTTCGTCGTTCATATGGTCATAGCCTAAGATATGTAAACAGCTATGAGTTGTCAAGTATGCTAATTCCCGTTCAAAACTATGTCCATATTCGATAGCCTGTTCACGGGTACGTTCTAAGGAAATAATCATATCACCAAGTAAGTGATGTTCCTCTTCACTACCTTCGTAATCATCCCCTTCATTGAGGGCAAAGGACAATACATCCGTTGGTCTATCGATGCCTCGATATTCATTATTAAGCTCGTGAATTTTAGCATTATTGCAGAGTAAAATACTCATTTCATCTTCTTCGAGGCCATATACGCGACTCACTTCATCGCAGACCTTGCGTATAACAGCCTCAATATTAGAATCCTCTTGAATTCCTTCATCATAGCTAATGTGTATATACATACTTATCCTTTCGCTACATTCTCTTTGGATACTGCGTTAGATTCTGTAGTCTCACCAGCTAACTTACGTTCGTGATATGCATCGTAAGCTTTTACAATGCGACCTACTAAATCGTGACGAACAACGTCTTGATCACTAAAGTAAACCATATTAATACCAGGCACATGACGCAATACCTTTTCAGCCTCGCCGAGGCCAGACACAACACGTGGAGGTAAGTCAATTTGTGTCTTATCACCGTTGACTACCATTTTAGAATTGTTTCCTAGACGAGTTAGGAACATTTTCATCTGCTCTGCCGTCGTATTTTGAGCCTCATCAAGAATGACGAAGGCATTTTCCAATGTACGGCCACGCATATACGCTAGTGGTGCTACCTCGATAGTACCACGTTCCATAAAGCGTTGTACTTGCTCGATACCAAACATTTCATGTAATGCATCATAAAGAGGTCTTAAATAAGGATCTACCTTATCCTGTAATTCACCAGGTAGGAAGCCTAACCGTTCACCTGCCTCTACAGCAGGGCGAGTCAAAATAATTTTATCTACATTGCGGTTTTTTAAATAGAATGCAGCTAACGCTACGGCTAGGAATGTTTTACCTGTACCAGCAGGACCAATACCAAAAGTAATGGTATTTTTTCGGATACTATCTACATAGTATTTTTGACCTTCCGTTTTAGGCGTAATATTTTTACCGCGCATATTAACGGATAAAGTATCCTCAAACATAGTATGTACGGCATCAGCTTTACCATTAGCCACGAGTTTGGCTGCAATACGCACTTGAGACTCAGTTATGGTACTACCTTCACGGTAAAGAAATACTAGTTCTTCTAAAGTGCGATAAAGAGCTTCTACTTGTTTTTCATCACCCTTTATAACTACCGTATCACCACGTGCCACTACATCTGCAGAGATGACTTCAAGCATCATATGCAGATATCGATTATGTTGACCTAGTATGGATTGTGCTAGGTCATATGTAGGAAATGTAAATACTTGTTCGCTCATACAACCTCCTAATCTATAAATTTACGAACTGCTTTACCATTTAGGTAATCACAGAGATCACCTTGATGAGCATCTAGTTCGTCTAGTTTATCATCAATTAAGTCTTGTACGCGCCACCAACCCATAGACCAGTTTGTAAAAAGCGTATTGTCTTCAGGTGCTCTCCCTACAAGACGCTGTAAAACAATGTCAGGATGTAAATGACGTACAAAATTAACAACCCGATCAGCATATTCTTCCGCACTAATTAGGGTAAACTGACCCTCTTGATACCACTTGGCCATCAATGTATTTTTTACAATATACAAAGCATGTAGTTTCACTTGATCAACACCGAGTGCAGATAAAATACGAGCCCCTTCGATTGTATCCTTCATTGTATCCCATGGTAAATTAACTATCATATGAGTAGTTATGTTAAATCCATATCGTTTAATCCGTAATACGGCATCAATAAACTGGGCTAAATCATGACCACGATTAATTTTCTCTAATGTATCATAGTTAACCGTTTGAAGACCTAGCTCAATATAGATATCCTTATGAAAGCGATCCCTAATATCAGCTAATATTTCAAGATATTCATCGGCAATACAATCGGGTCTAGTTGCAATAGCAATGCCCACGGCTTCATCGATACAACCTTGTTCAATATAGCTTTTAAAATCATCAAGATTCAAGTAGGTATTACTAAAGTTTTGGTAATAAGGGATGAACTTCTTTGCTTTATATTTAGGGCCTATGTGAGCAATATTTTCCTCTAATTGCATGCGTACAGTCATCCAGGCAGGACGATTTTCGTATCCCGCACCAATTTCACCACAAAAGGTACAGCCTCCAACACCAGCCGAACCATCTCTGTTAGGACAGGTCAAGGGTAGTGCTACAGGTAATTTATAAACCTTTTCCCCATATGTTTCTTTATAATATTTAGATACCATGCGGTATCGTTTTGGTCTCGTTGTATCGGTCATAACACTCCTATTAAACTAACCAATCATCGCTTATTATGTAATATTTCAACTATCATAAATTCTCTAATCTTTTGATTATAAAAAATTAGATAAACTATTTTTATATTACTAACAAGCCTCTATTTCAGGACGTATAAAAGGTTTGACCTCTTTATTTACGTCGATTACAACTGTAAAAGGTACATTTGGTACATTCTCTATACCTAACACTTTAGCCGTATCTTCAGACATAGGCATTTCGACATATTGTTGGCGAATTTTGCGCCACTCTTTAAATGAATAATTAGGAATATACTGAGATGCAATTTCTTCATTGCGCCAGAATGCTTCCCCTTCTTGTAAAAGTTCTTTTGTCTGTTTTGGTAAACCTACGGCTTCACTGCGGACCTTACCACGATAGCTAACGAGTGTATCATATTGTAATAATTCGGCAGCTACTGTATCACCTTTAGACAAGAAAAAATTGTACAAGAACTCTATTTGATCTATATCTTTCAAATTAATCTTATGATTAGCTGCATCGAGCCAAGCCTGTGTCATGTCACAAAAATAGGAAAAGGCATCGTTTTTTGTCTCCACTTTAGAAGAATCATACTTTTTCATAGGTGGTACATGATTAGTTTCTGTATCTTCCCCAGTTATAGATGTATCAGTATGTTCTTTTATAAGCTTACTACCAATATAACCAAACACAGTTCTAAATCGTTCACTATTATAAAAGCGTTCAAAGACATCTTCAAAGTGTTTTAAGAAACGTATATCTCTATAAGGGAGCACGTGAGTACTTAATACCTCATATGGCGCTAAGGGATCACTAATGTATTGATACTCCTCCATACGGCGCACACCAGAACCTTTTAACAGTTTTAAAAATCCAATTTGTAACGCATGTGGCTGTAAACTAAAAAGATCATTAAAGGATAATCCAAACCGCTGTTTATTCTCGTAAGGCAGGCCTACAATTAAATCCATGTGCACATGAGTTCGGCCTGCTTCAATAATAGGGCGAATAGCCTTTTGAATATACGGCCAATCATTATATCGATTAATAGCATCTAAGGTTTTCTTATGTGTACTTTGAACCCCTACCTCAATTTGAATACGGCCTGGTGGTGTTTCACAGAGAATATTTGTTTCCCATTCCGTCATTAGCTCTGGTTCCATTTCTAGATGGAAATTCGTCTCCGTATCGGCATCACGCATGAATTCCATCATAGGTCGATGATGATGTGGCGCACAGTTAAAAGTTCTATCAACAAATTTAACTTGTTTTACCTTATGATCGATAAACCACTGTAGTTCTTTAAAAGTTCTTTCCTGCGGAAAAAAGCGAACTGTATTTTTATTTCCAGATAAACAGTACTGACAAGAGAATGGGCACCCTCGAGAGGATTCATAGTAGATGATTTTATGTTCTAAATCTATCATATCCTCTTCCACATATGGAAATGGTATAGTACTCAGATCTTTTACCTCCACCGTATCAGTAGAGCCCAGGAGTCGGCCAGAAATGTGTCGACCACGTACGCCAGGAATCTGCTCTTCTAAGCCATCCTTGCCAGCGATTAGTGCACTAATAAGTTGATAAAAAGCTTCTTCCCCCTCACCTTGTACGACATAGTCCACAGCAGCACAACGATTTAAGATTTCATCGGCTGTGAAAGACACCTCCGGCCCACCTAAAATAATTTTAATATCTGGTCGCACAGCTTTCACCATGTCTACTACATGTAAAGTCATCTCAATATTCCAGATATAGCAAGCAAAGCCCAATACATCTATATTGCGCTCTGTAATATCGCTAAGAATATGTAAAACAGGCATATTAATAGTATATTCTACTATATCGTATGCCTGTCCGTGAGCCTGCCCATACGCTTTAAGATAACGCAAAGCCAGAGAAGAATGTATAAATTTTGAGTTTAATGTGGATAAAACTACGTTCATAGGTCCCCTTTAAATCATCGAATGGCTCAGCCACCGTCTAGTCATAATATATGTATTATACCATTAAAAGAGACTAAATATAATAGAAATAATAGCACCCACTAAAATAACAACAGATGCGACAGTGAGAATGATACTGCCAAAGAATACAACAGCAGCCAAAATAATCCCTAAAACAATGAACAATATAATTCGACTAAGCCAGCTTGTACTATTAAAGCTATACACCTTAACTTTCGGTTCATATTGATTGTTTTCATCGTAATATTGTTGCTCGTCATTGATATTAGTTGGCGTTGAATCTACATGGACGGAATCGCCTACCTCTTCAATAGTTACACCATCAAATTCTCGTCTCTCATCGTCGGATAATACGCGTGTATTAGGTTCACCAGAATAAGTACTGCGACTATAAGTATCATCTGATTGACCATTTCTATATGTATTTTGATTATTGTTTATATTGTGTTGATCATTCATATGTATTTCCTTTATATGAACAAATACTAATTGATTTTATACAATTTATTATACCATATTTTACCATCATAATGGCAAATAGAAATCCCTTCAGATATAAAGCCATATATCTGAAGGGATTATTTTTTATATTGCTTAATGCTAATATATGTTAACACTCATATCAGTCATTTAAGAATTTTTTAAGTAATTCATTTACCATTCCCGGATTAGCTCGGCCTTTAGATTCCTTCATAACTTGACCAACTAAGAAGCCTATAGCCTTACCATTACCACTCTTAAAGTCTGCTACTGGTTGTGGATTATTAGCAATAACTTGCTTAACAATTTCTTCAATAGCACCAGTATCTGTGATTTGAACTAGACCTTCCTCTTTTACAATAGTATCAGCATCCTTGCCGGATTCCCACATGGATACGATAACTTTTTTCGCAATTTTACCAGAAATTGTACCTTTATCAATAAGGGCAATCATACCAGCCAAGTTTTCAGGACTTACCTTGGATTCAGCAAATGTTAAACCGCTTTCATTAATCATCTTGGACAAGTCACCAAGCATCCAGTTAGCCACAGTTTTAGGATCTGCACCTGCTTTTACAGTAGCATCTAAGAAGTCTGCAGTCTTACGAGATACTGTGAGAATTGTAGCATCCTCACGAGACAAGCCATATTCAGATACAAAACGTTCAATCTTAGCATCTTGTAATTCTGGCAATGCACGACGTACTTCTTCGATTTTTTCATCTGTAATTACGATTGGTACCAAATCTGGTTCTGGGAAGTAACGGTAATCGTTTTCTTCGTCTTTTTTACGCATTCCAAGCGTGATACCTTGTGCATCATCCCAAGTACGTGTTTCTTGATCTACTTTGCCGCCAGCTTCGATTAACTTAGCTTGACGCAACGCTTCATATTCAACAACTTTTTGAATTGCAGTTAAAGAGTTAACATTTTTAGTTTCTGTACGTGTACCAAATTCTGTAGTGCCACGTAAACGTACGGATACGTTACAGTCACCACGCAAAGAACCTTCTTCCATACGACCGTCAGATACTTCTAAATATTGTAAAATAGAACGTAATTTTTCAACGTATGCTCTCGCTTCTGCACCGGAACGAATATCTGGTTCAGATACGATTTCAAGAAGAGGTACACCCGTACGGTTGTAGTCAACATTAGAAGATTTGGAGTCGGAAATAGTGTTGCCACTATGAACGAGTTTGCCTGCATCTTCTTCCATATGAATACGGGTAATACCAATGCGTTTAGTTTCACCATTCACTTCGATGTCTAAGTGACCATTTAAACAAATTGGTAAATCATATTGAGATGTTTGATAGTTTTTAGGCAAATCAGGATAATAGTAGTTTTTGCGGTCAAACTTGTTAAAGTTAAGGATTTCACAATTCAATGCTAAGCCTACTTTAATGGCAAATTCTACTACTTGTTTATTTAACACAGGCATTGCACCAGGCAAGCCAAGGCACACTGGGCATACATGCGTATTTTGATCGCCGCCGAATTCAGTGGTACAACCACAGAAGATTTTAGACTTAGTCTTAAGCTCTGTATGAACCTCTAAACCAACGACTGTTTCGTATTTACTACTCATAGAGAAACCTCCCCAGTTGGTGCTACTAATTGACAGTCTGGACGTGCTTGTTCAAATGTGAAAGCGGCACGTAACAATGTTTCTTCACCCATAGCAGGGCCAAGCAATTGTAAGCCGATTGGCAAATTACTGCTGCTCATACCTGCTGGAATGCTAATGCCTGGAATACCTGCAAGGTTTGCTGGTACCGTACAGATATCTTCCAAATACATTGCCAATGGATCATTTGCTTTTTCACCAAATTTATAAGACGTATTAGGTGCAGTTGGTGTTAAGATCAAATCCACTTTGGAGAATGCTTCATCAAATTCATTTTTAATGAGGCGACGAACTTTTAATGCTTTCAAATAGTAAGCATCATAGTAACCAGCACTCAATACATAAGTACCTAACAAGATACGACGTTGTACTTCAGGGCCAAAACCTTCTGTACGTGTTTTAGTAGACATGTCTACTAGATTATCTGCAGGTACGCGCATACCATAGCTTACGCCGTCATAACGAGCCAAGTTGGAGCTTGCCTCTGCTAATGCGATGATATAGTATGCAGACAACGCATATTTAGAGTTAGGCAAGGAAATCTCAACGATTTCAGCACCTAATTTTTTATATGTTTCGATAGCCTCTTCCATAGCTTTGCGAACTTCACTATTGAGACCTTCGCCAAAGAATTCTTTTGGCACACCGATTTTAAGATTTTTTACATCATTTATAAGAGTTGTAGTGTAATCCACACGAGCACCTGGAATCGATGTAGAATCTTTTGCATCGTAACCAGAAATAGCATTCAATACCAATGCAGCATCCGTTACATCCCGTGTAACAGGTCCGATTTGATCTAAAGAAGATGCAAAAGCAATAAGGCCGTAACGGGATACATTACCATAGGTTGGTTTTAAACCTACTACGCCACAGAAAGAGGCTGGTTGACGAATGGAGCCACCTGTATCAGAACCGAGAGCCCAAATTGCAGAACCACTAGAAACAGCAGCTGCACTACCACCAGAAGAACCACCCGGTACACAGTCAATATTCCATGGATTAGTCGTTTTTGCTAATGCAGAATTCTCTGTAGAACCGCCCATAGCAAATTCATCCATATTAAGTTTACCAAGGCTAATATAATGATTGTCTTGTAAGCGTTCGATAACAGACGCATTATATGGAGGCACAAAGTTTTCTAACATTTTAGACGCACAAGTTGCAGGTTCGTCTTTGATACAAATATTATCTTTAATCGCACCAGGAATACCAGCTAATGGAGAAATCGCTTCACCTTTAGCAATTGCTTCGTCTACAACCTTAGCTATGGTTAAAGCACGGTCATGAGAATCGGACAAGTACGCATGCACAGTCGGTTCCACTTTAGCTTTATGAGCAATAACAGCATTCGTCAATTCAACGGCACTGATTTCTTTATTCACAAGTTTTTTATGTAATTCATGAATTGTCGGCACAGCAAAATCTCCTATTCTTGTACAACACGAGGCACTTTAAAGTACCCATCTTCTGCTTCTGGAGCATTGGATAAAGCTAACTCATGATCAAGGGATGGTTTCTTTTCATCCTCTCTAAATACATTGTGTAAAGGTACAGCATGAGCCATTGGTTCAACACCATCTAGTTCTAATGCATCTAGTTCAGCAACATAGGTCAAGATGTCGGACAACTCTTTTTCTACATGTGCCATATGTTCTTCTTTAACTTCCAAACGTGAAAGCAAGGCGATTTTTTTTATTTCCTCTTGGCTGATTTTCATCGGAACACATCCTTTCATAATTACTTATTATAAAGCAAATAGTATATATTTTCAAAACATTGTAAGACTATATATTTATTGGATTTCACCGAGTTCTTTTAATAGTTCTACGAACTCTTCTTCGTTCATAACACGAATGCCCAATTCATTTGCTTTAGTGAGCTTACTACCGCTATCTTCTCCAGCTACGACGAGTGTTGTCTTCTTTGAAACAGAACCAGTAACCTTGGCTCCATGAGCTTCAAGGATTTTACCGGCTTCACTGCGCCCCATAACCTCAAGCTTACCTGTGAGAACGACGATTTCGCCTTCCATTTGATTACCTGCAGCTTCTACTACATCTACGGTCATCTTAAGACCAGCTTGAGTTAAGCCTTCAATAATTTCCTTATGTGCTGGATCTTGACGATATTCAACGATGCTATCTGCCATTGTGGGCCCGATTTCTTCAACTGCTACTAGTTCATCCTTCGTAATAGTCATGAACCGATCTATAGATTGCACCACATTAGCAATTGTAGTTGCACCCTTTGAGCCGATTAAACGAATCCCCAATCCATATAATACACGGTCTAAACCACGTGATTTAGAGTCATCAATAGCTTTTACCAAATTTTCTGCAGATTTTTTACCCATACGGTCCATCGTAACAAGTTGGTCTACAGTTAAATGATATAAATCAACAACATTTGTAATTAACTTGTTGTTGATCAAATTTTCTACGATACTAGGACCAAGGCCATCGATATTCATAGCGTCACGAGAGGCAAAGTGGATAATTTGTTCCTTTTCAATAGCTGGACAATGTTTATTCGTACATCGAACTGCCGCTTCTCCTTCACGACGAACTGCAGGAGATTCGCATACAGGACATGTATTAGGAATTATAAAAGGAATTTCGGAGCCATTTCGCTTATCAGGAACAACACGGATAACCTCCGGAATGATTTCCGCCGCCTTGTGAATAATAACGTGGTCACCAATACGAATATCCTTTTCATCGATAAAATCTTGGTTGTGTAATGTAACTCGGCTTACATTCGTACCAGATACAAATACGGATTCCAGCTCACCAGTAGGAGTTAGAACCCCTGTGCGACCTACATTAATGGTAATATCTTTAAGGATTGTTTCCACTTCTTCAGGTGGATACTTGTACGCAGTGGCCCATTTAGGATCCTTTGCAGTGCTACCAAGAACCTCTTGATCATCAAAGCTATTTACCTTAATAACCATTCCATCTGTATCATATGGAAGTTCATGCCGTTTATCACCCCAATAATCAATGGCTTCAATTACTTCATCAATTGTTTTACATACACGATAATGAGGATTTACAGAGAACTTAAAGTTCTCTAAGTTCTTAAGCAATTCCTCTTGGCTATGAATATTGGCTCCCACTTCAGAACCTATAGCATATGCGAAAAACGCTAGATTCCGGTTAGCAGTAATAGCTGGGTCTTGTTGCCGTAAAGAGCCTGCTGCAGCATTGCGAGGATTTACGAAGGTCGGAAGACCTTCTTCATCACGTTCTTCGTTGATACGTTTAAATTCGCTATGAGGCATATAGGCTTCACCACGAACTTCGATAAACTCTGGCGCATTATCTAAAAATAATGGAATGGATTTAATGGTACGTACATTAGCTGTTACGTCTTCACCAACGCGACCATCACCACGTGTAACGGCACGAACAAACATACCATTTTCATAATGTAAATTAACCGCTAAGCCATCGATTTTAAGTTCTACAACATACGCAGATGGCTTATGACCAAGTTCCTTTTCTATACGATTTCCAAATGCTCGTACTTCATCAGCATTAAATACATTGCTAAGGCTTAACATAGGACGTCCATGAACGACCTTTTCAAAGGAGCCTTCCACCTTTATACCAACCCGTTGTGTTGGAGAAGATGGCACAATATATTCAGGATGAGCAGTTTCTAAATCCACAAGCTCACGATATTTTTTATCATATTCAAAGTCGCTCATAGTAGGAGCATCCTTTACGTAGTATAAGTACTGCGCATGAGTGAGTTCCTGTTGCAACTCTTTAATTCTATCTTTCGGATCCATTTTATATCCTTTTTTACAGAAATATAGCTATTTAAATAATTGTATATGTTCCCTATTTAACCATATACATAATTAGGATAATCATTCCTTTTTAACTGGTGCAAATTTTGCCATTACAACGCGCACACCTTGTGTAGGAAACTCAATGGTCAATTTCATACCAGCACCTTCACCAGTTACGTTGATTACTTTGCCATTACCCCATTTACTATGAATCGCCGTATCGCCCACCTTCCAGTCAGCAATTACTTCATTACGTACGATTGGCTTCGTCACGGGGCGGCTAGTAACACTCATATGTTGAGGTACATGACGTTTAATATCATCAGGCACTTTACGCTTAGCACGTAAGCCATCTACTAATTCTTCGGGAATTTCATCGATAAATCGAGATGGTAAATAACTACTAGTACGGCCAAATACGGTTCTAGTAGTGGCATTAGAAATATATAATTCCTTTTCAGCACGCGTAATACCTACATAAGCAAGACGACGTTCCTCTTCAATTTCTTCAGGGTTCATCAAGGTACGACTATGAGGGAATAAACCTTCTTCCAACCCACATAAGAATACGATAGGAAATTCCAAACCCTTTGCAGCATGTAATGTCATCAATGTCACTTTAGCCTCTTCTTGTTCGAAGGAGTCTACATCGTTAACAAGTGCTACTTGCTCTAAAAAGTCCTCTACAGTACCAGATGGATTTGTATCTTGGAAGTCTTTGGCCACAGATAAAAGCTCACCAATATTCTCAGCACGAGCTTGATCTTGTGGGTCTGTACTCTCTTCTAATTGTGCTAAATAACCTGTTCTATCTAGAATAGATTCTAAGATATCTAGTACAGTTCGATTCTCCATTTCAGACACAAGAGTAAAGATGAGAATACCAAATTCTTCTAACTTTTCCTTAGTTTTGCCCTTAATAGAATCAATTAAATGTAATTGCGTAAGCGTCATAAATAAAGATGTACCATTCGCACGAGCATATTCTTGTAGCTTAGCAACCGTAGTGGCCCCAATACTCCGTTTAGGCACATTGATAATACGCAACAAGCTCAAATCATCAAAAGGATTATATAATACACGTAAATATGCTAAAACATCTTTAATTTCCTTACGATCATAGAACTTTGTGCCCCCTACCATCGTATAAGGTAAGGCCCGCTTAATGAGTGCTTCCTCAAGGACACGAGACTGGGCATTTGTACGATATAAAATGGCCATATCCCCGTATGGAACATCGTGAATATCATGTTTCTTTGCAATTGTGTCACCGATAAAAGCGGCTTCCTCATGTTCAGATTGAGCCGTAAAATGCTGAATTTTCGCACCTTCCGTCTTATCGGTCCAAAGATTTTTCTCTGGACGTCCCTCATTATTATCAATAACAGCATTGGCTGCATCGAGGATAATTTTAGTTGAACGATAGTTTTGCTCCAATTTTATAGATGTGCAATTAGGATAGTCTTTTTCAAAATCTAAGATGTTTTGAATATCTGCACCACGCCAAGCGTAAATACTTTGGTCAGCATCCCCTACGACGGCAATATTCTTCCAATGTGAAGCTAGTAATTTCGCCAATAAATATTGTGCATGGTTCGTATCTTGATACTCGTCAATCATGACATAACGGAAACGATGACTATATTTATCAAGAACAGCTGCATTAGACTGTAATAATTTAACGGCTACTAATAAAAGATCATCAAAGTCTAATGCATTATTCTTGCGCAACTCCCGCTCATAATACTCATAAACATCGGCTACCTTTTGTTGGTAAAAGTCTCGCGCTTGTTTTCTAAAATCAGAAGCAAAAAGCAATTGATTCTTAGCATCAGATATGGCAGCTATCATAGCTCCTACAGGATAGTATTTATCATCCAAATTTAACGATTTTAATGCGGCCTTAATAACAGCTTGAGAATCGGATGTGTCATAGATAGTAAAATTGCTGTTATAACCTAAGAAACTATCTATTTCAAAACGTAAAAACTTAGCACAAAAACTGTGGAATGTACTGAGCCATATACAATTTGCCACATCGCCTACAAGACCTTCTACACGGCTTTTCATTTCTTTTGCCGCTTTGTTGGTGAAAGTAATGGCCAATATTTCATAAGGATTAACACCTTGTGCCAATAAATGTGCAATACGAACTGTTAAGACCTTTGTTTTACCAGATCCAGCACCGGCTAAAATCAATAAAGGGCCTTCCGTATGCTGGACAGCTTGTTGTTGTTCTTTATTTAAACCTGTTAATAATGAATTCATCGGAATACACCTATTGCCCTTACATATGCAATACAAACTCCAAATATACATAAATAATCTTTAATAAGCTGTGAAACAAGTATGTATAGTTAAAAGCTAAATTATTATATAAATAAACACATCTATAATAGCAATTACAATATACATGCAATATACTTGAAGCCCTATAAATAGAGAAGAAGAACGTTGCGAGCAACGTTCTTTTTTAGTTTGTATACTATTTCATAGCACCAAGAATTGGTGGTACAATTTGTTTTTTACGAGACATAGTATTAGGTAAGAATACACCATTATCTTTTATTTCTTTTTCAAATGCTTTAGTAACTACAGCCTCTACATCGCCACTAAACAACAATGTAGTACTTTCATCGAGAATATTTGTAATCATGATGTAAGATGCATCATAGTTATTGGCATTGCGAAGCGCTTCTAAGGCTTGTACTAGTTCACCTTGTTTAGCCAATACATTAGTTGTATCCATAACAGAAATTTGACCGATAGAAATAGTCTTACCTGCTTCAGAGAATTCTTTCATGTCTGTACGAACGATATCATCATTAGTTAAATCAGAAATATCTGCTCCCGCTTTCAACATATCTAGCCCATAGGACTCAATATCTACGCCAGCGATTTCAGCTAATTTATGAGCCATTTCTTTATCTGTTTCTGTACATGTTGGAGAACGGAATAACACAGTATCAGAAATGATAGCAGATAACATCAAGCCTGCAACGCCTTTAGGAATTTCTTGATTATTCTCCATGTACAACTTAGTAATGATTGTATTAGAACAACCTACAGGTTCTAAACGCATGAATACAGGTCCATCAGTTTCGAAGTCACCAATGCGGTGATGATCGACAACACCACACATATTCATGGATTTATAACCATCAATTATTTGTTTGGATTCGTTATGGTCTGTTAAATACAAATTACCGCCTTCTGGAGCAAACTCTTCCCAATTTTTAACAACTTGAGGGTGAGCAAAGCCAAAATGGTTCAAAATATATGTTGTTTCTTTGTTAGCTTCACCTGCACAGACTGGAGTTGCTGGTTTCCCCATTTGTGTTAGTAAGTTAGCAAAGGAAATAGCAGAACAAATTGAATCAGTATCAGGGCTTTTATGACCTGCTACATATGTTTTTACATCACTCATAATATACCTCTTTTATATTAATTTCATACTTAATATCGACTTACGTCAATCCGATTTTTAACTATATCATTATATCATAAATCATACAAAAAAACACGCCACTACTAAGTAGTGACGTGTTTTTAACATTCTATAAAATTATCTAATATAAATGATTAGTCGTGATTCTTTTTGCGGTTTGTAAACAAACCAGGTCCAATTGTTTCAATGATGATAAACAACATTGGGATGATAAAGATACCAAACAATGTAGCTGTTGTCATCCCTGCTACTACAGTAATACCCATAGAAGTACGTGCACCAGAACCAGCACCACTAGATACTGCCAATGGTAATACACCAAGGATAAATGCAAAGGATGTCATCAAAATTGGACGCAAACGAATTTTTGCAGCTTCGATAGCAGCATCAACAACATTCATACCACGCTCGTCAACGCGAATCTTAGCATACTCGATAATCAAAATCGCATTTTTCGCAGCCAAGCCAACCAAGGTTAAGAGACCGATCTGCATATAAATATCATTTGCTAAGAAATATCTGCCTGTGAAGTTCAATAAGAATGGTACTAAAGAAGCACCAATCATACCAGATGGTACGGAGAACAATACGGCAAATGGAACCTTCCAAGACTCATATAAGGCAGCCAAGATTAAGAATACAAAGACAAGCCCTAAACCTAGAATCAACATAGTTTGAGAACCGGCTTTTAACTCTTCACGAGATTGCCCTGCCCAATCATATGTATAACCAGCAGGTAATGTTTTAGCGGCGGCCTCTTTTAATGCATTGATAGCATCACCAGAGGAATATCCTCTAGCTTGAGAACCACCAATTTGTACGGCCATCGCATTATCAAAGCGAGTAATGCTAGATGGTGTACCCGTTTGTTCCTTTGTAATATAGTTAGAAACAGGAACCATTTGGCCATTGCTATTTCTAACAGCTAACATATTAAGCTGGTCCGCATTTTGACGATATGCGTCTTCCGCTTGGACTACAACCTTATAGTTTTTACCATAAGTAGTAAAGTCGTTAACTTGAATACTACCATAGAACCCTTGCAAAGTGGTAAAGATATCAGCTAATGCTACACCATCTTGAGCCGCTTTTTCACGATTTACATCAAATTGTAATGTCGGCGTAGATGTATCAAAAGTAGTATAAATAGATTGAATTGCTGGGCTCTTACGAGCTTCCGCAATAAATTCATTAGTACGGTCAGCCATAACTTGTGGACTATCGCCAGCTTTGTTAATGATGTACATACTAAAACCACCGGTTGTACCAAGACCTGGAATGGATGGTGGATTCATAGCAATAACTGTTGCTTCAGGTACTTTCTCAGCTGCAAAGCCAAATGTTTGACCTACCATAGCATTGATAGATGTAGCTTGTGTTGTACGATATTTCCAATCGGACATAGTAGCAAAAATTACACCAGCACTAGACTTTTGACCACCACCTAAGAGGTCAAAACCAGCGACAGTAAATACTTCTTGGAATAATTGTTCGTCCTTAGGCTTTTCAGGATCATTTTTTTCTTCCAAGAAAGATGCAATTTTTTCAAGTGTAGCCATAGTACGTTCAGATGTAGCACCAGGTGGCTCATTAATAGCAATCATGTAGTAACCACTATCTTCAGCTGGTACGAAAGAAGTTGGTAAGAAGTGAAATACTAAGGCTGTACCACCTGCAAAGACTAGCAATGCAATAACAGTTAAACTCAAACGATGGCTTAAACGCGCTAATTGGAGACCATACCAATTACTGAATCGTTCTAGAGCAGCATTAAATTTATTTAATTGGCGATGTAACCAATCTTCACGCTCTTTAGCTATATGTGCTTTCAACATTGTAGCACATAATGCTGGTGTCAACACAAGTGCGATAATAGCAGAAATTACAACGGAAACGGCAATCGTCAATGCGAACTGTTTGTAAAGAATACCTGTCATACCACCCATGAACGCAACTGGTACAAATACAGCAGTCAATACAAAGGCGATACCAATTACTGGTCCTTGTACGTTTTCCATCGCTTTAATAGCCGCCTCTTTTGGAGACAATCCATTATACTTTAATTCGTACTCAACAGCTTCTACTACGACGATAGCATCGTCAACAACAAGGCCGATAGCCAAAACCATGGCAAAAAGCGTCAAAGTGTTAATAGAGAAATCTAATAAAACAAAAGCGCCAAATGTGCCAAGCAAAGATACTGGCACAGCAATCATAGGAATGATTGTGGAGCGCCAAGATTGTAAGAAGACATATACTACAACTAAAACAAGGAGTAATGCCTCTACAAATGTATGCTCAACCTCATTAATAGATGCACTTACGAATTTAGTATTATCTACAACTACGTTATATTGCATATCTGGTGGGAAGGATTTAGATTGCTCATCTAGAACTTTCTTAACATTAGCAATTGTTTCTAATGCATTAGCATCATTTTGTAGGGAAATAGCAAAACCGGCAACCTCTTTATGAGCAGATTTTGCGATGAAGTCATATCCTTCAGCCCCAATTTGAATACGGGAGACATCTTTTAGATGTAATACCTTACCATTAGTACTTTTAATAGCAATATTACCAAATTGTTCAGGTGTTACGAGACGTCCATCAATTTTGATAGGATATTGAAAGGCTTGTTCACCATTTGTAGGGTTTTTCCCTACTGTACCTGCTGCAGCTTGTAAGTTTTGACCTTTAATAGCCGCTGTAACTTCAGAGATAGTAACACCAAGTTTTTGCATCTTCGCAGGATCTAGCCAAATGCGCATAGAATAATCAGATCCGAACTCTTGTACAGAACCAACACCCTTAATGGATTTGATAGTATCCATCATATAATTGGTACCATAGTTCTTTAAGAATGTTGCATCATATGTGCCATTTGGTGAACTCAAAGAGAATATAAGTGCCATATCACCAGAAGATTTAGTGGTTGTAACACCTACAGCTTGTACCTCTGAAGGCAATTGTGCAAGTGCTGCTTGAACACGGTTTTGCGTATTAACCGCATCCATATCAGCATCTGTACCTTGATTGAACTGAACAGTCAACGAATAGCTACCGTTACTGGAACTATTAGATGTCATATAGTCCATATCTTGTACGCCTACAATCTGCGTTTCAATAACACTGGCTACTGTATCATTAACAACTTGAGCAGTTGCACCAGTATAAGCAGTATTAACTTGAACTGTAGGTGGAGAAATTTGTGGATATCGAGCTACCGGAAGGTTCATCATAGAGATAAGCCCTACCAACGTGATAACAATGGCTATTACGATGGCAAAGATAGGTCGATTAATAAAGAATTTCGACACGATCTATCCTCCTTTTATTTTGTAGCTTTCAACTGTTCTTTAGTTAGTAGTTTGCCATTTACTTTTACGCCATTTTTCACCTTAGTTAAGCCGTCAACGATGATTGTATCACCAGCAGCCAAACCAGATTTAATGATCGTTTCATTACCTTTAGTACCACCAATCTCTACTGTCTTTTGTTCTACTACACCAGCTGCATTTACAACATAAACAAAGTTTTTGTCCATGATTTGTAAAATTGCACGACTTGGTACAAGGATTGCATTTTTAATCTTTTCACCAGGAGAAACAACAGTAGCATACATATTAGGTAATAATAAATGATTAGGATTTGGGAAGGACGCTTTCAATACAAGCTTACCCGTAGATTGATCTAAACTCTTAGCCGCTTGCACGATAGAACCAAGTTCATTATATGTTTCGCCATCAGCAAGTTTTAATTGAATATTTGGACCATTAGAATCATCCGTTGTAGGATTCTTCATAAAATCAAGATATTCTTGCTCAGTCATACTAAACTCAACGAAGATTGGATCAATAGAATCGATTGTAACCAATGTAGTAGAGCCAGCCTGAACATAAGTGCCTGTATCTACGTCATCCATGCGTAATGTACCAGAATATGGTGCATATACCATGGTATCCCCCATATTATCTTGAGCAATTTTCACGGATGCTTCATACGCTTCATAAGTAGCCTTAGCTTGCTCTGTAGCACTACGTTGCGTATCTACACGTTGTTGAGCAATCGCATCTTGTGATGCCAAAGTTTCATAACGTTGAAGATCTACTTCAGCATTTTTCAAGTTTGCATTAGCTTGAGCTGCTTGTGCTTCTGCATTAGCAAGACTCGCTTCATATTGACGAGAATCAATTCGATATAATGGTTGTCCCGCTACTACTTGTTCCCCACCTTTTACAAACTTCTCAACAATATAACCACTTACACGAGCATGTACAGCTACAGAGTTCTCCGCAACTACAGTACCAGCAAATGTTTGATCAACTTGTGTATCACTTGTTGTAAGTTTATATGTATTAACATTAATCTCACCAGCTTGCTGTTGATTGTTGCCACACCCTGCAATCATCACAGCAGACATTACGAGAGCTGCTAACATACGGGAATAACGATACTTCATTATCTGTACTCCTTTTCAGAAACGAATCATTCATGTCACATAATTTCATAAATATCTTTATATATTTTACAGGATTATATAGATAAAGTCAATTTTTCCGATACCCCTCTACCTTTGTAGAACATAGATAAAATCTGATTAAACCCACATATATTGTATACAACAAAAATGTTAAAAACTATTGACATTTTATATTCAATATGAACTTAAATAGTTTTAGAATTATAAAACTATATATTACTAGTTTACTTTTTTTCAGTTAATACCGTATAACCATGATCCTCAACTAAGATTACTTCATTATTGTTTATCGGCACTAATGGTATCTTATCTTGATAAGTATCTAATGTTTTCTGAGCAGTCTCTTCAAATGGATATTCCCCTATATGAGGTAAAACATAATGATTAAATACATTTACACCCATATAATCATCTAATTCAGATGCTATACTTTTATCATCCATTATCTGATTATATTCAATATTTTCAGACATAATAATTGCGCCAGCAGATTCACCAATATATAATAAGCCTTCTTTGATTCTTTCATAAAGTAGGCCTATAAGATTTTTCTTTTTCAGCTCTTGTAATAGATAAAATGTGTTACCACCAGATATACAGATACATTCAGTCTTTGAAAGTTTATTCTTTAAATAATCTTCATCATATTTAGAAATATCAATAATTTCCAATTCATATCCTAAAGACTTTAACATCTCAACACCTTCATCAATATATCCAGTATATGGTTCAACATTTCCAGCAGTAGGAATAAAAATTATTTTATTTGAAACCATTTTTGAAAGATACTTTTTTGTTATACTTTTTGCTCCTGCTAAATATGACATAAGTAAAATTTCCATGTCTTATCACCTCTAAGATTCTTTATTTAAATTAATATGAAAATTTTATGTTTAATATACAAAAAACCGCCTAAGAATCTACCTAGACGGTTTTAAAACCATTTAATCGGCTGTTCTATATCAATTATAGCCGAATAATCACAAATTTATCTGTAAGCGCAGACTTATTTCTTAAAATGTACGCTTCTATTTTGGTGGAGATGAGGGGAGTCGAACCCCTGTCCAAAAGTGTTGCCATATAGACTTCTCCGAGCACAGTCTATGATTTAAGTCTCAGGTTGCTATCGCTCACAGACAAGCTACACAACCCCAGTTCATATTGTCTCGCCTAATTCATATGAACAACTAAATTAGACCAGCCTACTGTTTGACGTCCATTCACACTTGGTAGGCACAAGTATGAGGGACGTAGCTTATGCAGCTAATGCAAAATTTTCTTCTGCGTTTAAATGTTTTCCCACCGTTTAACGGCCTCATGGAACGCCGACTCGCTATCTATACCACACGCACCCCTGTCGAAACCTTTACATCCCCGTGCGTCGGTTTAATAATTATAAGCCTATTTGGTATTACTGTCAATTGTATGAAACCTTTACAGTTCAGATATATTCACTCTTCTTAGACTACTCGATTTATCTAATATAGACTAATTAACCAATCAATTTAGGATTCTTTTAATACTGTCTTTATTTAGATATATTATCTACTATCATGAGTCTAATTGCTTCAAAGCATTATGCAGTGATTGGCACACATAATCAATTTGTTCTTTATTATGAGCAGCTGTAACGGTTAAACGAATTCTACTTTCACCAACAGGAACTGTAGGCGGACGTATCGCTGTACCTATAATTCCAGCATTGTATAAATAATTTGATACTGTTAGAGTATCCTCATTACTACCGATAAGTATTGGGAAAATTGGAGTATCATTCGTAGCATATATTCCTATAGAATTTAAGCAATCTGCCATATAGTTCACATTATTTTGTAGTCGCCTTAAAACAGATGTATCAGACTCAAGAACATGTAATGCAGCCAGGGCTGCCCCTATGTCAGCAGGAGATAATGCAGTGGAGAATATAAAGCTACGACTCATATTCACAAGATAATCAATGATGGTGCTATTAGCAGCTACATAGCCGCCAACAGAACCTAACGATTTGCTCAATGTACCTAGCTGAATATCCACTTCTTTTTCAAGACCATAATAAGCAGCCGTTCCATGACCGCTACCAATGGTACCCGTCGCATGAGCATCGTCTACCATAAGTAAAGCATTATACTCACGGCTAAGCTCGTAGAGCTTATCCAATGGAGCTATATCGCCATCCATGCTAAATACACCATCTGTGACAATTAGCTTTCTTGTATTTCGTTCTACTTCTTTCAATAAATACTTTAATTCGTCTACATCACAATGGTTATAAGCCTTTACAGATCCTCTACTCAGTCTACAACCATCTATAATACTAGCATGATTTAAAGCATCGCTAAAAATAATAGTATTCTTATCTGCTATGGCAGAAATGGTTCCTACATTTGCCATGTAACCCGTATTAAATACGAGGGCTTTTTCTGTATTCTTAAATTTTGCTAGTTCTCTTTCAAGATCTGTAAACAAGGGAAATGTACCGGATACTAGACGCGATCCACCTGATCCAGTACCATATTGTTGAGCCCCTTTAATGGCCCCTTCTATTACACGTTCATCAAAAGTAAGCCCTAAATAGTTATTTGATGCCATCATCAAATATTCTTTATCATCTCTTCTAACCCGTACTGCGTCTATAGGGCAATATTCCGTTAATGTGCGCAAATTTAGGTTATTGATTTTATTATCTAATTGCTCTTGGAAGAATTTATACATACAATCACCGCTGAACAAGTACTGGTGCTTTTTCCAAATACTTGATTACACAGTCCACATCAGTATTTGTTTTAACAAAAAATACACGCCCTCCTAGATTAGATCCAAATTCTTTCATGCTAGGAATTCGATGGTAAATATCATTGCAAGCCACATAGCCTACTGTGTAATCAGGATCATCAGACCAACATAATTCACCTACAATCCCTTCAGCAGATTGTACTTTAGAGGCCAATACTAAGGCCTCTCTCATATGTTCATTATCCCCTAGTTTTTCAGAATCAAAGGAGTCCATATGACTCACGCGAACACCACGGTTACCAGAATCTATGCGCTCACCAGAAATTGCGTCAACCAACATAGCACCTCGCATAGATGAATCTAAACCTTCTAATAGATAAATAGCATGTTTAACAGCAGTTTCACTAATATCAGCGCCCTGTAAAAGTTCAACAGCTAATTGATGCGCCTCAGCAACAGTATTAGCAAAATGTTCATTTACTTTTAAGCATTCTATATATGTAATTGTTTCTGAAGGAATCAAGTCCACTGTAATATTGATAAAATCAGCTGTCCCCTTACTATGATGTAGTGCTCGTTCGGCTAAAGACTGAGCGATAGCTCCAACTTGATTTAAGGTCACAATGCGTTCTGCGCCAGAAATATGGTGGCCCCCGTTTTCATGGGGACCACCTTGAGCCGCGCGCATACGCACACTATATAATTCGTCCATTATGATACCTTACCTTTAACTACATTACTTTGAGGTACTTGGTTGTGAATTTTATGGAATACTTTCACAAATACTGGTGCCATAATTACTGTAAAGATCATACCTGGAACTGCGAGAGCTATCATCGGTAATGCAGCCTTACCAACGTATAAAGACAAGGATAATCGCGCTAAAGCAGATGCAATTGGACCAGAAACCATAATACCTATCATGTGATTATGGCAAATCCAAAGGATTAGTCCCACAATGAGCCGGAATTGCATAGCAATCATAACATTTAAAATAGTTTGAGTACCTAATGCTAAGCCTATTAGACTAGATAAACAACCACTTATAATATACTTTTTAAATCCGAATACGGCACATATCGCTACCGCCAACGGGGCTGATAGTTGAAACTCTATACCTGGAATGACATTAGGTATTTTAATAGCCCCTAATACAGTAATCATGGCAGTTAAAATAGCAACCTCTGTAATGTACCGAATGTTCTGATTCATAATATATCTCCTCTACTTAGAAAATGTCAACTACAAACACCTCTTATTGTTTACATTATAAATTCTCACTGTATTTTTATCAACCACTAAAAATAATATAGTTAACAAATATATAAAAAAGAACCAAGCCATATCGACTTGATTCCTTATGACTCTTAATATTTTTGTTGTTCTTTGATTCGCTTAGCAATATCGCGCTTGGCATCACGTTCCGCCATATCTTGACGCTTGTCATAAAGTTTCTTACCAGTTACTAGACCTACAGTAACCTTTACATAACCGTGACTGAAATGAAAGTTTAGCGGCACTAAAGAAAATCCTTTTTCCTTAACTTGAGCATGTAACTTATTGATTTCAGATTTATGCATCAACAACTTGCGTGTCCGCTCCGGTTCATGGTTAAAACGATTACCTTGTTCATACGGACTGATATGTACACCATACAATAAAATTTCCCCTTTATCTATACGACAAAAGCTGTCCTTAAGATTAAGCTTACCTTGACGAATAGACTTTATTTCAGTTCCTGTTAAAGCAATACCAGCTTCATAGGTTTCATGAATATGAAAATCATGACGCGCCTTACGATTGTCAGCAATAAGCGATGGGCTAGATTTCTTTGCCATATTCTCCTCTATCGTTTACGTTTACTTTTAGATTTTTTAGATTGACTACGTTTTGTAGCTTTATTTGACTTCTTGCGACTCGATTTACCTTTTTTAGATTTTTTACTGAAAGCATCATATCTAGAACGCCCAGCTTTTGAATCATCTCGTTTAGAAGTTTTTCTACCGTTTTTTCGGGATGACTTTCGCCCCTTTAGATTTCCAAAACCATCACGACTAGTAGCATGGTCAGAGCCACTACTCAATTGTTCTTGGATAGCCATCAGATTATCTACTTCACCAAGAACAAAATCGATTTGTTTCTTTTCTACATCGGCTTTTACAAGTGTAACAGTAACCTTTTCACCTAAGTGATAGGTTTTACCTGTCCGCTTACCAACAAGAACAAAATGTTCTTCGTCAAAGAAATAATAATCGTCGTTCATCATGCTAATATGCACGAGACCGTCGATACCATTCTCTAACTCTACGAACATGCCAAAGGAGGTTATGCTCGCAATAGTGCCTTCAAAAACTTCACCTACAAATGGAACCATGTATTGAGTCTTCTTTAGATCCGTAGTTTCTCGTTCTGCCTCGGTTGCCACTTGTTCTTGTATGGAAGAATGTTCCACAGCACCAGCTAAGAAAGCTTCATCTACATCTCGTTTAGAGTATCCACCCTTCCAGTGCATATCCGCTTTTAAAAGTCGATGTACCATCAAATCCGGATAACGTCTAATGGGAGATGTAAAATGCGTATAGCAAGTGGATGCTAACCCAAAATGGCCGACGTTTTCAATGCTATATTTCGCTTGCTGCATAGAACGTAAGGTCATAATTTGAGCCACTTGCTCGATATCTTGTCCCTTCACTACATCAAGGATTTTTTGGAAATCTCGTGGTGTTACACCATCAGCACTAAGGACAAGAGTTTGACCTAAATAATGTAATACCTTTTGGAATAAATCCAATTTTTCTTCACTAGGATGTTCATGAATACGATATACCGATGTACGTTGAGTATCCTTTAAATGCGTAGCTACCGTCTCATTAGCAATGAGCATACATTCTTCGATAAGCCGCTCTGCCATAGTTCGATCGCGTTTTACGATACGCAACGGTGTACCATCGAGATCAAGTAATACCTTATATTCCGAAAAATCAAAGTCTAATGCCCCTCTACGACGACGCATACGATTTAAAATCTTAGAAATTTCTGCTAAGTCACGAAGCATAGGAATAAAATCTACTAAATCGTCAGGAACAATATTTTCCTCTAACGCTTTATAAACTTCTTTATAGCTGCAACGACGTCCTACATGGATAATAGACGGACGAATACGATAATTAACAACTGTACCTGAATCATCAATTTCCATCATACACGTCATAGCATAGCGATCTTCATGGGCATTTAAACTACAAATACCATTCGATAATACCTCTGGTAACATTGGTACTACGCGGTCCACTAAGTAAACTGAAGTCCCCCGCTTGTATGCTTCATTATCAATAGGCTGGCCTGAAGTAACATAATGACTAACATCCGCAATGTGTACGCCTAGCTCATAATTACCATTTGGTAATTTACGACCACTTACAGCATCGTCAAGATCTTTTGCATCTTCTCCATCGATAGTTACCATTTGTAAGTCTCTAAGATCCCACCGCTTCGGATCTTCATGAACAATAGTATCTATCTTCTCACTTGCCTCAATTACCTCTTTAGGGAATGCAAAAGGAATCTTATGATTAGCCATAATACAGTTAATGTCTAGGCCTACATCCCCCTTATAGCCTAAAATTTCTGTTATAATTCCTTCAGGTTTTTTATTGCCTTCAGGCCATTTTGTAATTTTTACTAGTACCTTAGCTCCACTCCGAGCATCTAAAGTATCTTTTAAATCTACAAAAATATCTGTTCCAATACGTTCATCATCTGGTACAACAAAGCCGAAGTGTTGTTGTCTGTCGTAAGTACCAACTATGGTTTCATTAGCACGCTCAATAACATCAACGATGATGCCTTCACGTTTATGCTTTGTATAATCTGATGGTACAATACGAACACGTACCTTATCATTATGCATAGTAGTTCCTTTATTTTGTTCTGCTACATAAATATCTTCATCATTTAGCATAATAACAAATCCATAAGATTTACGATATCCTTTGTAGATACCTTCATATTCTTCATGCTGTTGATCTTCATATCGGTATACATCTGGTCGAGATGAAGTTAATACGCCTTCACGGGCGAGCATTTTCGCAGATCGAATAAACATTTCAAGATCTTTGCCACCTCGAATACGATTATCCATTGCTGCATCCTCAATATGGTATGCATGTGGTTGTATAGATTTATAAAAGTCCAATACCTTCTTCTTCAAATCTGCACCCCCTTATTAGGATGAAAAAAGAAAAAGCCTGCAAAGCAGGCTTTCATCATTAGAATTGATTAATCATTGCCCCTAACACTAAGCTCAACACAGCAAAGATAATCCCCAATATAATCGTACATTTAGATAAGAAAGCATCTAAACCGCGTTGCTTACCACCAAAAGAAGAGTCTGCCGCACCAGAAACAGCACCGCCCATGCCTGCATTTTTGCTATTTTGTGCAACAACTACTACAATTAATAAAATAGATACGATTACTTCTACAATCATTAAGAAATTTGTCACGACTGTCATCCTTCCTGTGATGCTCGATGCGAGCCCAATACACGATGTTCTAAATACTTCTCTAATTTACGTTTTACCCTTTGTAGCGCATTATCAATAGATTTAACACTACGATCTGTGACCTCAGCCATTTCTTGATAGGAACGTCCATCAAGGTATCCTTCCAAGACTTCCCATTCGAGATCACTTAAAATATGACCAATATTGCGCTCAATATCATCTAGTTCCTCTTGACTGATAATGAGGTCTTCAGGATTTGTAATCTTTGTTGAAGATAGCATTTCAATCAATGTACGCTCAGAGTCCTCTGTATACACCGGTTTATTTAAGGATATATAGGAGTTCAAAGGCGCATGTTTTTGTCTTGTAGCCGATTTAATAGCTGTAATAATTTGTCTAGTTATACAAAGTTCCGCAAAGGCTCTAAAAGACGCTAATTTATCATGTTTAAAATCTCGCGTCGCCTTATAGAGTCCAATCATCCCTTCTTGGATGATATCCTCTCGGTCGGCACCTACCAAAAAATAGGAGCGAGCCTTAGCTCTTACAAAGTTCTTATATTTATTAACAATATAATCGATTGCAAACTCATTTTGCTCTTCCTGAGCTATGACCACAACTTGCTCATCGGTCATTTCCTTGAAATTGTAATCGGACTTGCGTGTATGAATCATTTTCATAAGCTCCTCCTTACAATTGAGCGAGAAAAACCAATATATTTATTATACTGGAACGGTATATGATTTTCAACTATCAATGACCTCGACGCAATTTCTCGAGCTTTTCAGCAACTTCAGGAGATAATAAACCTCCCACTTCATTACGACGCACTGAGAATTGATCACGTCTATGTTCATGAGCATATTGAAGTCGTTCTTCTTCCTTAGCAATACGAATCATATTTTGCAACTCACGAGCAGGAATGCGCAACCCGCCAGAGCCTAGAATTTGATTCTGTTCTGCCCCATCGGAGGTTACAACATATACATTAGTATATTTGCCTTTACGTAAAAATACCTCTCGTTCAATAAAGGAATCCGCCGTTTCTCCATCCTCAGTATACACTTCGATAAATCCACTTGTAATAGATTCAATGGAACCTCCAGATTTTGTATACTTACCATCAAATACAAGGATTACTTCGTAACCCTTAAATTTACCATAGTTCAACAATCTATCTCGAAGCTCCATTCTCGCATGTTCTAAAGACTCATGAGCCAATTTTTTCAAATGAGTCCAAGCAAAAATAACATTATAGCCGTCTACAATTAAAATATCTTTTAGCATGATTATTTCGCCTGGCGTTGACGTACCGCCTCATACATAAGAACTGCAGCTGCAACAGATGCATTCAAAGAATTCAAATTTCCATACATAGGAATTGTTACAAGGAAATCACAAGCTTCTTTTACAACGCGACTAATCCCCTTACCTTCATTACCAATGACTATAACCGTAGGAATTGTCATATCTGCTTCATACAAGGTACGATCACCTTCCATATGAGCCCCCATTACCCAAAATCCTTGTTTTTGAAGTTGTTTAATGGTTTGCACTACATTGCCAATTTGTACAAGTGGAATTTGTTCAATAGCTCCAGCAGATGTCTTTGCAACAGTAGCATTAATAGGCGCATTATGTCGTTTAGGAATGAGTACAGCCGTAGCTCCCGCACATTCAGCAGTACGAATGATAGCTCCCATATTATGTGGGTCTTCAACCCCATCCGTTAAGATGAGTAAAGGAACCTCATGTGTCGTTTCTTGTAATACCTCTCCCAATTCTTTAAATTGAACGGCCGATACAAGAGCTATAACCCCTTGATGTGGTACCTCCAAATCGTACTTATTCATCTGTTTAACTGGTGTAGGTCTAACTTCAATTCCTTGAGATTTAGCAAGGCCTACAATATCAGCTAACCCTGTTTTTACCTTATCTTCACTGACCAGAATACGTTGAATAGAACGGCCACTTTTAAGGGCTTCTTTAACCGCATTGCGACCTACAATATAATTATCCATACTACATACCTCGTAGAGTTATAGAAAAGGCTTGCCCCAAGATATGCTGTAAGCGGTCTTCTTGGCGCGTTTCATAAAGAAATCCTAGTACTGCTTCAAAGGCCGTACTACTGCGATATTCTTGAACAGTACTACTTTTAGGCACGTTTACATTACTATTTCTAGCACGGCGTGCAATAGCTTGTTCCTCTTCTGTGAAAGCATCTTCTATTTCTAGCAATACTTTCGCCTGTGATTTAGCACAAATAAATTCAGTAACAATTGTATGCAATACCTGTACCTTTGTGATATTCATTTGCACTACTCGTTCGCGTACATACATGGAGTATACTGCATCGCCGATATAAGCTAGCATAACTGCATCAGCACTTAGGCACTCTTCTATAGTCCGATTACGCAAACGAAGCGGCTCTTCTTCAAGAGCCGTCAGTTTTTTTATCGCTTCATTCTTTAAGAATTGAAATTGTTTAAACTTCACGTTTTTTCCACCGTGCACCTTGAGGGGAGTCCTCAATAGTAATACCAATCTCAGCTAATCGATCGCGAATACAATCAGCTAATGCCCATTGCTTTTGGTCCCGACAAGCTTGACGTACAGAAAGAATAACTTGCATTAATTCTTCGTATTCAGCAGCATTAGCACCCGTATTGCCTTCCCAAGCTTTTTCAAGAACACCAATAACATCTGTCATAAATTTGAAGATTCGTTTCACTTCAGCAATTGCCTCTTGGCAAACAACGCCTTCTCTACTTGTTACAGCTTGATAGTAGATATTAATTTCTTTTGCAAGACCGAACATACTAGAAGTTGCTAGAGCAGTGTTGAAATCATCACTCATAGCATCCTCAAATTCTTCTTCGTATGCTTTCGCTTTTTCTAATAAGCGTTGAGCTTCATCACATGAGCCTGGCTCACATTTTTCAAGGTAAAGAAGGTTTTCAATAGCTGTGCTTAACCGTTCCAAAGATTTATTAGCTTCTTCTAGACGCTCATCAGAGAAATCTAATGGGCTACGGTAATGCGTGCTCAATAAGAAATAACGCAATGCATCAGGACTATATTGTTCTAAAATATCTTTTACCAAGAAGAAATTATTCAAGGACTTAGACATTTTTTCAGAGTTAATAGTGATAAAACCATTGTGCAACCAGTAGCGCACTGCTGGATGTTGACCAGAGCAACCTTCTGATTGAGCAATTTCATTTTCATGATGAGGGAAAATCAAATCGCTACCACCACCGTGGAAGTCAAATTCTGTGCCTAAATATTTTTGGCTCATAGCAGAACATTCAATGTGCCAGCCTGGACGACCATTCCCCCATGGGCTTTCCCAATAAGGTTCACCAGGTTTTGCTGCTTTCCACAAAGCAAAGTCCATAGGATTCTTCTTACGACCATCTACTTCAATACGTGCGCCTGCCTCCATATCGTCTAATGTACGACCAGATAACTCACCGTAATGTTCAAATTTCTCCACACTATAATATACATCGCCATCGAGTTCATAGGCGTAGCCCTTGTCAATCAATGTTTTAATCATAGCAATGATATCATCAATATGCGTAGATACACGTGGATACATATCAGCCCGTTGTACACCTAATGCATCCATTACTTCAAAATAACTATCGATATAACGATTTGCAATGGTATCCCAAGAGACGCCTTCACCATTAGAAGTATTGATGATTTTATCATCCACATCAGTAAAGTTTTGTACATAGGTTACTTTATAGCCTACATGTTTCATATAGCGACGAATTACGTCCCAAGTCACAAAAGGACGAGCATTGCCAATATGAGGATGATTGTATGGTGTGACACCACATACGTACATTTTTGCCTCACCTGGTGTTACAGGATTAAAAACCTCTTTTTGGCGCGTCATAGTATTATAAACAGTAATTTCTCTCATCGTTACCGATGCCTCCAATTTTGTAAAATAAAAAAGACCTCTCATCTCATACAGAGACGATGGTCCGCGGTTCCACTCTGTTAGGTACCAATAGCGATACCCACTCATCGCATAACGGTGCGTCGCCGGACAAACCTACCTATAATCGGAGTGTCAGCTCGTGAATGCATTTCATCTACCTATCCATGAACCCTCCCACCATCGGTTCTCGCTAAAAAGTTAGTTGTAGAGTACTTCTTTCAGTCTCAGCTATTATTATATAATCTATATTTATATATAAAAATATTTTACCAATAAAGCTATAGAATGTCAATATTTACAAGAAAAATCCCCATCTTTCATAGGCAGCTATTCACATATCATACATAGGTATTTTAAATAGCTTAATTAGAAAGATGAGGATATATAATCAGAATATTAAATTACTATTATCATTCATAACAATAGCTTTTATAGCACACAAGTAATAATAATGTCATTACATCAAATCAATTAATATTAAGCATTTTCTAATTTATCTTGATCATCGTGTTTACGGCAAATACCTGCAAAAATAGATCCTGTAAAGTTATGAATGATGGAGAATACTGCACCTGCTACCGCAGCTTGTGGTGTAAAGTGTTTTAGTGCTAAAGATACGGATAATGCAGAATTTTGCATAGCCACTTCGATTTGCATAGCACGACGAGAAGACACATCAATACTGAGAGCTTTACATACAAAGTATGTCACAACATAACCACTCAAATTTTGTACTAAACACGCTACAAAAATAATGAAACCAGTTTCGGCAATTTGCTTTTGGTTAACTGCAGTTACAGCTGCCAAGATAAGCAATACCGCGATAGCTGCAATGGTTGGACATACAGATTTTACAAGTTCAATTTTTGTGCCAATAAAGTAATTCAATACAATCCCCAAAATAATTGGTACTAACACAATTTTTACAATGGATATAAACATTGGCATAAATTGAATTTCAATAGAAGATGTTGCACCAGCATATAATACGACAAATAAAGGCGTTAAAATAGGTGCCAATAATGTGGATACAGTTGTTGCTGATACGGATAAGGGAACATTACCATTTGCAAGGAAGGTCATTACATTAGAAGCAGTACCACCAGGACATGCACCCAACAAGATAAAACCAATCCCAACTTCTGGAGGAAAATTAAATGCTAAGGCTACTAAGAAACCTGCCAATGGCATCCATAAGAATTGGATTACGGATACGAGAATAACCTTCATTGGTTGCTTAAATACATCAATAAAGACTTGAGCCGTTAATGTTAACCCCATCGCAAACATAACAAACTGTAGCATGTAAGCAATATAAGGAGTCATCCAAGAAAATACTGCAGGTAGCATATATGCTAAAACAGCCATCAATAGTACTATCCAGGATAGATAACTATTGAATAAGTGATTAATAGAACGAATAACACTCATAAAAACACTCGCTTTCATAATAAATCAAAATTTAATACGCCGATTATTATAGCATTTCTATAGAATATTAACAACACATACAAAAGGAGTTCACATAACACCTGTTACGTGAACTCCTTTGATTAATTGATCAAATTTATTTTGTTAATGCACCTACATTATCTAAACGATGTAAGCACTTTTCTTTACCAAGTAATGTGACAATATTATTCAAATCTGGACCATGCATTTGACCTGTTAAAGCTACACGAATTGGCATAAATACGAATTTACCTTTTAAAGAGGTTTCTTTCATTACGGCCTTGATTGTTGCTTTTACAACTTCAGGTGTAATTTCATCAAGTTCAGCCAATGCATTCCGGAAAGCGCCGAGAACTGTTGGAGCTGTTTCTTCATTCAATACAGCACGCAATTCTTCTTCATGGCCCTCTTCAAGGAATACTGTTTCGCCCATAAACAAGCCTACATGATCTTTGATTTGAGCACCATAGCTAATATGATCACGGAATGTAGAGCATAATAATGTCAACCAATCAATATCAGCTTGATTCAAGCTATCTGGAGCTAAACCAACCTCTTTCAAATGCGGCAAACAAAGGTGGAATAATTCTTCATCGCTCAAATTCTTCATGTAGTGGAAATTTATATGGTTCAATTTATCAATATCAAACACAGCAGGATTTTTCGCTACCCGATCCATAGAGAAAGCCTGAATTAATTCATCTTGTGTGAAGAATTCTTCTTCACCTTCAGGAGCCCAACCAAGAAGTGCCAAGAAGTTTACAAGTGCTTCTGGCAAGTAGCCTAATTGTTTATATTGTTCAACAGAGGTAGCACCATGACGTTTGGACATTTTCTTGTAATCTTTACCAAGAATCAAAGAAATATGACCAAATGTAGGAATGTCCCACCCAAGCGCTTCGTAAATAGCCATTTGGCGTGGTGTATTAGATAAATGTTCCTCTGCGCGAATAACATGAGTAATGCCCATCATGTGATCGTCCATTACTACCGCAAAGTTATATACAGGAATACCATCGGATTTAACGATAACAAAGTCACCTACACCGTTGGATTCAAAGGATACACGACCACGAACCATATCATCGAAAGTATATGTTTTATTCAAAGGTACACGCAAACGAATTGTAGGTTTACGACCTTCAGCAATGTATTTAGCCTTTGTCTCTTCATCTAAGTGTTCACAATGACCGTTGTATTTTGGTGTTTCCCCACGATCCATTTGATCTTGACGCACCGCATCTAACTCTTCAGGTGTGCAATAACACTCATAAGCTTTACCTTCATCCAATAAACGTTGTGTTACTTCTTTATATAAATCAAGACGTTCTATTTGACGGTAAGGACCATTATTACCACCTACATCAATGCCTTCATCCCAGTTCATGCCAAGCCATTGTAAGGAAGCTTTAATATTCTCTTCACTTTCACGTGTAGAACGAGCTAAATCTGTATCTTCAATGCGCAATACAAATGTGCCTTTTTCCTTACGTGCTAATAACCAGTTAAATAAAGCAGAACGAGCACCACCAATATGGAATGGACCCGTAGGGCTTGGAGCAAAACGAACTTTCATGGAACTCATGATTAAATCTCTCCTTCATATACAGAAACGACAGCTTGTGCAGCAATGCCTTCGCGGCGACCAATAGCCCCTAGCATTTCATTTGTTGTCGCTTTAATACTAATACGATCTAATGGTATCTCTAAAATAGACTGTAAATTAGACTTCATCATATCGATGTGAGGTTTTAATTTAGGTGTCTCAGAAATAACCATAATATCAATATTATAGGCTTGTAACCCACGTTCTTTCAATAAGAAATTTACTTTTTCTAGTAAAAGCATGCTAGAAATCCCTTTATACTGGTCGTCTTCAGGTGGAAAATAGTATCCAATATCCCGTAAACCAGCGGCACCTAGCATGGCATCCATCAATGCATGAATGAGAACATCTGCATCGGAGTGACCATCAGGACCAAGGTCAGACTCGATATGAACACCACCTAAGATACAAGGACGCCCTGCTTTTAATTGATGAATATCATAACCAAATCCAACGCGCATACGCTTATCCTCAATTCCTAAATATCGTTTTGCTACTGCAATATCATTAGGTGTGGTCACCTTAATATTACAATAGTCTCCACTTACTATATGTACAGGCTTACCTAAATACTCGACGAGGGACACATCATCAGTGCCTAAATATTTTTCGTCATGAGCCTTTTGATGGGCCTCTTTAAATAGATCTTTTTGAAAGCCTTGTGGTGTTTGAATTTGGTATAACTCACTGCGTTTCAAGGTTTCTATTACGGTATGCTCTGTATTAACCCGTTTAATCGTATCCGTAGCAGGGACACCTACAGTAGCAGCTCTATATTCTATTGCGGCCCTAACAACAGAATCAAACAGTTTAGTTGATGCTAATGGACGCGCTCCATCATGAACTAGCACAATATTACTATCTTCTGATACAGCTTTGAGACCATATGCCACAGAATCTTGACGTTCTCTTCCACCAAATACTATCTTTACAGGAATATGCAAATCCAACCCTTGAATATGGTTAGACATATATTCTTGTTCGCCTTCAGCTACAACAAGAATAATTTCTTTTAAACCTTCAATCTTTTCTACATTTTGTATGGTACGTTGAATAATAGAATGTCCCCCTAAAGGAATAAATATCTTATTTTCTTTGTATCCCATACGGCGACCAGCACCTGCAGCGAGAACGATACAACTAATTGCCTTGCCCATTTTGTCCTCCATCTACACGAGCAAAAATCATCCGTCCTGCACTCGTTTGTAATATGGATGTAACCATAACCTCTACATTTTGACCAACATAAGGCTTACCATCCTCTACGACAATCATCGTGCCATCGTCGAGATAAGCCACACCTTGGTGTACTTCCTTACCTTCTTTCATGATTTGAACGCGAATCCATTCTCCAGCGATTAGAGCAGGTTTTAATACATTTGCCAATTCATTAAGGTTAAGCACTTCAATACCTTGTACACGAGCCACCTTATTCAAGTTAAAGTCATTAGTCATCAATTTCCACTGCTTATCTAAAGCAAGTCGCATAAGTTTTGAATCAACCTCTACAAGATCATCATAATCATCTTCAACAACTTCTATAGCTACCTTATTGGCATCTTGCATATCCTTCAAAATATCAAGGCCACGTCGACCACGGTTGCGTTTCGTAGCATCCGCAGAGTCAGAAATTACCTGTAACTCATTTAATACAAATAGTGGCACCATAAGAGGGCCTTCAATGAAGCCCGTAGCACATAGTTCTTTGATACGACCGTCAATGATAACTGAAGTATCTAGTAATTTTGGCGTACTAGAGGATTTATCTAATTTATGAGTTGAAAACATTTTAAAACGACTTGTTTTTTTAGTGCTATCTCCTCCCCATTGTTGTACGTAATTATTGTACATTTCGGGGCCTTTACGAGCCATGATTTTAAGTCCACTATATCCAAAAATAGCACTCAAAATTATAGGAATATAAGGTCCTATAATAGGTACTTGATTGAATGCAACACCAATTAGATTTGCAATAATAAGGCCGAATAATAAACCGATGGTGCCTGCAATCAATTCTTGATTTGGAATATGAGTAAGAATACGCTCTAATCTTTTAGCAATTACTAAACCTTGTTTCAGAATAAATGATGAAATCAGATAACCAATAACAAGGCCTAATAGAGTACCTACGATTAATACTGCAATACGTGCAATTGTTAACGACATGTCCCCAAAAGATTCAAATTGAGAAACCAAATATGGGTCAATAATAGGTGCTAAGCTATCCATTCCCACGTAGGCTGCTGTACCTACTAAAATGGCTATTACATAGCGTAAAATCCGATAAATCATGAAATCACCTCCTAATTATAAAAATACGAGTTGCATCGCCTCTTGTATAGATTTGACACCTTTAATTTTGATAGAACTATCATTATCCTTAATTTGTTTATAGTTGCCTTCAGGAATAATAAACTTTTTAAAACCTAATTTCTTGGCTTCATTTATACGCTGTTCAATGCGAGGAATACTGCGAACATTACCAGTTAAGCCTACTTCACCTAAAATTACCATATCTGTTGGAACGATTCGATTTTTCAGATTTGACACAATGGCAACCGCCATAGATAAATCACAAGCAGGTTCATTTACCTTGAGACCACCGATAACATTTACATACACGTCTTTATTACCTAATGTAAAGCCACAGCGTTTTTCTAAGACTGCTAATAATACGATTAACCGGTTAAGATCATAACCAATCGCCGTACGTCTAGGCATACCAAAAGCCGTAGTAACGACCAAGCTTTGTACCTCTACCAAGATGGGGCGAACCCCTTCAAGGTAAATCATAACAGCACTGCCGCTTTCTTCATCGGAACGCTCGGCTAAAAGAGAAGCAGACGGATTGGACAATTCCTGTAACCCTTCCTCTACCATAGCAAAAATGCCTGTTTCTGATGTAGATCCAAAACGGTTTTTAATGGACCGTAATATACGGAATTGATAAGAACGCTCCCCTTCAAAGTAAAGCACTACATCTACCATATGCTCTAACATACGAGGCCCTGCAATATTGCCTTCCTTTGTTACATGGCCAATGATTACAGTAGGTATATTTCGTTCTTTACAGAAGCGAAGTAGGCGAGATGTGCATTCACGAACTTGACTAACACTGCCTGGCGCAGCATCTATATCTCCAGTATACATAGTTTGTATAGAGTCAATGACTAGTAAGGAAGGAGTCATTGCTTCAGCTTGCTCCAATATATGATCTAGATCAGTATCTGCAATAACTTGTAACCGTTCACTATTAATATGCAGTCGTTCTGCTCGAAGTTTAAGTTGTAACTGAGACTCTTCACCAGATGCATAAAGAACTGCTCCTACTGTATCGGCTACCTTCTGGGATACTTGTAGTAACAGAGTAGATTTACCAATACCAGGATCACCACCTAAAAGCATTAGAGCACCAGGCACTATGCCCCCACCTAATACACGGTCAATTTCACCAAAGGTTGTAGATACGCGTGCAATAGAAGAAATTTCGATATCTGGCAAGGCGGTAGGCTTCGCCGTTTGATTTCCAACACCTCGAGAAGGTGTTCGACTATGTTTAGTTTCTTTAATTATTTCTTCAACTAATGTATTCCATTCTCCACATTGTGGACAACGGCCCATCCACTTAGAGGATTCAGCCCCACAATTTTGACAAAAGAATACAGATTTTGCTTTTGCCATAACACCTCAATACATTTAAAAAGAAAGGTCATGAATGATAACCATTCATGACCTTTTATGCATAATTTTACTACATGGTTAACTATCATCATTTTATAGTATACCATTTAACTTATATTTTTTATATGAAAGGTAGTCATCAACCGTATAATTTGTATTTTTATCATATTGATACAACAAGATCGTTATCCTTTGCATCTGCTTTAATAATTTTACCTTCTTTTGCATCTCCTTTCAAAATAAGATCGGACACTGGGTCCTCAATTAAACGTTGAATAGCACGTTTTAATGGTCGAGCCCCCATTGTGAAATCAGAGCCCTCCTTAACAAGTAAATGCATAGCCTCAGGAGAGATTTCTAATTGTAAATCACGCGCTTCAAGGCGTTTTGTAACATCACTCATCAAGATAGTTACAATTTCTTTTAAGTCCTCTTCTGTTAATGGATGGAATACAATCATTTCATCAATACGGTTTAAAAACTCAGGTCTAAAATGACGTTTCACCGCATCCATTACTGACTTCTTAGCCTCTTTAAACTCAATTTCTTTATTTTCATCTACATTGAAATCAGATTTTTTAGCCGCTAAGAAACCAAGTTCTGGAGAGTTTTTATGTAAAGCTTTAGCACCTAAGTTACTTGTCATAATAATAACTGTATTTCTGAAATCTACAGTTCTTCCTTGACTATCAGTAAGACGACCATCATCAAGAACTTGTAACAAAATATTAAAGAAATCTGCATGTGCCTTTTCCACTTCATCGAGGAGGATAACGCTATATGGTTTGCGACGTACCGCATCTGTTAATTGTCCACCTTCTTCATAGCCTACGTAACCTGGAGGGGCACCGACTAAGCGAGACACAGTATGTTTTTCCATATATTCAGACATATCAAGTCGAATCATAGCAGATTCATCGCCGAACAAGGAGGATGCAAGCGCTCTTGCTAGCTCAGTTTTCCCTACACCAGTTGGCCCAAGGAACAAGAATGAACCAATAGGCCGTTTTGGGTCTTTTAATCCAGCCCTTGCACGGCGTACAGCTTTAGCTACAGCAGTAACAGCCTCATCTTGACCTACTACGCGTTTATGAAGTTCTTCTTCCAAATGTAGTAAGGTTGCAGACTCTTCTTCTGCAATTTTAGCCACTGGAATGCCTGTCCATTGCGCTACTACAGCAGCTATGTCTTCCTCTGTTACTATTAACTTTTGATCGCTTTTTTCTTTAGCAATAGATTTTTTATCACCAATTTCTTTTAATAGTAATTGTTCTTCATCGCGAAGCTTTGCAGCCTTTTCGAAATCTTGAGACGTAACCGCAGCTTCTTTTTCTTTCTTAACTGTATTGAGGCGATCCTCTAATGCTTTAACATCAGGTGCTGAAGAAAATACTTTCATACGAACCTTAGATGCAGCTTCATCGACTACATCGATAGCCTTATCAGGTAAGAATCGATCTGTAATATATCGGCTAGATAAAGACACAGCTGCTGTTAATGCCTCATCTGTAATCTTAGCCTTATGGAAAGCTTCATACCGATCTCTTAATCCCTTTAAAATTTCAAGAGCATCCTCTTCGTTAGGCTCTCCTACTTGAACGGGTTGAAAACGACGCTCTAAAGCAGCATCTTTTTCTATATATTTCTTATATTCATCAAGTGTTGTGGCACCGATAACTTGGAATTCACCTCGTGCCAAAGCAGGCTTTAAGATATTAGCTGCATCCATAGCGCCTTCAGTAGCACCTGCCCCAACCAATGTATGAATTTCATCTATAAAGATAATCATATCATCATGTTGTTGTACTTCATCAATGGCTTTTTTCAACCGTTCTTCAAATTCACCACGGTACTTGGCACCCGCTAACATAGAACCAATACTAAGAGAAATAATGCGTTTATTACGTAAAATCTCCGGTACATTATCAGTCACAATACGCTGTGCCAAGCCTTCGGCAATAGCTGTTTTACCTACACCTGGTTCACCAATAAGAACAGGATTATTTTTAGTTCTACGGCTGAGAATTTGAATGACTCGTTGAATCTCCGTATCGCGGCCAATAACAGGATCAATCTTACCTTGTTTAGCAGACTCATTAAGATCAGTTGCAAAATCTGACAGCTCACCTAAATCATTATTGCTATTTATTCCCTCTTGACCACCATTATTGCTACCTTTATTCGAGCCAAGAATACTACGAATTGCTTCTACTACATCATTACTACGTATATTCATAGCTCGTAAAATAGCAACTGCAACACCGCTACCATCGCTAAGTAGGCCCAATAGAATATGCTCAGTACCAACGTAATTGTGATTCATTTGATTTGCTACTTGAATGGCAAGCTCAAGTACATGTTTAACGCGAGGTGTCATATATATTGACGTTGCCTTTTTATTACCACGTCCTACATGTTCTTCTACAGCTTCAAAAATATCTTCTGTAACAAGGCCAAGCTCTTCTAAAGCTTTAGCTGCTACACCATTTTTAACCTTTGTAAGGCCAATGAGTACGTGTTCAGTACCAACATAGTCATGTCCTAACTCCAAAGCAGCCTCTTGAGCTAACGAAAGAACACGCTGTGCATCGTCTGTAAACCGTTGCATCATAATATCACCTCATCTATCTATGTAAATTGTAATTATTTCTTTTCAAATATATATAAACAATGGTGAAATAACCATTGGAATATCAAAAATATTATTAAACTCTATTAATCTATTATGCTATCTAGTATTAATATTTACTATTTTTTACAAATCTCTTAACGGTAAACTAAGAAAATTATATAAATCAATCTATACAAAATAAATAATCATGCATTAATTATTTATGTATTTATATTAATTTGAAAGTTTTTGACGTATCACCTTTGCACGATAGCTGTCGCGATCGGTATCTGTCAAATTTTCACTACCTAAGTATTTAGAGAGGAAGTTTGGTCTAGTTATAGCAACAAGCTCATTAAAAGTATCTTTACCCCAGAATGGTAATATTTCTAAATCTACACCTAATTGAATGTCGCTAAGCTTACTAAGTGCCTCTTTACCGCTTACACGTCGTGCATATTGTAAAATTCCATAGGATCGCCAAAGTATATCTTCCAAACCTTCTTTATCGTTGTGTAATAAAGATTGCCGAGACTTTCGTTCTTCTGCAATAATTCCTTCTACGATTTTAATCAATTGCTCAATAGTTGCTTCTTCACTAATACCCATCGTTCGTTGATTAGAAATCTGGTAAATACAACCTAAAGCTTCGGAACCTTCCCCATACAACCCTCGTACAGAGTAACCTAGTTGTATTATGTTACGAATGAGTCTCGTAATACGACCAGATAACGTCAATGCGGGTAAATGTAACATAACAGAGGCCCGTAAACCTGTACCCACATTAGTGGGGCAAGCAGTTAAATAACCAAATCGCTCATCAAAGGCATAAGGGTATTTTGCTTCAATAGCTTTATCAATTTGAACCGCATGATTATAAGCTTGTTGCAATTTAAGTCCTGGAGCCATAGATTGAATACGTAAATGATCTTCTTCATTTACCATAATTGCGATAGAAGCATCATCAGATACGATCAAATTACGATACGGTAATTGTTCCTCTAAAGCAGGACTCATTAAATGCTTTTCAACTAAGACAGCACGTTCACATTGACTTAATTGCTCAAGGCTAATATTTGTATATTGGTGCTCATCAGCCTTTTTTAATATTGGCAATAGGCCTCGAGAGATTGTATTCACTTTTTCTAAGGAAACTGTATCTTCACGATTCGTAAACAATATATCATCAAAATTTCTCGCCAATCGTATACGGCTTGAAATTACAATGTGGTCTGTCGCCTCTGTATCCTGACACAGCCACTGACTTAGCGGAGAGTCCAATATAGTATCTAACATAAGAACCTCCTATTCGTTATCACCATCAATGATAACTTCTAGATTTTTAATTTTATCTCTCAAAATTGCAGCTTCTTCAAAGTTTTCAGCTTGAATAGCTGTATCTAATTGACGGCGCAATTGCTTTACTTCATACTTTGCTTTAAAAACATTAGTACCACGACTAGGTATAGTCCCTTCATACTCAGAACTACCTTGTATTCGTTCTAATAATGGATTTATTTCACTATTAAAAGTCTCATAACATTGACCACAGCCAAACTTACCTACCCGATTGAATTCATCATAAGTAATACCACACTGAGGGCATCTCTTAGATTGATGAGCTTTTAATAAGTTATCTGGATACACCATATTCTTAAAAAAATCATTAGTAAAAAAGTTATTATCCCACATATCATTCATAAAAGAACTATAAGGAGATAATTTCCCAGCTTGTTGTAACTCGGTGGCACAAGTACTGCAAAGATGTTGCTCAGTCTTTTGATTATTTATGATATTAGTCATATGGATAGTAGCTTCATTTTTATGGCAATGATCACATAACACAAATCATCACTCCTTCCGCAAAGTGTCCACCATTGATGCATATAATTGACGAACAGCATCATTACGTTCTTCTACGTCTACATTTTCAATTAATGTAGCAAAAGAATTATGCATCAATTGAGCTTCACGACGGGTAATCTTTTCAGATTGTAATAATTGAAATAATGATTGATCTACATCTCGCATATCAATTAATCGTTCTACCGTATTTGGACCTTCATAAATCCGATAAGTTGTAACAGCAGGTAAAGAATCTGAACTTTCTGGGTTAATTTTTTTGATTCGAATATATCCACCCAAGCCACGTCTTGACTCAACATCGAAACCGCGCTCATTAGAAAAACGCGTACTTAATACGTAACTAATTTGGGATGGCGCACAATCTAATTCATCAGCCAATTCATTACGCTTTAAAATTAGCTTTTCTTGTTCTTCACGCATACGGTCTAATATAAATTTTTCTATTTTATCAGCTATCATACTCATAAAAAACACCCCTTTAAAGTTTATTTACTATAGTTTTGACTATTTGTTCTTTAGCATAATTCTATTATATTTGACTTTTTGACTTTAGTCAATATAAAAGTCAAATTTCATAAAAATAACGTTTGACTTTTAATGTATTCTCATATAATTGGACTTAATCCTTAAATCTATGTATAATAAATGAGATATTATTTTCTGAAGGAAGGTGTTGTTATGGCAGAAGCATTAGGACAAGAACTGTTAATTGATTTATATTCCTGCGATGAAGACGCAATTTCATCCGCTACAGCTGTACAAGAAAGTGTAGCAACCGCATTTGACTTAGCTGAACTTGATGTTGATGAAATCAGTTGTCAGGTTATGGATGAGGAAATCGCCCTCCTTTCTGTCGCACCAGGTTTTCACTTTACATTGCACACATATCCTGCACTTGGTTATGTAGCAGTTGATTTATATTCCTTCGAGCAAACATTACCGCTTACATTAATTATGAAAGCCTTACGTAAATCTTTTAGAGCTGAAAAAGTAAAGGCAACAAGTGTGCAACGTGGCGACTTTGGTAACGAACGTGATATGAAGCCACGTCGAAAAACTAAGATTACTACACTTGGTCGTGTTTCTCGTACACGTATCCAACTCAAACAAACAGGGGGCAAGTTGAAAAAACAAAGTGCTAAGGTTATCAAAACATTAGCTAAAAAGAGTGGCCTAAAAAAATAACATAAAATGAAGATGCAAAAAAGCTAGAGGATTTCCTCTAGCTTTTAATTTTGGTTGATATGTAATTCTATTTATATAGCTTATCTACGAACCATCATTTCTTCAAGATTGAGAACATCAGCAATCTCATCAACATCATCACAGATATATTCGGCATCCGCTTCTTTTAACTCAGATTCCGTACCGTAACCATAGGTAACACCGATGGAGATACAGCCAAGTTCATTAGCTGCTTCTACATCGTACTTACGATCTCCAACCATGAATGTCAATCGACGACCATTTTCATCAGTTAATGGGTTGCCACATAGCGTGAGAGCTTTTTCAAGAATTTCTTTTTTGTGTAACAATCCCGCTTCGTAATTAGCACCAACAATAACATCAAAGTATGGTGTCAATTCAAAGTGATTAAGAATATCTTTAGCATAATGTTCTGGTTTTGCAGTAGCTACAGCTATAGTATATTGTTCAGTTTTGCATTTAGCCAATAAGTCTACAATATTCGGATATACTTTATTTTCAAATTTACCGATGGTACCATAACGTTCACGGAATTTAAAGTATGTTTCTTCCGCTTGCTCAAAGGTCAAACCACAATGTTCTTGGAAAGCATCCACCAATGGTGGTCCTAAGAACAATTGTAATGTTTCTTCATCAGGTACAGTATAACCGAAATGTTCCAATGCAAATTTAATGCTTTTAAGAATACCTTCTTGAGAGTCAGTTAAGGTTCCATCTAAATCAAATAATATCGTTTTCTTCATATTATTTCTTTAAAGCCTCTTTCAATGTATGCCATGCAAGAACTGCACATTTTACACGTGCTGGCATGTTAGAAATATTTTGTAGAGCCATAGCATCTTCTAATTCTTCTAACTCATTTTCATCGGTAATCTCTTTTTTAATCATACCCAAGAAAATTTCTACTAAACGAAGCGCTTCCTCAACAGATTTGCCCTTAATGATATCAATCATCATAGATGCAGATGCTTGGCTAATAGCACAGCCAGAACCTGTATATGCAGCATCTTTAATGATACCATCTACTACATTGAGTTGTAATGTTAGATCATCACCACAACTAGGGTTATGTCCATGTTCAGAATTTGTAAATTCAGATAATTCATGCTTATTACGTTTATCTTGGTTATGTTCCAAAATAAGTTCCGTATATAATTGATCCATTTCCATTAGTGGTAATTCTCCTAATCTTTAAAACCCATTACTGAACGAACAGTCTTTAATACTTCAAGGAATGCGTCTAAATCTTCCTTGCGAGTGTATAAGTACATACTTAAACGAGTAGATGCAGATACATTGTAGAACGCACCTAATGGTTGTGCACAATGGTGACCGGAACGAACGCAGATTCCCTTAGAATCCAAAATTGTAGCTACGTCATGAGGATGTACATCATCTACAGTGAATGCAATAACGCCATGTTTTTCCTTAGGATTTTGAGAACCAATAACATGGACATGTGGCAATTCAACAATCTTAGGAAGAATATAAGCTACTAACTCCTCTTCATAGGCTTCTATAGCATCCATTCCAAAGGATTCCAAATAATCAATAGCTGCATGCAAGGAAACGGCACCATCAGCATTTGGAGTACCTGCCTCAAACTTATATGGAAGCTCATTGAATGTAGCAGTTTGCTCTTTTACATACTCAATCATATCGCCACCCAATAGGAATGGAGGCATAGTTTCTAATAAATCACGTTTACCGTATAGTACACCAATCCCTTGAGATGCACACATTTTATGTCCAGAGAATACGAAGAAATCGCAATCCAATGCTTGTACGTCAATTTTTTTATGAGGTGTAGATTGAGCACCGTCTAGAACAACAATAGCACCTACAGAGTGAGCCTTCTCAGTTAATTCTTTTACTGGGAATTCCATACCAAGCACGTTACTAACATGAGCGAAAGCAACAATTTTAGTCTTTTCATCAATTTTATTGATTTCACCATCTTTTAAGTGCCCATGTTCATCAAGATACATGTATTCTAAGGTTGCCCCCGTCTGTTCTGCCACATATTGCCATGTTACAAGATTCGCATGATGTTCAGCAACAGTAATGACAATCTTGTCACCTTTTTTCACATTATGAAGGCCATAGCTGTGGGCAATCAAGTTCATTGACTCCGTACTATTACGTGTAAATATAACCTCTTCTCGTTCGCGAGCATTGATAAATTCAACTACGCGATCCCGTGCATTTTCATAGTCTTCAGATGCTTCAATGGCTAAAATATGAGAACCACGATGTGGGTTACCATTACGTTGTGTCATATGTTCCACAACACGGTCAATTACGGACTGTGGAATTTGAGCAGTAGCACCGCTATCTAAATAGATAACACGATGCCCATTATGCTCTTTATGTAATATAGGAAAGTCTTTGTATGCTTCTGCAATTGGTCTCATAAAAACGCCTCTTTAAATTTTATTACGTACAGCTGCTAACGCTGCTTCTTCAATCGTTTCATCACCAATGCGATCAATAATAGGTCGAATCATAGATTCAACAATGATATGTTTTGCCTCTACCTCACTAAAGCCACGGCTCATGATATAGAACAATTTATTATGATCAATTTGGCCTGCACTTGCTGCATGATTACCAACTACATTATCTTCTTTACACAATAAAAGTGGTAACGAAACAGATTTTACAGTTGGATCTAACAATAAGCAAGTATCTTCTTCTGCACCTTCAGAAGCTGTTGCTCCATTAAGGAAATCAAGGGTCCCTCTGAAGGATTTTTTAGAATTGCCACTAAGAGCACCTAAGGTATGAATATCACTAAATGATTTTTTACCACCATGACTCATAACCATAGAAATATCAAATTTTTGCTCTTTATTACCAAGATAAGCAATGTCATGAACCATACGGGATTCTTGACCTACTAAATCATGATAGTAATTCAAGATGTTTTCACTGCCACCAATTTCAATATTGATGTATTCTACATCTGCTTTTTCTTCTAATTTAGTGTATCGATGCTCGATATGTTGTACATGTTCAGGCAAAAGATTTACCTTTTTTACTACAACCTTACCAGCTTCTTTCACATCGTATTCGTTTAAATAGCTAACATTTGTCAATGAATCGCCAGAACCAGTTACATAGAATTGTACTTCTAGCTCAGCACCTTCACCAACGATAAATTGGAAACGGTTTGCCACACGAGCATTAGCATCAATGCGGATGCCTACAACTTCTTTCGCCTTAGGAGGCACATTGATAGCATAGCCTTCCGCTTTTTCAACTAATACATGAACAGCTTCTTTATTAGCACCTTCATAATTACCATCTAGTAATGCTGTACCAACAGGTAATGGTGAAAGTATATCTTTATTAGCTTCCACAGCGATGGATTGTACCGCTGTATCTTCTCCAGCTAGAGAGCTTACAGTATGATTAACGCGCAACCATCTGAATGTCGGTCTAGGGAGTTCATTAAATAGTAATTCGCTCATAATTCCTCCTTAACCGATAGAACCTTCTAATTCAAGATTGATTAGATTGTTCATTTCTACTGCATATTCAAGTGGCAATTCTTTAGAGATTGGCTCTACGAAGCCACGAACTAGCATCGCACGAGCTTCTTCTTCGCTAATACCACGAGTCATAAGATAGAAAATTGCTTCGTCGGAAATACGACCGATTTTAGCTTCATGACCTAAATCCACGTTGTCATTTTCTACGATAATAGCTGGAATTGTATCAGATTGAGACTCAGCATCAAGCATCAAGGATTCACAAGAAACTGTTGCTTTGGAATGTTCAGCTTTAGGGCCAATCTTCAAAAGGCCACGATAAATTGCAGCGCCACCGGATTTAGAAATGGATTTAGAGTTTACATTACTTGTTGTATATGGTGCATTATGTACCACTTTACAACCTGTATCAAGGAATTGTCCTTCACCTGCGAATGTTACACCTGTAAATTCAGCATGTGCACCTTCACCGTTGAGAATACTCATTGGGTACAAACAAGAAACTTTGGAGCCAAAGGAACCAGATACCCACTCAATTGTACCATTTTTACCTACAACACAACGTTTTGTGTTAAGATTGTACATGTTTTTAGACCAGTTTTCAATTGTAGAATAACGCAATGTAGCATTATCTTTAACGAACAGTTCAACAGCGCCTGCATGAAGGTTAGACACATCATACTTAGGAGCAGAACAACCTTCGATAAAGTGCAATTTAGCCCCTTCTTCTACGATAATCATCGTATGTTCGAACTGACCAGCACCTGGTGCATTCAAACGGAAGTAAGATTGCAATGGAATCTCTACTTGTACACCTGCAGGAACGTATACGAAGGAACCACCAGACCAAACGGCACCGTGAAGAGCAGCCCATTTATGGTCTGTAGGTGGAATTAATGTCATCCAGTATTTTTTTACGATTTCTTCATGTTCATGTAAAGCTGTTTCGATATCAGTATAGATAACACCTTGCTTAACAAGATCTTCTTGAATACTGTGGTAAACAACTTCAGAATCATATTGAGCACCAACACCAGCTAGAGATGTTTTTTCCGCTTCTGGAATACCTAAGCGGTCAAAAGTACTTTTAATTTCTTCTGGAACTTCATCCCAGTTTTCTTTCATATCTACTTTAGGCTTAACATATGTATGAATATTTGCCATATCTAAGCCCGAGATATCAGGAATCCAATTCGGAATGCCCATGCGATTATAGATTTCCAAAGACTTTAAGCGGAAATCGAGCATCCATTCTGGTTCATTTTTATTAGACCAAATCTCACGGATAATATCTTCTGTTAAACCGGCATCAGAGATATAAGAATATTCAAATTCGTTCTTTATATCATAGACGCCACGGTCCATATCCGCGACTTGGGTTTTCTTTCTTTCTTCCATTATGCCTCCTATGCTAATGCTTTGTATGCGTCATAACCTTTTTCTTCGATTTCACGTACAAGAGAAGCATCACCAGTTTTAACAATCTTGCCATTGATCAACACATGAACATAGTCTGGTTTTAGTTTTTGCAAGATTTGGTTATGATGAGTAATGATTAATACAGCATTTTCTTCGTTATGGAAACGTTGTACACCTTCAGATACGATACGAACCGCATCTACGTCAAGGCCAGAATCAGTTTCATCAAGAATAGCCAATTTAGGATTTAAAATGGACATTTGAAGAATTTCATTCTTCTTGCGTTCACCACCAGAGAAGCCTTCATTTACATAACGTTGCGCATAAGATAAATCAAAAGACAATTCATCCATTTTTTCTTTCAATTCTTTTTTGAAAGATAATGCACGTACATTTTCACCAGTAATTGTGGATTTAGCTGTACGAATGAAGTTTTCTACAGTAATACCAGGAATAGAAATTGGATTTTGGAAGGACATAAAAATACCCGCTTTTGCACGATCGTTTACTGCATCTTCCGTAATATCCTTACCATCAAAAATGATAGAACCACTATCTACTGTATATGTAGAGTTACCCATGATTGCATTAGCAAGTGTAGATTTACCAGCACCATTTGTCCCCATCACAACATGAATTTCACCTTTATTAATTGTTAAATCAATACCTTTCAAGATTTGTTTCTCTTCAACAGATACCTTTAAATCTTTTATCTGAAGTAATTCAGCCAAAATGTTCACTCCTTTTATTTGTATGTAACCATAAGAAACATACACTCATTATATATAAAACGTATATACTGCCACATATAAAAAGGCGGTACGCACTAACGTGAATACCGCCGTAATTCTCGCCAACTTAGCAAGTATGTGCATAACAATCTACACTCATTATACATTCTTATCTAAATGATAGCAAGATATTCCTACTAAAATATACAGGAATTAAAAGAATATCAAGTATTACATATATTGATAGGTTTTTATTAATATTAATTCTCATCCTATTCGATTCTCAATATTAAATTATAGATTTGAAAAATCAAGAGTTCCAAATAAATCATCATATGTTTCAGCACGACGAATTTGTGTAACAGAGCCATCTTTATGTAGCAATAACTCTGCAGAACGTAATTTACCATTATAATTGAAACCCATAGAATGTCCATGTGCACCAGCATCGTGAATGACGACACGATCTCCAATATCAATTTTTGGCAGCTCTCGTTGAATAGCAAATTTATCATTATTTTCACATAAGGAGCCTGTTACATCATATACATGATCCTTGGGAGCATTTTCTTTCCCCATTACGGTAATGTGATGATAAGAGCCATACAACGCCGGACGCATAAGATTTGCCATACAAGCATCTAAACCGATGTAATGACGATAAATATCTTTTTTATGAATAGCAGTAGAAACAAGATAACCAAATGGACCTGTTACCATACGCCCACATTCATAAGCCAATGCTACATCATTAAGTCCATTAGCTACTAAAATTCGATTATACGCTTCTTCTACACCCTTGCTTAATACGCGGAAGTCTACTGGTGTTTGTTCTGGTTTATAAGCTACACCTACACCTCCACCTAAATCAATAAATTCAACAGTGATACCAAGTTCTTTTTTAATATCTACAGCAAGATTAAAGCAAAGCTCTGCTGTACCAACTAAACCGTCAATATCAAGTTCGTTAGAAACAACCATTGTATGAATACCAAAGTGTTTTACACCTTTAGCTTGTAATTGTTTGTACGCTTCAAATATTTGTTCGCGTGTCATACCATATTTAGCTTCTTCAGGAAGGCCAATAATTGTATTGCCCCCTTCTTTTAAAGAACCCGGATTATAACGCACGCAAAATGTATCTGGCAAAGAGCCATGATTTTTTTCTAAATATTCGATATGTGTAATATCATCAAGATTGATGATTGCACCCATTTCAAGTGCCTTTTTATACTCCACATATGGTGTATCATTAGATGTGAACATAATATCATGGCCCGTAATACCCACTTTTTCACATAAAAGTAGTTCCGCTAAGGAAGAACAGTCTGCGCCAACCCCAAGCTTTTGTAACAAACGCATGATATACGGATTTGGAGTTGCTTTAACTGCAAAATATTGCTTAAATCCCTTATTCCAAGAGAATGCATTGATGAAAGATTTCATATTCTCAATAATTCCTTCTTCATCATAAATATGGAATGGAGTTGGATACTGAGCAATAATATTTTCTAATTGTTCTGACGTGAATGGAACTGTTTTTTTGTTCATGATAACCTTTCTACATAAATAAAAGACTCATCAGCCGATGAGTCTTTTATTCTAATTTCCTAATTATTTAAATAAAGCTTTATCTAAACTAAAGCGACCAGCACCAGCAAAGAATAACATAAGTGCACCAAAGCCTAATTGAGATGGGTAGTCCCAGCTAAAGAAACTACCATTCAAACTCACAATAGTCGCAGTTGCTAAAGTACCTACAACTAGAATAGCACCAATACGTGTAAATAATCCTACTGCAATGAGAATACCACCAATCATTTCTGCAAGTGCTGCCATAGTGCCTAGCATCTCATAACCACCGGATACGCCTAAAGGTGCTAACATAGTCCCTACTTTGTAGAGCCCTTCAGCTCCGCTAAGCCATTTTAAATAACCATGATAAAACATGGAAATACCCAATGCAAGGCGATAAATCAATAAGCCAAAGTTTACATAATTAGGTTTACTTTTAAAAATAAAGTTCAACATAGTGATCCTTCTTTCAATTCAAATATAACAAATCGAATAAATTCGATACATTAATTATACTATTAGAGAATAACTATGTCAATAAGACTCACTATTAAATTCTATAGAATTATATCATACATTGTATACAAAATCAATTTTATCGATGTAATCAACATAATCTAGTCACTTTAAATCTGGTCAGCTTGAATATAATAATATCTTATTTAAAATATTACACCCTTACAATAGATTAATTTATCAGTAAAAAATAATCCTAATGAATATGAAAAATGTAATTCACAATTCATTAGGATTATTATGTTTCTTATAAAATTAATTCTAAGCAGCTGATTACATCATACCGCCCATACCCCCCATTGGAGGCATTGCAGGAACTGTTGCATTTTCATCTACCTTATCAGCTACGATTGTTTCAGTAGTTAATACAAGAGATGCGATAGATGCGGCATTTTGAAGGGCAGAACGAGTAACTTTTGCAGGATCAACAATACCAGCTTTAACCATATCTATGTATTCTTCAGTCAAGGCATTGAAACCTACACCAGCTTCAGTATTTTTAACTTTTTCTACTACTACAGAACCTTCGAGACCAGCGTTGTATGCGATTTGACGAAGTGGTTCTTCTACAGCGCGTTTTACAAGGTTAATACCAGTTTGAACGTCACCAGTAGCTTCCAATGTATTCAATGCAGGGATGATATCGATGAATGTAGTACCACCACCAGCTACAATACCTTCTTCAACAGCTGCACGAGTTGCATTCAATGCATCTTCAATGCGAAGTTTCTTATCTTTCATTTCAACTTCTGTAGCAGCACCTACTTCGATAACTGCAACACCACCGGACAATTTAGCTAGACGTTCTTGTAATTTTTCACGGTCGAAATCAGAAGATGTTTCTTCAACTTGTGCACGGATTTGGTTAACGCGTTTAGCAATTACATCTTTATCACCTGCGCCATCGATGATTGTAGTTTCATCTTTAGTGATGCGAACTTGACGAGCTGTACCAAGATCTTCAAGCTCTACAGAATCAAGCTTACGACCCATATCTTCAGTAATAACAGTACCGCCTGTTAAGATAGCGATATCTTCAAGCATAGCTTTACGACGATCACCAAAGCCAGGAGCTTTAACGGCTACAGCTTTGAATGTACCACGCAAACGGTTTACTACTAATGTAGCCAATGCTTCCCCTTCTACATCTTCAGCGATAATAAGAAGTTCTTTGCCTACTTTTACTACTTTTTCAAGTGTTGGCAACATATCTGCGATGGCACTGATTTTACGATCAGTGATCAAGATATATGGGTTATCCATAACGGCTTCCATACGATCAGGGTCAGTTACCATATAAGGGGAAATGTAACCACGATCAAATTGCATACCTTCTACTACATTTAATGCAGTTTGCAAACCTTTGGATTCTTCAACAGTAATAACACCGTCATTACCAACCTTTTCCATAGCTTCAGCAATCAAACCACCGATTTCTTCGTCAGCAGCGGATACGCTTGCAACTTGAGCAATTTCAGCTTTACCAGAAACTTTGATAGAGCGTTTTTTAATTTCTTCAACCAAAGTTTTTACTGCTGTTTCAATGCCTTTTTTCAAAATCATTGGGTTCGCACCGGCTGCTACATTGCGCATACCTTCTTGAATCATAGCTTGCGCCAATACTGTTGCGGTAGTAGTACCATCACCTGCTACGTCGTTAGTTTTAGTAGCAACTTCTTTTACTAATTGAGCACCCATGTTTTCAAATGGATCTGGAAGTTCAATATCGCGAGCAATGGTTACACCATCATTTGTAATTGTTGGGGAACCAAATTTTTTATCCAAAACAACATTACGACCTTTTGGACCTAATGTAACTTTTACAGCATTTGCTAATTGATCGACGCCACGACCTAAAGCGCGACGAGCTTCTTCATTAAACAAGATTTCTTTTGCCATATGTATTACCTCCTAAATAGTAACACTATCCAATGTAACGAAATATATGTGCCCTTAGGCAATATAGAATGTATCATCAGTTTTTATAGTCATGTAGACTATAAATCAGCGATTATAATACTGCTAAAATATCGCGTTCGCTAATAATCAAATGAGTAGCGCCATCGATTTCTAATTCGCTACCAGCATATTTTGCAAACATAACAGTGTCGCCAACTTTAACTTCTGGAGCTACACGTTGACCATTGTCATATACTTTACCAGCACCTACAGCTACAACTACACCTTCTTGAGGCTTTTCTTTAGCTGTATCAGGAAGGAAGATACCACTTTTAGTTTTTTCTTCTTTTGCTTCTAGACGGATAAGAACGCGGTCAGCTAATGGTTTTAACATATAATGTCACTCCTTTTTACTAGTTAATCTCCATAATTTATTAGCACTCTAACTCATTGAGTGCTAATCACAACTATTATTATAACCGAAGTTAAAATAATTGCAAGTACTAATTTTGATTTTTTGACTTTTTAGATATTATTTGACTTATTAGACTGTTTAATGATGAGATTACATGTTTCTATAATAGATATTTGTTTATTCATACTTAAAGTGCGGATCCGATTATACGCTTCCACTTCAGATATAGAATATAGTTCCATTAATATACCGGTTCCCTTTTGAATGATTTTACGATCTTCTAATGACTGTTCTAACTCAGCCATCTTTTCGCGCAACTGAGCATCACTTTTATAGCGTCCTAAAGCCATCTCTAAGGTAGGAACTAACTGTTCCTCCCGTACTGGTTTAATTAAATAGCCATATACACCAGACTCTCGAGCCTTATCGATTAAATCTTGCTGGCTATAACTTGTTAATAATACTACAGGTGCTTCATGGTGAAAGCCAATTTGACGTGCCGCCTCAATACCATCTAATTCTGGCATCTTAACATCCATCAATATAATATCTGGCTTATGTTTTTTACAAAGTACTAAAGCTTCAACACCATTTGTACCTTCTGCAACGACTTCATGACCACAAGACTCAATAATATCTCGTAAATCCATACGTATTAGGGATTCATCATCCACGATTAAAACGCGCATTTATGCCTCCTTTTTCATATATATCGTCACCAATACACCTGTTCCAGTATTTTCTATGGATAAACTTCCTTTTAATTCATGAGTAACTAAATTATTAATAATTGTTAAACCTAACCGTTTATTAGACGAAACAGAAAAATCACTAGGCAATCCTTTTCCGTTATCTGTAAAAGCCAGTTTAATTGTACTACCTGCATCAGTAACTGCTAGATGAACATTTCCACGATTCCCGTCTAACCCATGTTCTAAGCTATTCGTAATCAATTCATTAATAGTAAGAGATACATAACTTGCCATATGAGAAGAAATTAGCATATCTTCGCCACTGTAAGTAAAAGTAACCTCTTGGTCTTGTCGCACCATACTCATACGCAACAAACGACATAATTCATCGTAAATTGATCGTATACCAATATAATCCTCATCGTAATGAGACACTATATCGTGAACTAGAGCCATGCTCTCGATGCGATTAATCCCCTCTTGGAGTGCTTGCTTTACATCTGGCAAGCTAGAGCGTCTCGCCTCCATACGCAATAACCCTGCTACAGTTTGTAAGTTATTTTTTACACGATGATGAACCTCTTTGATAATGGAATTTTTAACCAATAATTCTTGTTGCTGTTTACTTTCACGAGTACAATCATGAAGAACTAAAAAGCACCTCGTTTCATTGCGCCCCATAGCAATAGGAATCATGTGCTGACGAATTACCATATCTTGATAGATTTCTTCATTTGTACGTATACTTCTATCTGATAATACTTGCTGTATAGCGGACATCTTTAAGGTACTGCTAAAAATTGATGAACCTACCAAGCGACGATCAAAGCCTAATACATCTACTAACTTCATAGCTGCATCGTTAGCATACAGTATTTTATAAGTGTCGTCGAAAATAATTAAACCATCAAAATAGGACATGGGTTCGTAAGACAATATTTGTTCATCAGTAGCCGTCAGCATAAGACGTTGCATCGTATCAGACAAAAGGTATTCTTGCTCATATTGTTCTGCCTTAATAGATGGTGATAATGTAAAAGATATACCCCCAATAATACGACCTCCGTTGTCTACGATAGGAAAGACATATTGACGCTGTTTGTCATCTAACCCGATAAGTGGTTGACCATCTTTCATCATAGCATGCCACGTATGATTGCCTTTTAATTGACGTGTAGTAATCCCTTGATTACTGCGTTCTATACATAGCATATCTGCACATTGTTGTGATCTCTCACCTTGTCCTGTCTCTAGTAGGGGGGTAAAAATCTGTATCCTTTGACGAGTTAAAGACTCGCCAAAGGATATGAGTTTACTAATATGCTCAAGTAATGAGGTTTGTAATGGTCCTAATGGTGTTCTATTTAATATATCTTGACCAATATCCACGATTAATCCTCTTTCCAAGATACGTATCCAATTTCAACACTGGGCTTTGCATTCAATGTTAAATCGCAAAATTTTCCGGCCTGCGCCATATAATAAGCTCGGCATCCAATCATGGCCGCATTGTCAGTAGACAAAATTTTATGTGGTTTGTAATAAGTAAAACCTTCTTCTATACACATAGCTTCTAAAGCCTTTTGTAATCCTTTATTAGCTGATACACCGCCAGCAATAGTAATACGACTTTCACCTAAAGTATGTGCGGCATCTTTCGTCTTTTCTACTAACACATCTACGATGGCCTTTTGAAACGATGCGGCCACATCAGCTTGATTAATAGGCTCATTCTTTTGTTGCTTACTATTTAAATAGTTTAAAACTGCGGATTTCAAACCACTAAAGCTAAATTCAAAATTACCTGGCTCACTTAAAGCCTTTGGAAATTCAATAGCCTCTGGATTCCCTTCAGCGGCAAGGGCATCGATATGAGGGCCCCCTGGATAAGGGAATCCCATAACCCGTGCAATCTTATCAAAAGCCTCGCCAGCTGCGTCATCTCGTGTTTGACCAAGAACATCAAATTCTTCATATCCTTTTACATGTACTAACATGGTATGACCACCAGATACAACGAGACTTAAAAACGGAGGCTCCAGTTCTGGATTAGCTAAAAAGTTAGCAAAAATATGACCTTCCATATGGTGCACTGGCACCAAGGGAATCCCTGTAGCAAAGGATAACCCTTTTGCAGCAGCTACACCAACTAATAAAGCCCCTACAAGACCTGGCCCATACGTAACACCAATATGATTGATATCTTGTAGAGTCACATTCGCATCACGTAACGCTTGGTCTATAACGGGTATAACTTGTTCTATATGATGACGTGATGCAATTTCAGGTACAACGCCACCAAATTTTCTATGTATTGGTACTTGGCTTGAAATAACATTAGACAAAACGGTGCGCCCGTCCTTAAGGACAGAAGCAGAGGTTTCATCACAGCTACTTTCCAAGGCTAATGTGTATATACTCATTCTATTTCCTCTGAAACGAGAGACATAATATAAGCATCTTCCGTAGGCTCTGAATAATAATCTTTACGAATTCCTTTTACAGAAAATCCTAAATTTCTATACATAGCTAATGCTGCTAAATTAGATATGCGCACCTCTAAGAAAATTTCTTTCATACCTCTCGTAAGACATTCATCTATTAATTGCTTGGTAAGTTTTGATCCATATCCCTTACCTCGTACGGAAGGAATAATAGCGATATTCGTGATTTGACCTTCATCGTATACAAGCCAAGCACCTGCATATCCAACAATTTTGTTCTCCTCACAAATTACCATATATAATTTATTTGATGCCCCTTCTAACTCAACGAGAACAGATTCTAAACTCCAAGGAACAGAAAAAGACTGTTGTTCAATAGCATAGATAGCTTGAGCATCATCTATTGTAGCCAAACGAATCTCCATTATTCGACTCCCGCTGCCTCAGTAACTATAACTGCAGGATTTTGGTTCAACATTTCAGGATTATCCTTATGGCGTTCTTCCCATAACACTTCTGCTTCTGACCGTCGAATATAATAAGGAACCATATCCATAGGGTCAGAACTCTCTTCAGAGACTACCAATCTACGGCCAGCCAGTAATAGAGAACTAGCTTTTGGAATACGTTGCGATATATCTAAAATCGTTAAATTTGTATCACTTTCATCTAGTAGCTTCTCTATTCGCTTAACGCCATCCCCAAGGAATACAACATGCTCTTCAGATGCTCGGAGTCGATCTAATAAATCATTAGCAGCAATGACAAAAGGTTCCTCTTTGCAGACTAGTTCATTACCATCATATTTGTAGATACCTGCATAAACATGTTTTTTCTGAGCATCGATAATAGTACAAATCGTGCGGTCTGTATAAGCTACATTACGAGCTAAACTATCCATGGTCATTACACCATATAAAGGAATTTGTAAGGCATAAGCCATAGCTTTTGCTGTCCCCATACCAATCCGTAACCCTGTAAAAGAACCGGGTCCAATGCTAACCATAATCCCTTTTAATTCACTTTTTTCAACTTGACAGGTCCGTAATAACATATCAATATGAGGTACCAACTGCTCAGAATGAGTCAATCCAGCTTGAATGGTCAATTCCCCAATTAGGCAACTTTCATCCATTAAAGCCACACTCGACACAAGTGAGCTCGTTTCAATTCCCAACCACATATGGGCCTCCTATTTCTACTAAATCATCCGCTGTAAGGTAATCACTAACTAATGTAATGGATCGGCTTGTATCATCAATGCGCGTTAAATAAATCCATAGTGTTTCATCAGGCAATTCATGAGGAAATTTATCAGCCCATTCTACAATGGATACGCAATCTTCTGTATACTCATAAAAGCCAATATTTTCCAGTTCACTAATATCTTCCAAGCGATATACGTCAAAATGATATAAATGAGTTCGATTCACATCATAGGTATTCATGATGGCAAAGGTAGGACTTGTAATTTCTTCAGTAACCCCAAAGCCCTTTGCAATTCCTTGCGACAAATGTGTTTTTCCTGTCCCCAAGTCACCAACTAGTGCTATACAAAGAGGGTCCCCATTCTGTTTAACCCATGCACCTAATAATTTACCAAATTGTTGTGTATCTTCTACTGTATAAGTCTTTAAATGAACCTGTACCTTATCCTTCATGAAAATGATTATATCCTTTCGCCTCTACAGTCTTAATCGTTTTATCAGGTGTTACCATTTGAACCCGTGGTGGGCCAGATAAAACTTCTCCAATCAACGTAATGCCTGATAGCTTTTCCAATTCCGAAAGTAGTGATTTTGGAGCTGTAAAGACTAACTGAAAGTCTTCTCCACCATACAAAGCATAATCTACTGGATTAGTTTGTAAATGCTTAGCTAATGCGAAAGTCTCCTCGTGTAGAGGGATTGCTTGTTCTTCAAATACAATGGAAACATTACTAGCTACAGCGATTTCATTCAATTCACTACCTAGTCCATCGCTAATATCATTCATACTATGGATACCAAGTCGTCGCAATTTTTGTCCCAATTCAATCTGTGGTTCGGGACGTTGATGCCCCACTTTGGTCATATCATAACCTACTAAATTATATGATAACGCTCCTAAACCTGTAGCTGCATAACCTACATAGTTTGTAACACCTACAACATCTCCTACTTTCGCACCACTTCGCATAACCGCAGTGCCTTTAGGAACCTCTCCGATAATTGTTACAGTCCAAACCATGGGCCCTTCTGTACGTACAGTATCTCCACCCAATATATTGAGTTGATATCGCATACATTGATCTTTAATTCCCCTATAAATTTCATCAAGAATGACTGTATCAACATGGTCTGGTACGGCTACAGATAATACAATTTGTCTAGGAATGCCACCCATAGCCGCAACATCACTTAAATTAGCCGTCATAAGGCGATACCCAACATCATAGGGCATCATATAGTGAAAGCTAAAATGAACACCTTCCACCATTGTGTCAGTGCTTATCAATTGCTCTGTATTTTGTTCTGCTTTATAAATAGCACAATCATCACCAATACCATACACTACAGTATTAGGATTATATATTGTGTTATCTTGAATTTGGCGAATGAAATTAAATTCCCCTACATCTTTTAATTGCATCTGATCACCTAGTTTCCGTTTATTACTTATTGTATTGTAACATATATAAAAGACAACAAAAATAGCAGATAGTTGATATAACAACTATCTGCTATAAATGTCTTTAAAAGAATTATTTTTTAATTAGATTCGTCATTCTCTTAACAGGTTCTTTAGTATCAAAGGAACCTACAGTTGGCACTTTTTTACCATTATTGACAAATAGAACACCATTAATATTATCAAAGGATGTCAATGTATTTACAATAGCAGCCATTTGTAATTTAACAGTTAAGTCTCCGCCATTACCCTTTACGAATGCATCATTTACTTCAACAGAAGCAATACCATCTTTTACAGTAACAGATATAATTTCAATATCCTTAGAGAAGACTGGATATTTTTGTGCTCTATCGGCATTTAACATTGCTAAAAGAGCTGCTTTAGGCGTAACTTTATTCGCCTCTATCTCAACGGTAGTTTGTTTTACCCCAGAACCATCCTCAGTAGGAACAAAGAAGGCCATCTTAACCTTTTCTTGAGATACTTTACTTGTTTCTGCATCCTTATTAACTTTCGTCTCTTGCGTAGGTTCACTTTTACCTGTTGTAGGAGCTTGTTCATGTGTACAACCCACTACAAATGCCAGCATACCTACACAGAGAATCGATAGAACTTGTTTACGTAATTTCATCGATTAACCTCCAAAGTAATTAGCAATACCATTTGCAATGCGGTTAGCAAAGTCTTCTTGAGTTTGAGGAGATTGTAGCACACGTTCCTCATTAGGGTTAGAAATAAAACCAAGCTCTACAAGAATTGCAGGCATATTAGAATGTCTCAACACGTATAAGTTACCTTCTTGAATGCCACGATCACCATTAAAACCAGGTGTGTTAGCAATTTGAGATTGTACCTTTTGTGCTAATCGAGCATCGTTACCGGTTTTGCTATAGTAATATGTTGCAATACCACCAACGCTAGGATTATTAAATGCGTTGATATGAACGCTTACAAGAGCATCAGAATTACTACGGTTAGCCACGTTAACACGAGCCCCCAATTCATCAACACCGCTTGCATTAGGGCCATATACATCTACATCAGTAGTACGAGTCATAAGCACTTTAGCACCACGATTTTCTAAAGATTTTTTCAAATACATAGAAATCGGAAGTGTAATGTTTTTCTCTTGTACACCGTGAGGTCCAATAGCACCAGAATCACTACCACCATGTCCTGGGTCAATAGTAATTGTTTTGCCAGATAAACCACCGCTAGTAGAGTATTTACCAGATCCTGTAGGTACATTTTTTGCTGGATGCGCAGATTGAGATGGCTTTTTACCATAGTAAGCAGGCTTAGCTACAGCACCTTTTTTCTGAACATCAACAACGATACGATACGGTTTCTTATTAACCGTATCTTTTTTCAAGGAAAAAACCTTTACATCACTAGTATCAATAGATGAAGGTGTCTTGATTGTTACTTTAACGTCTCTGCCATCTTGTGAAAGTTTAGCAGAGCTAGCAATAGCTGAGTCCATAGAAATGTTCTCTTTAGCCGTCTTTAGCTTTGTATTCTTTAAAGTAACAGTCGTAGTTTTCCCATCTTTACTAATTGATGCAGATGCCTTTATAGGTGCCGATAAGTCCATAACAATACGAACATATGGTACAGGTGCATCTGTTCTAGTCACCCATCGAGCATCTTCCAAATTAGCTGCCTTTGCTTGAGTCAATAATAAAGGTATCGCCATCAAGACTGCAAGGCACATTAAAAATAGTTTACGCAATACATTCACTCCAATCTAACTGACATACATAGTGTCCAAACCATAGAGATGAGTCGATGATATTTTTATCTATCAAAATCTCATCGTTCCAATCTATCCATAAACTAATGTTAGATTATAAATAGATTATTTCATACAAACATGAAGATTAGTATGCCGATTACACATATTACTATATAAAGACCTTATACAGAATACACAAAAACAGTTTCATAAAAATAATTTTTTGTATAAGTAATCAAAACTAACGTTCAGTTGTAATTTGCCATTCATTCCCATCCGTACTAATATGAATACGTCCCATCGTATCTGTACGGTAAATAGCAATATTATTTTCCTGCAAGCGACGTAATGTCACATCGTGAGGATGACCATACTTATTATACATGCCATTTGAAATTAATGCACTTTCAGGCTTAATAGATTTCAAAAAATCTTCAGAGCTACTTGTACGAGAACCGTGATGACCTACCTTAAGAATACGAGCAAACAATCTGGAATTCTGCTCTTTTATAAGTTTTTTCTCTTCTTGCCATTCAGCATCACCCGTGAAGAGCATAGAGAATTTACCGAAGATTAATTTACCTACAATAGAATTATTATTAAGATCTGTCTCTCCTTTTTTATCAGTTAAAGGTTCAACCCAAGGAGCATATACTACAAAGACAGCACCATGTCCAAAATCAACTACATCTCCACTTCTCAAAGTAGTTCGTTGAATTTTATTTTTCTCAATCCACTTTTCATAAGTTTTGTACATATTATTATCAACGGCAATACCATCATCATATACATGTTCAATAGGCATAGCCTTTGCAATAGCATAGAAACCACCCATATGATCAGCATGAGGATGCGTGATAATAATATTTTTTAGCTTTGTTACACCCATAGTTTTAAGTTGAGCTACAATATTTTCACGATGTTCTATATCACCAGTATCGATCATGCTATACTCATCGCCTACCTTAAGTAATATAGCATCCCCTTGACCAATATCAAGCATATATACATCTAGCTTACCTTCAGGGGTAGTCGTTTTAGTATCGATTGAGTAAGTCCCATTAGCGTTAGTAGTTACTTGATTTGCTGCGTTTGCTACATCATTATTTGTGCAGCCTGCAATGGCGAAGATAGGAATACATAATACTAACAAGAAAGCTATAAAGCGTTGTATTCTATTTGTCATTCATAATCTCCCAATAATTCACTAACCACGAAGCCTAAAGAAGCACTGACATCACTCGGAGTATAACCCCAACTCTTTGTTTCATTCAGAATATCTGCACTACGACTATGTACATATACACCGAGAACAGCACTATCTTGTAGTGAATAACCCTGACTTATAAAACCAGCAATTACACCAGTCAGTACATCTCCCATACCGCCAGTACCCATGCCCGCATTACCGATAGTATTTACATACACCGTTCCATCAGGTAATGCCACAATTGAAGGAATTCCTTTTAGTACAAGAATAACTTGATGAGCCTTAGCAAATTCTCTAGCCAACGTGATATAATGACGCTCAATCCATTTAATAGGTAAATCAATAAGTCTACTAAATTCACCTAAATGCGGTGTCATGACACAATATGGAAGTTCTCTTTCCACTGTATATGCAGACTCAATATCACCATCTCGCAAAGCATCTTTATTAACACAACCAACATGTCCCAATGCATACAAAGCATCAGCATCTAGTACTAATGCTCCTTCGTAAGCTTCTAAGATATGATCCACTAAATCACAAATTTCACGCGTGCGACCTAAACCAGGTCCCATAGCAACAACTTGACGACAATCAAAAAGTTCTTTATTAGTCTCTGTGGAAGTAACCATCACCTCAGGTATGACACGGCTTTGTACAATCTGTTTAATTATTTTGGGTACAGCTAATGTTACTTTACCAGCACCACTATGAACTGCCGCTTCAGCAGCCAAAATAGGGGCTCCTATCATATCATTTGAACCACCAATAATTAAAGTGTTTCCATTGACACCTTTATGCGCCATTGGGGTACGATAGTTGATAATTTTTTCTGCTAAATCAGAATCAATGGTTATAGTTCTAACACGTTCACCCAGTACCTGCTGCCAAGGAGCACCCAATGGAGCAACCACAGCGGTTCCTCCTATAGCCTTTCCGGGATATAATAACAAACCTTGTTTGATAGCTCCAAAAGTAACAGTATAATCATAGGTCAGTGTGCCTTCAGTTACATGACCAGTAGTAGCATCCAAACCTGCAGGTACATCAATAGCCCACAAATCAAAATTATACTGACTACGCATAGTATCAATATCATTTAATATATCGATGGTCACCTCTCTTAACCTTCCTGTAAAGCCCGTTCCCATGATGCCTTCCACAGCGATGGCTACGTTGGACCAATCATTGAATTCATCATACATATCGATGCTACAGCCCATAGCTTTGCAGCGCTCAATTTGCACTGCAAAAAGATCACTACACTTGTTTATATCTCCTACTAGTACAATTTGTGCTGGTACGCCTTGCTCCATAAAATGGCGAGCCGCTACAAGGCCATCTGCCCCATTATTACCCGTACCACATATAAATAAAACAAAACTATTTATGGAACGGCCATTATTCAGGGAAAATAAATCGTACTCTCCCCATAAGGCATCTACGATACCACGTCCAGCATTTTCCATGAGGATTTCTAAAGAAATTCCTAATTGCTTAGGAACCTCTCGATCTATAAATCGAGCATCTTCTGTAGTTAAAATATTCATCTTATGCTCCTTCAAGTATAACTGTACTCATTGCATAATCCTTGCAATGACTAATCGATACATGAATATCAGTATAACCTGATGTTTCGTAAATATCTTTGAAAGTATCTTGTAAACGAATTAAGGGTGCGCCCCATTCATCATGATAAATCTCTATATCTTGCCATGATCCATGCCTCATCCCTGTACCTAAAGCTTTAATAAAAGCCTCTTTTGCAGCATATATACCGGCAAAGGATTCGTAGCATCCTTTATTCCGACTTTTACAATATTCAATCTCATGAATCGTATAAACGCGTGCTTTAAATGAACTTGATTTCTCTATAGCTTGACGTATGCGGTCAATCTCTATAATATCATTCCCTAATTTCATAATAGCTCCTAAAATACCCTAATACTATTATTATACACTCATAAAGGGGATTAAAACATAAGTAATATCTAGACATTTACCGAAAATGGTAGGCTAGGCAAACTATAAATTTCAACTTTACCTTTGCGATTGACCGCCATATACATTTGACCATTTCGACAATCCATGTCTTCTACTTCCATTCCAGAAGCATAAGGGCTAATATTTTTAACAACTCCCTCTTCATCGACGTATACAAAGGTTGTCAACGTCGTAAATAAAGTATTTCCATTAGTTGCGTAAGCACCGTTATTATTTAAGTTTGTATGATTAGCATCAATTTTATAAGAACGAATACGATTAAAATTGGAGTCGTAATAATTAATTGTCCGTTCAGAGTTTGTTAAAGGCACAATTGATACATATTCATTGCGTACTTTATCATATGCAAAATTAAAAACTTTCTCTTTTAGTTTAATCGGTGCTTCAACAATCATGCTATCCGCTTCAATAGGAGTAAGGTTATATCCATTTACAACAGCATTTGTTGTATAGTAACGATTATTGACAGAATTATAAGTTAAGGTATTCATATGACCTAATAAACTTTTATAACTATACTCATATTTTGCAACAACAGTAAAAGTTTTTGGATTAATTTCATAAATAATTTGCTTCGTATTATCTGAATTAATACAAGCTAAAGCAAAAACGTCTTTTTTGGAATTATAACAAAATCCTTGGCACTGATTTACAGATCCATCTAATGGTATTTCTGCCAAGCGAGATAATGGCAATGGCATCTGTACAGCGCTAACCTGTTGAGTAAGTTTAGGAATATCAAAGATATTTGTAATATAATCAATTACACCTTGATCCATACTGTCACCTCATGAAATTAATAATGTATATTATAGTATATAAATTCATAAATATAAAAATAGGCGGTAAGACAAAAGTCTTACCGCCTAATGTTGGTGCCGGAGGTGGGACTTGAACCCACACGGTGTTACCCGCTTGATTTTGAGTCAAGTGCGTCTGCCATTCCGCCACTCCGGCGTATCGGAACATTTGTTATTATACAGACATCCCTAAGCAATGTCAACATATTTTTTATATTTCATCTAAAATATTTTGAACCCTTTTCATATCCGTATCACATTGTTGTTTCCATGTGAGTGCGACACCTGTAATATAGCCTTTACGGGCAAATTCTACATCTGTAGGAACACTTTCAGCACCATAGTCTAGCTCGCCAGCTAACCAATAATAATCCTGTCCTCTTGAATTAATGCGAGCTTCGATAATATTACTGTAGGTTTGTAAGCCTTGGCTCACCATTTTAAAATGATCCCAATCACATGTGCCACGTAATGGGAAGTTCACATTTAGTAAACCGCTAAACTGACCCGCCACATAAATTTTCTCAATCAATTCATGTATAAATGGATGCATCTCGTCTCCCCGTTCAACAGAATATCTCTCAACAGATAATGCTAAACCGGGAATACCGTAAAAACCACTTTCCATAGCTGCCGAAACAGTGCCGGAATACAATACATCAGAGCCTAAATTAAATCCATGATTAATTCCAGAAATTACAAGATCTGGCATATCATCAGTCAATAAATAACTGAGACCGAACTTCATGCAATCGGACGGCGTTCCCGTTAGAGCATAAAGGCGAGGATTTTCATCCTCGCCATTGCAAGCATCTAATTTCAATGGAACCTCGGTCGTCAATGCATGAGATTTAGCACTTTGCTCATTAGCAGGTGCTACAACGGTAATTCTATAATATTGACTTAAATACGATGCAAGATGACGTAAACCATCTGCTAAAATGCCATCGTCATTACACATTAAAATATGCATAGTCACTCCTACAGATTCTATTTTTCATTCTTATTCATATTGCCCATACGTGTTAATTTAACATCATCTAAGCCCACAGCTCTCGTATGGACTGTATGAGACCATACCTTATTATGACGGCGGAACCACCCTAAAATATTTACTGGAATCCAAGAATAAACAAATAATGGATATAGTAAATAATAGAACCAAATCTTTGGTGGTACCTTGATTTTCAACAATACAATTAATGGGAATAGATATTGACCAACACCTATAATTGTCCATACAGACATAGGCATAATTTGATACAAAATATTTGTATAAATTGGAGTATACGCATTGATGTAGGATAACACCAAGTATACGGTTGTCAACAATAAGAAATAAGGTTGACTCACTTGGAATATACCATCCAAAATCATAATATTCCCTGTTTTGATACCAATAGCAAATAATTTAGGAATATATCGACCGGCACAGTCAAATTGCCCCTGAGCCCATCGTAAACGTTGTCTGCAAGAAGCCATCATAGTTGTAACCTTTTCATCGTATACGATAGCATCATGCCCCCAACAAGTACGGATACCATGAGTCAATAGCTTCATGGAAAATTCCATATCTTCGGTTAAGCTATTGCAATCCCAACCGTATTCGCGAATAATAGATGTACGAATACACATGCCTGTACCACCTAAAGCCGTAGATAATCCAAGACGATATTTTGCTAAATGCCACATATGGTTAACCATCCAAAAGGCGATGGAGAACGTACCGGCTACCCAAGAGTCAGTTGGATTTTTAGAGTTTAAGTAACCTTGAATTACAGACTCACCTTTTTCAAGATGATCATTCATTTCTAACATAAATTGAGGGTGTACTAAATTATCGGCATCAAAAATCAGGAATGCATCATATTTCCGATCCATTTGTTCTACCCGATCAAACATCCACCCCATGGCATAACCTTTACCTATTTCTTGTTTATTTTCACGTACATGTACATTAGCGCCAGCAGCACTTGCTACTTCCGCAGTCTTATCTGTACAGTTATCGGCAACTACAAAAATATCGTATAGATCATCAGGATAATCTAGGCCACGTAAGTTTTTAACTAACTCACCAACAACAGCTTCCTCATTATGAGCGCATACAACGATGGCAAAGGAATTTTTAGGGGTATAATTTTTATGTACTCGCGATCGCCACATACCTACGACAGCGAGTATAAAATAATAAACCGTATAAATTACGATTATTACCTGCATAGGAATCAGTAATAGATCCAGTAGGTAATTCATACTATTCTCCTCCACACATCTATTTACGCACTATATTTAAAGCCCCGTTAATAAGCCCAAACATTACATAGCCAGCAAAAATCATAACGGCCCATGTATGCCAATCATACACGAGACAAGCTACAACAAATATGGCTGTGAGTACAATAGAAAGTTTATTGATATAAATCTCACTTTTACCTTTAAAATCGGGATATTTAACTTCACTAACCATAAGAAGACCTATACCAATCATACAAACTACCAACACAAATTGAGGTACCGATACGCCACACAATACGTAAGTCGCCGCTAAACATCCAGCGGCTGGAATTGGTAAACCTTCAAAATAGCCATGAACTTCGTCAGTTTTAATATTAAATCGCGCTAAACGAAATGCACCAAGCACTGCAAAAGCTAATAGTGGCACATATGCAATCCATCCTAAACCATATAATTCTTTCATATAAAGCATATAGGCAGGCGCTACACCAAATCCCACTACATCAGACAGAGAATCAAGTTCCCGGCCCATTGGTCCTGCAACGTTTAAAGCTCTTGCTACACGACCATCTAATCCATCTGCTACTAGAGACAATAATATACATATAGCTGCGCAGAAGGTATTATTTGTAGCAGACAACGTAATACCAAGAACACCAAATGCTAAATTTGCACTAGTAAATAAATTTGGAATAATAGATTTATTCATGTCGTAACCTCCCGATAACAGTATCACCGCCTGTAATATGTTGACCTTTTTCCACGAACAACTCTACATCCTTATCCATATAGAGCTCAGTACAGGAACCGAACTTAATCATCCCGTACAACTGACCGCGTTCAAGTACACTATCTAGATCTGTCCAAGATACGATACGTCTTGCTAAAAGGCCCGCAATTTGCGTTACTAATACGGAAGTACGATCATTTTCAATACAAATAGTATGACGTTCATTTTCAAAACCTACATCATCTTTGAATGCTGGTAGGAAACTACCCATCGTATAGTGACGGTACGTAATTTTACCATCAATAGGCGCACGATTAGCATGCACGTCAAAAACAGATAAGAAAATAGTTACTTTTTTACACTCTTTATGTAAGTAAATATCTTCGTATACATCAGAAATATCCATGATTTTACCGTCCGCTGGGGATAAAATCAAATCTGGATCTTGAGGGATTACACGTTTAGGATTTCTAAAGAAATTGACGAAAAATAATGCCAGAATAAATGAAATAATCGCAATTACATAATGTCCTAAATATCCTAACACCACAGTGATAATGAGCATAGCTCCTATCAGAGGAAACCCTTCCTTAATTATTGGTCCTGTAGGCACGATTCAACACTCCTCTATTTATTTCTAATAACGGTCCACATAAACTTTGGAATAGCCAACATGCGGCCAATCCGTTGAGGTTCTAAATATAATCGATACAACCATTCAAGTCGATTTTGTTGCATCCATTCTGGGGCCCGAGGAATATTACCTGCCAAGACATCAAAGGAACCACCAATTCCGATGGCAACTACGCCATCGAGGTGACTCAACTTTTCTGCAATCCATTGTTCTTGCTTTGGCACACCTAAGGCAACAAATACCAATTTTGCCTTAGATTCAGCTATAGATTTAATGATTTCTTGTTCCTCTGCACTATCAAAGAATCCGTCATGAATTCCTGCTATATTTAATGCACCTACCTGAGCAGATACATTATCAATCGCTCGTTGAGCAACACCAGGTGCCGCCCCCAAGCAGTATACAGGAATTTGATGAGTCGCCGCAACTTTAAACAATTCCATAGTTACGTCTACACCTGTTACGCGTTCAGGCACATGTTCTCCTTGACGCTCTGCAGCCCATAAAATGCCAGCCCCATCGGGAACGACGAGACTAGCATTATTCAATATGGAGTGCAATGTAGGATTTTCATTAGCCAACATAACCATTTCTGCATTAGCCGTTGCTACTAAATGTAGCCCCGGCTGTTCAGTTAATTGTAAAATACGTTGGACTGCCTCATCCATTGTGACACAATCGATAGGCACAGATAAAACAGAAATACGTTTATTCAATGTAATACTCCATTATCAACCACTATAATTTGGTGCTTCAACGGTAATGCTTACATCATGCGGATGACTTTCTTTCAAACCAGCCGCTGTAATTTGAATGAATTGAGTGTTTTCAATCATTTCTTGGATGTTATGACATCCACAATACCCCATACTTGCACGCAAACCACCAACCATTTGGAAAATTGTATCGGCCAGCATACCTTTATATGGTACACGACCTTCTATACCTTCAGGAACTAATTTCTTAGCTTCTGTTTGGAAATATCGATCTTTACTACCGAGTTTCATAGCCCCTAGACTACCCATGCCTCGATATACTTTATAAGAACGGCCTTGATAAATCACTGTTTCTCCAGGGCTTTCATCAGTACCCGCTAAAATATTACCCATCATAACTACATTAGCACCAGCCGCAATAGCTTTAGCAATATCTCCAGAATATTTAATCCCCCCATCAGCAATGATAGGAACTCCATAGCGACGCCCCACTTGAGCAGACTCATAGACTGCTGTGATTTGAGGTACCCCAATGCCAGCAATGACACGAGTTGTACAAATAGACCCAGGTCCTATACCAACCTTAACTGCATCAGCTCCAGCTTCGATAAGAGCCTCAGTGCCTGCTGCAGTTGCCACATTACCTGCAATTACAGGAATGTGAGGATACGCTTGTTTAATGTCCTTCAACGTACGAAGAACACCTGCAGAATGCCCATGGGCAGTATCAACAATAATTACGTCAGCTTTAGCAGATACAAGCGCATCAAGTCTATCATACAAATCTTGAGAAACACCTACTGCAGCACCAACTAATAATCGGCCACTACCATCCTTTGCTGCATTTGGATATTTAGTCGCTTTTTCAATATCTTTAATCGTAATTAAGCCTTTTAAGTTACCGTCGCCATCTACAAGAGGTAATTTTTCAATACGATGTTCGCTTAAGATAGCTTTCGCCGCTTCAAGAGATGTACCTTCCGGTGCAGTAACTAGGGAATCTTTTGTCATACATTCCCCAATTTGTCGGCTTAAATCAGTTTCAAAACGCATATCGCGATTTGTAATGATCCCTACTAGTTTACCATGTTCTGTGATAGGTACACCAGAAATTTTATATTTTTCCATGAGTTCTGCTGCATCGGATAGTAAATTTTGAGGGCTTAAGAAAATAGGATCAACGATAACACCGTGTTCAGAGCGTTTTACCTTGTCAACTTCATGAGCTTGCTCTTCAATAGACATATTTTTGTGGATAACGCCAAGACCTCCTTCACGAGCCATAGCAATCGCCATCCGTGATTCAGTAACCGTATCCATCCCAGAACTAATCATAGGAATATTTAATGTAATATCACGAGTTAATTGAGTTTTTAACTCAACTTGATTAGGCAGTATATCCGAAGCTGCTGGTATTAATAATACATCATCAAAAGTTAGTCCACGCATACCGAATTTATCGTCTCTCATATTTCTTTCCTTTCCGTATAATAAAACAAAACTACGACCCGCCTAGTCCCTATGGACTAGGCGGTCAGTCGTAGCCTTAGCGTTCAGACCGCAAAATGCCGCCTTCCATATAATCGTCTTTTTTCATATCTACGAAGATAACTTTTACTGCATCAGCAGGAACATTTACGATATCAACCGCAGCCTTTGTAATTGCTTCACCTAATTGTTTCTTTTGTTCTTTTGTACGCCCTTCGACGAGCTCTACATGAATAATTGGCATATTAACCTCCATAGATGAAAAAATGAAATAAATTGTTTGTTCTATTATACGGTATGAAGGACATATAAACAAGGAAAAAAGCCAGATAAAATCTAATATTATCGATGCTTATATACTTATTAATCCTACCTCTTAATTATACAATATTCTTAGAAATTTTTCACCAAATCTTTTTTCTAATTCTTCTTTCATGATAGATTCTAATTTTTCTATTCCGAATTGATTTGCAAAATCTAGTACATCCTTGCGAGCCTCTACTAAAATTTCAATATCTTTGATAATATTAGCAACGCGTAAATCTGGCAGCCCCGATTGAGCTAAACCAAATAATTGACCAGATCCGCGAAGCAATAAGTCTTGCTCTGCAAGCTCAAATCCATCCTGGATTTGTTCCATCAACTTTAAACGCTCTTGACTTACATCATTTTTAGAATCACTAACAAGAATGCAATAGGACTGATGCGCACCACGACCTACACGCCCCCTCAGCTGATGTAGCTGAGACAGACCAAATCGCTCTGCCCCTTCAACGCACATAATGGTCGCATTTGGCACATTAACCCCCACTTCTATAACTGTTGTAGAAACAAGTAATGAAATTTCACCCCTATGGAAGGCATTCATCACTTCATCTTTTTCACTCGGCTTCATACGACCGTGAACGAGGCCCACTTCATAGGCCTTATAAAAGTACTCTTTTAATTCTAAATACAATTCCTCAGCAGCTTGCAAGTCTAATTTTTCGGATTCTTCTACAAGAGGGCACACCACGTAGACCTGACGCCCTTCCGCCATTTCCTTACTAAAGAAAGTGCGTAATCTCTCTTTATAAGAACTATCTACAGCATATGTTTTAACAGGTTTTCGCCCTGGTGGCATTTCTTTAATTAAAGATACTGCTAAATCTCCATATACGGATAATGTCATGGTACGAGGGATTGGTGTAGCCGTCATGATAAGTACATGAGGATATGTTCCCTTCTGTTGCAATCTCGCCCGTTGATCTACGCCAAAGCGATGTTGCTCATCGACGATAACAAGGCCTAGATTATGAAAATTAACCCCCTCTTGAATAAGAGCATGGGTTCCAATAATCATATGAATTGTTCCATCAGCTAAGCCTTCATAGATGCGTTCTTTTTCCTTTTTCGTGGAGGATCCAGTTAATAGTTCTATAGTAATACCTAAATTAGCACATACAGTTTGTATCCCTTCATAATGTTGAGCCGCTAAAATCTCCGTAGGAGCCATAATTGCCCCCTGATACCCATTTTCGATGGCTTTTAATAAACTCAGGGTAGCCACAACGGTTTTACCAGAGCCTACATCACCTTGCAACAACCTTTGCATAGGTCGTTCGTCTTCCATATCGATACGAATATCCTCTAATGCTCGTTGTTGATCACCTGTTAAGGAAAACGGTAAATTCTCTATACACTGAGCCATTAGTTCCCCATTTGGTCCCATTTTAGGCCCTCTGTGGCATTGTTCTTTATTTCGCAACAAAGCTAAACCAGCTTGCATGACGAACAACTCTTCATAGGCCAATTGATAACGAGCCTTTTCATAGAGCTCTGAGGAGTCTGGGAAATGCATCATCTTAAAAGCATCATAGCGACTCATATAATGATGATCATCACGAACCTCCACAGGTAAAATCTCTGGTAATTCATGGTTAGCTGCGAACCAATTACGTACAGTTGAACGAACCACAAACTGAGATACCCCATCAGCAAGCGCGTAAATAGGAACGATACCTCGATCTGGTTCACCACCGTCTCCTAAGTTTTCCATTTGCGGTGTATTCATTTGCATGGAACCATATTGAAACTCAGCCTTACCATATGCATATATACGTTGTCCTTTTTTGTAAAAGTTTTTTTTATACCCTTGATTAAACAAAACAATCTTCAAAGGACCTGTGCCATCTGCAATGACCACCTCTAAAATAGACAATCGAGGGCGAGGGCGTTTCTCTTGTACAGCAATAACAGTACCTACGATACCACCTGTCATACCTGATTTTAAATCACCAATTCTATAAATCGTACGCCGGTCTTCATAGGTTCTGGGAAAGTAAGTCAATAAGGATGTAACATTGGTAATTCCCAATTTATGCAATTGTTTCTCACGACCAGGACCAATTCCCTTTATAGTCGTCAATCGTTCATCCATAAGAACTCCTTTAAATATACGATAAACACATGAGATATATCCAATTTTTGTATATCCTTGTGTAAAAGTCCATTTATATCTTAGAATATGATATATAGTATACCTTATATTGTAGTATATTTCATAAAAAGAGCAATATGTACGACAAAAATACTTGCTTTAAGCTATTCTTTATGATAATATACTTATGTTATGTTATAGATTAAGCTTGGAGGTGGAAACTATGGCAAACCTTTGCGAAGTATGTGGTAAATCCACATCTAGCGGTATGAACGTGAGTCATTCTCACATTCGCACAAGAAAAACTTGGAAACCGAACATTCAAAGAGTACGGGCGGTTGTAGACGGTGCTACAAAAAAAGTAAACGTATGCACTCGCTGCCTTCGTTCTAATAAAGTTACACGCGCGTAAAATAAAAAGTACATGTACTCTTTGGGGTTCTAGAGCCCCAAAAAAGCAGTTAGTTCATTTTGAACTAACTGCTTTTTTTGTTATTTATAATGTAATATTTGGAATATAATATTGCTTAAATAACTTAATAGCATATTGATCTGTTAAGCCTGCTACATAATCAACTACATCACGTGTAGAGTAAAACGCTTTACCTGTTTCACAGCCTTCCATATCATCAGGGTGTTCCATGAAGTGAGTAAATAGATTTTTCACCACATGGGATGCCTTTTTGCGATCCGGAATTAAAGCTGGTGCCAAATATACATGTTTAAACATAAATTGACGGAATAGATTCATCGTCATTTCCACATCAGCAGACATAGATATAGCTGGCTTATCCAAGGATTCCCGTACCATATCCTCTACCATTGCAGTAATCATACTGGATGGAGTCATACCAAAATGTTCGCGCACTTCAAAAGGCAACGCCTCTGCCGTCAACATACCTGCTCGCTGTGCATCATCAAAATCATGGCACAAATACGCAATACGGTCTACAATACGAATAATTTGACCTTCCAAGGTCACAGGAATTGTAGCTCCTGTGTGACCTACGATGCCATCTCGAACAGCGGTGGTTAAATTGAGTCCTTGATGATCACCATGTCTTTCTAATACCTCAACCATGCGTAAACTTTGCTCATTATGATTAAAGTGCCCCACCATATCTCGCAATGCATATTCACCTACATGACCAAATGGTGTATGTCCCACATCATGACCCATGGCAATAGCTTCCACAAGGTCTTCATTTAAACGTAATGCACGAGCCACAGTACGACCGATTTGACCTACCTCAAGGGTATGAGTCATGCGTGTCCGATAATGGTCACCTGGCGCAATATATACCTGTGTCTTATGCTTTAACCGTCTAAAACATTTACTATGAATGATGCGATCCCGATCGCGTTGAAACGCGGTTCTAAGTGGATCAGGCTTTTCTTCTATATCACGGATTGCATCGCGGCTTTTAGCAGCATAGGGAGACAGAAACAAAACCTCCCTCTCCTCTATTTGTTCACGTATATTCATTTACCCTCCGACGCGCGATTTTTATCAATCAATTGCATGACAAGAGAAGCTGTTTCTTCAATGGATTTATTAGAAACATCTAACACTTGGCAGTGCAAACGACGCATAATAGCCTTTGCATAATCCAATTCAGATTGAATACGCTCAATAGATGCATAATTTGCTTCGTCTTCAAGACCGATAGCGCGTAAACGTTCACTACGAATATTATTTAATTTGTATGGATCTATAATAAGGCCCACGATTTTTTTTGCCGGAATCTTGAACAATTCCTCTGGCAACGGTACCTCTGGAACTAGTGGCAAATTTGCGGCTTTAATCTTTTTGTACGCCAAGAACATGGACAATGGTGTCTTACTAGTTCTAGATACACCAATAATAACTATGTCGGCCTTTTCAAAACCAGATGGATTTTTACCATCGTCATATTTCACGGCAAACTCAATAGCTTCAACCTTTTTAAAATACTCTTGGTCGAGCTTATGAACCATACCTGCTGTCATGCGAGGTTTAGTAGTTGCGATAGTACCAACTGCATCGAGAACAGGCCCCATGATATCCACAGCCGGAATATTATATTCAGCCACCTTCTCATGCAAATACTTACGTAAAGACGCAGACACAATGGTATGGCAAATAACATGATTCCCACGTTTTGCGTCGTCTATGACCTCATCAATTTGGCTTTCACTATCAATATAGGGAACACGGACAATTTCAATTTGCTCCTTATCATATTGACTCGCCGTAGCTCTCGCTACAGCCTCAGCAGTTTCCCCCAGAGAATCCGATATTGCATAAATAATTTTTTCTGCCATTCTATCAACCTCAGTGTATGCTACATTCTAAAAATACTTTTGCTACCGTCGTTTTTGATACACGGCCCACAACCTTTAAACGCTTCTTGTTACCCACATCCTCACGAGCGACGACAGGTAAACAATCTACTTCATAATCTATCATTTTCTGTGCAGCCTCTACCAAAGTATCAGTAGGCTCCACCGCTATAACCTTGCTTACAGGGGTCATAATCATAGATATAGGCATGGTATGCGAATCTGTTTGTCCCATAGAGGCGCGTAGTAAATCTTTTCGAGATACCACACCTACTAGGTATGAACCATCACACACTAATATAGTACCTACATCCTCTGTAAATAATGTGACAATTGTATCATACAAACTCGTATCCCCATTGACCACAACTGCTTGAGATAATACATCACTTACCAGAAATGACTTTAATCGCTCAGCCGTTTGTGTTTCCTTTGAAAGTCCAACATAGTAATAGCCTACGTTTGGACGTGCATCTAACACACCTAACATGGTCAATACAGATAAATCTGAGCGCAACGCAGATCTTGTGACCTCTAAATGTTCAGCAATGGCACTACCTGTTACAGGACCTTCTTCGCGAACGATTTGAGCAATTTGTTCTTGTCGTTTCGACAGTTTCACACGGTAACCCCCTTTCATCTCTGTTTGTATTATATCCTAAGTTACCATTCAGAAAAAGAGGAGACCCACAGGCCTCCTCTTTCACCATAACTATATTATTACCAAATTAGTTCGTCAGATTCTTGACGACCACGACCAGTCATAGCATCGAGCATAATTCGTTGTTCGATTTGAGCCACCATTTTCTTAGTATTAACTACTGCATCTGGGTTAACAGAAATGGAGTCGATACCGCTCTTCACAAGGAATTCGCAAAGTTCAGGGTATACGCTTGGCGCTTGGCCACAGATAGATACAGTTTTACCATCTTTATGGGCCACCTCAATGAGGTGACGAATTGCTCTGCGAACTGCTAAATTACGTTCATCATAGATATGTTGAACTGTTTCGTTATCGCGATCACAACCGAGTACAAGCATAGTCAAATCGTTAGAACCGATAGAATAACCATCTACATATTTATTAAATTGATCAGCTAAGATAATATTGGATGGGATCTCAGCCATGAGCCATACTTTAAAGTCTTTGCTGCGTGCAAGACCTTCTTGAGCCATTAAGTTAGTTACTAATTCAGCTTCTTCCACAGTACGGCAGAATGGAATCATAACTTGTAGATTTTTGAAACCAAATTCGTTACGCACTTTTTTGATTGCTTCTAATTCTAATTTGAAAGCAGGTGTGTACTTAGGATCATAGTAGCGAGATGCGCCACGCCAGCCAAGTAATGCACTGGATTCATGCGGTTCATATTTATCGCCACCTTTAAGGTCACGGTATTCACTAGATTTAAAGTCGCTCAAACGAACTACTACTTGGCGAGGGGCTAATGCTTGGCATACTTTACGCATACCTTCCGCCAATGTATTTACAGCAAAGTCACTGCGCCCTGTTTCGATAAGGTGCAATGGATGTTCATGAATAAAGGTTGTCCAAATGAACTCTTCACGCATGAGACCGATGCCATCACATGGTAGTACACCATATTTTTGGGCCAAATCAGGATCACCTAAGTTCATATAAATCTTAGTGCCTGTTACAGGCACATATTCAGCTGCTGCCCCTGTAGAAACTTGAGCTTCAGGCTTTTTAACGATATCTTCTAATACGCCATCATATACGATACCATTTGTAGCATCAACGGTAATCATTTGACCATCTTTAATAGAGGTAGTCGCTTCATGACTACGGCTCTTAGTACCTACGATACAAGGAATACCAAGCTCACGGCTAACGATAGACGCATGACAAGTCATACCACCAGCGTCAGTAACAATTGCTTTTGCCTTTTTCATGGCTGGCACCCAGTCAGGAGCTGTCATAGCTGTAACAAGAATTTCGCCTTCTTTGAACTCATCGATATCCTCAGGATTGATGATAACGTGAGCTTTACCTGCTGCATTACCAGGGGATGCTGGCAAACCTTTTACAATAATATCACGATTACCTGCATCTAATGTGCTAGCTTTTTCGGACGTTTCTGATTTTTCTTTGCGGGACCAAACTGTTTCTGGACGAGCTTGCAAGATCCAAATCTTGTCATTGCGTTCATCTACGCCCCATTCCATATCCATGTAGCAACCATAATGCTTTTCAATTGCTTTTGCATATTCTGCAAGTTCCAAAACTTGAGCATCTGTAATAACTTGTTGTTTTGCTTCGTCAGCTGGCACCACTTCTTCAACACAGTCACCATCGGCTTTACGAACAAGGCGAACATGTTTATCGTTAATCATACGGTCCGTAATTTCCATCTTTTCTTTATCCACACGGAAATTATCTGGTGTAACCGTACCTTGTACAACATATTCACCAAGACCCCAAGAGCCTTCAATAAGAATATTGTTATCATTGCCTGTTACAAGATCAACAGTAAACATTACGCCAGCTGCTTTAGAGAATACCATCATTTGAACTGCAGCACTCAATGCTACTGTCATATGATCAAAGCCTTGTTTTACACGGTAATATGTGGCACGATCTGTGAATGTAGATGCGTAGCATTCTTTTACTTTTTCGATAATTACGTCAGCACCGCGTACATTTAAATACGTATCTTGTTGGCCTGCGAAGCTTGCATCTGGCAAATCTTCTGCTGTTGCACTAGAACGAACAGCTACAAACGGATTTTCTTCGTTCACTTTTTTACCAAGTTCTTCATAAGCATGACGGATAGCATCTGCCAAGTCTTTTGGCATTTCTTCCTGACAAATCATGCGGCGAATCTTAGCACACACTTCGCGCAATAATGCAGAATTTTCTACATCATCTAAAGCATCAAGCTCAGCCCGGATTTTATCTTCCAAACCTGTAGTTTTCATAAACTCACGATAACCATGGGCAGTTGTTGCAAAGCCATAAGGTACAGGTACATTAGTGGAGGATGTCAATTCCCCTAAAGAAGAAGACTTGCCACCTACTAAATTAACATCTTCACGTTGTAATTCATCAAACCAAAGTACGTATGCTGTTTCACGATTCATGTGAGAACCTCCTAAATTAATTAGTGCAACACATTAAACCTTTTACACATAAATAGTATACCTTAATTTATAATCTGTCAATTTTTATAGGCATTATTATATAAATGAACTTCCTTATATATATCTAAAAAATTCTTCAACACTCGTCCTGTTAGTCCCCATATGGTGTATTGTTTATAGGGATAGAAATAGACGGAATAGTTTTGTCTAATTTTCCAGTCGATATTATATCCTTCTAATAGATGAAATGGAAAATCTTTTAACGGCTTAGTTCCAATGTCTAGGTGACCTACGGTCGGTTCCATATCTAATAGATATTGTAAGGGAACTGTAAATACCTCGCCTACTTCATCGGAATTTGGTTTTAAATCACTTGTATGTAGGCGCACGGCGACCGCATATAGTTTTACACCTATTGCGGATACTAAACAGTCTAGATTTCCTAGCAGTTCAATTTGATCTAAGTCTATACCAAGTTCCTCAGAGCATTCACGCATGGCAGCATGGGCACCGCTTTTATCATTAGGCTCACAGTGCCCGCCAGGGAAACTGATTTCACCGGGTTGACGTCGCAATGTATTACTACGCACGGTAAATACCATATGATCTTCTCCATCGATTTCTAATAGAGGCACGGCTACTGCCGCCGTAATAACATCAATATCTGTAAGAACAGTATGTTCTCGTTGTGATAAAAGGTTACTTAATTTCTTGTCCATAAATGGTCCTCTCACAAGTCATAATCTATTTTATACAATATTTGTAAAAATCTTTTATGTATCAAATTTGTATTTTATTTTTATATTGTCTTTGTATATTCATTATACATTAACTTGTAAGTCAATTTCTTGCTTCACAAACAACAGATTCAGTAGATAGATAATCTTATAAACAAAATAGACAGAAAAAACTGTGATGAGATTTCTATCTCATCACAGTTTTATATTAGTTAAATTTAATTTTTACAAATTTACGCTTACCAACTTGAATGATCATGCCATCTTCTAGCTTAAGGTTTTCTTCCGTGTATTTTTCACCGTTTACTTTGAAAGCACCTGCTTTAATGGATCGACGTGCTTCACCATTGGACGCAGTTAAACCAGCATCTGTACAGAATTGTGGGACAAAGATTGGTTCTGTTGGTGCATCCATAGCGTACTCAGGAATATCTGTAGGCATGGCGCGTTGTTGGAACACCCGTTTAAATTCTTCTTCCGCTTCGAGAGCAGCTTCTTCACCATGGTACAAGCGAACAATGGTACGTGCTAATTGCATCTTGGCATCACGCGGATGCAATTCACCGGATTCAAGACGCTTTGTCATGTCCTCTTGCTCTTCAATAGACATATCTGTAACGAGCATGAAATAACGCATCATCAATTCATCAGGAATGGACATTGCTTTACCATACATTTCTTTAGGTTCTTCATCAATACCGATGTAATTGCCCAAAGATTTACTCATTTTTTGAATGCCGTCAAGGCCTTCAAGCAATGGCATTGTAATAACAACTTGTGGCTCTTGACCTTCTAACTCTTGTAAATGACGCCCCATCAACAGGTTAAAAGTTTGGTCTGTGCCACCAAATTCAACGTCTGCATGTAATGCAACAGAATCGTGACCTTGCATCAATGGGTACATGAACTCATGCACGCCAATAGGACGACCTTCTTTAAAGCGTTTGCTGAAATCATCGCGTTCCATCATACGGGCAACTGTATAAGAGCTAGCCAAACGAAGTACGTCAGCAAAATTCATAGATTCTAACCATTCACTATTGTCACGAACGATTGTTTTTTCTGGGTCTAATACCTTGAAGATTTGTGTCTTATAAGTTTCAGCATTTTTCAATACTTCTTCTTTTGTTAATGGTGGACGAGTAACACTTTTACCAGTAGGATCACCAATACGAGCAGTGAAGCCACCGATGACGATCACTACTTGATGACCAAATTCTTGGAATAAACGCAGCTTGCGAAGAGGAACAGTATGTCCCAAATGAATATCTGGAGCCGTTGGATCCAAACCTAGTTTTACAACTAGTGGTTTATTTTCCTTAATGGATTTCTCTATTTTTTTTACAAGATCTTGTTCGTTAATTAAATCCGCTACACCATGTTTAATTTGGCGCACTTGTTCTTGAGCACTAATCATGATAATCCTCCTAGAAATACTATTGTTTAAGTATACCATTATCTAAAAACTTTCACAATTATATATAGTATTGGATTTAAACCATTTATGATATAATATTTATAACTGCGTAATAGAATTTACGTTATATTTACTAACAAAAGAAAAAAAGAGGTGACTCTATGAGTAATAACTCAAATGCGAGAAGCAGCCGCCGTTCTAATAGTAGCGGCTCTACACCGAAGAAAACAAGTCCGAAGCGTCTATTTTGGATTTGTGCCCTTCTCCTTATACTCATCGTAGCCGGAGGTGGCTGTGGTTTTATCAGTGCTACACTGTCTAACCTACCAGATGTATCCAATGTACGTCCTTCTGCATCGTCTCAAATTTACGATGTCCATGGTAATCTCATCACAACTGTTCATTCCACAGAGAACAGATTACCAGTACCTTTAAAAGATGTACCAAAGGATTTACAAAATGCCTTTGTTGCTACTGAGGACTCTCGCTTCTATTCCCATCATGGTATCGACCCTGTTGGTATCTTGCGTGCTGTATGGGTTAACATTGTTCATAGTGGCGTATCTGAAGGTGGTTCTACAATCACTCAACAGTTAGCGCGTAATGCATTCTTATCTCAAGACAGAACATTTAAACGTAAAATTTCTGAAGCATTGCTAGCACTTAAAATTGAACAACATTACACTAAGGATGAAATCCTTGAAATGTACATGAACCAAATTTACTTTGGCCAAGGTGCATACGGTGTACAATCTGCATCTCACGTATACTTTGGTAAGGATGCTAGCCAATTAACGCTAGCTCAAGCAGCACTCATTGCAGGCTTACCACAAAGTCCTAACTACTACTCTCCATTCAATGATTTGGAAGCTAGTAAAAAACGTCAAGCTGTTGTATTAGGCCAAATGGTTAAATACGGTTACATTACACAAGAGCAAGCTGATGAAGCACGTCAAGCAGATTTAGGCTTAGTGGCAAAACAAGAACAAACGCACGAAAAATCTAATGCATCTTACTTCATTAACTATGTTATTGCACAAGTTTCTGAAAAATATGGCGACGATGCAATCTATAAAGATGGTTTAAAAATTTATACAACTCTTGATATGGATGCGCAAAATGCAGCTGTAGCAGCAATGCAAAACTTGCCTAATTACTACACTGATAGCAATGGTTTACATCAGCCACAAGGTGCTATCGTAGCTATGAACCCTCATAATGGTTACATTATGGCTATGGTTGGTGGACGCGGTGATGATGCATTTAACCGTGCTACACAAGCAGAACGTCAACCAGGTTCCGCTATGAAGCCATTTGTATATTTAGCAGCTATTCAATCTGGTAAAACTCCTGGTTCTATCGTAGATGATAGCCCTGTTACATTTGGTAACTGGAGCCCTAAAAACTATGAAAATGACTTCGAAGGTAATATGACATATCGCTATGCATTACAACATTCTCGTAACGTAGCTGCCGTAAAAGTTGCTGATGAAGTAGGCATGTCTAAGGTTATTAAACTTGCTAAAGAAATGGGTATCTCTACTCTAACTGATCAAGATTACAACTTGTCTACAGCACTTGGTGGTTTAACACATGGTGTTACCCCTCTTGAAATGGTACAAGCTTACGGCGTTCTCGCTAATGGCGGTATCAAAGTTCAACCTACGGCAATCCTTAAAATTGTAGATCGCAACGGTCAAGTTGTGGAGGAACACTCCATCCAAGAAAAACGCGTTGTAGACGAAAAAGATGCAGCAATCATTACAAATATGCTAGAATCCGTTATAAATGGCGGTACTGGTGGTAATGCCGCAATCGGTCGTCCTGCAGCAGGTAAAACTGGTACAACAGATGATTCCAAGGATGCTTGGTTCGTTGGTTACACGCCTGATTTAGTAGCTGCCGTTTGGATTGGTGATGACTATGGCTCGGAAACATTACGAGGCATCACCGGTGGTGACACACCTGCTATTATGTGGGGCCAATTCATGGCTAATGCACTTGCCAACACCCCTGCATCTGACTTCTCCGTTCCTGCTAGTGCTCAATCAGCTGTTTCTGAAGGTTATTATAATCCTGTAAAAGCACAGCCTAAAAAAGAAGCTTCTAAGGACGAAAAAGCAGATAAAAAAGATGATAAAGACAAATCAAAAGATGAAGCTGTAAAAGATGACAGTGGCTCAAAAGATGATGCAACTGAACAGAAATCTAATTCATCCAAAAGTAAAAAGTCTAGTAAAAAAGATCGTTAATCTCATACGCTAAAGGAGTAGAACATAATGTTCTACTCCTTTTTTGCATAGAAAAAGGTAGTAAGTTCAAAGAACTTACTACCTCTTCTATTTCTATATATGTATATGGCTATACCCCATAACCAATTTGATATACGATAATAATTTACTGTATTATCTATAATTATATCACTATTGTGTAGCTTTATTTCAGAACTACATTGGTAGCTCCTGCACCACCTTCATCATAGCCTGCCGTTTCAAAATGAGCTACATGCGGTAAGGTACGCAAATATTGATGTACACCTTCTCGTAATGCTCCAGTCCCCTTACCGTGAATAATGCGCACTTGATTAACACCACCAAGTAAAGCTTGGTCAATAAATCTACCAACAGAAACTGTCGCTTCATCTACCGTTTGTCCAAGAATATTGATTTCAGTACGAACCTCTTTTTGGCGTTGTACGGCAGAGCCACCCATACGTTTTCTAGTTTTAGGCATAGCTGCTTTTTGTTCCCGTGCAAGCTTATTTCCTTCTTCACGTGTAGTAGATTGTAATTCGCTAACCTTTACAGTAGCTGTTAGTCCATTAATATCTACATTTACACGGTTACCATTGATAGCTAATACGGTACCTAATGAGCGTAAAGATGTAACATATACTGCTTGGCCTACCTTAATAGTATCTGCAGTCAAAGATTTACGATCATCATCTACTGGAGATTCTGGTATATGTACATTAGAGATACCCTTACGTGCTGCATTAATAGCCGATTGACGCCTATCCTTATTTGTTTCAGAGAATTGCGCTTTCAATTGTTTGATAATCGCTTCCCCTTCAACGCGTAAACTACGTTTCATGGATTCTGCATCGGCCTGAGCTTTGGCTAAGATTTGTTTACGTTTTTCGTTAAACTGTTTCTTTTCCTTCTCTAATTGGCCACGCATACGACGTGTTTCATCAAGCTCTTTCTTTAACGCTCTTTCACGTTCAGAGGCTTTACGGAGTTGTTCGTTTAAGTCGGAAAGAACTTCTTCCATTTCATGACTACCAAATTGAGATTTATACTCTGTTGCGCGTTCTACAATGTGCTTTGGTAAGCCTAAACGTGCAGCAATGCTTAACGCATGGCTACTGCCGGCTACGCCGATATGGAGCCGATATGTAGGTTTTAAGGTGCGCTCATCAAACTCTACGTGACCATTTTCAATACCTTCCGTATGGTAAGCATAATTTTTAAGCTCATTATAATGGGTACTTACCATCATAAGGGCACCTTTTTTACGGAAGAACTCAAGAATAGATACAGCTAATGCGCTACCTTCTTCTGGATCAGTACCAGACCCAAGTTCATCCAGTAAAACCAAGTCGTTAGGACCACAATGTTTGATGATGGAAATAACTTGTGTCATATGAGCAGAGAACGTACTAAGGCTGGCCTCAATACTTTGCTCGTCTCCAATGTCGGCAAAGATATTATGGAATACTGGTAACATAGAACCGTGATCAGCAGGGATAAATAGGCCACATTGATTCATCAAGCTCAACAGGCCCAATGTTTTAAGGGAAACTGTTTTACCACCTGTGTTAGAACCAGTAATTAGTAAAATACGGTACGATGTACCTAATTGAATATTTGTAGGCACTACCATATTTGGTGGAATAAATGGGTGACGAGCTCTCATGAGATTAACGGTTCTGTCAGTACTTAAGATTGCCGGTACCCCCTTGTAAGAAATAGCAAGACTTGCCTTACCATATACAAATTCGATATGGGATACCTTTTCACAAGCATCCATCAAATCATTGCTATGTTGTTTTACAAGAGCCGATAACTCGCGGTAAATACGCAAGACCTCTTGCTCTTCACCAATCAAAGCCTCTTGTAATTCATTATTTAGATTCACCAAACGCATCGGTTCAATGTAAAGTGTTTGACCCGTTGCAGAACGGTCGTGAATAAGGCCATCAAAGTATTGGCGATACTCTTGTTTTACAGGAATTACGTAACGATTGTTACGCTGCGTAATGATGGTTTCTTGGAAATACTTTTGATTATCTTTATCATGCAGGATAGCTTGAATATCATTTTTAATCTTTTCACGAGTTTTAATAATCGTATTTCTAAGGCTCGCCAATTTAGGAGACGCGGTATCAAGCAATTCCCCCTTTTCATCAAAGACGCGTTTAAAACGGTTTTCAATGCGATCTGTATTCGGCATATCCTGTACCCATAGGGATAGCAATGGATAATCCATATATTTCGTTCTAAAGAACTTTGTCATGCGCTTATAAGCACCAATGGTCAAATAAATGTCCCACAAGGCTTCACGTGTAAGAACAAAGTCTTTGCGACTCTTCTTGCAAGATTCACGAATATCGCGTGTACCGCCTAACGGCTGTTTTACCTCTGTTTGCAAAGAACGCATGGCTTCTGCCGTCTCATCAAGGTTCTCTTGAATAGCTTTAGCATCCGTCATTGGCTCAATATTCATAGCCAATTCTTTAGCGATAGTAGAACTACAATGCTGTTGTAATTGTTCTTTTATATGGTGAAAGTCTAATACATCTTCGTTAAACAATGTACTACCTCTTTTATAAAATACCTCTAAAATAGTGGCCCCTTGTAATAGGTGTATCATCTTTACCTATACTCTTAGGCGGAGCCTCTTTTGTTCCATTTTGAATGGATACATAATCTGCTACAATGTTACGCAATCGATGTGGATCCATATGACGCCCATCGATGCGCAAGATATGTAGACCTTTACGATGTAACTCAGGCACGTAAGCACGCATATCTATTTCATGGCTGTTCATAATGTGCATACGGCAATATGGATCAGTACGAAGTGGGAACACTTCCCCTTTGCGGTCCTTTAATGCGTAATCTTCTATTACGCACGGCATAGGACAATTTTCCTTTTTACCAGTACCAACAAAGCTAGCGATGGCACAATACTCAGAAATCATCATTTCTGTATAACCGTGTACCATTACCTCTAATGGCAAATGAGTAGATTTTTGTAAATTTACTAGTTGCGCCAAGGTCAACTCTAAGGATGGTGCTATGCTACTCAAATTGAAGTCATCCCATACTTGTAATGCAGAGCTATTAAATATGTTGAGACCTGTATCAGCTTCAATAGCACCTGTATACCCTAAATCGCGAAGCCACAGTAATGCTTGTGGTACATGAATAGAAATGCTATCTGGTTTAGACTCAACTATGGCCTTAAGCGTATTCATGTACGCGTCTACCTCATCATCTTTAACGACGCGAGGCGTAGCAAATACACAGAGTACATTATGCTCTTTACAAAGTTTGGCTACCTGCTCGTAGATGCTAATTTCATAAGGCTTACGTTGCAAACGGTCACCACCGAAGATAATCTTCTTAGCGCCCCCTTCGATCGCTGCTTTTACACCATCGAGTTCATCAACGCGAGCACTCACCATAAGCTCTGTGTATTGAACCTTACTTTTAGCTACTAACGATGACATATTTTTGGGTTCTACAGCATGTTCTGCCCAAGCTGCTTCATGGTCTGTAATCAACAAGTTTTCTAGCGCCTCTACAGCATCACGACGCAATGCATTTAAAACACTAGCGGGCCACATGTACGGTCCATCAGGAATAGACATAGAGCCTAGTGTAAATAATGTATTCCCTAATCTACCTACTTGATCTCTAACCTTCTCTAATGTAGTCGGTTTATTGTTAGCATAAACAGGTTCAAACTCGTTAGATATAGTCACAGTACGACCATCATTCAATACAAAGGTTAGTTCTGTATAAGGTATTTCTCGTTCAGTATTAATAGATAAATAACCATGTACCTCTAATTTAGCGGTAAAGTCTTGTAGTCCCCGTTGCTTTTTAGCTTTAGGGCCTGATGCAAGGAATACTTGCCCCGCAGCAAAGCCTTCATCCGGTTTACCTACAATATGCTTTTCATCCACTAGAGACCAGTTCTGATCGATTTGATAATACGTAATACTACCAGAACTTTGCATGACCTTTAAGAGTGATCCTTTTTCAATCGGTTCTGTTAGGAATAAATGAACTTGACCCTTTTTGACCTCAGCTTTGCCAATCAATTTCCCTTGATTATTTGGGGCCACCACGGTCATCATTGATTTTCCTACATGGTCTGTTAAATAATCCGTAGAAAATCCACGATTAAATCCAGAAGCTAATGCATCGGCATCAGTAGAATCTATATGAGCCGTATCTAAAATATGACGATAGGTCCCAATAACTTGACGCACGTAGGAAACCTTTTTCATACGCCCTTCTACCTTAAAGGACGTAACACCGGCCGCCACAAGTTCATTCATATATTCACTATAGTTAAGATCCTTTGGACTTAATAGATAGGCTTCGTGTTTTGGCAACAAGCTAGTACCTGAAGAATCCAATAGCTCATAAGGCAACCGACAAGGCTGTGCACAAGCACCACGGTTACCACTGCGACCACCAATGAAAGAACTCATTAAGCATTGACCAGAATAACATACGCACAACGCACCGTGTACAAAGACTTCGATTTCAGCTGTACAGTTCTTGCAAATATGTTCAATTTCAGCGAGGCTCAATTCACGAGCTAAAACAACACGTGTAAAACCGAGACTTTCATAAAAACGAACCGCATCGAGCGTAGCCGCAGTCATTTGTGTACTGCCATGTAAGTGTAATTTAGGAGCCACTCGCTGCGCCAATTTAGCCACTGCTAAATCTTGAACGATGATAGCATCCACGCCGATGCGCTCTAAGTCCTTTAAATATGTCTTAAGAGCAGATAATTCGGAGTCACCTATGAGGATATTTACCGTTACATACACAGACACATCTAGAATATGGGCCAAGCGAATAGCCTCGGTTAATTCCTCAATTCCAAAGTTTGCTGCATGAGCTCGGGCATTAAAACCTTTGCCACCAAGATAAATGGCATCAGCCCCGGATTCTAAAGCGGCTATAAAGTTTTCCATCGTACCGGCAGGAGCCAATAATTCCATGGACAGTCCTTTCTACCTAACTAAAGGCATAACTATAGTACTAAAAGGGTTTACCATATGGTAAACCCTTTCAATATACTGCTTAAAATTAACGTAATTTGCAGTTAATTTCTGCTAATGCATCAATAATAGCTTGAATATTACCGTCAATATCCTCATCATTCAACGTACCTTCCATAGAGCGGAATTGTAAGTTGTATGCGAGACTGCGGTAACCTGCTTCGATATGTTCACCTTCATAAACATCAAAGATAGATGCACTTTCTAAATATTCTCCACCATGTTCTTTAATGATAGATAAAATTTCACCACTGAATACGGACACAGGTGCAACGATGGCAAGGTCACGGCTAGTGCCTGGGAATTTACTGAAGGATGTATAACGGAACGGTGGAATCGTTAAGGATAATACGGCTTCCAAATCGATTTCAAACATATATACTTTGCCAGGTAAGTCAAAGTTTTTGCTCACTTGTGGATGTAATTCACCATATTGAGCAATCATTTTACCATCAACTACGTATTGAGCGCTTACACCTGGGTGAAAGTATGGCTCAGTGCCACGATTTATTTCATAGCTTGTAACGCCTAGCTCAGCTAACAACGCATCTACAATACCCTTTACATCATAGAAATCTGTAGTACGTTCTGCTTGATTCCAACCAGCTTGGTTTGCCTTCCCCATCAAAATACCACAAGCCATAGGGCGTTCATGAGGTACTTCTGTTAAAGGTAACGTTTTTGGTTCATATACATTAGCTGTTTCAAATAACCAAAGATCCTTATTTTGTTGCGCAATATTGCGTTTTGCTGCTTCAATAACAGCCGGTACCAATGTTGTACGCATATAAGGGAATTCTTCGGAAATAGGGTTCAAGATTGGAATGGCTGTATAACGGCTATCCCCTTCAGGAAGCATCATATTGGAAAGACCATCTTTATGCATGAAGCTAAATGTAATGATTTGAGTCATACCCAATTTAGCCAATGCATGAGTTACCTCTTTAGTAAGAGCTTTCTTAGGTGTCATACCACCAGAGGATAATACGGCTACCGGAATTGTAGGCGCAATATTATCGTAGTTGTAAATACGAGCTACTTCTTCAGCGATATCAGGCATCACCGTTACATCGCCACGCCATGTTGGAACGAGGGCAGACAATTTGTCTCCTTCTTCGGTTACAACGAACTCAAGGGCAGTCAAAATACGAACCATTTCGTCTTTTTCAATATTTGTACCCAAGTAATCGTTGATTTGTTCTGCTGTAAAAGTAACTGTATGTTGTTCTACAGGGTTTTTATATACATCGATAACGCCTACATCAACTTTACAAGTAGGACAGATTTGTTGTAATAATTGAGCTGCTCTGTCGATAGCATAGGCAGTGTATTTATGATTTACACCACGTTCGAAACGTCCAGATGCTTCAGAACGCATGCCGAGAGCTTTAGCTGTACGGCGAATAGATGGACCATTAAATACAGCAGCTTCAAACATAACTGTGGTCGTTTCGTTTGTCACTTCACTATCAAAGCCACCCATGATACCTGCTACACCTACTGGACGTTCAGCATCAGCAATGATAAGCATGGAGTCATTCAATTCGCGTTCAGAACCATCAAGTGTAACAAGCACTTCACCATTTTTAGCACGTCTCGCCACTAATTTATGACCTTTTACATGATCATAATCATAGGCATGCATAGGTTGACCAAGTTCTAACATAACGTAGTTTGTTACGTCTACTACATTATTAATAGGACGAATGCCGCTATTACGTAAACGGTTTTGCATCCACAATGGAGATGGCTCAACCTTAACATCAGTTACTACACGAGCTGTAAAACGCGTACAAAGATCATCAGCTTCGATAGATACAGATGCTTTGCCTTCAATGGATTCGCCATTCTCGTTAACCATGATAACAGGGAATAAAGCTTTTTGATTTGTCATGACTCCAAATTCACGGGACAAACCAACCATGGAAAAGCAATCTGCTCGGTTAGCAGTCAATTCAAATTCATATACTGTATCATTTAAGCCTAAAACCTCTTTTACATCAAGACCAATTGGTGTATTTTCCGGGAAAATGTAAATGCCTTGAGCTTCTTCTGGCAATACTAAGTCGCTAGAGATACCAAATTCTGCAACGGAACAGAACATGCCTTCAGAAACAACGCCACGCAATTTACCTTTTTTAATCTCTGTACCATCAGCTAAGCGAGATTTATGGTATGCTACAGGCACGATTTGGCCTACTGCAACATTTGTAGCAGCCGTTACGATTTGTTTTGTAACAGGTTCACCTTCTTCTGTAAGGCATTCAACTTGGCATACTTGTAATTTATCTGCATCTGGATGTTTTGTAATCTCCACGATTTTGCCAGTATAAATTTTCTTAATGCCATTATCCATAGCAATGACATCTTCTACAGGAATACCAGCTTGTGTTAATTCATCGGCCAATTCTTGTGCAGGACGATTCATATCCACAGGCACGTATTCATTCATCCACTGTAAACTTGCTTTCATGAGTTCCTCCTAAAATTGTTCCAAGAATCGTACATCATCTTCAAAGAATAGACGTAAATCGTTAATGCCATATAAAAGCATAGCAATACGTTCTACGCCCATGCCAAAGGCGAAGCCTTTAACCTTTTCAGGATCGTACCCATTAATACGCAATACATCGGGATGAACCATACCGCAGCCCAAAATTTCAAGCCAACCTGTATGAGAACATACACGGCAACCTTCACCACCACACATTACACAAGAAATATCTACCTCTGCAGATGGCTCTGTGAATGGGAAGAAGCTTGTACGGAAACGTACCTTTGTGTCATCACCATACATGTGACGTAAGAAGGACTCTAATGTGCCTTTTAAGTCAGCAAATGTAATATGCTCATCGATGATGAGACCTTCCACTTGATGGAATACAGGGGAATGAGTCGCATCATAGTCCCAACGGTAAACCTTACCAGGCGCAATCATACGGATTGGGCTATTAGGTTCATGACGTTGCATTGTACGAGCTTGTACTGGAGATGTATGCGTGCGTAATAAGAAGTTTTCTGTAATATAGAAGGAATCTTGCATATCACGTGCAGGATGATCTTTAGGCAAGTTTAAGCATTCAAAGTTATAGTAATCTTGTTCTACTTCTGGACCTTCTTCAACGGTATACCCCATTTTCATGAAGAAGTCTTCAATCATTTCATTAACCTTTGTTAATGGATGGATATGACCAGCTTTTTGTGCACGGCCAGGCAATGTAATATCGATGCGCTCTTTTTCTAAACGAGCATTTAACTCTGCAGTTTCCATACGAGCTTTAACTGTATCAATTTCAGCCTCTAACGCTTCACGAATAGCATTAACGAGGGCGCCAGCCTTCGGACGTTCTTCTGGAGATAATTTACCAAGACCTTTTAGTAAAGCCGTTACCTCGCCTTTTTTACCTAAATATTTAACACGTATATCTTGCAACGCTTGTTGATCAGCAGCGTCTTTGATGGCATCAAGGGCTTCTGCCTTAATACGTTGTAATTCTTGTTCCATTCAAGCATCCTCCTATTTGTAAAAGTCTAACTTATATTATACCAAATCAGGGTTGTCTTCTTCAATAAAACGCCATGGTAAATCAGGTAATGGCTTCTCTTCTAGTACAAAAAATGTACCCCGTGCCAAGTGAACAAGTTCACCTAATTCATTATAAATACGAGCGGTAGCAACCATAGTAGTTTTACCATTGTGCTCTACATTGGCTACACCACGCAATACAGCACCGCCTTTAACAGCTTTCACATAGTTACCATTAAGATCAATGGTGCTAACAGATTTTCCCAATGTAAAACAAGCAGTCCCCATCACACTATCTGCTAAGCCAATACATACGGCACCATGCAAATCCCCTCTAAAATTGCAGTAATCTGTTTCATTTGTTTGCAATGTCATTTCCGCATGACCTGGTTCCACTGCTGTAATCTCAGAATCTTTCACCCAAGAAAATGGGTTTTGATCTCGTAATTCGTTGAAATATTCTAACAATGTTGTAGCCATAAGGTTCTCCATTCTATATACATACCCATAGATTAACTAATCTAAATACTAATTCTATTACATTACCTGTATGAAAATCTTTATAGTTATATGTCAAAATTCAATACAAACATATAAAAATGGTGCGTTACATCATACATATTGTATCATGCAACGCACCATATGCGAATAACTCTATCTAATTATATGGTATGTTCTTAAGAAAACACATTTATAAATTCAAAACTATTCATAATGCAATGCATCGATTGGATTGAGCTTAGCCGCTTTACGGGCTGGGTATATACCAAAAATCAAACCAATAGCCATGGAAAAGGCAAAGGACATTATGATTGTTGGAACAGATACAATTGTACTCATTCCAGATACCATTCCGATTACTTTTGAGGCTCCTATACCGAAAGCAATACCAATAAAGCCCCCCATCAAACTGATTACAACGGCTTCTATTAAGAATTGCGTAACAATTACGCTATACGTAGCCCCCAAAGCTTTACGCACACCAATTTCTCGAGTCCGTTCCGTTACAGATACAAGCATGATGTTCATAATACCAATGCCACCTACAACTAGAGAAATCGCAGCAACAGCCCCCAGGAATAACGTAAATGTTCCCGTCGTCTGAGCCACTGTTTCCATAATAGATTTCATATTTTGAATATTGAAATCATCCAAATTTGTATCTTTAATATTATGACGAACACGCAACAAATTCTCTATATCTGCCTGCAAACGGTCAATGCCCCCATCATCCTTAGCCACAACATACACCCTGCGAAGATAGTCAATGCCCTCTACGCGCTCCATTGATGTTGTATATGGAATTAACACCGTATCGTCTTGGTCATTACCCATGGTTCCGTTCCCTTTACTTTTGAGAACACCAATGACACGGAATGGAATATTTTTAACACGGATTTCCTTGCCTACAGGATCTTCATCAGTAAACAAATTTTTTACTACCGTTTGTCCCACAACCGCTACACGTTCTCGGTTCTGAACATTTTTATCGGAGAAAAATCGACCAGATGTCATAGTCCAATTATTTACGTCCTGAAAGTTAGAATTAACCCCCGCAACAGATGTAGTCCAGTTTTTATTTTGATAAATCACCACATAAGAGCCATTTGTCATAGGACTGGCGGCTTTTACACCTTCTAACTTAGCAATAGCTTCATAGTCAGATATTTTCAACGATTTCATGGACCCCTGAGAAGATCTAGCACCTGGCGTCCGCGGCGCCCCTGGCAGAACTACCAACAAGTTAGAGCCTAAGCTAGAAATAGAATCCTCAATATCTTGCTTCACCCCATTACCGATAGATACCAAGGCAATAACAGCTGCTACACCGATAATGATACCTAACATGGTCAAAAGGGAGCGCAATTTATTAGCAATCAAGGAAGCCCATGCCATTAGAAAACTTTCTTTATACATTAGGCACCTCCTTTATAGGAGTCATATTAGAATTGATCGAATCCTCTACGATTATCCCATCTTTCAAGACTACATTACGACTCGCGTACGTAGCAATATCCGGTTCATGTGTAACTAGAAGAATCGTACGGCCTTCATCATGAAGGCCTCGAAAGATGTTCATAACGTCAATGGTTGACTTGGAGTCAAGATTCCCTGTCGGTTCATCAGCCATGATAATAGCAGGATTATTTGCCAATGCACGAGCAATCGCCACGCGTTGACGTTGCCCACCAGACAACTCGGATGGCAAATGGTCCATACGCTCGCCCAAGCCGACAGACTGTAATAATTGAGTGGCCCGTTCAATGCGCATCTTTTTATTTACACCGGCATAAATCATAGGAAGCGCTACATTTTCTAGGGCTGTCAATTTTGTCAACAAATTAAAGCTTTGAAATACAAAACCTATCTGTTTGTTACGTACATACGCAAGTTCATCATCAGATAAGGTAGCAACCTCGTCTCCATTGAGTCGATAAGAACCAGTTGTAGGTCGGTCCAAACATCCAAGAATATTCATAAAGGTTGATTTACCTGAGCCAGATGGTCCCATAATGGATACAAATTCACCCTTATTGACAACTAAATCAATGCCATGTAGAACAGGTACTGATAATTTGCCATTCACATAGGTTTTTGTAATTCCTTGTATGTCAATTACTGTTTGGTTCATAAGCACCTACCCTTAGAATGGTCCAGCTACATTATTTTTTGGTGCATTCACATCACCGCTTACGATAATTTCATCACCTTCAGATAAACCTTTTAAGATTTGAACATTAGTATCCCCAGTTACACCTGTAGAGACAGCGGTTCGTACTGGTTGACCATCTTTTATAACATATACATACTCACCTTGTTTGTCCGTACGTACAGCAGTAAGAGGAACTACCAATGTATTTTTAATATCTTCACCAAAGATTGTGGCACGAGCCGTCATAGTTGGTAAGAAATTACCTGCAATATTTTCAGGAATTTGAACCTTAACAGTATAGTACACAACGCTACTACTTGTTGTGCCCATATTACCTTTTGTACCTTTTGCAATTTCAGAAACGTAACCGGTGAAAGTTTCACCTGGCTTAGAATCTACAGTAAACTCTACCTTAGCACCTTGTTTGATATTGCCAATATCGGTTTCGTCTACAGTAAGATAAATCTCTAAATTTTTTAAATCTGCAATGGTAGCAATGATCATTTGTGTGGAAATACCAGTACTAATAGTTTGACCGGCTTTTAGCGGTGTACCAACAACAGTCCCAGACATTGGAGCTGTAATAGTAGCATCACTTAAATCTGCGGCAGCACGTTCATAAGTAGATTTAGCACGTTCATAAGATGTTACAGAATCATCATATGTTTGTTGTGCAATAGCATCTTGAGCCGCCAAGGATTTATAACGATTCATATCAAGTTCTGCTTTGGCTAACGCTGCACGAGCATCATCAACAGATGCTTGTAATTGACGTGTATCAATATAAGCGATAACTTGACCGGCCGTAACTTGATCATTCTCTTTAACTAAAACTTTTTCAAGTTTACCAGCAACATTTGTAGAAACATCTACATAATTTACAGGGTTAATAGTACCTGTGGCACTGATACTAGTTTTTACATCACCCTTTTCAACCTTGCCAGTAGTATATAACGTTTGTGCTTGATTTGCATTTAGACTATCCATGTAGTAATATGTGCCGCCACCAAGAACACAAAGAACAACAGCACCTGTTACTATACGTTTACGATGCTTTTGTAAGAACTCTTTCATTATGATCTCCTTTTTTTAAGATGAAGATATATTAAAAAGACATTTATTCTATATCAACACATATAGTATTTTTAAATTATACAGCACCAATTGCTTTTACGCAATATAATTTCATTAATGAATAAATTATGATATATAAAAAATGGCCCTTACGGGCCATTAACTACTCAATATTGACAATAATCTATAATCCTTCTCATCGATTGGAAATTCAAGACGTTCTGCCTCTTCATAAGATAGTGCACGGATATGACCATCTATATAACCTACTAATCGGTTAGCGACACCACTCATCAATAAATTAATACAGACTTCACTCATGCGAGCCGCTAAAATAGCATCAAATGCCGATGGACCACCGCCACGTTGTAAGTAGCCTAACACAGTTAGGCTAGGATCAAATTCTGTATGCTCCTTGATAAAAGCTTTCACCTCACCGCTGTTATAGGCACCTTCTGCAACGAGGATAACACTATATTCTTTACCCCGAATTTGTGTTTCCTTTAAATGACGACAAACCGCATGTAAAGGCATGGGATTTTCAGGAACCAAAACTATTTCTGCCCCACAAGCTAGGCCTGCCTTTAATGCAATATGTCCAGCTTTGCGCCCCATAACCTCCACAATAGCTACACGTTCATGGGAGTTTGATGTATCACGAATACGCCCAACCGCATCAACTACCGTATTAAGAGCCGTATCATAGCCTATCGTATATTGTGTACCACCCATGTCATTATCTATCGTACATGGAATGGTCATAGTAGACATACCAAGTTTAGATAAACTTGTAGCACCACGCATGGAGCCATCACCACCGATAACAACCAAATGGTCAATGTCATAAGTTTTCAAAATTTCATAAGCTTTGCGTTGAATTTCTTCATTCTGAAATTCTGGAAAGCGTGCCGTTTTCAGCATCGTACCACCTTGTGTTATGATGCCACCAACGTCTCGATTCGATAAGGGAAATATCTTTTCCTCAATGATACCTAAATAGCCACGTTCAATACCAAATATTTCAAAACCTTCATGTATAGCTTTTCTAGTTAGCGCTCTTATGGCGGCGTTCATTCCAGGTGCGTCTCCGCCGCTTGTTAGTATTGCGATTCTTCTCATATCCATTACCCCCTTGTGGTGTACGTTGTTTGGATATACTATGTGCCTTACCTTTTTTATTCGTTTGATTAGAAGTCTTTTGTTTATACCGTTTATCATAACGAATTTTATTAGACATTGCTCTTTTTGATACTGCTTCAGAAATCTCTTTTTTCCTACTTTGTTGATTATTAAATTGTATATCTTCAGATGCTTCTTTAGCATCTACATCGTTTATATCATTGGGTTGACGTCTTGCTTTAAATTGCACATCTGAGGCATCTAATTCATCCTCAATACGCTGTATAAAATCATAGGTCCGGCCATTTGTTGTATCTAGTACAAAATCGCACTGCTTATACACGGGCTTCCACGATTGTATCATAGCATGTACAAAGGCATTCACATTACTATAGTCCATGGTAGGCCGTTTCCCAACACGGCGATTCACGCGACTGACAATACGGAATTGTGCAGCTCGGATACCAATAATATAGGAATATTTTTTTAATACCTTTAAGGTGCGATGTTCAATAGGAAAATTCCCACCCACAGAAATCACTGCTTCATGGTATAAGCAAACCTTTTTTAGTACATCCATTTCGGCGCGGCGGAATGCTTTTTCTCCTATCTTTTTAAAAATCTCAGCAATGGGCAACCCAAAACGACTTTCTAATACGCGATCGGTATCTACAAATTGCCAACCCTTGCGTTCTGCAAGGTTCCGTCCAAAGTGACTTTTGCCACTTCCCATAGAACCGATGAGCATAATATTCCGTTTTATTATCATCTATTATGTGCCCCTTATCATTACATATCCTTCATTGTACTATAAAATGGTCCAAAAACAAAGACAGACTATAGACATAAAATCTATAATCTGTCTCTATACAGTACACCCGATTTTCATTAAGGTTTTATAATCGATTTAATTGCACAATGCACATAAACTACATTACCTTTACGTTCTATATCTTCTATTTCTATACGGCGTGAAGGATCCTTTTCTTCAACAGTATTTATCCAGTTAATCATACGCTCTGTACTACCTAATACTGTTAATTCTAGTATACCTTCATGCTCATCAGTACTGACAATCATTAAGGGTTCTCCTTGCAAGGAATCAAAAATATTTGTATTAGAACTTGTATTAGATGTCTTGTTCCGTGTAAAAGATTCTAATAGTTTTGCTTCATTAGACACTATATAATCTGACTCAGCATTCATTTGTATATTATAATTATCTTGTTGATTTTTTAAGCTATTATTTTTGTCTTCAAAATAAATATGCCCATACATAGAAAGGCTAATGAGCATCCCCCACAACACTAGGCCCGTTAATATTCTCTCGACCTGATATGTTGTGCTCTCTTTTAGATCCGTCCATATGGAATGTATAAACACCTTTATCTGCTTTAACTGTTCCATGACACTCCATCCCTAGTAATTTTTGTTGGAGAATAGCAATAAATTTACGACACATTTCGTCACTCGTACCTATACCATCTATACTGATACGCCCATCCTTAATGCTAAGATGCTGTAGACTAATATGTTCTGACATAGCGGCATCAAGAATATATAGGACCATTGTATTGGGTAATATATCTGTTTGATTCTTAAGGATTTTATTCTTTATTATTTTATTTCTTATTTCCATTAATTCACCATATTGTTGATGTATTTCTTGATACTGAGCATTTGCTTGCAATCGCACAAAGTCTATCTTTCGATTTTCATAGCTACGATAGCTTGACCAACAACTATATATAGTAACAAGCCCTACTATAATGTATATAAGACTTATCCCATAAAGAAGGTATCGATAGGTATGCCATAAACTATGCCATCGTAACGAGCGAGGCATTAAATTAATACATCTGTCCTTACCAGCCCAATCCAATCCATTTAAGCCCCCTTGCCGCCATACCAATAGCCATGTCCCAATCTAATTGCCCTTGCTTGCAACGATTACGGCCACGACCTAAGAATAATAATGGAATATATTCAGTTTCTCCATACATGGAAATTATACCTTCCATATCTGTCCGTTCTTCATTTGTTATAGATTCTAACCCATACATCCGAATTCCCTGTATCTCATCTATACCAAAGTCTTGTAATCTCACTTCTAACTTATCCATAGCTTCAGCTACATCGCTACCAGTAATAGGTACAATACACTCTTGAATGCATATATCATTCCACCAAAGCCATAAATGCATGGCGCCTTCTTCCACAACACCTGTTACAGTACCGCTGCGCCGCATCAAGCAATAACAAATAGGAATAGGCCAAAAATCAATAACATCAACGGGTGCATAAGTATCTCGTATACCTTGCTTCAAAAGCTCTAGTGAATGCCGATCTACAGCCACCATAAACATATGATAATTGTGTCGTGGATATTCCCGGCGACAAGCATCCATTTGGAAACTATCCCCATCAAAGCTAAAGTAGTCCTCTATATTCCACTTTATAAACTCCTTCATATCAAAATCATGAGGATCATAAGGTGCTACATGCATTTGTGTATCAATATTAGCAACAATACTATATGCCCCTTCATCTAAATCATACGTTTCTATAAATTTTGTAACGTCTTCATCAATAGGTCCTGTACGCTTCATTTCTAACGCATCAGTAATGACCATTGTTTTATTTTCTATATGAGCGGTAACACATACAATATGTTCATCAGTTATACATACTCCAGAATGTATTTTCTTTTTTCGTTTCATAGAATCACCTCAATAAGGTTTTACCTTTATAACATGCATATGTTTTTCTTTATCTACGGTCACATACATATGTACACGACTCACGATTTCACTATTCTTCAGTTTTCCATAACTCATAATATGACGCGGATTATCTGTTGAGCTGTCCGCTTCAATAGTAATCTCTACATTTTCATCATCTATTACAACAAGTTTATTTTGAAAGTCCCATACATTTCCTAATTTACAATAGCCCACAAACCAATGAGCACCTCTTTGTGCTGCGTAATGAGCTTCTTCCAAATGCAATTCATCCACCACATTACTTTCACATATTTGTCCTATACGCAGCCCCATAAAAGCTAATAGTAATAAAAAGGACATCGTAAGTATCGCTATATATGTAATAAAGCCCGCGTTATGGGCTCCTATGTTCATGACTTGTCTCCTCTTTACTTTTATACCAATCATAAATAGCACTCTGTCCAATGGAGACCTCATATATGGTTAGTCCTCCATAACCACTTGTATATTTCCTATCATTAACAAAACGATTGTTAATATACCAGCGCAAATACACGGCCCCATTAGTATCTACACTAAAAGGATATTCCTGAGTATAGCCCACATTTCGTTTATCTGTAGTTCCTACAATTCGACTGCCACTGACAGGCTGCAAGCTACTATCTGTTAATTTTCTGTATAGTGCATGACGTTGTACAGTTAAGGTTGTACGTTTTGTATCGTGAATATATAAACTCTTATTATGGTCTTCTACAGTAACCTTCACAGGGTTCCATATCATTTGAGCCACAACCATCCGCCGTGTATATCGACCATCCTCCATCATAGCTACACTATCTAGTAATTTAGCATCCCACATAACTGCATAGAATACGATGCCTAACAATATGGTAAGAACTATGACAGAAATCGTCATACTAATGAGCGTAGAATACAAAATAAATCCCATATTATTTCTATTCTTACTATTATTTTTCTTATTATTATTTTTATTCTTATTTGCTATAGGATTCTGTTTATATTCTTTGTTCTTTCCAATTACCTTTTCTATATCCTCGCCCTTCAATGTATCCCCTCCAAATCAACTGATAGAGAGTAGACAACAGATTGATTATCGATGGCATCTACTGTTAATCGTTGTAAAGATACACCTTCTATCACTACAGGCTTTATATGTGTTTTATAAGTAATTTTTTCACTAGGACTCATAGTGAATTGAGAGTTATATACACCTGCTTCTATTGTTCCAGTTTTATAATAAGAAGCTTTAGCCTTTTCTAAATACGTTATGGTATCTTGCAATATATGATCCCAATAATACGCCTTATATACCGTAAGAGTAGCCATCCAAAATATAGATAATACAATAGGTAAAATGAGCATGATTATAGCAGCTGATATTAAGGCATCACCATACATAAATCCTTCAGTGCACTTCTTCCCACCTAATTCGCCCTGTTTGTACAGATATCCATATACGATTTTTCTCACCACTTTCACGATCTTTCAAAATAATTTCTGTCCCATCATAAGGTAAGCCTAAGGCCGAAAAAGAAATAATTGTCATAGACCGTTCGTTCTCAATATTTTGCGGTAATAATATGTTTACCGTATGATGATTAACATCTTCCTCTAATGTATAACTGTCCTTATTTAAAATAAAAAGCATTCTTCCTTTACCATTAGATTTATGCCCTAACATAGACCACAGTTGAACTTTCTTGAGCATATACGCCACCTCTTGCGTAGCACCATTTAAAGTATAACGACTAGGTGTTGTCACAATAGGTAAGGCAATGGAGATGAGCAATAAGATTAAACCAATAGTAATAATCCATTCCGCCAATAAAGATCCACTCTGACGATTTATAAGTTGCACCTTAACCATTGATAAAGCACCTCCATATAGGAACCACCATGTAAGGCACACCATCCGCCAAAGCATAGAAAGGGACCAAATGGGATATATCGATTACGATAACCGGTGAGTAAGAGATAGAGAGAACCAACACAAAAAGTTACGTAAAAGAAACATATAATTTCCCATGGAGTAAGCCATATTGCAATAGCAGAAAACCATTTAATATCGCCTATACCAAAGCCTTTACGGCTAATCAAACGAAGTCCATATGTAATAGTACCTACGCTGATAACACTTAATAAGGTTACTAACATAGATTGATCATTTATATAGCTATATATAATGCCACCTATTACAAGAGCCAATGCTCCTTCATCAGGCAATATATAGTAATGCATATCGATGGTAGCACCTGCTATGATGATGAGTGAAAACACAGCATACAAAGCAATGTGAGTATAAGATATTGTTTTTGATGAAACTATAATAGGTAACAATATAGATGCTATATATACCAAAAGTCCTATTACATAATTAGTCCCTTTCATACCTTGTCCTTTCATATAACTAACGTATATAATTCATAATCTATACAAGTTAATTAAGGCTCATTAGGTGCTTTAACAACAACAGATTTTGAAGTCCCACCACTGACAACTTCATAAGTAATAGTGTATTCTTTTCCTTTTGCAGTCTTAACATGTTCAGTAAGATAACCTTCCTTATATAGATTTTCTACTGTTGGAGGTGTATCAACATTCTTATCAATCATATACAATTGAGTGGCATTTTTTATAATTTGAATATCTGCTGTTTCTTTAGCATTTCTAGCTTTATCCGCTGCAGATAAGAATTGTGGCATTGCAATAGCCGCTAATATAGCGATAACCGCTACTACAACCATTAATTCAACGAGAGTAAATCCGCCTTTTCTCGATTTTTTAAACCCTTCTCGAACACGAGAAATATGTAATCGATCTACGACCCATTGACCGCACATTTCTAATCGATGATTCACTCCATGAATCATATGCATAACAGAATTCATAATATCCTCCTTTTTAATAGTTAAGTAGTAACATTGTCTATTGCCCTCCTAAGTTGGCAATGGACGTAAATAAGGGATACATAACAGATACAACTAATACGGCTACACCAATTCCCATTACGGTTAGTAGAATCGGTTCCAACAATCGTTCTAAACGAGCAATATATTTTGAAAGTATAGATTCATAGTAGTATCCACAGTGATTTAACATTTTTACTAATTCGCCACTCTCTTCTCCAATGGAGATCATTTGCCATATAAAAGGATTTCCTATCTGACCACTACGCAAACTTTCTTCAAATGAGTGTCCTGATAATAACTTTGCTTCCACCTGTTCACTACATTCAGCACCATATATATTTCCCCACAAAGGGCGAGTGATATTCATGGTGTGAATAATAGAGATACCAGAATCTAGTAAGAGAGCCCAAACTTTTAACATGCTCGTATAGTACACACAAGTACTCCATTGGTATCGGTGAGCCAATAGCCAAAGCCAACGATGTACTTTACACTTTATACTATGTTGTTTATAAGCAAATGCTAATGAACCTATTACAACACAATGTATAGCTATTACCATTAGAGGATGCGATTTTAACCCTTGTCCTAATACAAAAAGAGCTCGCGTCATCAAAGGTAATGTAATATGCATAGTGGTAAATACATTTTCAAATGAAGGAATAATAAACAAAATGGTGACTAGAAAAAATATATTCATCATTAAAAGAAGAAATAAAGGGTAAGAAATAGCACTTATAACCTTTTGTTTCAGCTGCCTCTCCCAATCATAGTGACGGGATATATATTGTAAACTTTCACCCAAGGTGCCCGCTGCTTCACCACTTTCTAGTAAAGCCAAAGCAATAGGAGAACATCCTTCACTTCGTAAAGCTTGTGATAAAGTCTGACCACGCTCTATAGATTCATATAAAGCTGTATAGAGTAGTCCTCGTTTCCCCTGACAGAGTAACTGTAAGGCACGCCGTAATGGAACACCAGATTCAATGAGTAGACCTAATTGATAAGTCACATCTACCACCATAGTATGATTCCATTTATGTTTCTTTTTTTCATCCTGCAACGATATCCTATAAATTTTATAGCCATCTCGTTTTAACCGTATTGCAATTTCCTGTTCTGAGTCACCCCACATCAAACCTTTTTCTGTTTTATCTTGATTGTTTTTTACGACATATTCATAAGCCTCCATATATCCACCTACGATAATTGTTGATCAAGCAAGGTATGTAATTGTTGTTGAGCTCCATATTGTGCCTTTACATCTCGCACAGCCATTTCTAATGTTTTCATTGGTAGTTGTGTTTCTTGGATAGAAATGATTTGTGGTTCCTTACGGGTCCGTATCAAATTTGCTACTGCATGGGTATTTAGCAAAATATCACGAATAGTAATGAACTTTTTATTCCATCGAAGTAAACGCTGACATATAACGGCCCGTAACACTTGAGATATTTGATTGCGTACCTCTTCTTGTTGCTCCCCAGGAAACAGAGAAATCATGCGATGAACAGCCATCACTGCACGCTGTGTATGCATGGTCGCCATTACAAGGTGACCAGTCTCTGCCGCATGAAGTGCCGCTTCAAGAGTTTCACGATCTCGAAGTTCGCCTACCATAATGACATCCGGATCCTCTCGTAAGGCATCTCGAATACCATCTGACATAGTATTGATATCAGCACCTAATTGTCGTTGATGGATCAAAGACTTATTAGGTGCAAACTCAAATTCTATGGGGTCCTCTAAGGTAATAATGTGACGCTCCATAGTCTGATTAATATAATCAATACAACAAGCTAAGGTAAAACTTTTACCACTGCCTGTAGGTCCACAAACAAGCAATAGACCATCATGTGCTTCACATAATTTTTGTAGCAGTTGCCCCTCACTATTGTCATCTAACTTTAGTTGTTGATGACAGAGTAATCGCAATGTACCACATATAGTCTGATTAGCTCGATATAGATGAATACGGATCCGCACACCACAACAGGAACAAGCCTCATCAAGAGACTGCCACTCATAGGAGGCTATACCACAACGGCGCAAGATATCCTCGATTAATTCTGTAGTACACATAAACGAAGTAGCCTTTAATCCATCACCATGTCGCAAATAGATAGGCTGCCCACATTGTAGATGAATATCTGTTGATGATAATTGTATTGCCTTTTCTACAATAGTTTCTAAACTTTCACTCTTACAGCATAAGTCCACAACGATGCACCTCCTCTATAGATGTAACATGCTGAGATACGGCCTCACGAGCAGACTCTTCTAATGACAATAATAAATGTGTTTCTAATTGGTCCCAATGAGCCGAATTAGCAGGTATTTCTAAGTATTCAAATAAAGCAGTCCGTCCTTGATATACTGTACCATCGAATTTTCGTACTAGCCGTTGTGCAATAGCTCCCATTAATGTAGCCCGTATTAAATACGGCTCTACCCCCATATCCATGAGTCGTGTTACAACGCCTATAGCTGTATTGGTATGTATAGTAGATAATACGCGATGCCCCGTTAAAGCAGACTTAACGGCTAGCTCTGCGGTCTCCTTATCCCTAATTTCACCAATCATAATCGTATCTGGATCTTGCCGTAATACAGACCGAAGACCTTTAGCAAAGGTAAAGCCAATCTTTTCATTGATACCAATTTGGATAGCCCCTTTTATTTCAGCCTCTACAGGATCTTCGAGACAGATTAACTTTGTTTCCTCTAAATTAAGCATGCGTAACATGGCGTATAAGGTGGCTGTCTTACCACTGCCAGTCGGCCCACAGATAAGCAATAAGCCATAAGGACGTTTCAATAATTGTGCAATATGCTCAAAAATATCTTTACGCATCCCTAACGCTTTTAAATCTTTATGGCTTCCTTCATTCCCCATAAGACGACATACTAAGGTTTCTCCATATAGGCTAGGCAATGTAGACACACGCATTGTTACAGACTTATCTTTATGACTCCAAGCCCAACGACCATCTTGGGGTAAACGCTTCTCGCTAATATCTAGAGAACTACACACCTTGATGCGGTTGATAATGAGTTCAGCTTCCTCAAATGATACAGTCATGTAATGTTGCAGCAGTCCATCTTGTCGTAACCGAACATGAGCACCAGTTTTAACGGGATCAAAGTGAATATCGCTTATATGGTGTTCTAAGGCATACAAGATAATATCGTCTAATGTTACGTCTACATACATGGTCACCTCCAGTACCTTGCGGTATGTTTTTACCTCACACTAGCATATGGCGTTATAGGTTTCGACATCAGCCTCTAAATCCCTTTTTTATTTTTAAAAATCCACGAAGCGAAAACTTTTCTATTTTTAGACATACAAAAAAGGCGCCCCGAAGGGCGCCCTTATTAAACTGTTAGATAAAACGTATCTTATTTTAAGTTATAAAAAACATCATTACCTTTATATTGTGCTGTTTCATATAACATTTCTTCAATGCGAAGCAATTGGTTATATTTCGCTACACGTTCAGAACGAGCTGGTGCACCAGTCTTAATTTGACCAGCATTTACAGCTACAGCAATATCCGCAATGAATGTATCTTCAGTTTCACCAGAGCGGTGAGATACTACACAGGTATAGCCTGCGCGTTTAGCAAGTTCCATAGCATCGAAAGCTTCAGTGAGAGTACCAATTTGATTAACTTTTACAAGAATGGAGTTACCTACACCAAGTTCAATACCACGAGCCAAACGTTTTGTGTTAGTTACAAATAAATCGTCACCAACAAGTTGTACGCGATCGCCAAGACGATCTGTCAACAATTTCCAACCGTCCCAATCTTCTTCAGCAAGACCATCTTCGATGGATACGATTGGGTATTTACCTACTAAGTACTCATAGAAGTCAACCATTTCAGCAGCTGTTTTAACTTTGCCTTCGCCAGCTAGATTGTATTTACCATCTTCGTAGAATTCAGAAGATGCAGAATCAAGTGCCAATTTGAAGTCTTTACCAGGTTCATAACCAGCAGCTTTAATAGCTTCACAGATTACTTCTAATGCTTCTTCATTAGATGACAAGTTTGGAGCAAAACCACCTTCATCACCTACTGCAGTACTAAGACCTTTATTGTGAAGTACGGATTTCAAAGTATGGTATACTTCTGCACAGCTACGAAGAGCTTCTGCAAAAGATTTAGCGCCTACAGGCATGATCATGAATTCTTGAATATCTACGTTGTTATCTGCATGTGCGCCACCATTCAAGATATTCATCATAGGAACTGGCAACTCTTTAGCATTGAAGCCACCAAGATATACAAATAATGGCAAGTCCAAAGATTCAGCCGCCGCACGAGCTACTGCCATAGATACGCCAAGAATTGCGTTTGCACCAAGGTTAGATTTATTATCTGTACCGTCAAGTTGCAACATCAAGTTATCGATTGCTACTTGTTCTGTAGCATCATAACCGATAAGTGCAGGACCGATTTTAGCATTTACATTATCGATAGCTTTTAAAACACCTTTACCGGAGTAACGGGATTTATCTCCATCCCGTAATTCTACGGCTTCAAACATACCTGTGGAAGCACCAGATGGAACTGCTGCTGTCGCAATAGTACCATCTTCTAAACATACTTCAACTTCAACTGTTGGATTACCGCGGGAATCTAAAATCTCTCTTGCAATGACTTGTTCAATTACTGCCATTTCTTCACCTCATAAAATCTAATGGAATAACTGCCATCTGACAGCCATTATATATATTGAGCTTAACCTTATAGGCTTATAACTCTAATTAACTACTAATATAGTGAAAGCTCCATATTATGCTTTATGTACCAAGCTGTGACCTGTCATAGCTTTTGGTTGTTGTATCCCAGCTAAATCTAATAATGTAGGAGCAATATCACATAGTTTACCAGCTTCTAATGTAGCTGTTTTAAGTGTGTCGCTCATTAAAATTAAAGGAACTAAATTCGTAGTATGTGCCGTATGCACCTTACCGGTTTCATGGTTGACCATAAGCTCAGCATTGCCATGGTCTGCTGTAATCAACAGATGACCATTTTTGCTGCGAATAGCCTCTACAATACGCCCCAAACAAGTATCCACAGCTTGAACTGCTTTAACAGCGGCTTCAAAGCTACCCGTATGACCGACCATATCTGGATTAGCAAAGTTCAAAATGATCATATCATACGTTTCATCTTGAATTGCTTGTACAACCTTATCGGTCACTTCATAAGCGCTCATTTCTGGTTGTAAGTCATAGGTTGCAACTTGTGGGGATTTTACGAGAATGCGGTCCTCACCTTCAAAAGGTTCCTCTTCACCGCCATTGAAGAAATATGTAACATGAGCATACTTTTCTGTTTCTGCGATGCGCAATTGACGATAACCGCCAGCACTTAGCACTTCGCCTAATGTTTCAGATAATGTATCCTTTTCATACACGATATGTACGGGCAAACCGTCCTCGTATTTTGTCATAGTTGCCATATATATAGATAGTGGCTTCCGTTTAAAGCCATCAAAATCAGGTAACACTAGTGCTTTTGTAAGTTCACGACCACGATCTGGGCGGAAGTTACAGAATATAACCGCATCTCCATCTTTGATAGTCCCTGCAGCATCAATCACCGTAGGAAGCACAAACTCATCTGCTGCATCTTTATCATAGGACTGTTGCACCGCTTCACAAGCAGACCCAGCTGTTTCACCTTGACCATTTACAATGGCATTGTATGCCAATTCAACGCGGTCCCAACGATTATCGCGGTCCATCGCATAATAGCGACCACTAACTGTAGCAATTTTGCCACAGTTGAGCTCTGCCATATACGCTTCTAAGTCCTTTAAATAGCCTTGTGCACATTGCGGAGCTACATCACGACCATCGAGCAAAGCATGGACATACACATGCTCGATCCCATTATCATGAGCTCCTTTAATGACTGACTTAATATGATCTAAGGAGCAATGCACATTGCCATCTGAAACTAGGCCTATAAGATGTAAGCTTTGCTTTTTAGCTACTTCGTATAGTTCCTTCATAACAGGACGATTATAAAACTCACCGGACTCGACATCTTTAGTAATACGAGTCAAATCTTGATACACGATGCGACCAGAACCAAGATTTAAATGGCCAACTTCAGAGTTTCCCATTTGACCTTCTGGAAGGCCTACCGCAAGTCCGGATGCTTCTAATGTTGTATGTGGATACATATCCCATAATTGATTAAAACAGAGCGGCTTCGCCTGTACTACAGCATTGGTTGTGTCTGATTTATCCCCCAAGCCAAAGCCATCTAGGATGACTAGCATTACGGGAGCCTCTAATTTAGCCATTTGTAACCTCATATTAAGCGCTTACTTGGTTTGCAGCTTTAATAATATCAATAAATTCATCGACCACTAAGGATGCACCACCTACGAGAGCACCGTCAATATTAGGCTCTCCAAGGATTTCTAATGCATTTTCTGATTTAACGCTACCACCATACTGGATGCGTACTGCATCAGCAGTTTCATTATCATATAGAGATCGAATGTAATTGCGGATTTCTTTACATACCTCTTCAGCTTGATCAGCTGTTGCTGTCTTGCCAGTACCGATAGCCCAAATTGGTTCGTACGCAATAATCAATTGGCTGACTTGCTCTTTAGGAATATCAGCCAAAGCCCCTTTAAGTTGTGACGTAATCCAGTCAAGTGTATGACCAGTTTCACGTTGTTCTAAGCTTTCACCAACACAGACAATAGGATTCAAATTATGATGAAATGCACTTTTAATTTTTGAATTTACCGTCTCATCTGTTTCGCCATAATATTCACGGCGCTCAGAATGACCGATGATTACATAATTAACGCCTACCTCTGTAAGCATAAGTGGTGAAATTTCACCAGTGAACGCACCAGCATCATGATAATCCATAGTTTGTGCGCCTACTTCAATAGCTGTATTTTTCGTCAATGCTACCGCACGTTCGATAGCTGTGAAAGGCGGACATACAACAACATCACAGGATAATTCCATATCTTGTAACACGCTGTTAAACGCTTCGATCAGAATTGATCCAGACGCAATGGTGCCATTCATTTTCCAATTCCCTGCAATAATGGGTTTTCTCATATTATGCCTCAGACAATGCAGCAATACCTGGTAGAATTTTGCCTTCTAAGAACTCTAAAGATGCACCGCCACCTGTGGAGATGTGGCTAATTTTATCCGCTAAGCCACTTTTTTCAATGGCTGCCACAGAGTCGCCACCGCCAACGATAGTCATCGCATCGGATTCAGCTACAGCTTTCGCTACTGCATTCGTACCAGCTGCAAAGTTTTCCATTTCAAATACGCCCATAGGACCATTCCAAATAATAGTCTTCATTGGCGCCAATGCCTCTATATAAAGTTCGCGTGTTTTAGGCCCAATATCTAATATCATCCAGCCGTCTTCGATTTGATCAACGTCTACAATTTTAGTATTAGCATCGTTGCTGAAAGCATCTGCTACTACAGCATCGATAGGTGTTAATAATTTAGCACCTGCTACGCGAGCTTCCATAACAAGGTCTGTAGCGATAGCTTCTTGGCCTTCTTCAAATAAAGAGCTACCAATGTTGCATCCTTGTGCTTTAATGAACGCATTAGCCATGCCACCGCCGATAATCATTACATCCACTTTAGGCAAAAGGTTAGAAATAACAGAAATTTTATCTGTTACTTTTGCACCACCAATGATTGCCGCCATAGGTGTTTTAGGATGTACTACAGCTGCACTTAATGCTTCAATTTCTTTTTTGAGCAAGAAACCTGCTACCATAGGAATATAGTCAGCAATACCAACTACGGATGCTGCATTACGGTGAGAAACACCAAACGCATCATTGATAGCAACATCTGCAAGAGCTGCCAATTGCTTAGCAAACTCAGGGTCGTTTTTAGTTTCTTCGTTGTGATAACGCAAATTTTCAAGCATCAATACATCGCCAGGTTGTAATGCATTTACGGCTTCTTCAACCTTAGGGCCAATACAGTCATCTACGAATGCTACAGGCTTGTTGATAAGGTCAGATAAATGCTTAGCACATGGTGCCAAAGACATTTCTGATTTGCGTTCCCCCTTAGGACGACCAAAGTGAGAAGCAAGGATAACCTTTGCCCCTTTTTCGATTAAGTAATTGATAGTAGGTAATGCACTACGAATACGAGTGTCATCAGTGATGACACCGTCTTTCATAGGAACATTAAAATCAACACGAACAAATACTGTTTTATTAGCTACTTGTAAACCTTCAATTGTTTGTTTCATTAAAGCCTCCTGATTATAAGCCTTTGCTTGCTATAAATGCGGCCATGTCGATAAGACGTTCGGAGTAACCCCATTCGTTATCATACCAAGAAACAACTTTTACCATATTGCCATCCATAACCATTGTTAAATCAGCGTCAACAATGGAGCTACGTGGATCGGAGCTAAAGTCACAAGATACTAATGGCACATCAGATACACCTAAGATACCTTTTAATTCGCCAGCAGCTGCTTTGCGGAATGCTTCATTGATTTCTTCTTTAGTAGCAGGTTTTTCAAGTTCGCAAACAAGATCTGTAGCAGATACGTCTGGAGTTGGAACGCGCAATGCGAAGCCATCTAATTTACCTTTTAATTGAGGCAATACTTTAGCAACAGCTTTTGCTGCACCAGTAGTTGTAGGGATGATGGACATAGCAGCTGCACGAGCACGACGAGGGTCTTTATGACGTGCATCAAGAATTTTTTGGTCATTTGTATAGGAATGAATAGTAGTCATCATGCCGCGTTTAATACCGAATTCATCGCATAATACTTTAGCGAATGGAGCCAAACAGTTTGTTGTGCAAGATGCATTGGAGATGATATGGTGTTTTGCAGGATCGTACATATCTTGGTTAACACCCATAACCATAGTTAAGTCTTCATTTTTACCAGGTGCAGAAATCAATACCTTTTTAACTGTAGGTTGTTCTAAATGAACTTTTGCTTCTTCTGCATCGCGATATTTACCTGTACATTCAATTACGATTTCTACACCTTCTTCAGACCAAGGTAATTTGGAAGCATCGCGGTCGTGGAATACGCGGATTTTTTTGCCATCAACATAGATATTTTCTTCGTCGAATGTTACTTCGTTAGGAATTGTACCATGTACGGAGTCGTATTTTAACAATAATGCAGTACCTTCATTATCACCAGTTGCATTAATTGCTACAACCTCAACGTCAGGATTATTAATCGCTGCGCGAACTACACATTTACCAATACGACCAAAACCGTTAATACCAACTTTTACTGCCATTGTTAAATCCTCCTAATAACAAAAATTTTAACCAAATTTCAAACTAAAATTTATAACTACTAATTCGCCTATAAGGCAGAAATTTGTAACAATTGACGCATCCCCTCCGCTGCTTGCTCATCAATTATGAGTATACCTTTTTGACAAGCTCGCATCACACCTATAATAGCATTCGCTTTTTCTTGTCCACCAGCTACAGCAATAACATTGGGAACCTTTACTACATCAGGAAGTGATAAACCAATATTATTAGTAGAATAAATTAACTTACCCTCAATGTCACAATATTGACCAAGTGCTTCACCTACCGCATGATTATCTATCAACTGCTTACGCACATCATCAGCAATATGGCGCTGATCTGCCATGCGCATTGCAGTACCAATACCAAATAATAGTACGTCAGTCCTACTAATGAGATCTCCAATTTCTTTAATTTGCGGTTCACAAGTCATGAGCATATGTAATGAGTCTTGTGAAAGTCCATCAGGTAAATGGAGCATCTTATAGGACCCGCGAAGTCTTTCAGCTAACACAGAAGCGATTACATTAGCTTGATACTCCACTACCTCACCAACGCCACCCCGGGCAGGTACAACAATAGGATTAAATGGTAATACTGGCATCTCTTCAGCTACTGCAGCCATTGTACTGCCACCACTGATGGCAACTACAGAGTCAGGCTCTAATAATTCCTGTAATAGCTTTGCTGCTGCAAAACCTAACTTTTTAACCATCAAGGTTCCTTCAGTAGGAGTGATGATAACCCTATCGATATGAAGTGCTTCAGTCAATCGATGTTCTAGCTCGTTAATACGATCTAGCTCATTTAAAAAATTTCGCAACTTTGGAACAATTGCATGTCCCTCATCAGTGAGAAAAATCCCTGGTTTATAAATGTCTACAAGACCATTAGCACGCATTAACTCAATATGACTTCGTACGGTTCGCTCAGGAAGGTCCGTTGCAGTAGCTAATGTCCTACGGCCTATAGGCTCTTCATAAACAAGGTGGTTTAGTATTTTGTATCGCTCCTTCAATACGCTAACAATTTCAGGAACAATACGTTCACATATCATTAGAAATTCGTTCATCGGGTCCCTCCTTTACCCGTTTGGATTGCATGAATCGTTTTTCGTCCCATGTGAACAAAATCCGTCCCACCTAAAATAAAAAAATACTTTTACACTTGTATTGTATACCTTATGTAAATTTTATTCAACCCTAAATAAGAGAAAACGACATACGTCTTAGATGATTTGTTATTATTTCAAATCTAATAATATGTCGTCATGTCCTCTTATTATATTTTAATATGTCGTTTTACTTTATTGTATTTTATTTTGTACCGAAGATACGGTCACCTGCATCACCTAAGCCAGGCAAGATGTAACCATGATCATTAAGCTTTTCATCAAGTGCTGCTACATAAATAGGTACATCAGGATGTTCTTTATTTACAGCCTCTACACCTTCAGGAGCAGCCACTAAGCACATTAGCTTAATATGCTTAGCTCCTTTTTCTTTTAACAATGTAATAGCTGCTGCTGCACTCCCTCCAGTAGCAAGCATTGGATCAGTTACGATAAAGTCACGTTCGCCTACGTCAGATGGTAGTTTACAGTAGTATTCTACTGGTTTCAAAGTCTCAGGATCACGGTACAAACCGATATGACCAACTTTTGCAGTTGGAATTAAACTAAGCATACCATTTACCATACCTAGACCAGCGCGAAGAATTGGAATAATACCCAATTTTTTACCTGCAATTCGTTTGCCAATCATTTTAGTTAATGGTGTTTCTACCTCCACATCCTCAAGTGGTAAGTTGCGTGTAATTTCATACCCCATCAACATAGTAATTTCATCAAGTAGTTCTCTGAAATCTTTAGAGCCTGTTTGTACGTCACGCATCAATGTAACTTTGTGTTGAATCAATGGATGTGTCATAACATTAACTTTCATGACTGTCCTCCTATAAAACAATATACATATCCCATTCTAGCTATTAACTATCATATTTACTCTATCACAGATTAGAAAATCATGCCATAAAAATATTAAAAGGGATGTGCCGAGGGCACACCCCTTTTATACTACCTATAAACTTATAGGACTATAAATATATAATGTAATTTTAATGTAATCGATTAGTACAATGGATACGCTTCACAAAGTGTAGCGACACGTTTACTAGCTTCTTCATGGACCGATTTATCTTCAGGATTTTTAAGAACCACTGCAATAATATCGGCAATTTCTTCCATATCTTTCACTTGCAAACCACGTGTCGTAAGAGCTGGCGTGCCAAGTCGAATGCCGCTTGTTACAAAGGGGCTAGCTGGATCAAATGGAATTGTATTTTTATTACATGTAATACCTACTTCATCGAGTAAATGTTCAGCTTCTTTACCAGTTAAACCAGTATTACGAACATCTACAAGCATAACATGAGTATCTGTACCACCAGAAACAATTGTTAAGCCCTTTTCTTGCAATGCTGCAGCCAACGCTTTTGCATTGTCGATGACTTGTTGTGCATATACTTTGAACTCAGGTTGTAAAGCTTCACCAAATGCTACGGCTTTAGCAGCGATAACATGCATCAAAGGACCCCCTTGAATGCCAGGGAAAATGGCTTTATCGATTGCTTTAGCATACTTTTCTTTGCAAAGAATCATACCACCACGAGGACCACGCAATGTTTTATGAGTTGTTGTAGTAACGATATCAGCATATTCTACAGGATTTGGATGTAAACCTGCTGCTACAAGGCCTGCGAAGTGAGCCATATCTACCATGAAGATAGCATCAACTTCATGAGCTACATCAGCCATTTTTTTGAAGTCGATTTGACGGCTATAAGCACTACCACCGGCAATAATCAATTTAGGTTTTGCTTCCAAGACAATCTTGCGGAACTCATCATAATCGATTTGTTGTGTTTCTGCATCTACACCGTAAGGTACTACGTTGAAATATGTACCAGATACGTTAACAGGGGAACCATGAGTTAAGTGACCGCCATGGGACAAGTTCATGCCCACAATAGTATCACCTGGTTGTAATAATGCGAAATACACGCCAAAGTTTGCTTGAGAACCAGAGTGAGGTTGCACGTTAGCATGTTCTGCACCGAACAACCGTTTTGCACGTTCAATAGCTAATGTTTCAATAACATCAACATTTTCACAACCACCATAATAACGTTTACCAGGATACCCTTCTGCATATTTGTTAGTCAATACGCTACCTTGAGCTTCCATTACTGCTTGAGAAACGAAGTTTTCAGAAGCAATCATTTCCAATTTGTCACGTTGACGTGCCAACTCTTGATTGATAACAGCTTGAATATTAGGGTCTTGTTTTTCTAAGAAACTCATAAGTATCCTCCTCATGTAAATATATGCGTATAAGGTAACGATGTATTACTTCTCTAAGGCTTTAATCTTTTTCACACGGCGTTCATGACGGCCACCTTCAAAATCCGTTGCCATCCAAATAGTAACGATGTCCTTTGCAAGGCCGGGGCCGATAACGCGTTCCCCCATTGTGAGAATATTAGCGTCATTATGTTCACGACATGCATGCGCAGAGAATGTATCATGACAAAGAGCAGCGCGAATACCTGCAATCTTATTTGCTGCAATACCGATACCAATACCAGTACCACAAATCAAAATACCTCTATCTACTTGACCAGATACAACTGCATTTGCTACAGGTACAGCAATATCAGGATAGTCGCAAGAATCAGCTGTATGACAGCCAAAGTCCTCTACTTCATGTCCCAATGCATTTAACAATTCCTTAACGGATGCCTTTAAATTTAATCCGCCATGATCACAACCGATTGCAACTTTCATAATTTCATCTCCTACGCCTTCTGAGGCACTGATATAAGACCAGCCTCTACTAAGTGATAAATTTGTTCCGCACATTGATTATATACGGTTTGATCAGATCCATATGGGTCCGTAACATCACCATCTTGACCACCCCACTCGGAAATCGTTTTGATTTTACTTTCCTCAAATGGGAATTGGCGAAGTAGTACAGATTTGTGATCTTTCGTCATACCAATGATAAGATCTGCTGCATTCACGAGTTCCATCGTCAATGGTCTCGATTCATGATCAGAAATATCTGTAATGGAACGGACGGCTTCCACGGCTTGTTCAGTTGGTTTTGCGCCATAAGCGGCAAATAACCCAGCCGATACAGTGGTAACATCCTTATGTTGCTCCGCTGCAAGTGCCCGTGTAATACCTTCAGCCATAGGGCTACGGCAAGTGTTACCGGTACACACAAATAAAATATTCATAATAACATCCTTACTTAATCACATTTTGTGATTACTTTATACATTATAGCAAATTCATCCAATATGTAAAGACATATTTCTATTATCAGTGGACATTTTTATGCTAGTAAATTTACTTATAAATGATATGATGGCTCGATGCCTTCTCCATACGATTCATAATAGCAACACCAAAACCGTCATCATCAACACCTTCTGCCAAGATTAGGGTAACATGATTTTCATTAAAATGTAATAGACTTTTGTAAAAGTCATGACCTAATGATAAAGCATCACTATGATGGCCAAAACAATGACATATAAAGCGTGTATCCCCTTTAATCAAATTATACGTTTCATGACTTACCAAACAACCTATGGGACCTTCTACCTCTGCAGAAAGCTCTTTGAAAGTACTTGCTACATCTTCTGGACTGCCTACAACAACTGTCATAGGTGCATCAGGAGCATAATGGGTATACTTCATACCAGGAGCCTTTGGCTTAGTTGTTGCATTAACAAGAGCAGTATCATACTCAACAGTAGACACAACATCTTCTAGCTGTGCTTTTGTAATTCCACCAGGTCTCAATATAATAACCTTATCATCATGAACTTCCACCACAGTAGACTCTACACCAATCGTACATGAACCAGCATCTAAAATATAGGAAATACGGTCCTTCATATCATGATAAACATCTTGTGCCGTTGTGGGACTTGGCCGTCCAGATATATTAGCACTAGGAGCCGCTATAGGTACACCAGCACGCTCTAATAAAGCTCGACAAAGCTCATGATCAGGGCAACGTAAAGCAACACGAGGTAACCCGCCTGTAGCACGATCTGGCACTAAATCTGATTTAGGCAATGTGATTGTCAACGGACCAGGCCAAAACGTATCCATTAATAATTGTGCCGTATTTGAAACCTCTGTTACTAAAGGTTTTATACTTTCACTATTAGGAACATGTAAAATAAGTGGATTATCGGAAGGGCGACCTTTAGCGATGTAGATTTTATCCATCGCCTCCGGATCTAACCCATTAGCACCTAATCCATATACAGTTTCTGTAGGAATGGACACTAATTCACCATTACGCAAAGCGCAAGCAAGCATATCTAGTTCTTGATCTGATGGATTTGTAATAATTTGAGTATCCATATTATCCCTCATACACAGCTGTTATAACGCGATTATTTCCACCAAGGTCAGTAATACATCGAATATTAGAATACTGCCCTGTTTCCTCTAATAAAGACTTTACAGCCTCAGCTTGATCAAAACCTATTTCAAAAGCTATACGGCCTTGCGATTTTAAATATATACCGCATGATTTAGTCAAAATACGATAAAAATCAAGTCCATCTTCACCACCAAATAAGGCAATATGAGGCTCATTTAACACGTCCTGAGACAATAATTTAGCATCCCCTGTACGGATATATGGTGGGTTCGATACGATGAGGTCAAACTTCTCAGTTTTACCTACCAAACCAGAAAACATATCGGATTCTATAAATTGAACACGATCATTTAAATTAAACCTTTCACAGTTTTTCTCAGCCACTGACAAAGCATCGGTAGATATTTCAAGTCCTACTCCACACGCATTCGGCAAGTAGTGTAATAGACTTAACAATATCGTACCAGGGCCTGTACATACATCAAGAATACGCACATTACTATCTTTTGGATAAGTACCTAGTACATGCTCAATCAAAGTTTCTGTATCAGGTCGAGGAATCAATACTTTATCATTAACCTTAAAGGTCAACCCCATAAAGTCCTTTTCCCCAATGATAGCCGCTACACAATGTCCCTTAGCTCGTTGTTGAACGAGAGGTCTAAAGGCATCGAGTTCATCTTGAATAAGCGGTTGGTCATAATGGGTATATAGATAAATCCGATCTTTACCTAAAACGTGAGAAAGCAGTACTTCCCCATCAAGTCGAGGTGTATCCATCTCCTTGCTTTGAAAGTACTGCTCTGTCCACTGGAGAATACGACCGATTGTCCAAATCTCCTTATGCATTTGTATTGGCCTCCTGCATTTTTGCCGCTTGGTCTGCAGCATTTAAGGCTTGAATAATTTCATCAAGATCGCCATTTAAAATAGCATCTAATTTATATAATGTTAAATTAATACGATGATCTGTGACGCGTCCTTGTGGGTAATTATAGGTGCGAATACGTTCACTACGATCACCTGTACCGACTTGACTCTTACGATCTGCAGCCATACTAGAAATGGCCTCTTGTTCAGCTTGATCCTGTAACTTAGCACGTAATACACGCATAGCTTTTTCACGGTTTTGTAATTGAGATCGTTGATCTTGACACGCTACAACGATACCAGATGGTAAGTGTGTAATACGAACAGCAGACTCAGTTTTATTGATATGCTGACCACCGGCACCACTCGCACGATATGTATCAATTTTTAAATCTTTTTCATTAACTTCAATATCAACATCTTCCATCTCTGGCAATACGGCTACTGTAACGGTAGATGTATGTACACGGCCTTGTGTTTCTGTAGCCGGTACACGTTGTACACGATGTACACCAGATTCAAATTTCATCTTAGAGTATACATTTTCACCATCCACAGAGAAAATAACCTCTTTAAAGCCACCAAGCTCTGGTTCATTAGCATCGATAATCTCACAACGCCAGCCTTGGCTTTCCGCATATTTTGTGTACATGCGGAACAAGTCGCCTGCAAATAATGCAGCTTCATCACCGCCAGCGCCCCCGCGAATTTCGATGATAATATTTTTATCATCATTAGGATCCTTAGGCAATAATAGAACTTGCAACTTTTCTTCCAATTCCTCTTTTTGAGGTTTTAAGTCTTTCAATTCCTCTTGAGCCATTTCTCGGAATTCTTCGTCCATGGATTTATCTTCAATAACTTCCATAGCTTCATCAATACCAGATAAAACTTTTTTGTAGGTACGGAACGTTTCAACGGTTTCAGATAATTGAGCATGTTGACGGGTCAATTTACGCCATTCATCTTGGCGAGCAATGACCTCTGGGTCACTAATACGCTGCTCAAGATCCATAAATTTATCTTCAATAACTTGTAATTTATCAACTAACATGTTTATTCCTCTTCATATGCGTCACTCTCAGGCGGACGGACCTCTTCTAAAGCTCGTATAGCAACTTCAATTTGATCATCTTCTGGTTCACGCGTTGTCATATATTGTAACGCAAGACCTGGTTTAATAAGAGCTTTCACAAAAGAATGATCGCTACGTCCAGCAAGACGAATTACCTCGTACGCAATACCAGCTACTACAGGCATAAGGAGTACGCGGCTCACGATACGTTCCAACAAATTGGGCCAACCCAAGAAAGCAAATACAAAGATACTAACTACCATAACAATAAGTAAGAAATTTGTACCACATCGCGCATGCAAGCGACTTTGTTGGCGAACGTTTTCTACAGTTAAAGGCAAATCTAATTCATAAGTATGAATCGTTTTATGCTCTGCCCCATGATATTGGAAAACTCGTTGAATATCCTTCGTAAGACCAATCCCCCAAATATAAAGTAAGAAAAGTACTAAACGAATGACACCTTCAATGAGATTTAATACTATATGATTATCCTGTACACCAGGAATGAATTTTACGATAAATGTAGGCAATGCCAAAAACACAGCTATCGCAAACAGTGTAGAAATGACCATGGTAATGGCGATTTCACTATTAGACATTTCTTCCTCTTCATCGCCAGCAGCCTTAGCAGAGAAGGATAAAGCCTTCATGCCTATCACTAGAGATTCATAGAGAGCTACACAGCCACGAAGAAATGGTTTTTTCAATATTGGATATGTGTCAGCAATGGACTTTGTAGCCTCTTTTTGAACTACAATAGTTCCCGCAGGCTCACGTACGGCAGTTGCCGTATAGCCAGGGCCTCTCATCATGACACCTTCGATCACAGCCTGTCCTCCGACAAACTTTTTTATACGTTCTCTGTTCACAAGATCTCCTCTCATAAACAAATATAGGCAGAGCCAACAGCCCTGCCAATACATGTTACATTACAATACAAATTATTTGCCGTAACGTTTGTTAAATTGTTCAATACGACCACGAGCTTGAGCCGCACGTTGTTGACCAGTGAAGAACGGATGGCATTTGGAGCAAACGTCTACACGAAGGTCTTCTTTTACAGAGCCAGTTTTGAATGTGTTGCCACAACCGCAAGTTACTGTAGCTTCTTTATAGTCTGGATGAATACCTTGTTTCATTCTATACACCTCTTTCCAGCAATCAATATTATTCTTATAGATTATAGCATGACACCTGCACAAATGCAAGTAACCAATACTATTCCTTGGATGCTTGCTTTTCTTCAATAGCCTCAGCTAAAATAGCTTCCAAGTCGCTTTCGTTGAGGATGTCACGCAATGCAATAAGCTCCTCTAAAGAAAGGGTAATACCTTTTTTCATGCTTGTATATTCACTATCCCAAGCACGAAGATCAAACTTAGGATTGTATTTTCCCCAACTAGTACATGTTAATTGTTTTTTCCAACCATCTTTATCTTCAGATAAAGTACCAATAACCTTGAAGATTTCAAAATTAATAACTGCCATAGATCCTCCTTTCTTACATATTCATATGCTATGTTTCGTATCTACTATATTTAGTAGTTTATATTTTTTAGGATACAATATATTTTAAACCAAAATTATATGATTTACAATTCTTTTTTATAGTCACTATAATCTTCAATATCAATAGAAGCTGTAGGTGGCATAACTTGTGCACCTAATGAATCTACGGTCTCTTTCCAACTCGTTGTAGCCTCCGTAACAGCCTTAATATATGCCTCGTCAGCAGCCTGTACAGATTCAATTAATTGGGTCTCATCCTTTACATCTAATACGCGACGACGTACGCTACTAAGCATATAGCCAAAGGATTCATCTGTTTGAACGAGCATGGAGATTTCTTGAATCAATGTTTGACCCGTAGTGCTGCAGAAATAGGCATACCACATATATGCTAATTCAGCATCTGGGAACATCCAGTACATATCATCTACAGGCGCTTCTGTCGTAATATCTACATCAATATGATCAGTATGACGTTTAAAAGTAAGAAAATAAGCTCCACTTTCAATAAGAGCAGTGCGACCTAATTCAGATACACGGCTATCAATGCAATAAATACCATCTTGACCTAAGGCTACGTCCGTTTGACTGCCGGGCAACAAAATAGAACGCAAGGACAAGCCATAATTTAATACCGTAAATACTGGCAATTGCGCAAATACGCCATGAGGTAATGGAATATAATTAATTGTTTTCCACTCATCCCCTACACGTTCACGAAGACCAACACGCATTTTTTTTACATCGTATTTACCATATACGATTTCATAAGCCCCTAATGGAGTCCATTCCCGTATAACTTCTACTCGTTTTTGGTTCAAGAAAAATTGCAACGCCATATTATTTAAGCCCAATTGATTTTGTGCCATTGTAGCAGGTAAGAATAATTGAGCAGTCCCTTCTGGAACCAAGTTATGTAATCCGTTAGCGACCTCTTCTACAATATCTTCAGAGGATTGGAACATACCAACTGTGCCTGTAAAGATATGGTCAAAATAGCTACGATGAGGCCATTGATTAATGATTTGAGCCATCGGATATAAACGTGTCAAAATGCTATAACACACGGGAGATGCCGTATACAGAACGACTTTTTTATCTTCATAAGATTGAAGAATCTCTTCAACCATGCCTGCATATTCTTCTACATAAGCATACAGAACCAATTCTCCCGTTTTACTATGAGCTTCGATACTTTCACGAACAGGAATTTCCCAAATAGTGCCTACATCTAGACCTTCTAAAATACCTGTGTCACTAATAAAATCAAACAATTCCACTCTAAAGGATGGTCCATAAAGAGCTTGGAATGTATTCAAATCATATGGTACAGGACCAAAGGATTCTACTGTGGATTTTTCTGCTAACGCATATAAATCATCTGCCGTTACACCCCACTCACGGGAGCTAGCATTACTAGAAATCAATTGATCTAGCACTTTAAAACGCATTAACTCATTTACAATATCAATTCCCTCAATACCATGATTAGCACAAAGGGCAATAAATTCTTCGTTATTTACTTTCATATTAAACCTTTCCGGCTGAAGGACATAGATGATTTAAAAAACATTCATTACACAAAGGCTTACGAGCCTTACACAATCTACGGCCATGATAGATTAACCAGTGGTGTGCGGCAGCCCAGTCCTTTTTTGGAATTGCCTTTTGTAACTTTTGTTCCATCTCTTCTGGCGTCTTAGCAATACCTAATTTTAATCGGTTAGACACGCGAAATACATGTGTATCTACCGCAATGGCTGGTGTACCAAATAAAACGGATACCACAACATTTGCTGTTTTACGCCCCACACCAGGCAATTCAACGAGTTGATCAAACTCACGAGGCACCTCTCCATGATATCGGTCAACTAAAATTTGACAAGTAGCAATTAAGTTTTTTGCCTTGGACTTATAAAGGCCACAATCTTTAATAAGAGTCTCTAACTTAGCAACTCCAATTTCAAGCATCTTTGCAGGATGATTAAGTTCAGGAAATAATCGTTTAGTAACAATATTAACTCGTTCATCCGTACATTGTGCTGACAAAACTACAGCAACTAATAATTCAAATTCATTTGTATACTCAAGGGCAGGTTTTGCATCAAAATAATGCTCTTGTAACAATTTCAACTGCGCTGCCTTTATCGCTTTTGTTACACGCATACAGTTCTCCTTTCTCACCTGTGAAAGTACAGACGCGTACAACTTATATCTTACCATACGTATTCATTAAGTTCTATGTTATAATAAAACATACTATTCTAATATAGAATACAGGAGGCGCATATGAGTAATATTAACGATACCTTAAAACGAATAAATGAACTAGCTGCAAAGAAAAAATCTGGTCAAGAATTAACGCCAGAAGAGTTAGCAGAAAAAAAAGAACTATACGAAATCTACTTAAGCTTCATTCGTGGTCAAATTACAAGCACCTTGGACCGCGTTGAATTTATAGACCCAGAAACAGGTGAAAGAACCGCTCCTAAACGAGCGCTTGAAAACTTGGCAAAAGAAGCTGATAAAGACATTAAAGAGCATAAAGATATTCACTAATGTAACAAATAAACAAAATTGATTACATTACTAATATCCTTTTATATTTATTCAATCAAATTTATATCTACATTCTAAAAACCACTTGATACATGTATCAAGTGGTTTTTAGTATAATTTACTTATGTATTATAATTTACCAAGACGTTTCATGGCATTATAAATTTTTTCAGCTAGACCTGTCATTTGACATTTAGGAATACCACATGCTGCTATACGAATACCATTTGCTAATGCAATCACATAGATGTGCTCTTTTTTCAATTCTTCACAGATAGCATTCGCAGAGTCTGTAGGAATTGTAATAAAGAAGCCACCGCGGTAAGGTAACATAGGAAGTCCTACTTGTGCTGCTTCTTGTTTAAAGATATCAGCACGATCGCGAATTAATTGATAATAGCAATTGCGTTCAGCTTCATATTCCTTAAACTTAGCTGGATCAGCCACAATATTAGCCATTGTACGCATTGCGGGACGACAAATATTGGACCATGTGGCACGACTTGTAGATTTGTTAACTTCGAAAAACTCATCAGCTATTTCTTCATCATCAGAGATCCCAATCATCGCACCAACGCGCTGACCATACATAGTAAATCCTTTAGATAAGCTATAACACACACAGGTGAGAATTTCTTTTGGTAAATGACTAAATTTATTGAAGAACGCACGTACCTCATCTTTTTCACCAGAGTAATCAAGATATGCTACATCAATACCAATAATCACATTATTTCGACCAATAGCAACTAAATCCTTCAAGAAATTAAGGATAGAATCCCAATCTTTATCCTCAATAGAGTAGCCGGTTGGGTTATTACCTGGTGTGTTAAAGATAACAACCACATTTGTTTGTTTAGCCGCCAATTCGTTTACACGATTTTGGAATGCTTCATGATTAAAGTTATTATGTTCATCAAATAAGGAATACGTAACTAGTGTACGTCCAGTATCACTACAAATAACACGGTATGCACCCCAGTACCAATCCGCTGTTAATACTTCATCACCAGGCTCTGTATAGTTATGAATCAAATGATGAATGCCACCAGTGCCACCTGCGGTAGCAATGCTACGAATATGACCTTCTGGACGGAAATTACCAAAACATTCTTTTTCAGCAGCACACAAAAAATCTGGAATACCCGCAATTGGTGCATAACCAACATGTTCAGAATCCGAAAGACTCAAATATTCTTCTTTAACGGTCTTAAGAAAAACTAAGTTTCCCTCTTCATCATGAATAGCACCCAACGTACCATTCACAACATTCTCACGGCCATTTTCTTTAGCATCAGCTTGAGCTTGACCAGCAGTTACGAAGATTACGTCTTTTAATTTTTTTCCTTTTGCATGCTTTGCAGCAACACTTGTCATAACTTGCACCATCCTATCTGAAATGAATATTACACATTTATCATACCTAAACTGATTTAAATATACAACGTATATTCAGTAAATATATTGTATACATAGAAGATTTAACTAACTATTAGTAATTCAACACTTATTAAATATATATATAATAATTAAGTACCTTATTTAGGAAAAATAGTTAACAAATATACAATAAAACAGTAAATATATAAAAAAAGACCACTCAAAAGAGTGGTCCTTATCATCCTTAGAAGGAGTAGCCTACACCAGCGTGTAAACCTTTTGCAGTTTTATCATTGCTATCTACGCTATATTTATCATAGCCATAGTATACATTCAAATCTACATCAGGGCGTACTTCATATTGAGCACCTACTTGATAAGTTTGCTTAATATCATTACCCCAACCAGCCTTAGCAAAGCCGTTTACTTTATTAGTCAAAGGTACATGACCGATAACACCGGCTTGGAAACCAAGTTCAGTATCATTTGTACGAATCGCAGTACCTGCACCATATAGATTTACATTTGGATGTACCTTATAAACCAATGCTAATTGATGATCTTTAATATCGCCATTTTTTGCATTTAATTTATCGTAAGAGTATTGTAATGCAGCTTTATTGGAAAGGTCGTGTTGTAAAGAAACACCGAAACCATCATTGCTATTGCCACCACCGTTAGATACGTGTTGTTTAAAAGCATAATCAGCTTGTACCTTAGTGGATCCATCACTAATTTTTGTTACAGGAGCTGCAGCAAATGCACTGCCGGCTACAACTGTAGCTGCTAAAGTTAATAATACTAATTTCTTCATTTTTACCTCCTATACACATACCAATGGTATGTCTTAATAAGTTACTAATTGATAGGTATAATAATTATACAATCTATAAATTAGCGTTTCATGAATACAGGGATATCAGGGATACCACTGTTAGTATTTGTAGTGGATGCCGGACGGGATGTAGTTGTTGTTTTACCGAATTCAGGTACATTCTTAGTATTTGAATTAAAACCAGTTGCCACAACAGTAATTTGAACTGTATCGCCTAAGCTTTCATCGATAACAGAACCAAAGATAATATTTGCATCAGGATCCGCCGCTTCAGAAATAATTTCGGCAGCTTCATTAATTTCAAACAAGCTTAAGTTAGCACTACCGGAAATATTGAGTAAGATGCCTTTTGCACCATCGATAGATGTTTCCAACAATGGGCTATTAATAGCCATTTTAGCTGCGTCAGCAGCGCGGTTTTCACCTTCGCCAACGCCAATCCCCATCAATGCTTCGCCTTGTTCAGTCATGATAGTTTTAACATCTGCAAAGTCAAGATTGATCAAGCCAGGAACTTGAATCAAGTCTGAAATGCCCTTGATACCTTGGCGAAGTACATCATCAGCTGTACGGAATGCATCGCTTAAGGAACATTTTTTATCTACAACTTGCAACAATTTATCATTAGGAATAACGATAATAGTATCTACTTTTTGAGTCAAGAATTCAATGCCTTTTTCCGCTTGTGCACGACGGCGTTTACCTTCAAAAGCGAACGGTTTAGTAACGACGCCTACTGTCAAGGCACCGATTTCTTTAGCACATTCTGCAACGATAGGAGCAGCACCTGTACCAGTACCACCACCCATACCAGCAGTTACGAATACCATATCAGCACCTTCAAGAGCTTTTATAATTTCTTCACGGCTTTCTTGAGCAGCCTCTTCACCAATTTGTGGATTTGCGCCTGCACCAAGACCTTTTGTAACCTTCTCGCCAATTTGAATCGTTACATCCGCTTTAGATAATTCAAGCACTTGGCTTTCAGTATTAGCGGATAAAAATTGAACACCTTTAAGATCGCTATCTACCATGCGATTAACAGCGTTATTACCGCCGCCACCAACACCGATAACTTTAATATTTGCAAAATCAGACATTGAACTTCCTCCTCTTATCGTTATCTATCGTATCAATATACGTCCCAATGTATCGATTTATATACTGACAATCTTATAACAATTACATTTATTTTACACTAAAATTTAAAAACTTTCCACTATATAGAATGTGATTTATTAGAATCGCTTAGTCATAATAATCTTTCGTATAGCGCCTACATTAATAAATACATGCAATCCAAAGCCAATAAGAGCTACGTAATATAGGTTAATTCCTATGAGGTCACCTACATATACAAGAATAACAGCTAACACAACATTTGAAAAGAACCCAAGTACAAAATTACTAAGATCAAAGGTTCGTTCCAATGCAGCCCGGCTACCACCAAATACAGCATCTAGTGCAGCCAGAACAGCGACTGATGTGTAATTTGCATAACTTATAGGTATATGAAATGGTGAAAGCCACCCTAATGTAGTACCTACAATTAAACCAACAATGGCAAAGATATAAATATTCATTCTTTACCTCCTGTTTCATTAGGCTTTATATGCTCTTCTCTGAAGGTTCCTGTAAAAGCTGGAATAGCTATTTCATTTTCTTCCTTTATGGTTACCTTTATGCCCCAGTGTTTCAAGGAATCTACCACACCGCCTCGCATGGTGAGCGCAGAATTTAATGTTTTTGGATCACCAATTGCTTTAACTGTAAAAGGCGCCCCAAAAACCTTACCATTCACAGTAATAGTCGGGCCAGAGCATCGTATTTCAGAAGTCCCTATGAGACGTTGATCATTGATAGCTATCGCCTCAGCCCCACCAGCTCGCAATTCATTAACAATACGTAAAATATCTTCATCATGAATTACATATAAATTAGGATTTTCACCACTTTGAATTGGCTTTAAGCTATCCTCAATTAATACACTAACACCCGTACCTTTAACATTAGTTAAAGCCGCTTTCATCATCAACTGTTCATCTGCTTTAACATTGCTACTAGCACCAGACTGTTTAAGTTCTTCTATTTGTTTTAATAATGCATCACGTTCACTTTGGGCCTCTCGTAATTGTACGGCTAAATCACCAGCCCGTTGTAAACGGATATTTTCTTCTATATTATCTTGAGTCATCTTATATTGAGTAACAACCATGAAACCCAATATACAACTGACTAAGGCTATTGCCCACCGTTCGTGTCTCACGACAATCATCTACCTTTTATCTTCAACATGACCTTGTTTATCTTGTTTTTTATCATCCTTCTTAGTAGATGAATTTTCTGTTGTCTTTGTTCCAGTCTGATGCTTTTTAACTTCCGGTATTACATCAGTTTTTATATATGGTGATGAAACATTAACATCTATATATTGTACATTGCTATGTGTTGTCTTAATATCTTGTAACATAGACTGAGTTAACTCGGCTTTTTTAGGTAAGTCTTTACTATCTCCTAATCTAATTTGCACCCCCGATACGGTATAAGCCATTATTGCATCAGGATCTCCTATATTGACTTCTGCAATAGTCTTGAAGGTGCTCTCATCAAGAGAGTTTAAGTATTCAAGAGCCGCTAAAATGGGCTTATCAACAACGGTATCACCTAACAAAATATTTCCCGCCTTAACACCTGATATCATTGGTACCGACGTATCTTGTATTGCAGGCTCTGATGCAATCACTTGACCTTTACTGTCAAGTGTTAAATAACCAAACTGAGCTGGTACAACTGCAACAGCTTTGCGCTCTATGACACGTACAACCATTGTAAATGGCAATTGATAACTAATTTGGGCCTCTTCAACCCGTAAGTCTTTCGCCAATCTAGTTTTTAATTTCTCTGTACTAATTTGCAATATATTTACAGGTTCATGAATATCCCCTGCTACCATTACATCTTGTACAGTTACCTTATCCGATCCTATAATTTTTAAGGATCCAAAAGGAATAGGTAGTGTAAACAATCCCACCAACACGAGAGTAACTGCACCACCGATTTTTAACACTCGTTTTCTAAATACAGCCCGTTCATCATGAACAGGTGTAGAAGACTGCATCTCCCCAGAGTTGGATGGATGGTATTGCTTGTCATCCATAGATAACTCCTTATGTTCTATTCAGCCCTTAAAATTTCCCTATACTAGCTGTTAATAGAATCTTTTCACATAATGTTGGAAAGTCAATTCCCATTTCTTTAGCTGCCTTTGGTACTAAAGACGTTGCCGTCATACCTGGCACAGTATTGTATTCTAGAACATACATATTATCTGCATGATCTGTCATAATATCAACACGAATAACCCCACTGCCTTGTACTTCGCGATACACAAGTTCCCCTATGCGTTGCATCTCAGCAGTCATTTCTTCACTAATAGGCGCAGGTACTAAATATTCTGTAGCACCTACAGTATATTTACTGGTATAGTCATACTCCCCAGAATGTGGACGTATTTCAATTACTGACAATGCCTTTCCGTCAAGAACGGATACTGTAAATTCGCGACCATCAAGAAATTGCTCTACTACAAGAATCGGATCATATTTTAGCGCTTCTGTAACAGCAGCCTCCAATTGTGCCTCATCACGAACGATGGTAACGCCAATACTAGAGCCTTGAGTGGCAGATTTCACCACTACAGGAATCGTAAACTGTTTACGAATATGTCCTATAATAGCTTCTGCAGATTCTAAATTACCATTAAAGGATTCAGAAGTAGCTGTTGGAATATTAGCCCCTTTGAAAACATCTTTGCTTACTTTTTTATTCATTCCTACCGCATGAGCCATGATGCCCGATCCAGTATATGGAATTTCTGCCATTTCAAGTAAGCCTTGTAATGCACCATCTTCACCATAACGACCGTGAATTGCATTAAATACAATCTCTCCACCTAAGGATTCAATGTCTTTTAAAACAGTACGAGGATTAAGTTCTAATGTTTGGGCATTATACCCTTTACTTTCGAGTGCTTCCGCAATAGCAGCGCCAGTACGGCGAGATACTTCAGCCTCTTTGGAAGGACCACCCATCAATACGATTATTTTTCTATCTTTCATTGCAAGCCTTCCTCCAATATAGCTAATAATTTAGGTCCATATTGATTAATAGAGCCGGCACCCATTGTGATAACTAGATCATTAGGTCGCACAATTTTTGCCAATACAGCTGGTATATCATCAACAGAAGGTACATAATGTACAACCTTATGTGTAGCAGCTTCAACAGCGTCAGGAATAGTACGTCCATCGATACCTGCAATCGGATCTTCACCAGAACTGTAAATATCTGTCATATATATTTCATCAGCACTTGTAAAAGCAGTGGCAAATTCATCTTTCAACAAGCTTGTACGTGTATACCGATGCGGTTGAAACACACAAATAACGCGATGTTTTTCAAGCTCTTTTGCTGCTCTTAAGGTCGCTTTAATTTCTGTTGGATGATGTGCATAATCATCGACAACCCAGACGCCAGCAACATGACCTTTTGTTTCAAAGCGTCGTTTTGCACCGATAAATTTACCTAACGCTTTTGTAATAAAGCGATTCTCTACACCGCAACATTCATGAGCCACAATAAAGGCTGCCAATGAGTTTAATACATTATGTTCTCCAGGCACGCACAAGCTGATGCGGCCTATATTAATGCCTTTATGATATACATCATATACCAAGGAAGAGTCCACATAATGAATATTTTTTGCTACATAATCATTATTATCCTCTAACCCATACGTAATAAAAGTACGTTTTACGCGGCTCATAACATAACGAATATTTTCATTATCACCACATACGATAGCTTTGCCTGCTTCTGGTAACGTTTCGACGAACTCACAGAAAGCGTTTAACAAGTTATCCATAGTTTTATAATGATCCATATGATCATCTTCAATATTAGTTATAACGATAGTATGTGGATGCAATTTTAAAAATGAACCATCGCTCTCATCCGCTTCCACAACGGAAAAATGGCCTTTCCCAAGGCAACTGCTACCTTTGAGATAATCTACTTCGCCACCGATAATTACTGTAGGATCCGCATTAGCCTCCACTAAAATTTGTCCAATCATTGAGGTTGTAGATGTTTTACCATGCGCACCAGCTACTGCGATACCATCTGTTACATCTAATACAGCCTTTACAATATCAGAACGATGTAAAATGGTAATCCCTTGCTCTTTAGCAGCAACAATTTCAGGATTGTCTTCACGAATCGCTGTAGAACGAACTATGGCATCAACACCATTTACATATTCTTTATTATGACCGATATGCACCGTGGCACCCATATCTCTAAACTTAGAAATCACTGCAGATTCAGCAATATCTGAACCAGATACATCATAACCTTTTTGAATCAAAATATTCGCTATCGCACGCATACCAGATCCACCAATACCGATAAGGTGAATTTTGTGAATACCGTCTAACATAAAACCTCTCCTTGTTACTTTGCAATAGATAAAGCTAATTTTGCAATATCATGAGCCGCATTCGGTTTCCCCAATTGCAATGCTCGGTCTCCCATTTGTGCCAACAAATCACGGTTGGCCATAAACATCTCGATTTCCCCTATCAAATCGTGAGCACTCAACATTTTATCTACAATCATATGAGCCGCCCCTTCTTGTACAAAGATACGTGCATTATAGGTTTGATGATCTTCCGCTGCGTATGGATACGGTATCAATACGGATGGAATACCGCGAACTGCTAATTCTGCAAGACCTATAGCACCAGATCTAAATACTGCTAAATCGGCTGCTGCTAGTGCTTTTGGCATATCATGTAAATACGGCAAAATCAAAGATGAACTACCTAAACCATCCCCATCGGTAATGCCCAATTGGGATAAAACAGATTCATATTCTCCGTTTCCCGTAATATGGATTAATTTAATACCTTTCACACCTTGAAAGTGTTTATGTACATCTATCATAGCATTGTTAATAGTTCTCGCCCCTCGAGAACCTCCAGCTATGAGTACTGTAAAGGTATCATCACTTAAGTTGAAATAGTTACGTCCCGATGTTCTCGAATCAACTAGCACATCTGGACGAACAGGATTCCCTGTATAGACTACGCGCTTTGCTTTAGAAAACGATGCTTCTGCATCCTTATAGCCTAGGGCTACCACATCAACAAAACGACTCAGAATTTTATTAGTAATGCCTGCTATGACATTCTGTTCTTGAATTATAGTAGGAATATTATGTAATGCTGCAGCCAAGAGAACAGGACCACATACATAACCCCCAGTACCAATAACCACATCAGGTTTAAACTTACAAACTATAGCATTAGCTTTTACAATGCCTAAAGCAGTTTTACCTAATGTGACTAATGTACCTAACGATAATTGACGCTGCAAGCCTTGCACAGGAATCGTAGTAAACTCTATCCCCTCTTTAGGAACTAATGTAGCCTCGAGACCTTGCTTGGTACCAACATATAACACCTTTGCATCAGGATTCTGTTTCATAATTTCCTTATATATAGTTATTGCTGGATATATATGTCCACCAGTGCCACCACCTGAAATAATAACACGTTTCATTAATGGTGTCCTCCCTCTTGCAACATATGAACACAACGTTTAAAGTCATCTCCACGCTCTTCAAAACAGCTGTACCAATCAAAGCTTGAGCAAGCCGGAGATAATAGCACAATATCGCCAGTCTCTGCCAATTTATAGCCTTGTTCTACGGCTTCTTTCATAGATAAAGCACGATAAATCGGCTTCACACCAGCCTCTTTTGCAGCCATCTCAAAACGATCTGCCGCTTCCCCCATAAATATAACAGCTTTAGTATGCTCTTTAACTAGCTGCATAAAATCTTCTAAAGGCGTCATTTTATCATGACCACCAGCTAATAGAATAACTTGTTGATCAAAGGATTCTAATGCTTTAACCACAGAATCTACATTAGTCGCTTTAGAATCATTATAAAATGTAATACCATCAATCGTCTTAACGCGTTCTAAACGATGTTCAACGCCATGGAACTCACTAATAATACGATGAATTGTTTCTACAGGTACGCCCAATGCATGAGATAAAGCAATAACGGTCAATATGTTTTCAATATTATGACTGCCTGGAATATGAATATCTTCATCTGCAATAACAAATTTTGCTACCCCATCTTTAGCAATATAACATTTCCCATCAGCATAATAAGCGCCATTCTCTACGGCTTTTTTTTGACTAATCTTTAGAATATGACTAGGCGCACGATGTTCCATATCAGCTACAACGGGATCATCTATATTCAACACTAAATAATCTGTACTTAATTGATTTTCAAAGATGCGTTCCTTCGCAGCAATATAGTTTTCCATCGTCTTATGACGAGCTAAGTGATCTGGAGTAATATTGAGCATAATAGCCCCAATAGGCCTAAAATGCTTGATTGTCTCTAATTGATAACTAGATAATTCAGCTACCAAAAAACCGTCTGCAGGCATAGAATACGCCACTTCACTAAGGGAATCACCAATATTTCCACCGACGTGAACTGGTTTTCCAGAGCCTTCTAGTACTTTAGTTAATAAGGTTGTTGTCGTAGTCTTACCATTTGTACCAGTAACAGCTACGATAGGTGATTTAGATACTTCATAAGCTAATTCTACTTCGCTGACCACGTCAATACCACGAGCCTGTGCTGCTTTTACAATCGGAATATCTAAAGAAATACCTGGAGAAATAACGATACGATCCACGCCATCTAGCAAGGATTCATCTTGACGTCCTGTAATAATATTTACCCCTGCCGCAACGAGTCGTTTCTCCTCAGCCGTAGGCAGTGTCATGGGCTTATAATCATTTAACACAACATGCGCACCCACTTGGGCTAATACCCAAGATGCACCTATACCGCTGGCTCCAGCGCCAAGAACAAGTATATGTTTATCTCCGTATTCCATCTATATCACCTAAATTATCTACAAAATTAATGTATCCTATCTAATAAGCATACCATTATTTACAACTTCCGTTAAGTATTATCTTATAAAGTTATAGTCGCTAAAAGCACACCAATAATGGCTAAAACAGCTCCACCAAACCAGAAACGATTAACAACTGTTTGTTCTGCCCATCCGGAAAGTTCAAAATGGTGATGAATAGGACTCATCTTAAATACACGCACACCACGTGTTTTGAAAGAAATAACTTGAATAATAACAGATAATGCTTCCATAACAAAAATGCCGCCAATCACCACAAGTAACAATTCTGTTTTAGTTAAAATAGCCATTGCTGCAAAGGCACCACCTAATGCCAAAGAGCCTGTATCCCCCATGAATACTTTTGCAGGGTTCACATTATATACCAAAAAGCCAAGACATACAGCTGCTATAATAGCACCGAAGTACGCAACACTTTCAGCACCGATAGAATTTGTCATCGATACAGCCATCAGGCCAATAACAGAGAATGCTATCGCCGCCACTGCTGATGTACCACCAGCAAGACCATCAAGACCATCTGTTAAATTTACTGCATTTGTAGCTCCTACAATAATCAAGAATGCCAATACATAATACCCCCATCCCAATTGTAATTGTATATCTACAACAGGAATCCATAATGTGGTAGGAACAACCATAATCTCAGTAATGCAATAACAGAATACGGCAGCCAATATAAATTGTCCAAGTAATTTTTGCTTCGCTGTTAAACCAAGATTTCGTTTCTTTACTGCTTTTACAAAATCATCAAAAAAACCTAATAAACAATGACCCAGTGTTAAAAATAATAACATACCTGTGCCCACATTCCATGGTGCAAACAATGCCACGCCAATAACAAGGGCAACCATCATGAAAGCACCGCCCATTGTTGGCGTACCTGCTTTCGCTTGATGACTTTCAGGGCCTTCTTCACGAATACTTTGTTGTGCGTGCAAAGAACGCAACATAGGAATAGCAATTTTACCTAGCACTACCGTAATGATGAAAGTCGCTACGAAGGCTAACAGAATGTGATTTATCATATGAATCCTCTACTTATTAATAAATAGGACGGCTAGATATAACTAGCCGTTACCTATTATTCTCGATCCTTTAATTCTTCAACAACGCGCTCCATTCGTAAACCACGGGAACCTTTCACAAGGATAACATCCCCTTTTTCACGAATATCACTATATGCGTTTGCCATTTCTAAATGACTCTTACAACGGAATGCAGTTAAACCTGCTTTTTTCGCTTCCTTTGCAATAAAGGCAGCAGCATCACCAAAGGTAAATACAACACTATATCCTTCTTCAGCAAGTAATTGACCAATTTCGCGATGTGCTTCTTCAGAGAAGTCGCCGAGCTCGAGCATATCGCCGAGCATTGCAATTTTACGTTTACCTTCCAATTGACCAAGAGCTTTAATCGCTTCAGCCATAGATGATGGATTTGCATTATAAGCGTCATTTAAGATAACAATATCTTCAAACGGAACGATTTCTTGACGCATTGGAGTTCCAGTAAACTCGCTCAAACCTTTACGAATTGTATTGGATTTTATACCTAACACACGACCTGCGACGATAGCCGCCAATGCATCATATACATTGTGTTCACCAATCATAGGCAAGAAGATATCAAAAACTTCATCATAACACTTACAGGTAAACTTAATACCATCTTTTTTATAGCGCAAATGACTACCAATACAGGTAGCATTACGTTCAATACCATACGTAATAGTTTTACCTTTAGCTAAGCTATCCATTGCTTTTACATATGGATCGTCCTCATTAAGAATAGCCACACTATTTTCAGGCAAGCAACGAATCAACTCACCTTTTGCTTCAGCAATGGCTTCGCGAGAGCCTAAAAGCTCGATATGACTAGTACCAACATTGGTAATAATTCCCATCGTTGGTTCTGCAATCAACGCCAGTTCTTCAATTTGGCCGAGGCCACGCATACCCATCTCAACAACACAGGCTTCATGCTCAGCGGTCAAACGTAACAAGGTTTTTGGTAAGCCAATTTCATTATTATAGTTTTTCTCAGTTTTTAATACATTAAATTCTGTACCAAGTACGGCTGCCACCATTTCCTTTGTTGTAGTCTTACCAGATGAACCGGTAATAGCAACTACAGGAATATCAAAACAGCGACGATGATAACGTGCCAAATTTTGATATGCTACCAAAGTATTGTCTACCTCGATACAAGCAATGCCTTCTACAGCACGTCCTTTTTCAACAATAGCTCCTGTGGCACCTTTTTCAATAGCCGTATTGATAAAATCATGACCATCAAAAGTGTCGCCTTTTAATGCTACAAATAAAAATCCCAATTCAATAGTTCTCGTATCAGTAGATATATCTAAAAACTTAATATTGTCGGTATGTGCACTCGTCCCCTGTGTGGCCTCCACTACTTGAGACAATGTAAATTCTGCCATATTAGATCTCCTTGAGGGCTGCTCGCGCCTCTTCACGATCATCAAAATGGATCGTTTTATCCTTTAAGATTTGGTAATCCTCATGCCCCTTACCTGCAATGAGTACAATATCCCCAGGTTTTGCATTTTGTATAGCATGTTGAATCGCTTCCCGACGATCAACGATAACTTCATAGTAAGTTCCTTCTCGAAGGCCGTCTTTAACGCCGACTTCCACATCTTTAACAATTTGTATAGGATCCTCTGTACGCGGATTATCAGATGTAACATACACAACATCACCGTATTGTGCCGCAATGCGTCCCATAATAGGACGTTTGGTTGCATCTCGGTCACCGCCACAACCAAAGACTACAATAATACGATTTTCTTGAATAGCCTTTGCTGTTTGTAAAATATTTTCTAACCCATCCGGTGTATGTGCATAGTCTACAACAACAGCAAATGGTTGACCTTCTTCAATCAATTCAAAACGACCAGGTACAGCACTAAATGTTTTCAACGCTTTATCGATGTCTTCCATGGAAATACCTTCTAATAGGCAGGCACCAATAGCTGCTAATGTATTATACACATTAAACAAGCCAGTCGTATTCATTGCAACTGTATAGTCATGACCATCATAAGATACCGTGTAACGGCTAGACTTTGGCGTCATATCAACGTCATGAGCATTCAATGTGCCGCTACCATCAATACTATAGGTAATGATAGGGGCTGTAGTTTTTTCAACAACCCGATGTCCATAGGCATCATCGATGTTAATGACAGCACCCTTACCAGATTTTACTTGGTTTGGTTTGCTAACCTGTTCAAATAGTTTACATTTAGCTGCCAAGTAATTTTCAAATGTTTTGTGAAAGTCTAAATGATCTTGTGTAAAATTTGTAAACACTGCCGTATCGTACTCAACACCAGATACGCGTCCCAAAGCCAATGCATGGGAAGATACTTCCATTACACAATGTGTAACGCCCTCTTCCACCATTTGATGCAAAATATGTTGTAAATCTACTACGTCAGGGGTCGTGTTATGAATCGGATATGATGTATCGCCAATCATGATATGAACCGTACCAATCACACCGACCTTATGACCTTGAGCTTTCAAAATATGACGAATCATATGAGTTGTAGTCGTTTTACCATTAGTACCAGTAACACCAATCATGCGCATGGAATTGGCTGGATAATCAAAAAAGTATGGCACACAGGACATCATAGCCGCACGTGTATCTTCAACAGTGATAACACAAACGTCACTACTTACCTCAACAGGTTTAGATACTAATACAGCTACTGCCCCAGACTCAACAGCTTTATTAACATAGTTATGACCATCGACAGTAGCACCATCTAAAGCAATAAATAAACTACCTGCTTTTACAGCACGAGAATCAGCGGTTACATCTAAAATTTCAACAGCTGTATTACCTTCTACATGCGGTGCATGTAAGGTTTTTACTATATCTTGTAATTGTTTCATATACAATCTCCTTTACACGCAAAGGAAAGCAGCCCAATACGAGCTGCTTCGCCTGCTAGTCTATAATTTGCTGTTTCTCTTGTACATTGCGTTCAATAACAGCGCTTTTTGTGCTATAAACAAAAGAATCAGGCAAAACCATTCCTAGTTGTTCTTCTGCGATTTGTTGGATACGTACAGGAGACTTCAAAGAAGCCACTTCAACGTCCAATGCATCGTTATCTTTTGTTAATTGTACTACAGCTTGCTGTGTTTTAACTACCTCATAGCCCAACTTTGTACTGTATGCATTCATAACCATCATGATAAGCAAGCATGCAACTAATGCAGCAATACCATATACAACTTGCCACATCATAGGGCTTAAATCTAAAGCTACGTTTGCACTACGTCTTCTCCCTTGTGCAATGACCAACATATCACCTTTTACTTGGCCCACAACAGCCTTTCTCGCTAACATAACACTTAACCCCTTCCAAATCTACAACTTTACTGCTACGCGCAATTTAGCGCTTCTAGCTCTCGGATTAACTTCAATCTCCCCTATACTTGGCTCTATAGCCTTATTCTTTGCCTTTACAACTGCCTTGTGATTACAAACACACACAGGCAATTGTGGAGGACATATACATGCAGTACTTAACTCTTTAAAAGTTTGCTTTGTAATTCGATCTTCCAAGGAGTGGAATGTAATAACTCCAATCTTTCCCTTTGGTTTTAACATCGATACAGCATCTACAAAACTATCATGCAAAATTGCTAATTCTCTATTTACTTCAATACGTATGGCCTGAAACGTCCGTTTTGCCGGATGAGGTCCATCTTGTCGCGCCTTTGCAGGTATTGCATTCTTAATAATTCTAACTAACTCACCAGTAGTAGTAATTCTTTTTTCTTGACGTGCTTCAACAATAAACTCGACAATTCGTTTAGCCCATCGTTCCTCCCCATAATCGCGGATAATTTGCAGTAATTGTTCGCTGTCATATTCATTGACAATTTCCTCTGCCGTGAGAGGTGCATCTTTATCCATTCGCATATCAAGAGGTCCATCATTCATATATGAAAAACCTCGTTCAGGAGTATCTAGTTGATAGCTGGATACACCAAGATCAAATATAAAACCATCGACTTCATAAATGCCTGCATTTTGGAGGGCTTCTTTTAAGTTAGAAAAGTTTGTAGGTATCGTTAACACCTGACATTTCAAATCAGATAAACGCTGTCGAGCTACACTCAAAGCATCTTCATCCTGATCTAAACCTACAATCATGCCTTCTGGATCTAGCATCTCACCCACTGCGTGAGCATGTCCTGCCCCACCGAGGGTACAGTCCACATAAATGCCTTTTGGATTAGTTACGACGGAGTCCACCGTTTCACGTAAGAGTACGCTAGTATGATTAAATTCCATCATAGCCTCCTATAACATAATCCCTTCAAGCCCTTCAACTAATTCTTCCATGCTTTCAGCCACTTGCTCATCATAGAAATCGTATTTTTCACGGCTCCAAATTTCAACGTGGTCCCCAGCACCTACAATAACAGCCTGTTTATCGAGGCTTGCATATTCACGTAGTGGTACAGGAATGAGGACACGACCTTGTTTATCATATTCAAGCTCAGCAGCACTACCAAAAACAAAACGTTTTAAGGCACGCACGCTAGCTTTAGTGGAAGATTGTAATTGTAAAGCAGTGGAAATTTTCTTCCACGCCTCTTCGGTGTAAATAGCTAAGCAGTTATCTAGGCCTTTTGTAACGATGCACAAATCACCTAGTTGTTCACGTATTTTCGCAGGTATAATCATCCGCCCTTTTGTATCAATGGTGTGATTATATTCGCCCATGAACATACGTATCACCGCCTTTCTCTATTTCTTATCCACCACTATATGGTAAATTCTACCACAATTCCCCACCTTTCACAACAAAAAATCCATTTTTATCCCACTTTTTTATATTTTTCTTGTTTAATCTCTATTTTTCTCCTCTTTTCTACAATACATATGTTCGATAATATATTAAAAATACATTAATCTTAACCACTCTCCACCACAATGATGAAATACCACACCTTAAATGGACATAAACCCCACTTTTAGATGTATTATGTTTAGCAACTCAATGTATTGTTTAGTAATGCATAAACGTTAAATATATTTAGGTCTATATTAAAAAAGCAAAAAAACCTCATCAATGTACAACACATACATTGATGAGGTTTTCCTCTATTTATATAATTTTAATTATAGTATTAGAATTTAGATTCGATAGCAGCTTGAAGATCGCCTTTAGGCAAGAAACCAATTTTACGGTCTACTACTTCACCATCTTTTAAAATAACGAATGTAGGCAATACTTCAACTTGTAAGTTACGTGCTAATTCTGGTTCTTCATCAGCGTTTACTTTTACAAAGTTAGCTTTACCTTCAAGCTCACCTGCAATTTCTTCAATGATTGGCATCATACGTACGCAATAACCGCACCATGGAGCCCAGAAGTCAACAACAGTAACACCACCTTGGTTTACTAAATCTTGATATTCAGCAGTTTTTAAATCTTTTAATTCGCTCATTGTACCCTCCTACGGTAATTGAACTAATACACAATCTTGAATGACATGCAGATCTAAAGCATGTGCTTTTTCAACAACAGATGGTTTATCCGCCCCCGGTTGCAACCACACAACAGAAATGCCAAGTTCTTTGAATTCATCAAGTGCAGCTAACCCCGCTGCTTCTGGTACAACAAAATCTACCACAGTAGGCACAACGGGAAGTGCAGAAAGACTAGAGTAACAAGTGTCTCCATCTATTTCTGCAATATTAGGATTGACTGGATATACTTCATATCCGTGATCTTTAAGACATTTATAAATCTTATAACCGAACTTTTCGGTTTTATGGGTAGCTCCAATAACGGCCCATACTTTTTGATTTAAAGCTTGTTGAATTGTCATTTCGACCACCTCTTATATACTATTATAAATAAATATCGAATATTGTCAATATATTATATCGAATTATATAGTTAAAGAATTATTCTCTTTTAGCAATCATTCTATAACATAAAGCAATACTATTTTTTTGCTCTATTCTTTGATTTCTATCTCAATCGCTTTCTGACTAAGACTAGGTAAATTTAAATCAATCTCAATTAATTCAGATAAACTGATTTCTCTACGAATTAATGTATGAGCTTCAACTAAGCCCCCTACAATAGCCAGCTCACCTAAAATCCTATTAGGAGACCATTGATTTTCACGTAATTCACGAATAGTAATACTCTTTTGTCGCTTAGATAATCTATGCCCTTCAGAATCAATTAATAATGGAGCATGCCCATAAGAAGGTAGTTGTATATTTTTAGATTTGAAACTGGTTTGTAATGTTTTATATAAATATATTTGCTGCCCCGTAGTCTCTAGTAAATCGTCTCCACGAATGACCTCCGTTATCCCCATAGCAATATCATCCAATACGACAGCTAAATTATAGGCATACATACCGTCACCACGACGCAATACATAATCATCTAATTCACCTTCCAAATGAATATGTTGAAAGCCTTGCCAACGATCTACGAAATCTATATCACAGGAATTAACGGCTAAACGCAAAGATGGCTCCTTAGACGTCATAAACTCTTTTATCAATTTAGCCTCTAGATGACGGCAATGACCATCATATCGATGTACTACCTCTCCTACATGGGGCGCCGAAGCAATAGAATGCAGTCTTGTGCGATTACAAAAGCAAGGATAAATTAGTTTTTCTGATGCAAGATGTTCTAATACGTCTCCATAATATGTTTGTCGTTCACTTTGCCAATATGTTGATTCTGGTCCACCAACACGAGGCCCTTCATCCCATTCAAAGCCTAGCCACTCTAAATCATCTAATAGAGCTTCCCCTAACTCACGTTTAGAGCGTTGGATGTCTATATCCTCCATTCGCACAACATACTGCCCTTTTTGTTGCTTCGTAGAAACATAAGATAAGAGGGCTATCCACACATTTCCGAGATGGATATATCCTGTGGGGCTTGGAGCAAATCGACCTTTCATGATACCCTCCTACAGTACAAAACAAGTGGCATACCCCGTAGAATTACACAGAATATGCCACTATACATGATATAAAACAATTATCCTAGAGAAATAATGTTATCGAATACCTTACCAGCGTCTTTAATTTTTTGTTCGTTCCCCATTGTACAAATATGATTGTCCTTCAATACTGGTTCAACCACATCTGCTAAAGCAACGATATCCTCTGGTTTACAAGCGATAACTTGTTTACGAAACTCTACCTTATCCTCTAGTTTAGCACCGCTAAAATACATCCCCATCGCACGAGGACCACGCAACGCAGGAGTCATAGGCAAGTCCAAGGAGCTCATAGTGCCAATAATATATTTACGCATTTCACGATCAGTCAACGTAAACTCACGAAGGTATTGAGGTAATTCTTTATATACATTTAATGTTTCTACCAAGTTTGGATCGCGATAGCTACAGAAAATCATATTACCATCGTCATAGAAGTTTGCAAAGGCACCGTAAGCACCGCCTTGTACACGAATACGAATCCAAAGATACTCATAACGTAAAATCGTTTCCAATACACTCATTGGGCCTACGTGTTTATACCCATGGTCTATAAAGTTACCACCTTGAGCTACGTATTGAACCTTACCAGCTGTAACGATACCATCATTACCAAACAAACGTGTAATTTTTAATGTATCATTACTTAAGTCAGTAGTATCCCAGGTTTCAATCAATGGTTTCATGAGATGTTCAAAGGCTTCTAATTCTCCTTCTTCACCAACGAACATGATATCCACATTATTAGCGCGGAAAATCTTACGAGCCACATCAGCTAATTTTTCCGGCAATAATGGTAATGCCGCAGGATTAGAAGCCAATTCGCTAATCTTTTGATAGTAACCAAAGTTACCATTATCTCTAAATTTACCAACTGCAGATACTTGTGCCATAACACGTTGACTTACAATGGAGTTGCCACGACGAAACGCTTCATTATCCCAAATAGCTTTGCTTTCTTGAACAAGTTCGGTCAAACGTCTATGGTCACTATAATCTGCTTTTTGTACTACTTCGTTAATCAAACGGCATAAGTCAGGTAATTTAGAATGCAAGGATTTAGCTCGAACAATCATGAGAGGCGTAAATTCATCACGCTTACCATCTTTGCTAATAGCCGTAATATCTGAGCTTAAACCACCAAGATTCATATTGATATCTTTCGCCAATGCTTCGTAGCCACGTTCAGATGTGTTGATACGACCAATAATATCACTTAGAATATCGGCATAGAACAACTCATCTTCTGTAAGACAACTTAAATTAAAGTAAAGACCTACATAGTTGATGCCTTTTGTGAAAGTAGGTACAAAATGTACTGTAGTATTGCCAATTTTACTTTCACGACGTTCTACTTCTTCAATATTAGGATTTAAATCTGATAATTCAAGCAATGGAATCGACGCTAATGCTTCGTCGCTATCTGGAGCCTCTTGACGAAGTTTAAGTCGTTTTGTTTGCTCTACAATCGCTTCGATTTCTTCTGGAGTCATCTTAGCTTTTACAGAAGCTAAATATTCTTTAACCTCTGCATCCTTGCGCTCTTGAAGACCACGTTCAGGATAAATAGAAACAAGCACTTTATGATTGTTATTTAAGATAGATTGACGAATTAAATCTTCAAAGTACGTACCGGATAAGCCCTTGCGAATATTCACTAATGCTTCTTCGTAGTGTAATAACTCAAGTGGGTCATTGTCATATAGCCAATTATCCATCATACGGATAACATAAGCAAGACCAATTGGGCGACCACCAAAGTCGCTTTCACGAAGAGCAAACTCAATGCTATTCAAGGAAGCTTCTAATAATTCTTTATCTAAACCGTTATCACAAAGTTCTTGCAATGTAGATTCCACAATACGCTGCAAGTCAGCTTGTTTATCGAGATTAGAACCAGTTGCTTGCACGGTCCACAAAGGTTGACGGATACTATCAAGATAATAACCACTCACATCAGAACCGATACCGGCTTTCACCAAAGCCTGTTTAAGAGGCGCCGCAGGAGATGTCAACAATACATGTGTTAATACCTCAAAAGCTAAGCTATGCTCAGGTGTTACATCAGGTAACACATAGGCAAAGGAATGTAAAGTTCGGTTGTCTGTTGGCTCTTCAGAACCTACGCTATATGGATAACTTACCACTTTACCTTCCGCAAATGGCGTTTGTATACCAACCTCTGTATTAACCTCAATAGCATCAAAATGACTTAAGTACTCATCATTCAAGAATGCCAATTGCTCTTCAATATTCATATCACCATAAAGGAAGATATAACTATTGGATGGATGATAATGAACTCGATAGAACTCTTGGAACTCTTCATAAGTTAAGTCCGTAATATGATCAGGGTCTCCACCAGAATCAACACCATAAGTGGTATCTGGGAAAAGTTCACGCATCATTTGGCGTTCTAGAACGGAATCCGGAGAGGAATAAACCCCCTTCATCTCATTAAATACAACACCTTTATAGGTAAGTTCATCGTCCGCACTATCTAATTCATAATGCCAACCTTCTTGCATTACGATTTCCGCATCTTCACGAACGCGTGGATACAATACAGCATCAAGATATACGTCCATCAAGTTGTGGAAATCTTTATCATTCTTGCTGGCTACAGGATACATTGTTTTATCAGGGTAAGTCATAGCGTTTAAGAACGTGTTCAAAGATCCCTTAACAAGCTCAACAAATGGCTCTTTTAAAGGAAACTTACGAGAACCACATAAAACGGAATGTTCCATAATATGTGCAACACCAGTACTATTATGTGGTGTTGTTCTAAAAGCGATATTGAATACTTTATTAGAATCTGGTGAATCAATATAAATTAAACGAGCACCAGACTTTTCATGTTTCATTTCATAAGCGGTACCATTGATCTCATCAATGCGCTCAATGCGGTCAAGGCGAAAGCCAGAATAAACCTTATTTATTTCCATGCTGTCCCTTCTTTCTATACTAATATAATGATTTCTCTCTGAATAATTTATTATATCATATCGATGACTCTATATATAGATGTTAAGAATAATTATCGAATTATAAAACCCCATAGGCAAGTATTCCCATGGGGTTCATATTATTTATTATGTTGCATCTGCCACTTTTGATTGCGACGCAAGGTTAATAAGCCTTCTAACACGGCTTCGAATTGTATAAAACTCAATGTATATGGTTGATACATATCTGGTACAACCTTGTAAGTAATAGTAACCTCAGACTTATCATAATCATAGAAGATACCATGTAAATTACTCATTGTTGTGTAACCAGTTTGAGCTTGTTCCAATGTTGGAATAGGCTGATTTTTTAGATTTCCTAGTAGATCGCTAATGAAACCTTCCTTACGACCTTGGTCATTGAGCATTTCATCCATAAAACTACGTAGACTATCCATGCAATGATTAACCTCGTTGATCTAACAATAAGCCATTATGAATTACACGAACAGCATCTTTTACGCGATCTTCAGCAACAAGACAAGAAATACTAATTTCAGAAGTAGAAATGATTTCAATATTGATACCTTCTTGGCTCAAAATATCAAACATTTGCGCAGCTACACCAGGCTGTCCTAACATACCTGCACCAATAATGGAAACTTTAGCCATTTTTTCATCAATATTAACGGCTTCAATATCTACTGCTTTTTGTAATTCTTCTAATACTTCTCGAGCTAATACCACATCATCCATAGCTACTGTAAAGATAAGATCAGTTTTTGGTTCTCCCACGGAACGGATAGATTGAACAATCATATCTACGTCAACGTTTCTAGCAGCTAACGCTTTGAATACAGTCGCTGCAACGCCTGGTTTATTTTCAACGCCTACAAGGGCTACTTTTGCTGTATTTGTATCATCAGCTACGCCAGTAATTACGTGTTTATTTGCTTCCACAGTATAATCCTCCCGAATAATAGTACCTGGTTTATCACTAAATGTAGAACGTACATGAATAGGTACACCATAACGGAAACCCATTTCTACGGCACGCGGTTGCATTACACCTGCACCAAGGCGTGCCATTTCAAGCATTTCGCCATACGTTACTTCTTCTAATTTAAAAGCTTCCTTCGCCACGCGAGGATCTGTAGAATATACGCCGTCTACATCCGTAAAAATCTCACATACATCCGCTTTCATAGCACCTGCCAATGCAACAGCTGTTGTATCAGAGCCACCACGGCCTAATGTCACCATATCACCATATTCAGTTATACCTTGGAAACCAGCAACTACTACAATTTTACCTTCATCCAAAGCTTCAAACACACGATTAGGATCAACTCCCAAAATGCGACCTTTATTAAATGTATCACTACTTGTAATACCCGCTTGATCACCTGTTAAGGATATAGATTCCTGACCACGTTCGTTAAAAGCCATTGCCATCAATGCAATTGTTACTTGTTCACCGGTAGATAACAAGCGATCCATTTCACGACCATACGGCTTGGATGTAACTTGTTTAGCTAAGGCCACCAAGTCATCAGTTGTATCACCCATAGCGGATACAACAAGAACGATTTTATCGTCAGCTTGCTTCTCACGAAGAACGCGATCAACAATATTAAATATTTTTTCTGGTGTAGCTACGGAACTGCCACCAAATTTTTTAACGATTAAGGCCACAATAATCCCTCATTTAACTATGTTTACTAAATATCAATATGCATATACTTTACCACAAACAAATAGCACTGTAAAGGGATGTACAGCATTTAATCCACTGGAGTGATACAAAACTCCTTTTTATATGGACATTAAAAATCAAATAATATGTCTATAATATTATGAATATGAATTAAATATTCCTAACATGTATTAGCCATAATGCCATTAAATATCTACTATTGAAAGTTTAACTTTACCTCATTATTAAGCTATGTAAACACATAGATATACAAAAAGACCAGCCCTAGGACTGGTCTTTATTAGTTGTAATAGTTAATTAAGCAACTACGATATCTTTTTCAGATTCCCACAAACCGTGGATATTGCAGTAGGATACAGCAATCAATTTACCAGATTTGTTCAAGGAAACTGCCAATGTACCTTCAGAAATTGCATGTACAGGGCCTTCGTTTGCAGTTGCACCATCACCATGTACGTTGAAGGAAATTTCACCAACTTCAAATGGCAATTGAGTACCTTCAGCCACAAAGTATAATTTAATCCATTCAATGTGATGTTCTACAGTGTTTGGATGTGCAATATCTTTACCTACGGATAAAGTAACGTGGAATGTTTCACCTGCTTTTACAGTGTCAACTGTTTCGATAACAGGAACGTGTTTTTCAGTAGCGAAATCACCAGATTTAATGTAATCATGTACAGCCATAGTTAACCTCCTGGTTAGTCTTATATACATACTTAATGTCAAGAATATTGAGCACCTCTGTGCTTATGACTATATTATACATTTTCGATATAGTTTTAGCAAGTTCTTTTTCGATTTTTTTCGATTTTTTTGAATTAAATCAAAATTCTATTCCTTTAGCAGCTTTTATGCCCTTTTCATAAGCATGCTTTACTACCTTCATTTCTGTGACAGTATCCGCCATATCAATGATTTCAGGTTTAGCATAACGCCCCGTCAAAACAACATGAAGTCTTTTAGGCTTATTTTTTAGCATTTCCACTACAGAATTCACATCAATAAGCTCATAATTAATAGCATTATTTATTTCATCCATAACAATTAAATCCCATTTGTCGGAGTTTACTTCCTCTACCAATGTACGCCAAGCGGCTTGTGCTGCTTCTTTGTGGCGAGCAAGCTCAGCTTCCCCTACTTCATTACGGTTATAGTAAATAAAGCCTTTTCCCATGGAACGAATTTCAACTTGATCACCTAGTTTGGCAAGACCTGCCAATTCACCATAGCCATTACCACTCTTAATAAATTGTAATATAAGAACTTTAAAACCTTGTCCAACAGCACGTAAAACAACACCCAATGCCGCTGTTGTTTTACCTTTACCATTGCCTGTATTAACTAGAATTAATCCACGTTCTTCCATAATAGCTCCTTTAATACGAACTAATACATCTACACATCTATAACTTTTGGGCTTTATAAGCAGCACATGTATCAACAAAGTGTTGTGCCCCTTCATCAGAGCCAGCAAAGTTCAAATGTAAGTAAGAAGCTAATACATTTTTTGTTGCATAGCCGCCGTCATACGATTGAGGTTTACGGCCCCCTTCTAAATGAAAAGCCCATGGGAAGTCATCTATAGTTGGCTCCATTGTAGAGAAATGGAACTCATGACCACGAATGGCTGTATTCATAGCGCCTAGCAAAGTATCTCTCTTTGCAGTTGCTGTAACATAGCCCACCTTTTGAAGCTTTTGTTGCATCACACAATTGGCAGGTACAATACCTACAGTTTTATATATAGAACCTTCGAAGTCATGAATACTTTCACAAAGATACATGAGGCCACCACACTCGGCATATATAGGCATACCTTTTTCATTAGCTTGGCGGATAGATTCCATCATAGACTCATTACTAGATAACTGGAATAAAAACATTTCTGGGAAGCCACCACCGAATACAAGTCCGTCTACATCAGGAATTACAGAGTCATTAAGGGGACTAAAGTAAACAAGCTCAGCCCCTTTTTCCTCTAACGCAACAAGACTAGCTGGATAGTAGAAAGAGAACGCCTCATCATAAGCTACACCAATTTTCACACGTTTTTCAATGGATTTAACATCTATAGCATCTGGTAGTTCAATAGTTGGTGCACTAGAAGCAATATTCAACAATTGATTGAGATTTACCATCTTCTCAACAGCTTCTCGAATCGTATTAATCGCCTCTGTTGGATCGATTTCAGTAACCGGTGTAAGTCCTAAATGACGTTCTGGAGATTGCATACGGTCATCGCGATAAATGGCACCGATAACAGGTACGCCGATTTTATCCATCCCTTCACGAACCATACGCTCATGATTGGCTGATCCTAAGCGGTTCAAAATAACACCACCAAAGTTCACCTCTGGGTCATAGTCACGGAAACCTTTAGCAATGGCTGCCGCACTTTCACCCATAGCCTTACAATCAATAACAAGCACCACCGGTGCATTTAACTGTTTAGCAATTTCAGCCGTAGAACTAACTCCTTCTCGACCACCATCGTAAAGGCCCATAACACCTTCAATGATAGCAAGGTCCACATCATGTGCCATTGTAGCAAAGAAAGGAGTCAATTTATGAGGTGGCACGAGCCATGTATCTAAATTATAGCTGTCACGGCCGGATGCAATTTTATGAAAGCCCGGATCAATATAATCCGGGCCCACTTTAAAAGATTGCACCGTACGTCCACCATTTGCATAAGCGGCCAATAAGCCAGCTACGATAGTTGTTTTACCAACACCAGAATTAGTGCCAGCAATGACAACACGTGGAATCTGTACTGTGTTCATAGATATTACCTCGTAATACGATGTGTTTGTTAACGATCCTTGCGTTTTGCAAGAATTGTAGATAAGTAGTTGAGTTTAGTATCTTTTGGCATATTATCTAAACCTATAAATACTTGCTCATCAGGCAAGCCTACACGGCTAATCATAACCGCATCATCTGCCATATTATGTTTAATCAAGGTTTCTTGTACTTCATCAAAGTTTTTATATACCTTCATGATAACTGCATCATCTGCAACAGCTAATACAGCATCGATTTTTTCTTTAGGCGCTGTAGCTGGAACGATGGCCAATACCTCTTCCTTCTCTACAATTGGATAGCCAAGGTGAGATCCGATAGCACAGAATGCAGTCACACCAGGAATTGTTTCAATTTCATGACCTGTATTTTCAATCAAACGATATACATACATATATGTACTATAGAACATCGGGTCACCCAATGTTAAGAATACAACACTTTTACCTTCATCTAAGTAAGACAAGATAATGCGTTTAGCCTCTTGCCAACCTTCCTCCTGTGTAGAATCATCCAATACCATTGGGAATACTACGGGAACGATTTCTGTATGTTCTTGAATATATGGGGATGCAATATCAAGGGCTACGGAACCATCTTTTTTTTCTGTTTTAGGTGTGATGATAATATCTGCTTCACCTACGATGCGAGCAGCTTTCACAGTCATTAATTCAGAATCGCCAGGGCCTACGCCAATACCATATAATTTACCTTTCATGGGTATCTCCTATTCTTATAGTCACACTCTATTTATAATTGCAATATCTTTTATTATAACCAATTTATACAATATATACAAAGATACTATTTAATATTTGGAATTGCAGGACGATGTGGGCTACGTTTGCCATACAAATCATCGATACAATCTTGCACATGTTGACGGAAAATATCATGAATCGCTTCATATTCACCTAGAGCACTATGAATTGGTTTAACCGCATATCCTGCTCCAGAAAGTTCATTAACAACACTATCCTCTTCCTCACCAAATAAATCATTTTGTGCATGATCCCCGAGTACCAATAATAAAGGATGTACATAAATTGTTTTTGGACGTTTACCATCAAGCCATTCCCAAGGCATTGCTACATCTGACACATATGGTGCGTTTTCAAGTACAGCAATACGCACATTCGTAAGTCCATTACGGATTAGCTTAAACTGTAAATTACCATATGAAGAATTGCCAGAACCAAGACCTCCATGACCGACCAATAACAAACCATCATCTTTGGAAATATTAAGAGATTTAATGAAATGGTCAATCAAGATTTGGTAATCATCTGGGTGCTCTTCTTGTCCCATATAGTATACGAGAGGTCTACCTACACGTAATACTTCGAGTTGTCCTTCCCCTTCATGAGCAAGGATATTATTTTTCAATTTATCGAACTCTTCACCACCGGTGAAATGAAGTGGCTGCACATATACATGTGTATAACCTTCTCGAATTAGTTTTTCTAACGCCCCTTGTTCAGTAGGAATCTCAATACCACGCTCACGTAAGCGCTTAACGATGATACGAGAGGAAAAAGCTAATTCTACAGTATAATCCGGATACGATTTACGAATATGTTCTACTACGGAATCGATATTATGTTCACGAGCACTGTCCACAGTGGATCCAAAGGCAACAACTAAAATAGCTTGTTTCATGAATGTCTCCTTATATTAACTAATAATGTATCTTAATCATACCATAGACCATTCTATAGGGGCATACCGTGGTACGTATAAAATAGAAATTATTCTTATCTTTCATGGTAAAAGTAAAAATCCTCCTCATTGGATGTCCAACAAGGAGGATTTTTATTAATGTGAAAGAGTGGAGTGTTGTATGTCTAATTATGTAATAGCAAAAATCAAGAAATCAAACCTTGCGCTTCTAAGCGAGAATTTGTCATGACAGGTTTTACGGATTCTCTAGGCATGGGCCGTTTCCGATCAGACATGCGGATAGCTTGACCTAAATGTTTCAAAAATAAATCTTGTACATGTGGGTTTTCCCCAAGCCCTTCATTCCAGATGTCAACATTGTAGCCTTCCTCAGCGAGTAAAGCATAAATGGAATCGGAGCGTTCACCGCCAAGATAATCCATTAAATGTGTAGAACCTATGAGAGCCAATGGTACAACTAATAAATCTTTATGCCCCATACGATCCAAGAAAGTAAGAGCTTGTTTAAAAGTAGGGAAACCATTTGTAGTAAATACTACTACATTTGGTGCTGCACCATACATCGCCTTTAATTGCAATGTACTGAACTCTAATTGATTTTGACCATTCGCCATGAGCACAACAGATTTATTAAGTGCTTTTGTATTAACGTGACGAACAATGCTTTCTAATGTTGCTTCATAATCATCGGCATAATTTTTTACACCTAAAGAGGTAAGCAATGGTTTACCAATATTTACCTGGCTAAAACCATATTCATTGCTATGTAAAAATTTTAATGCTTGTTTGCGCATTTGTTGGTAACACTGATCTGCCACCAATGTAATAGGTTGAATGTACACCTCATCGATACCCATACGAGCGAAATCTTGCATAGCCTCTGTGAAAGAAGAAATCTTATCTTCGTATTTCTCATTCCACTTCTCTACTAATGCATCAGATAAGAATACGCGGCGTACCTCCATATCACTATACATGGAACGTACTTTTTTCTCTATACTGCCAATGGATTTCTCCACAGCATCTTGGTAAATTGATCCAAAGGATGCAATAATTATGCCTTTCATATGTGACCTCCATATTACTCATACATGAAACAACTTTCACAATTGAAAATTGTTATCAACTACTATGTAATAATAGTACAAGATTAATCTATAGAAGTCAATGAGAAAAAATATCAAAATCAACCAAAATAATGTATAACCGATGCAACACCACATAAAACAAGTAAAAACATAACAATGAACTTAATTCGACCTATAAAGGTATCATACATTCTCTTGTCGTCAGCTGTGATTTTGCCTGAGCGATTATGACGCCATAGATCAAAGACACAAGCAATACAAAGAATAATAATCAAAATATACTTCAAATATGACGAGATAATTCACCATTAATAAGCCAAAGAGACCAATTACAATATTCTCAAACATACCAACCTATCAATTTTCTCTAAAAATAAATAAAAAATCAATTTCAGCATTTGATTGTCTCATCATTATAGGTTGGCTTAAAAAATAGCATATATAAAACATATACGTTTACAATAGGAACTACAATAAAGAAAAGCCAAAGACCACTATTTCCACTATCATGAAGACGACGAACAAGTAAACTTATATAAGGTACTAATATAATAATAGCGACTAAGACGTCAATTATAAAAATATTAACAACATAACTATTCAATATATCAGATATATTTATATAACTTAATAACATTGATAGCACAGAAAATAGCATAGTAAATATCATCAGTTCATCTCTAGAAGATCGGCCCTCAAAATTAAAAATATCTTTAATGAGAATTTTTTGGAGAACTTCCATAAACTCAAACTTTTGCTCTTTTATAGCATTACCAGACCTTAATGTATCATCATAGTCCTTTTTACCAATTAAATTATTCCATAATTTTCTAATCTTACTCTTTACAATTTTAATATTTAAAGGATCCATTACTAAATAAGAGCCATCCCAAAATCCGGATGCAGGTCTATCACCATACGAATTCTTTTGGCTTCCAGGAATTAAAAGTAATAAAAAAATCATTCTATTCATTACCATGAAAAAAAAGGGTTTATTAAGAGAAATAGTTGTATCCGATACCGCTAAAATATAATTACTAGGACTTACAAAAAAATCACCACCACAATATAAGGTAATAAGGGAACTAATTACAACAACACATAAAATACCTATATATCTATGAATCCCATAATCTTGACATCGATATCCCAATACAACTAAAAACAATATATTAGTTATCATATCAATCCCATAAAAAAAGGCGCTATATAATCTAGGGTTAACATAAAAACCTAAAGCCATTGTCATTAAGAATATAAATACTATCGCAGCATAATATGTTATTGCTGTTATAATATTTAAACGTCTATTTCTAAAAATATTAGAATCTCCTAATGCTCGTATATTAGCTTTGAATAAATTACAGTCATTAGGGATATTTATTTTAAGATGCATAATCTACCCTTTATATTTAGTAAAATTATTTTGAAAATCTGATTTACTCAATGGTATCCATCCTCCATTTACAATATTCTCAAACATATCTACCAATGGTGTTAAACTCAAAGGAGTCCAACACCATGTTTTAATTAAGAATCATATTAAAATCTAAAAGAATACTATCCAAACTATCACTAATCCATATAAAAATATGATTGCATGAATTGTTAGAATTGAATTAATTATATTTTTCTTTTTTCTCTCGTCGTCAGTATTTATATATTTATAACTATGTAACCATAATATACAACAATATATAATAACCGCTAATACCATACCTAAATAAAAATATATATCTGATACAAAATAGTTAGTTTCATACAGTTTATTTATTAAGTATCCAGCAATTAATACAGCAAGCAATATAAACTCTATTAGGACTTGTGATTTATTCTTTGCTTTATACATAAGAAAAATATCATATAATAACCATATACTAATGCCTAAAATTAATAAATCATATATTATAATCTATTTCCTATTTCATAGAATATAAACCTAGAGGTCTTTTACAAATTGCCAAGATCCCTTACCAAACAATAAGTAAAAAAGCTTTTCTACCTATCCTAGTATTATGTAGTAGATCGTATACATTCTGTTTTAAAAGAATTTGTTCTCTCTCAAAAAAACAAACATAGTCCTTCTCTCTTTTATATGATAATTTTATTTTACTAAAATTTTATATTTATATTTATTATATATCATATTTTGATGGGACGCCTACATAACTACAGTAATAAAAATGATGCCCTGTACTTGTGTAGCGACATCAGGAACGAGGAGCAAACAAGTATAGGGCATCATTTTTAATATATTTGTAGTAATGTTATGGGGCCCCATCAAAATATGCCTAAATAAAGATCAAATAAAATCACTTATATATTCACATATTCATATCCTTATAACCAATAAGAATATAATTATAAAATGTACTATCATACTTTATTCATCACATTAATTTATTAAAAACTTTTTAATTTCTCTATACTTCTAGGGGTATAGGGTTTATTGACACCTGTTTTCCGCTTTGTTACGATTGAAATAAGGTTATATATATGCAATGAATCCATAGTTTTCATATAATAGAACTATGTAAATGATTGCATATTAGTGTAGTTATAGTTATAGATAGGAGTATAGAAATGAAAAAACAATTAGCTTTAGCATCCGCTATTCTAGGTCTTGCAGTATCCTTTGGTGCACCAGTTGTATCTAATGCTGCATATCAATTAAATGAGGAAGTAAAAGATCCTACACCAGCATTGAAAGAAGCCGCTGCAATTGGTGTTCGTACACATAATACAGAAGCTTTACAAAACTTGCCAAACAAAGATGCTATGGTTGTTATGAGCTTTGGTACAACTTATAAAGATACTCGTGTGAAAACAATCGATGCTACTGTAGATGCTATTAAGGCAGCTCACCCAAATACTAAAGTGATAACTGCTTTCACAAGCCATATTATTCGTGATCGTATCCAACAAAAAGAAGGTATAACATACCCTACGCCTGAAGAAGCTTTAGCTGAACTTAAAAAAGATGGTTACACTCGCGTTGCATTGGCATCTCTAGATGTAATTCCTGGTATGGAATATAACTACGATGCAGCAGTATATAATTTATACAAAAATGATTTCAAAAAAATGACACTCGGTACTTCTCTTATGTACTGGATGGGTCAAGAAAACCAAACTGACCAAGTTATTGAAACATTAAAAGCTGTTCAATCCCAATTCCCTAAATTAGGTAAAGAAGATGGTCTTCTTATCATGGCTCATGGTACTCCAGATCCTTCCAATGCATACTATTCTGTAATTCAAGACCGTATCCATACTCTTGGCATGAAAAATGTATTCATCTACACAGTAGAAGGTACACCAAATCTTGAACAAGTTATCCCTCAATTGAAATTACATGGTATTAAACATGTTACATTGATGCCTTTCATGATGGTTGCTGGTGACCATGCAAACAACGACATGGCTGGTAACGAACCAGATTCCCACAAATCCATTCTTGAAAAAGAAGGCTTCAAAGTTGACACTTACATCCATGGTTTAGGTGAAAACCAAAACATCCGTAACTTATTCGTTGAACGTGCTAACGAAGCTTGGGATGCATTAGAAAAATAATCAATATAACTAAGATCGTTATTGCATATATAACATTCATAGGAGTACATCATGAAAAAACTACTACTCGGTAGTATCGCTTTGGTTATGATTGTACTAGCACTAGCTGGGTGTGGTAAAACCACATCCAGCTCTTCTGCTACTACGAAGGAGTTGACCTTTAATGGTCAAACCTATACTGTACCAAAGGATCCACAAAAAATTGCTGTATTATCTAATTCTGTTTTATCTATGCTTTATGCTGTCGATGGTAAAGCCATTAGCCGTGCCAATACAACGGATAAATTAGCCCCAGAATTAGAAGCTCTACCCGCTCTTGGTCAAACTGCAAATATCAACATGGAACAACTATTAGGCTTGAAGCCAGATGTAGTATTGGGTTTAGTAAATCAACATAAAAAATATGAATCCCAATTACAAGCTAATAATATTCCAACCGTACTTTTTGATTACGATGGTATTAAAGATAATGTACCAATGTTAACATTCCTTGGCGAGTTAACCAACCATCAAGATAAGGCTAAATCTGTTATTAATACCTATGAAAGCAATATTACCAAGGTAAAAGATGCTGTTAAGAATCAACAGCCTGCACGTGTTGCCGTATTACGTGCCACAGGAAAAGGTGTAACTGCCGAAACTGATGAAGCAGTTACTGCATCTATGGTAAAAGAACTAGGCATGACAAACGTTGTTGCCTCCCACTTAGAAGGCACAACTAAGGATAAAACTGTCCCTTACTCTCTTGAAACATTGACTGCAGATAACCCTGATATTATCTTTGTTGTTACAATGGGTAAAGAAGAAGAAATTACAAAAGCTATGAAACAAGCTATGACAGATAATCCTGCATGGGCTAATTTAAAAGCCGTACAAAATAACCGCGTAATATACTTACCATCTAAACTATTCCTATTAAACCCAGGACTACAAACACCTGAAGCTATGGCACGTTTAGTTAAAGAAGCATACGGTATTAATGTTACATTCTAACATATTGTATCATGCGAAAGAGGGCATCCCCCAAATAGGGAATGCCCTCTTTTTCTATTAGTATCAAGCTACTCAACTAATCCTTTTACGCGCACATATTTTTTATTATCAAATGTATCAAGTTGTACATCTACAGAGAATACATCTCTAAACAACTCATCCGATATAATTTTACTTGTCTCTCCTGATACTACTAAATGGCCTTCTTTTATAACAGCCATATAATGTGAATATTGAACCGCCTGTGTTAGTTCGTGAAGTACCATGAGAACGGTTAAATCTTGTTCCTTATTTAATCGTTTCAATAACTCCATAATTTCTAATTGGTGATTAATATCTAAATATGTTGTTGGTTCGTCTAAGACTAATAATTTTGGTTGCTGTGCTAGCGCCATAGCAATCCAAACGCGTTGCCGTTCACCACCAGATAGGAATGGGATTAATTGTTCTCGCAAATGATTCGTTTTCGTGATATGTAACGCATAGTCAACAATCTCACGATCTTCTTTAGCCGTGTTTTTCCACCACGTTTGGTATGGATACCGTCCACAATATACCAATTCTTCTACAGTCATATCCTTTGGCATATTCGGTACTTGTGGCAAAAATGCCATTTGCCTTGCCAGATTGTTTTGAGAATATGATTGTAACGGTTTATCAAATATGGTAATACATTCATGAGGACTATGAATATATCCGATCATAGATCGTAAAAGCGTACTTTTACCACAACCATTAGGCCCAATTAATGTCGTAATTTTACCGATAGGAACCGATACATTAATGTCATGTAGAATATGACGATTACCAAGAGTTACGGATAACTGTTTTACATCAATAGCGGTATTCATTAGTTATCCCTCCTCAACAGATACAAGAAGAACGGCGCTCCAAAAAATGCCATAATAATGCCCACTGGTACCTCTATAGGGCTCCACATAACACGTCCTATTGTATCACTGACAACAAGAACTAGTGCGCCTAATAATGCGGATCCAGGCAGTAAATATGCATAGTCGTTACCGATTATAAGACGTAACATATGGGGAATAACCAAACCTACAAATCCGATAAGCCCAGCTATACTTACAGCACCAGCCGCTAAAAGAGCAGCCACTGCAGTCATAATAAACCGTGTTTGTTCTACCTTAAGGCCTAATCCCTTTGCAGTTTCATCACCTAAACTTAAAATGGTAAGTCGTTTAGCTCCTAAACAGGCAAAAATAAGACCAATTATAGCATATGGAAACAGCACTTCTACCTGAGGCCAACTGCGTGCAGCGAGTCCCCCTACCATCCAAAGCAATGCCCCTTGTACACGATCACCGAAGAATACAAGTAGTGCTGAAATACCTGAGCCTAAAAAGGCTGCGACCGCAACACCAGCTAAGATAATACGACTAGGTCGCACTCCATTTTTCCATGCTAATGCATACACCATGAGCGCTGCAGCCATAGCACCTAAAAAGGCCACTAAAGGAACTATATGATCATACCCAGGAAATAAAATAAATATGATAACACCAGCTAGTCCTGCACCAGAGGATACTCCTACAATCTGTGGATCCGCTAGGGGATTTTTCATAACTGCTTGCAAAATTGCACCAGATACAGCTAGACAAGCCCCCACTAACGCAGCTACAATATTGCGAGGCAATCGAATATTCCAAATAATTTGTGAAGATGTATCAGTTAGCTCACTAGACCATAATGTATGCCAAATCTCAGCTAATGATACGGGTGTTGATCCCCAAATAAGAGATATAATCATGCTCGTAATAACGGCGATGATTAAGATACAAATCACTGATACGCGAAATAATTTTCGTTCATTACTTGATGCCATATGAATCCCCTCTCAATAATATATACAGTAAAACCCGAATCGCAAAACTACATATACGATTCGGGTTTTGTATTATTTAGATTCTTTGCCTTCTACGAAGAGCATGTCATTGCGTTTTACGTCTGTATAAAGCAATGCATTACATACGGAGGCAGCGATTGGGCTACCACCTTTGTTGCCTTTTACAGTGATGTAAGGAACCGGAGATACTTCCATCAGATAGTCTTTGGATTCTGCTGCACCTACGAAGCCTACAGGAATACCAATGATAAGAGCTGGTTTAATGCCTTCTTCTAAAGCAAGGCGCAATACTTCATACAATGCAGTTGGTGCATTACCGATAGCAACGATTTGTCCTTCTAATTGTTTGCCAAAGGTACGCATAGCTGCGATGGAGCGAGTTACACCTAATTCTTTAGCCATTTTAGCTACATTTTCATCTTTAATTAAGCAGTGCACTTCATTACCGCGAATTTTAAGAGCTGGCTTAGAAATACCTGTGCGAACCATTTCTACATCTGTATAAATATCTGCACCATTATCCAATGCTTCAATACCTTTTTGAACAGCATCAGGGCTCATTTTTACAAGTTGAGCATATTCAACATCGCCAGACGCATGTACTGTACGAGATACAACGCGCACTTCATCATCTGTTAAGCCTAAATCCTTTACATAATCGTAAATGATTTCCATGCTTTTATCTTCAATAGCTTTAGGATTTTTAACGTAATCCATTAGTGTCCTCCCATAATTTAAAGAATTCATCATTTGATGATACCACGTGACTTTCAAGTTTAACACGCGGACGATCGATAACAATAACATGGATACCAAGATCCATAGCTGCTTGTAATTTTGTATCAGCACCACCTACAAGGCCAGAGTTTTTCATAACTACAACGCTTGCCTGTGTATCGTGGAACATGATGCGGTTCATATCATAAGAAAATGGACCTTGGACAGCAACAATGCGCTTAGGACTCACGTTGAGGTCTTCCATCATTTGTAACACCTCGGCGGTCGGCAAAATACGTGTCCATACTTCACAATCTTGTAAAGCCTCAGATTTAGCAAAGATGTGCATTGTCTTACTACCTGTGGTCAAATACACATGTTTATTGTTTTCCTTTGCCAATTTGCCAGCTAAATTAGCGGCTTCTACCTCATCCACTACGATATGCAATTTATCATAGTCTGGCAATGGCACCTCTTTACGTTCAAAGCGAACAAAAGGAATACCTTCAGCTTTTGCTGCATCTTGGGCCGTAGCTGTAACAATAGCCGCATACGGATGGCTTGCATCGATTAATAAACGTACGTTGTGTTTCTTAATCAAATTTTGCATAGCCTCTTGATCAAGACGGCCCGTATGAACAGTAATGCCTTTATGGGCAGCAAGCTCTGCCCCATATTGACTCACAACAGTAACGAGAACCTCTTCACCTGTCCGTTCTTGGATGTCTACCGCTAAGGTACGACCATCCAAGGTACCAGCGATGACCCAAATCATAATTTGTAGCCTCGAGGTGTAATCATGCGACCATTTTCAACATAGGTTTGACTATTGCCGATAATAACAAGTGTTTGCATATCCACTTCTTCGTTTGTAAAATTCTCAAGGTCAGAAATTACCATGTGTTGCCCTGGACGACCTGCTTTTTGCACGATACCAACAGGTGTTTTAGGATCGCGGTATTTAAGAACGATTTCACGAACTTCATCTAAATGAGTAACGCGTTTTTTACTGCGCGGGTTGTACAAGGAGATAACCATGTCACCTTGTGCACAAAGGTCAGCACGTTTTTTAATTAAATCCCATGGAGTCATCAAGTCACTAAGAGAAATAACTGCAAAGTCATGCATCAACGGAGCGCCTAAAACAGAAGCCGCTACGTTTACAGCACTAAGGCCAGGTACGATATCTACGGAAGGACGTTTTTCTGCTGGTATTTTATTAGCAAGTTCCAACACAAGACCTGCCATGCCGTATACGCCAGAGTCACCAGATGATACAACTACGACTTGATGACCTTCTACTGCTAAATCAACTGCTTGTTGGCAACGATCTACCTCTTGCATCATGGCAGTGCCTACAGTCTCTTTACCTTCAATTAGGTCTTTAATCAAGTCAAGATAAGTCAAATAACCTACAACACGGTCAGCCGCTAAGATAGCTTCACGTGCTTGAGGTGTCATGAACTCTTCATCGCCAGGGCCGATGCCGATTACTTTGATGTTACCTGAGCAATGGCTACCGTTGTTTTGGGATAAATTGTTTTGTGCTGTATTAGTGTTCGGCTCTTGGCCGCTAGTAATGCCGTTGTCTCGCATACGTTTCCTACTCCTATAGTTCCTTTTACAAAATTAGATTCTTTTAATTCTTCTTGTTCAATGAGTGGTGCCATCTCGTCTTGTGTATAGAACACGATAGGCCACCCCATAATTTGCATAGCCTCTAAGAGGCCTACTTCATCTTGTTTAACTATGACCGATGCAGCCGTTACAAGGCTCTTTGGTGAAAGCTTATGTGCTGCTAGCGACTGTTGAATAGCATCAAGAATCAATTCCTTCGGCGTATCTCGACGACAGCCAATGCCCATCGTATACGTACGAGGGCGCAAAATCAATTGATGACCATACTCGGTCATTACTTTATCAGTAATTACAACTCGAGATGAGCCCTCTCCAGCGCTCTCATTTTTACAGGGAATAGACTCAAGTTGATCCAAAGAAACAATATGAACCATACCATGTTTACCAATATGAGCTTTCGCAGCTTGTTCTAAATGCTCTGCATTCGGTAAGCTTGCATCGATATAATAATCAACACGCTCTCCTCCAACGATGGCAGAGTTCACATTGATTAAGGTTTGAAAATCATCTACCAATAGATGCTCGTGGCGCGCCAACACGTCAGGCGCTGGCAATCCGTTTACATCCGTAGCCGTCGTAATAACAGGGTCCGCACCGATGGCCAGCGAAATGGACTGCGTCCATTCGTTGGCGCCCCCAAGGTGACCAGATAATAAACTGATTACATGGTGCCCTACTTCGTCCATTACAACTACAGCAGGGTCCTTGGATTTGTGCTCAATATACGGTGCAATCATGCGAACTACAATGCCGAGTGCCATAATACATAATACTTGGTCGTAATCCTTGAAAATCTGTCCTATGTGATTTTTGAGGGAATCAAAATAAATAGCCTCTCCACCAGAGGGACGGTTTTTCTTTTCAAAGCAATCCGCATGAGGTACCACCAAAGACTTGATACGTTGACCTAGCTTTGCACCTCGTTCAGAAACAGAAAGAATAGCCGTTCTATTCTTCTTAGCTTCCGTCATAGGCGCACCAATTTCTAGTTCTTTCATCATACTAGTCCTTAGCACTGCGGTACATGTGAGCAAAGCCTTTGTCATAGAGTTTAGACAATTCGTATTCACTATCTAATACATGGCTTACTACAATCATAGCTTGGCGCAATACGCCTTCTTTCGCTACGATGTCCGCAATGGTTTCCAATGTGCCGCGGATAATACGTTGGTCTGGCCAAGAAGCTTTTACCACGATAGCCACTGGAGTCGTTTTGTCATAACCACCCTCGATAAGTTCAGCTACAACCTTATCTAACATTTGAACACTAAGGAAAATACACATTGTCGCTTCATGAGATGCTAACATGCGCAATTTTTCCTTTGGAGGCATCGGCGTACGGCCTTCCATACGCGTAATAATAACTGTTTGAGATACATTTGGTAATGTATACTCTTGTTTCAATGCCGCTGCTGTAGCAAGGAAAGAGCTTACGCCCGGTACGACTTCATAAGAGATACCCATGCCAGCCAATGCATCCATTTGCTCTTGAATAGCACCGTAAATAGCAGGGTCACCTGTGTGAAGGCGAACTACACGTTTACCAGCCTCAACGGCCGCTTTCATAACAGCTAAAACCTCATCAAGGTTCATCGTAGCACTGTTATGAATTTCACAGCCTGGTTTACAAGCCTCTAAAATGGCAGGGTTTACCAAGGAACCCGCATAAATTACAACATCTGCCTCTTGCACTAAACGATACCCTTTGCGAGTAATTAACTCAGGATCCCCAGGGCCTGCACCTACGATATGTACGTCAACCATATTACTCTCCTTCTGCGATACGCGTTGCAGATACGATGAAAATTGGACTCAATGGGTCTAACAAATGATAAGGACCAGCCTTGCGGTAACGACTGATAGACATTTGGTAACCTTCATACGTGAAAGGACGACCTTTCAACTCTTTCAGAATGGTATAGCCAGTCTCCATCGTTACAGCCGTCACTACTAAACGGCCGCCTACTTTTAAAAGACGTTGCGCTTCGTCCATGATGCCTGTCATGCCACCAGCGCTACCACCGATGATAACCGCATCAAGCTCTGGCAATTCTTCCATGCCTTCAGGAGCTTTGGATTTGATTACGGTCATATTATTTACATTGAATTTCTTTATATTCTCATTGATAAGGTCGATGCCTTTATCAAAGCGCTCAATGGCATATACATGCCCTTTAGGAGCTGCCAAGGCTGCTTCAATAGAAATAGAGCCCGTACCAGCACCTACGTCAAGGACGATGCTATCCTCCTCGATGCGTGCCTCGTTCATAACGGCTTTACGAATTTCGCATTTCGTCATCGGCACATCGCCGCGTATAAACTCCTCATCAGGAATTCCGAAAAAATGTCTCATCCTAGTACCACCATTACAGAATGACCAAAGCCTTCGAGCTCAGTTAACACCTCTAGCGTAGAGTCTACGATTTTTTCATCATCATAACTCAAGCGCTCAAGGGCTGCCGCTCTCGTTTCTTTTGGCCAACCTGCATCTATTAAAATACGCGCAATATGCGCTGGATTATATTCTGGGTCAGTTAAGAACCCCATCTTTTTACCTGCTTCATACACGAGTTTCTCTGGTGCCGGTTGGCGCCCATGAAAACTCATCAAGTCCGCATCATGCCACACCTCATTGAGTCGAGCAAAGGCAAAGGTCATAGAACTAATACCTGGTACCACCTCAATAGGATTAGCAGTAAATTTCTTCTTTAAATAGGGCAACAAGCTATAATAGCCTGTATCACCACTAACCATGACCACCACGTCATGGCTCTTGAGCTCATGCTCAATTTGTTCGGCTAGTAAACTAAGTTTACCCGTTACAGGATATGTAATTTGTCCAGGCTCTTGAAAGTCCTCTAAGGACCGTTCACTGCCTACCAGTACTGTAGCATGTTTAATTAAATTAAGACCTCTAGGCACCACATAATCAGGATTACCCGGACCAATGCCTACGATATACAAGGTATGTGCCAATGTTCAAGTTCTCCTATCTCTTTTGCATGTTTATCCATTGCCAAAATCTCGCCTTTTAAGGTCGTAATGATGATACCTACCTCTGCTTCGTTCGCAATATAGCGCTCACTACGTAGAGATGCACGATCTACAACACGTTGGTACACACCAGTAAGACCTTCTCGCGCCAAGATAGGGAAGGTAGACTCAGTAGTTTGGCAATTAAATAACTCTTCACAAACTGCTTGCGATGCCCCTTCTAAGGCAGCATAGGCCACGATACTTTCCATGCGGCCATCACTCATGCGATTATGAGTATGGAAGCTGCCACTAGCTAGTTTGATTAACTTACCGATATGCCCAATGATTAAGATTCGCTTGAATCCAATCTGTACAGCCTTTTCAAGCATAAAGCCAATAAAGTTACTCGTTTCTGCCATTTGGTTCTTATGAATACCTAATACTTGCTCTGCAAGATCTTGACCGATACGCCCCGGTACGAGAACAGCTGTTTCACATCCGTTAGCCTTCATAACTTTCAACTGTGGCACTAACGAGTTCTTAAACCCTTCTTCACTCATAGGCTTAACAATACCGGTAGTACCAATAATGGAAATGCCACCTTCGATACCAAGTGTATGATTCAAGGTTTTCTTCGCTAATACCTTACCATTAGGAACACTAACGGTTACCGTTACACCTTGACCATGGACACAAAGCTCTTCAAAGACGATGTTCATCATCGTCCGAGGTCCTGGATTGATAGCCGGTTCACCTGGCGGCATAGCAAGACCTGGTTTCGTTACTGTACCTACACCAAAGCCTGCTCGGAATCGCAGCTCACCAGTATTATCAAGGGTCACTGTCGTTTCCACATCATTGCCATGAGTTACATCAGGATCATCGCCCCCGTCTTTCATGACGGTCACCTTCGCCTCTGTATCGGATATAATCTCTACCGCTTTAATAGGAACCTCAATGTACTGCCCTTGAGGGTTCTCAATGACCACTTGGTCCACAATATTCTTATCTAAGAGGGCCAATAAACCAGCTTTCATACCTGCCGTAGCACATGAACCTGTGGTATATCCACCCTTCATGTCCTCCACTTTCATAAGGCCTCCTACACTGATAGTATTAGAGACTCAAACGAGTCTAACTAACCTATCCTATGGACATATAGTATTAAGAACGGAAGTTAACGAATTGCAATTCTACAGGGATATCCAATTGTTTTAGCATTTGGATTACTGCTTGCAAATCATCTTTATCCTTACCAGATACGCGCACTTGATCCTCTTGGATAGATGCTTGTACCTTAATTTTCATGTTTTTAATTGCTTTTACTACTTCTTTAGCATTTTCTTTAGTAATGCCTTTTTTAATAGTAATGATTTGGCGAACTGTTGCACCTGCTGCTGGTTCAACTTTACCGTAGTCAAGATTTTTAATTGCTACGTTACGTTTAACCATCTTGCCTTTTAAAACATCGATAATGGCATTCAATTTATATTCATCATCACCGATGATTTTGATAGTGTCGCCTTCAAGACTAATTTCTGCTTTAGAGCCACGGAAATCATAGCGCGTACCAATCTCTTTTTTCGCTTGGTTTACCGCATTATCCACTTCCTGCATATCCACTTCAGACACAACATCAAAGGAACAATCTTTAGCCATTTTATACCTCCTACACCTGAACCTGTTGGGCATAAGGTTCATAGCATTACTTTCATCATCCTCATATTCCAAGTGAAAGTGTAAAACTACACCAAATCGGAATACATCTCTATAATTATACCTTAAAATACGCTTATTTTCTAGGTAAATCGATTTTCTTAATTATAATTGTTAGCTATGTATTAATGAAGCTTTTATAAGTATAGTGAAAGTTCTCTAATACGGTTATGCAACGCAATATACAAGACAATAATATAAAAAACTAGCAACATACATAATACATGTATATTGCTAGTTTCTGTATAACGCTATTATGTTGTATTTAGTTTATAGCTAAGAACTATAACTAAAAATACTAATTAAGCCAAAACTAAAGACAATACAAATTCAAAGGAATTCTACAACCCATTATATTATAAAACGTTTACCGCATCATATGTAGGTTGTACAAGCCATTCGCCTTTGGAGTTCATGATTCCCCATTTACCTTTAGACTTAACAGAGCTGAAACCATGGTTAAAGGACTTAGCGTCTTCAATAAGTTTGTTTGTATCTCTAAATAAAATATGACCATTATTATCTATGATTGTATAGCCCTCTTTACCAGTATGAACCCATGTTACAGTATCGTTGTTGAACGGTTCAATAGTTGCTTCTGTTTGAGCAGAATACAAGGATTTACCACTATTCATATCGATAAGGTTTTTAACATGATCTTTCACAACCACTAAACGATCAGTCCCTGCAAAGGAAATAGAATCATATTTGAAGGTTACTACTTGCTTACCTGTTGATACATCGAAAATGCCCCATTTCTCAGTCTTATTGTCTCTTAACGCTAATAGACCATTTAATTTATCCATTTCACCTGCATCGTAATCGCCTGGTTGAATAACAACTTCACCTTTACGGTTCACAAAGTATAAGTTACCAGCATCTTTGATTACCGTACCATAAGCTGTGATAGGCCATACTTTATCTTTTTTGCTGTCGATTACGATATTACCAGAACGATCGATATAGCCACGTTTTGCACCATCATAGGCAAAACCACCTACGTGATAATGTTGACCACCTAAAAGCGCACCTCCAAGGATACCGCCCACGATGAAGCCACCTACAAGACCACCTAAATTAAAGCCACTCACAGAGCGGCGGTATTCAGCCAGACCATTACGGTATCTATATACCTCTTTAGATGGAGCATTAAATAATTCTTTACCAGTACCATCAATCGCTACGATTTTACCTTTAGCATTTTTAACAAAAGCACGGTCTTCGCTAAATCCAGTCACGATTTGACGGAATTGTGGAGCAATCACTACTTTATCATCAGTAGTTTTAAAGCCATATTTACCTTTTTCTTTAAACTCTACATAAGAATCACTTGCATACTCTTGAGTTGCTTCTTGTTTTACACGTTCTTTTAAAGCTTCCTCTTCAGAGATTTCTACACCCTTAGGCGTAACCCAAGTGTCTGTTTTCTTATCTACTTGAGCTAACACATTGCCCGTTTTATAATCAACATCTTTAATTTCTTTATACTTAGGCTCAATGGCAACGGTACCGTCTGGACGGATAACACCCCATTTACCACCTTGTTTCATAGCTGCTAATACACCATGTTCAAGGACTTCGTCATTTTTGAAAGTAGTGCCTTTACCAGATTTTAAAGATTTAGGTGCATTGCGATAAGGATTTAATGCACTCGCCACATCAGCTGCTATATAGCCAGAAAGTGCACTACGCTCTTCAATTTTTTGAGGAGTCATAACACCTACACTAGCTTTTGTGCTTTTAGTGGAGCTAGAGCTCTCTGTACGCACAGTAGAAGTTGATGTAGTCGTTGTATGTTGCTCACGAGTTACACGTGTACTAGTAGATGTTGGTGTATCGTGATTTGTTACCGTTGTGCTACTAGTAGATGTTGTAGTAGATGCCGCAAAAGTTGTTGTAGACATAGCCGCTAACACACATGCGACTAATACAGATTTCTTGTTAATATTCATAAACCTCTCCTTTTATAGAATAAGCTATAACCATACAGTCATTAACATACATATATAGTTCATAAAATATACTGTTATAACTAAACACACGGTTTTACAGTAAAAAAAGTTCACACATAAATAATGTATAAAATTTAATAATTCAAATTATACTATATGGACCTTCATAAAAACAACGAATTATGAAAAATTCTTCATTTTTATTTTATTTGTTATAATAATACGTATGAAAACAGCAACAATAATCGACTTAATTGTAGATTCTGATGTACACACACAATCTATAAATCATATTATAAAACAACAGCATATCTCCCAGCGCATGAGACGACGTTTACGAAGTGATGGCATCATAACAATTAATGGTAAACCTGCTACCTGGAATACGCTCATTCACGGTGGCGATCATCTCATTATGAAGTTAACACCAGAGCAAGAGTTTAGTTTAAGCCCTATGGAACTAGATATCATATATGAGGACGAATATATTTTAGTCATTAATAAGGCGGCTGGTATTCTTATGCACCCTACTTCTACCGTACGAGATCATACGCTAGCAAATGGTGTACTTCATTACTACCAAGAAACAAATCAGCATTATGATTTCCATCCCGTACACCGATTAGATAAGGATACCTCAGGTATTGTCATCATTGCTAAAACATCAGTGGTCCAACATGCTTTTGATAAAAAACACACCTATTTTTACAAAAGCTACGACGCCATTGTAGAAGGACATCTCCCGTCTGTGCCTATAAGCATTAACTGGCCTATAGGTCGTAAACCAGGCAGTATCATTGAGCGTTGTTGTACAGACCAAGGAAAGCCGGCTCGCACAGATATAACAGTGATTAGTAAAAATACAAGCAAAATTAACTATAGTAAAAACAACTCTGATAATTTGATTAATAATAGTAATATATGTCCAACTGACAACTCTCTAATAGATCATAATCACTTTACTCATGTGCAATGCTTATTACACACAGGGCGCACTCATCAGATTCGAGTTCATTTATCTCAACTAGGGTATCCACTAGCTGGTGATGACTTATACGGTGGTCATCTAGAATTTATTCAACGCCAAGCACTGCATGCATCGCACGTAAGCTTTTACCATCCCATAACAAATGAATGGATCGAACTGCATGCAGAGATGCCAGAGGATATGAATGTATTGCTGAACGATTGAGCTGATATAACACCACTAAATAAATGCTAACACACAGAAATAACCCACATGGGTCACAAAATAAGACGAAATTTATGCATAAGTTATACAAAAAATATTGGCCCTTTATAGTGTTTCTTGATATACTTAACTTGAATTGATATATGATTGCAATAACAGAAATGCATCTAGTTCTTACAAACTAGAAATATTAGCAGTCACGGTATTAATAACATGATATAACAGGCCCTATGGCCAAGGAGGACAACATGCCATTAGTTACTACTACAGAAATGTTCAAAAAAGCCTATGAAGGCGGCTATGCTGTTGGCGCTTTCAATGTAAACAACATGGAAATCGTACAAGGTATTGTAGATGCAGCAAAAGAGGAACAATCTCCTCTTATCTTGCAAGTATCTGCAGGCGCACGTAAATATGCTAAACATATTTACCTTGTAAAACTTGTGGAAGCCGCTCTTGAAGACAGCAATCTACCAATCGCTCTTCACCTTGACCACGGCGATTCCTTCGAAATTTGTAAAGACTGTGTAGATGGTGGTTTTACATCTGTTATGATTGATGCATCTCATCATGATTTCGATGAAAACGTAAAAATCACAAAACAAGTTGTTGAATATGCTCACGCTCACGGCGTTGTAGTAGAAGCAGAATTGGGCCGTTTAGCAGGCGTTGAAGATGATGTAAATGTATCTGATGCAGATGCTCGCTTCACTGATCCTGAACAAGCTGCTGAATTTGTCCATCTCACAGGTGTAGACTCCTTAGCAATCGCTATTGGTACTAGCCACGGTGCATACAAATTCAAAGGCAACCCTTACCTGGATTTCGATCGTTTGAAAAAAGTGGGCGAATTATTGCCTAACTTCCCAATCGTATTGCATGGGGCATCCTCCGTATTGCCTGAATTCGTAGCAAAATGTAATAAATTTGGTGGCAACATTCCTGGTGCACAAGGCGTACCTGAAGAAATGCTTCGCAAAGCAGCTCAAATGGCGGTTTGCAAAATCAACATCGATACAGACCTTCGCCTCGCTATGACTGCATCTGTACGCGAATACTTGGCTCAAAACCCATCTGAGTTTGACCCACGTAAATATTTAGGACCTGCTCGTGATGCTATTAAAGGCATGGTAGCTCACAAAATCAAAAATGTATTAGGTTCTTCTAACAAACTATAATCAATGGCTAGTGGATTTTTAAAAGGAACCTTAATTTTAACAATTGCCGGTTTCGTAGTGAAAGCCATCGGTAGTATCAACTGGATTCTTCTATCTCGCATCTTAGGTGGTGAAGGCATCGGTATCTATCAGATGGCCTTTCCTATCTATTTGTTACTATTACAAATTTCGAGCGCAGGTGTGCCGATTGCCATCTCTATTTTGACGGCAGAACGATTAGCCTTACACGACTTTGGTGGTGCTAAGAGAGTATTCAATATTTCTTTTACAATGTTGACTATAACAGGTTTTATCGCCAGTCTTGCCATGTACTTTGGTGCAGATTGGTTAATCTCTAGTGGTCTCATTGCTGAAAGCCGTGCCTACTACTCTATCATCGCGCTCGCTCCGGCAGTATTCTTTGTAACATGGATTTCCTGTTTCCGCGGGTATATTCAAGGCTATGAAATGATGACGCCCACGGCGATTAGCCAAATTGTAGAACAATTACTACGGGTTATCGTTATGCTTGGTGCTGCTGCTATTTTATTGCCTTATGGCTTACCAGCCGCAGCAGGTGGTGCTAGTTTGGGTGCTGGTGTAGGTGCTTTTGGGGCCTTCCTGGTGCTGTTGTATTACTACTACAAATTACCTAAGGCTAGTAGTACTGGTGAAAGCTACGATGGTCCTCGTGAATCAGCTAAAGAAATTTTGTCACGACTCTTAACATTGTCTATACCAATTTCCTTAGCAAGTATCATGTTACCGTTGACGGCGAATCTCGACTTACTTATCGTACCACGTCGCTTATTAGATGCTGGGTTCCCGATGAACGAAGTAACAGAACTATTCGGTTACCTTACTGGGATGGCGGTGCCACTCATTAACTTGGCTACCATCATTACCGCAGCCCTTGCGACAAGCATTGTACCTGCTATCTCTCATGCCTTTGCAAAACGCGATCATCAAGGTATCTATGATCGCACTGCAGGCTCTATGCGACTAACATTTATGGCAACCGTACCATTTACAGTGCTATTATATGTACTTGCTGCCCCAACCGTTACACTGATTTACAATGCGCCTAAGGCAGAACTAGCAACGCAAATCACGGCGTTCTCTATATTCTTCCTAGGTGTACATCAAGTAACAACAGGTATCCTACAAGGTCTCAACAGGCCACGTATTCCAGTCATAAATATGGGGATTTCTCTCATAATCAAGGTCATCCTTAACTGGACACTGACCGCTATTCCTTGGCTGGGCATCGGCGGTGCCGCTTGGGCAACCGTTGCTGATATTGGCTTTGCGGCATTACTTAACTTGATTTATATCAAAAAATACACAGGCTACTTCCTTGATATTTCCCTTCTTTGGAAAAACGTGGTCAGTGCTGGTGTTATGGGTATACTCATCTTCTTGAGTTACCACTATTTAACAGATATCTTACCAATGTGGGCTAACTTTATACTCACTGGTATCGAAGGCTTATTGCTCTACGTTATTATCATGGTCCTTTTAAAAGGCCTCAATAAAAACGATGGTGCTAGCATGCCACTCGTTGGTAGATTCTTTAGATAAGCTATATATACTTACATAAAAATAGGTTCCTAATAGTCACCTATATGACCATTAGGAACCTATTTTTTATTTACTTATTTTAATCTTCTTCTTATTTTAAGCCTGTATACCTATCATTGTTAAAATTTCCATTATAATTGGAATTACTACAACAAATAGTATGGTACTAATCATGACTAAACCTGTAGCAAATGGCAAATCAGCTTTTGATTCATTAGCTACAATCGGCAATACTGCAATAACAGGTCCTGCTGATTGTACAACAAAGGTGATGATTGCAATTGGTTCTTGAACTATACCTGCTCCATATTGTAAAACCATAATCAAACAGAACATGATAATCGGGGAAATAACAAATCGTCCTACAATCCCACCGATGGAGTCTTTATTTAAACGCATGCTCTTTAAACCCGCATCATGAAGTACAATACCAATATAAATCAAGGATAATGGGGTTACCATATCACCTAAATAATTTAAGGTAGTATGCAAAATTGGAAGTAAAGGAATTTCAAAGAACAAGAAAATTAATGCCACAAAAAAACCTATCAAAGGTGGTGGTAATAACTTCTTCCAATCAAATTTATGCTTCTTGCTTTTACCTTCAATAGATACTGAACTATTATGTATACTATCAATCTTATGGGATCCATTATTAAAATCTACTTTAGGATTTGGCAGTGGATCTAGTTCTATAAGAAATACCCCTACCATCCATACGGAAATAGTGTTACCGATGTAATATAACAGGAAATACGGTAGCGCATCTTGCCCAAAGAGTGCAATTTGCACTGGTAACCCAATAAACAAGCAGTTATCATTTACTACCATATTGATAAAAATACCACGTCGTCCTTTAGGAACTTTCAGCATTTTCATCATAATGAACGCTACAATATATGCAATAACATATGTTAGGACAACCACTAACATGCCATATCGTAAATTCCATATATCTGAAGTATGTAGGTGATGTAATACGGATATAAATACTCCCGCTGGTAATGCAACCGACATGATAAATCGCGATAAATTACCACTAAAGGTAGGGTTAAACATGCCCTGTCCTTTTAATATATATCCTAACAAAATAAGTAGCACAATAGGTATGATACTTTGCAAAGATGTTAGAAAAACCATAGTAAACCTCCCGTACAGTTCATTCGTAGTTTATCATATCATGTTTCGCAATAAACTTATACAACTATATCTTGAAAGAAAATATAGTAAAATGTATCAACTTTAACATATTTTCTCTATTATAAGTCTTATAATTATATCTATTAGTAGTGTTTTTATCCATAAAAATCTGATACACTAACATCAGGTTGTACAGATTTTTACACATATGAGGTGATATTATGACGAAACCATTTATTGGCATATCTGGCAATATCTTACGAGATAATGGTGGTCCTTACGTAGATTTATTGCGTTCTTACGTAAACCAAGACTATCCTCGTTCTATTGAGGAAACTGGTGGCATTCCTGTTATAATTCCATTTACCGAAAATCTTGATGTAGCTCGCGAAACGGTAGCAAAGCTTGACGGCTTGTTATTATCCGGCGGTCATGATGTATATCCTCTTCACTATGGAGAAGAACCTTTGCAAGGTCTTGGCGATGTATTTCCGGAGCGCGATCGATTCGACTTTGCTTTAATCAAAGCAGCAGAAGAAAAACAAATTCCTATCTTTTGTATCTGTCGTGGCTTACAAATCTTAAATGTATATCGTGGCGGCTCTTTATTCCAAGATTTAAAATATGATCAAAACTGTACAATAAAACACTCTCAGAATCAAACACCTTCTCTTGGCACCCATACTGTAGAAATTGATTCCAAATCAAAACTAGCTGGTGCTATAGGTTGCAATACTTGGATTACGAACTCCCATCATCACCAAACAGTTAAAAATGTCGGTAAAGGATTACAAGTTGTAGCAAGAGCTAAGGATGGTACTGTAGAAGGTTTAGAGGATCCAGCCTATCCTTGGTTAGTAGCCTGTCAGTTCCACCCAGAAATGATGTCTACAAATGATGAAAATGCAAAACGTTTATTTACTGCATTCGTAAAAGCAACTCAAGAAAATATAACTAAATAGTAGGAAGATTGTATCATGAAAGAAACAGGAAAATTTGGCTTTTGGAGTATTGTACTCCTTGGCATCAATGGTATTGTAGGAACAGGTATTTTCCTACTACCTAATAAAGCATATTCCATAATTGGTTCCGCTAGTTTAGGTGTACTCTTATTTGACGCCGTTATCGCTGGCTGCATCGCCCTTTGCTTTGCAGAAGCAGCCAGTTTATTTACACGCAATGGTGGTCCTTATCTATATGCAAAACATGCTTTAGGTGACTTCTGGGCATTTGAAGTGGGTGTTCTTAAATGGATTGTTACCGTCATTGCTTGGGCGGCTATGGCCGTTGGTTTTGCTACAGCATTAGGTGCTGCAGTACCAGCTTTAAGTGGTGATTTTGCAAAGGATGTCATTTCATTTATCTTAATTGTAGGCCTTACGATTGTAAATATATTTGGTGTTAACGTATCCAAATTTGTTAACAACTTAATCACTATATCTAAGCTAGTTCCTCTTGCCCTATTTATTGCAATTGGTATTTTCTTTATAAATGGAGCTAACTTTACGCCAGTCTTCCCTCAAGACATCTATGTAGATGGATCATTTGCTCAAGCTGCGGTTCTTCTATTCTTTGCCTATACAGGGTTTGAAGTCATTGCCATTGCTGCAGAAGATATGAAAAATCCTAAAAAGAACTTACCACGTGCTATTATCATGTGTATGCTTCTTGTATCGGTTCTATATATGGCGATCCTCGCCGTATCTATTGGTGTACTTGGTACAGATTTAGCAAATACTAAGGCTCCAGTACAAGATGCATTCAATGTGATTGTTGGACCTATTGGCATGTATATCGTATTAATAGGCACCTTAATCTCTATGGGTGGTATCAACTTTGCTGAAGCTTACTATGCGCCTCGTGTAGCTACATCCATGGCGGAAGATGGTATGCTACCAAGTGCGTTGGCAAAACGCAATCGTTACAACGCACCATATGTAGCAGCCATCGTTACTGCCATTGCCAGTGTTTTACTTGCCTGGTCCGGCTCCTTTACTACACTAGCAGCCATCAGTGCAGTATCTCGCTTTACACAATATCTACCAACGTGTTTGGCTGTTATTATCTTCCGTCGCAAATGGGCAGACAAAGCTCGTTCCTACACAATCCCTGGTGGCTACTTAATCCCAGTCATCGCTATCGGCACATCCCTATGGATGCTTGCCCAAGCTCAAACTAACCAATTATTATGGGGTCTAGGCGGCTGTATCGTAATCTTGCCATTCTACTACTCCTACTGGAAAAAGAAAAAAGCTGGTCTCATTAAAGACCATGACGAAATGTAAATAATACAAAAAACTACCAGTTATTCACAATATCTAGTGACTTATCCTTTCATAGTAGAAGGTCTGTTTAAAAGATATATGTTTAACTGGTAGTTTTTATTTTATCTATTAATCGTAATTAAATTAGCTCTATCAAAAGAGTCGTATCGACTAATATAGATTCTCTTCTATAATAGTGTCCTTCGTTAAGTCCTCTTCGATATAACCAACTTCATCGGTAGCTTCGTCTTCGTCACGTGTATCGATATAGATACTAATAAGGGCTAATGCGCCTTCTTCATTGAGGGTTGCAATGGTACTCATAGGCCCATAGGTTAAAATAAGACCATCTTCTTCATCGCGAATGATATGAGGCACCGCATCAAAGTGTTGGTTCATTAATTGATCAAAGTAATCCTCTACATCTAGGCCGCTTTCAAGGGTTATAGATTCAGCATCGCCTTTTTGGAATACAACGCGTGTGTCTTCATCGATATATTGATAGAAATCGTCTACATCAACATTCGCGGTTTCAAGCCATATACTAAGGGCTGTAGTCCAGTCTTTCACAGTAGTAGGCGCAGAAATAAAGGCATATTCGCTTTCATCAGTGCCAAAACGAAGATCATCATACTCGATACTATAATTTTCTTGGCTTGAAACGATACGATCTACAAGTCCTTCATCATTTACGTCTACAAAAATCATGTACACGTAATTATCGTTACTTTCATAGGAAATGGTTAAACCATGACGCCCCTCGTGAAATAACGCATCCTCCTCATACACATCAGTAATATGCATGACCTTGCAAGTAACAGGTACATTATCAGCCTTGATGGACTCAGTCATAGAGGACAAAAACTCAACAGTTTCATTGCGGTTTCGTCCAATGATGCCACGGCCTGTAGACAGATACTCACAATCTTCACTTAACATATGTTCAATACCGTGAATATCTGCGGATTCAAGAATAGATTTTATCAATAAAAGAGCTTGTATTTCAGTCATACTACGCCTCCTATACACTGTACTTATTACTTCTATTATTGTAACACAATTATAATAACTAATAGGTCTATTCTCTTGATTTTCTACATATTTATCATATACTTAAAAAGTACATATTGATTTAAAATCGGAGGCCCCTATGAAATATACTACTATCGTTTTTGATTGCGACGGCACATTGCTCAATACAGCTACAGATTTAGCCAACGCCGTAAATCATGTACTACGTACACATAACTTCCCTGAAAAATCGCTAACAGAGGTAAAAGTAGCTCTGGGTAATGCAGTAACCTATTTGATGCGTCAATGTTTACCAAGTACAGTAGCTGATCATGAATTAGATCCATACATTGAGGAGTTCAAAGCTTACTATGGTGAGCATTTAAAAGACACAACAGCTCCTTACCCAGGCATCCTAGATATGCTTGATATACTGCGTAAACAAGGTTATAAATTAGCCATCGTATCCAACAAAATCCAAGAAGGTGTAACGCCACTCAATAAAGAGTACTTTGGTGATCGTTTACCTGTTGCCATTGGTGAAAGACCAGGATTACAACGTAAACCAGCACCAGATATGGTACTACAAGCCTTAAAAGAACTAAACTCTACACCGAACGAATCTATTTATGTAGGTGACTCTGAAGTTGACGTAGCTACTGCAGAAAACTCCGGCCTACTTTGCATCGGTGTTACATGGGGCTTTAGAGAGGAATCTCTCCATCAAGAACTAGGCGTCACACATATTGCCCGAAAAGCAGACGATATTGTAAGCATTGTTGAAAGCTTAAATAAATAATAATTTCCTTTAGGTAAAAGCATATTATAATAGTTTGAAAACTATATAAACTCTTGCACAACAAAAGAGGTTCCTAATGGTCACAAGTTGACTCATAGGAACCTCTTTTTAATTTACTTTTACTATACCCGTTCAGCTAAATATTACAGACTGACTAAATACATTAGGATACACAAATATGGAAGTCTGATCAAAAACACCTTATTTATAACTAAACTGCGCATCCATAATCATTTTGCGCAACTGCTCAATGCGAACACCATTTGGTAGCTGGTCTCTATAAAACTGCAACTTATAATAGTAACGAGTATCTTCATAATCAGTAACTAATACCATGTCCGTCCTATTATGTAATGGCCAGCCATACATAAATTCAGCTAGTAAACTGCGCACACCATCATTATCGACCTCTGTTACATCATGCTTAACAGGCAATACCATCTTTGCAGTAGGTTCAGGAACCGTTCTATCTTTAACAATTTTTTCAATCTCTTTATCTAAAGAGATACTTGTATTATCGATAGATCTAGCCTTCACATGCATAAAAACACCATCAGAGGTTCTAAAGGCTCTGCCATCTATATCTTTAGTTTCCCCTTTAGTCTCTACAGCATCCTTCAATACACGGAACTGATACGGTCCATAAAACTTGGTTGCTGTAATAGCATCTAATTCTTCATCATATTGGCCATTATGTACATTCGTAACATGTATGATAGGTCTTATATCCACTGCTTGTGAAAGCATTGGTGCTACAAAACATAAACCTAAAGTCAATAGCATAATATAACGTTTCATATGAGTTTCCCTCTCCCTAAAAACTATTATCTTATTTGTATTGTAACATAATTTATCTATCCTATAATAATAATTACAAAGCGAAAAAGGTTCCTATTGGTCACCTAGGTGACTATTAGGAACCTCTAATCTATTTACTTTTATTATCCACAACACTATATTGAACTTGAGGCCTCTAAATGGGTCCAGCCTTTGCTAATCTTCTAGAGATTGGCGGTGATCAATATGAGTACATTCAAAGTGTTATCATTAATGATTTCCTTTGGCATACTTGTGGCGACCATTATCATGGCAGCTAAATGAATTGACATCTAGCAAAAGTTAGCTTTTCACAGAATTAGGCTATGAAAAAAGGCCCGACTGTGAAGTCAGACCGTTTCTTCAACATTAAATTCTAGAAGCGAAGTCTGGCGACCAAACCATTTATGCCTCACTTTGATATAAATTATATCATATCTAAACAAGGAAAGAAATCCAAAGATTTCTTTCCTTGTTTTCAATTATAAATCATCATAATGCATACGATAGTGACTTAGATCACCGACAAGATGTCCTTTCAATTGCTATATTTGTAATATATTCCTACTGGGCTGACGGATACGTAGAATTGACTACATGCACAGTAGCACACATCGTGTGATAGCCGACCGTCTGGGCAAGCTTTTGTTCAGATGGTCTTTTTTATTGCCTTCTCGTAACAAATGCTTCTTTATCTATATCTGAGTATCTCACCTATATGAAAGGAGTTTTCTTATGAGAAATCGTTGGTTTATTGCATTAGCAGCCATTGGTTTGCACATATCCATTGGTAGCGTATATGCATGGAGTGTACTCACACGTCCTATTATGGCAGATATGGGTTTTACTTTATCGCAAACAACATGGACATTCTCGTTAGCCATTTTAATGCTCGGACTATCTGCGGGCTTTCTTGGCTCCTTTGCAGAAAAAATTGGCCCTAAGAAAAGTGGACTTCTCGCTATGTTATTCTGGGTAACCGGATTATTGGGTACGGCCTATGCACTTAGCATACACAATCTTACCTTACTCTATCTCTTCTACGGCATCATCGGTGGCATTGGACTAGGCATTGGTTATATAACACCAGTTTCTACGCTCGTGAAATACTTTCCAAATCGCCCAGGATTTGCTACTGGTTTAGCTATTATGGGTTTTGGATTTGCTTCTCTCATTGCAGGGCCTCTTATGCAATTCCTCGTAGCTCAATTTGGATTGGTAAATAACTTCATTATCCTCGGTGTAATCTATCTAGTGATTATGGGTGCCTCTTCGCTCTATTTGAAAGCACCTCAACAAAAACACTCAACTCGAACTACGAAAGATAAATCTACCATGTACGTTCATACCCATGGCATGCTAGCCAATGATGCCATGAAAACTTGGCAATTCGGTGCCCTTTGGTGGGTATTCTTTATTAATATTACCTGTGGTATAGGTCTACTATCCTTAGCATCACCTATGGCGCAAGAAGCCATTGGTATGACACCTACAGCAGCTGCATCACTGGTTGGTATCATCGGTATCTTCAATGGCGGGGGTCGCATTGCATGGTCTACGATCTCCGATTACCTTGGACGAGCAAAAACTTACATACTTTTCTTTATTATAGAAATCGTCGCATTCTATTTACTCGCCCAAACCAATAGCGCCCTAACATTCCAAATTTTAATTCTTCTCATTATCACCTGCTATGGTGGCGGGTTCTCCTGTATGCCAGCATATCTTGCAGATCTCTACGGTATACGCCAACTTTCTACCATTCATGGTCGTATTCTAACTGCTTGGGGATTAGCGGGCATCGTTGGCCCTATGCTCGTATCATACTTTCACGAAGCAGGATATGGCTATACTACTGCTTTAGAATGTTTTGCCGCTCTATTTGTGTTAAATACAATTATTGCTATAGTCCTAAAAATATACGGAAAACGAGAATTACACAACTAATAACTCCATTTAAGCATGGAGAAACGGCCTGACATGATGTCAGACCGTTTTTTCAATTATAAATACTAGAAGCGAAGTCTGGCGACCAAACCATTTATGCCTCACTTGGATATAAACTATATCATATCTGGACAAGGAAAGGAGTCTAAGGATTTCTTTCCTTGTTTTCTTTTATAAACCTTTATTGTACATATAAATTCTTTATAGAAACATCTATAGTAACCTATGCCTTATAATCTAGTAATCTACTATAGTCATTGCAATTTATTCGCTTAAAAATCCTCTAAAGTATATATAGGCAAGTACCTTTGGGCAAATGCAAGATTTTTATTGAGTTCAGCCCATTTCGGAGCATCACCAATAACATAGATATACTCCCTTGCTCTTGTAAAGGCTACATTTACATTGTTAGCGTTAACCCATTTAATAGCCCCATTAGCCGTGCCATCGCTTTGACAGCCTAACATATAAATAACGACTTTAGCCTCTTTACCTTGGAAGGTATGTACAGTCCCTATATTATCATCTAACCAATCTTTCTTATTATCCTCCTTGGTCCAATTCACAATATCATTACTAAGGGATCCCATATACTTTTTAAACCCATATGCAACACTAGTAAATGGTGTAATGATAAAAATATCTTTAAACTCCACATTTCTTGCTCGTAACTTTTGAATCAGTTCAAAAGCAATTTGGCCTTGTACTTGTATATATCTATCTTTACCCGTAGTAGATTCAATATTACTTCCATCATAAGTTATCCAACAGCTCTCTTTACATGGCTCAATAGGCCCTTTCGGATTGATAGTCTTATTAATCATAAAACCACCATAAGATAACTCATTAGCGACTGTAAACATTGGATCTTTACAGCGTCTATGAATAACGAGTGGGCAACCGACCCAAGATTCGGAACCATCAAGATTTTTGATAATGCCTGCAAATGGATTTTGTGCATCAGCTAAACTTTGTACAGATAGCTCTTTACTCCGATATTTACCAATACCTTCGCCACCAATTTTTTCTACAAACAAATCCTGTACAGTTTGTACAGGTTCAATCTGTTTAGGATCACCAACTACTACGGCCTTCTGCGCACGGAACAATGCCCCTACAAGCATATGAGGTGACGCCTGCCCTGCCTCATCAATAATAATGGTACCTAACGAGCTTTCAGATTTACAATTAATCAAAAATCTCTCCACAGCAGCAAAGGTGGAGGAAATAACAGGAACTGCAATCATCAATGAATTAATTAGTGCAGGAAAAATAATGTTAAGATCAAAGTTTTTCTGCAATTTTTTCCTATCACTTAATGAGCCCCAATACTGACTAAGTAATTGCATGTTTTTTCTGAAAGCATCATTCATAACTACAGTCTTTTGTAATTGTAAGGCATCATATAGCAAACGTTCTCTACATTCATTCAAATAATTACACACATATAAGAAAGCTGTGTGTGCCTCCGCTCTATCCATATCAGCTGACATTAACTTTGACGATATATCATCAAAGCAATGTATAGAATCTTTAGTACTAATTTTTAATGTACCTAAAATATCTTGCTGTATTTCTTCTATTTTTTGAAGAGTATTATCAAGCCCTTTAATATCAGCTAATAAACCATCTTTCGTATTGATTATAGATTCACGCTCATTAACCAACTGGTGTAATGCATCTAATTCACCTTTATCATTTTGAAGCTTTGTAGTCTCGTCTTCAATAACTGATAACAATGCAGCATTACTCATGGCTTCTAAAATAGACCAGTTGGTAGCATTCCAAATCTTATCAATAATAGAACGTTTGCTGTTCAACTCTATTAATTTAGACTCAATACTATTTTTACGCTCTATCAACTTCAACAAATTATCATCTAAATCATAATACTTACTTAATTGTTCATTGATTACAAGAACTTCCTCTTTTAATTTATCGATTTTAACCTTTAATTCTTGAATCAAATGAATATTCTCTTCATAGTCTGTTACATAAGTAAATAATGCTTTTACAAGATTATGTTGAGCCTGAAACTGTTTCTTGGCACTTTCAAAAGCATCTTGAGCACTAGGCACACGCATAATAGAGGACATATCTGAGGATAATACATCTAATACTGGCATAAATGTATTTATATTAGACTTCTTACCAAGTCTCGCAGAAATTAGGCCCCATTGTTCATTACTCTCTGCTAAACGATCTGCTAAAAAGGTAAAATATACCTCATTAGATTTTACAAATTGATACTTCTTATCCTTAGCAAAATAAGATAAATCAACCTGTTGATTAGAGGAATCTGGATGAAATAATGTAGACCCATTAGTCCCCTCTTCCACAGAGGAAATATTTGGCAATTCTAATGTAATATTTTCAACGGCCTTATTATTTGATGAAAGCACCAGCATGCCATATACTGCAATATCACTAGGTATATCATAGTAAAAAGAGGTCCCATCCCGACCCACAACCTTTTCGAATATATCGTTTACATGATTGCTTTCACAAAACTTAACAGCACGTTCAACAATATTACTAGCAATAATATCCTTCAATAATGTGGTTTTGCCTGTACCAGGAGGTCCATTAACAGAAAAGATATCTTTAGGGTTCTCCTTAGCAATATTAACAGCAATTTGCTGCATAAAGGATAAATTAAACTTTGAAGGCCATCTACCATATGGTAAAACCTTAGGATTATACCATTTGCGCATCTGATCAGTATCCTTTAACAAATCATAATGCTCAATATCCTGATTAAGACTATTGATATAAGACAATAACTTATCTTTATCCTTTAATGTATCAATGTGTTGTAACACCAACTGTAAATCATCGAGGAAAAAGCTAGATTTTAAATCATTAATAGGCATTGTCTCAGCTTTAACTAGCTGAATCTCCTCTGCCTGAAAACCACAGTAGCCATAAATATCACCAGCACGGAACATGGTAATACCCATAGGTTCTAAGATATGCTCTCGTAAATATGTATTAATTACACGTGCAGCATTATCAAGAGATATTTTTTCCTCAGGAAGATTAAAACTATCTTCAATTGATTTAACAATCTCATGCCAACCATCTAGCTTAATATCTTTAAACTCCACATCAGGCTGAGACATCATTTGATAAATCACCCAAATAAAAGGAGCAATTTGAAGACTCCCCTCTTTATAGTATCCCTCTGCATCAACAACAAACGATGCACTATACACATTCCCTAAATATGGTTTTTCAGGATATTCAATTTCTAGTTTATCAATGAAGGCCTCTAATACTTCAGTCCCTTTAACTACACATAATAGAACAGCATGTTCATCATCTAAAACATAGTCCTTTTCATCCTTAAAATATTTAATCTCATCAGTAATAGAGTAATTATAAGAATCATTTGGTAACGGGACTACATACGTAGAAACACGCGAATTTGTTCTTTTCCAATAAGGTTTTATTACAGACTGTTGATAAATAGTAGTTGTATCATTCTCAGTAGTAAATACAAGCTCATTAACATACTTCTTAGGAATTGCTTTATACTTAGGAACCTCTTTCGGTTGCAAACATTCAAGTGAATACCAATACTTTATAATTTGCTTTGCAGTATCTTTCATCTATACCTACCCTCTCATTAGACTAATGAAAATATTATACAGGTAGAAGAAAGAGATTTCATGAAAATCAAATAAAAACAGTTTAACCGTATAGTCAGACTGTTTCTTAAAGATATTACTCAAATAAGAACATCTTATGTTTCTCATTTATTTCATAGTAATTTAATAACTAGTTATAACATAAAATATCAAAAATCCACCAACAAGAAAAGCGATTCCACTAACAACAACAGTTATAATTGTAGTATTACGCCAGATAGTACCATTCTTAATCATTTTATCATTACCATTAGCTTCGTTATAATATGTTTGTGATATATAGGCAAATAACCAAGAAATAGTTGAAAAAAAGGCACCTATCGAAAAGAAAACTAATCCCCATGCAATTCCTCTAATCCAACGTTCAAATTCAGTTCCCAAAATATTTCCTAGAAAAGCTAAGATAGCTATACCAGCTGCACCATTTAATAAAAGTAGTGCCTTTAAGCCGCCACTAGCATATTCTTTAATTAAAGATAATCCAATTTCAGACAATTTCACCTCTAATTCACTTACCTTTAATCGAAACTCAGTTCCACTCATTTTTCATATTTTTCATAATTATAATTATCAAAATTCTGCATATTTATCTCCTTAAAATTACTTGGGAACAGCGTAAGCTGGGAGATTTAGCTGAAATTGTACGTGGTGCATCTCCAAGACCGATAAGTGATTCAAAATGGTTTGATAATAATTCAGATGTAGGTTGGTTAAGAATTTCAGATGTTACAGCCCAAGATGGTCGAATTCAATATTTAGAACAAAAAATATCTAAATTAGGTCAAGATAAAACTCGTGTTGTAAAAACACCACATTTATTATTGAGTATTGCCGCAACAGTAGGAAAACCTGTAATCAATTACGTTCCAACAGGTGTTCATGATGGTTTTTTAATTTTTCTAAATCCTAAATTTAATATTTTATATGCTTTCTGGTGGCTAGAAATATTCCGAGAAGAATGGAATAAGTATGGTCAACCAGGTAGTCAAGTGAATTTAAATTCTGATTTAGTAAAAAATCAAGTTATTAATATACCAAATGAAAAAGAACAAGAAAAAATTAGTTCATTTTTAGAGGCTCTTGATAGAATTATTACCCTTCATCAGTAAAAGCCATTTCTATATAATAATTCTCATGCTAATCCAGCCATAGACCGCATCACTAGATCAATATCTCTATTTTCCATTTCTTGAATAATATGGATATATGTTTTTTGTGTCGTCGTCATACTTGCATGCCCTAGTCTTCTTGCAACACTTGCAATCGATACCCCTGCGAAAAGTAACAACGAGGCATGAGTATGTCGTAAACCATGAATTGATATGACTGGTATTCCCAACTTTTTACAATACCGTTCTAATACACCATTTATTGTCGAATTGAATACACGACCTTTCACAAATATAGGCTTATCTTCAGGTAAGCCTTTAATTAGTTCTGAGAACTTTATGATTGTTTGCCAATCAAGCTGTATTTTTCTCACTGATGAGCGATTCTTCGTTGGCAGGAATCCACCATTTCCTTTATAATCCCACGTTTTATCCACAATCAATGATTGATGTGAAAAATCAAAATCCTTTGGCGTTAATGCTAAAGCTTCTGAAAATCGCATCCCAGTTTTTGCTATTATCAATATCAACCAATCCCAGTTAATCTCGGATGTCAACTTCAAGTTAACTAACAAGGTATGTAATTCAAACTGATTTAGATATTTGATTTTCTTTATTCTCGGTGACCGACCTTTTATAATAGCCTTCCGCGTCGGATCCCTATCAATAAATCCTTCATCTACTGCATCCAATATAGCTGCTTTAATTTGATGATGAAAGTCCATTGTTGTTTGTCGTTCATGAAACTCTGCATAATCATTTAATAATTGTTGATACGATATTCTGTTTAATTGTGAAAGCTTAAGTTCAGGAACTAATTTTTTTAACCATAATAGAGTTATCTCATATTTTCGCATTGTTACATTACGAATAGCCCCTTCTTTATAAATTCGTATCCACTTTTCGTAATAAATATAAAATAGTTCGGATTTTTCCTCTATTGTCAACATAATTCTACCCCACCATTTACGCTGTTCCCACATAGAAATGGCTCTTGCTGATGAAGGGTAATAGACTCATCTATTTGATTTATAAAATTGCTTATCTTATTTTGTTCTTCAAGTGATGGAATGGTAACATCCCACTTTTTTAACTCATCCATTGGAACCAGATTTGTCATGGCAGATCCAGGATTTGCTTGTGTCAGCTGTTTTTGCATCATATCTGACTGCATAAATTTGAGAAAGTATAGTGGATTAACAGAGTTCTTATCCACTTTAAATCTAATTAGCGCTTGATTAAAGACACCCTTCTTTATGCCATCTGGCACCATTGAGATTCTACCTATAGTACCTGCACCACTCATAATAAAATCGCCTGGTTGTATATTAAACCGAATTAACTCATTATATTTCTCTTTTGAAATAAAATAACGAGTTACATAATTATCATATATGGCATTTTGTTGTTCATATACTACATAGTCAGACTTCTTTACAAAAGAATCTTTTTTTAATGAACTACCAAATGGACCTCTTCTGATTCCATTTTGTGTATCTAATAAATCAAGAAACTTACGCTGTTCCCAAGAAAATAAAAAGCCGTATTAAACACCATATAATGTCTAATACGACCAAATCTAAACGTTTCTGACCATATACGGACAAAACTTCGGATATTCTATTATTAACAAATATACTTTAGGATTTTATGTTGCTACTTCAATTCATCTCTTAACGGTATAACTTCATCAGACAAACATACTTCCCATGCTTCTATCATGTGTTGAGGGTATGAAAATGGATCAGAATCGGGGTGTTGTTGTACATATACAGGATAGTTAGCACTGCCTACTATTCTATTTTTATTGTATATATCTTCACCTAGTGTAGATTGATTTACAGAAACCATAAGTTCATCCTGATTAACACACCATGTTGATGCAAAGGATTCAACAATAGAGTCATAAGCTTTAGTAAAATATTCTCTTTTTATTTTCAATAGATTACTATCTTTATCTATCACCTGTGTATCAATATCATCAAGAATATGTTTATAAATAGTACGGACTGATTCACTCTTATTCAACTTTGTTAAAGCATCTTCAATTTTTGCACGAGTATCTTGACTGTTCGCCTCATATTCACTTAATAAAGCATCTATATAGCTTTTATCAACAGTATATGTCTGTACTGTACTAGAATCAAAGAAATCAATTAATTCAATACCAGGTTCATTCTTATCATCAGGTTTTAAGGATGCTTTTATCGTATTATATAAGCCAATATTGTCTTCTATAATTGCAATCTTTTTAGAAAAGGTACCATGTTTGTCATTATCAAGTTCTATGTTAAAGTCATCATATGAGGCAATAGCACGATAAGCTTTATTTAAATCCTGGAAGCACTTCACAAAGTTAATTCGATCTGAAACGGGAGCATATTCAGTAATAGGATTATTTGAATTTATAGCCTCTAATTTTACTAAAGCTGTATATGCAGCATTAAACTTCTTTTTAGATTCTTCATATGTTGGGTAGATCAAACTACTATTATTATTCGTTTGAGAATACAACCGAGTTGCTGCATATACATGTTCCTTCATCGTCGCAGGTTTTCTAAAGGTTGTAATCAAACCTTTATCTTTTCCTTTATATGTTCGATTAGTTCTAGAAAACGCTTGTATGAGTCCAGCATATTGTAAGTTCCGATCTACAAACAAGGTTTGACATCTAGGAGCATCAAATCCTGTTAATAATCGATCTACAACAATAACTAAATCTAAATGTTTACCAAATTCTTTAAACTCACCCTTTTTACGCGCTAGCCTATTGTTAATGTCACCATTATAACGATTAATACTTTCAATAGACCAAGAGGTCCCAAACATCTGATTATACTCATCAATAATCTCAGCCATTTCAGTTTCTTTTAATGCTGAATCCTTTGTATTTTCCTCTAAAGAGTATGTAATTGCCACACGTGGAAAATCTGGATCATTCATAACCGCACCCTGGCGCAAAGGATTATTGGGAAACTGTGTTTCTAACCAGTTCTTATGGGCTGTAAATTTCTTAATTGCCTTATAATAACGCTTCGCCATATCAATAGAACTAGTTGTCAAAATAGCAGACATTGTTGGCTTACCATCTTTGAATACAAATTTACTATATGCATTGTTAGGGCTTAAAATTTTGCGAATTACAGATTGAATATGGTCATCTGACTCATAATGTGTACTCTGTAAATATTGCTCTTTATCAATATCCTTCATAGATTCAATAGTGGACACTAGCTCCTCATCGGTATAATTGATATTTTTTTCTTCCGAACGCATTGCTCGGTACACTACATTCGCCAGTTCATCCTGATGTATAGTAGATTCATGTTCTACCTGAAATCCCAATACAGATCCATCTTCAAGCGCATTTTTTATAGTATATCGATGTAAAACTTCTCCATATTGATCATGTGTAGTGCGGGCATATTGACCATCAGAACTCTTTTTATTCTCCTCAAAAATAGGTGTACCTGTAAATCCAAACCATGTCGATTTTGGAAATACTTTTTTAATATCATCCATATTTTGAGCACTAATAGCTCTATGACATTCATCAACAATAAATACAATATGTTTTCCTCGAAGGTTAGCAAGTCTTCCTGGTTCTTTTTCTTGCAAGTATTCAACAGCCTTATTTAGTTTTTGGCGTGTAGTCACAATTACTACATTAGAACTTGAATCCTGTTTAAGAGCATTTGAAAGCTCCTTGGTATTCCCCGTACCGACTATAAGTGTATTTTTGTTAGTATTTACACCTGTTGAGTAAGCAGAGGCAAATTTAGTAAACTCTGATGTCGTTTGATTATCTAAATCTTTTCTATCTAACAGCATAATAGTTCTATCTATCCCACTCTTTTGGGCAAGTAGTTTTGTAGATACAAAACTAGTTATAGTCTTACCTGAACCAGTTGCATGCCAAATATAACCAGATTGATGTTTACTTGCAGCCTCAAAAATTGCTTCTATAGCATGAATTTGGTATGGGTGTAAGACCATTAATATCTTACTGCTTACTTCTTCACTAAGAATCATATATTCAGATACTAATTCATGAGCTCTTGGAATATTTAATACCTGCTTTGCAAACTCATTAATATTCTCAACTCTTGTGTTATCTCGAGTTCGCCAACCAAACATAAATTTATCTTGTAACTCACCTTTTGGAGCAGCAGCCATATATCGAGTCGTTTGTTCATTAGACATAACATATAGCTGTAGCGTTTGGAATATAGTATTTGAAAATGTCCCTTCATCAATATATTTTTCTATTTGATAATAGGCTTGCTTAACCCCATCCTTTGCTATGGCTGTTTTTAATTCTATTTGAATAATCGGCAGACCACCTATCAATAAAGTAATATCAAATCGACGACTTCGTTCTTCTAAGTTAGATTTATTTTTTGCAATTTGATGTACTATTTCATAAGAAGAAAAGCCACCATTTTTTTCAATACTAGAATAAATAATTAACTCTATACGCCCTAAACCATTATCTCTTTCCAGAACAACTGAACACTTTCCCTTTTCACCACGCAGCCATTTTGCGGCTTCAAAAGGCGTTTTAGTATTTGCCAATATTTCTGATCGAATTCGCTTAAACTCACTATCAGTTAACATATTATCATTAAGTTCACTTTTATTTCGAATCTCAATAATATTACGTAAATTGTTCCATAAATCTTCTTCTGTTTTTAAATCCGAACGAAAAGTCCATTGTCCATGTTGTGCACAAAGTAAATCAATTAGATTTTGTTCGAGCTGAGCTTCTTTTGTATTATTTAATTTCCCCATATAGTTATCCCTGTAATTCTATACAAACATTTTTTGAAGCAAGCCTTTTTTTACTTCTTGTAACCTTTCTAACTTACGCTGATGAAGGGTAATAATACTATCCATCTTCTCAAAAAGAGTCGAAATCTCTTTTTGTTCATTAAGCAGAGGAAATGTTAAATTAACTTCTTGTAAATCGGAATTATGTAAATGAACTACTGACTTTCCTTGAGCTCGTTTACTCAACTCTTTTTGTTGTTCTCCATTTGAGATAGTCAGAGCTAAAAATGTTGGATCCAATAAATGATTTACTTTAATTACATTCAAATCACCACCAATAATAACTCCTTGATCTTTAACAACTGAAGCACGAGAAATATCTTCTACAGTTTCACCTGATGCTGGAACTATTACTTCATCGCCTTGACTAATAACTGATTTATCTTTTAATTCAACAAATGTATCTACATTCCTAATAGTGGTTTCATAATTTGTATAAAGACGACCATATAGGATAATTGGATCTCCAGACGGTGCTAAATCTGATTTAGAATAGCCATTACCTTTTGAGAATGTAGCTATATCTCCTAACTTACGCTGTTCCCAAGCATCAGTAAATCCTTTAAATCTAACCCCTGGAATTTGACTTCCATTTCTTGGAAATAATTTTTGTAACAATGATTTTTTAGCTAAATTGAGCTTTTTAAGCTTACACTGATGAAGGGTAATATTTTTACTCAATAGGCTTAATAGGGTTCCTATTTTCTTCTGTTCCTCAATATTAGGAACTAAAAGTTCCTTATTTAAGAAATGATTATGATCTAATTTATTTGATGAATTTCCTGATGATGTAATAGATTTTGCCAATATAGGAGCCATCACTCGTTCAAGTTGAATCGCATATTTCCAAAAATCTAAATCATATTCGGTAATAGGTCTATAAATGGGAAATAGCTCTGAAATGATACCAGTACCTATATCATTTAATACAAATCGACCAAATTTAAATTCATTATTTGGATGTCCCTCAAAAGCTATATCTCCTTTTTTCATCACATAGGTACGTGTATCTAAATTATTTGATTGTACTTTATCAGGATCCTGAAAATACATCTTTGCAACAGAAATCCATTTATCCCGCCCTAAAGTTCCATCATTACGTTCATTTACACGTTTATATAAATCCCCTAACTTACGCTGTTCCCAATCTTCAGTAAATCCCCTAAATCGTATTCTTGGTTTATTTGCCATAATTAAATACCTCAAGTACACCATTTAACCAATCTTTATCTTCATCAGTACAATCTAACTGAAGAAGCATATCATAAATCTCTTTTTCTAATTTTGCTTCTTCTTCCTTAATAGCTTTCATCTCTTTGCCAAGTACAACCATGTCAATAGGAGCTTCTTCTTCAAAGGTATCAACATAGCGTGGAATATTTAGGTTAAAATCATTTTCTTTAATTTCTTTAAATGGTGCTAAATAAGAGTACTTTTCAATACTTTCACGATTTTTATAAGTATCAACAATGCGTTTTATGTGCTCTGGTTCTAATTTATTCTGATTTTTGAATTTTGTGAAATCATTGCTTGCATCAATAAATAACACATCACGTCCTGGGCGATTCTTTTTAAGAATAATTACAGTAGTCGGTATAGATGTTCCAAAAAATAGATTTGCAGGCATCCCAATCACCGCATAAATACTTCCATCTTCTAATAATTTTTTTCGAATTATACCTTCTGCTGCCCCTCTAAACAAAACCCCATGTGGCAAAACAATTGCCATGGTACCAGATGTTTTTAAATGGTAAAACCCATGTAAGAGAAAAGCAAAATCAGCTTTAGATTTAGGTGCTAACTTTCCATAACGGTTAAAACGTGCATCATCCATAAATGTAGGATCTGCAGACCACTTTGCAGAGTATGGTGGATTCATAACTACAGAATCAAACATATACGGCTCATCTGTCGGCCAGTCTTTATTTAGTGTATCCCCATTATGTAGACGTTGATCTTCAGCATTTACTTCATGAAGAATAAGATTCATGCGTGCAAGATTATATGTAGTTACGTTAAGTTCTTGTCCATGGTATTGTACACGATCCGGATTATTTGAATACTTACGTACATTTAGCATCAATGAACCAGAACCCATTGTAGGGTCGTATACAGTAAACGATGGTGTATCCTCTTGTCCAATTGTTACAATTTGAGCCATCATATCAGATACTTGTTGGGGGGTGTAAAACTCACCTGCTTTTTTACCTGATCCAGCAGCAAATTCACCAATCAGATATTCATATGCATCGCCAATCACATCACCATCATGACCTAACACATCAACTTCATCTAGTTTTTTAATAACTTCACTAATTGTAATATTTCGTTGATTCGCATCTACACCAAGTTGTTTTGAATCTAAATCAATATCATCAAATAAACCTTCGAACTGTTTGTATGCCGTTTCCAATCGTACAAAAGCATTTCTCAAATGAACCAATTCAAAAGAGTTATCCTTAACAGAATTAGCAAGCTCACTAAAAAGATATTGTGGTTCTATATGATACCCTAACGTATCTGACATAGTCGCAATAAAAAACGCTTTGCTTTTATCATTTAAAATATAAGATTTATACAATTCTGTTTGCTTTGCTACTGTATTATATTCATCAAGGGATTTATAAGCTTTTACAACTGTAGACTCTAATAATTTATCAGATAAATATTTATAAAAAATTAGCCCTAAAAGATAATCTTTATATTGATCAGCACTCATCTTACCTCGTAAATTATCAGCAGCACTAAATAATTTTTGATTTAATTCGGCACCCATAATATCTCCTAATTTTTCATGATTTATTCATAGTAATTAATTTTATTCTACTACAAAAAATGCCACATATAAACACTTTACTAGAGTAATAGTGTTTATATGTGGTAAAACTTACATATATATTTTCATAAATTAAATTTGGAATCAAGTCAAAATTATATGTGAGGTTGACTATTTTTCCCTTATTTTACAGATGAGTTTTCATATATACCTTTAGGCATAGCTCCCATCCCAGCTTGGCTTTTAGCGTATTTATCTTTGTCATTTGCATTGTCTACATATTGAACTATATCACGCAAGTCTTTTGCTGGTGTTTTATAATCTAAATCAGCCATTATAAAGTGAGTATATAAATATTTATCATCATATAGCGATTGAATGTACATTCTAGATTGAGATCGTTCTACTTCCATATAGATAGCAGGAGTGGCATCATTCCAAACCGTTGCATATTGAATTGGCTTAAAATCGGAATATGGCTTATGCATAATGAAGAATCGTATCAATTTATAATTAATTTGATGACGATTAGTCAACTCTTCCGGTTTTAATTCTCTCACCATAATACCTTCACGATATTTTTTACCATCATAGATATAAATTGCATCATTATCAGGGCCATGATGCACTAAATCACTTGATTTTAAAGTTTGGAAAGTAAATCCATTAATAGTTATGGGTTTAGTTTTTGAAAGTATTTGATTTGCAGGTTCAATAGAAGGTAGTACATAATTAACTAATGGTGACATTAGCTCTTTATACACGTATTCCTGATCATGTGTCTTTAATAGCTCTAATTCCTTTTTCTTAATCAAATCATAGCTAATATGATAAGACAGCGAAGGATCAGCTTTCACACCAAAGTTAATAGCCCCTTCTAAAGCTCCACTTTTAATCTGCCCAATCTCCCATGTAGCATTTCTAACAGTAGGATACGAGAACGAATTTTCTTTAACTTGACTTTCACCACTCTTACGAACAGTATAATGTATATTGCCTTCAATTAAGCGGAAATTTCCTTTTTGAACATCTGTAGTTAATGGGTCCCCTTTTATAGTTTTACCGAACTGGCTACTCTCTGGTATAGTAAATTTAATATTTGCCCCATTATCCTTAAGAATAAAAACAGAAGAAGACTGTTTTGTAGAATGATACAATTCTTTTGTAAAGTATAGTAACTCATCTAGTGTCCATTTTTTAGAGCCATTATTGTTATATTCATCTCGTATCTGATTAGCTATAATATTTTCAGTCTTTTGGACTTCATTACCAGTCTTACGATAGTTCTGATAGGCATCTTTTGCTACTGTAGGATCTGCACCTGGTATATTAATATCAATCGCATGACTTCCCAACGTAACACAGCTTAAACATAGTGCAGCCATCAATACACGTTTCATAATAGACTCTCATCCTTTCACATAATGCCTCTCAAATAGTATATATGTATAGAATATCATATTTTATTTGACTCATAGTAGTATAATATAAATATATGAACAAGGAGGTAATTACTATGAAATTTACAAAACGTATACTCATCATGACTGCTTTAGCCGTAACCGCTGTTGTATCTACTGGATTTGCTTACGATTATGTATGCAATAACTCTCAGTACAATTGCAACACTAACACACAATACAACTCCGATAACAATACGAACAATACTAACTATGCACCAGGCACCAATAACAACCAAAATTATTGCGGTCCAAACTCTAATACTAGAGGATGCGGCGGATTTAGAAGATAATATGGTAAATACGATAAAGGCCTATAGTACTAAAAATGTACTATAGGCTTTTGTCGTATATTACAAGAATACTATTTAATTCATCAAAATACAGTTAGGATCAATATAGCAACATACTTTTATCAGGAGTTCATTCTGTTAAAGTATTCAATGGCTTTTGGTGTAAAACCAATATAGGTATTACCAGCTGCGTACGGTCCTAGTTCATATGGTTGGTAAACTAGATCAATGTTCCCCTTACCACGTAAGCAATAGTTATCGGTTACATATTTTACACTCCATCCATTTGGAATATAGCTCTTTGTATGATTACCTGTATAATAACTTAATACATGGGATCGTAAGCCGTTATCCAATTGTGCTGCATTCGCAATTTTTATATAGTTATATAATGGAATGCGTTGACCTGTTACTTTATTATATACAAGACCTCTTGTATTATACATACCATGAGCAGCTCCGGCGTAGTAATAATAGGTAGTTAGTAGGATTGAAACAACTTGACTATCCTCATAGGTAACCTTATAGTTTTGAGAAACTTGATAAATATGTTGGTTGTAATACATATCCTTTGCTTCGAGTACATAATTTGCAATATCTGTATTAATAACTCTTTGAGCATAAGCATGATCTGTATAAACTAAAGGATACTTTAAATCTAAATTTACATCTGATTGACTGCCTGTAACAACAGTTGCATACGTTGGTACAGTTAACATAACACCTAACATAGAGGTCATACATAGCTTTTTAAAGATTCCCATAATAATGTCTCCTTTTACAAGCACCTTAAATAGGTTTATTACTATGTTAGTTCTACAAGCTATAATAAAACTCCTCTTTTATATTTTACTTTTTTGATAGTTTATTTCACTTTATAAAACAGCTAAAACGATTTAGTATTTTACACTAAAATATAAATGTAGCTATATCATACTTTCACCATACAAAAAGGACCCTCCAAAGAGAGTCCTTAATCTGTATTATTATGCTATTAAGCGTTTTTAGCTACTTCCATAAACTCATTTATCTTATTTCTTATGAAGAGTCATATTTTCAAAAGTTGTACCATAAGCTTCTTTAAAGATATAGTTACCTACAACATATTTAGGATCATGCAAAGCTACATCAACGTATTGTTCTGGAATATTACCGAAATTCCCTAAAGCCACACCTTCATAATTAAAATCTTCCACACTATTTATTGTTAATTTCATACCAGAGCTAGCTTGTTTAGCATATATGAGAAGTGAATAGTCTTGTGCATACTGTGGAGTACGTAATACGCTGGCTACAGAATGGTTTATATCATAACGATAAGTAACTAAAACCTTGTGAATATATGAGTTAGTTCTACGACTATTATTATTTTCAACCTCATATACAACGGCCTGTGCTTTATAAATAAACTCATTCTCTTCTACTCTTTTAATGGAACTTTTATCTACAAAATACGTAATAGCATTTTTTCCTGTAAGAATAGGAACATTGTTCTTATCATTTTTAATTGCTTCCATCGATATAGCTTGGATCTGTAATGGTATTACTATACATACTAACAATAACATAGAAAATAATTTTTTCATTATTTTAATTCCCCTCTTTTAATATTTATCACACACATTCTATGTATAGAATATCATATTATAAAAGTTATTGATAATCTATTACTTTCACCACATAAAAAAGGACCCTCCAAAGAGAGTCCTCAATGTATATGATTATGCTATTAAGCGTTTTTAGCTACTTCAACAAGTTTAGCGAATGCTGCTGCATCGTTAACTGCCAAGTCAGCCAACATTTTACGGTTTACTTCAACGCCTGCTTTAGCTAAACCAGCGATGAAACGACTGTAAGTTGTACCGTTGATGCGAGCCGCTGCGTTGATACGAGCGATCCACAATTGACGGAATTCGCGTTTTTTCGCACGACGGTCACGACGAGCGTAGTACAACGCTTTCATTACTGTTTCGTTAGCTTTTTTGAACAAACGGGAACGTGTACCGCGGTAACCTTTAGCTAATTTTAAAATCTTTTTATGACGTGCATGAGCTGTAACGCCCTTTTTCACTCTTGCCATTGTATATTCCTCCTAAATTACGATGTATCGATCTAATAGTTAACGATTAAGCGTATGGTAAGCATTTAGCTACGCGTTTGTGGTCAGCTTTTGCAACCAATGTAGCTTTACGTAAATTACGTTTACGAGCTGGAGATTTTTTCTCAAGAATGTGGCTTTTGAAAGCTTTCGCACGCTTGAATTCACCAGTACCAGTTACTGCGAAACGTTTAGCCGCTGCGCGACGAGTTTTAATTTTTGGCATAATATAATCCTCCCAATACCTTATTTACTTACTAAAATCATGGTCATGTTACGACCTTCTAATTTAGCTGCTTTTTCAATAGACGCCGTTTCTTTGAGTTCTTCAGCAAAACGTGTCAACACTGCCATGCCTAGTTCTGGATGTGAAAGTTCACGACCGCGGAACATGATGGTTACTTTTACTTTGTTACCTTCAGCCAAGAATTTGGATGCGTTTTTCATTTTTACGTAAAAGTCATGGTCTTCAATATGTGGACGTAATTTGACTTCTTTCAAAGTTACGATTTTTTGTTTCTTTTTCGCTTCTTTCTCGCGTTTTTGTTGTTCATAACGATATTTACCGTAGTTCATAATGCGAGCTACTGGTGGTTTAGCGTTAGGTGCAATTTCCACAAGATCAAGATGCTGTTCTTCAGCCAATGCCAAAGCCTCACGGCCAGACATAATACCGATTTGTTCGTTTTCAGGACCTACGACACGAAGTTCACGAGCACGAATCTCTTCATTAATGCGTGGTGTATCCTTGCTAATAGCGTTCACCTCCAAGAGAATAAAAAAAACGGACGGCAAACACCATCCGAATAGAATTCTCTATATTAACCTCATACTTCTTGGTATTAGGTGAGTGGCGGATGGCCTCTGCTTCATAAATTACTTAATTATAATAACAAATTAGATAGTGAAAGTCAACAACAATCTTAAGTTGCTCTCAGCAATTTATTATTACAACTCTTTCAGTATAACAGAGATTATAAGTTCTGTATATAGGTATACTTACTGACACCTATCCCCCTTTATGTATACAATATTTCTATAATATAATTATTAATCCTATAGAAAAATACGATACAATAATATATATAATATATTCTACCTAGAAAGGTATTATCTAACTACATATTATCTAACTACATATTATCTAACTACATATTATCTAACTGAGTATTATTTAAGTGAGTATTATCTAGCTATGTATTATCTAACTAGATATTATTAAACTGAGTATTATCTAACTAAACATTATCTAACTAAGTATTATACAGTAATAGGTATTACAGAAAATGAAAGGGGTTTTATTATGAGTGTAACAACTAGTTCGCCTCCTCAAAAGGCTCATACAACAGTTCAAAATATTGGCCTTATTCTCGCCTTTATTGTTCTAGGTAGTATTTTATTATTGCCTACACCAGAAACATTATCTACCGGTGGACATCGTATGATCAGTGTCCTCGCCTTTGCAATCATCTTGTGGATGACATCGGCTGTATCCTATCCGGTAAGTGCGACTATGATTACGGCACTCACTGCCTTATTACTAGGATTCTCTCCAAATCCAGAGGCACCAGCAAAAGCTATGGGCACAGCCAATGCCTTAAAGCTGATTATTTCAGGTTATTCTTCCCCTGCGATGATTCTCGTAGGTGCAGCGATGTTTATTTCCGTAGCCATGCGTAAAACAGGTCTCGATCGTCGCATTGCTATGCTCGTATTATCTAGTGTAGGTACAAAGGTAAGCCATCTATTTAGGTGTTATTATTACAGGTCTTATTCTCGCCTTCTTTGTACCAAGTGCAACGGCTCGTATCGCTTGTCTGGCTCCAATTATTATCGGTATCGTCGAAAACTTAGGTATTGAACGTAAAAGCCGTGTAGCAGCCCTGCTCATGGTAGGTGCCGTACAAGCAGATACATTTTGGAATATTATGATTCAAACAGCTGCCGCTCAAAACCTTGTAGCTGTTGGGTTTATGCAAGCACAGATGAATACATCTGTAAGTTGGATTGATTGGCTCACAGCAGCTGCACCGTTCTCCATAATTATGGCTATTATTACCTACTTTGTAACGCAAGCTTTTATCAAACCAGAGTTTAAAGAGCTCGTTGGCGGTGATGTACAACTCGCTAAAATGCGTAAAGAAATCGGTCCAATGACATTTGATGAAAAGAAACTATTATGTATCTCCATTGGTTTATTAGCATTGTGGGCCACAGGGGGTAAACTACACTCTATCGATACTACAACAACTACGATTATAGCAATTGCCTTATTCTTCTTCCCTAAAATTGGTATTATGGACTGGAAGTTTGCACAGCCAAATATCGACTGGGGATCGATTGTTATGTTTGGAGCTGGTATAGGACTGGGTTCCGTATTACTTAAAACAAAAGCTGCTACTTGGCTCGCACAGGTATTTGTAAATGCCTTCTCCCTTGAAACAGCAAGCGTGTTCCTTTTGATTGCTATTATGGCTGCCTTCCTGATTTTAATCCATCTTGGATTTGCATCAGCTACAGCTCTCTCTTCTGCCATGATTCCTATCGTAATATCCATCGTTATGGGACATTCCGCAGAAGGACTTAATCCGCTTGGCGTAACAATGCTCATGCAATATGCAATCTGCTTTGGTCTGGTATTACCAGTAAACTCACCACAAGGCATGGTAGCTTATGGTACAGATACATTCGATGTAAAAACATTTATGACTACAGGGATTCCCTTAACCATCATCGGCTATATCATGATGCTCGTATTTGCACTTACATACTGGCACTGGATTGGAATTGCGTAAGTCTAAATATTCTAAATAGACCAAACACTCTAAATAATTCTAATATTTTAAATTAAACATACTATAAAAGGCTCTGTCTTATGACAGAGCCTCTTGATTTTTATATGAGTTTCAATATAAAACGTCTATATTCTTTTCAATGTAAAGCTTTCATAAACAATTATTTATTCTAATTCCTTACCTTTAAGTTCCGGAATCAAGAATACGGTTGCCAATATATCGATTACATAAATAATAGCCAAGAATGCAATTGCCACTTGGTACGAGTACATTGAGATAATCATACCTACTACCATTGGGCTAAAGCCACCTACGGCGCGACCGATGTTAAACAATACATTTTGAGCCGTTGCGCGAGCACTTGTTGGATAAGCTTCTGCCATTAAGGCACCGTAGCCACCCATCATGCCATTTACAGAGGCCCCTAGAATAGCGCCGGCAAATAGCATAGCTGTTGGATCAGATAGTTGAGAGTAAATCAAGATAGATACCACAGCACATACTTGGAACAAAATAAACGTCGGTTTACGACCAATTTTATCAGCCAATCGTCCGAATAACCAAATGCCGACCATCATACCACATACGGTAACAGCAGTCCACAAACCAGATTTAGTAAGGGAAAAACCTAATTGCTTACTCAAGAAATTAGGCAACCAAATCATAATACCGTAGTAACCAAAGTTTTGAACGGATGTTAAAATAGCAACACCTATAGAGGTCTTTGTAGTTCTTACATCTTTTACTAATAACTTGAATGAGTTCGTATGGGAGTGTTCCTTAATTTCTTTACTTTGAACAAAGATTTCTGGTTCATGTAATTTCGCACGGAAAAACCAGGCTACAAAGGCAGGAATAATGCCAACCATGAACATACCACGCCAGCCAATATAAGGGAGTAATACGGGCGTTAACAGTGCTGCGGCCAATACGCCTAACTGCCAACCGATGGCAACATAGCTCGTCGCTTTTGCACGGTGTTGTGCAGGCCATGCTTCAGCTGCTAAGGCCATACCAATACCGAATTCACCGCCTAAGCCGATACCGGCAATTGTACGATATATGAGAAGATCCCAATACCCTTGTGCAAAAGCACATAAGCCAGTGAATACAGCAAATAATACAATAGTCCATGTCAACACACGAACACGACCAAACTTATCTGACAAGGTACCAAAGATAAAACCACCAATTACAGCACCTACCAAGGTCCACGTCACAAGGGAACCTGCTTGACCTGTGGTCAAACCTAAGTCCCCTGAAATTAAGCTCAACATAAAGCCGAGAATCAAGAGATCAAACCCATCCATGGCATAGCCAATAGAGGAACCAATAACAGCTTTCCAACCGTATGAATTTACTTCTTTCATAGTCATTTCCTTTCGCTACTCACAGGTAACAATTAAAGCGAATATAATACAAAATCCCCCTCTTATAATCTCATCACTATTAAATTATACAGACTAATTTAAATTGTGCAAGATGTGAGGGGGATTTATAACATTATAATTACTAGGAGAGTAAATAATTAGTTGCGTTCTTTAATTTCAGTTTTAATAGAATTGAAGAATTCTTCGAATGGTACGGAGCCCAATTCGTCACCACCGTGTTTACGAACGTTAACTGTGCCTTCTTCGACCTCTTTATCACCCACAACAAGCATGTATGGAACCTTTGCCATTTGTGCTTGGCGGATTTTATAACCGATTTTTTCGCTGCGATCGTCTACTTCCACACGTACATAGTCGCGGTGCATTTGTTTTGCCAAGTCCTTAGCATATTCAACGTGTTTTTCAGAGATAGGCAAGATTTTAACTTGTACAGGAGCCATCCATGTTGGGAATGCACCTGCATAGTGTTCAGTTAAGATACCGATAAAACGTTCCATGGAGCCGAAGCATGCACGGTGAATCATAATAGGGCGATGTTTTTGACCATCTTCGCCAACATATTCAATTTGGAAACGTTCTGGCAAGTTCATATCCAATTGGATAGTACCACATTGCCATGTACGGCCCAAGGAGTCTTCAATATGGTAGTCAAGTTTAGGACCGTAGAATGCACCATCACCAGGGTTAATTACGTATGGAATGCCTTTTGCTTCGATAGCATTACGCAATGCTTCTGTAGCGGCTTCCCAAATCGCATCATCCCCCATAGCATTGTCTGGTTTAGTGGATAATTCCACATGGTATTTCAAGCCAAATTGGCTATAAATGCGGTCGAATAATTCGATAACTTTCATCAACTCAGATTGCATTTGAGATGGCAACATGAATACGTGAGCATCGTCTTGTGTGAAAGCACGTACTCGGAACAAGCCGTGTAATGCACCAGATAATTCATGACGGTGAACTAGACCAAGTTCAGCGTAACGCAATGGGAAGTCACGGTAAGAGTGCATTTCGTTTTGGTAAACCAAGATACCGCCTGGGCAGTTCATAGGTTTAATTGCATATTCTTCTTCGTCGATGATTGTAGTGTACATATTTTCACGGTAATGGAACCAGTGACCAGATGTTTCCCACAATTGTTTGTTCAAGATGATTGGTGTACGGATTTCTTCGTATTCAAATTCATGGTGAACTTCGCGCCAGAAGTTTTCTAATTCGTTGCGAAGAGCCATGCCTTTTGGCAAGAAGAATGGGAAACCAGGACCTTCTTCTTTGATAACAAACAAGCCAAGTTCTTTACCAAGCTTACGGTGATCCCGTTTAGCCGCTTCTTCAAGCATGTGAAGGTATGCATCCAGTTCTTCTTTTTTCTCGAATGCTGTACCGTAAATACGTTGTAACATTTTATTTTTTTCATCGCCACGCCAGTATGCACCTGCAATGCTTTGTAATTTGAAAGCTTTCACCTTACCAGTAGATGCCACGTGAGGTCCTGCACAAAGATCGATGAAATCGCCTTGAGAGTAGCAAGAGATTACAGCATCTTCAGGAAGATCTTGAATCAATTCTACCTTGTAATCTTCATTTTTAGCTTTAAAGAATTCGATAGCTTCTTGACGAGGCATAACGGATTTAGTAATCGGTAAATTTTCTTTTACAATACGGCTCATTTCCTTTTCGATTTTACCCAAATCTTCAGGAGTCAAAGTATGTTCCATATCGATATCATAGTAGAAACCCTTATCGATAGCAGGACCGATAGCCAATTTAGCTTCAGGCCATAAACGTTTAACCGCTTGTGCCAAGATATGAGAAGCTGTATGGCGCAAAGTATGTTTGCCCCCTTCATCTTCGAATGTTAAGAACGCAACTTCAGAACCATCTACAAGTTCTTCGCGAAGGTCTGTTAATTCGCCATTTACGTTTGCAGCTAGTACTTTTTTAGCCAAACTGTTAGATAGTTGTTTTACTGCTTCCCCAAGAGTAGTGCCAGTAGCGTATTCCTTTGCACTACCATCAGGTAAAATGATTTTTACATCTGCCATTTTTCTTTCCTCCAATTTATAAACTAGGATAGCTTTGATTTTCTACTTTCACCAATATACCTACTTACCACACAATACATAAACATTGTGTAATTAGCTTGTAGAAATTGGGTAATAAAAAAAAGACCTTCTATCCCTACAAACAAGGGACGAAGATCATTCGCGGTTCCACCCTAGTTAACTACCTATACCAATATATGTGTATAGTTAATTCACTTCATTAAGCCCGATAACGGTGGCGACCGTATTTGCCTACTTAGGTTCGACAAATCAGTTTAAAGGGGGTAACTCTAATATATGTGTAAGGCATTTCCAGCATCTGCCTCTCTCTGGTACACAGGGATAAAAGAATCATGTCCTTTGCATCACTTTTACTAGATTATAGTATCATAGAGGACTAAAAAATTCAATACAGTTTAACTGGAAATTTAATAAGAACTATAAATTGTAATTGTTGTTAGAGCAATATACTATAAATTTCACCTTTATTTTTACCTATATACATTTATTTTTAAAAAAAACGGCCCCAGAATGATATGGCCCCCCTTTACTAGACAACCAGTAAAGGCGGAACATATCAGAATCTCGAGCCATTTTATACACATTATTTGTAAATTAGCGTTTGAAGTTTGTAGACAGCATAGCGCCAATTACTTTTTCCAATTTGCTAGTGGAAAGGTCTGGACCTTTGTAGAGTGTTAAGAGCACGTCATTAGAGTTATCTTGTTTAGATACCATCATAACACCGCTACCACGAGCACCGTTATCATCGTAATCTTTCGCTACAATAACAAGGTTCAAATAATGGTCCTTCATGTATGTATACACCTTACTTGTACGCGCAGAGGAACCAATCATTTTTGCCATGTTCATACCACGGTTGAATACGATAGTATTTGCATTATGTGGATTTGCCGCTAATTGTTGCTTCTCTTCCTCATTTAGAGGCATGAGGTTTACCATGAGGGAGTCTCCCATTTTGCCCCGGAACATGGCTGGCATCGTTTCGCGCACATCATCAGGAATGCCTGTGTCAGCAGTCAATTTCAATTCCTTAGGCACGGTCATATATAAAACGCCCTTGCTATTGCGTCCCACCTCTGTAGTACTGAGATCTACAGCGCTAAGCATAATGGAATCTTTAATGGTCGCCACTTGGTTAGCCAATGGTTTTTCAGGAACGCCACGGCTCGCCAATTGTACATCGCCAGATTTAGTTTTCTTCAATGTTTCCACGTTCCAGCTTGCACCTTTTTTATCTGCATCGCTAGCTTCTGTAAAAGCATTCGCCCCGTCTTTTGTGCCTACATATACATACGTTTGAGCTGGAATGATTGTATCTGGTGCGCCAGACTTATTGAAAGCCGCACCGTATACCACATTAGGAATCACAGTAGAACCAATTTGTAAATTGTTGTTAGTTTGGCTTTCCACATCAAAATTAATATTCCCTGTGAAAGTCATATCAGGACCATGGTTGATAACAACTACATCCCCTGCTTGAGGAATGATTACAGGGCCTACAGGACCCGCCATAGCTACACCTGCCATAGATACTCCAAGGCAAGCTGTTAATAATGTGCGTTTCAAAATAGATTGTTTCATAGATATACTCTCATTTCTCTACAATTTGTATACATTTGATGTAATTGTAAATCTAGTATAGTCATAAAATTCCCTCATACGATTTACAATAAAAATTATACTTAAACTTCTATAGTGACATAGTCGGATAAGCTACTCAATACTTCAAGCGCCAAAGGCCTTGTAGATGGTGTGCAGCGCAACATGCACCGCCCATTCGTATCTACAGAGGTCATAACACCTAAATATTCATAGCCTTCAATGATGCGATTGATAAAATTCGTATGCTTAGGATCAATGTGAAAGTACACATACGCTTCTTCTCCAGAGGTTGCTAAATCGGGTACATCTGGAAATGCACCGATTGATTTACTCGGCTCTAAGGCTGCACCACTCATAAACTATTCATCCTCTTTAGGTTTGCACTCACGACGCATCATGGAATACGGTTCAAGTGGTGTATCCATGTAAATGCGAACTTTCATTTGTGCATGCGGTGCTACATCGATAGGATTGCCATCTTCATCTGTCATTTTTTCAATTACCGTTTCAACGAGTTCCCCTTTTGGCTGGCAGAATTCTACCTTATCGCCCACCTTAAAGTTATTACGTTGTTCAAGATCAACGTATTTTTCTTCTTCGTTGTAGCCCATAACTAAACCGATGAAGTCATGACTTTGAGTATTCGTAGATTTACCATAGTTTTGCGCCGTTTCATCAGGACGACCTTCAGCAAAGCCGTCTGTATAAGGGCGATGGGAAATCTTTTCTAATTCTGCAATCCATTCTGGACGAACGTACCAATCTTTACCTTCTTTAAGGTATGTATCAATCGCTGTGCGATATACTTTTGCCACTGTGGCACAGTAGTGAACGGATTTCATGCGACCTTCGATTTTAAGGCTATCAATACCAGCTTCATATAGATCTGGAATGCGGTGAATTAAACACAAGTCTTTAGAGTTAAAGATATACGTGCCATGTTCATCTTCTTCGATTGGGTAATATTCACCAGGTCGATTAGATTCCACAAGAGAATATTTCCATCGACAAGATTGAGAACATTGACCACGGTTCGCATCGCGATTACCTGTCATATAGTTAGACAATAAGCAGCGACCAGAGTAAGAAATACACATAGAACCATGTACGAAGGACTCAATTTCAATATCTACATGATTCTTCATTTCTTTAAGGTCTGCTAAGGATACTTCGCGAGCCGCTACAACACGTGTGGCACCAAGTTCTTTCCACATTTGAACTGTATGCCAATTCGTAGTAGAAGCTTGTGTACTTACGTGAAGCTCTAAACCTGGAGCCACGCGCTTAGCAAGGCTAAAAATCCCCATGTCTGCAACGATGATAGCATCAACACCGATGCTTTCAAGAAATTTCAAATAGTCCTCTAAACCTTCGAAGTCCTCGTTATGAGGAATGATATTACATGTAACATGAATCTTTTTACCATGTGCATGTACAAATTCTACAGCTTCCTTTAATTCCTCATCGGAGAAATTAGAGTTACCTGCGCGCAAGCCAAAACGTTTGCCTGCACAATATACGGCATCCGCACCATAGCGGATAGCCATTTTAAGCTTGTCCATATTACCTGCAGGACAAAGCAATTCCATAAAATGTTCTGCCATTATTTGTTGTGCCCTTTCCACACACTCACACTCATACCATCACCCATTGGGTAAATAGTAGTGTTAAACAATTCTTTATTTTCAACATATGTTAAGTATTCTTGTAACCGTTTTACGATGGTTTTGAACCGTTTTGGTGGTTCCTTATCGCCCCTTACATAGCCTCTAAAGAGTACATTATCTGCGAGAATGACGCCCCCTTCTTTCACATGTGGCAGAATAAGTTCAAGTTGTTTTAAATATTGCCCCTTTGGACCATCTAAAAACACTAGATCATATTCGCCTGTGAGTTCCGTTAAGACTTGAGACGCATCGCCTTTCAGCAATGTAATTTTATCGGCATAATCGGATTGGTTAATATAATATTTCGCCATTTCGTGACGCACATCATCCAGTTCAATGGATGTAATATGCCCCTCTTCCTCGTCGAGTAGCGGAGCCATCAACAAAGCGGAGTAACCAATGGCGGTGCCCACCTCTAACACAGAGGTGGGCCGGTATAAACCTATCAATTCTTCAAATAGATGAACCTCAGACTCTCGTAAAATCGGCACATCATTAATCATCGCGTAAATACGCTGTTCATTTAAAATATCATTTAATGTCATGAAAGTAGATTAAATCTCCTACATTATCTATTGTTAGTACCACTAGGAACTACCAACGTAGAGCGTTCAGCAGGATTTGCAGGTTCTACCTGAATTTGTGGTACTTGTTGTGCATTAGGAATCACATTTTGCATCGATTCAGGTACAGGTGTCGTCGTTGGTACATACGTATTGTTATTTGTATTATTTCCATAGGATGGAGCAGCCGGCGTGACTTGCGTCGATGATTGATTTTGTGTTGAACCTGGTACCGGATCTGGAATCTCAGCTGCTGGAACTGTAGTTGGTGTGTATTTATAACTAGGTTCTACGTCAACATATTGAGAATCTGCTTCCACCGCTTCTGCAGAACTATAATTATAATTAGGCTCTGTAGTCGCCACAGCTACGTCATAGTTAGGACCAGCTTGTGCAGCTACTTCCGTATTAGCAGAAGAATTTTTTACTGTGTCAGCACCATAAATTTTATTAACCTCTGCTAAATGTTCTTCGTATGATTTAGAGAAGTGATTATGCCCCTCTTTATCTGCTACGAAGTATAAATAATCTGTATTTTCAGAATGTAAAACTGCATCTAGAGCTTTTTTACCAGGATTTGCAATTGGACCTGGTGGTAAACCTTTAGATACATATGTATTATACGGGCTTTGCAATTGCGTATCACCAATCGTTACATTTTCTTTCGCATAGCCAAGTACATAGGAAATAGTCGCATCAGATTGCAATGGAATACCATGAGCTAGACGCTTTTTGAATACCCCTGCAATAGTTGGACGGTCTGCATCAAATAAAGATTCTCGTTCAACAATAGACGCCAAGGTTACAAAGTCATGAATACTCATATGTTGAGCTTGAATTTGTTTCTTCACAGCTGGTGTAAGGTAACGATTCATTTCGTCAGCCATCATTTGAATAACATCACGAGGCGTAGCACCTACGGGGATTTCATACGTGCTTGGGAACAAGAAGCCTTCTACAGGATATGTAGCAGGTTTTGTACCTTTCATATAAGGGTATGGTACATAGGTCTTAGCTTCAGCTAAGAAGTCCTTCGCCTTCATGATTTGATTCTTTTCAAGAACGATAGCAATATCACCAACTGTATATCCTTCTGGAATTGTAACACGAATAGATTCTACATGACCTTCTTGTAACAAAGAAATGAGTTCGCGCACAGTTACTTTATTAGGTATTTGATAATGGCCAGTTTGAAGCTTATCATTGGTGCCACTCAAGTATAACCAGAGCTTAAAGCCCTGAGTTGAGCGAATTAGCCCTCTTTCAAAAAGCATATCTGCAATTTCAGTACCCGTTTGACCTTTTTCTATAACGACTACTTGTGTTCCATCATCTTGAGCAAAGGTATTCGGTACAAAGTACAATGCACCAAGGCCTCCACCAATAATTAATATACCTATAATAACTAGGATCAAAATATATCTTAAGGCTTTTCTCACGTTGTTGAGTTCCTTTCTGTAACATAACAGTATATCAATTCATTATACCATAAACTCTATATTTCCCCTATATAAAAGGGCAATGATTCCGCTTATTCCATTTTATGCAATATATTAATTTTATGTATTTGTTATGCCCTTAGCATGAATGAAGTCTCTGCTTTTTACAACAATGATAATGTATAACAAAATAAAAATAGCGCATTGTCCACTGACAACACGCTAAATTTATGCTAAAAACGATTATTCGTCTTCATCTATGTCTTCATACAGTTTTACTAGAGTTTCAAAGTTTTCATCTTCTTCATCCAAAGGTACGTATTCTTCTACGCCTTCTTCATTTGTTTCGATGCGAGCCAAGATCATGTACGTGTCATCTTGACCTTCATGGTCGGCATCTTCATCTTGTACATGTACAAGAACGGCATACTCTTGACCTTCATGGCTCAAGATAACATCTTCTGTGAAGTATTGTTTATTACCATGTTCGTCTTCGAATTCCAAATAATACACTTCACCTTCAAAATTTTGGTCAACCATTGGAAACCCTCCTTAAGGAAAAATACTTATTTATTAAACTGCAAGCGATCTAAATATCCTTGCAAAATTACAACCGCTGCCATTTTATCGATAACGGATTTACGCTTTTTACGGCTCACGTCAGCTGCGATGAGTTGACGTTCAGCCATAACAGTAGATAACCGCTCATCCCAATATGTAACAGGTAAATCGATGACTTCCTTCATTTTTGCAACGAATTCTTCAGTCTTTTCAGCCCGTTCACCTTTTGTACCATTCATATTTTTCGGCATACCTACCACAAGTTCATGTACTTCATATTCAGAAATGAGTTCTTGTAAGCGATTAAAGTCTTTTTCTAGAGATGTTCTACGAATGGTTTCAATACCTTGTGCAGTCATGAGCAGTGCATCGCTACAGGCAATACCAATAGTACGGCTGCCTACATCTAATGACATAATTCTCATTATAGTTGTTTAGCCTTTGCGTATTCTTTCAACAATTCTTCAATCAAGTCATCACGCTCTAAACGGCGGATATCGGAACGCGCATTATTATAACTTGTTATATACGCAGGATCTCCAGAGATTAGATACCCTAAGATTTGATTAATTGGATTGTAACCTTTTTCTTGAATAGATTGATAAACGCGAGTGAGCACCTCTTCAGCGGTCATCGGTTCATCGTCTACTTTACGGAATAACATGGTTTCATCTGAAACGTTCATCGTATCCCTCCTTTTTATTACATCGGCAGATTTCACTATACAAGTGAAATCTCACCTACTATTATACTTGAATTAAAGCTACAAAGTCAGTAACTTTTTATGCATTATAAAAAATTTCTATAACAAATACAAGTATAATTATAAAATTATATGCCTATTGTAACATAGATTTTAAGGCTTCACCACCAGCTTTTAATGCTTCCATTAATTTAGCTGGCTCTTTGCCACCTGCTTGTGCCATGTCCGGACGGCCACCGCCATTACCTCCAGCTACTTGAGCTGCTGCTTTAACAATATTACCTGCTTTTGCACCTTTAGCAACGACATCTTTAGATACTTTACATACAAAGTTTACCTTATCATCGCCCATAGCAGCGCCTACAAGAACCACACCAGAGCCATTCAATTTATCAAGGCCCATATCAGCTAAGTCGCGTAATTCATCAATAGAGGATGCTTTTACAGCTGCGCCAACAAACTCAACATCACCTATCACAACTTTACCAGCAACGATGTCAGCTGCACCCGCTGCCGAAACTTCTTTACGAATTTGTTCTAATTCTTTTGCTGTGTCTTTAGCTTCTGTCAACACTTGGTGCAAGCGTTCTTCTATTTGAGGTGCTTTAGTTTTAAGCTCGCTTGCCATGCGTTCAATAGTCAAACGATCTTGTTTTGCTGCATCGAGAGCTGCACGACCTGTAATCGCTTCAATACGACGTACACCAGAACCGATACCAGCTTCAGATGTTAAACGGAAAGAACTAATGAAAGCTGTGTTGCCTACATGAGAACCACCACATAATTCAACGGAGAAGCCAGGAACCTCTACAACGCGAACTACATCGCCATATTTATCACCAAAGAGTGCCATCGCACCTTTCGCTTTTGCTTCTTCCATGGACATTTCAGCGATAGCTAGGTCCGTAGCTTTTAAAATTTCTTCGTTTACAAGTGCTTCGATTTGATCAAGTTCCTCTTGTGTTACAGGGGAGAAATGAGTGAAGTCAAAACGCAAGTAATCAGGAGTTACTAGAGAACCAGCTTGGTTAACATGCTCGCCAAGAACCTTTTTCAATGCTGCATGTAACAAGTGTGTTGCTGTATGATTGCGGGCCATTGCTGCACGACGAGCTGTATCCACTTCAAGCGTTACATCGTCACCTTCAGAAATAGAACCTTCTATAACAGTACCGATATGATATACAGTACCTTCTGGTAAACGTTTTGTATTATGAACCTCTACCTTACCCATTGGGCCCACGATAAAGCCTGTATCACCTAATTGACCGCCCCCTTCAGCATGGAATGGAGTAGTGCGTACGATAACAGTAATTTCATCGCCATCAGCTGCTGTTTGCAAGCGTTCAGAACCTTTACCAAGCATCAATACGGAGGATGCAGTTTCTGCTTCATCTTCAACAAGTTCTTCATCTTTCAAGAATGTAATGTCTGGTGTTGCTACCTTCGCATCTTCTTTTACACGAGCTTCACGAGCGCGTTCACGTTGTTCTTTCATAGCGGCTTCAAAACCTTCATGGTCGATTGTAAAGCCGCGTTCAGAAGCTATTTCCTCTGTTAATTCCCAAGGGAATCCATATGTATCATATAGTTTAAATACTTCTGTACCAGGAACAACAGTTGCTTTTTCAGCTGCAAGTGTATCAATCAAGGAGTTTAATAACTCAAGACCTTGTTCCAATGTTTGGTTGAAGCGTTCTTCTTCATTTTGTACAACACGCTTAACGAAGTCTTGTTTTTCAGCGATGGATTTAATACCAGGGCCAAGAATGTCTACGACTACATCAATAAGAGGTGTTAAGAAGATACCTTCGATACCAAGTAAACGTCCATGACGTACAGCACGGCGTAAAATACGACGCAATACGTAGCCGCGACCTTCATTAGACGGTAACACACCATCGGAAATCAATGCTGTGACAGCACGAGCATGGTCAGCAATAACCTTCAAAGAAACATCTGTATTTGGATCTTCATTGTATTTCACACCAGCCCGTTTTGCAGTAGCTTCAATAATAGGGAAAATCAAATCAGTTTCAAAATTTGTTTTACAACCTTGTAATACGGAAGCCAATCGTTCAAGACCGGCGCCTGTATCAATATTTTTGTGTTGTAATGGTTCATAAGACCCATCTGGCATTTTATTGAATTGTGTAAATACTAAGTTCCAGATTTCAAGATAGCGATCGCAGTCACAACCTGGTGCACAATTAGGGTCATCACAACCATGTTCAGGACCTTGGTCGAAGAAGATTTCACTGTCAGGACCACATGGGCCTTCACCAATTTCCCAGAAGTTATCTTCGAGGCGTGTAATATGGCTTTCCTCTACACCACAATCATTGTGCCATGTATCATACGCTTCTTGATCATCTGGATATACAGTAACATATAATCTATTTTTATCGAGTTTAATAACTTCAGTTAAGAACTCCCACGCCCAGTGAATAGCTTCTTTTTTGAAGTAATCACCGAAGGAGAAGTTACCAAGCATTTCAAAGAATGTATGGTGACGAGCCGTACGACCTACGTTTTCAAGGTCACCGGTACGCATACACTTTTGGCTTGTTGTAATACGATGACAAGGAGGTACCAACTTACCTGTAAAGAACGGCTTCAATGGCGCCATACCTGCCCCAATCAATAACAAAGACGGATCGTTTTCTGGTATAAGAGAAAAACTATCTAATTTTAAATGTCCTTTACTTTCAAAAAACTGCAAGTATGCTTGACGCAGTTCATTACCCTTCATGTGTATATTCCTCCTAAAATTATTTACTCTTCATTATAACTCAAAAACGATATAAAATCTATTAAAAACATTGAGATTATGCGGAATTTACGCACTTTCACACCAATTCAAGTAAACCGTAAAAAATATAATTTTAAATCCATATTTTTTACAATAAAAGTAAAGGTCAAATTTGGTCAATGCTAGTTAAATCATAAATAATAAACATAAAAAGAGGTTATACAAATCAACAAAACAAAATTGATTCGTATAGCCTCTTTTATAGCTAGTTATTAAATTAGCGTACAACGCGTTTTGCGCCGATGTAACGTTCACCCCAATAGCCAGTATCAAGATCTGCTACTGCAACACCACGACTGGAAGTGGCGCTGATGAACTTGCCATCACCAATATAAATACCGGAGTGAGATGGACCTGGTTCATAGGTTTCGAAGAATACCAAATCCCCCGCTTTCAAGTTTGCACGAGAAACTTCAACACCTACGTTATACTGTTCATCTGCCAAACGCGGTAAAGAAATACCTTGTTTTTCAAATACATATTTAACATAACCGGAGCAGTCAAAGCCACTTGGAGTTGTACCGCCAAATACATATGGTACACCACGGTATTTGTCAGCTTCTGCCAAGATTGCGTGAATGCTGCTAGGTGTTTCATTTTTCGTAATATTGTTTAATTTAACGTTCTTGCCATTAATGGAATGACCAGCGATACGTCGGGATGTCGCATTACTGTTTGTAAAAGCGGATTTCGTTGCTACTGCTTTAGTCGCTGCATTTTGGGTCAATACTGCCTTCGTAGAACGAGGAGCACCCATCAATGCATTATACGTAGCAGGGCCTACGATACCATCCACCGGAAGGCCACGATCTTGTTGGAACAGACGAACTGCCCACTTCGTTTCCTTACCATATACACCATTTTTATCTGTAGCATTATAGCCGTGTTTAATTAGTTGTTGTTGAACCGCTGTAACACTTTTGCCCTTATCACCATATTGTAATGTTGTTGCGCCAACCATGGCTGTTGTGGCACACACAAAAGTTAATGTTAATGCCGTTATTTTAACCTTACTATATTTTGACTTCATATGCTTCCTTTCCAAAAAACTTTTAAAGTAAGTTATTTATTCAAAATATACTAACCGTCTATTTATTTGCATTCACAAATACAGCTAGTCTTCTTTGCTTTTGTTAGTATAAGCCTCTGGTGCCATAAAAACATCTGCACTACTTGGCCCGAGTAACGGAGCCTCTTCATGCTCTTCAAAATTTATAGCTGACTTAACCCAATACAAAGGCCGTTGCTTCACCTCTTCAAAAATACGACCTACATACTCGCCAATAATTCCCAGTCCGACGAGTTGAATTCCCCCAATAAACAAGATTGATACACCCAAGGTTGTCCACCCATTCAAAGCTTGTCCTGTAAGATATACATACAAAAGATGTAAGATGAGCAAAAAGCTCATTCCACCACAAAGTACACCTACATACAAGGCGGCCCGTAAAGGCACCCTTGAAAAAGCGGTTACACCATCGAGAGCAAATCGAATCATTTTACGCACACTAAACTTTGAGACACCTGCAAATCGAGGTGGTGCCACAAAGTGCAACTCTGCTTGTCTGTACCCTAAGGCGCCGACAATACCACGCAAAAATCGACCATGTTCTCTGAATCGTTTCAACGTGCCCAATGCTTTACTATTCATGAGGCGAAAATCGGACCCGCCTTCAACAATAGGAACATCGGCCATTTTGTTCATCAGTTTGTAATAATACTTAGACGTGAAAGATTTAGCCCAACTAGCGTCATCAGTTGAATCGCGTATGGTACGCACCACATCATACCCTGATTCCCACAATCGAACTAGTTCAGGAATCAATGCCGGTGGATGCTGCATATCACCGTCCATTGTAATGACTGCATCGCCATGAGCATAATCAAGCCCACATGTAAGTGCCGTTTGATGCCCAAAGTTACGAGCTAACAATAACACTTTAACATGTTTATCATTGAATGCAATTTCACGCAGTATCATAGCTGACGAATCACTAGATCCATCATCCACGAAGATTAATTCATAATCATACGTGAGACCTGACATAACATCAGTTACAGCTTTATAAAAGTTCGCTATATTTTCCTCTTCGTTATATACAGGCACTACAATAGAAAGTAACATAAATCCTCCAAAGTATTTTACTCACATATTTTATGTTAATTAGTAAATTAAGGCAAATGCTAAAGGTTAACAATAGGACTGATAATGTTTATAAAGCCAGTAAACAAGCTACTTCTCTATAAAATACCAATAAAACCCTTCATTTATCCTTTATATAAGTACAGTAAATCAATATTATATTAATTTATTTATCAAGCTACTTAATAAAGTAATTTATAAAAAATATTTATTTTATTAATATAGAAACAAATATGATTATTTCTGGCTTTATCAACTATTAATCAAAAATTTATATGAATTTTTATCATAAAATTATCAAAAACGCCTAATTTCATCTATCTTTCATGAAAAAGAGACCCGTTAAGGGTCTCCTTTACTATAATCCAGCAGCATCAATCCAAGATTGTAAATCTTCCTCCGCCAGTTCCATATCTTCTATATAAGCACCAGCTACAACTGGATATTTAGCGACCTCTACTGTATGTAAAATGGAATCATCGCGACCATTTTTATAAGTCCCAATCCAGATTCCAGAAAATTGTGATTCATACCATTCTACAGGTTGATCAGTTTCATTAAAGTTAATCGTAATATGACCGCGTCCAAGTGTTTCTAATACTTCAACTTGTTCTTCCTCTGTTAAACCTGTTTTTTCAATATAAATCGAATATGTCTCACCATTTTCACGCAAATTCTTTAGAGCCAAACGCAACTCATTTAAAACGGCGCGAACATTACCATAATTTTCAATCATAAATACTCCTATACAGAAACTATCTTTACATTCTATAAGCTATCTATACATTATATGAAATTTCCACTTTATGCTTTAGGCTCAACTGTTACGCCCCATTCTCGTAGGACATGCAAAATACGTTTTTTAACCTCAGGCAAGGCACATTGTACTGGCCCGCTAGGTTCAAAACCAATTTCCAATGATTCCGGTTCTACACCGATAACCACTGCATCTTCTAATGGATCTTCTTGAATAGCACGGATGCGTAAAATATCTTGCATTCCTACTTCATGTACAGAAATATGTTCCGTAAAATATTGTTCCAATTCCTTATGAGGAAATTCATATATAGTTCCTGGAGCATCTCCACCATTAATAGCGTCTACAAGAAGAATTTTCTTCATCCCACGCATATACGTGAGTAATTCCATCCCCATAGTGCCACCATCAATAATGGAAATTGCAGGTGTAAATGTGAAAGATTCTTTCAATTCTTTTACTACATGAACACCTAATCCCTCATCGGTAAGCAAAATATTACCGACTCCAAGTAGGACAATTTCATTATCTCCATCATCATAAAGGCTGTTTAAATCAATACGCGGACCCTCTGAGTCCGCGTATTGTTTCAAGCCACTGATGATATCAGTACTTGTATTAGTCATTTTCTTGTAATTCTCTTTCTCTAGGATCATTAGGATCACTTGGACGATATGTAGTACCAGATGGTTTATCAATACGTTCCCCACGACGACGTTTACCATTGAGGTCTTCAATATCAATTGGGTCATGAGCGTAATATTTCATACCCGAAACCATAGCAGATACTTCGCCGGATTCCTCCATAACGTCTTCTCGGAATGCCATATACACGTGAATAATAGTAAAGAACAAGAATCCCCACGCAATGTAGTGATGGATAACATGGACTTTATATTCACCACCAAATAATGTAATCACTGGTGCAAATAAAGTTCCTAGAATACCATTAGGATTAACCATCGAATACATTGCAAAACCCGTTAAGATTTCAAAGAAGAACATAATGTATACCATCATATACGCAGTTCTAGCTAAGGAATTACGAAGCCAATGATGTTCATGTTTTTGAGGAATCATTAAATAGTGCAATGTTGTTTCTTTAAGACCGTACCAATACCGTTTTTGACGGAATTTAGGTAATAATCTATCCCCTCGGTTCCAAAGAGCGCCTGCAAAACGGAAGATAAAGGAGAATGTTAAGATAACACCTGCAATGAAATGAATACGCCGCATAGTTTCCATAGAGAACCAGCCATCAATAGCAAAGGTTGGTTCAGGGTTACCCGTAATCGCAGCAAAGCCTGGATCACCGATATATAGGCCTGTCCAGAACAATGCCGTTACACTAAGCACCATAGTCCAGTGGAATATGCGCAGCCATAGACTAAATACGACATACGCCTTTTTGTCAGTATGTATTAACATAAGCCCACCACCCTTTATTTACACAATGCATCTGTATTGACGGAAACAATTTTTTCGCCTTTTTTATTGTATAAATGGGTTGCACATGCAAGGCATGGATCAAAGGAGTGAATTACCTTCAAAATTTCAAGTGGTTTATCTGCAATTTTTACATGTGTATCAATCATGGAATCTTCATATGCACCATGTTCATTAGCTGCAGTTTTAGGGCACGCATTCCATGTAGATGGTACGATACATTGATAGTTTGCAGAACGACCATCTTTAATATGTATCCAATGCCCCAAACCACCACGAGGCGCATCTACAAGGCCAACACCTTTAGCATCTTTATCCCATGTGTTTGGCTCAAATTTAGTCATATCCGCTACTGTAGTATCACCATTTTTGATATTAGATACAAGTTTGTTAAAGAAATATTGGCTAATATTTGCCGCTACTTGTGCATCAAGACCACGACATGCCGTACGTCCCACCATAGTAGTCATCCATACATGAGCTGGTACACCCAATACTTGTGATACTGTATCTATTTGACGAACAATCATAGATTCAGCCCAAGTTGGGTCTTTGATTATGCCTTGTTTTACCTTTGTATACACAACAATATATTTTGCTAATGGACCAACCTCTGCAGTTTTCCCTTTGAAAGTTGGAGATTTAATCCAAGAGTATTTTTTATCTTCATCAAGGAATTCCCATTTTTCTTTTGTACCAGATTTAGGACCCGTAAATTTAGGATCAGTAACACCTTCAATAGGATGAAGTGTTTTTGTTCCGTCCGGGTATGTAAACCAGGAATGATCAACCTCTTCACTAAGATATTGAGGATCCATAAAATCCTTACCTTCTAATGGGATGAAGGTTGCTTTATCTACACCTAACGCAAAGTTTTCAACGACGCCATTGGAACGAACAATACATTTCTTATGATAATCACCATTAGAAGTGCCTGTGTAAGTATCATCTGGATAATCACCATAAGACATAACACGTTTCTTCGCAAGTCCACCACCATCGATCATACCTTTTTCTACATAGATTTTGCCAATAGCTAGTAAATCTGGTAAATAAAAATTATCTACTAAGTCTTTAGCTAATGCAATAGATTGTTCAACAGCTCCTAGGCGTTGTGTATTGATAGGTGCATTCATATCATTCATCGAGATAGAACATGGCATGCCACCTACAATGTAATGAGGATGAGGGTTTTTACCACCAAATACAACGTGAGGAATTACAATATCCCGTTGACGGTCAAGAATATTCAAGTAATGGGATACGGCCATTAAATGAACCTCTGGTGGCAACAAATTATAATCAGGATGATCCCACCATTGGGCGGAGAAAATACCCAACTGACCAGATTCAACTATTTTCTTAACCTTTTGCTGTACAGCCGTAAAGTATGCTGTAGTAGCCTTAGGAAACTCTTTAGGATAAGCAGAGTCTTTGGATACTGTTTCAGCAGGTGCTAAACCGCTTACATTATATGTAGCCAATACATCATTTTGTAATTGTGCGGTTTTAGCAGGGTCCGCACTAAGAGCTGCTACCGGGCTAACCCAGTCAAGGGCATGTAAATGATAGAAATGCACAATATGATCATGCACATCTAGACTACTATGCATAATATTACGTATATAGTTTGCATTTTTAGGAATTGTAATACCAAGCGCATCTTCAACAGCTCTTAACGAAGCCAAGGCATGTGTTGTAGTACATACACCACAAATACGTTGTACGAACGCCCAAAGGTCACGAGGATCGCGGTCTTTAGCAACAAGTTCGATACCGCGCCAAGCAGTACCAGAAGACAATGCATCCTCTACTTTACCACTCGCTTCATCAACTTTTATTTCAACCCGTAAATGACCTTCAATACGGGAAATCGGATCTACTACTACGCGTTTCATTAGTGACCTCCTCCATTATTATGTTTCTTTTCATCCCATAAGCCTTGTTCTTTTAAGCGTTTTTCTTCTTTCATATCAAGAATTTTATTACGCGTAAGAGTTGCAGCACCATGAACGATAACTGCTGCAGTAGCACCAACAGCAGCTACTGTACCGATTGTATCAGCAGTCGTGATGGTATTAGCCAATGGAATATCTGGTAAACGTTTGTAGAATACGTCATTATCCCAGAAGCCCTTTTCAGAGCAACCAATACAACCGTGACCGGATTGAATTGGATAGGATAAACCATTCCACCAACGTAAGTTACCACAAGAATTATATGTTTGAGGTCCACGACAACCTACTTTATACAAACACCAACCAGATTTGGATGCATCATCGTCGAATTTTTCAACAAAGAGTCCAGAGTCAAAGAAGGCACGACGGTAGCATGTGTCGTGAATGCGATTGCCATAAAATTGTTTAGGACGGCCTTGAGAATCAAGAGGTGGAATTTGACCGAATAATGCATAGTGCATGATTACGCCAGTCATAACCTCTGGAATTGGAGGACAACCAGGGACCTTAATAATTGGCTTGCCAGATACAACGGAAGATACAGAAACTGTATTTGTTGGATTTGGTTTTGCCGCCTGTATACCGCCCCAAGAAGCACAAGAACCATATTCTATGATTGCTGCAGCTCCTTTAGCTGCTTCTAATAGAGATTCTTTAAATGTACGTCCACCTACTGTACAATAAACACCATCTTCATCAAGTGGTACGCCACCTTCAACAGCCAAGATATATTTACCGGCTTTTTCTTTGATGATTTTTTCTAAATGTTCCTCTAATGGTGCACCAGACGCTGCCGCCAAAGTATCATCATATTCAAGAGAAATCATGTTCAAAATAACATCAGAAGTAAAGGGAGAGGATGAACGGATAAAAGATTCACTACAACCAGTACATTCATGACCATGCAACCAAATCACTGTAGGTAATTCAGTTGTTTCGGCAGCCTTAACAACGGTGTCTAACATCGTTGGAGGTAGTCCTAAAATAGCAGTGAGTGCTACACAGGATTTCATAAATGTTCGTCGACTCAAACGGCGTTCTTGGAAGAGTGTCCACAAACTATTTATACGATTCTTCATGGAATATAGCCTCCTTACAACAACTTTGCGCAATATAATTATATTACTTAATAAACTACAACGTTTATGACGGAAATCATTTTATTAGCGTCCTCTATCACTTTGAAGAAGTTCAACCAACATGATGACAATCATATTTTTACTATTTTATTATATCACTTAACATTTTTGAAAACTATGAAATTTAACAAAAAAAGCTGTATATAAGAAATTAACTTTCCTTATATACAGCCTCATGTTATTCATTTCCTAAGAATTCCTAGTTATTAATTAATCAGATAACTTCCTTTATTAGAGACTCAAGCATATCTGCTTTTTTATAACCCACAAGGGAATCGAGCATTTTGCCATCGCGGAAGAATACTAAGGATGGAATACCATCAACATCTTCTTTTAACAAAATACCGCGAAGATTTTTATCTTCTGCATTAACACTAAAGAATTCTACTTGACCGTTTAAACGCTCTGCTACGTCTTCAATCTCTGGGCGCATAACAGTGCATGGTTCGCACCAACCAGCCCAAAAATCAACAATAGCTAAACCTTTAGCGCCAAGTACTTTCTCATCAAATTCTTGTACACTAGTAATTGCTGTAATTGCCATGAAGTTCTCCTAACAAAGATCTACAATCTTATATACTATCAATTATATGTTAAATATAGAAGCAAGCAATCAATAAGCCGAGTTCTGTTCCGCTTGCGCGGTGACGATTATCTTTCTAGGCGTACAGTCGCCTGCACGCTCGAGCGACACAACCCGGAAGGTAGGCGGGACCACCCTTAACCCTTCCCTATTCGGTCTTGCTCCGGATGGGGTTTACCGAGCCAGCCTGTTACCAGACTGCTGGTGAGCTCTTACCTCACCTTTCCACCCTTACCACTTACGTGGCGGTTTCCTTTTCTATGGCACTTTCCCTAAGGTTACCCTCGCCAGACGTTATCTGGCATCCTGCCCTATGGAGCTCGGACTTTCCTCGAGTCTTATAGACTCGCAACCGTCTTTCATACTTGCTTCAATTCAGTTTATCATAGCTAACAATTTGTTGCAAGAAAATGCATCATTACACAAAGAAGAAATCATTTTGTTCTGTGAAAGCTTTCACAGGAACAGTAAGCCCTGCAGAGATTAAATAGTCACGTAAACCATGTGCCACTATAGACTCAGTTCCAAAATGCCCCGCATCAACTACGAGTAAGCCTAATTCCTTAGCCATTTGCGCCTCATGATACTTTACATCACCTGTAATATAGGCATCTACATGTAACCGGGCAGCATCCTTAATAAATTCTGCACCTGCACCAGAGCATAGAGCAATGGATTGAATCGCTTTCGGCACAATACCAGCAAAACGAATGTTAGCATCAGGCAACGCTTCTTGTACCCACTCACGGAAAGAATCTAAGTTTAATGCATTAGGCAAGCGACCTACCCGTCCTAGATATTGAGTTGAACTAGTAGGCTCGACTATATTCAAAACCTCATAAGCAACTTCTTCATATGGATGAGCAGCTTTCATAGCCGCCACGACTTTGCTTAAATGCGTACCATCAACGATAGCATTCACTTGTACCTCAGGAACCACTGTCAAAGCGCCAGCTGCCCCAATGACAGGATGAGAATCTTCATTACCAACAAAGCGACCTTCCCCATGGATACTGAAACTACAATGCTCGTAATTGCCAATTCGGCCTGCCCCTGCATCGCCCATCGCCAAGCGAACCGCATCAGCCGAGCTTTCAGGTACAAAGGTGGTCACCTTATAAAGCGCCTCTTCACCAGTTTTAATGAAGCCCTTAATATCAATAAGTCCCAATTGCTTCGCCAACATATCATTGAGACCGCCTGGAGCGATATCAAGATTTGTATGAGCACTATATACGGCAATCTTATGTTGAATCAGCTTATTAATCGTACGCCCTTGAGCAGTATCACATGATATCTGTTTCAACCCTTTAAAGATTAATGGGTGGTGGCTAACAATTAAATTACAATTTTGTTCAGTAGCATATTCTACGGTTTCTTCTGTTACGTCTAACGTAGTCACTACACCTGTAACAACTACATTCCGATCGCCCACCATTAAACCTACATTATCCCAAGACTCTGCATACGAATGCGGTGCTAATTGCTCCATCAAGGTAATAACTTGTTGAACCGTTATCATACAACTCACTTCTTTCTATTTATTCTCTAAAAGATTACGAAGAAAATTAACTTCCCGCTCTAAATCCTGATATTTATCAGTATGATTTAATTTCTCTGTCATATCATCTAATGCACATTGTCGTTGATATATTAAATACTCTATATATTTCCTCCAAAGTGGTGGTCTATCTTGTTCCAATAAAGCCCCTACAGACCACAACAAGGAGTCTTCCGGTAACGATTGATAAATATCTACATATTCAGTCATACCTGTATAAGCTTCCACGCAGTCATTGCGTATTGCTAAAAATGCTGTATAGAGCTTACTAGCATCTTCTACGATGATTTCTAGAACGATACCATATCCCTTTTGAACCATATATTGACGTAATTCTTTTTGTCCGTTCTGTGGTTGGAGTACATAAAACTCTAATGGTTCTGGGCCTGCATCTACAATATCCCGCATTAAAAAGCCACCCATACCACAACAAATGGCGCCGTTCAACTCGCCCCTTTCTGTCACTTTAAGACCATCGCCTAAACGACAATCTACTTTATCGGCTAGTCCACAAGACTCAACATATGATCTTGCAGACTCTAACGGACCTTTATGTACATCACCGGCAATGACATATTCAGCGCGTTGACGATTGATGAGCTCTACCGCTAAATAGCCATGATCGGTACCGATATCAGCAATTGCATGAGCCTTTGGTACGATTGAGAATACCGCTTCTAGGCGGTCCATCATAGGTCTAGGTTCCATAACATCCTCTACTATTACTAATTATATATTACTAACTATTCAATCTTAATTCTTAATTCTTAATTATTTATTCTTGATTATTTTTTGCTTATTTTATGCTTATTTATTTACATATTTGTTCTCGTTTATTTATTTCTAAACATAATACTATTCAAAAATAAGCTTTGTTAAGTTACAAAAATAAATGATTTACATATAAAAATAACCGCCCTTGAATTCTCAAGGACGGTAGATATCAACATAATGGTGGGCCCACCTGGGTTCGAACCAGGGACCGACCGGTTATGAGCCGGTTGCTCTACCCCTGAGCTATAGGCCCTCAGTTAGTTTCTAGCTTATTAATTATACCGAATAGACTATCATTTAGTCAAGGCAACTCAAATGTTAAGACTGTTTCATTAGCATAAAACGGTGAATCATATGATCTTCGTTAAATACGCCTTTAGTAGTTAGTGTAGTCGTTTGGCTATCTGTAGATTTAATGCCTCGTGCACTCATGCAGCTGTGAGACGATGTAATGTGCACAATAACATCATCAGACCCTGTTGCTAAAGATATTACTTCTGCAATATCTTCACCAATTTTTTCTTGCAATTGTAAACGCTTGCAGCACATTTCAGCTATGCGGGGAATCTTAGATAAACCTATGACACGACCTTTTGGAATGTACCCAATACTGATACTCATATCATACATCAATGCCATATGATGTTCACAATGAGAGAAGCAAGTAATATCCTTTACTACTACCATTTGATTTGTATCTACAGCGAAGGTCTTACCATACATTTCTGCAATCTCAGCATTTGTATACTGAATGCCTTCATATACCTCTTCCATCATTTGAGCCACCCGTTTCGGTGTTTCTAACAAACCGTCCCGATTAGGATCCTCACCTAATGCTTCTAACAACTGATATATAAGCGATTCTATTTTTTTTGTATCCATATTTACCCCTTTATATCAAGATTTCATCAGACCTCATATCATACCATAGAAAAGATACTGATACTACACAGCCTAATAATACTATACACCCTTTGCATCTGGATCCCAGACAAATTTATGGATTTGTAGTTGAAATCGTACATTCTGCAAATTATATGTTTTCATATAATCGATAATCGATGCCGCCTCAATCTGTCCCCATACAGGCGATACATATATTTGAGCCACTGTAGGATATTTACTAATTATGCGACGCATACAATCCAAATCTTCTGGGGAACCAACGACAAACTTAATCAAATCACGTTCTGTAGCCACCTTGAATATATCTATATTCATAGACTCTTCGGCTAAAGAGGACGGCGTTTTATAATCGTAGGTAAACCACACATTATCTCTATGAAAGCTCGGTATAATCGTGCCATTTGTTTCAATATTAAAATCATAAGGACTATTATTAGGCCGCTCTCGTTTATCAAATGTATCTACATCTTTATCTCTATCATTAATACGAGTTGAATCACTTTGACTTGATGGACTATTTTGTATCTTTAAAGCCTTCCGACGATTTAATTCATCAATTAACTCTACAACAGCAGCTTCTTGTAATAGAGGCTCCCCACCAGTAATAGTAATGCGATGATTGCCTAAGCTTTCAATAACATCCGCCACCTCACATATAGTCATCTCTGTGAAAACACTATCAATGCCGTAGCTATAAGTCGTGTCGCAATAGGAACAGCGAATATTGCAATCATGAAGGCGTAAAAATGTAGTCAGCAAGCCTTGCCGACTACCTTCCCCATCAATAGAGGCAAAAATCTCAATCACGTTCATAAATAGCTGTGTTCCCTTCAGATTCTTGAACCTCTACTTTAAAGCATTTTGGGCCCAATTCATCAGCGATCCATTTTGCGATATTCTCCGCAGTAGGATTTATATCGCCTAGTACATCGTTGATATGGCGATGGTCCAAGCGACCATGAATTTTTTCTTTAATAATCGTAAAGTCGATGACCATCCCATTATGATCTAACTCTTCAGAACGTGCATGAACTGTAATAATCCAGTTATGCCCATGAAGATTTTGACATTTACTCGGATAATCTAGTTTTAATTGATGAGATGCACTCACCTCTAACCGTTTAGTAACTGTAAACATTATATCTCCTATCTATTACATAAGCTTTCAACTTATATCTATTACATGAAACTTATCGCTATTACATGAAACCCTTGTCTATTACGTAAGTCTTATCATAAAATGCTTTTTAATGTAAGATATTACCATTTTTTATTATAACACAAAAGGGTTGTAATACAGTGCTATACAACACTGCATTACAACCCTTAAGAGATTCAAAATCTTATAAGAAGTCTTTGATTTTATCACGTTTACCGCGGTTGCGCAATTTAGTAAGCGCTTTACCTTCAATCTGACGAATACGTTCTCTTGTTACATTGAAATGTTGACCAACTTCTTCCAATGTGCGAGGCTTACCATCCTTCAACCCAAAACGTAAAATCAATACTTGTTGCTCACGATCAGTCAAGCATGTAAATACATCCTCAATCTGCTCTTGCAATAAAATATAACTAGCTGCATCGTCTGGAGCAATCGCATCTTGGTCCTCGATGAAGTCCCCTAAATGGGAATCTTCCTCTTCACCAATCGGAGTTTCCAAAGATACTGGCTCTTGGGCGATCTTTTGAATTTCACGCACCCGCTCTACAGTAATTCCCATACCTTCAGCAATTTCTTCTGGCAATGGCTCACGACCTTTGTCTTGCAACAATTGTCTAGAAATACGAATCAATTTATTAATTGTTTCTACCATATGTACAGGAATACGAATCGTACGAGCTTGGTCTGCAATAGCACGCGTAATCGCTTGACGAATCCACCATGTAGCATACGTCGAAAATTTATAACCTTTAGTATAATCGAATTTATCTACCGCTTTAATCAGACCTAGGTTACCTTCTTGGATTAGATCCAAGAACAACATACCACGACCTACATAACGTTTCGCGATACTTACAACTAATCGCAAGTTAGCATCTACCAATTTTTTCTTAGCCTTTTTGCTAAGTTGAATATCTTTATATGTAGCATCCTCTTGTGCACCAGCTTCGATTTGCTTAGCTAATACGATTTCTTCGTCAGCTGAAAGCAATGGTACGCGACCAATCTCTTTTAGGTACATTCGTACAGGGTCATCAATATTAACACCAGAATCAACACTTAAATCGATAGAAATTTTCTTCTCGCTAGAAACTTCGTCTTCATCTTCATCCGTTTCAATTGTATGACTATCTGTATCATCAGCATCAATATCTGCCACAATCTCAACATTCAATTTACCCAAAGTCGTATAAATATCATCTAATTGTTCCGCAGTAATTTCCGTCTGCTCATGAAGAGCATCTGAAATCTCGGATTGTGTCAACACACCGCTCTTACGGCCTTTTTCAAGAAGTTGCTCAACAATCTCCTCTATTTGACTTTTTTGTACTTTCTTAGCCACAGCGCTCTCCTTTTTAACCATTAATGATTTACTTAGACCATTCTCTAATTAAATTCTGTATTTCCTGACACTTATGTAATTCGCTAATAAACGTCGAATCTCCTGCTCGTTTTAATTGATCCGCCATAATTGAATGCGCTTTATACTGTTCACGCAATGAATGGAGCCTTATCTTGCGGATTAATGCAGGCACTTGTACCTTATATTCATCGTCACTCATGACGACCAACCTAGAGTAAATATCGTATTCTTGAGAAGATAAAACAGATTGAATTGCAGTTTCATCTAGACGACCTTCGGACTTATACAAGGTGAATAGCTTTTCTATTATACCTCGATATTCAATTTTTTCAAAGTCCTCTAATGGCAAATAGCTCATCATATGTTGTAATACTTCGCCATCTGTGAAAGCTAAGGACAATAATTTTTCCGCATCCCCCTTTGGTAAATCCTGTGTTGGCAAAGGTGTTGATGCAGTATCCACTAATTCAATTTGTCCTTTTTTCACATAATCTCTAAAGTATCTAAAAATAGTACTATTATCAAGCCATAATGGCAATGCCAATGTTTTTAAAGCATCATCTCTCTGTGTTTGACTATCTATATTTGCAATATATGGGAAAACATCTGCCATAACAGCCTGCTTCCCTTCTGTATCATTTGTATCGTGTTTAATCAAAGACTCACTTAATAGATAATCAAGAGGTTTAACAGCTTTAGCAACTAACTCCTTAAATGCCTGTCCCCCATGATTACGCACATAATCATCTGGATCTTTACCGTCTGGCATGGCAAGAACACGCACCTTAAAATCCGTATTTTGCAATAATTCAATAGCCCTAGCAGCCGCTTGACGACCAGCACCATCCATATCATAAGCTAACACGATTTCTTCAGCTTGCCTCATCAAGATATGCCCATGATCTCTTGTATAAGCAGTCCCCAATGATGCGACTACATTAGTAACACCATGATTATGAGCGGATATAACATCCATATAGCCTTCTACAAGAATAGCTTGTTTTTCCTCACGAATAGATTTATAAGCCTTATCAAAGGCAAATAAGAGTTTACCTTTTTCAAAGATTGATGACTCTGGAGAGTTTAAATATTTTGGTGTACTATCATCCATAACGCGCCCACCAAAAGCAACTACTCGCCCTTTACCATCCATAATGGGGAACATAATTCTATTTCTGAAGAAATCATAAAATTGACCCTTTTGGTTCTTTCGGACAAGATTCAACTCTAAAAGAATGGAATCATCAATGCCACGCTCATGAAAGGCACGATATAACTTATCCCAACCATCAGGAGCAAAACCAAGCTTAAATGTTTCTATGGTCTCTTGTGTGAGCCCTCGCTTTTTCAAATAATCTAATCCCACTTTACCAATAGACGTTTGAGTGAGACAGTTATGGAAAAAGGTAGACGCTAAATCAGAAGCTTCATACAGTTTTTTGCGCCTTTCATCTCTAGCTCTTTGTTCAGGTGAAAGTTTCGCCTCTGGCAATGGAATATTAGCTCGATTAGCTAGCCGCTCTAGGGCTTCTACAAAAGTTAAATGCTCTAATTCCATAAGAAATTTAATAGCATTTCCTGATGCATGGCACCCAAAGCAATAATAAAAACCCTTTTCAGGGGCTACACTAAAGGATGGCGTTTTTTCATTATGAAATGGACAACAACCCCAATAGTTCTTGCCGCGTTTCTTTAAGGCTACATGCTCGGATACAACTGACACGATATCATTAGCATCTTTGATTTGTTCAATCAACTCATTTTCAAAATATCGGCTCATAGCCAACGCCTCCTTCCCCATATATATATTAATTCTATATACAAATAAAAAATCCTCTATTTGTAAAGCATTTTAATCAATTAAATTATTAAAAAAGTATAAATAACTTGATACGAATCATAGGAATCATCATCTACAACGCAATGTAAATGATGATTCCTATACGCCGTATATAGCAATATATAATTACCGAAACTTTGATAACAATAGGCTGCAATGAAAACATTGCAGCCTATACTTATCGCTTATAGCATATTATTTTGCGTAATCCACAACGCGAGTTTCACGAATAATTACGACCTTAATTTGGCCTGGATATTCAAGTTCTGACTCGATGCGTTTTACGATATTCCGAACAAGTAATGTAGACTCAGCTTCATCAATCTTATCCGGTTTTACTACAACGCGAATCTCACGACCGGCTTGAATAGCAAAACATTTTTCAACGCCTTCGAAGGATTCAGCGATTTCTTCCAATTTAGATAAACGTTTTAAGTAGTTTTCTAATGTTTCTCGACGTGCTCCTGGACGGGCAGCGGAGATAGCATCAGCGGCAGCTACTAATACAGCTTCTACGGTTTGGAACTCTTCATCACCATGATGAGCACCAATACAGTTAATTACTGCTGCACTTTCACGATATTTACGAGCCACATCAACACCGATTTGAACATGAGAACCTTCAAGTTCACGGTCTAATGCTTTACCAATATCATGAATCAAACCACCTCGTTTAGCCAAAGTTACATCACAGCCTAGTTCAGCTGCCATTAAACCTGCTAAATGAGATACTTCAATGGAATGTTTCAATACGTTTTGACCATAACTAGTACGATATTTCAAACGGCCCAAAATCTTAACAATTTCAGGATGTAAGCCATGAACATCAGCTTCAAATGTCGCTTGTTCACCAGCCTCTTTAATAGTTTGGTCCACCTCTTTACGAGCTTTACCAACCATTTCTTCAATACGAGCTGGATGGATACGACCATCTACAATCAATTTTTCCAGCGCAATACGAGCCACTTCACGACGAATTGGATCGAAGCCGGAAAGAATAACTGCTTCTGGTGTGTCATCGATAATCAAATCAATACCTGTTAATGTTTCAAGTGCACGAATGTTACGGCCCTCACGACCGATAATGCGCCCCTTCATTTCATCATTAGGCAATGCCACTACGGATACGGTAGTTTCCGCTACATGGTCAGCTGCACAACGTTGGATAGCAGAGGAGATAATTTCTTTCGCTTTTTTCTCCGCTTCATCCTTAGCTTGCTGCTCCATTTCCTTAACCATAATCGCCGTTTCATGACGGATTTCTTGTTCCACATTCGTTAACAAGATATTTTTTGCTTCTTCGAACGTCATGCCAGAAATACGTTCTAATTCTGCCATTTGTTTTTCATACAAAGCTTCTACCTTTTCACGGCTTTGGGCTAAGTCAGCTTCTTTGCGATGTAAAGCTTCCTCTTTGTGCTCAATATTGTCTAATTTTTTATCCAAAGATTCTTCTTTTTGAAGAATACGACGTTCCATACGTTGAAGTTCAGAACGACGATCTTTATTTTCTCGTTCTACATCAGAACGGAGCTTATGAATTTCTTCTTTCGCTTCTAATAAAGCTTCTTTCTTTTTAGACTCAGCTGTGCGTTCACCATTTGCAATGATGCGAGCAGCCTCTTGTTCAGCTTGATTCAGTTTTCCTTCAGCAATATTTTTTCTTAAAAAATAGCCTACCCCTAGTCCAATCAGTACCATTACCACTGCAATTAGACTATACTCTAAAATTTCTTTCACCTCCTTTTTATTTCTCAAAATTGAGCTTTCATGCTCCTTTTTATGCCCTTTATGCATTAAATTATCAATTAGCCATATCATCATATAAATAAATAAGGCTATTATTAATTTTAGACTTCAAAGCCCTTTCTGTCAAGATTTTACAAGCCTACCAAGGCCTCTCAAAAAGCAGAATTTATTCATAAAAATCATTGCATACAACTTGAATTGTGCTTGTTGAGAACCCCCTGTATTTGAGAAAACTAAAAACTTTTACCCGAGGAGTCTTCTCTTCATTGAGAATAGATCCAAATTTTTTTTCTACCACCCGATAAGCAGCTTTTACCTCATCATAAGCAGAAATTTCTTGAGGAATCGCAAGTCCTCGAAGTTTCATTTTTTGCTTAATCATATAAGCACCGTATTTCTGTTCTTTCATCAAATAGGCTAATACCTGCTCAGATAAACGTTCATCATTAATGTAATCATAATCTTTAAGGCGCTCAAGGACCCTCTCAATGATAGGGTCCTCGAATTGTTTACGTCTCATTTTTTGCGTCAGCTCATAAGAACTAAGGAAGCGCTGAGCTAGGAAGCGATACGCTTGATCCATAGCAGCTTGCATCGTTTCGTCACTCATGATTATACTTCTTCAGTTACTTCTTCACCGATTACATCGATTTCTTCAGTGCCAACAGCCAATGTATCACGAATAATGCGATCGATTTCATCAGCTATTTGTGGATTCTCTAACAAGTATTGTTTAGCCGCTTCCTTACCTTGCCCCATACGTTCCCCATTATAGGAGTACCAAGCACCAGATTTATTAATAATTTCCATATTTGTACCAATATCAATAAGTGTGCCAGTTTTAGAGATACCTTCGCCATACATCAAATCAAATTCAGCTGTCTTAAATGGGGGTGCCACCTTATTTTTGACAACTTTGACTTTTGTTCGAGCGCCAACATTTTCGTTGTTTGCTTTAATTAATTCCCCTTTACGAACATCAAGTCGTACGGAAGAATAGAATTTCAACGCACGACCACCAGTCGTTGTTTCAGGATTACCGAACATAACACCTACTTTTTCACGCAATTGGTTGATGAAGATAACAACTGTTTTGGATTTACTGATGATACCAGTCAATTTGCGCAACGCTTTACTCATCAAACGAGCTTGTAAGCCTACGTGAGCATCGCCCATTTCGCCATCGATTTCCGCTTTAGGAACCAAAGCCGCTACGGAGTCAACTACAACGATATCTACTGCACCACTGCGAACAAGAGCTTCTGTAATTTCTAGAGCTTGTTCTCCATTATCTGGTTGAGAAATCAACAAATTATTGATGTCTACCCCCAAGTTGCGAGCATATACAGGATCCATCGCATGTTCCGCATCAATAAATGCTGCAATACCACCTTGTTTTTGAGCTTCTGCTACAGCGTGAAGAGCGACTGTTGTTTTACCAGAAGATTCTGGACCGTAAATTTCAATTACACGGCCACGAGGGAAGCCACCTACACCAACAGCAATATCGATAGCAAGAGAACCAGAGGAAATCACCTCTACATTCATGCGATCTGCCGCTTCACCAAGACGCATAATAGCACCTTTACCAAAATCTTTTTCAATTTGTTTTAACGCGTTATCCAACGCTGCTTGTCTGCCATCTACAGCCATTATTTTATTTCCCCTTTTCTGTTATATAAGTATAAACATAGTATAGTGCTAGCTCTGCCGCACTTTGTCTAATATCTTCTCGATTGCCAATTAAATTAGCTTTATGGGCCACTGTGCCATGTGGACCAGTAACACCAAACCACACTAGTCCAACGGGCTTTTCTTGAGTACCACCTCCAGGACCGGCTATCCCCGTTGTAGAAACAGCATATGTTGTTTGCCCTAGTGTCTTAGCCCCTTCAGCCATAGCCTTAGCCACTTGCTCACTAACAGCGCCATACGCATCTAGCATATCTTGTGGTACACCTAAAATACGATGTTTCACATCATTACTATAAGAGATGACACCGCCCATATAGTACTCACTACTGCCACTGACATTAGTAAGAAGCTTACCAACCAATCCTGATGTACATGATTCAGCAGTACTAATAGTACTATGTTCCTCTAACAAGGTTTGACCTAATGTTTCCTCCATAGAAATCGTTAAATTGCGGCCTATGCGAGAGCCTAGGCGTTCTCGTATGATTGCATCCCAAGGATTAAGCAAGTCTTGTGCTGCTTCTAATGTTTCAGCCTTAGCAGTGATGCGAACCTCAATGTAGCCCTTTTTAATGAGCAAAGCTATGGTCGGATTAGATTGCTGCTTAATGAGATCCATCAAGGTGCTTTCTAAATCAATTTCACGAATATCATATACGCCATAACGATAGGATGTAACAACACCTTGAGAACCAAATCGGCCATTTAAATAAGGAACTACGCTCTCTTGGAACATGCCCTTCATTTCTCCAGGAGGTCCAGGTAAAAGTATGTACGTAGTGTCGCCATCTTCAACGACTACACCTGGAGCAACTCCAACAGGGTTATATAATACTTTCGCCCCTTCTGGTAATTGTGCTTCTCGCCGACTCGCATCGGGTATAGTACGGTTTACACTTTTAAAGAATCTTTCAAGCTCATTCATGGCCTCTTGATTAAACACAATAGGTCTGCCAATTGAATCGGCAAGTACATTACGTGTAATGTCGCCCTGCGTAGGTCCTAGCCCTCCAGTACTAATAACGATATCAGCCCTAGTACCAGCGAGCTGAAAAACTTCAGCCATCCGTTTCGGATTATCACCTACCACCGATTGATGGGAAATGGTATATCCTAATTTATTTAACTCTTGTGCTAGCCAAGATACATTCGTATTTACTGTATCACCTAGCAATAATTCTGAACCTGTAGAAATAAGTTCTACAATCATCAGATCACCTCCACAATCGAATGTATCGAACTGTGTATTATTCTACAACCGTAGCTACTACATCATAAGCAAAGCCTTGCTCTACTTGTACCTTAAGAATATCACCAGGTTGAATGTCTTCACCACAGTCTTCAATGTACATATTACCATCTACATCAGGTGCTTGAGATTTCAATCGACCTTTTGCAAGCAAGGTGTTATTCTCGCCTTCTTCGATTTCCTCTACCATCGCATAATCAATGGTACCTTCTAAATTGCGATTATTCTCTTCAGAGATAGCAGCTTGGATGGACATAAGAACGTGATAACGCTCTTCTTTGACCTCTTCTGGTATTTGGTCTTCACGAGCACCAGCTGGTGTACCATCTTCTTGAGAATACGTAAATACGCCCATATTATCGAATTTGATTTCTTTTACAAAGTCACAAAGTTCCTCAAATTGTTCATCTGTTTCACCAGGAAATCCAACGATGATAGAGGTGCGCAATGTAATATGAGTCGGTGCATTTCTAATCTTCTTAAGCAAGCGCTCAATATCATTGCGATCGTCTCGGCGATTCATTTGTTTCAAAATATCGTTATTAACATGTTGCAATGGAATATCTACATATTTACAAAGCTTTGGCTCATTAACGATAATATCTAACAATTCATCAGAGAAAAATGTCGGATATAGGTATAGCATGCGAATCCATTCTATGCCTTCTACAGTTGTTAATTCTTTTAACAATGTCGTCAATAATGGTTTACCAGCATTAAGGTCGATACCATAGCTCGTTGTATCTTGAGCGATAAGGACAACTTCCTTAACCCCGGTCGCAGCCAATCGTTCCACTTCAGCCTTAATAGACTCGATAGTACGACTGCGGAATGCACCGCGTACCTTAGGAATAATACAGAATGTACACCCGTTATTACAGCCTTCTGCAATTTTTACATATGCACTATAACGAGGTGTTGTTTGAATACGAGGCATGCGCTCATCATAGATATTCGTAATATTTTCCATGATACAACTGCGATTGCCGTGCTCAATAGCATCAACGGCTACCATAACTTGATCCCATGCACCGGTACCGATTAATGCATCAATTTCAGGAATTTCTTGGAATAATTCATCCTGATATTGTTGGCTAAGACAACCTGCTACGATAAGGCCCTTACAAGTACCATCCTCCTTATATTGGGCAACCTCAAGGATGGTATTTATAGACTCAGCCTTAGCTTTTTCAATAAAAGTACAGGTATTTACAACGATAAGATCTGCTTCGCTTAAGTCTTCTGTAATCGAATAGCCATTATCTCTCAATAAGCCTAACATTACCTCTGTATCTACTAAATTTTTAGCACAACCTAGGCTAACATATCCTAATTTTTTCCCCATTCTATATCCTTTCGTCACTAGATTCTTTTTTATTTATTTCATTTATACAACTGACTTAGTCCTTACGGAATCGTACCTGGCTAACCCAATGATTTAATAGTAACTTTTTACCTTCTAGAGTATAGCCACCATTCACAGGCCATAATACTAAATCATGACCCATAGAATCTTTTGGCTCATCCATCTCAGGATTTGTAAATATATAAGTAAAATTCTTTTCTACCATATATTTCGCCGTTTTAGAAGATAGTAACCAATTAATAAACTCTACACTATCTGCTTTATGTTTTGAATTTTTTAAAACGGCAGCACCAGTCACATAATAAGACGTACCATCTTTAGGATAAATGACCTTAATTGGATACCCATGATGACTATATTGTGCCGCATCAGACAAGTTACCAATACCAATATTTGTCTCCCCTAGCGCAGTTAGGCGTATTGGAGTAGACAAAAATTTAGCATGTTGAACCACATGGGGCTTCAAACTATATAAGTATTCAAGAGCCTCTGGTTCTCCTTTATACTCTACCATATTATATAGCAAATTGGCCGCATTCTGAGATGCTACAAAATCGGTCATAACGATAGACCAATCACCTTGTTTTCCCAATGTATCCCATGTAGTAATATATTTACCAATGCCATTATGGAAGGTATCATTCTGAACAAATACGATGGGATCATACCAAATACCAACCCAATAGCCATTTGGATCCTTTAGATTATCACGTACCTCGTCAATACGTTCATTGACGATGGGCATATATTTACCTGCATTGGCACCAATTACGAGATTATCTTCAGAAGTTAGCACCAAATCACCAGAAGTATCAGCCACTGTAGAAGCCGACCGTTGTGACATTTGTTCCTCTGTAAGAGGCATTACAGTGACTTTTACCTTTTGTTCCTCTTCATAACGCTCAGCAAGCATAGCTGTCAAAGTATTAGGTAAGTCCGTATAGACTATAATTTCACCACGAATAGGCTCTTTGGCCTGTTCTATTTGTTCTTGTTGGTAAAAGTTTATGCCATAGATCAACATTCCTACCACAAATAATGCTAAGATGCTCGGAGCAATCCATCGTTTCATATATGCCTCCCATAAGACATAAAGTATCTTAAAATGAGAGTAGCTAGAGCTACTCCCTACATGTAACGACCACCAAAACTTTTATTAGATGTACGAACTTTAGTCACATCTCTACTACGCCTTTTTCCAGTCTGGCATCGATTCCTAGATTCGCAACCTCGTTTGCCATTACGAGATTTACTAGATTGGCTAATACGCTTAGAATTTCCACCAATTGGTCGGGGTGGAATTAAACATTCTGGGCCAAAGCCAATTAAATCACGTCGATTGGCTTCTATGAGAGCCTCTTTAACAAGGTCATAGTTTTCAATATTTTTAAACTGCATCAATGCGCGCTGTTTTGCTTTATCTCTACCCTTTTTAGCAACATAAACAGGTTTTCCATCTAGTGGATTAATGCCCGTATAATACATACAAGTAGAAAGGCTACCCGGCGTAGGAATAAAATCCTGTACTTGCTCTGGGTACATATGGTGATCTCGTAAAAATTCCGCTAATTCAATAGCATCCTCTAGGGCACAACCGGGATGAGAGCTCATAAAGTACGGCACTAAGTATTGTTTCTTACCAAGCTTTTTATTTGCCTCTTCAAACCAAGACTTAAAGGTTAGGAATTCTTCTTTACCAGCTTTCCCCATCATATTGGTAACCCGTTTAGATACATGTTCTGGAGCTACCTTTAGCTGCCCACTTACGTGAAACTCGCAAAGTTCCCGCACAAAATCTTTATTGTTATCGGCTAGTACATAGTCATAACGCAAACCAGAACGAACAAATACCTTTTTTACACCTTTTAGTTTACGTAATTTACGCAGTAAAGCAATATAGTCATCATGATTTGTATTCAAGTTTTCACAAGGCTCTGGAGCCGCACAAGTACGACCTTTACACGCACCATAGACAGCTTGTTTATCGCAAGCTAGATGGCGGAAGTTTGCCGTAGGGCCCCCTACATCATGAATATACCCTTTAAAATTGTCCATCTTGATCATCATGTGAGCTTCTTCAATCAAAGACTCATGACTACGATTCTGAATGATACGCCCTTGGTGATTAGTAATAGCACAGAAAGAACAACTGCCAAAGCAACCTCGTTGGCTCACAAGGCTAAATTGAACTTCGCTTAATGCTGGCACACCACCCTTATCATCGTATTTAGGATGCCACTTTCGGGTATATGGCAAGTTATAGACACCATCCATTTCATCCTGCGTCAATGGCAATGCAGGCGTGTTTTGAATGAGATATCTATCACCATGCTTTTGGACTACAATACGACCATAGAACGGATCTTGTTCATCGTATTGAATGCGGAATGCATCGGCAAAATCCATCTTATCCGCCTTAATAGCTTCATACGATGGGCACTCTACATAGTCAATGGTTGGAATTTCCTTTGCCATGTAGCAAATGCCACGTATAGATGGCAAAGACTCTTTAAATCGACCCTGATCTAAGGCATCAGCTAGTTCAACGATTTGAAGTTCTCCCATGCCATAGACGAGTACATCGGCCTTAGAATCTACTAAGATGGATCGACGCACCGTATCTGACCAATAGTCATAATGACCAAAGCGACGCAAAGACGCTTCTATACCACCAATGATAAGAGGTACATCACTGTAAGCCTCCTTCATACGGTTAGCATATACCAAGGTAGCACGATCTGGACGATGACCTGACTCACCACCTGGAGAATAATCATCTTGACGGCGAACTTTCTTTGCTGCCGTAAATTTATTAAGCATTGAATCTAAATTCCCTGCCGTAACAAGGGATGCTAGACGTGGTTTACCTAGTTTTTTGAAAGCCTCTACATCATTCCAATCTGGTTGATCTATAATGCCTACACGATAACCTTTGGATTCCAAGTATCTACCGATAACTGCAGGCGCAAAGGATGGATGGTCCACATAAGCGTCCCCACTGATGAGAACGAAATCTAATTCAGCCCAACCACGTTCCTTCATATCCGAAGGTTCTGTTACTAAAAATCTATCCATTGATTGTGTAAATGCCTTTCTATCATGCCTAATCAGATACTAGAACAGGAATAACCATAGTAAAAATAATGCCATGCAAACTAAAATAATCCCTAAAATAATGCGTTCTTGTACAATAGAGCGTTGACGTTTTCGTTGACGCGTTTCTAAGGACATACGCTTTTTAGATGTTTGATATTCAACAAACTCACTTTGTACCAAATTAGGAGTTGCTTGAGCCTTCCGTCTTGTAACAGAACGTAAAGAAAAGGTATCTATGTCTCCTACTTGGCCCTGATATACTTTCACCAAGCGATCCCCATCAAGATCTAAGTAGTTACCATAGTTTCGAATAAAACCTTTTACGTAGACTTGACCAGGAATGATATCATAGTTACCATCTTCGATAGCCTCTAAATAGGTTGTTTTAATGTGCAGCACTTGCTCCACATCTTTAAAGGTTAGATTACGTCTTACCCGTTCACGTCGTAATTCTTCGCCTAATTCAGCCATTTTCGTTCCTTTCTAAATCTACGTAATATTCATATAGTAATTAGCTAATTATTGCTCATCATTGGAATCGGAGAAATATCTAGCCTTAGCTTGTTCAGGGCTCATTAAAATTTCTCGAGCCTTACTGCCCATGCTAGGGCCAACGATTTTAAGGTCTTCCATTGTATCTACAAGACGTGCCGCACGGGTGTAACCTATACGGAAACGACGTTGCAACATCGATACGGAAGCTTGACCAGATTCCATAACGAGATTGACAGCTCGCTCTAATAATTCATCGCGGTAAACATCATTAGCATCAGAAGATTCTTTTTCAGCTTCCTTTTCCACTTCTTGAGTTACCGTATTATCATATTCTGGTTCTCGTTGAGCTTTCACAAACTCTACAAGTTTTTCTACCTCATCATCAGAAATGAAGGCCCCTTGTACACGAATAGGTTTATTAGCACCAATCGGAGCAAATAACATATCCCCTTTACCCAATAGTTTCTCTGCTCCTGCCATATCAAGAATGGTACGAGAGTCAATTTGAGAGCCTACAGCAAAGGAAATACGACTTGGCACATTGGCCTTGATAGAACCGGTAATAACGTTAACAGATGGCCGCTGCGTAGCAAGAACCATGTGAATACCTGCAGCACGAGCCATTTGTGCTAAACGACTAATAGATTCTTCAATATCATCAGGAGCCGTCATCATAAGATCAGCTAACTCGTCGATAATCAACACGATTAGCGGCATAGCAGCCTTAGGATGCGCTTCATTATAGCTCTTGATATCACGTTTACCAGATGCAGCAAACGCCTTATAACGAGCCTCCATTTCACGAACGGCCCAACGCAATACAGCTGCTGCTTTTTTCATATCCGTTACAACTGGAGCCATCAAGTGCGGAATCCCATTGTAAATAGACAATTCAACCATCTTAGGGTCGATTAATAATAACTTAACCTCTTCCGGTTTGCGGCTAAAGAGAATACTAGAAATTAATGTATTTACACATACGGATTTACCAGAGCCAGTTGTACCAGCTACGAGCAAGTGAGGCATCTTCGCAAGGTCTGTAATAACAGGCTTTCCTGCAATATCCTTACCAAGGCCGACAGGAATACCTCCACGAGCATCTTTAAAGTCACTGCAATCAAGTACATCGCGTAAATGAACGGCTTCTGTCGTTTTATTAGGGACCTCAATACCGATGGCAGATTTCCCTGGAATCGGAGCCTCCATACGAATATGTTGTGCTGCCAAATTGAGGGCAATATCATCTGTTAAATTAACGATACGACTCACTTTCACGCCTGGTGCAGGTTCAATTTCATAACGTGTAACAGTTGGGCCTTGTGTAGCATTAACAACCTTTGCAGTAATACCAAAGTCACTCAATACATGTTCAAGCATCATCGCATTTTGTGCTACTTCTTCACCATTGTTTTGACTCCCCTTCCCTTTCGCCAAAATATCTAGGCTTGGGAAATGGTAAGGTCTATCATAGGACCGATGAATCTGTCCATCTTTAGATACAGCTACTTGCGCCGTATCTTCTGTAGTACTAATAATGGACGGTACTTGTAACCCCATACCTGCCATACCAGCTCCAGCACTTACAGAACTTGCCGCTGCACCCGTTCCTGGCACAGCGGAGGCAATAGCACCGTGATTCGTTTCCAATGGTCCTATTGTTGTATTTTGATAAGAGAATTCTGGTTCTTCATCATCAGAGTTTTCTACAGTTCCACCCTCATCTGAATACTCTTCATCTGGTGTATATGAATAGTCCTCATCTGGAACATATACATAATCATCACTCGTAGATCTATGCGTATCAGAGAATTGTTCAAAATTATCAGCTTCATAAGACTTAGCATCACCAGATGCTTCAGATATATTAGCCAATTGCTCAGCCGCACGATTACGTGCTTCTATCTCAGCCAATTCCTTCCAAGATGTAGGAGTTCTTTGTGACTCCATAGTAGTAACTGTATCTTCAATAGGATCAACATCTACAGCTGTGGTAGAGTCAAAAAGGTCTCTTCCAGTAGCAATGCCTTGTTTTTCTAGGGCATCTAATGCTTGATCTGCCGCATCAGCAAAGCGTGTATCTTTTTCCCTGTTATAAGCTTTACGCTGTTCTGCCGCTTCTTTACGTTGTTCATTCCAATCTTCAAAGACTTCTTTTGCAACAGCAACCTTCTCGGCAGCTACCTCTTTTGCAACATCAAGGCCAACCTGTGTTTTGTCCGCGGCCTTCTGTAATCCACTGCGCAAAGACAAACGTGTCACCAGTAATCCAAAAGCTATGAGTAAGAATACATCAAGAATAATAGCCCCTAGGTTACCTAATAGTGTACGAAGGAATGTAGCAATTGCACCACCTACGAAACCACCTTGATTAGCTAGTTGTGTAGTAATGAGTTCCTGCCCCTCAGGAACGCGCCACAAAGGAACAAGAGCTAACAAAAATAGGAAAAACAAGGTCATTACAACGCCTCGTTTTGTAATGGAAATAAATGTATCCTTATATAATAATCTCCAACCTAACCAGAAAACGCATAAACAAGGAATGATACCGCCTAGCCCAAAGCCATAACGGAATACACCTGTTAAAATCTGCCCTACAAGGCCGAGTTCAAAGCCGAAAAAGCCGAGAAAAGAAATCACAGCAAAGGCAATGACAATAAGACCTTTCACTTCGCTGCGCAAAGAAAAGCTTTGAGACTTTGATTGCTGTTTTGTACTTGTTCGCTTACGGCGTGTGTTGCGTCTTTTGGTGGAAGTATTTTCTTCTGCCATAAATCTATACAAACCCCTTACTTATATAACATTACAGTAAATTAACTTATCATTATATTATAGCATATATCGTAATATTAAGTTAATTTTTACAACGTTTCTCCCAGTCGTGAAGTAACTGTTCCTCAGTCCCTCTCTTTATGCCCTTATAGTAGGTTGCATCGACTAGAGGCGTTGGTAAATACTGCTGTTTTACAAATCCATTAGGATAATTATGAGCATACTTATAAGCTTTCCCATGGCCTAATTTACTAGCCCCGCTATAGTGACTATCTTTCAAATGATCCGGTACTTGTCCACAATCCTTATGTCGCACATCAGATATCGCGGCATCAATAGCTACATAAGCAGAATTACTTTTAGGTGCGAGAGCAACATAGCACGCAGCCTCAGATAATATAATGCGCGCCTCCGGAAAACCTACCATATGAGCCGCTTGAGCTGCTGCATTTGCGAGTATGAGAGCTTGTGGATCCGCAAGACCTACATCCTCTGCTGCACAAATAACAATACGACGAGCAATGAAGTTAGGATCCTCTCCGGCTTCAATCATACGCGCTAAATAATGTACTGTTGCCTGCACATCGGAGCCACGCATACTTTTAATAAAAGCTGAAATTGTATCGTAATGACTATCACCTTTTTTATCGTATGTATATATGCGACGACCTACGACCTTTTCGAGAACTTCAATAGTAATCATCCCCTCATCAGGAACCATAGCTGCTGCTTGTTCAAGAATATTGAGAGCCATACGCCCATCGCCATTGACGAAAATCCCCACATCCTCCAGAACTTCATCGGTTACCTGTAGATGGCGTTTGCCAAGGCCTACCTCTTCATCGGTAATGGCGCGACGTAAAATTTGACCGATAGCCTTTGGTGTAAGTGCTTCTAATGTAATAAGACGCAAACGAGATAAAAGTGGTCTATTAACTTCAAAGAACGGATTCTCTGTAGTAGCGCCAATAAGAATGATAGTACCATCCTCTACACAGGGTAACAACACATCTTGTTGGCTTTTATTAAAGCGATGGATTTCATCAAGGAATAGAATTGTTCGTTGCTGTAAAGAACGAACCCGTTTTCGCGCGTCTTCAATGATAGTACGCAACTCACCAATACCAGCGTTAGTAGCATTCAGATTTACAAAATAACTATTGCTCACCTTAGCTATGATTCCGGCTAATGTAGTCTTACCCGTTCCACAAGGCCCATAAAAAAGCATAGATGGTATTGTATCCTTCTCTACCATAGCTCTCAAGAAAGTCCCCTTACCTACGGCCTTCTCTTGACCATATAAATGATCTAGTTTAGTAGGACGCATTCGTACAGGAAGCGGCTCGTATGTATTTGTAGGTGTCATATCAAACAAACTATCCATTCTATCACCTCAATTCTCACTCAGTTTAACTGTCGTATTTTCATATCTATAACTATTCAATCAAAAAACAATTACTTCCCCGTCATAAAAGCCTAATAACATCAGTAACTCGGTAACACTGATAATATTGGCAAGACATTTATGACGTTTATGACATTTAGGACTCTTAAGATTTTAAAAAGTTTAAATTCTTACCAAAGATATATTTATAGTATATGATATTTCAGTCTATTTTTACACGCAAAAAAGCCCCACCATGCCGTAATGTACCGCGTTTTGATCCTGCAAGGGCAGGTGGGTGTCCTCCTCATCCTGCAGTTGTCCCGTAAGGGCGTAACGTTCAGACGAGAGTTCAGACTCCCAAAGTAAATGTGTTGGCTCAAAACTGCGATATCACACGCACATGGCAGGGATATCTTATACATAAATAGTATCAGAAAGATTAGCAATTAACAAGTCTTGACATTTCAAATTTAATCAATTCTTGCCTATGTTTTTACACTAAAGATTGCTCTTGTTCTTCTTCTACATCTGGTTTAATATGCAACTCTTTTAATTGCTTAGGTTCTACTTCAGATGGAGCTTGGCTCATGATATCAGAAGCAGATTGAGTTTTAGGGAATGCGATTACGTCGCGGATAGATTGACGTTTTGCCATCAACATAACAAGACGATCAAGGCCAAATGCACAGCCTGCATGAGGAGGTGCACCGTATTGGAATGCATCAAGCATGAAGCCGAATTTAGATCTTGCTTCTTCAATAGACAAACCAATTGCTTTGAATACTTTTTCTTGTACGTCAGCTTGGTAGATACGCAAGGAACCGCCACCGATTTCTACGCCATTCAATACCATGTCGTAAGCAATCGCTTTTACACTGCCAGGATCGGATTCTAATTTATCAAGATCCGCATGGCGTGGCATTGTGAACGGATGATGCATTGCAACATAACGTTTTTCGTCTTCGTTATATTCGAACATAGGGAAATCAGTTACCCATGTGAATGCCAATTTATCTTGGTCAATCATGTTCATACGGCGTGCCATTTCAAGGCGTAACTCGCCTAATGCACGTGCCACAGTTGCAGGTTTATCAGCAATCATCAATACAAGGTCGCCACCTTTAGCGCCCATTTTTTCACCAATATTGCGGATTGTATCTTCACCTAAGAACTTCATGATTTGAGACTTAATAGAACCATCTTCATTGAAGCAAGCCCACGCAAGGCCTTTAGCGCCGTAACGGTTTACATACTCAACAAGATCATCAAGTTCACGGCGAGGAATGCCAGCGTCACCAGGCACAACGATACCTTTAACTACGCCACCATTGTCGATAACAGAGCGGAAGACTTTGAATTCTGTATCTTTTACAAGATCAGTTACATCAGTAAACGCCATATCAAAACGAAGATCCGGCTTATCAGAGCCGTATTTATCCATTGCTTCGTCCCATGTAATACGAGGCATAGGCAAAGAAATTTCTTTACCTAATGCAGTTTTAAATACATGAGCAATCATCTCTTCAAGCAATGCATAAATATCTTCTTCATCAACGAAGGACATTTCTAAGTCAAGCTGAGTGAACTCAGGTTGACGGTCTGCACGCAAATCTTCATCGCGGAAGCAACGAACGATTTGGAAATATTTTTCGTAACCAGCAACCATCAAGATTTGTTTGAAAATTTGTGGAGATTGTGGCAACGCATAGAATGTACCAGCATTTACACGGGACGGCACTAGATAGTCACGAGCGCCCTCTGGCGTAGATTTAGTAAGCATTGGAGTTTCAATTTCCAAGAAATCGCGGCTATCAAAAAAGTCGCGCATTGCTTTTGTTACCTTGTGACGTAAAATCAAGTTACGTTGCATTTCAGGACGACGCAAGTCAAGGTAACGATATTTCAAACGAATATTTTCATCTACATCGATATCATCTTGAATATAGAAAGGAGGAGTTTTAGCGGAGTTCAATACGCGCAACTCTTCACAGAACATTTCGTATGCACCTGTAGGAAGGTTAGGATTAATAGCAGAATCATCACGTTTTGTAATAGTTCCACGCACGCAAAGCACATATTCATTACGAACATCCTCTGCTTTGTGGAACGATTCTACGTTGTGATCTGGGGATGCCACTACTTGTACTACGCCAGAACGATCGCGTAAATCTAAGAATATCAAACCACCATGGTCACGACGGCGTTCAACCCAACCACATAATACGACCTCTTTACCTACCTCTTGTTCAGAGATGGTGCCACAACCGTGCGTACGGTGTAAGCCTTGCATTGTTTCCATTCTAATTGTCATCCTTTCACCAAAGAAGTTATACGTTCAGCCACTGTATCAAGAGATACAGTCTCTTGTTCACTAGTATCCATGAATCGAATTATGGCTTCTTTACGAACCAATTCATCATCACCCAATATAATAACATATTTCGCATTAATTTTGTTAGCGTATTTTAATTGTGCCTTCATACTTTTGCCCTGCCCGTCCATTTCAACAGGAATATCAAGACTGCGAAGTTTTTGGCAAATTTTGAAAGCCTCTACCTTAGCCGCATCACCAAGAGCTACTACGAATGCAGATGGTTCTACAGTTGGTTCAGGCAATAGGTTTTGTTTTTCAAGAGCTAATAATAAGCGCTCCATGCCCATAGCAAAACCGATAGCTGGGGTATGCGGTCCATCGAGCTCTTCTACGAGACCATCGTAACGACCACCACCGGCTACGGCACTTTGAGCACCTAAAGGAGTATATTGTACCTCAAAGGCTGTCTTTGTATAGTAATCAAGGCCACGTACGAGACGAGGATTTAAAGTATATTGCACATTAGCTGCAGTTAAATAGGTTTTCAATTCTTCAAAATGATCATGACACTCTTCACATAAATGTTCGTGAATTTCAGGAGCACCTACGGACAAGGATTTGCATGTTTCATTTTTGCAGTCCAAGATACGCAAAGGATTTTTGTACAAACGCTCTTGGCAATCGCTACATAATTGTTCCTTTTTAGGTTCAAAGAAAGCGATTAATTTTTCTCGGTATACAGGACGACATGTTGGGCAACCTACGGAGTTTACTTCTACATTGAGGTCTTTAAGGCCAAAGTCTTTTAATAACTGTACAACCATACAGATAACTTCACTATCTACCACTGGAGATTGCGAACCTAGTACCTCTGCACCAAACTGGTGGAATTGACGATAACGACCCGCTTGCGGTTTATCATGACGGAACATAGGGCCCATGTAATACCATTTTGTGAGACCTTCTTTACCATATACTTTATTTTCTAAGTATGCGCGCACAGCAGACGCCGTATTTTCAGGGCGTAAGGTAAAGCTAGAACCACCGTCATCACCAGTGGTAAAGGTGTACATCTCTTTTTGTACTACATCTGTAGTCTCACCGATACCGCGTAAGAATAATTTAGTTTCTTCAAAGGCAGGTGTGCGAATTTCATTGAACCCATATACTTTACAAATTTCGCGCATACGTTGTTCAATATAATGCCAATGTATCATCTGTTCTGGCAAAAAGTCTTGTGTACCTCTTGGTTTTCTTATAGCCATTACACAACCTCCCAAAATCTTTCACAAATTCTATGTCGTTTCTCTAAAAGTGCATCTATCGTTTCGTGATAAACATCTACGTCTTTTGGCATATGCTGTTTAAGTTGACGATATTCAGGGGCGCGCATCCACTTGGATGAACTGCCAGGCCCCATAGATAGAATACTCTGCCGTTCTTCCATAATCTGGATATTATATTCACACGCTTTGCCAGGCAAGGTATAGCCAATATTCTCTAACTGCCCTCTCATATATTGTTGGCGATATAAATAATATGGCACATAACCAGCCGCTTCAAGACGCTCTTTACCATATTGTACCATTTCCGCCACAAGATGTTCTTCAGGAATATCATCTTCCATATGTAAATCGTACAACGGGCTACCACGTTTTAATGCTAACGTATGAATTGTAACATTTTCCGGCAGATTTTGACATACATAATCCATATTCTCTATCATGTTTAACATCGTTTGATTAGGCAAGCCTGCAATAAAATCCATATTTACGGCTAATGATGTATTGTTTTTTACATATTGTAAAAGTTCATCAATATCCCGTACACTATGGCCGCGTCCAATACGACGCAAAATATCATCTTGCATTGTTTGCGGGTTAATGCTAATACGATTCACACCTAGCGCAAGCATGGAACGTAGCTTTGTAGGATTAACAGAATCAGGTCGTCCTGCCTCTACAGTAAATTCATGACCTTCTGGTACGAGTAGAGACAACTGTTTTAGAACCTGGTGAAAGTCTTCATCCTTTAGCACTGTCGGAGTACCACCGCCCATATAGAGGGTATCTACGGTTAGATTATAAGATTGGATAATAGCTTTCATATCTTCTATATCACGGGTTAAAGCCCTTAGAAATTGACTTTTACCAGCATAATCCTGATAGAGACCATATGGAAACGAGCAATATACGCAACGCGTGTCACAGAAAGGAATACCACAATAGAGGCTTACCTTTTTATCATCTGTATCAGATAGAAATGGACGTTGATACTCGCCAATGGCCCCCAAAGTAGCAAGCTTTTCTATAGACACAGAAAACTCGTCCCGAATGTGACGAGTTGCTGCGTGGACAGAGCCATATGTATCTATATATTTATGTAGTAGCTTTGTAGGGCGCACACCTACCATGGTTCCCCACGGAGCCTCAGCAGGTAAGCCTTGATATTCACGCAAATAGCGCAACAAGGCTTGTCCAATTTGACGACGCCCCATAGAGGAAACAGGTCCTTCAAAAATCTGAACCGAATCACCAATAGTAACAGTTAATGTGTACATCCCTTCCATTTCATGCGCTTCAAGGATAACCTCTGGATGTACCTTATCAGAAAAGAGTCCTGCCGCGCCACAGTTATGAGCTACTACGGAGCCAAGTGGTAATGGCCCCGTATATAGATAACCATTAACCATGATGGGACATACGCTCAAGCTTTTCTAATTCTGCTTCAGTCATATGATTTTGGCAATCGCTACAGTAACCATATACTTTCAATTGATGATCAATGGTACGGAAGTTTAATTTCTTAGCGATAATAGACTCCAATGTTTCAAGCATGTCGTCTTCAAACTCAGATACTTTACCACATTTTACGCAAATCAAATGATGATGGAAATGAGCGAATTCTTCGTCATTTAATTCATAGCGATTACGGCCATCACCAAAATCAAGACGTTTTAACAAATCAAGTTCTGTGAAGAGATCAAGAGTTCTGTAAATTGTTGCCAACCCGATATCAGGTGCCACCTCTTTTACAAGAACATATACATCTTCAGCACTCAAGTGATTTTCATCAGCATCGATGAATGCTTGCAAAATTGTTTGACGTTGAGTTGTCAATTTGTACTTTTTGTCTTTAATGCGTTCTTTTAATTTTTCTAATGTTGTGTTCATAATAAATTTCCCCTCGACTGTAAAAAATAATTCGTTTAAACCTACTGACCAACGAATGGGTTGTATTGTTTTTCATACCCTATACTTGTTTCCGGTCCATGACCAGGATAAACCATTGTATTATCAGGCAATGTATAAAGCTGAGTCTTAATAGATGATATCAGGGTCTCATAAGAACCATTTGGAAAATCTGTACGGCCTACGGAATCTCTGAATAGAGTATCCCCTACAAATACAAGACCTTCCATATAATAACACACCCCTCCTGGCGTATGACCTGGTGTTTCAAGCACCTCAAGATCGATATCACCACATGTAATGTGATCACCTTGTTTAACCTCGATAATTTCCGCTTTTACCTTAATTGGCGTTGGATTGCTATAAGCACTAAGATTAAGTTCAGGATCAGATAAATACGGTACATCGCCTTTATGAATATATACAGGCACATGATAGATGTTTACAATCTCTTGAATGCCACCAATATGATCTCCATGACCATGTGTCAGTACAATCGCCTTCGGCTTTAAGTCATGTTTTTTTAGCGCATCTAGTACTTCAGCTGTTGCAGGATCGATAATGAAAGCTTCACCTATCGCTTTATCACCGATAACATAGCAATTTGTTCCTAGTGGACCTAAAGGCATGCGCATAAGCACTAATTGTTGTTCGCTCATTAAGCCCCTCCTTTACTACGTTGAACAGTATACACTTCACGAATACGACGCAATTTAGTCATTACGAAATCTAGTTGCGAAATATCCCGAATATCAACCACCAAATTGATGCTTACATTTTTTGTATCTTCTTGAACCTTAGCATTGATGTTAGTAATGGTGATTTTCAATTCTGAAAGCACCGCCATAACCTCCATGAGAATGCCAGCTCGATCATAAGCTTGAATATCAATGCCTACGTGGAAAGATTCGCCAGAAGAACCGTCCCAAGAGACTTCTATCATCCGCTCTAAATCTTCAGGTGAATGGCCCATGCTAGGGCAATCACAACGGTGAATAGAAACGCCACGACCACGGGTTATGTAACCTATAATATCATCACCAGGTACAGGATTACAGCATTTTGCCATACGCACCATCACACCAGCTTCACCTTTTACGAGAACACCAGTGCCATTTTTAGTTTTCTTTTGTCCTTGAGATTTTAACTTCTCAATAATTTGCTCTGTACTGCGCTTAGATTCCTCTACCTCTTTAGACTTTTTATAAAGTTCAATTAAACGCAAGAGAACCGTGCTTACAGGAATACCGCCATAGCCACAGGCTGCAAACATTTCCTCTTCTGTACCGGCTTTAAGTTGTTTCGTTACATGTTGTAAACGGTTGTCTGCACATAATTCTTTCCAATTATGATTCAATCGTTTTGCTTCTTTTTCAAGAGCTTCTAAGCCTTTTTCAATATTTTCAGCTTTATTTTCACGCTTGAACCAATTGCGAATTTTGCTCTTACTTTCAGAAGAACCTACGATATTCAACCAATCAAGGCTAGGACGACCTGTTTTGGATGTGATGATATCAACAATATCACCATTTTGCAAGGTGTAATCCAGCGGTACAATTTTACCGTTTACCTTAGCACCTACACAATGATGACCTACATCGGTATGAACTCGATAGGCAAAATCAAGAGGTACAGAGCCTATTGGCAACTTAACAACGTCACCCTTTGGCGTAAATACAAATACCTCACCAGAGAAAACGTCTAATTTCAAAGCATTAACGAGTTCCGTTGGATTACTAGTATCTTGCCATTCAAGAACCTGGCGCAGCCATGCAACCTTTTGATCAAATTCTTTATCGCCGTTTTTATTTCCTTCTTTATATCGCCAGTGAGCGGCCACACCATATTCAGATACACGGTGCATTTCCCAAGTACGGATTTGAATCTCTACCGGTTGCCCCATCGTGCCGATAACGGTTGTATGCAAGGATTGATACATATTAGACTTCGGCATGGAAATATAATCTTTGAAGCGATAAGGCAATGGCTTCCACAAGCTATGTGCAATGCCAAGTACTGCATAACAATCAGGGATGCTATCAACGATCACACGAACGGCAAGCAAATCATAAATTTGGGATAAATCACGATTATCCTTTTTCATCTTCTTATAAATACTGTAGAAGTGTTTTGGACGACCTTTGATATCCGCCTTGATATGGGCTTCACTTAAGGCCTTTGTAAGTTGCCTCATCGTATCATTAACGATGTCTTCCCGGACTTGGCGTTTTTGTTTCATTTGATCGACTAGATCATAGTATTTTTCCGGCTCTAAATAACGGAAGGATAAATCTTCCAACTCCCATTTCACATTGAAGATACCAAGACGATGTGCCAAAGGTGCAAAGATTTCTAGGGTTTCCTTAGCAATACGCTTTTGTTTGTCACTACGCATATGCTTTAAGGTGCGCATATTATGTAAGCGATCACCCAATTTAATAACTACGACACGTACGTCCTTCGCCATAGCTAAAATCATCTTTCGATAGTTTTCCATTTGGCGATCTTCTTTGGTTTCATACTGGAATTGGTTTAATTTTGTTACCCCATCAACGAGGAATGCTACTTCAGAGCCAAACATCTCCTCTAGGTCTTCCTTCGAGTAAGATGTATCTTCAACCACATCATGCATTAGAGCTGCCATGAGTGTAATATGGTCGATTTGTAAATGTGCCAAAATATCAGCTACAGCTAGAGGATGCATGATATACGGTTCACCGGAAGCTCTAAACTGACCTTCATGAGCCTTATCAGCAAGCTCAAAAGCTTTCAATACTTGGTCACACTCATCATCTGTTAAATACGTATGGATATACTCCATAAACTCAGCTAAGGCTTTACTTTTATCAAATGTACTTTGTTCTACCAAAGCTTTGCCTTCTTCATTTACAGTTGTCATGATGTCACCTCCTATACACTATAAGTAAGGAATGTTACGGATGTGACAAGATCTAATTTCCCTTCAATGGCGTTCCATCTAAGCATTAATTGACCATCATCACTTGTATATTCTTCAACAATGCCCAATTCTTTAAATACATCAATAGATGTTAGAGCACTGCGATTATTCTGATCTGCCGGCTTACGGCGCAATATATCTTGTTCTACATTATAAACCGATTGACTACGACCTCGCATGGACTGTTTTATTATGACATACATTTGTCTAAGCCCTTCTGTAGAAAGCTTAATCGGCTCTTCAGTCAATGGTTCAATAGCTTGAATCATGAGTTGCGGAGAAACCATGCCTTGCCATTCATTCTTTTGCAAAGAAAATGCCACTTTTACCACAGTTCCCACAAAGATAAATTTAAATAAGTCTGGACGATTCCAAGCTATAGCATCTAATGTACCATTCGAAGTTTCAAATATTATCTTACAATGATTTTTTAATTGGCCCATGAGCATAATATCTTGCACGGTAGCTTCCATAATAGCAAAGACTGGCGTGCTATTGGCCATTCCATAAGGTTCAAGGTCTGATACGCGGTCAATGATATCGACATCGATATCATCAACAGGTAGTTCCGCATCAATAGCAACCACAGGAATATATTCCTCATCTGTAATAACTGCTTTGCAATACTTGGTTAACCGTTCTCGTAACTCATCAATACGATTTGCATCGATGCTAAAGCCTGCTGCCGCAGCATGCCCGCCAAACTGTAGCAAGATATCCTCACAAGATTTTAATGCATCATATATGTTAAAGCCATCTATACTACGGCACGAGCCTTTACCAACGCCATCATGAATACTGATGACTAAGGTTGGCTTGTAAAACTCCTCTACTAGACGAGAAGCAACAATACCAATGACTCCTGGATGCCACTCTTCGCCGGCCACAATAGTTACATAATCAGCTTTATGTCCTTGATTAGCTACATCAACACGAGCCAACTCATGAATATTTCGTTCTAACTCTTGTCGTTCACGGTTCGTTTCATTTAGTTCCTCCGCAATTGCCTCTACTATATCCTCGTCATCGGTCACAAGTAATTCAACTGCACGCGTTGCATGCGTTACGCGACCCGCTGCATTAAGACGAGGTGCTAAGGTAAAACCAATATGTCCAGATGTAATAGTTCGTTCATGAAGCCCAGCTACATCAATAAGCTTTTTAATCCCCAAGTTAGGTTCCCTATTCATCTTCTCAAGGCCTGATTTTACAATGATACGGTTCTCACCGACCAAAGGCACTACATCTGCCACAGTGCCAAGTGCAACGATATCTAAATCATCTAAGTACCATTCTCCGTGCTTTGTAAGCCACAAGGCTTGGCATAACTTAAAAGCAACACCTACTCCAGATAAGTTTTTATCCTTATATGGACAGTCCTTTTGCTTATGATTTATAACGGCCTTGGCTCGTGGAATCATATCAGGAGCCGTATGGTGATCCGTAATAATCATATCGATGCGGTCTCGTACAGCCTCTACAATATCGTAAGAACTAATGCCGCAGTCTACAGTAATGACTAAAGCCGTTCCCCGTTCAATAAGGTGCTCTAAAGCCTCTAAATTGAGGCCATACCCTTCACTTTGACGTTCTGGTATGTAATAGGTAACATCGGCACCTAATTTCTTTAAAAATCGATAAAGTACTGATGTTGCAGTAATACCATCTACATCATAATCACCATAAATGACGATTGGTTTGTGACTTTCAATTGTTTCCAGAACTAGTGAAACAGCCACATCCATATCTTTTAATGTAAATGGATCTAACAAATCTGACAAAGTACCTTGTAAATACTGACGACCTTCGTCTACATCAATGTGACGATTCACCATTAATTTAGCCACAATAGGGTTTACACCAAGTTCACGGATTAAGATATTCTCTTTCTCTTGATCACCTTTACAAAGGCGCCAACGTTTTTTCTTAATCATCATATCCCTCAGTAGTTTATAATCAATATTATTCTTGAATTCAACGTATTATCATTATCATTTTTATTTATTATACCTTAAAATGCAAATAAAATAAACTATTTTATATATTTTATTCTCATTTAAAGCTTGCTATTTTCTCAACAAGAAAGAGCCTCCTATTATCAATAGGAGGCTCCATATCAGTGAATTCCTTAGAACCGGAAGTCCCGTTCGCCGTCTTTCATCTGTGCAATATAAGCTTTAGCTTTATCTTTAACTAAATCATTTTTGATATTTTCTAACTGTTGTTCAATAACCTTAGAACCATGAGCCTTAGTTTCATCATTGCCGTAATCCATGATATATTCGTTCAATGTCATCAACGCATTTGGTTGACAACAGTTGTGAATTTGACCGGATTTTGCAAGAGCCATGAATCGATCCCCAGTTCTACCTGCACGATAACAAGCAGTACAGAAGCTTGGAACATACCCAAGGTCTAGCAACCAGTTAACGATTTCATCTAATGTACGCGTATCACTACGATCGAATTGTGCCGTATTATCTTCTGGCTTTTCTTCTTCTTTGTAACCACCTACACTAGTACGAGATCCACCACTAATTTGGGAGATACCTAATGCCAAGCCACGTTCACGCATGGATTGACTTTCACGAGTGGACATAATCATACCTGTATACGGTGTGGAGACGCGGATAAGAGCAACAATTTTTTCAAATACATCATCAGGTACAGCATTACTGAAATCATCTACATCGATATCATCCGCTGGACAAATACGAGGTACAGAAATAGTATGTGGACCTACCCCATACACAGCCTCTAAATGTTCTGCGTGCATCAACAAACCAACGAAATCGTATTTATAATGTTCCAAACCATAAAGAACTCCGATGCCTACATCATCAATACCACCTTGCATAGCGCGGTCCATCGCCTCTGTATGGTAGGCGTAGTCGCTCTTAGGGCCTGTAGGATGTAAAGCTTCATAGTTTTCTTTATTATATGTTTCTTGGAATAATGTATACGTGCCAATACCAGCTTCATGTAATTTTTTGTAGTCCTCAACGGAACAAGCTGCAATATTTACGTTTACACGGCGGATTTCACCATTTTTATTTTTGATACTGTAAATCGTCTTGATGGATTCCAAAATATATTCCAGTGGATTATTAAGAGGATCTTCACCAGACTCAATTACAATACGCTTATGGCCCATCGCTTCTAACGCAATAACCTCTTCTCTGATTTGGTCTTGCGTTAATTTTTTACGTTTAATATCGCGGTTTTTGGAGTGGTACGGACAATACACACATCCATTGATACAATAGTTAGACAAGTATAACGGTGCAAATAGAACAATACGATCGCCGTAGATAGCCTTCTTGATTTCCTTTGCTAAAGCAAAAAGCTTTTCCTTATATTCAGGTAACGGACATTCTAAGAGAACTGCTGCTTCTCGGTGGTTTAATCCCTTAAATGTAGCAGCTTTCGCTAAAATAGCATCTAACAACTCCCTATTTTCCTTGTTTTCCTCTGCATAGGCAAGTGTGTCAAGGATTTCCTGATGGGAAATAAATTCCTCCGCCTTTGGAGATTTTACATCATACATAGTACTTACCTCAAATCTTTCTAGTGGCAATGCCACCCCTCTTTAGGTTTATGAAAGTATATGACAACCAGTCTTCTGGTATTTCACTGATACTGTACATAGTATACCACTATTCCTACTAAAAAGCACAGGAATTTGATACATGCAAAAAGGTTGCCACCTCATAAGAGGAAGCAACCTTTATATCATGGGAGTTTCTAATCTATATCGATTATCTATATCGAACATGACTAAAATGTATGTATGTATTTTTACACGAGATAAACCCTTACATAATAGTACTAACTATATATTACAAATGTATTTAGTCCTATTCTCCCCATGTATCATACAGCTCTTTCATAGCACGTTCTTTCGCAATAATACCATGGGCCATCCACAAAGTACTATCCACTTGCAATACATGATCGGCTTTTACAGCAGGCAAATTTTTCCACAACTCATCTTTTTTAAGATTTGCCAATCGTTGGTCTGCTACACCTTGATTATTAGCACTAGAAGCACCGTAACCAGCAGAAACGATTAAATAGCCTGCATCAAGATCGGGTAATCGCTCTAAAGAAATCGCATTGTTCGTAGGGTTAAGTTCTGTTTCTAATACCATATCAGGCGGTTTAATATTAAGTAATTCAGCCATAAAGACATTCAAATCGCTTTTCATATACGGATACAATCGTATTTCTTTATTTAAAATTCTTAGAAAAGCTACGGTTTCCCCTTGCATATGTTCAGCTAAAGCTATCCGTGTTTTCTTAGCCTGTGAATAATATTCTTTCAAACGAGCTTCCCCTTTTTCAGGGACCCCAAGTGCTTTAGCAATAGTTAGTAGTGCAACTTCTTCCTTATTTACGTTGACAGAAATGGTTGGAGCAATTTTAGAAAGTGCATTATATGCCGCTTTGCCATAAGAGTCACGCATAATAATCAAATCCGGTTTTAAAGCCTGAATCTGCTCATAGTTGATAGTCTTTGTTTCATCATTAATACTAAAATTTTGAACATTACGATTACTTAATTCATTATAAAGATAGCTTTTTTCATTAAAATTTGCCCCTATAAAAGATTCATCTAATGCAATCATAGGATCTTCTGTCCGAACAACCACGATACGTTTATGTTCTTTGGGCATAACTGTTGTCCCGAGCTTATGAGTGACAATAATCTTATCTCCTTCAACAGTAACAATTTTATCTGCTGCCTTTTGGATAGCCGTTAATCGCTTCTTAAACTCTTTATCAATGTCTTTCGGATCATTTGACCGTTCAAGGGCTGTTTTTACCTTATCATCAAGATTAGCATAGATAGCTTCATGAGTCATACCATTTTCCTGTGGACCACATCCTGCAATTCCCATGAGCATACAAGCCCCCAAAAGACCAGAAATTAACAAACGCTTCATACTACACCTCACGTGCCGTATGGCCATAATTTTTCATAGAATAAGGAATACAGAACGGACGATCTGTCTTAGGGTCATTCATGATTGTAGAATCTACACCAAATACATCCTTCAACATTTCATTATGGAAGATAGTATGAGGCGTACCTTCGTATTGAATTTTTCCATCCTTCATGGCAACTAAATTATCAGCAAAACGAGCGGCTTCATTAAGTTCGTGAATAACCATAACAATCGTTTTGTTATAAGCTTTATTCAAATGCTCTACTAAATGTAATACATCCATTTGGTGAGATACATCAAGGAAGCTAGTAGGCTCGTCAAGGAATAGAATGTCTGTATTTTGAGCGATAGCCATGGCAATCCATGCGCGTTGCCGTTGCCCCCCAGACATATTTGTAATGCCACGATCTGCAAACTGAAGTAATTCAGTCTCCTTCAAAGCCCACTCTACAATTTCTTTATCCTCTTTTGTAGTACGGGCAAATAAGCTGCCTTGATGCGGTGCACGACCGTACATAACAAGTTCACGAACTGTAATTTCACCAGGTGCCGTTGGATTTTGAGGCAAAATAGCAACCTTTTTTGCTAGTTCTCTACTACCATAAGAACCGATAGATTTACCATCTAGTAAGACATCGCCATCCATTGGTCGAATAATACGACAAATAGTTTTTAGTAAAGTAGATTTACCACAACCATTAGCACCAATTAATGCTGTTACCTTGCCTTCTGGAATCGTAAGATTTAAGTTCTCTATAATTTTTGTATCACCGTAACCAGTAGTTAGGTTTTTAACTTCTAATTTCATTTATATTTCCCCTTTTACGCTTTTGTTTTTGCTAGAATATACAAGAAGTATGGTGCCCCGATTAAAGCTACAATAATCCCTAAGAGGATTTCATCAGGCGCAATAATGGATCGGCCAATCCAGTCAGCAGTGACCACTAAAATAGCTCCAATTAGACCTGTTAATGGCAAGAAATAGGCATGATCGGCACCGACTAAGCGGCGTGCAATATGCGGGGAAATAAGCCCTACAAAACCAATGCTGCCACCGATAGCTACACAGAACCCAGATAAAAGAACTGCAATAATAAGGTATACAAATCTAGAGCGATTTATATGTACACCAAGCCCAATCGCTGTTTCATCAGCTAGGCTCAATAAATTTAGCTCCATATAACGGGCATAGAGAATGAGTGATAATACAATGACAACTGGCGCAAGCACCCATACATGCTCCCATGTATTACCCGAAATAGTGCCGATGGTCCAAGTATTAACTAAATAAAATTTATTAGGGTCCAAACGCGTTACGAGTAAGACTTGCAATGCATGGAGTCCTGCACTCATAGAGATACCTGTTAAGATTAAACGATATGGAGAAATAATATCTCTACCGCGACAAGATAGAAGATAAATTAAAATCGCTGCCACAACAGCCCCAGCTACGGCAACAGTAGGTAATGTCCAAATCCCCCACGCCGTTGTAGAACCTGCAAAATATACTAAAAGAACTACACCTAAACCAGCACCAGCATTTACGCCTAACAAGCTTGGACTAGCCAATTCATTCCGAGATATAGTTTGAAAAATTGCACCAGACATAGCAAGGCCCATACCAATAAATACAGCCAAGATGGTGCGAACTAAACGGAAATCAAAAACTGTGAGTTTTTCTACATCATTACCACCGCCAAAGAGAATGCGAATAAGATCAGATGTAGACATATCACTAAAGCCTGTATGAAGATGTCCATACATGGCACCTAACAACATGAGCGTCATAACGAAAGAGTAGGCAAAAAAGCGTTTTTTCATCTTATTTTCCTCCCTTACGATTTGCTAAATAAATAAAGAATGGAACACCTACAAGAGCAGTAATGGCACCTAATGGTGTTTCGAATGGAGGATTTACGATACGAGCTACAACGTCAGCAATCATAACAAGTACTGCACCAAAGAGTGCAGAGAATGGAATTACAAGACGATAATCGATGCCTACCAGTTTACGTGTTATATGTGGAATAACGAGACCTACAAAGCCGATCGGACCGGCTAGAGCAACAGCAGAACCGCTAAGAATAAGTACAGTCAAACCAGATAATACACGTACACGATTTAAATTACTGCCAAGACCAATAGCTACCTCTTCGCCAAAGCTTAAGAGCGTAACAGATTTAGATACGTACATGGCAATAAGAATACCAATGAGTGTCCAAGGTAATACGAGTAATACTTGTTCCATACGAATACCACTAATACCGCCTGCAGTCCAAAAGCTTAACTCTTGTGCCACTTGGAAGTACACAACAAGCATATGTGTAACAGCCACAAATACTGCACTAATAGCCGTACCTGCAAGTGCAAGATATACAGGAGTAGCTTTACCACCTACGCGTTTAGCAAGAGCTAAAATGAACAGTGTTGCCAATGCGGCCCCACCGAAGGAAAACAAAATACTTCCATTTAAGGTTAAATAAGGAAATAAAATCATCCCAACAGCTAAACCAAAACTGGCACCTGCGTTAATCCCCAAAATAGAAGGACTTGCCATAGGATTGTTGGTAACACCTTGCATCAGTGCACCTGATACGGCAAAGCTGATACCTACAACGATACCTGCTATCATACGTGGCAAGCGCAATGTTTGAACGATCATCTGACCTATACTATTAGGATCATAGTTAGTAAAGGATAAAATAATATCATCTAGGCTGATATAGCGTATCCCAATGAAGAGTGAACCAAGAGATGTGGCAATTAAAATAGCTAAAGCCAGTATACCTAGTAGCGTAGTTTTAGCTGCGCGCCCTCCCCTTGTTTCTACGTCATAATTGCTCATAAGAACTCCTTACAATACGAAATACTATAGAATTTACTGATACATTATATCAACAATGCTCTATCTATTTCAATAATAAATCTCAGTATCATTTATAGCAATAATGCAATGTTAAAAACAAAATAAGTAAATCTTTATAACTATACAGAATTATATCCAACAATTTTTATTCCTATAATCATATATAAACATTATTTCTATAAAAAAAGAGCAGTAACCTTAAGGCTACTACTCTAAGTTATGAGTAAATATTCTGATTTGATGTACAATAAAATATATTTAAAGTACTAAATTTACCTATTTAATTGATTCCTATTATTAAAAAATGCTCTATACGCTAATTGACAAGTAATAAAGCAAGCAATCGATATAGTAGATAAACTCATAAATGTCACGATCATTTGATATTTTACAGCTTCAAGTGGAGGCATTCCCGCTAAGATTAGACCTGTCATCATTCCTGGTAAAGCCACGATTCCTAAAGTCTTAGCGCTATCTACAGTAGGTTGCAATCCAGTCTTTATAACATCTCGCACGATGGCTTTTGACGCTTGCTTAGGCGTACTTCCTAACGCTAGTTTAATTTCCACCTCTTGTTGGCGTAACTCAAAATTTGATAGCATTTGTCGATAACAAAGGCCAATTGCCACCATAGCTCCACTAATAACCATCCCTCCAACAGGAATCACCTGATAAGCAGTAAAGTTAAGCACACCTGTTAGAAGCAAAATCGATAATGTAATGCTTGCACCTACGGTTATGGCAAACCAAGAAATCCACAATGCATATGGTATTCCCTTACCGCGTTTAGAAGAATTATAGGCTGCATTAATAGCCATAAAACCTAATAATCCGATTATGAATATAGGACTTTCAGTACTAAAAATATAAGCTAAAATAAAGCCTATGGCAAATAACTGTATGGTAGCTCGTAAAGCACTTATAAAAATATCTTTCTCTAACTTCAACTCCTGCCGATAGGACATAAACATACTTATAATAACTAATATAGATGCAAGACATAATGACATGGCTGAAATAGCATGAAATTGACTCACCGTAATACCTCCTCTTTAGCTAATGATCCATCTACAATTGTAATGCGGCGATTAGCCTTACGTAAGCTTTGTTCCTCACTATGTGTTATTGCTATGATGGTCATCCCATTATTATGAAGTTCATCGATTACCTGTTCCACGATAGCCGTGTTAACAGCATCTAATGCAGAGGTAACCTCATCTAAAAGCAATACTTTAGGTTCAAAGATAAGGCTTCGAATGAGACAAATCCGTTGCATTTCTCCACCAGATAGTTCATCATTATGGCGCTCAAGATATTCAATAGGCATATGAAGTAAATCGAAAAGATATTTGATACGAATCATATCAGGTTCCATACCTCGAATATCATAAGGGAACAAAATATTACGACGCACCGTTTTTGCAAACAAGTAAGGTCTTTGAAAGCAATAACCTACCTCTTTTCGATAACTTTCTGGATCTATAGTGGTTAAATCACGTCCATTATAAGTAATAATCCCTGAGGTAGGACTAATCAAATCACTGCATAATTTTAAAAGTGTACTTTTACCACTACCAGAAGGGCCTACAACAGTGAGATACTCTCCTTCATGTACAGATAGAGACACATCACGGATAATAGACTTTTCGTTTACAACATAGGATATATTAGATAACTCTAATAGTGCCATAATGCCTCCGATCATATTTCAAGACTCTATGATATATTTAATAATCACTTTAAATTATATTATATTATACCAATACAACTTACACCATAATAAACAATAAAAAATCCCTAGTGGAAACCACTAGGGATTAATAGTCTTGTAAAATTAAGCTTCTACAGGGTATACGCTAACTTTACGGTTATAACGACCAGCACGTTCAAATGCTACTTTACCAGGCACAAGTGCGAATAAAGTGTCATCTTTACCGATACCTACATTAGTACCAGGGTGGAAGTGAGTACCACGTTGACGAACGATGATGTTACCGCTCTTTACGATGGAACCATCATGGCATTTAACACCAAGACGTTTAGATTCACTATCACGACCATTACGAGTACTGGACACACCTTTTTTATGTGCGAACAATTGCAAATCAAAAGTAAACATTAAGTTCACCTCCTATATTTCGTGAATTTGGACAAACTCTGGATATTGACGGCTAATTTCCTCTAAACCGAGAAGCATAGTCCCCAGAATATCCTGTCCACTCTGATTAATCGTACCAGAGAGAACTATATCACATTGACCTTCGCTATTCGTATACTCACCTTCTTGTTGAGCAATTTGGGTGAGGCCTAACATCGCCGTTGCCGATAAGGCAGACACTGCAGCACATACGATATCGAAGCCATGTTCATCATATCCTGCATGACCGGACATATGACAACCAATAACTTGACCATCACTATTCCGCTGGATTCCAATGGAAACCATAATTAAGCTTGGATAGATTCAATACGAACTTTTGTGAACGGTTGACGATGGCCTTGACGACGACGGTAGTTGGATTTAGCTTTGTATTTGAATACTAAAATCTTTTTACCTTTACCATGCTCAAGAACTGTACCTGTAACTTTTGCACCGTTTACAAGAGGAGCGCCAACTTTAACGTCGCCGTCATTCACTACAGTCAAAACTTCTTCGAATGTAACGGAATCGTTAGCAGCTGCTTCCAATTTTTCGATAGTAATTACATCGCCTTCAGCAACGCGATATTGTTTACCACCAGTTTTAATAATTGCGTACATGAGAACACCTCCTTGTTATCGAACTCGCTGAATTCGGTATCCCGACCCGAACTTCGGTCGGGCGTTTAAACCTGCTTCACGCGGATTGCAAAGTTCAGAAAACCGAACTAATACTGATATAGTATATACTATTTACACTATCATGTCAAACCAAAAACTACAGAATTCGCCTAGTTTTTAACACTTATATATACAGAGCTTTAAAATTCTCCGATAATTCCAAGGTGCTGTAAGAGTATCTTTGTACCGATGAGAATTAATACACCTCCACCAACTATATCTGCATATTTTCCAACAAATTGGCCCATAAATTTACCTAAGTACACACCAATTAAAGAAATGCCAAAGGTAATAATACCAATCATGGTAGAAGCTTCCCATACATTAATAGGTAAGAACGCAAAGGTCAACCCTACAGCCATCGCATCGAGACTGGTTGCTACGGAGAGCATCACCATCTCCCAGACACCTAAAAATTACTTATCATCGTCCTCTTCATCATCATCGCTAAGCCCTTCTCGAATCATAGCGATACCTAAATAGCCAAGAAGACCAAAGATAATCCAGTGATCCCAATCAGATATGACATCGATAAATTGACGTCCTATGAGCCAACCGATGAGGGGCATTAGGAACTGAAACAAGCCAAAGAGAAAGGCCAAAGTGACCTTCCGACTATTCTCACCTACAGGCATTGTCAGCCCCTTACCAATAGATACGCCAAAAGCATCCATGGCAAGACCAATACTAATTAATACAATTTCAAATATAGACACTATACTCACCTATAAACAAACTACTTACTTATTCGGCTATAGCCATCAAGGAATATCCTTCTCGACTAATTTGTGGATTTACTACAATAGAAATCTTGCGACCTATAGACCCACCTAAATCCTCGACAATAGCTTTTGTTAAATACTGAGCCACCTCCGGATGAACTTCGATTTCTAGATTCGTTTTAATACGTCCTGATTTAAATAACTCGCGGATGCGACGCACAATCTGCATATATACAGTACGACCCGACAACATATAGCCCGTACCACCGCATTGAGGGCATGTATCAAACATCAAGGTTTGCAAGCCTTGGCGAGCTCGTTTTCGCGTCATCTCTACGAGGCCAAGCGAACTAATGCCGCATACAACGGTTTTCATTTTATCTAACTTAGCTTGTGCCCCCAACAATTTTAATAACTCTTGTTGATGTTCTTTATCTTTCATATCAATAAAATCGATGACGATAATACCACCGATATCACGCAAGCGCAATTGACGACAGATCTCTTTTGCCGCCTCTTTATTGACTGTAAAAGCTAAATCTTCTAGTTTATTAGATTTACCAGTATAATGAGCAGAATTTACATCAAATACGGTGAGAGCCTCCGTATGATCAATACGGATTGACCCTCCAGAAGGAAGATTAATATCGCGAGAGATAAGATCTTCTAATTGCGGTTCAATATGGTTTGCTTTAAAGATAGGTGTGCTATCGCGATGACGTGTTACTTTAATTTGTTGCGATGTAGGGCCATGACCTAAGAGATCCATCAATCGATCTTCACCCATATCGGAATCGACGATGATTTCTTCTACATTGCGATGAGCATAGTCCCGCACAAGACGGAACCAGAAATCTGCGTCACTATATAAATCTGTACCGCTCTTAGCCACCTTAAAGCGCTTCAACACATGTTGCCATGTACGCCACAAGTAATCCATGTCACGGCCTATTTCATCAGCACTAGCCTTAGCTGCCGCAGTGCGAATAATAAAACCGCAACCTTCTTGTACATAAGGTGCTGCTAATTCTTGCAACTTTGCACGCAAGGCTTCGTCAGTAATCTTTTTAGAAATATGCATGCCTTCAGAATACGGTAAAAGCACCATAAAGCGGCCCGCCAAACTGACATCAGCAGTTACGCGAGCACCTTTACCAAGCATTTCTTCTTTCACTACTTGAACGAGAATTTGTTGCCCCACAGATAAGCGTGGCAAAATTTTCTGTTCCTTCCCTTGTTGTAAGTTCAAGTACGCATTTTGAGAGCCCCCAATATCAACAAAGGCCGCTTGCATACCATTCAATACATTCTTTACTGTGCCTTTGTACATATGATTTGCCATATGAGACTCATCGGTACGCTCCAAGACAAAGTCCACTAGCTGACCTTCTTCGTCTATAACAGCCATCCGAATTTCTTCGCGCATAACATTGACCAAAATTTTATGCATCCTATCCCTCCCTTCTTTGTCATCTAAATTATAATTAGTAATTAATCTCTAAAGGCGTATAACGGCCTTCTTCATTTTCTACCATAATTGCTTTACGGTGAACTTCGTAGCTAGTTGTAATAGGCCAATTATATTGGTCCTTACCTAGATTCCACACTTCGCTAGGTTTAATAGTACCTTGCGGATAAATGCCGATACCCATTGTAAGGGTCACCATACCGTCCTTAACGGAGGCTACGATGGGTTCTTTTACAAACTCTTTTACATCAATGGTACGAGTTTTCTTAGGTGTTACCTTTTCATAAGAAATTTCCGTTGCTTCATTAAAAGGTTTGAGTAACGCATCCCAATCAGCATTTTCATCTGTCACAGGACCTGTTACCTCATAGATAGCAAAATTACAGATGGCCATCATCTTTTTCACCTTTTCAGGCATTTCTTTACCGTCTAGTACTTCAAGTCCTGGAGGTGCTACGCGATTTAAACGGTCCATAATGGACTCTAAACTATCCTCTTCAAGCACATCCATATCGATATATTCAGCCGCTGCCGTTACGCCTAAAGCAAGAGCAGAGGAAAAGCTAATTTTCATATGAGGGTTAAAGCCTTCAGAATATGCCATTTTAATTTCTGCTCGACGTATCATCCGCTCTACAGCTTGAGCATAATCAAGGTGTGACAGGAATCGTAATTCTTCGCCCTTATTTAAGGCCAAACGTAACTTTTTCAACTCTGCCACCCTCCTTATAGTCAATAATAGCTGTATTGAGCTCTGGACATACATTACAGCCCTTGCATGGAGCTCGACGACAATCGCCTGTAAGGTTAGCTGCCACCGCTTGTTCCCACTCGCGTTTTAAGAAAGCTTTACTTACAGTGCAATCTAAATGATCCCAAGGCAATGGCTCATCGAAATCTCGTGTACGACGTGCAAAATACGCAGGATCCAATCCGCAGTCAGCGAATGCTTTCAACCAAGCTTCATAGTTAAAGAACTCAGTCCAACCATCAAATTTACAACCAGCCTTCCAAGCCTCTACGAGAACTTTAGATAGTCTACGATCTCCACGAGCAAAAGCGGCTTCCATGTAGCCAGTATAACCATCATGATAGTGATAAGAAATGTTACGATTATTGATGAGAGACTTCAAGTAACGTTGTTTACGATGAATCTCCTCCACATCTTCTTGACCATACCATTGATATGGAGAATGTGTTTTTGGTACGAAGAAGGATACGCTCACCGTTACAGAACCATTACGTTTGCCTGTAATATCACGGTGCAAGTCAAGCACCTTGTACGCAAGATCTGCAATACCAGCCAAATCTTCGTCTGTTTCTGTAGGAAGCCCCATCATAAAATACAATTTAACCGTGTTCCATCCTGATTTGAAGGCATTAGTACATGCGGCCAACAAATCTTCTTCACTAACGCCCTTATTGATAACGTCACGCATCCGTTGCGTACCTGCTTCAGGCGCAAAGGTAAGACCACTCTTGCGCACTTGCTGTACCTTTTTCGCAATATCGATAGAGAAGCTATCAATACGCAATGACGGTAAGCTAACGCTAACTTGTTTATCTTTAAACTCTTCCATGAGCATATCTACGAGTTCAGGCAATTTAGAGTAGTCCGCAGAGCTCAAACTCATCAAGGAAATCTCGTTGTAACCAGTATTGGCAATTGTATCTTTAGCAATTTGTAACAAACGTTCTGGCGTCTTTTCACGAACCGGACGATAGAGCATACCAGCCTGACAGAAACGACAGCCACGCGTACAGCCACGGAATAACTCCAATACAGCGCGGTCATGCACTATATCAAGGAACGGTACAACAGGCTTTGTTGGATAGAATACATTCTCTACATCCTCTATAATACGTTTCTCAACAGCTGCAGGTACGTCTTCGAAACGCGGCGTAATCGATTTAAAATCGCCTTGTTCGGTGTATTCTACATCGTATAAAGCCGGGCAATATGTGCCAGGAATTTGGGCTACTTTACGCAAAAAGCCTTCTTTGCCACCTGGGAAGCCTTTGGCTTTTTCTGCTTTAAATAAGTCGATGAATTCATCGCCCCACTCTTCGGATTCACCGAGGGATACGATATCAAAGAAATCTGCAATAGGCTCAACGTTATACGCACAAGGGCCACCGCATACAAGCAGTGGAAAATCTAAATCACGCTCCTTAGCATACATAGGAATGCCTGCTAAATCGAGCATATTTAAAATGTTAGTAAAGCTCATTTCATATTGAAGCGTAAATGCTAACACATCAAAGTCTTTAATAGGCGTACGTGTTTCTAAGGAAAATAATGGAATATTACGCTTGCGCATTTCCTCTTCCATATCGTGCCACGGTGCAAATACGCGCTCGGCTACCGCATCTTCACGACGGTTTACGAGACCATACAAAATCTTGATGCCCAAATGACTCATGGCCACTTCGTACACATCGGGAAAACCTAAAGCCATAGTTACATCAACAGTACTGTGATCTTTCACGATACTATTGTATTCGCCGCCCGTGTAACGAGCGGGCTTTTGGACATGTTGTAACCATGACGTATCTAATTGAATCATACATCCTCCGTCTTTAATGAAAGACTTCTTTCACAATCAATCCTATGAAAGGATATTAAAATATATATTTTGTCCGCTGTCTAGCAATATTTAATAAAATGCCAATGCTCAGCATATTAGTTGTTAGCGCACTAACACCATAGCTAAGGAATGGCAACGGAATCCCCGTTACAGGCATGATACCAATCGTCATGCCTACGTTTACGAGCACTTCAAAGGCAAACATCGTACCAATACCCGTTGCTAATAACATACCGAAATTATCATTGCAGGTATATGCTACTTGAATGCTGCGATAAATAAGCATAAACAATAATAGCAATACTACAATGCATCCTACAAAGCCAAATTCTTCGCCGATTACAGAAAAGATAAAGTCCGTATGATTTTCTGGTAAAAAGTTCAACTGACTTTGAGTACCATTAAAGATACCTTTACCAAAAATCATACCCGACCCGATGGCAATCTTAGATTGAATAATATGATAGCCAGAACCGAAGGGATCAATATCTGGATTTAAAAATACTAGAATACGTTGCTTTTGGTATTCTTTCAGTACAAACCAGCCCAAAGGCATCAAGAGTAAAGTCACGCTCGCAATGATTTTTATAAGCTTAGTTTTGATACCAGATATAAAGAGCATCCCTACAAATATAGCAATATATACGAGGGATGTCCCCAAGTCAGGTTGTAAGAATACGAGAAGGATAGGAATCCCTACATATAACACTGGCATCAATAGGGATTTAAAAGTATCTAACTTGCCAATGCGCGGTTCTAACATTTTAGCCATACAGATAATCATCAATAGTTTAGAAAACTCTGAAGGCTGGATAGTAATTGGTCCCAGTTGAATCCAACGCTGTGCACCTAGTGCGGAGGTACCAACTACCATAACTGCAATTAACATAAGCATGGTAATCACATAAATCATATTCCCCCACCCTTTAAGGCGATGGTAATCTAGAAATTGCATGCCTATAACGACAGCTATATTTGCTAAAAAGAATACGAGTTGTTTTACCACTAAACTACCAAAACCGATAGCTTCATGATTCACATGGGTAGCACTACCAATAGCTGTAAGACCAATTCCGACAAGTAATATAGTACATATGATGATAGTCCAATCGCTATCTGTCCATATTTTACGCCACATCATATCACCTATTTCAACTTGCTACGGCGCCACAAGCTTTGTTTCCCTTGCACCAATAAGCGTTGCGTGGTCCAACCGCCACGATTAATGTAATGAACATTGTTAGAATCCTCAAAAATAGACTCACCTACTGTTGCAAGACTTGGTGTAATATCTTGCTCCTTCGATGTTTTTTTCTTAGTTACATAAGCATCGAAGTGCTTTTGTACATCGTAGTCTTCCCAACACTCACCGGTAGTTACATAATCAACAAGAGGTGCTAACATAGCTTTTAGTTCACTAGAAACAAATTCTAACAAACGACCATCTTGTGTATAGGTCAAAATATCCTCATCATAAGGGATTATAGCCCCTACATATTCAGCGCGAAGGACTTCTAACATATCATATAAATTGATATTCTCTCCATCGATAGGTACTGCATTAAAAGCAATAGCATAATCACGAATATTATGTTCTTGACATACTTGAATCATGCGTGCCCCATTACGCAAGGATACCCATAAAGGATGCGTCACCACGATGCAGCGATTTACTAATTCTAAAATAGACTCTATGCCCTTACCGATACCAGCAGGAGCATCAATTAAAATATAGTCATATGTCTCAGAGAGGCGACGGACTAATTTTTTATATTTTTTACGACCTATATCTTCCCAACGAGCACTTTGGCTAGCTGGTAGGAAATCTAAGTTTTCAGCAATTGATACGATGGCATCATCCATATAGTCTTTATCTTCGCTCGCATCTAATGCGTCGTAAATAATTTCATTTGCCACTCCTAACACAAGGTCTAAATCGCGCAATCCAAAATCTCCATCACAGAGCAATACGCGATGCCCTGCATTACTTAAGGCTGAACCCAAGCAAGCGGTAATCGTAGTCTTACCTACGCCCCCCTTACCGGATACAACGCCGATTATCTCGCCCATACTAATCCTTTCTTGGTTGTCCACTAGTTACCGCATTCTGAGGTTTTTGCCCTTTATTAATACTTGTCCCCGTAGCAGTTTCCTTATTGCCCTTACTATTTGTATCATTAGATTTCTTATTCACTGGTACATTGAAGTACGCAGCCAATATATCTCTTACGATAGGCCCTGCAGAGCCCGCACCAAAGCTACCTTGCTCAACAAGTGCAACCACTACAATTTGTGGCTTATCATATGGTGCATAGGCTACAAACCAGCCGTGATCTCTGCCATGTGCATTCTCTGAAGTACCTGTTTTACCAGCTACATCAATAGGGAATCCTTTAAACAACTCCCCTGCTGTACCACCTTCATTAGTAACGTCACGCAAGCCTTCGCGAACGAGATCCATAATATTTTTTGGTACAGGTAAGATACCGAGCTTGTCTGGGCCAAAGATTTCTTTTGGCGTGCCATCCTTATTATCAATACGGCTCACCACATATGGGCGGTATTTAATGCCACCATTTGCTACTTCACTGAGCATAACAGCCATTTGTAATGGTGTCACCAAAGTAAAAGACTGACCTATGGCCGCATCAAAGGTTTCACCTAAATACCAATCTTCATCATACACTTTGCGTTTATAAGCAGGACTTGCCATATTACCAGAGGCCTCACCAACAAGATTGATGCCTGTCTTTTCGCCAATACCAAAGTAGCCAGCATATTTTACAAGTCCTTCTATGCCAACGCGATTGCCCATTTCATAGAAGTAAACATTATCTGATTTTGCAAGAGCTTTATTAAAGTTAAGCCACCCTAATGCTTCACCTTCTGCATTTCGTTTATCGATAAGCCAATGTTTACCACTATCAAAAATCATTTCTTCAGGGGTAACCTTTTTAAGATCTAAAGCCGCCGTACCTGTAATAATCTTGAACGGAGAACCTGGTGGATATTCACCAGAAATAACCTTATTATCAAATGGATGATTCTTATCGTTATTCAATTGATTCCACTGTGCCGTTGTAATCCCTTTCGCAAACCAGTTAGGATTAAACTCAGGGGCGCTGACCATGGCCAAAATGGCACCCGTATTTGGATCCATTGCTACTACAGCAGCTCCTTGAGCTGGAATGCCTTGGGCACGCAACTGTTCTAATTGGTTCTTAACAGCTTCTTCAGCAGCCTTTTGTAGATTTGCATCTATTGTCAAATGGATATTAGATCCAGGCACTGTATGCTTTCTATCTACCTCCGCAACCGGTCGGCCTGTAGCATCAACCTCTACCTGTTTACCACCATCAGTACCACGCAAGATGGAATCATATAGTTTTTCAAGACCAGAACGGCCTAAAATAGTACCACCACTAATAAGGGTATTTGGATCTTGCTGTTTTAGCTCTTCTAATTCTTCTTCGCTCACTTCACCCACATAACCAAAGAGCTGAGAAGCCATCGTTTCATATGGATAATAGCGAAGTGGTTCTACATCTATGGTAACACCTGGTAATTCATGACGATGCTCTTCGATGCTTGTAACTACATCCATAGAAATATCATTAGCAATACGAATTGGCTCATAACCATATTTATGATCATTTACCTTTTTTGTAATATCTTCTGGTTTAATTTTCAGCAAAGTTGCCAACTTAGCAACTTCACCTTCGTCTAGAGCCTTCCCCGTAGGCAAAATGGAGATAGTGTATGCCGGTCTAGAACCTACTAAGATCTGACCATTTCGATCGTACATAATACCACGAGCAGCTGTCATGGATACCATGCGCAAACGGTTGCCTTCTGCCTTAGCTTGGTAATAACCACCAGACAAGATTTGCAACGACATCAGGCGTAATGCCAAGACTATAAATATGCCGGCTACAATGTAAAAGAGTACATCAAAGCGATTCGTTTTTCTTCGTTTATAGAGGCCTTCAAGCACTCTTTCACCCCCTTAATCCTTACCAAATATAACCTTGTTGTTCATCATCTTTACGCCATAACAAACCATGCACAATAGCGCCTAACAAGCCATTCCAGAACATCACGGGTAATACCATATGCCACAAGTATAGTCCAAAGTGCAAATCGCCACCACTAGCTAATATCATAAAGCTACGAATAACGCCATCTAGTAGCGTACAAATAGCTACTATACCGCTAGACCAATACCAGCGTTCTTCATAGATACGATGCTTTACGGCAGATAGTAGATATACCACAATTACGTAAGGGAATAGATGGAGCCCAAAAAAGTTAGATATCAATACATCATGTACGATACCCCCAACAACAGCGGATATCAACCCCTTACGACGACCTTTAAATAAAGTAATCATAACAATTATCGTCAAAATTAAGTTTGGTAACCAATTTGTATGGAAAATAGTAGGCAATAATTGCGCTTGTATAAAATATATTAAAAATCCAGAGAAAGCTAAAGCTAGACGCATCATTGTTTAACGGCCCCCTTTGCACCCTCTACTTGATCTCGTTGTGTTTGAGGCACAAGTTTAGGTTCAAGTTCTGGTTTTTGTGGTGCACTTAGAGAAGACGAGGTAAGCACAAAAACTTCTTCTAAACGATGAAAATCTACACTCGGTGTGACTACCGCATTTTTAACAAATCCTTCCGAATCATTTTCGATAGATTGCACGTTGCCAACAGGTAGACCTTTCGGATAAATGCCTCCATATCCAGAGGTAATCAACTTATCACCTACCAATACATCACCATCGCGAGCAATATTTACCATAGATGGTGTACGAGGTGTATTGCCATTACCTTTTACAACGCCAGACAAACGAGATTCAGGTCGTTGTACAAGGATACCTATTGCGCTACGCGGATCAAGAATGGTTTGAACGCGAGCAGAATGCGGATATACATCTGTAATAAAACCAACGACACCACTAGGTACAACAACAGCCATATTAACTGCCATACCTTCTTCACTCCCTTTATCAATGGTGAAAGTATTTGTCCAAGTACCGTAATCCTTTGTAATGATACCTGCTAGGGTCATGGAGAATTCTGGATGGCTACTCTTATAGTTTAAAAGCTGACGAAGGCGAATATTCTCTGCCACTACTTCATCGTAGTTAACTACCTTTTGTTCCAATGTAGCTTTACGAGATGCTTCCTCTTCACGTTCGATAGTAGAGAAAATAGCATTATTAAGTACTGTAAAGCTAGTTTGGACGCCCTCTAATAAACGAGCTGACCCATAAGAGAAAGGCGTTGTAATTCCTTCAAGGGTAACCGTAACAAAGGGAATACTAGTCCGTTGCTTCCACGCAAAGCCGAGCAATGCCATTAGGATACAACCAATGACAACGATGATAATTAACTTTTTATCTGACTGTATCATGCTAGTCTCGGCCCTTTCTATTCTTAGAATTTACAATAAAACGCGATAAGCTCACCAAATCAGATGAGGCCCCATTAAGGCCTACCACAACTTTTGTTTCAGGTGCTTCAGGAACGTGAACAGGTACACCTACTTCAGTACCAATCCGATCCGCTAATCCAGATAGTCTTGCCGTACCGCCAGTAAGCCATATGCCATGTTGCATAATATCAGCTACGATTTCTGGTGCCGTAGCACGAATCATTTGCTTAACCTCATCCAAGAGTCCTATCAAACATTCATTTACAACTTGGTACACTTCAGATTGATGAATCACACAACGTCTACCTAAGCCGTTCATCATATCGCGCCCCTGAAAGGCATACTCTGCATCCTCTAAAGGAGCGATAGCTGTACCTAATGTATGCTTAATATCTAATATGGTCTCATCAGATACGATAACGCCAAAACACTCACGCACATAGCGCAATAAGGCATTATTAATATCAGAACCACCAAAACGAATTGTTTTGCTATCTACGATACCACCTAAAGAAACAATCCCCATATCAATAGTGCCACCACCGATGTCAATAACCATAGATCCTTGCGCTTCAAAGATAGGCACACCACAACCAATAGCAGCTGCCACAGGTCGTTCAATGAGGAATACCTCTCGAGCACCAGCTTGAATAACAGCATCCATCATAGCTCGTTGCTCAACATCGGTCATGCCACAAGGAACCCCTACGACAACGCGGGCTCGACGCAACGCATTAGACACCTTATTAAGAAAGTAGCTAAGCATAGTATGCATAACACGATAGTCAACGATAAATCCATCCTTTAAAGGCGTTAACGGACGCCACATATCGGGCATGCGCAATACGAGGCGCGCCGCTTCATCACCAACGGCTACTACTTTTTCTTGTTTTGTATCAGTTGCTATAATCGATGGTTCGCTTATAACAGTCCCTCGCGTCCCCCCCATGAGGCGCGTTTGTATGGAACCAATATCTATACTTACATCTTTTCCTAGAGTAGGTAAAATGGAACTCATAGTAATTTCTCCTTCATTACATCATCATTCCATTTTACCATATATAACGCGACTTTTTCCATTGATATCAGTACCTTTCCTTTTGTTAAAAGCACAGATAACGCATAATCCCTGTACTCATAAGTCATACATAAAAATTACATAACTTCATACATATAATCTCATACACAATAAGGAAAAGCACTCATTTATAGGAACTTACCCATGCGTCAAAATTAGGTATAGTTCAAAATGAGTGCTTTTAATAATCTTACTTGGCTTTGTTCAGTTTATTTAGGCTCAGCTCAATTTACCAATTTCGCTGAGGCTCGTAAATTCATTATCCCCTATAACAATATGATCAAGTACAGGAATCCCCATAAATTGACCAGCACTAACAAACATTTTCGTTAGCCGTATATCTTCATCACTTGGTCTACTATCACCTGACGGGTGGTTATGGATTAGAATAATAGCCGCCGCATTGCATGCTATAGCTTTTTTAAATACTGCTCTTTGCTCTACAAGGCTTGATACCAATCCACCATTAGAGATATACTCCAACTGAATAAGCTTATTTCGAGATGTTAGCATGGCAGCCCACACATGTTCCACATCTTCGTGCCGCAGTCGTTCCATCACATATTGAGCTATTACAAAAGGTTGCGAAAAATCTTCATAAGTCTCTTTAATCTTAAGCTCCCCTAGACGCCTACCCATTTCAAGTGCTGCACATAGCGTCACTGCTTTATCTCTACCAATACCCTTGATTTTGGTTAGATTATCTACGGTCATTCGGTTAAGACCATATACGCCATCATCAAAGGATTGTACGATATCACTTGCCAAAGAAATCGCAGATTGCCCCTTTACCCCTGTACGCAATAAAATAGCCAACAACTCCTCCATCGCCATATGTGAAGGGCCTAAGGCGAGAAATTTTTCTCGCGGGCGCTGGAATGGTAGCATATCTTTTACACTTACTGTTGGTACTTCCATAGAATCTCTCCATTCAAATAGATAACACCATTTGTAAATCAAACAATAAACACATCTACTCTCTTAAAAATTATTCAGCACAGCACAGCACAGCACAGCACAGCACAGCACAGCACAGCACAGCACAGCACAGCCAATTATATCACTATCTGTCTAATACGCTAGTACTATTTTGCCCCTAACGCCTTGCACAGTTCCTCGTATACATGTTCAACTGGTAACCCTACCACATTAGTATAAGAGCCCTCTATTTTATCTACCCATAATGCACCTTTTCCTTGGATGCCATAAGCTCCAGCCTTATCCATCGGTTCCCCACTAGCAATATAAGACTCAATTTCAAAGGGTGCTAATTGTTTAAAATATACTTTTGTTTCATTGTGAAAAACTATCTCCTCCCCTTTGATGAGTAACGCGACTCCAGTGATTACAGAATGTGCTCTACCCGATAAATGCTCCAACATATGGCGTGCATCGGATTCATCATGTGGCTTTCCTAATACTTTATTATCAAGGACAACAATAGTATCTGCGCCTAACACAATACTTCCGTCAGAAACACCTACAGCACAACGAGCCTTACCTAATGCTTGGGCTTTCACCATTTCAATAGGGTTGTCGTAACCCTCATTAGATTCCTCATAAGTACTGGATACAACAGTATGATCAATCCCAACCTGTGTTAATAATTCAGTTCTACGTGGTGATTGACTCGCCAAATATAATCCAGCCATATACGCTCCTTCGTATTAAAAAACTTGTACATAAAATTCTTGGTATAACTAAACTATCCTGCCTATCCCCCAGAACTTACCATCCCTTACATAGTTGTTCCTTTATCTTCTTTTGAAGAAATTAATCTTTCATAATATTCTTGTACATCTTCCCCATGTTTTACCGCATCAGCTCGCACCGCTGCATAAAATACAATATCCGCTTGAGGCACACGAATACGGCCAGGCACATGCTCTTCTAATATTTCAAAGAATCTATCGTCGGCTTTCAACAGCAAACGACCATTTTTAACTTTATTTCCATCTACAATAGAATACACAAGAGACCAAATCGGGCGCGGGTCAGAGGTAGAACATTTTCTATATTTATAGCGGTATTTAATATTTGTCAACAACTCACGTTCAAACTTGAACACCCCATCAATCATGTTATAATCTACTTCAAAATGACGATTTCTAAAGATAGAGTTCTCTTCAATCACAAGCTTTGTATCTGTCAAAATATATGTATATCTACTAACAGCCTGTTTAACCATAACAATGATGGCCATGATTTCAATAAAATACTCAGCTAATAAAACCGTATGTAATTGAATACTGCGATACGTTGTATAAGCTGCTGCACACAACAATAAAATCACAAAAAATACTACCAATAACTCTGCACTTCTGGTGCGCTGAGATTTTTCTTCATATAATACTGTCATGCTTTACCCCTTTTAAAGAAATCACTAATTAATAACTATACATCCTATTATAAGATATTCTATGCATAAAAACTACAAAAACCCCGTCTATATCCAAGATATAGACGGGGTTTTATGACTCTATTAGTCACTCAGTTCAGATGCGAACTATATTATTTTTTCAACGCTGCTGTAATACGTTGAGTATCACGAGCAATCATGATTTCTTCGTTTGTAGGAATTACAAAGATTTTAACCTTAGAGCCTTCAGCACTGATTTCTTGTTCTTTACCACGAACATTATTGCGTTCAGAATCAATACGAGTACCTAAATATTCCAAACCGTTACAGATTGCATCACGGTTACCAATACCGTTTTCACCAATACCAGCAGTAAAGATGATAGCATCTACACCGCCCATAACAGCAGCAAAGGCACCGATTACACGGCGAACTTTGTAATGGAACATATTCAATGCCAATTGTGCGCGTTTATTGCCGTTAGCAGCAGCTTCTTCAATCACACGGAAGTCATTGGATACACCAGAAATCCCTAATACACCGGATTCTTTATTCATAACTCTATCGATTTCTTCATAGGTCATACCTGTTTTTTCCATCAAGAATGGAACGATAGCAGGGTCAATATCACCTGTACGCGTACCCATGATCAAACCGGACAATGGAGTAAAGCCCATTGTAGTATCGATGGAGCGACCACCTTTAATAGCAGCCACAGAGGAACCATTACCCAAGTGGCATGTGATGATACGAAGATCAGTCATATGTTTACCCATTAATTCTGCACAACGTTGTGCTACATATTTATGGGACGTACCATGGAAGCCGTAACGACGAATACCATAATCTTCATAATAAGAGTAAGGAAGCGCATACATATATGCTTCTTTTGGCATAGTTTGATGGAATGCAGTATCAAATACAGCAACTTGAGGTACACTCGGCATAATAGCTTCACAAGCTTCAATACCTTGAATGTTTGGTGGGTTATGTAATGGTGCAAGAGAAGCACATTCTTCCAACGCTTCCATAACTGCTGGTGTAATCAATACGGAATCAGCAAATTTTTCACCGCCGTGTACTACACGGTGACCTACAGCATCAATTTCATCCATCGAAGAGATAACACCAAATTCAGCATCAACTAAAATATCTAGCAAAATGCGAAGTGCTTCTTTATGGTTCAAAATTGGTTCAACGCGTTCTAATTTATCTGCATTAGGACGTTTGTGAGTGAAGATAGCATCTTGATCACCAATCTTTTCAAAAAGGCCTTTTGCCAATTCTGTTTCAGTTGTCATATCAAGTAATTGATATTTCAAAGAAGAACTACCGCAGTTAACTACTAATACGTTCATCGATTAACCCTCTTTCTGTTGTGTAACTTGAATCTTGTTTTGAATTTCTTTGCTGATATCAGCACCTACCTGATCCTTTTCAGGATATTGGTAGATTATATTCCACAATACGCCATGATCTAAGAATACGTATTGAGAAAAGCTAAATGTTTGCCCTTGTGTTGTATACGTCACATCAAGCTTTTTAGCAGATGCACCTTCTAATGCTACGGACTCTTCTTTGATGGTCGCGCCTACTTTAGCAAATTCAGACTTACTGTGATTAATATACTCATCTACCGTAGGTAACGGTTTATTTTCACCAGGCCGTAAAGCCTCAACCTCAATTACCATATGTTCTGTAACAGATCCATAAATATCGATTGGATACCCCTTATCAGACATATTTTTTGTACTTTTACCCATTTCATAAGGCAAAGCAATGGTAATTTCAGATTGACCAGCACGGATAACTTGATGGCCAAAACTATATGTATCCATTACATTTGTAGAGCCACATCCCGCCATTGCTAGCAGCACAGCACCGAGCAGAGCCCCTTGTAATGTACGTTTCCAATTTTGTTTCATCATATACCTCACATCAATTCAGCATTTACAGTTAATTATAGCCTATAGTGTCAAGAAAATCTATACTAAACTTAATATTTGCACATAACATCATTTCTATAACCAGACCTTTTATATGGATATCATGAAATGTTATTTACAGCATTTCTTCGCTTTGTTACACTAACAATAATGAAAGGAGTCACTATGAAAACAATCGGTATCATCTGTGAATATAATCCATTTCACAATGGACATGCGCATCAATTACATACCTTAGCACAAGAGCATCCTGAAGCGCTGCGCATTTGTATCATGAGTGGTTCCTTTGTACAACGAGGAGAACCTGCTATTTTTTCTAAATTTGACCGTGCTCGTTGGGCTATTCTCGGTGGTGCAGACATCGTTATCGAGCTACCTACACTCTATTCTTTGGGTAGTGCACAACTGTTTGGAACAGGTGCTATTCGCATGGTAAAAGCTTTACATATCGATGCACTCTCCTTTGGTTCTGAAACGGCTGATCTAGATACACTCGTTGATATAACTAAACGTATGGATTGTGAAAGTACTCAAACAGTATTACGGACCTATATTAACGAAGGTATGTCCTATGGCTCTGCCTTCCGTAAAGCCCTTAATACAGAGATGCTCAACACCCCTAATGCACTGTTAGGACTTGAATATATTCGGGCAGGACTTACCTATTATCCTTCCTTAAAATATATACCAATCTTACGCACATCAGATCATCACGACGCGAATATTACAAAAGATTTTCCTTCTGGTACAGCATTGCGTAAACTTATAACAAATATGGCTACAGGTAGTAACAATTGTAATAAAAATAGTATCTACACTTCTACAGATATAGATACAACGACCAGTGCAAGTACAAATACAAATACAAATACAAATACAACTTCAAATTCAAATTCAACTGCAACTACATTAACAAAATTAAATACACTAAATAGTAAAATAGAGTTACAACTTCAGTCAATCATTCCTAAGACTATTGCAGACGATATGACTAATATAATTTCTAATGGTGCTTATGTAAACTATAACCGCTACTATGATATGGTCCATACCTTAAGTCGTCGTACTTCAACTAAGGAGCTAGAAAGCTTTGGAGAGTTCAGTGAAGGCATTGAACACTTATGGTCCAAAGCGGCCCAACAACCTACGTGGGACCTGGTTATGAAGCAAATAAAATCAAAGCGCTATACCTATGCCCGTTTACAACGAATGGGAGCCTATCTCACCTTAGGAATACAAAAAGATTTACTACAAAGTGCTATACAGGAATCGCCACAATATGCTCGTTTACTGGCCTTCAACGATAGAGGTCGTCAATGGCTTCGAAATGATTTTGAAATACCACTTATTCAAAAATGGGCCAAAGCACCTAATGAATTAAATACGTTGGGACAAACGATGCATCAAATTGATACATTAGCTACAGATATACAAGCCTTATGCTTACATAATGAAGTTAAACGAATGGGTCATATGGACTACACCTATACGCCACAATACATAAAATAAGCAGAACTACAATCTGGTAGAAACATTCTGCACATAAATATAAGAGTCAAATAATTTAATTTTATTAAGTTAATCATCTTATTATATAGTAATACTCAAAAAGAAGAAGGGGTTACAATACAGATTATTCCTGTATTGTAACCCCTTCTTCACCATCCAGATCAGCGACGGCAACGCGTACACTTTCAAGATGTGATGTAGGAATATTTTTACCTACATAGTCCGCTCGTATAGGCAATTCACGATGACCACGATCGACGAGGACGGCCAATTGAATAGATCTTGGTCTGCCAGCCGTCATTAATGCATTTAAAGCAGCACGAATAGTACGGCCCGTATACAAAACATCATCTACAAGGATAATTGTCTTTTCCGTTGTATCAATCGTACACGGTTCCCCCTCTTTAGGACGAGCATCACGATCATCACGATACACTGCAACATTCAAAGACTCACAATCAATATGAATACCTTCTATACGCTCAATTTCCGCTTGTAAACGTTTTGCCAAAATGACACCACGCCGTTCAATACCTACAATTAACGCATTAGATAAACCTTTATTGCGTTCTAAAATTTCATGACTAATACGACGAATCGCACGCATTATAGCGTCTTGATCCATTAATAAGCGTTTCTTTTCCATATATACGCCCTTACAGCATAGGATTGTTCTATGCCCCTATATCCAAATAAGTAGTAAAAATAAGTACTTAAACAATCAATGTAAACATTTAGACTATTTTCGTTTATCTTCACGGTAGGTCTTAGCAAATTCTAAGCACGCCTCAAAATCAGCTGGTACCGGTGCTTCAAAGTGCATTTCTTCACCTGTAATAGGGTGTTTAACATCTAACGATTTAGAATGTAATGCTTGCCCTTCTATAGGAAAATCCATACGTCTATATCCATAAAATGGGTCATTAACAACAGGATGTCCAATATGAGCAAAGTGAACACGAATTTGATGGGTTCTGCCAGTCTCCAAATTACATTCAACCAATGTTTGATGACCATAACGCTCCAATACTTTAAAATGTGTTACTGCATCTTTACTGTTTTCAAAGACAACAGCCATTTTCATACGGTCCTTAGGATGGCGTCCAATAGGCGCCTTTATAGTCCCCTTTTCTTCTACAATATTGCCTTGTACTAGCGCCCAGTACGTACGTCTTGCAGAATGTGCTTTTACTTGTTCTGCTAAACCAATATGCGCTGCATCATTTTTTGCCACCATCATAACGCCAGACGTATCTTTATCTAAGCGATGCACAATACCTGGCCTAATTTCACCATTAATGCCTGATAGGTCCTTACAATGGAATAATAGAGCATTTACAAGGGTTCCAGAATAATTTCCTACTGCAGGGTGCACCACCATGCCACGAGGTTTATTAACAATAACAATATCGTGATCTTCGTATAAATAATCTAAAGGGATATCCTCAGGTTTAACCTCAATCGATTCAGGCTCTGGGATTTCTACATGAATTACAGTATCAGGTGTAAGCCGAAGATTAGCCTTTCCTACTTTATCACCTACTGTAACATGACCACCTTTAATTAAACTTTGAATATAGCTACGAGATCCTTCCATCTGTTCAGTTAAAAATATATCTAGTCTCATGCCTTCTTGCTCAGCACTTACAATATATTCATTCATCCTCTATTCCTCTTTGAGTCAAGTATAAGATATATATTTATTGACGAATTAAGTCAATAATCTATAAAGGGCCCTAATAATGAAAGCTATTCATGGTCCTCTTTCAATGAAAACAAATAAAATACAACAAAAGCTACACCTATACAAATACCAATATCTGCCACATTAAAAATAGGCCATACACGAAAATCAAAAAAGTCCACTACCCCATGAATCATGTATCGGTCAATGCCATTACCAATTGCACCTGCGACTAATAAGGCGGATCCGATTTGCAAAGTCCAATGGCCCTTAGCTAATCGCTTCCAATAAAAAGCACAAACAGCTAATAGAACAAAAGCTACTAGTAAGAAAAACCATCGTTGATTCGCTAACATGCCAAAGGCTGCACCGCGATTAATAATATAGGTAAGATGAAATACATTAGGAATAACAGGTAAAGATTCACCTAACAAAAAATGATTCATTACATAATATTTAGTTAATTGGTCCAATAATAACCAAATGATAAGTACTGTATAAAACAAGATTAACTCCCTTACTATAATATAAGTCTTAATAGTCCTATTATACTAAGTTACGCAAATTTAGGCAAAATAAAAAGCCCCTCAATGAGGGGCGTGTTTTATTTGTGATTACTCAGCGGAAATTACAGAAACTGGGCAAACGGATTCGCAAGAACCGCAATCGATGCAAGCATCGCCAATTTCGTATTTAGTTTCGCCTTCAGTAATGCAGGAAACTGGGCAAACAGATGCGCAAGAACCACATTTAATGCAACCATCAGCAATAACTCTCATAATTAGGACCTCCATCAAAATATAGATCAAAACTTTTTATTATCATTTAGAAAGGCACTTGCCTCAACTTATGTTCTCATTATCACACAGTTCAAATTGAAAGTCAAATGAAAATGATAAAAAATTATATAATATTTTGCATAATAATTGTTCCTTTTTATCATAAAAAGCCCATATTTATATGTATTTTGATATTTCTTTTCATTTATGTAATTGAGTTTAATAATCAATAATTGAGAATGCACTAATTATCATTTCAATTAAAATACGTACTATTATACTAGGAATTCAATTATCAATATTTATTATCATAAAAACTATTTTTTTATTACAACAGATTTAACGCTTATCTATATTTTAATCTAACATATAAACTTCACTCTAAAAAAGGCCGAATCATACGATTCGACCTCATTTATATTTATAAAGTAAAGTAATATCTTTACTATTATTCACTATATAACAATAATACTATTTTTTTCTTATAGCACTTAGAAAGATGTTAAGAATGTTAGTGTACCTAAAATAACGCCTGCAAGGTTTGGTACGATTAAAATATAATCACGTTTAGGTGATTTTGTCCAACCATATAATACCCAGATCAAACAGGATACTGCTGCAAATAATGGTTGCCATGGTTGACTAGGTTGACCATGAAGATTAGCAATTATTTGTGGGATATAGGCTAAAAATACAAATACACCAATAAATGCACCAATAGAACCAACTAACATGTTAAATCTTTCTTTTGTCATAGATGACCTCCTTATTCAACATTACATTATTATATCTTACACAATATATTATATCATATTTTTTCGATGTAGTCAATTATGTAAAATTAATCATGCAAATTAGTTTAATTCATATTGCTTTTGATTACACTTATATGTAATCTATATTAAAATCATATAGACTAAAATCATAAAAAACGAGGCCGAATCTTACGATTCGACCTCGTGTGTGCTTGTATAGTAGAGTAACCTATTCCCTATTATTTACCAGGGAAGAATGGCCATACCATTGGAATGATAATTAAGCTTACTACGAAGCAAACTAAAATCAATGGAACGCCAGCTTTTACATAGTCAGTAAATTTGTATTGACCAGGACCAAGTACTAATGTATTTGGAGGTGTACCTACAGGTGTACCGAATGCGCAGGATGCGGCAACGCCGATAGCCATCAATACAGCATGAGGATCAGCACCCATACCTTGAGCAATGGAGATACCGATAGGAGCCAATAATGCACAAGATGCAGTATTAGACATAAATTGCGTCATAACACAAGACAAAATAAACAATACGCCTGTTGCAAAGTAAGGACTAGGATCGGAACCCATAACACCAATTACTGCATCAGCAATCATTTTACCTGCACCAGATTGATCAAGTGCAGTTGCCACTGGCATCATACCAGCAAACAAGAAAATTGTTACCCAGTCAATAGATGTGTAAGCTTGTTTTTCATTCAAACAACCAGTTAATACGCAAAGCATTGCACCAATAACAGCAACCATGCTCAACGGTAAGTTAATACCAAAGTGTTCTTTCAATGGTTCACCTAAAATCATAGCAAGGATTACACCTAAAAGAATAAGTCCGGAGAACAATTGTTTCTTAGGATCGTTAGAAATATCTTCAGCCGCTACTTCTTGTTCTACATCACCGGCATCAGTAATTTCATGTTTAGGTAATAAATGTTTACCAATGAGCATCATGAATACGATAGTAGCGATAGTCAAAGGAATGCCAATCCAAGCAAACTCAAAGAAACCAAATGGTTCAATACCAAATTTAGTCAATGTACCACTTACAATGATATTAGGTGGTGTACCAACCATTGTAATGATACCACCGATACCTGCAGCGAATGCTAAAGGCATCAATTGACGAGATGCAGGAATCTTAGCAACAGCACAGATACCAACAACTACAGGAAGTAAAGCAGCTGTTGTACCAGTGTTAGATAAAAATGCGGACATGGTAGCTGTTACAAGCATAATCGCAAGCATCAAGCCATTTTCGCTAGTCCCTGCATGAGATACTACGGTTTCCCCAATTTTTTGAGCCAAACCAGTATAGAATAATGCAGCACCAACAACGAACATGCCTGCAAACAACACAACTGTACTATCAGATAAACCAGAGAATACAACCTTAGGAGTAATAATACCCATAAGGCCTAATGTAATTGCGCCGCCTAAAGAAGTAATAGCTAGAGGAATAATTTCCGTAACGAATAAAACAGCCATGACTGCAAGGACGATTAAGGTTTGTTCTGCAGTACCCATACATCATCATCTCCCTTCAGAGAAATGCACTGACATAATTATAAGAGATATAAAATATAACCTACGATACCAATGGCAGAGGCCATTATAAAAGTAATCCCATATCCCTCTCTTGTTTTAGGATACCCAAATAATAAAGTTTCACCAAGAAAACCTCGGCGGTTAAACCAAGAATATTTAGTTCTCTGCTGAAACCATTTAGCTTTACCTTCAGCACCGATAATCAGTGCAGTAATAAAAAAAACAATAAATGCCCAAACAAAACAAATCAGTATTTTTAATTCAATTGATAACAAGTGACCACCTCTACTATATTTAAAGCACTAGAAGGTTATTCTGTGAAATCTTGCTAATCACCTAATGACCGATCTGAAAAGCATTTATTGCAAATATTCCCTTTTATGTATGATTACATAATGACCAAGGGCTTTTTGATTCACCAATAGGTGTACCTATTTAGGTACACCTGGGTGAATAAATATTAAATTATTAGTGGTTAGACAACATAGCAAGCATTGTACCTGCAGCTACTGCCGTACCAATAACGCCAGCTACGTTAGGTCCCATAGCATGCATGAGCAAGAAGTTAGCTGGGTTAGCTTTCGCACCTACTACTTGAGATACGCGAGCTGCCATTGGAACCGCGGATACACCGGCAGAACCAATAAGTGGATTTGTTTTACCACCATCTACTAAGCTCATCAATTTACCGAACAATACACCACCAGCTGTACCGCAAATAAATGCGAATAAGCCTAAAAGAATAATTTTGATGGTTTCTAAGCTTAAGAAGTGTTCCGCACTCATTGTCAAGCCAGTACCAGTTGCTAAGAAAATTGTAACTGTATTGATCAATGCGTTTTGAGAAGTATCGGACAAACGATCAGTTACGCCAGATTCACGGAACAAGTTACCTAACATCAACATACCTAAAAGGGATGTAATGGAAGGAAGCAATAAGGAAATGAAGATCGTTGCAACGATTGGGAACACGATTTTTTCAAAACGTGTTACTTCGCGCAATTGTTCCATAACGATTTCACGTTCTTTTTGAGTAGTGAAGAGTTTCATTACAGGTGGTTGAATCAACGGTACCAAAGACATATAGGAATATGCGGCAACCGCGATAGCACCTAACAAATGAGGAGCTAGCTTAGTAGCTAAGTAAATGGATGTAGGACCATCAGCACCACCGATGATACCAATAGCAGCCGCTTCTTGAGCTGTAAAGCCAAGCATCATTGCGCCACCTAAGGCAGCAAATACACCAATTTGAGCTGCAGCCCCTAAAAGCAATGTTTTAGGATTGGCAATGAGTGGACCAAAGTCAGTCATTGCACCTACACCAAGGAAAATTAAAGGTGGGAAGATTTCTTGGGAGATACCTGCACTAATAAGCGCCATAACGCCTTCTTCGAAACCGTTACGAGGAATATTGGCAAGTAAACAACCAAACGCAATCGGACCCAACAATAATGGTTCGAACTCACGAGCAAATGCTAAATACAATAGGATCAAACCTACAAGAATCATAATAGCATTGCCTGTTGTAAATGCGAGGAACCCGCTATCGTTAATAACAGATTGTATCGCAACAGCAAAAGCCTCCATATGCGTTCCCCTTTCACAAATATAAAATTGTTAGATGACGTGGCGCAGCCACGTCATACAACACTTGGTATTAGCCAAGAACAACCATGTCATCGCCAGTGGATACAGTTTGGTTAGCAGATACGCGAACTTCGGAAACTACAGCATCATGAGGAGCTGCGATTTCATTTTGCATTTTCATAGCTTCAAGAATCAACAAAGTTTCGCCTTTTTTAACTGCTTGACCAGCAGATACTGCTACAGATAAGATTTTACCAGGCATTGGAGCTTTTACAGTTTCAGCACCTGCTGGAACTGGAGCTGCTGCTGCAGCAGGAGCTGGTGCAGGAGCTGCTTTAGGAGCTGGAGCTGCTGCTGGAGCTGCTTTAGGAGCTGCTGCAGGAGCCGCTGCTTTCACTTCATTAACTTCTACATCATATGCTGTACCATTTACTGTAACGTTGAATTTTTTCATCTTAAATTCCTCCAAAATGTGTAGTTCCTACACAAAACTTATAAATATTTTTACACATATAAATTGAGTAATCCCACGGATTATCAAAATAGCCAATTATCTTATCGATTACCACGCAAACGGCCTTCCATTTTCCAATTGTAGCTTACGATTGGACGGATATGCGCGATTTGATCAGCGGAATAACCCATTGCCGCTAATGCACCAACGATTACTGCTACTACATCTTGAGATGGAGCTTTACCGTTAGTTGTTGTAGCATTGCTCATTACAAATGCCTCCTAAAAATATTTTAACCTCTACCGCTTAAGCGACCTTCCAAGCGCCATTTAGCACTAGTTGCTGTAGGTCGAATAGATGCAATTTGTTCAGATGAGTACCCCATCGCCACAATGGCACCTACGATAGCTGCTACTACTTCATCCTCATTTTGAGCAGATGCATTTGCTGGAGCTACAGGAGTAGCTGTTGGAGTAGCAACAGGAGCAGTTGCTGCTGGTGCTTCTTTTTTCTTCCTAGTAGGATCGATTAAATGTACGATTTCCATAAGAATACCTAAAGCTATCAATACAGCAAATACAACTGTCATATTAATCGCCATGATTAACCAAGGATTGGTAGTAACTGCTTGTCCTTCCATAATCATTCCCCTTTCTAAAAAAGTAGTAAAGAAAGGTATCTCCCAAATTCGATGATATGTTTACCGAATCGAATTATAATGGAATATTACCATGTTTCTTTGGAGCACGGTTTTCGCGTTTACTTGCAAGCATTGCCAAAGCGTTGATAACTGCTGGACGAGTTTGTTTAGGTTCGATTACAACATCTACGAAGCCACGTTCTGCAGCTTTGTAAGGAGTCGCAAACTCTTCTACATATTTAGCTGTTTTAGCATCTTTATCTTCGTCTTTCTTGAAGATAATATTAGCTGCACCAGCAGGACCCATTACAGCGATTTCGGATGTAGGCCAAGCATATACTTGGTCTGCGCCTAAATCTTGGGAACACATAGCGAGGTAGGAACCGCCATATGCTTTACGAGTGATAACAGTAATTTTTGGTACTGTAGCTTCAGAGTAAGCATATAACATTTTAGCACCATGACGAATGATACCGCCCCATTCTTGATTTGTGCCAGGCAAGAAACCAGGAACGTCAACGAAGTTAACGATTGGAATATTGAAAGCATCACAGAAACGGATGAAACGGGAAGATTTGTCAGAAGCGTTAATGTCCAAGCAACCAGCCATTACTTTTGGTTGGTTAGCAATGATACCAACGGATTGACCATCAAAACGAGCGAAGCAAGTAATGATATTAGTAGCATAGAATGGTTGTACTTCATAGTATTCGCCATTATCTACAGTAGCTGCAATAACATCTTTCATGTCGTAAGGCATGTTACTGTTATCTGGCAACAAGCTATTCAAGCTTTCATCCTCACGAGTTGGATCGTCACCAGTATCTACCAATGGAGCATCTTCCATATTGTTGGATGGCAAGAAGCTTAATAAGTAACGAATTTGAGCGATACAATCATCTTCATTTTCAGCTGCAAAGTGAGCAACACCAGACACGGAGTTGTGAGCCATTGCACCACCAAGATCTTCAGCGGTTACTTCTTCACCAGTTACAGATTTGATTACTGCAGGACCAGTGATGAACATTTGAGAAGTATTTTTAACCATGTAGATGAAGTCAGTCAATGCTGGAGAATATACAGCACCGCCCGCACATGGGCCCATGATTACGGAAATTTGTGGAATAACACCAGATGCATTTGTATTTTCAAAGAAAATTTTACCGTAACCAGCAAGGGCATCTACTGCTTCTTGAATACGAGCACCGCCGGAATCGTTGATACCAACAATAGGAGCACCCATTTTCATTGCTAAACGTTGTACTTTAACGATTTTAGCAGCATGCATTTCACCAAGAGAACCACCTTCTACAGTGAAATCTTGTGCAAATGCATATACTAAACGACCGTCGATAGTACCATAACCTGTTACTACACCTTCGCCTGGTAATTCTTTCTTTTCTTGACCGAAGTTAACACAACGATGTTTAACGAATTGATCAAGTTCAACGAAGGAATTATCATCGAACAATTTAGCCAAGCGTTCGCGAGCAGTCATTTTACCTTGAGCATGTTGTTTCTCAACGCGTTTTTCACCGCCACCAGCTTTAACTTTAGCTAGTTTTTCGTGCAATAACTCGATTTTTTCCTGCACTGTTGCCATTATAGCACCTCCAAATAAAACTTGTTACAGTATCATTTTATTTCATAAATGAATAAAGTTCAAGAAGCATACATATTTAATATATAACGTAGGATTATATGTATATGTATATCTACAACTCATATATAATGATGTGAATTGGATACTGTATTATTTCATACGTTGACATAATTCAAGCAAAACACCGCCAGTTGCTTTTGGATGTAAGAAAGCAATTGAGGAGCCGCCTGCACCATAACGAGGTTTTTCGTCAATCATACGAACGCCTTTAGCCATCAAATCAGCAATAGCATTTTCAATATTATCAACGCGCAATGCAACGTGTTGGATACCATCACGACCACCATTTTTTTCGATAAATTTACCGATAGGGCCATCTGGAGTTGTAGTTTCTAAGAATTCAAGTTCAGCATCACCACAAGGGAAGAAGGATACTTTTACCTTTTGTTCTTCTACGATTTCGTCTTCAGGAAGATGTTCAATGCCTAATGCATTTTTATAGAATTCTTTAGTTGCTGCTAAATCATTAACACCAATACCGATGTGATCCACTTGTAATACTTTAAAAGCCATTTTGATTATCTCCTTTTCAAGGCTAAATCTCTAATGCTATGTAGTCGCCGTCTACTTTAGCACGCTTGTCATTACGCCATTAACAACTGTATATGGATCGCTTTCGCGTTCATTAACAGCTGCCACTTGGCTATTAAATTCGTCGCTTGTAACAATTTTATCAGCTACATAACGACCAATTTGTTCATTAATCATTGCGATGATTTCATCACGAGTACGTTCTGCCCGACGAGATTCCAATTCACCAGAATCTTCAAGATACTCAAAATGTTCATCTAAAGCGTCGATAAGCTCATCTACGCCTTGGTCTTTACTAGCAATTGTGCGCTTAATTGGTGGGCGCCATTTTACTTCACGAGAATCTAGGTCAAGCATCATTTCAATTTCTACATTCAAACGATCGCAACCATCTCGGTCAGCTTTGTTGATAGCAAATACATCGCCAATTTCAAGAATACCCGCCTTGATAGCTTGGATATCATCACCGAGACCAGGAACCAGTACAACCAATGTAGTATCAGCATTTTTTACAATATCTACTTCAGATTGACCTACGCCTACAGTTTCAATAATTACTAAATCCATGCCAAAGGCATCCATGAGTTTTACAACGTCTGCAGTCTTTTTAGATAATCCACCAAGACTACCACGCGTGCCCATGCTTCGAATGAATACATTTTCATTTAATGTTAAATCATTCATTCGAATACGGTCCCCCAAGATAGCACCTCCAGAGAATGGGCTAGTTGGGTCGATGGCAACGATGCCGATTTTTTTACCTTGATCTAAATAATGTTTAACTACCTTATCGGTCAAAGTACTTTTACCAGCACCAGGGGCCCCTGTAATACCGAGAATACGTGCGTTCCCCGTTTTAGGGTAAATTGCCTTCATAATATCGATGGCATTATCATACTCGTTTTCTACAGCTGTTATGGACCGTGCTAAGGCTAGTCTAGAACCTTCAAAAAGGCCTTTAACTAAATCCATTCGCCTCACCACCTATCTTCGAATATGGGAATAGAGGGGAGCCAACTATTCGAGTTGCACCCCTCTTTGCCCCAAGCAATTATTTTACGTTTTCTTTAATAAAGTTAACGATATCGCTAGTTGGTGTGCCAGGTGTGAATACTGCCGCTACGCCAGCTTTTTTCAAGCCAGGAATATCAGCATCAGGAATAACGCCACCACCGATTACAAGAACATCCCCCATGCCTTTTTCTTTCAAAAGTTCAACAATTTTAGGGAACAATGTATTGTGAGCACCGGAAAGAAGAGATAATGCAACTACATTAACGTCTTCAGAAAGTGCTGCTTCAACGATTTGTTCTGGTGTTTGACGAAGACCAGTATAGATTACTTCGAAACCAGCATCGCGAAGTGCGCGTGCTACTACTTTTGCACCACGGTCATGACCATCAAGACCTGGTTTTGCTACAATTACTCTAATACGTTTTTCTGCCATGATATATTACCTCCGAAATCAGCCGATATTATAATGTGGAATGAGCTTCGTATTCACCGAATACTTCGCGCAATACATTACAAATTTCACCCAAAGTAGCATATGTTTTAACTGCTGCAAGAATTAATGGCATCAAGTTAACAGATTCGTCAGCTGCGCCAGCTTTCAAATCAGCTAAGGCTTTATCAACTGCGGCTTGATCGCGGTTAGCACGAACTGCTTGAGTTTTCTTAGATTGGTTAGCACCTACGGAAGCGTCTACGCGAAGCAAGTCTTTTGGAGCTTCTTCTTCAACTTGGAATTTGTTTACGCCAACGATTGTGCGCAAGCCAGATTCAACTTCCATTTGCCATTTGTAAGCGGATTCTTGAATTTCTTTTTGGATGTAGCCTTTTTCGATTGCTACTACAGCGCCGCCCATTTCATCAATTTTCTTGATGTATGCCATAGCTTCGTCATAGATAGCGTTAGTCATAGCTTCAACATAGTAGGAACCGCCCAATGGGTCAACTACGTCAGCCAAACCAGATTCGTAAGCCACGATTTGTTGAGTACGAAGAGCTACTTGTACAGATGCTTCTGTAGGAAGAGCCAAAGCTTCGTCACGAGAGTTTGTATGTAAAGATTGAGTACCGCCCATTACAGCTGCTGCAGTTTGAAGAGCAACACGAACAATGTTGTTATCAACTTGTTGTGCAGTCAACATGGAACCAGCTGTTTGAGTATGTACACGAAGCATCATGGATTTTGGTTTTTTAGCACCAAAACGTTCTTTCATGATTGTTGCCCATAAGCGACGAGATGCGCGGAATTTAGCAACTTCTTCAAGTACATTATTATGAGCATTCCAGAAGAAGGAAAGACGACCAGCAAATGTATCAACATCAAGACCAGCTTTCAAAGCTGCTTCTACGTATGCGATACCATCAGCAATTGTAAATGCGATTTCTTGTGCTGCTGTGGAACCTGCTTCACGGATGTGGTAACCGGAAATAGAAATTGTATTCCATTTTGGAACGTATTGAGAACAATATTCGAAGATATTAGTGATCAAACGCATAGATGGTTTTGGAGGGAAAATGTAAGTACCACGAGCTGCATATTCTTTCAAAATATCATTTTGAATAGTACCTTTCAATTCTGTGGAAGGTACACCTTGTTTTTCAGCTACTGCGATATACATTGCCAACAAAACGGATGCTGGAGCGTTGATTGTCATGGAAGTAGATACTTTGCCAAGGTCGATGCCATCGAACAAGATTTCCATATCTGCCAAAGAGTCAATCGCTACACCTACTTTACCAACTTCGCCTTCAGCCATAACATCATCAGAGTCATAACCGATTTGAGTTGGCAAGTCGAACGCACAGGAAAGACCTGTTGCACCAGATTCGATTAGGTAGCGGTAACGTTTGTTAGATTCTTCAGCTGTAGCGAAGCCTGCATACATACGCATTGTCCAGAAACGACCACGGTACATAGTAGGTTGTACGCCACGAGTATAAGGGAATTCGCCAGGCATTCCCAAATCGCGTTCATAATCAAAGCCTTCAATATCAACTGGTGTATACACACGGTTGTATTTTAAGTTTTGACGTTCTGGAGTTTTTGCGCATTTTTCGTCACAAAGTTTGTTGTACTCAGCAATTTGGGCTTTTAAGTTTTCGTAAGCCATGTTTTCATCATCCTCCTAAAAAAACAGGTTATTTTTTCATGCTTCCAGTTTCTGTGAAGCGTTTATGCCAAGAAAGAGCTTCATCAAGCAACATTGGTGTATGGGCATTCTTTGTTGCAGCTAATGCTTTTTCTAGGTATTCAGTTAACATAGGTTTGTAGTCTGGGTGAGCACATTTTTCAATAATCAAACGAGCTCTTTCCACTGGGCTCAAACCACGACAGTCAGCAACACCTTGTTCTGTACAGAAAATCATAGTGTCATGTTCTGGATGATCCACATGGGATACATATGGAACGATAGAACTGATGTCGCCATTTTTAGCAACGGAGTTAGTACAGAAGATAGTGAGATATGCACTACGTGCAAAATCACCAGAACCACCAACACCATTCATCATTTTGCTACCCATAATATGAGTAGAGTTTACATTGCCAAAAATATCAAATTCGATAGCGGTATTCATGGCAATGACACCAATACGACGGGCAATACCAGGGTTATTGGAAATTTCTTGCGGACGAAGAATAATTTTTTTACGATATTCATCAATATTCGCATAGAAACGTTTCAACCCATCTGGAGAAGGACTCAATGCAGTACCAGAACATACAGTTACTTTACCAGCATCGATCAAGTCAAACATACCGTCTTGGATTACTTCTGTATAAATAGATAAATCTGTGAAAGGCCCTTGAGCCAAGCCACTAATTACCGCATTTGCTACAGAACCTACGCCGGATTGCAATGGAAGCAAATTTTTAGGCAAACGACCTTCTGCAATTTCTTGTTCAAAGAATTTGATAAGATGTTGACTCATTGCCTTTGCATCATCATCAATAGCAGCTAAAGGTCTTGTTGTATCAGGTACATCACTTGGAACCACAGCAATAATTTTGCTAGGATCACAAGGTATTGCTTCTGTACCGATGCGATCGCCGGCCTGTTCCAACGGAATTGGTTTACGATGTGGCGGATCCAACGGTTCATAGATATCATGCATACCAACTAAGGATAATGGTTGAGATACATTTACCTCTACGATAACCTTTTTAGCTTGACTAACAAATGTTGGAGAATTACCAACAGAGGTAGTCGGTACTAAAGAACCATCTTCGTTGATTTGACATACTTCAATTATTGCTACATCTAAATCTCCGAAAAATCCATAACGAATATTTTGTGCCATTGTGCTTAAATGCATATCGATGTATTTAACATCTCCACTATTTAAAGCCTTTCTCATATCTTTATTGGTTTGATATGGAAAGCGGCGATTAATACCATTAGCACGAGTTAACGCACCATCAGCTTCATCACCTACGGAAGCACCTGTCCACAAATCGATTTTGAATGGTTCTTTTTCCATTCGTTCTGCCAATGCCAATGGCACAACTTTTGCATAACCCGATGGTGTAAAGCCGGAAATACCAACTTTATCATTAGGGTTAATCAACTGAGCTGCATCATAAGCAGTGACAATTTTACCTTGCAGGTCCACATTTTTTACGCGGTCTTTGATGTCTATCACCATAACCATCTCCTTTAAGAGTAACATTGTTAAACGACAATTGAATCTCTTTGGTCTAATACGTTCCTTAAACCGACTTCATCGTAGTCCACATCCAATGTATTGTCAACTTATATGACTAAAATGTATTTTTTATCACACTCCGACTGTGCATTATGACCAAAACGCATAGGTTTTTACATTTTCACATAAGTTTTATTCACACCGATATAACTCACAGGAATTATCAATTTAATAGTATATATTGTTGTTTTTTATGTATATCGAACTATCTCAATACAACATATAGAGCCTTATCAATATAATAAAAAAATAATATATACAGAAACTGACCGCTACACCTCCTATAAAAATATAGATATACAAAAAACCGGTTTTCAAATGCAAGCAATAATGTTCAATTATTCTAACATTAGAAAACCGGTTAAATATACTTAAGCTTACCCTGCTAAGGTATGTATAAATTATACCATACTATGAAATTGTATCGCTACCATAAAACTTACTAATTATACAAAATATACCTTTTACATATGGGCCTTTGTGGAAAGTTGTACTTTCACAAAGGCCCCAACCCAACCAAGGAGTTGCCAAAAAACAATAGTAACTTGATGGCTATAGAGCTCAAAATCAGACAATCCACTAAAAAGAACTCCGATAGCTAAAGCCCCTATACCTATCTGTGCAGCTTGTCGGAACATATCCCCTTTCAAACGAACAGATGTAATAACATGACCGACGATAACTGCTAGGAATGATAGCAAGCCAGGAATACCTGTTTCAGCCAATATATTTAAATATAAATTATGGGCATGATACATCAACACATTAGGACCTTGAATGTAATAGTTATACTCTGGATAAACTAAGTAGAATGTATTCCACCCAATACCAAAGATTGGATTTTCTCGTACGATATACATTGTGCTATCCCATAGAGCCCAGCGAAGATCTGATGACGTATCATGACCTTGGAATATAGACCAAAGTCGTGAAGCAACTTCCCCTTCATAGAAGTATAGAATTAACGGTACCACTAACAAGGATAAGAATAGTCTTCGTTCTACGAAAATAGCCCAATACAGAATCATGGCCGCAAAACTAATCCAAATACCACGCGAATAGGTTAATAACATCGTTAAAAATAGTACAACACCAATGATCAGCATTGTAACAACTTCACGAGTACGATTCTCTTTCATATAAACAAGAATATAGCTAATACATACACTTAGTACCATCAACAGATAAGCCCCTAGCAAATTAGGATTTTGCAATGTAGACGCCATTCGACGCATCAATTTAGGGAATTGTGCTGCATCTACCCATTCTTTTATATGTATATTAGGAACAAATATATACTGATAGGCCCCAATAATGCATACAAGAACGGCTGTACCTAAAAAGGCACGAAGAAAATAGTTCCACTGTTTAGGTGTTCGAATATAGGTACGAACTAAATAGTACATGCCCCCACCCGCTACAATTTGGTAGAACCAGCTCTGAATAGACCAATCCCAGTTTGGGGACATTAACGACGATATACCTGTCCAGATAACAAAGATCATAACAGTCCAAGATAAATAACCTGTCGGCAAACTCAATGATTTACTAGAAATTAAATCATATAATGCCAAACCTATAGCCAACCAGAGAAGTACATCTCCTACCATTGGTTGAAGAGGCATCGCAATAACGACACCATAGATTAATCGTTCAATATAAAAGGTAAGTCGTTTCTGATTAGGAATGAGTGAGAGTTCCATATTCTCACCTCAATGACTCATCTCATGGAAAAACCACTGACGAGCATCCCCTAGAATATATAAAGAACCACATACAGCAATGATATCACCAGTCTTTGTATGTTTGTATGCCAATGCTAATGCAGCCTCAACAGATTCTGCAGTTTGAGCCGTCACCTTAGGTACAGTACGGCGAATCACTTCAACCAAGTTTTCAGGTACCTCTGTTCTATCTGTTGGTGCAGGTACAACGAGGACTGTGTCGCCAGATTTAACCACTTCACGAATAATAGCCTCTTGGTCTTTATCTTTAAGGATAGCCATTACCACCGTTTTCGGTGTGTCCTTAAATAGTTCATTGTACGTCATGGCAAAAGACTCAGCCCCTGCCGCATTGTGAGCACCGTCAAATATAAAGGTACGATCTAAGCCTCGTTTAACTTCAAAGCGCCCCGCCCACGTAGTGCGGGCAAATCCTTCACGCATCGTTTCTTCACTGATGTTCGTATCCTCTTTCATCAACAGGCGTACGGCCATCAATGCACAAGCGAGATTTACAGATTGATGAATGCCAGCCATCGTCGTAAACAGCATAGCAGGTGCAGCATCGTTAGAACTAACCGTAATCATTTGACCACCCGTTACAGCGCTACGGCTATCGATACCAAAATCTTTATTAAAAACATAAAGCTTAGCATGTTGTTTTTTAGCTACGTCCTCAATAACATTAAGAGGTGTATCTTGTGCAGCTGTCACTACAGGCACTTTAGATTTGATAATCCCCGCTTTATGGCGTGCAATTTCCTCGACAGTATCACCACAATATGCTTGATGATCTATTGTTACATTAGTAATAACAGATACTTTTGGAGTCACGATATTAGTAGAATCTAGTAAGCCACCTAAACCAACTTCTACTACAGCATAGTCGACACCTTGATCCTTAAAGAATAAAAATGCGGCAGCTGTTAATATTTCAAATTGTGTTGGCGCTTCTATTCCATTACTAATAATAGTATCTACTGCAATCTTTACGCGACTAATTAATTTTCCAAAGGCTTCCTCTGTTATATTTCCATCATTAATTTGAATACGCTCCGTATAGGATTGAAGGTGAGGCGATGTAAATCGCCCCACCCGTAATCCACTTGTAAACAGTGCGTAGGAAATATATGAGGTAACCGAGCCCTTACCATTTGTACCTGTAACATGAACAATTTTATAATCTTCTTGTGGATTCCCTAACACATCCATAAGAGCCGTAATTCGTTCAAGGCCAGGTTTAATACCAAATGAAGATGCCTGCTCCAAATAGGCTAAGGCCTCCTGATATGTCATATAAACCTCCTATTATAAGGTTTCAAGGAACGCTTCACGTTCCAATAACGCTTGTTGTTTTTGTTTATATTCTTCTAACTTTTCTTTTTCTTTTGCTACTACAGCTTCAGGCGCTTTTGCTAAGAAGCCTTGGTTAGACAATTTACCTTCCAAACGAGAAATTTCTTTTTCCATTTGGATTTTTTCCTTTGCAATACGCTCTCTTTCTTTTTCACCGTCAATCAAGTCTTTAAGTAAGAGATATACTTCCATACCATTGACAACGGTTACAGTCGCATTTTCTGGTTTTGGATCATCGGTACTAAGAATTGTTACTTTCTCAGCCCAAGCCAATGTTACGAAGTAGTCACTATGTTCTGCTACAGTTTTAGCTAATGCTTCATCTGTTGGCGCTACGATAACCTCAGCTTTTTTACCTAAAGGCACATTCATTTCAGCACGCATGTTACGAATACCTTTGATAGCATCCATCATAACTTCCATTTGACGTGCTGCCCCTTCAAGATTATCGAATTTCAATGCTTTAGGCCATTTAGTAACAACGATACTATCCCCTTCATGTGGCAAATGTTGCCAAATATGTTCAGTTACGAACGGCATGAATGGATGTAATAATTCGAGCATGTGACGTAAGATCGTTACAAGTAAATATTGAACTGTACGACGATCACGTTCGTCGCTTTCACTATACAAGCGAGGTTTCGCTAATTCAATGTACCAATCGCAGTACGTATTCCAAATGAAATCATATACGGAACTTGCAGCTTCACCAAGTTCGAATTTATCGAGATTAGATGTTACGCTTTGTACTGTTTCATTGTATTTTTGAACAATCCATTGGTCTGCTAATGTCAAATCATCTGCTGTTGGAACGAAACTTTCATCATAATTTGTAAGGTTCATCAATACAAATTTTGATGCATTCCAAATCTTATTGGCGAAGTTACGGTTAGCCTCAACACGTTCCATATAGAAACGCATATCGTTACCAGGTGTGTTGCCAGTTACAAGAGTAAAGCGCAATGCATCAGCACCATATTGGTCGATAACTTCAAGCGGATTAATACCATTGCCCAAAGATTTACTCATTTTACGGCCCTGGCTATCGCGAACAAGACCATGAATAAATACATGTTTAAATGGAATTTCATGTTCAAACTCAAGAGCCATAAAGATCATACGAGCAACCCAGAAGAAGATGATATCGTAACCAGTTACAAGCACACTTGTTGGATACCATTGTTTAAGTTCTGGAGTTTGCTTAGGCCAACCCATTGTGGCAAACGGCCATAAACCAGAGCTAAACCATGTATCAAGAACATCTGGATCTTGTGTAACATGACCGTGGCAATGAGGACATTCTGTAATATCTTCACGGCTAACGATAGTTTCACCACAGTCATCACAATACCATGCAGGAATGCGATGGCCCCACCACAATTGACGAGAAATCGTCCAATCGCGGATATTTTCAAGCCAGTTCACATATGTTTTTGTAAAACGTTCAGGAACGAACTCTACTTCGTGGTCTTTAACAACCTTAAGAGCGGGCTCTGCCAATGGTTTCATATCTACGAACCATTGTTTAGATACCATTGGTTCGATGATTGTATTACAACGGGAGCAATGACCTACTGCATGGTCATGATCATCAATTTTTTCAAGTAGGCCTAATTCTTTAAGTTCTGCTAATACTTGTTTACGCGCTTCTTCACGAGGTAAGCCATTAAATTTGCCAGCACCTTCATTCATTGTTGCATCATTGTTCATAACAACGATGGATTCCAAATTATGACGTTGGCCCATTTCAAAGTCATTAGGGTCATGAGCAGGTGTAATTTTTACACAGCCTGTACCGAAGCTAGCATCTACATAGTCATCGGCAATTACAGGAATTTCTCGATTAACAAATGGCAAGATCAATGTTTTACCAATGAGATCTTTATAACGATCATCATCAGGATTTACTGCTACTGCTACGTCACCAAACATTGTTTCTGGACGAGTTGTAGCAACAACAACAAAACGATTATCTTCACCTTTTACAGGATATTTAATATGCCATAAATGGCCATGTTCGTCTTCATGCTCAACTTCAACATCAGATAACGCAGTGGCACAACGAGGACACCAGTTGATGATGCGTTCACCGCGATAGATCAAACCTTTTTCATAAAGGCTTACAAATACTTCGCGCACTGCATGGTAATACCCTTCATCCAAAGTAAATCGCTCACGGTTCCAATCACAGGATGCGCCAAGGCTACGGATTTGTTTTACAATAGTATCACCATATTCTTTTTTCCATTCCCACACGCGCTCTACGAATTTTTCACGGCCCAAATCATAGCGAGATTTTCCTTCTTCTTTAGCAAGCATCTCTTCTACTTTGATTTGTGTAGCAATACCAGCGTGGTCTGTACCTGGCATCCACAATACATTGTAGCCTTGCATGCGTTTGAAACGGATGAGGATGTCTTGTAATGTGTTATCAAGGGCATGCCCCATATGCAACATACCAGTTACATTAGGAGGTGGTAATACGATACTAAATGGCTCTTTATTCGTGTCTACTTCTTCGTGAAAGTATCCTTGATTTTCCCAATAAGAATACCATTTGCCTTCTATTTCACCAGGATTATATGTGGTTAAATTTTCGTAGGTTTTCATCGTTCCTCCTAAAAGACTCCTTAGCGCTTCATAATTTTAGCCAATACAAATAGGCTTGTTTCATATAGCAATATCATAGGTAATGCAATCATCGTTTGCGAGAACATATCCGGTGTAGGTGAAATGACAGCACCTATGATAAAGGATATAAGAATAAATATCTTTCGCTTCGTTTTTAAAAAGCGTGATGTAATTAAGTTGAAATATCCCAAAATAATTAAGATCAACGGCAACTCAAAGATAAATCCAAAGGGCAGTACAAAGGATAATACAAAGTCCATATACTGACCAATAGAAAACATCGGCTGTAATTCATCTGTAGCAAAGCCCATAAAGAACTTCACTGCTGCAGGCAATACGAGAAAATAAGAAAATACAATACCTATCCCGAATAGACCAATTGCTACTGGTAAGATCCAGTTAGATAGCTGCTTTTCTCGCACAGTTAGTGCAGGCTTAACAAATAGCCAAATCTGATGCAATATAATGGGAGCGGCTATGACTAAGCCACCTACAACAGACACCTTCATATATGTAAAAAATGCTTCAGTAGGTCTCATATAATAGAGCTTGCCAGCCGGTTTTAGGAGTATTTCCAATAATAAGTCTACATAATAATAAGAAATACAAGTTCCCACAATAACCGCTACAGCTATTATAATCAATCGTTTTCGCAGCTCTGAAAGATGTCCTACAAGGGACAATTCCCTTGCTTCATCCATCATCTTCTGCTCTATAGCCGTATAAACTGGTTCATCTTCCACATCCTCAGAAATGTGTTGAGTTGCCACCTTATATCGTTCTTGCTCAGACTTTTGTTCTGCTTCACGCCTTTTTTGACGAACTACACTATCAAAAGAAGGTTTTTGCATGGGATATTCGAAATCCGATTTTGGTTCGAATGGTTCCATATTATACCTTTCTATCAGCCAGATTTTCTACAGCCATCACAAGAAATTTCTTCCCTGGGAAATCACGCACTGCAGCGAGTGCCGCTAGAGCATCTTTACAATATTTATCAGCTACAGCTAATGTATTATCAATTCCACCTTGAGCAATAACATAATCAATAATGTCTTGCTCATTACCACCATTATTTAAGCCTTTAATCTCTTCAAGCAATTTATCTTTATTACCATCGTTAACGATGCTTAATAACGGATACGTCAATAGTCCCTCTCGAAGATCATTCCCTACAGGCTTTCCCGTTGTTTCCGCTGTTTCACGATAATCCATAATATCGTCTGTAATTTGGAATGCCATGCCTAATGCATGACCATATTTTTTCAACTCTATGATTTCATCCTCTTGCCAATCTCCTAAGAGACCACCAAGCTCCATACAGCCTTCCATGAAGTCTGCTGTTTTCTTTTGCGTCTTTGTCATATAACGCTCTATGCCTTGATCGATGCGATATACATCTTCCATTTGCATGAACTCACCTTCTACGAGGCATGTAATAATATGAGAGAATACTTGAAGATACTTCATATTCGTCATTTCAGATACGATTTTAAATGCTTTAGCAAATAAATAATCACCACTAAGGATAGCTACCTTATTGCCTTTATGCATGTGAATTGTATCCTCCCCACGGCGAATTTCAGCTTGATCTAAAACATCGTCATGGATAAGTGTTGCTAAATGAAGCATTTCAACAGCCTCAGCAATTTTAATGCGTTGACGCTCTATAGATGTACCTGCATTAGCAATCAATAGACACAATTGAGCGCGCAAACGCTTACCACCTGCTGCTGATAACGGTCGAATCAGTGCATTGAAGTCCTCTGCACCGGTATTAAAAGATGATGCAAGAGACTCTTCGACACGCTCTAAATCTAGAGCAATGCGTTCCATAATCTCTAATTCGTTCGTTTGACTCATGCTTCATCTCCTACCAAAATTTTATTGATTCGTTGTTGTAAAAGCTCACGTCCAGTATGCTTTAAAGAGCTGTACAAAATCGGCGGGGTAGCCGTTGGATATAGCTCTTTAATAATAGACAAGTTTGCAGACTTTTCTTTAGCCGTCAATTTATCGGCCTTGGTCACTACAATTTGTAACGGAACACCGGCTTCGACGAGCCAATCAAAGGCCACCTTATCAATGGCCATTTCAGGATGGCGACCATCGATAAGTAAACACAACAACATCAATCGTTCAGAATGTAAAATATAATCGGCAATAAAGGAAGACCACAGATTGCGGTTTCCTTTATTTGTCTTTGCAAAACCATAACCAGGAAGGTCCACGAGAAACCAGTTATATCTGCGTTCCTCGGTGTCAGAAATATCCTCTTTTGATTCAATATCAAAGTAGTTTATCGTCTTAGTCTTACCTGGCTGACCACTAACGAGGGCTAACCCACGATAGTTACATAAAGAATTAATCAACGAAGACTTGCCCACATTAGAGCGTCCAAGGAAGGCGATTTCTACGGTATCCCCTTCAGGATATTGATCCGCCTTCACACAGGAAGTATTATATTTTGCAGCTATAATACGAGGCCCCTTTGGTTCTTTTCGTGTATATTGTGGTTTTGGGCCCATTGGTTTAGTGGATTTTTTCTTCTTTTGCATTACACAAGTGCCTTTGCTAATACTTCATCCATTGTCTTAACTGGCGTAATGATGAGGCCTTCTTTCACAATGTCAGGTAATTCTGCAATATCCTTTTCATTGCCTTTTGGAATCAATACCTCTTTTATACCATGAGACAAGGCTGCTAATAATTTTTCTTTTAAGCCGCCTATTGGTAATACGCGGCCACGCAATGTGATTTCACCAGTCATGGCAATATCAGAACGAACCTTGCGGTTAGTCAAAATAGATACCATAGCTAATGTCATTGTAATACCTGCAGAAGGACCATCTTTAGGGGTTGCCCCTTCTGGCAAGTGAACGTGAATATCAAGCTTTTTATAAAAATCTTCTTCAATCTTTAAAGCTTTTGCATTATGGCGAATATAACTCATAGCCGCTTGACCAGACTCTTGCATAACCTTGCCGAGACTACCAGTTAAAGCCAATTTACCGGTACCATTCATAGTTGTAGCTTCACATGGTAATACTACACCACCAACAGATGTCCAAGCTAATCCATTTACATAGCCAACTTGTGCTTTCTTTTCTCGCTCTTGGTCAACAAAGATTGGTGCGCCTAAGAATTCGTGCAGATTCTTAGTAGTGACTTTTGGTGCGTCTCCGCCTTCTTCAACTACTTTGAAAGCAATCTTACGGCAAATCTTAGCAATTGTTTTCTCTAAAGTACGAACACCTGCTTCGCGAGTATATTCGGAAATTACCTTTCTTAACACAGCATCAGATAATTTAACCTTGTAATCTTCAAGGCCATTTTTCTTAATTTGCTTAGGTGTTAAGTAACGCTTAGCAATTTCTAGTTTTTCTTCTTCCATATAGCTGGACAACTCAATAATTTCCATACGATCTAACAATGGACCAGGAATATTAGATGCTACATTAGCCGTAGTAATCCAGAAAACTTCAGAGAAGTCGAACGGTACTTCGATAAAGTGATCACTAAATGTGCTATTTTGTTCTGGATCCAATACTTCTAATAACGCTGAAGATGGATCACCTTTATAATCAGATGCTAATTTATCAATTTCATCCAATAAAAATACAGGATTCTTAGTACCTACATTTTTTAACCCCTGAATCATACGACCAGGTAAAGCACCAATATAAGTACGTCGATGTCCACGAATTTCAGCTTCATCACGAACACCACCTAAGGATGCACGGATAAACTTACGATTCATTGCTTTAGCAATAGAGGTAGCCAAAGAGGTTTTACCAACGCCTGGTGGGCCTACTAAACAAAGAATAGAGCCACTATTTTTACCGGTTAATTTACGAACCGCTAAAAATTCTAAAATGCGTTTCTTAACCTTTTCAAGGCCATAATGATCGGCTTCGAGCATAGCATGAGCGCCCTTGATATCTAAGCGGTCTTCCGTTAATTCATTCCACGGTAATGCCAATACCCAATCTAGGTAATTGCGCAAAATTGTTGCTTCCGGCATCAATTGAGGCATGCGGCTGTAACGAGAAATTTCTTTATCAATACGCGTATGTACGTCTTCACTTAGGTTAAGTGCTTTTAACTTAACTCGTAGTTCTTCTGCCTCCTCCTCGGGATCTCCTTTATCACCCAACTCATCGTGGATAACGCGGATTTTTTCGCGCAAGAAATATTCCTTCTGCGCTTTTTCCATAGATTGACGCACTTGATTATTGATGGAATTTTCCAAATCAGAGATTTGTAATTCCATATTTAAAATGCCTACAATCATGTTAAGACGACGAGCTACAGATAATTCTTCAAGTAACTCTTGACGTTTCAAATTATTAATAGGCAATAGAAATGCAACTTGGTCAGCTAATTCACAAGGATTGCGTAATTCCATAACGCGCGTTACACCTTCATCAGTAACTGATTTAGCTTCTTCTGCCCATTCGCCAAATTTAGCTTGAACCAAACGACGATAAGCTTCAAGCTCTACATCGTCTTCAAATTCAGACGCCACTCGTTCATAGTCTCCTATATAATAAGGGTCCATGCTAGTAATATTCATAAGACGAATACGAGTGATGCCCTCTACAAGAACACGTACTATACCACCTGGTAAGCGCAACATTTGTTTAATTTTTACTAATGTACCCATTTGGGCTAAATCATGAACTGTTGGCGCATCTACAGCATCATCTTTTTGAGTTACGACAGCTAAAATGCGGTCCTCATTCATTGCGGCTTCCACCGCCTTAATGGATTTGTCTCGACCGATATCGAGGTGAATCACGATATTCGGGTATACTACCATGCCTCTGAGAGGTACGGTAGGGATCCCAACTTCGAGTAAATTCATACTTCCTCCAGGTATATATATTATGAAAAGAAACTCATTCCTACACAGAAATGAGTTTCTTCGAATTACGATTTCAACTGGATGTCTTGGTCTGCCTCATTTTTGAGTATAGGTTCACCTGTGCTTAATACGGATTCACGATTCACAATGCACTTAGTTACTTCCGGCATGGAAGGAACCTCAAACATTACGCGTTTCATCACCTTTTCAATGATAGCACGCAAACCACGAGCACCTGTTTTTCGCTGTAATGCTTCATCAGCGATTTCTTCTAATGCATCTTCAGTGAAAGTTAATTCTACACCATCAAGGGATAGAATTTTTTCATATTGTTTTGTTAATGCATTTTTAGGCTTTGTCAAAATTTGAATTAACGCATCTCTGTCTAATTGATCTAATGTCACCATTACTGGCAAACGTCCAATAAACTCAGGAATCAAGCCAAATTTTAATAAATCTTCAGGTACAACATCTTTTAAGATAGCCGATACATTGCGTTCTTCTTTACGCTGTACATCTGCACCAAAGCCAAGTGTTTTCTTAGCGGTACGCTTAGTAATAACCTTATCCATACCATCAAATGCACCACCACAAATAAAGAGAATATTCGTAGTGTCAATTTGAAGCATTTCTTGATTAGGATGCTTCCTACCACCTTGTGGGGGAACAGAAGCGACAGTACCTTCTAAGATTTTAAGCAATGCTTGTTGTACGCCTTCACCAGACACATCACGTGTAATGGAAGGGTTCTCAGACTTACGAGCAATCTTATCAATTTCATCGATATAGATAATGCCACGTTCAGCCCGAGCTATATCATAATCTGCAGCTTGAATAATTTTGAGTAGGATGTTTTCTACATCTTCCCCCACATACCCAGCTTCAGTTAAGCTTGTAGCATCTGCAATAGCAAATGGTACTTCTAGCATTTTCGCTAAGGTTTGAGCCAATAGTGTTTTACCACTACCAGTAGGACCAATGAACAATACATTAGCCTTTTGTAATTCTACATCATCTACTACATTATCTGTTTGTAAGCGTTTGTAGTGATTATATACGGCCACAGCTAAAGAGATTTTAGCATCATCTTGACCAATAACATATTCGTCAAGATGAGCTTTAATTTCTCTAGGCGTTGGCAATTCTTTTAAATTGAAGTCGTCCGTCTCAACCGCACCCAACTCATCTGCAATGATGCGTTCACAAACTTCAACGCATTCGTCACAAATATACACGTTAGGACCCGCCACTAATTTGCGGACTTCTTCGCTTGTGCGTCCACAAAAACTGCAGCGCATAGTATCTTTATCTTTTGCCAAGGGGCGCCTCCATTACTTGCTTTCTACAGGTTCTCTTGTGAGTACCTCATCGATTAAGCCGTATTCAACGGCATCCTGAGCACTCATGAAGTTATCGCGATCTGTATCGCGAGCTACTACTTCAATATCTTGTCCACTGCGAGAAGCTAAGATACCATTTAACTCTTCACGCATGCGAAGAATCTCACGGGCATGGATTTCAATTTCAGATGCTTGCCCTTGCACACCGCCTAATGGTTGGTGAATCATGATGCGCGCATGAGGCAACGCATATCGTTTACCTTTAGTGCCAGCTGTTAAAAGCACAGCACCCATGCTCGCTGCAGAGCCTACACAAATAGTAGACACATCTGGTTTGATATATTGCATCGTATCATAAATAGCCATGCCGGCAGTTACAACACCGCCAGGGCTATTGATGTACAAATGGATATCCTTATCAGGATCCTCTGCTTCTAGGAATAACATTTGCGCAATAACCGCATTTGCCACATTATCATCGATGGGGCCACCAAGGAAAATAATGCGATCCTTTAACAAGCGAGAGTAAATATCATAGGAACGCTCTCCGCGTTCACCTTGTTCAACTACGATTGGTACATACATATAATCACCTTTTCATGTACCTAGTTGAGCAAACTATTATTCAGCCGCTTCAGCGCCTTTTGCATTATCAATAATGAATCGAGCTGCTTTTTTGCGAGCTACAGAGCCTGCCAACATAGCTACACGACCTTCTTTTGCAATAATATCCCAAACTTCTTTAGGATCTGCCCCAAAGTTTTGAGCCATAATGAAGATTTCACGGTTCATATCATCTGGAGTTACTTCGATACCTTCAGCAGTTGCAATAGCATCCAATACTAAATCAGCGCGTACGTTTTCAGCTGCGGAATCTTTGTATTCAGAGCGTAAATCTTCGATAGTTTTGTTGGAGAATTTCAAGTAGTCATCAAGTTTCAAGCCACGGCCTTCCATGTTCATAGCCAGTTCTTGAATCATTTGTTCTACGCGATCTTTAATCATTACTTCTGGGATTTCTACAGTTGCATTTTTAACAGCTGTTTGAATCAAGTCAGCATTGTAAGTATCGATTGTACGACGGGAAGCTTCTTCCTCCATTTTAGTGCGAAGATCTTTTTTCAATTCTTCAATAGTTTCGTAAGAGCTTGCTTCTTTTGCGAATTCATCATTCAATTCAGGCAATTCTTTACGTTTAATATCATGGATATGAGTTTTGAATTCTGCTTCTTTACCAGCAAGTTCTGCTACGAAGTAGTCTCCAGGGAATGTTACTTTTACAGTTACATCATCACCAGCTTTAGCGCCAATCAATTGATCTTCGAAGCCAGGAATGAAACTACCAGAACCGATTTGTAATGGATAGGATTTACCTTCACCACCATCAAAAGGTTTACCATCAACGGAACCAGCAAAGTCGATTACTGCGAAGTCATCTTTTTGAATTGTAGCGCCTTCTTCAGCAACAACCATTTTTGCTTGTTGTTCACGAATATTGTTCAACTGTTCTTCAATTTGTTCATCAGATACTGTAGCATCTTGTTTTTCTGCTTCTAAGCCTTTGTAATCGCCAAGTTTAACTTCAGGGCGTTTAGTTACAGTAGCTTTGAAAATCAAATCTTTGCCTTCTTCGAATTGTTCCCGTTCAATTTCAGGTTCAGATACAGGCACGATATCATTTTCACGAAGTGCAGCACTATAGTTTTGGCTAGCCAATACTTCAAATGCTTCTTCCAAGATAGCTTCTTTGCCGAAGTTCATTTCCAAAATACGGCGAGGCGCATGTCCTTTACGGAAGCCAGGGATGTTCACTTGACCTGCAATGCGTTTTACAGCTTGTTTAATGCCCTTATCTACTTCTGCTGCAGGTACTTCAATAGTTAACGTTACTACGTGTTGATCAACAGGATTTACAGTTGCTTTCATTTAAAATATGTCCTCCTCGAAGGGCAATATGCCCAAATTTCTGTAGTATATTATGCACTCCTAATAATAACATAAATGCAAGGTCAATGCAATTCTTCTCAATATACACTAAAAGACCACCCCAAAATGGGTGGTCTTTACATATTTTACATAATTATGCTAATTAGTTATCTTTAGCAATCAATTTGATAATGTCACGACGAGACAAAATCCCGATCAAACGATACTCTTTATCTACAACTGGCACATTTTTCAAATGTTGATCAAGCATAACAGATACAATTTCTTCTACATCTTTATCCGGTGTGGTTGTAATTACTTCATCAGTCATCAACTCATGAACGTGAGATGCCAATAATTTTTTGAATTGAGCATTGTATTCGCCAATGCCATTGTAATAGATGCTAGCGCCTAATACATTAACATAATGAGGCACATGAGGACGTACTTTTTTATATAGTAAATCACCTTCAGAGATAATACCTAACAACTTATTATCATCATCCACTACGGACACAGCTGTTAAATTATATTTAACCAATAAATCAGCTACATCAGAAATCGGCGCATCTTTGCCAACAGTAACAGGGTATTTATTCATTACTTCTTGGATTTTCATAGTGAATTCCTCCTTATAAATACATCTCGCTTTATTATACTATTCGCCACAGTATAATAAAACTCCTTTTTTCTGAAAGTATTATACAAATAATTTTTAGGTCTACGTCTTCTACCAATGATAAGGTTCATTGCGATTGATTTTTGATGCTCGATAAATTTGTTCTACAAGTAGCAATCGAACCATTTGATGAGTAAATGTCATAGGGCTAAAGGATAATTTATAATTTGCAGTCTGACGTAATGTATCACTCACTCCAAAGGCACCGCCAATAATGAAAGCCATATCGCTTACACCATCTACCTCAAGTTTTGATATCGTCTTAGCTAGTTCTTCAGAGGACATCGTTTTGCCGTACACATCAAGTAATACGGTATACGCATTTTTAGGAACCCCTTTTAATAAACGGTCTCCTTCTTCTGCAACGACTTGTTTGCGATCCGCATCACTCGGCTTATCTCCAATTTTACTTTCATTCAGCTCTGTAATTGTAATGCCACCATAGGGGCGCATACGTTTCACAAACTCTGCTACGCCCTCACGTAAATAAGCATCCTTCAATTTGCCGATACAGACTACATAAAATCTCATTTTTACCTCTCCACAGATTGGATGGACACAATTTCATTAGGCTGACCATGTTGTAACTTCATTTCAGGTCCAATACGAACACCACCATCAACAAGCATTTTGCCAATGGTTTGGGTAACGAGGACAGCGTTATTATTATTTTCAGAACGATGGGCCAATATAACTTGCATAAAATCAGGACGTTTCATCATGAGTAGTGCTTGCGCAGCCATTTCATTACTCAAATGACCTTCATCACTAGCCACCCTTTGTTTCAAAAACGACTGATATGGTCCGAATCGCAACATATGAGGATCATAATTCGCCTCTAGCACTAACAGAGTCGTATCATCAATTCTACGTAAAATATTATCTGAAATCACGCCTGTATCAGTGACAATAGTTGCCTTATTGTTCCCAGCAAACACATTTATACCAATTGGATCAGCCGCATCATGACTTACCGAAAAAGGTTCCACAATTAGACTCCCCAACGTTAAACTGCCCTTTGTAAGCTCGATTAATCGATTCTTTGGTACGATTAACTTATCTTGGATTTCACGCCAGGTGCCTTGCTTCGTATACACAGGAATATCAAATCGTTTTAGTAATTGTTGTAGTCCCGCAATGTGATCACTATGTTCATGACTGACAAATATACCCTCTACCTGTGCCATATCAATATGTAATTCTTTTAACCCATTGACAATGCGCCGACAACTGATGCCTACATCATGCAATATTACGGAGTTCCCTTTTTTTATCACTGTACAATTGCCCTTACTACCACTGGCAAGGACATGGACCTCCAACGGTGAGGATTCACTCATCAAAACACTCCATATACTTAATCATAAATCTATTATTTCTGTAAAAGTCAATAGCTTATTTAGTTAAATATTGTATTAACTCATTTAAATTCAAGCTATTATTACGTTCTTTCAGATAATTTAGTCAGACGCTCTACAAAATACGACATATTAGCCTCAATATCTGGCCCTCTGCGGAACATATCGCCTCCAACAAGGAACATCGTATCATTTCCGTACAGCTCAACAAGTTCATTAAGACGAGCATCTGTAACGCCACCACCTGGTGCAGGGCAAGCCGCTTTCATCAAGCCCATTGATCGTTTAATATAAGAGGAAATTCTCTTGCATTGCTTCTCTGTAAAAGTAAAGCGTCCACCATAAGATACGAAGATTGGCATATCAGCCCCAAAAATACGAGGTAATAAACCTAGTTGTAAGTAATCGGCTACACCAGATACACCAGGGCTCACAAATCCACCAGAATAAGCGGGATGATGAATAATAGGCAATCGTAATTTTTCATCAGTAGCTAATTTGTGTAACCAACCGAAACCAACGAGACCTGCGGCCACCATGAGAGCAGTAGCACCAACCTCTTTAGCAAAATAAGCACGTTCTAACACATCTGTACCATCACCAGATACGTTTGCAGCATATAAAGTATGTGTACCATGTGCAGCATTCATTTCCTGTACCATAGCAGCACATCGTTTTACACGATCTTTATATTGAGAGAAGGACTGATTAGAAATACCATGATCATCCTTTATGACATCTGCACCACCACGTGTGTAAGCGCCACACATACGAGCCAATTCTACATTCGGTGTTCCCATCGGCTTTACAACGGCTTGAATCATTGGGCGCGTCGGAGTTTCCACTAAACGACGAATCCCCTGTAAGCCAAATCGTGGGCCCTTAAACACATCGTAAAGTGTTGGACATAGCTCAATATCCACCACCCAAATATGAGGCTGTAACGAAGAATTGCCAAAGACAACATTTAAAAATTGTGTTGCTTCTAAAGCTGTAGTATCTACATGATATGAAATACGAGCCAAATAGTAACGAGAGGTATCAATTACAGCATTTGACATCACACCTACATTGATATATGGAGAATCTTCCACCATAGGTTCAAGAGATTCTAGTCGACCAGTAATAGTTTCCTTAATGTATGGATCCGTTACAAACTCATATGGAAATTCTATGGTTTGCTCTACTTGAACCGCCCAAGCAATTGATTTTGCTTCTTCATATGTACTCGCTTCTATTCTATATGTAACTATAAATCGCTCGTCTTTCATAATGCGTCTCCTTTGCAATAATATTATTTAATTATATACCAAAGTAGTATACGATTCCATAAAAAAAGACCTCACTCCAAATTAGAGTGAGGTCTTTTTAACAAACGAAAACATATATATTGATGTTTTACCTATACTAACAAGGTTTCTACTGTGAGAGACAATACATATAATCGTATGAGAGTAAACTCGTCTAACTATATCTTATTGGTAGAAATGTTTAGGATAACCTTTGAATCGTGTAAAGTGACGATATTTACGAGTCGCACGATTAGGTTCGTTAACAGTTTTATAACCAAAACCATTAAACATTACATTTAAAATAACAGCGACTATACTACCAGCTGTGATACCAGACTTCAAAAGAATTTGAGCCCATGCTGGAAAGTGTGTATAGAATTGAGGTGCTGCAAGAGGAATCATGGATACCCCAATACTAATGGCAACTAGCATCAGGTTATAGTTACCATCGAAACTAACTTTACCAAGAGAACGAATCCCACTGGCGATAATCATGCCGAACATAGCTATCCCGGCACCGCCTAATACAGCATTTGGAATACAAGCTACGATAGCGGCTAATTTAGGGAAAAGGCCTAATAAAATTAAAATTACACCAGATGCTGCTACAACGAAACGACTCTTAACACGTGTTACAGCAATAAGACCTACGTTTTGAGCAAATGCTGTATACGGAAAACTATTAAGGATACCACCAATAATAGTGGATAAGCCATCCGCACGAAGTACCGCAGCCAACTCTTTTTGACCAATAGGTTTATCTACGATTTCTCCAACTGCAATACTATCACCAGTTGTTTCTACCATAACTACGAGCATTACAATAATCATAGATACAATAGAAGCAAAGTCAAAGGTTGGAAGGCCAAAATAGAATGGTGTCACAACAGAAATCCATTGAGAACGCCCTACTTCTGAAAAATCTGTAATACCAACAATCATAGCTAAGGCTGTACCGAGAATAAGCCCAACTAAGATTGCCAAATTACCAAGGAAACCTTTACCAAATCGATAAGTTAATACAACGAGAACAAATGTAGCTACACCAAGAGCTATGTATAGTGGATCGCCAAAGTTTTTATTGCCTACGCCACCCCCCATCCAGTTAACAGCTACTGGCATCAAGTTGATACCAATAATAGTAATGATAGTACCTGTTACTACAGGTGGGAATAGCCGAATCAAACGACTGAAAAATGGTGCCACAAGGAATGTAAAGAGACCAGCTACGATAATCGCACCGTAAATGGTAGTAATATCATGCTGCTGACCAATCAGAATCATTGGACCTACAGAAGCAAATGTTACACCTTGAATAAGAGGAATGCGACCACCGACAGGTCCGAACCCTAATGTTTGAATCAATGTAGCTACACCACATGTAAATAAGTCAGCTGTAATCAAACGAATTAAATCTTCAATTGGCAAATGCATAGCTTGTGCAATAATAATTGGTACAGCTACTGCCCCAGCATACATAGCCAGAACGTGCTGTAAACCATAAGCGAATAACTGCGGGATTGGCAGCATACCATCTACATGGTCGACACCAGATGCACCTTTACTCATAAGAATCACCTCATATCTTACGTTTTAGTTACTAGTTAAACAATATAGTCATACTATCGTACATGATAGAGTTTAGAAATCTCATCGACTTCACGTGGGAACCTTGATGGCTAGGGGCAAAAGCCCCTACCATTAAGCAAATATTCTATTTTTTATAACCTGTATGTTTAATCGGCAAGGACCTACGTGGTTCTCCGTCGATACGACGATACGCATTTGCAATAGCCGGTGCAATCGGAATGCTAGAGATTTCGCCAATACCTTTAGCTCCGTATGCATATTGTTCTGGTGTCCCTTTTTCGATAAGACTTACATGAATTGGAGGACATTGGGTAGCTCTAAGAAGTCCTAGCGTACCGTATTTAGATGTTACATACCCTTCTTTATAAGGGAAGTCTTCTGTAACGGCATAACCCATTCCCATAATGGCACCACCTTCGGCCTGACCTGTACAGGATTGAGGGTTCACTACACGACCTACATCGTATGCTACATGTAAATTAGCAACCTTATTGTCTTCACCAATTGTTGCTACACATGCACCATAACCATAGGCAACGTGATTTTTTGGATGCGATTTATCAGAATTAAATGGATCTGTTTCACCGAGGAACTCTTCATAAATCTCTACGCCATTCAGTTCTTCTAATGTTTTAGAATCTAACATTTCTTTTAAGCGAAGACTTGCTTTGCGCGTTGCTTCACCGGTAAAGAGCGTTTGGCGAGATGCAGTAGTTGTACCAGAATCTGGTGTGCGTACTGTATCAGGACGTTCTACAAATACTTTATCCGCCGTTAAGCCTGTTGTTTCACAAAGTACTTGTGTTGCCATAGTAGCCATGCCTTGACCAATACAAGCAGCACCCGTACGAATACGAACTTTACCATCACGTACTTCTAAAATAACGCGACCCGTATCAGGTAGTCCTACACCAATACCACTATTTTTCAAACATACCGCAAGACCAGTACGATCAGAGGCATAATATGCATCTTTTACAGCTTCCAAACATTCTACTAAAGCGGTTTCTTTGGAACAAATTTGGCCATTTGGTAATGAGTCACCAGGGCGCACAACATTTTTATAGCGGAATTCCCAAGGATCCATGCCTACTAACGCAGCTAATTCATCAATATTTTGCTCTTGACCAAAGATAGTTTGTGTTACGCCGAACCCACGGAATGCACCACCAGGAACAGTATTTGTATAAACACATACACCATCAAAGGCAAAATTATCAAAGTGATAAGGGCCACAAGAATGAGTACCAGCACGTTGAAGTACAGGACCACCTAAAGATGCATACGCGCCACAATTAGAAATGATATTTACCTTACTTGCTACCAGATTACCTTCTGCATCACAAGCTGTTGTAATATCCATTTCCATCGCATGACGTTTAGTATGGATATTAAGACTTTCTTGACGAGAGAATAGAACCTTAGTTGGTTTACCTGTAAGCCAAGCTACGAGAGATGCATGATGCTGTACGGTCATATCCTCTTTACCACCAAAGCCGCCACCTACGAGCATGCTATGAACCTTTACAGATTCATTTGGAATGCCAAGCATACGAGCAACTTCACGCCGATCATCATAAACATTTTGGCTACCTGAATGCAGATGAATTTCGTCTCCCTCACGATATGCAACGGCACATTCTGGTTCCATAAATGCATGGTCGGTTTGAGGCGTAGAATAATGATTTGTTACTACAAAAGCAGCCTCTGCAATAGCCTTATCTACATCGCCACGAGATAACGTTTGACGAGACAATACATTTCCCTCTGGATGTAATTGAGGAGCATCTGGTTTTAGCGCTTCCAATGGATCTAGTATAGGTTCTAATTCAGTATAATCAACTTCAACTAAAGCCAATACTTCATCTAGATACTTCTTCTCAGTAGTTGCTACCAATGCAATTGCATCGCCTACATAACGTATAATATCACCTTCGGCGATAAGTACATCCCAATCCGGTACTAAATGACCAGTCTTATTGAATGGTACATCCTTAGCAGTCAATGCCGTTACACATGCTGGATGTTCAAGAGCTTTAGACACATCAACACGATCAACTCTAGCTCGTGGGTATTTAGAACGCAATGCTTTGGCATAAATCATGCCATCCATATAGATATCATCAGAGTATTGTCCAGTACCTAATGCTTTTTCCTCAGCATCTACACGGTGTAAACGAGCGCCTACATTACCATTTGTATCCTTTTCTGGAACTGGTAAGTTCTCACGGAACATTTTTGCAGCTAACATAATGCCCTCTTCAATTTTTACATAGCCTGTACAACGGCAAATATTACCTAATATCGCCTTTTTAACATCGTCAGGTGTAGGGTCATTATTTTCGTCAATCAATACTTTTGCACTAATAATCATACCTGGTATACAGAAACCACACTGCACCGCTCCGCATTCACCAAAAGCATAGGTGTATACTGCTTTTTCTCGTTCAGATAAACCTTCAATCGTGACAATTGATTTACCATCTAATTGAGATAGTTTGCTTACACAAGCCTTTGCTTTTTTTCCGTCTATAATTACTGTACACGTACCACATGCACCAGCACTACAACCTTCTTTAGTGCCCGTCAACTTTAAATCAGCTCGCAAGAAATCAATTAAACGTTGATCCTCTTGAACCTCATATTGGGTGCCATTCACTTGAAAGCGGTACATATATAGCCCTCCTCTCATTAAGGAATACATTCACCAAGATATGATTCTGTTAAGGATCCATCTTGTACCACATGGTGACCTCTAAGGATAACATCTCGAACCTTGCCAGTTACAGATATTCCTTCGTAAGGTATATAGTCAGCCTTTGTATGGGCGGACTCTTTTGAAAGCACATGTTCTATATGCTTATCTACAATTGTTATATCCCCATCACTACCTACAGCTAATGTACCCTTCTTGGGATACATGCCATATAGCTTTGCTGGGTTTTCACTAACTAATTTCATAAAATCTACAGCGCTCATATTGCATTGATTAACCAACACATCATAAGCAATGATACCCCGTTCTTCGGCTCCAGGAATACCTCCAGGAATTCGGGTAAAGTCATACCGACTCTTTAATTTTTGGTCATTAAAGGTAAAGCTACAATGGTCGGAACCAATGGTTTGAAAAACACCATTTACTAGTGCATCCTTCAATGCCATTTGATCTTGTATCGTTCTAAGTGGAGGACTCATCACAAATTTAACCCCTTCAAAATCAGGTAATTTATATCGTGATTCATCAAGCACCAAATACTGTGGACATGTTTCACAAGTGACTTGATGTCCTAATGCCCGCTCACGTAGAACTTCATCTACGCCTTCTTTAGAACTTACATGCACAATATGCACGGGATACTCTAATGCAGCACCAATTGTACTAAATCGCTTAATCGCTTCCGATTCAATCATGGCCGGTCTTGTGAGTGGATGATTGTCTACATCTAATTCACCACGTTTACGTTTATCTGCTACAAAGGCATCGATAAGATCACCGTTTTCACAGTGAGCCCCTACAAGCGCACCCGTTGGTTTTATAGCTTCAATAGCATCATAAATTTCTCGATCTGTTAAACGGAAGCCATACGCTAAGTACACTTTAAAGGATGATACACCAGCTTCTACAACCTTTGGTATTTCATGAGATACCTCTTCATTCATTTCTACAAGCTCCATATGGAATTTGTAGTCACAGGAGCAATGCCCTAAGGCACGCTCCTTGTGAACTTCTAAACCTTTACAAAGGGATCCTTCCTCAGGAGAAGCAAAGTTAATAATTGATGTTGTCCCACCAAGAATAGCGGCTTTTGTACCACTATCAAAATCATCTGCAGTAGACGCCAAGGCATTTGTCATTTGAAAGTGTGTATGAGGATCAATAAATCCAGGGAACACATAGCAACCTTTTGCATCAATTACTTTAGCCCCGTCTGGAACAGGAATGTGTTCATCGATGGCGACAATTTTGTCGCTATCAATTAATAAATCTCCGGTAAGGATTCGATCAGTTAAGACCAAGTCCCCTTGTTGTATGATAATCATGATACATAGTACACATGCTCTTTACAGAAGGCATGTACGACTCCTTTCAATTCTTCAGGTAATGCATCGATGTCACATACTGCTTCTTCACCTTTGAAGCGATAACCACAGCTAGTGCCTTTGATGTAGAAACCATCATTTGTACTATCTGCTAAAGCTTCAGCATTGTGGAAGAATGTAATGCGATCCTTGTATGGTTGACAAGGTTCTACGCAATGACATGCACAGTTACCACACTCATTACAGCTTTGATCAACATGGACGATCAATTTAGCATCATTTACAGTAACGACTTCATTACATCTATTAGGACATACGCGAACACAAGCACCACACACTACGCGGCAGTGATAGTCAGAACTACGTGTGCCTGGGAAGGATGGCATTGCTTCACGTTTTTTCTTCATTGTATCGCTCTTCTTGAAGATTTTATTTTCACTAATGTCTTTAGCAAGTTTAGCGATGAGATCTTTATGAACTTTTAAAGCAGCATTGTAATCAGTAGATTCCACTTCGTCTGCTAAGCCTTTGAAAGTATTGTAACCTTCACCTTGTAGAAGAATTGTACATACTGTTACAGGCCAAATACCACAATCAAAGATAGCTTTGATATTTTGTTTTACAGCACCACCGCTATAAGACATAGGCAAACGTTCGCCGAATTGAGCACTTAAGAGCTCAGCTACACCAATTGTTACAGGTAACAAGGATTTACCAGACATATACATTTGCTCGCCTGGCAATTCATTGTTGTGAATTTGTACAGGGAATGTATTTGTCAATTTAACACCGAAAATCTTATTGTGTTTTTCACCAAGAGCGATAAGACGCTCTAACATCGGAACAGCTTTATCGAATTGAAGGTCAACTTCAAACTGATGATCTTCAAAGTCAATGTATTCAAAACCAGCGTTATCCAATAATTCTCTAATGCGTTTTGGCCCTAACAATGTAGGGTTGCATTTTAAGTATAAATGAAGACCTTTTTCACTGATAAGGTACGAACAAATGGATTCGATTTCTTCTGCTGGGCAACCGTGCATTGTGGACAATGTAATTGCTTGGCAAAGTTCATCACTGATAGAGTTGATATAATCAGCATCAATATGCTCAAATTCATCTACATGGTCAAGACACCATTGTTTACATGTATCCCACATAGGAGATTGAGATGCATTTCGCATTGTATTGATGAATTTATCAACCATAGGGCTCTTAATACCAGCCAAGTTATAGCCAACACTCATGATGAATAAAAATCCATCTGGATCACCTAAACCTAATTCTTTAGAGATTAATTTCAATGCGAACCAAGCTTTGATATATTCATCAGCAGCTTCATCACAGCTATATTCAGAAGACCACTCTACGTTATATGCTTCGTCTACAGAGTAGATACAAGGTCTAGGAATACCTAATTCTTCACCATACATAATTTGTACGGTTTTTAATTCGATGCAACGAGCACCAGCTACATAGGATGCCACAATGTTTTGTGCCAACTGTGTATTAGGGCCAGCTGCTGGGCCTACAGGATTTTCAATAGATTTACCAAAGATAGATAAGCGTTGATCATGATTCGTACGATGAATTTTATTTACATTGTAAATACGATTGTACATCTTGTACTCAGTCATAATGTGGTTCATCAAATTTCCGAAACTTACCGGATACATAATGTCACTCATAATGTCACACTCCTTTAAAGCGTTTGCGTTATGGGTTTAGTCGTTTCCATAAACCTTTAGATGTTGCTAAAACTTCGTCCATTACTTCAGCTTTATCAATGCCTTGTAATTTACGATCAATCATGCGTGGTACACCATCACTAATAGTTGTTACCACATACATACCATTAGCACCGAATAGTAAGTGACCATTGATGTTGTTTTCATCAAGTGGTGTTGGTGCTGCGTAATCAAGAACAATTACGTCAGCGGCAGCACCTTTTTTAAGGATGCCTACCGTAGTATCGAAGAATTCATTAGCCATTTTGCGGTTGTTTTCAAATAGCATATGAGGTACTTCGCCCCAGCCTACATATGGTTTATGTTGCTCATGTTTCACGAGACAATTCGCTACTTTATAAGATTCGAGCATATCATTTGTATAACCATCTGTGCCAAGCCCAACAGTGATCCCTGCATCTAATAGTTTTAAGATATCTGTCGTGCCTACTGCATTACCCATGTTACTTTCTGGGTTATGTACGACCTTAGCTTGAGAGTTTTTCAATAATGCCACATCTTCGTCAGTTACGTGTACACAGTGACCAGCGATGCTCTTAGGGCCTAAAATACCTGCCTCTACGAGGCGTCTAACAGGTGTCATGCCATATTTTTCTTTACTATCTGCCACATCTTCTGGGCCTTCAGCAACATGAACGTGATATCCTAACTTGTCTTCATTTTGTGCTTTCACATAATCTAATGTTTCAGGACTTAGAGTAAAGGATGCATGTAAGCCCATCATAGCAGCGAGTCTAGATGGATCTTTTTTAGCCTCTTTACCAAAACGTACATTTTCTGCAACAGCGGCTTTCATCTGATCAACACCGTTACGGTCAGACACTTCGTAGCACAAGCAAGAGCGAACACCAAACTGTTTAGCTACATCTGCAATGATGGATAAGCTGTTAGGCACTTCACCATAACTTGCGTGATGGTCAAAAATAGTAGTTACACCATTTTCGATACAGCCTAAATACGTAAGTAATGCACTTGCTTTTACATCAGGAGCGGTCAATTTATTATCTAAGTAGAACCAAAGTCCTTCCAAGATTTCACCGAAGTTAGTCGGTGCCGGACCTGGCAATGATAAACCTCGTGCAAGAGCGGAATAAATATGGTGATGTGCATTAATGAAACCTGGCATAATTAGGCCACCATGAGCATCAATGATTTCTGCATTTACATACGTTTTACATAATTCATCATATATACCAATATCAACAATTTGAGTCCCGTCGATAGCAATAGCACCATCATAAATGATAGGTCTATCAGCGTCGCGAGTAATAACAGTACCTTTTCCTAATATAATCATGTGGGCACCTCCTCAACGATTCGTTGAAATGCATACTTATAAACTTATATATTATTATAATACGATACGTGTGCCTGTTTTTCCTGCTATACCATCTTTAGATTTCTCTAATAATGTGACAATTGAAACACGGCCTTTTTTGGATTCTGCAAATGCTATAGCGGCTTCTACCTTTGGTTTCATCGAGCCTTCTGCAAACTCACCAGCTGATACAAATTCTTTAGCTTGTGTAACGGTTATTTCATCAAGCCATTTTTCATTTTCTTTACCAAAGTTAATGGCAACCTTTTCAACAGCTGTTAAAATAACGAGAACATCAGCATCAATTTCTTGGGCCAATAAACTACTAGTCCAATCTTTATCAATAACAGCAGCTGCACCATGAAGTTCATTACCTTCTTTAGTTACTGGGATACCTCCCCCGCCACAAGCAACAATTAATTGTTTACCTACTAAACCTTTAATTGCTTCTAGTTCAATAATTTCTTTTGGTGCTGGAGATGCCACCACACGACGATAACCACGCCCCGCATCTTCTTTTACCACATAATCGTAATTCTTTTCTGCGTATTCAGCTTCTTCCTGAGTCATAAAGTGACCAATTGGTTTTGTAGGATTTTGAAAAGCTGGGTCATTTTGATCAACAAGTACTTGTGTAACCATGGTCATTGTTGGCAAATCTTTAATACCACGATTTAAGAGCTCTTCGTGAAGAGCATTTTGTAAGTCATAACCAATATAAGCTTGGCTCATTGCTACACATACAGATAATGGAGTGTTTGGTTGACCTTCTACTTCACGAGTCAATGCAGCCATCGCATTGTTGATCATACCAATTTGAGGTCCATTACCATGTGTTACCACTACGTCACAATCAGCTTCTACTAAATCAATGATTGTTTTAGCTGTACTTTTTACTGCAATTTTCTGTTCTGGTAAGGAATTGCCTAATGCATTCCCCCCTAGTGCTACTACAACTCTCTTTTTCATGTTATGCCTCATAACAAACTATTAAGAATAAAAGGAGCCATCAATACGGATGGCCCCTAAACTTTACTTTACGGTTGAACTCGTTCGGTTCCCTTCCGTTCTAATTCTTTTAAGGTTTCTACAGGATTTTTAAATTTGCTAAGGAAAATCATAGCTGCAATAACATATGGTTTGTAGCTTGCTTCCTTATAAAGAGGTATGCGGTAGCGATCAAATACTGTTGCATCTACTTCGCCTTCTTCACAACTTACACCTGTAATATCTGCTGGTAAGCAATGTAAGTAAAGAGCTTTGCCGTCCTTTGTGAGACTCATCATCTCTTCCGTACATGCCCAATCTTTATGTTTACCATTTTCTTCAAGAAGAACTTTTTCTAATGCTTTAATACCTTCATGATCATTTTCACCATACAGTTTTGTACGTTTTTCCATTGCACCGAATGGAGCCCAGCTCTTAGGATATACGATGTCTGCATCTTTGAAAGCATCCTTCATGTCGTTAGTTCTACGGAATGAACCGCCGCTAGCTTCAGCTTGTTTCTTAGCGATTTCTTCAACTTCCGGCATTACTTCATACCCTTCTGGATGTGCTAATACAACTTCCATACCTAAACGAGTGAATAAACCAATAGCACCTTGAGGTACGGATAAAGGTTTACCATAGGATGGAGAATACGCCCACGTCATAGCAATCTTTTTACCTTTAAGGTTTTCTACACCGCCAAATTCTTTGATGATATGAGCTGTATCAGCCATGATTTGCGTAGGATGGTCGATATCACATTGTAGATTTACAAGTGTTGGGCGTTGCTCTAATACACCATCTTCATGACCTTCTTTAACTGCATCGGAAACTTGATGCATATAAGCATTGCCTTTACCGATATACATATCATCACGAATACCGATAACATCTGCCATAAAGGAAATCATATTAGCTGTTTCACGAACTGTTTCACCGTGAGCGATTTGAGATTTGCCTTCGTCTAAATCTTGAACTTCAAGACCTAGCAAATTACAAGCGGAAGCAAAGGAGAAGCGTGTTCTTGTAGAGTTATCACGGAATAAAGAAATGCCAAGACCGCTGTCAAATACTTTAGTAGAGATATTGCGTTCTCTAAGAGCACGTAATGCATCAGCTACTGCCCATACACCTTGCAATTCATCATCAGATTTTTCCCAAGTTAAGAAGAAATCTTCACCGTACATTTTACTAAGGTCTAATTTTTGTAAAGTTTCAATACTTTTATTGAAGTCTGTCATCTGTAAGTCCTCTCTTTCAATTCCCTAAAGGGCTACTTAGGATCTAACTTTATACGATGCCTCATCAAATAGTGAGGCACTATATGAAATTCTAAATATCAACTATTTTCCAGTTATTCCGTTTATATTAAATCTAATTCAATGTATGTGATATTAATTTTTGCAATATACGGATGGTAATAATGCATATACAGCAGCACATGTTACAAGATCTTGTTTCCATGTAATTTCGTTAGGTGCATGTGCTTGTGCTTCTGCACCAGGACCGAAGCCAATGCATGGAATGCCATTACGGCCCATGATAGATACACCATTTGTAGAGAATGTCCATTTATCAGTTAATGGGCGAGCTTTACGCATTTCAACTGTATCTTCTGCACCAATACGTTCGTTGCCATATAAGCTAGTGTATGCTTCTTCCAAAGCTTCTGTTACTTTATGATCTTTAGGAATTACCCATGTTGGGAAGTAGCATTCGATTGGATAGGTTAAACCAGTCCAAGATGGACGAGCATATTCATACATGGATACTTTCGCACCATATTCTTTAACATGTGGTAACGCTTCGATTTCTGCCAAGCAACTTTGCCAAGTTTCACCAGCAGTCATACGACGATCCAAGGAAATAGCACAGGAGTCAGCTACTGCACAACGGCTTGGAGAAGTATAGAAAATTTGGGAAGTAGTTACTGTACCGCGACCTAAGAAGCGAGCTTCTTCGTAATGGTCAGGGTTAAATTTAGGGTCAAGCATTTTAACAAGGCCCTTAATTTTTGTGCTTTCATCAGCAGAGTTAGCATTTAATTCACGGATGTCTTGAAGTATATCTGCCATTTTATAAATTGCGTTATCACCGCGTTCAGGAGCAGAACCATGGCAAGATACGCCTTGTACGTCTACGCGGATTTCCATGCGACCACGTTGACCGCGGTAGATACCGCCATCGGTTGGTTCTGTGGATACTACGAATTCAGGACGGATATTGCGTTCTTTAATCATGTATTCCCAGCAAAGACCATCGCAATCTTCCTCTTGAACTGTACCTACAACAAGTACACGATATTTATCACTTAGAAGTCCTAAGTCTTTCATAATTTTAGCGCCGTATACAGCGGATACAATACCACCCAATTGGTCAGATACGCCACGGCCACCAATTTTAGTTTCATCTTCGAAACCATCATATGGATCAAAATCCCAATTGTCACGATTGCCAATACCAACTGTATCAATATGTCCATCAAAGGCAATGAGAGTTTTCCCTGTACCCATATATCCGAGAATATTCCCCATAGGATCTACTTCAACTTCATCAAATCCTAGGTCTTTCATTTCTTGTTCTATACGTTTTACATGATCTTTTTCTTCAGCACTTTCACCTGGAAATGCTACGATCTCACGTAAAAATTTTGTCATCGCTGGGCCATAAGTTGCCGCTGCTTGTTTAATTGCTTGTAAATCCATAATTAATGCCTCCTAACGATCTTCACCATACCACATAATATTTTTATATCTTTCAGGATCCGTATCACCTTCAGTGGAGAAACAGAGTACCTTTGAAGACGCATCTAGTTCTAACTCTTTCCGTAAATCTTCATATTCCGGCATCGTCATAATTGCCATTACAAGACCTAATGGAACTGCACCAGACTCACCAGTAGTAATTGGAGTATCGCCTTTAATTGGTGCACCACCAACGCGCATGCCTAAACGTGCTACCCAGTCAGGCGCAGAAACGAATACATCTGCATGATTTCTTAAAATATCCCAAGAAACCGTGTTCGGTTCACCACAAGCTAAACCTGCCATAATTGTTTCTAAATCACCTTCTACGATACGAGGTTTACCATCATCAGCTACAGCGCCTTTGTATAAACAAGCTGCTGCTGCCGCTTCTACAACAACTAATTTAGGTTTTTTAGCCACATTGCGGTATAGATTAGTGAAGTAACCCACTACAGAACCGGCAAGGGAGCCTACACCAGCTTGTACAAATACATGTGTAGGAACTTTACAATTATCAGCTTCTAATTGATTTGCTGTTTCCATAGCCATTGTGCCATAGCCTTGCATAATCCAGTTTGGAATTTCTTCATAACCCTCCCATGCAGTATCTTGAACTACAACACCGTTAGGAACTTCTTTAGACTTTTTAGTTGCTAAGCGTACACACTCATCGTAGTTGAAGTCTTCGATTGTTACGGTAGCGCCTTCGTTTTCGATTTGTTTTCTACGATATTCTGTAGAGCCCTTTGGCATAAATACTACAGATTTTTGACCTAATTTATTGGCTGCCCATGCTACACCACGACCGTGGTTACCATCAGTTGCAGTAAAGAATGTAGCTTGACCAAACTCTTCTTTTAATTTTGCAGATGTTAATACATCATATGGTACATCCTCAACAGCTTTACCAGTTTGTTGCGCCACATATTTTGCCATCGCATAGGAACCGCCTAATACCTTAAATGCATTAAGGCCAAATCGGTAAGATTCATCTTTTACAAAGAGTGCATCAACACCGATATGAGATGCTAAATTCTTAAGCGATACAAGTGGAGTAATGCTATATTGTGGAAAACTTTCATGAAACGCTTTAGCTTTCTTAACCTCTCTAACATCCATAACGGACAAAAACTTGTCACTTGATGGTGCCATCGTATTACGTTTCCACTGAATTCGTTCCATATTTGCCTCCTAGGATTCTTCCTTTACAGTATTTAAATCACTATAAAGAGTAAACTTAGAAATATTAAAATACTCTGCTATCTTCTCAGAAGACTTCGAGATAAGAAAAGCCCCTTTTTCGTTTAAATAGGTAATAGCTTTTAAGCGTTCCACCTTATTCATCAATGGTCCTGGTTTACCAACTATACGTTCTACGTCTAGTAATAAATCATCTAATAGTTCCGATACACTCGTCGTAATTTTTTCAACAGATCCTGCATCTTCCTGACCTGTATTGACCAGACTATCCAAAAGCCGATGCATCAAAACAAACTCTGTTATATCTTGGTTAATCCCCAACAAGTATGCTATACGACCTGTATCATCACGAATATACATGGTAGAAGATTTTAATATTCGGCCATCTTTAGTTTTTGTGAGATAACCAAATCTACCCTCGCTACCATCGTCATGACTCAGCACATCTAAAACCACATGCGATGGACCATCACCAACATGTCGATTAGTTATAGTTCCATTCTCAATATATACAAGAGACGAATTGATATCCCCTTGTAAATCATGAATCAATACTTCACAGGATGGGCCAAATTGCGCCGCTAATCCATGGGCTATGACTTTTATTCGCTCTAATGTACTCATTGAAATAACCCCTCTTCCAATGTCATTGGTTAATCTTTCCAGTTTAAATTACGCCAGCCCGGTTAATAGCTAATATAAAATTAACCCTAACTATTTTTGTATCAACCTAAATTTTTGTTAGGTTCTTTAACTAAATTATAGGACTATGTGTACAAAAACGCAATATAATTATGCATTAAAGTTATTTATAATAATACGCTTATATACACAAATAGAAATAAAGATAAATAAATATTATGATTTTCATCACATTTACTTAATGATATTAAAATTTTTAATGACCTTTGCTTTATCATATCAATCATAAGTACATGAAAAAAAGGCTGTAATAACGAATTATCGTTATTACAGCCTTTTTATTATTAACTATTAGTATTTATTTAGTAGTTGAAATCAAATTAAGCATTTGCTAATGTTTTACCTAATTCTTGGCATTGTGCATTACCATCATCATCAGGTTCGCCCAAGATTGCTACGCCATCAGCTACTAATTCGCCACCAGCATCTTTAATTCGAGTGCCCCAGTCTTCCAACCAAGTGCCACCCCAACCATAGGAGCCAAAGATCGCTATTTTTTTACCACTCAACTTGCCTTCTAGTTCAGTGTAGAATGGTTCAAATTCGCCTTCTTCTAATTGTTCTGCACCCATATCAGCACAGCCAAGAGCTAATTTTTCATAAGCTGCTGCTTCATCAACAGATACTTCAGAAACGGATTTTACTTCAACTTCTTGACCTGCAGCTTTAATACCTTCAGCTACTTCATAAGCCATGCGTTCTGTATTGCCTGTACCGGACCAAAAAATTACACCAATCATCTTGTACCTCCTAGGCCGTTCTTGCGACCAATGAACTAAATGTTTTTCCCAACATCAATTGAGTTTGACAAAATTCACGACATGCTTTGTAACACAAGAAAGAGCGTTGCGCATTTACCACATCATGGTAAACCTTCCACTCTCCGCACATTCGGTATCCTCCACCACGATAAGAAATAAAACATTTCACATCCTTTAATGGGTAACCTAAAAAAATGCCGATTTCATGTGGAAACTCAATGCTTACTTCCATACGATATCTAAGATGTTCAAGCATCTCCATAATGCTCATTCGATCATGATAACCGTAGGCTTTCAAAAATAACATCACCGCAGGTTGGCGTACATAGTCTCTTAATTGCTTCTCACGGAATACCAATAATAGTCTTCGCGCTTTACAACGACATAATTCAAAGAAGAACAATCCTTTTTCATTGAACGCTTTATTATACTCTATCAATACAAATTGGATTTGTTCATTCATGTCCCGTGGAATAGAAACCAAGTTCGATAGCTTAATACCTCGAATTGCCGGTGCACAATGATATCCAATGATATGGTCAATTGAATTCATCATAATAGTACCTGCCTGTTGCACATCGTTAGAATTACCTCTAATGAGAATAATTCCTATAGGCTCATAGTACTCTTGATGAGAAAAATTGTCAAGAGTAATTGATATATATTTTCAATAATTATTTATTATTTGGTATGTAATAAACCTTTAACTTTAGGGAATACAACACTATCATTAGCTTCATCAACAGCGATTAAATGAGCATTTGGTCCTGTATATTTATCTTCAGAAATACTAATATGTAATATCTCATTATAAGAATTATTATTATCTACACTTTTATATTTCAATGTACCTTCATAGGCATTGCCTTGTTTTACTAATGGATTTATTACCGTAAAAGTGCCAAGCGCAGGGCTCTCACCCTTGTTAATAGCAGCGGCCAATGCACCAATTGAGGAAGAATCTGTATTCATATGTTTTGCTTCACTCATACGACCAGATAATTGTTTACCTAATACAACATTAGCATAAACAGCATATCGCATTTCGTTTTCTGTTTTAATATTTAATGTATATACATCTGCAGAAGATACACCTGCTTCAAGAAGTACAGATTTAACGTCTTTTTTCCCTTCCCCTGCAAATAATGCTTTAGGGTTGTTTTGATACATAGTAACACCTTCAGGCAATTTAACACCTTGATATGTTACAATTTGACTTCTATTTAAAATGGACTTAATGTTCGCTGCGGAACCCGTAGCAGGTATAGATACCAACACAGCCGCTACCGTAGCAAGTAGTACTATTTTTTTCATTTTTCTCCTCATGAAAGCATTAATATAATGCATTATGCTATTTCTTTTGTGCCTTAGCCCAACTATCACGTAAACCAACAATACGGTTCACTACAATATGGTCTGAAGTACTGTCTTTATCAGTTACAAAGTAACCTTGACGCAAGAATTGGAAATGGTCTCCTGGTACAGTATTAGCAAGACATGCTTCCCCTTTACTATGGAATACTTGTAAGGAGTCATGGTTGAAATCGCCCAAGAAGTCTTTACCATCCGAATCTTCTTTAAGTAAATAATCATATAAGCGAGATTCAATATCTACTGCAGTAGACGCTTCAACCCAATGTAATGTGCCCTTAACCTTACGTGTACAACCGCTACCGCTCTTAGTTTCAGGATCATATGTACAGTGAATTTCTGTAATATTACCATTTTCATCTTTAATAACATCAGTGCATGTAATGAAATAAGCTCCTTTCAAGCGTACTTCTTTGCCTGGTGCTAAGCGGAAAAATTTCTTAACTGGTTCTTCCATAAAGTCACTGCGTTCGATATAGATTTCACGGCCAAATACAACTTCACGATTACCAAGTTCTTCATTTTCAGGATTATTTTCAACTGTACAAAGTTCTGTTTTGCCTTCTGGATAATTTGTAATAATAACCTTTACAGGATCTACCACAACCATAGGGCGTTTAGCTTTAAGTTTCAAGTCCTCTCGAATACAGAACTCAAGCAACGCAATATCTACAATGCTATCCGCCTTCGCTACACCAATGCGCTCACAGAAATCGCGAATAGATTCCGGTGTATAACCACGGCGGCGTAAACCTGAGATTGTCGGCATGCGAGGATCATCCCAACCAGATACAAGTCCAGCTTCAACAAGAGCACGCAATTTACGTTTGGACATAACCATTTTAGTTACATTCAAGCGAGCAAACTCAATTTGTTGTGGAATTTCAGTATCATCCCATTCCTCTAACACCCAATCATATAATGGTCGGTGAACTTCAAATTCTAATGTACAAATAGAATGCGTAATACGTTCGATAGCATCTTCAATAGGATGGGCAAAATCATACATAGGATAAATTTTCCACTCATTACCCGTATTATGATGCTCTGTATTTACAATACGATAAATAACAGGGTCACGCATTACGATATTAGGATGCGCCATATCGATTTTTGCACGCAATACCTTTTCCCCATCTTTATATTTACCAGCTTTCATTTCTTCGAAGAGCATCAAATTTTCTTCTACACTACGATCACGGTATGGACTATTGACACCAGGAGTAGAGAAATCGCCACGATTTTGTTTAATTTCATCTGCAGTTTGATCATCTACATAAGCTTTGCCAAGCGTGATTAATTTCTTAGCATACTCATACATTTGGCCAAAATAATCAGATGCATAGCGTGGTTGTTCATTCCATTCAAATCCAAGCCATTTAACGTCTTCCATGATGGAGTTTACATATTCGACATCTTCTTTTACAGGATTTGTATCATCAAAGCGAAGATTTGTTAAACCATTGTATTGTTTACCAATACCAAAGTTTAGGCAAATAGATTTAGCATGTCCAATATGCAAGTAACCATTTGGTTCTGGTGGAAAACGAGTCAATACACGTCCACCGTATTTGCCAGTTTCGTTATCTTTGTTGATAATAGCTTCAATAAAGTTAACAGATACAACTTCTTCAGGAGCTACATCTTTTTCAATGTCTTTATGTTCCAACGTTCTTACCTCCATAGGAAAAATATTCTTTTATTTTACCATACTTTGTATAAAACCGCATATCTTTTAATGTCTTGCACTGTTAGTCGAAATCGGTTAAATCAACGCCAGCCTTTTTAAGCTCTTCTAGCGCAGACTCTACATCCATTTGAGGTTTCTTGTAGTTCACTTCTTCGTTCACACATGTTTTTAACGGTTTCTTATGAACGCCGGCAATAATATTATCTGCTGTCAAAATAGACATGTCATAACGAGTCCTATCTGTGTAAGAGCCAATATGTGGTACAATGAGGCAATTTTCTACCTCTAATAATGGATGATCCACTGGTAATGGTTCTGGATCCGTCACATCGAGTGCCGCATAATCAATTTCACCTGTATTTAAGGCATTAATGAGTGCCTCTGTATCAACGATAGGACCACGACCTACATTTACAAATAAAGCGGTATTTTTCATCTTCTTGAAGAATGCTTCATCACACATATGATAGGTTTCATCTGTCAATGGAGCCATAACACATACTACGTCACTAGTGGCTAATAAATCATCTAGCTCCATATAAGTAGTCTTGTGAATCTTATCATCCAAGCGTTGATTACGATTATGATATACAACAGTCATACCAAACGCACGGGCGCGGCGAGAAATAGACACGCCGATAGCCCCCATGCCAATGATACCAAGGGTACGACGACTCAAATCAAAACCTTTAATATTAGAAGGTCTTTGAGCCCAACGCCCTTCTTTTACAAAGTTAGCATTTTCTATAATACGACGACTAGCCGTAGCAATCAAGGTAAATGCAAGTTCTGCTACCGTTTCATTGAGAACACCTGGTGTATTGCCATAAGGAATGCCTGCCGCTGTTAGTTCATCAATGTTTACATTATCATAGCCTACGGCCGCTTGTGCTATAACCTTTAAATTTGGCGCATTCTTTACAAAATCAGCATCTACATCTAAAGGTCGTACACACCATAAACCATCTGCATCAACGAGCCATTCCTTCAGTACCTCACGAGGCATCACTGTTTTTTCAGTCCATTGGCGCACATCTACATGCTCTTTTAAATATGCAATCGCATCTTTGCGAACCAGTCCATTTACTACTACTAGAGGTTTCTTTTCCATGTATATCCCTCCCTAAAAAATTCTATATATTATAATTATATTTTATACTAGAAAGCTAACGTAATACAACAAAAAGGAGTAAGGCCAAAACCTCACTCCTTTTATGTATAATTTAAATTTGAACTAGTTCAAATCTGCAGTACAATTAGGACATTTAACTGCATTAATATTGATTTCAGATTTACAGAATTGACATTCTTTCGTTTTAGGAGCTTCTGCAACTTCCTCTTCTTTCGCAGATTTCATCATTTTAGCCAACCCACGAACCATCAAGAATACAACAAAAGCCAAAATCAAGAATTGAATCAAATCAGTAATAAATGTACCATATGGCAATACCGCTCCAGCTGCACGAGCTGTAGCAATATCTGCACCAGCCATGAATGCATCTTTAGAACCTGTGCTCAATGGTAAATACAAATTACTAAAATCAATACCACCTGTGAATACGCTGAGAACAGGCATGAATAGGTTGTTTACAACAGAATTAACCAATGCTGTGAAAGCAGCACCAATAATCATACCAATAGCTAGGTCCATCATATTGCCTTTGAAAGCAAATGCTTTAAAGTCGTTTAAAAAGTCTTTCATTTTCATACTCCTAGATACGTTTAATTGAGAATGCATTAATAACAGTACTAATCATAAAATAAAGATAAAAAGATGTCAAGAAATTTCGATGTAGTTTTTATAATTTAGTTAATATAGTTTTTCATAATTCTATCTATTATTGTAATAACCCATTTCTTATGCGTATTTTTTACACCATATTTTCTATACCTACGCTCTAAAAGGCTATCTTAAATACTTTAAAATAGAGTCTAACCAAACTTTGATCAGACTCTATTAATTAGAAGTAGTAATGTATTGACCCTTTAACCTAAACCTAGCGAAAGAAGTTTAGCACGCTCTATTACTGCAATAAATGCAGGTGGTATCATGGAAGCATCTAAAAATTGACTGATACGACGCCCTACAATTACCCCTTTATTAGCATAGAACCAAGAGAAGTAATAAATATGTAAATCATCTAACTTACGATCCGAAATATTCGATAAACATCGTTGTACAATTTGACTTTTAGTAATACCTAGTTTAGCATAACCACGCCGCGCCATATCCTTTGTAACCATCGGCCGTGCATCATCAATAATATCCTTTATGATAGCATCCATTATGGAACGCTTGTGCATCGCAAGCAAATACGATACAAAATCCATTTCAAAACAAATTTCTTGTGTGTAAAATATATTGCTATGTGCTTTTGCATACTTTCCCTCTACATCTCGATCATAGAGAGCTACTGTTGGAATAGAGAATCTATTAAATAATTTTTGTAATTTACTAATAGAAGACTCTCCTCGGGCATTGATAAGACAGATGCCAAAGTAATCAAAATCTACACCCAATCGTTTACCAAAACCTGCAAAGCTACCGTACTCTGTCTCTCCTTCTACAATGATAATACACCGAGCGTAGAGCGCCTCCTTAGCCTCTGGAAAATGCATAATCAAATGTTTCTCTACCTCTTTAGGGAAGTTAAACGTAACCCCACAGGCTGCACAGACCATATTATTTTCATCCCGATAAAGGCGAATAATGTGCCGATAATCATCAACAAGCGCATCTGTACTATGTGTAACTACAAAAAGTTGTCCTAACAATCCATCAATTTTAAATACATCTCGCAACAACGCTAAAAACTCTTCATTTTCATTAGTTGCAATTTGGCGGTAATAATTGAGTACAGCGCGTTGCAAATAAGGGCTTAAATGTAGCTCTGGCTCATCCACACTGATAAAGATTGGTAAAAACTTGCGACCTTTTCCATCATATACAAGTAAAGCTTCTAGATTTGTAGTCGCACTACTCACCTTCATATAAATTTGAGCTAAAATTTTAAGAGCCACAGCCATTATTAAACGCACATTATCAGCAGAATACTTGCGTTCTATAGCAGAAGATGTAGACAACACCTCTATAAGGTGTTGAATATTGAGCATACAATAGGGATCTAAATCCTTGCGTAAACTGACAATTTCACGCTGCAAATCATCAGTCGCCATTTCTAATCGAGATACATAAGCTTGTAAGAGATGTCCTAATTCAACATATACAGCAGAGGGTATAGAAAATAGCTCTTGCTCTGATGTATCGCGATGACACACATATAAGGCATGACGAATCATAGACAACGCCATAGGCTCAATCTCTGCATCAGTGACTCTGTATAATCGTGGATATACCTCTTGTACAACTTGTTCAAGTCGTAAACGGTAGGTGGGGCCTTCATCAGCAGTATACATACTTTTATAATTTAACTCACCCAAAGATATTTCAAAATCAATGCGGATAGGCTTGTTTACATCCGTGAAATCACTTTCAATGAACCCATGGCACTCCATGATAATTTCTAAGAGATCTAGAAAATTAGACTTACCCACCGCATTCTCACCGACAAAGTAATTAATATCATTGTGAAAGCTTAGCGTTACATCGGCTAAGTTCCTATAGTTTTCAATATGCATCCATTTTATATACATAGCTCCTCCGTCTGTAGCTACTTTCAAAATGAAAGAGCTCTAGTATATTTCATTACCACAAATCACTAACTAATACCCTTGTATTATCTCTTTTATGTAAAAAGGTGCTAATCACGAATGTAATCAGCACCCCACTGTCATATACAATCTGATATTGTATATATTCGACATTTATTTGATTTTATCCTCTATGACCTTGCCCTCTCTTAATGGACCACTCTGTTCTTTAAGACGCGCCAACATAACAGAAGATATAAACATGGCAATACCAGCGCCCACTGTTGCTATAGATAAGCTTTCACCAAAGATCAGGAACCCGTAGAAGGAACTAATAAATACGCCAACGTATTGCAAGAATTGAGCCACTACAGCATTGGTCGTAACAAAGGCTCCGGTCAAGAAAAACTGAGCCACTACACTAATACCACCGATAGCAAAAATAATGAGCCAGTCTGTACCTTGAGGCATAACGAGCTGTTCTGTAGTGACAAGGCCCGCAATCATACCAGTAATCATAAAATAGGCCATAATTTCAAAATTACTATGTTGTCCGCGTTTACTAATAGTTCGTATTGTCGTATAAGCCGCCGCAGCTAGAGCAGCACCTAAAATAGCCACCAAGGCATACCAAGAAAATGATTCATAACTAAAAGGGTTTACCATTACTAAGACAGCAATCAAAATAACTCCGAGCCATTTTCCAGCCCCTTTAGGTATCGATTCCTTCAGAAACAGCGCACTAAAGATAAAAACAAATATTCCAGTCGTCTGAAATAAAATTGTTGCATCAGATAATTTTATGTGTACCAAAGCGATAAAATTACATACCATACCAAAACCGCCATATAGGCCACGCATGACGAGGAGCCCTCTATCCTCTTTTGAAAAACGGATTCCCTTCACATACATGATAATGAGCACCGCAACAGTCCCAAAGAATCCACGGGCAAAAGCGATTTCCCCAGGTGGAATATTCGTCCCCAACAGTTTTACGAATACATTCATCGTACTAAACAAAAGTGCAGATAATAATGCATATATAAGGCCTTTTTTAGCCATAGCCCCTCCTATAATTATATTTCTCTATATAATTATAAACTCATATTTCTATAAATAATGAATACATCAATACATACTAACAAAATTCCATATTATATATGATGAATGTTAATTTAGTGAGAAAATAAATTTAGTTAGTTAATCAATAAAAATTGATTACTCAATAAGAAACATATAGATATGCCGCCCTTCTAAGGAAAGGCGGCATTGTATTATTTAGAGAATGTATCTACAAAATCTAAGATTTCTTGTTTCATATTCTCTTTGTCGATTGCTTTTGTAAAGCGCAATGGTTTGGATTGTAAGGCTTCCAATTGTTTAGGGAAGGCAACACCCGTTACAGTAGAGATATTATCTAAGCTTTCATAAGGAGTCTCGCCTACCTTGATATCCAATGCCTCACAGATTGGTGTAGGGAATTTAAATGGATGTGCTGTAGATGCAATCACTGTATGACGAGCGCCATCTTCAGGATGCTTCTCCAACTCCTTCATATAGGCCCCCATAGCAACCGCCGTGTGAGGATCCATTACATAACCGTAAGAATTGTATACTTGTTCAATGATTGCTTTCGTTTCTTCATCATCCACATAGGCACCAGCAAAATCAGTCTTAATACGTTTGAACTCTTCTTCATTAACAGTTAATTTGCCTGTTGTTTTAAGATCTTTCATCCATCCTGCTGTACGTTCGCTATCTTCACCAGAAATATAATATAAGAATCGTTCAAAGTTAGAGGACTCAAGAATATCCATAGATGGAGAAATCGTCGTATAGAATGGGCGGTTCATATCGTAGGTACCGTTTTCAAAGAAGTCAGTAAGTACGTTGTTTTGATTGGATGCACAAATCAATTTGCCGATAGGAATCCCCATTTTTTTAGCATAGTAAGCAGCCAAAATATTACCGAAGTTACCAGTTGGAACTACAACGTTGAAAGCTTCGTCTTCATGGATTGCACCTTGTGCAACCAGTTCAGCATAGGCATTTACATAGTAAACTACTTGTGGAGCTAAACGACCAATATTGATAGAGTTCGCACTGGAGAACATAACCCCTTTTTCAGCAACCTCTTCAGCAGTCGCTTTATCAACAAAGAGGCGTTTCAAGAATTGTTGAGCATCGTCAAAATTTCCATGAATAGCCGTAACATTAACATTCTCCCCTTCTTGTTTTTGCATTTGTTCCGCTTGCATAGGACTAACGCCATCAGTCGGGTAGAATACTTGAATATGAGTTCCCGGTACATTCTTAAAGCCCTCAAGAGCTGCTTTACCAGTATCACCAGAAGTAGCCGTTAAGATAAGAACCTCTTTTTTCTCACCTTCCGCCTCTTTAGCTGCCACTAACAAATATGGGAATAAGGACAAGGCCATATCTTTGAAAGCTTGTGTGCGGCCATGGAATAATTCCAATACGGAAACCTTTTCCAATAAAGAGTGTAATGGTGCAATATCACGGGTGCTGAAATTAGCATCGCAGTAAGCAGAATTAATCATTTCATTTAAATGAGCTTTGGAAAAGCATGGAAACAACTTTGCTAAAACAACGGCTGCTACTTCTTGGTAGTTTTTATCTTTCACATCATTGTAAGTTAAGCAATTTGTAGGAAATAAAGATGGTACATATAGACCACCATCCTCTGCTAAGCCGTGCAACAATGCATATGTTTCATTTACCGCAACGGTACCGCGGGTGCTAGTATAATTCATGGAATACCTCATTCATAACTACAATGGATTTTTACGAGTTTAATAGATTTATTATAGCATAAAAGCGCCCACTTGGGGCGCTTTCTATAGAATTATATAATAAATTTTAATCTGATAGATAAAACTAAACATTACTAACTAATTAGATAAATGTTTAGTCTCCACTATCAATCAGAAATCCCTTATAATTCACCTTCTGCAATAGCATCCAATGTATCAAGAGACGGAATGAAAAATAGCATGCCCGTAATAGGCTTGGAATAATCAAGCAATTTATCATTTTGTGTAAACATATTGGTAAGCATTGTTTTGGTCACATCCCAGTAACGAGCATAACCTATAAAGTATGTGCCTCGAACACCTTGACCAGGTTGAGCAAATGGAACATTCATACGAACGATCTTATGTTCTTCATCATCACGATTATCTTGAGCCACTACATTATGAGCTGCCGGATCTTTTTCATCATCCTCCAATTCAATATCGCTAAATTTGCGACGCCCAATGAATTTTTCTTGCATTTCTGTAGGAAGTGCACGCCATGCATCAAGATCATGTTCATATTTCTGTGCAAATGCATAAGAACCATTAGTAAATTCAGGATCTTCATCTCCAATAACGCCCCACTCTACGGCCTCTTGTCCAACAGGGTTTTCCGTACCATCAACGAAATCAATAATCGCACGACCTTGTTCGTAGTGGAAGCCATGGGTTTCATCTACAACAGATGTAATAGGGCGTAAGAACTCCATAATTTGATCTACTACAGTATACGTAACAGATTCATCATTAGAGCGGACATGCAAAAATAAGTCAGCTGCTACAGCTGGTACATCTTGTTTATCACCTTTTATGCCTTGGAAGTCTTCTAACTCTTTTGGTACCGGTGCATTAGGGAACAAATAATCCCATGCCTTACGGCTAAAGCCAAAGGCAATGCCCAAACCTTCCCCATTAGCGCGAATACTAACAGAACGTTTAATGGCTTGAATACGATCTGCCATATCTTGAATCACTTCAAGTTCTGCCTCATGATCTTTACGGTTTAATAACAAAGTGGTGAAGTTGACACTTTGGCCAGCATCTTTATACACATCTTGTGTTCTAGAAACATCTACTGCCATTTGGTACCTCCTAGTGAGAAAAACTATTATAAAACCATCATAAGCTATTATAGTTTTACTGTCTATAAAATATATTATATTGTATCAATACTATATTCAATTAATATCAAAGTTTATAAACTTAATTGAATCAATGACTACTCGTTTGAGAAAAATAGGATTAAACCACAACGTATTTTAACCATGTAAATAACTATGTAAAGGTTAAAAAGATATATAAAAAGCTAAAAGGAAAATATTTACACAAAAAAAAGAACTCACATAAAATGTGAGTTCTTTACTTTGGTGGACCACCAGGGGTTCGAACCCTGGACACCCTGATTAAGAGTCAGGTGCTCTGCCAGCTGAGCTAGTGGTCCATGACATGAATAATTATATGCTTATTTTATAGGAATGTAAAGAAAATTTATTACACTCCTATAAAATATCAACATTCATATTATTAATATTGTAATACCCAATCCTTCATAATATTACAGGCCTCAGTAGGGAGTAAATCACTAGTCCCTACGCAGTTTTCACCACTATATAGTTGAAGCACACTATGAGTGCGGCTTACTTCTTTAACAATAATATTCGTTAAATTAGACTTAGGAACGCTAAACTGTAACCCATAACGACCAAAATAGGTAAAAACAGACTCTTGTGTATCGTATTCTATATGGACTTGAAGCATCTTGCCTCCCGGCCAGCATGATTCAACATTCTCCTTTGATCTAGGCTTTAAAAAATCAAGAAATCCCATACTACCCTCCGATTCGCCACATTGGTCGTTCTGGTTGCTCCATGCCTATACCATCATGTCGTTCTTGTTTTCGTTGCAAAGAACGTTCGATATGCTTGGCTAAAGCCTCTTCTGAGGCACCATTGCGCACGAGCGATACAAGGTCAGCCTCATCATCTCGCAACAAGCACAATCGCATTTGACCATCAGATGTAAGGCGCACACGATTGCATGTATCACAATAGCTATGAGACATAGAAAAAATAAAGCCTACAGCCTTACCACTAGGTAGTGCCAAATATGTAGCTGGACCAAAGCCATAAATAGAATGAACCTCTGTGAGAGATCCGCCACTAACGCGTTCTAATTGTTCCTTCCATTCATCAAAGGTAGGCCCATGAAAGGCATCACCTTGGAACGGCATGTATTCAATAAACCGCCAAACAACAGGCCATTTTTCAACATATTGTAATAAAGATTTAACTTCATCATCGGACCAATAACGAGATAAAACCGTATTAATCTTAACGGATTTAAAGTTAGCATTAATAGCGCTACGTATACCGTCGAGAACAGACTCCAACTGCCCCTCTTTACCAACACAGGTGGCAAAAGCTTCAGTTTCAAGAGAGTCCAAACTAATATTCACACGATTCAAGCCAAGTTTTTTTAACCGTTGCGCTCGTGAGGCTAATAAACTACCATTGGTAGTCATAGAAATATCTTCAAACCAACCTGTTTCTTTAATGCGACCTAGTAACTCTTCGATATGTGGATAGAGCAAAGGCTCACCGCCTGTGAGGCGTACTGCCTTCACACCAATATGATGGAAGGCCCCTAATATATTCATCCATTCATCAACAGATAATAGTTGTGTTTGACTTTGAGGAGTAATTTCTGCAGGTCGGCAGTAGGGACAACAAAAATTACACGCATCTGTCAACGACAGACGTACATATTCAATTGTACGACCCCATGCGTCTTTCATAACACACCTCATTTACTAATACGAAATTACTTAATAATAGATACTTCATCACCTACATGAATCGTACCAGTTTTAAGAACCTTACCAAAGATACCTTGTGTAGGCATAATGCAGGAACCAACTTGTTTCATAATTTCACAACCTTGATGACATTCCTTGCCAATTTGAGTAATTTCAAGAATCACATCATCACCTACTTGTAAGTGAGTCCCTACAGCTAATTCATAAAGAACCATGCCTTCTACTGTAATGTTTTCAGCGAAATCACCAGGTTTGACATCTGCACCTTGTGCCCTCATGTGATCAATACTCGCAATACCAAGCAAGCTGATTTGGCGATGCCAATTTCCTGCATGAGCATCTCCCTCCATCCCATGATCAACAATGAGATTGGCGGATTCAATATTATGTTTTTTTTGCCCTTTTCTCTCACTTATGGAGATAGCAATAATTTTTCCGTCTGCCACGTAGCCCTTCCCTTCTTATGGGAACATTCCATATACATAACTTTTATAAACACTTAATTGTAAATACAAATTAATATTTCTATTTTATGAAAGCATCACAAAATAGTTCTACAATTATCTATATATTATAGCATAATATTCTAATATTTTTCCTGTGATTTTATTCACTAAAAAACTCTACCGAAAGAGGTAGAGTTCTCATCTAGTTATTATTATCGGCGACCCATTTCTTTAATTTCGTCACCTTTATTAACACCATTTAGTAATAAATTAAGCAAGATTGCCATAATACTACCAAAGGTAATGCCAGATTTTAATATAATTTGTGCCCAATCAGGGAAATTAGCATAAAAGTTCGGCGCCGCAATAGGGATCATAGCCACTCCAATACTAATCGCCACAAGCATCAAGTTATGATTACCATCAAAGCTAACCTTACCAAGAGAGCGAATACCACTGGCAACAATCATGCCAAACATAGCAATGCCAGCACCACCGAGCACTGCATTTGGAATGCTAGCAACTATAGCAGCTAATTTAGGGAATAATCCTAACAAAATTAAGATTACTCCAGATGCAGCTACTACAAAGCGACTTTTAACACCTGTAACCGCAATAAGTCCTACATTTTGAGCAAAGGCTGTATATGGGAAACTATTAAGAATTCCCCCTATTAAAGTAGAAATACCATCGGCACGAATAACAGAAGCCAATTCTTTTCGACCTATTGGCTTATCCACAATTTCACCAATAGCAATACTATCACCTGTAGTCTCTACCATGACAACGAGCATGACGATAATCATAGATAGTACAGAAGCCCAGTCAAAGGTTGGCAAACCAAAATAGAATGGTTCAATGAAAGCAACCCATTGAGAACGACCAACTTCGTCAAAATTAGCAACGCCCATTGCAAAGGCAATTGCCGTGCCTGCGATCAAACCGATTAATACAGAAAGATTACTTAAGAAACCTTTAGCAAACTTGTATACAAATACAACAATTAAGAACGTAAGAAACCCAAGTCCTATGTTTGTATAGCTTCCAAATTCTGGATTTCCTACGCCGCCTCCCATCCAATTAATGGCAACTGGCATTAAGTTAATCCCAATAAGAGTAATTATGGTTCCCGTTACAACAGGGGGGAACAGTCGAATTAGACGACTAAAGAATGGAGCTACTAGAAAGGTAAATAAACCTGCTACAATAATGGCGCCGTAAATGGCAGTCATACCATGCTGCGCCCCAATCATAGTCATAGGTCCGACAGATGCAAAGGTAACACCTTGGATCATAGGGATACGCCCACCTATATTACCGAAGCCTAATGTTTGAATTAAGGTCGCAATGCCACAAGTAAACAAGTCTGCTGTAATAAGACGAATCAAGTCCTCCACAGGTAAATTCATCGCCTGTGCCACGATAATCGGTACCGCAACAGCTCCAGCATACATGGCAAGTACATGCTGTAAACCAAAGGCAAAGAGCTGTGGTATGGGCAACATACTATCGACTGTATTTATTTGGTTCTGATCTGTCATAATGTCTCCTACATAAAACCTCGAAATATCACCCATTTATTTTACACTATCGTTCGGATTATAACAATAGAAAAAAGAGAGTCTATTATTTTATACGTATTAATAGGCTCTCTTTATATTATTTCCCGAACTTTTATAGTTTGCTCGGTTATATTATTCGATTTATATTATAATCTCTTATTATTCATATAACCCTATGATAGACGACTCTTTAACATCAAGATCTTTTTCAATGGCATACATCTTAGATGTTAGTTCTGCTACAAAACTTTCATCTTTAATACCAGATAAATTAATACGCACATTCAAAAAAGCCGATTTCACCGCAGCACGCGCATTAATAGCCGCAATAATACCATCTGTAATAAGGTTTTGATTCCCCTTACGAGAGGCTAGTTCTGCTAAATCAAATATTTGATTCGCTAATTCTCCAATCTCAAAAGGTACCATAGCCGCATCTTTGTAAGCTTGTTGAATAGCAGCTGTACGCGCAGCCTTTTCTTCATCTGTATTCTTTGGCAATCCTAAGGCGTTCATAAAGATGTTAAATACATCTGCATCAGCTTGAGATAATTCGAGCATGCGCTCGCGAATCGCTTCTGCTTTAGCTTGAAGCTCCTCCATTTCGGTCTGAACCGCTTCATAACCTTTTTTACCAAATGTAAGGTTTGCTACCATTTCTGCTAAAGCCGCACCTGTTGCGGCAGTTAGTGCTGCAATAGCACCACCACCTGGTGTTGGCTCTTTCGATGCAGTAGCAGCCACAAAATCTATCACTCGTTGTTCCACCAATTTCATAACAAGGCCTCATGTAAAAGCGATAACAAGATATGTCTTGTTATCGCTTTGTAATTACTATAAAAATCTACAAATATTGAACACAATAAAAAATATAACTAATTATAGCAGACACTATAAATCTCCAGTTAAGAAACGTTCTACTATAAACAATATCTATTAAAATAAGCCTTTAATCGTGCCGTCTGCTTCAATATCCATATTAAGAGCAGCAGGACGTTTAGGAAGGCCTGGCATTACCATTACATCACCTGTACGACATACAATAAAGCCTGCCCCATTGGCAACACGAATATCGGATACAGTAATAGTGAATCCTGTTGGAGCCCCTAATAATGCTGGATTATCAGATAAGGAATATTGCGTTTTCGCCATACATACAGGCAAACGATCCAGTCCCCAATCTGCTAATTGTTTAATTTGCTTTTTGGCTTTGTCCGTAAAGATAACTCCATCGCCACCATAAATAGTTTTAACGATTTTATTAACTTTATCCTCTAAACTATCTTCCAAATCATATACGAATTTAGGTGTTGGCTTAGGACCTTCAAGTAACTCTACGACTTTTTTTGCCATATCAGTGCCGCCTTCGCCGCCCTTTTCCCAACATTCATTAAGCTCTACAGGCACGCCAAACTCATCACATAGGCGAGTCAACTCAGCAATTTCTGCATCTGTATCGCTAGCAAATTTATTGATTGCCACTAATACAGGCACATTGAAATAACGCATGTTTTCAATTGCTTTTTGTAAGTTACTGAAACCTTTAGTTACGGCTTCAACATTTTCTGTATTCAACTCTTGTTTTGGTACACCACCATGCATTTTAAGAGCTCGTAATGTAGCTACGATAACGATTGCATCAGGGAAAATATCGCCGTATCGGCATTTAATATCAAGGAACTTTTCAGCACCCAAGTCAGCGCCAAAGCCCGCTTCCGTAACTACGATATCACCAAGCTTAAGTCCTAGTTTTGTAGCTACAATGGAGTTACAACCATGAGCGATATTTGCAAAGGGACCACCGTGAACAATAGCTGGTGTATGTTCCAATGTTTGTACGAGATTTGGCTTGATAGCATCTTTCATGAGAAGCGCCATTGCCCCTTGGCAACCAAGTTGATGAACATAAACAGGATCACCTGCTAAGTTACAACCGATAACGATGCGACCAAAACGTTCTTTCAAATCTTCTAAATCCTTAGCTAAGCAAAGAATAGCCATGATTTCAGAAGCAACGGTAATCATAAAATGATCTTCCCGAGGGAATCCACATACTTTGCCACCAAGTGCAACTGTCACATTGCGAAGAGCACGATCATTCATATCTAAAACACGTGTCCAAGATAGTTGACGCAAATCGATTTGCAATTCATTTCCTTGATGGATATGGTTATCGATCATAGCGGATAATAAATTGTTAGCCGCTGTAATAGCATGCATATCACCTGTAAAGTGAAGATTGATGTCATCCATAGGTACAACTTGAGCATAACCACCACCTGCTGCACCACCTTTAATCCCAAAAACAGGTCCTAAGGATGGCTCACGTAATGTAGCAATTGCATTTTTACCGATTTTTTGTAGCCCTTGTACGAGACCAATGCTCGTTGTAGACTTACCTTCCCCTGCTGGTGTTGGCGTAATCGCTGTGACTAGCACTAACTTACCATCTGGCTTAGATTCTAAACGACGAATAGCATCAAAAGAAATTTTAGCTTTATAATGACCATATTGTTCAATGTCACCAGGTGTTAAACCACATTTATTGGCAATAACCTGAATCTTTTCCATTCTATTCTGTTGGGCAATCTCAATATCGCTTAACATAAAGCCTCCTCGGCACTAAGGCCATCTATAAACTATATAACAACTATAACCTTACTCTCTAATATTCAATATTTAATATTAACTGTCTACTGTAGGTGTATATTTGTGCAACTACAGTAATCTATTATATATGAAAGTAGACCATATGTCTAATCAATTCTTGCCTATCTCTATATTATATTAACTTATTACCAAAATATTTTCTCCAAATAAGAAATAAGGGGCTGTAACAAAACAACCCTAGGTGCGTCTAAAAACAAAAAATACCAAGAAAACCTAGGATGTTACAAACTTAATTTTCTTGGTATTTTTTATATTATAAAGGGACTGCAACTAGAATGTGGTACAACCACATCCTGTTACAGCCCCTTGTATGACTAACCTTAATATAATTATGGGTTAAACGGGAACAAAATCGGTAACAATACTAAAGATACAATTGCAGATACTACAATCAACGGTACGCCGGCTTTCACATAGTCCTTAAAACTATAACCAGCTACATTATATACCATAGTATTCGCAGGCATCCCTATAGGTGTACCATACGCAAGAGAGCTAGAAATTACGATTGCAACAAGAATCGCCTTAGGATCAAAACCTAATTGAGATGCTAAAGACAATCCGATTGGAGCTAGCAATGCAACATCTGCTGTATTGGACATAAAGTTTGTCATAAATACAGATAGGAAGAAAAGTACCGCTAATAATGCCAATGGATTAGGTGTATCCCCCAAAGCATCAACAATAAGATTTGCAATATATGCACCTGCCCCAGATTTTACCATTGCTGTACCAAGAGCTAAGGAACCTACAAATAGTAGAATTGTCTTCATATCAATAGACTTAACTGCTTCGTTTTCGGTAATAACTCCTGTCGCTACGATAACAAGTGCACCTACCCAAGCACTAACCGCTAAGGATACGCCAATTTGTTTTTCAAAAATCATAGCAGCGATAGTCAACACCAATACCAAACCAGCTACCCATTTTTTCCAAACTGGAACATGACTAAAATCAGCATTTTTTTGATAGTTTGGATCAGGTTCACGCGTTGGAACCTCAGGTAAGAATCTTTTACCAATGAATGCATAGAATAAAGTACCTACGATAAGCATAGGTAAACCTACTTCACCATAAGCAAAGAAACTAAAGGATCCAAGGCCGGCTTCTTGCAAATTAGAATTTGCAATCATATTACCAGGAGAGCCAATCATAGAAATATTCCCCCCCATAGCAGCGGCAAATACGATTGGCATTAAGAATTTAGTTTGGTTAAAACCACCCTTTTTGCAAATACCAATAACAACAGGAATCATAACCGCTGCAGTACCTGTATTAGATAAGAAGCCAGACATAATACCTGTAAGCATCATAATAGCAATAATAAGGATAGTTTCATTTTTAGCAAATTTATTAACAACGTTACCAACATCAACAGCTACACCTGTTTCAAAGAAAGCAGCGCCGATAATAAACATAGCAATAAACAAAATAACATTAGAGTCAACGAAACCTTTAAAAGCTTCCGCTGCAGTTAATACACCAGAAAGATGTAATCCAACGGCCACAATCATAGCCGTAATAGACAATGGAATTTTCTCCAATGCAAACATTACGATTGCAAATACAAGAAATCCCAGTGTAATAGCAATACTATAATCCATGAGAATTCCTTTCATGGTAGTCATACTCTTATAGTATATCTATATGAAGATACGCTGTAAATCACAAAACAATATTATTAATAATTATTTCTCATATAGATATATTTACAAGTTATGAAGTTATTCATAATATAAAGAAATCGCTATTCTTATCTTATTATTTGATGAAACCTACGTGTTTATATATTTCGTCTAATATTTCATCTTTTTTCTTATTATATTCTATTTTCTTTTCTTCAAAGTAGTTATTACCGTCTGCATCAATGGATACGATAAGCGGACCAAATTCTTTAACCTTAAAAGTCCACAAAGTCTCACACATACCTAATTCACGCCAATTAGCAGATTCTACTTTTTCGACTTCTGTAGCAGCAAGAACCGCATTACCTGCAGGGAACACACAGTGTAGTGCACCAAAGTCTTTGCAGGCACGTGCTGTTTCAGGACCCATGCCACCTTTACCTACAATGAGACGTACACCTGTCTTTTTAACAAATTCATATTCGTATTTTTCCATCCTCATAGATGTAGTAGGTCCTACAGATACAACTTCAAATTCATTATCGCTTAAAGTACGAATAATTGGACCTGCATGAAGTATAGCCCCATCTTTAACATCAACCGGTAACGTTTTACCTTCTTCTACCACACGACGATGCCCCATATCACGACAGGTTGTAATATGCCCAGTCAAATAAATCACATCGCCTGGCTTAATGCCTGCTAAATCAGATTGTTGAATAGGTGTAGTTAATATTTTCTTAGCCATTATAATGTCACTCCTTTATGAGATTTAACTGTGCAATTACCATCCTTGTCAAATACGAGATCGCCGCGACGATGATTCCAACAACCTACACTAACAGCACAAGAAATAACAGATGGATGACGTGTACCATGTTCAATGTTCACACCTAAAACAGTTTTATCCCCACCCATACCTTGAGGTCCAATACCAATCTTATTAATTCCATCTTCTAACAATTGTTCCATATAAGCCGCTTTTTCATTAGGTGCTTTTGAAGATACAGGGCGCATTAATGCTTTTTTAGATAATCCAGCAGCGGTATCAATAGTTGTAGCAATCCCTACACCTACCAATAGTGGAGGACACGCATTCAATCCATAGCTTGTCATCAAATCAAGAACAAACTTAGCAATACCTTCATAGCCTTCGCCTGGCATCAATGTTTTACCTGACCCTGGCAAGGAACACCCGCCACCAGCCATATAAGGGAAGATTTCTACATCATCACAACCAGAAATGATATCCCAGTGAATATAAGGTGCAGTGAGGCCAATATTTTTACCAGTATTAAACTCATCAAAAGTTTCTACACAGTTCAATCGTAATGGAGCCTCTTGTGTAGCCTTATAAGTTGCTTCTCTTAGAATATCTTCTAATTCTCCTAATAAGGGATAATTAGATCCAACCTTTACCCAAAATTGTAATACACCAGTATCTTGACAAGAAGGACGATTAAGCTGAGCTGCTAAATCCATATTATGTTGCATTGTTTCATAAATAGATTTGGCCATAGGATTTTTTTCATCCTGTGCCAATTCATGAATTTTTTCTTGTACATCATCAGGCAATACCTTTGCCATATAAGAAATGAAATTAGCTATCTTATTTGTCATTTCTTGTACTTGTTGTTCCTTCGTACTCATCGCAAACCTCCAAAAAGACTTCAATATTTAAGACGTGATTATTTCTGTTTCGGAACCTTAGCTCCTTTCGATGATTCTATTCTACTCTTTTTTCAGTATATAACTATCCAATTTACAAGTTGATTTTTATTGGTGAAAGTCTGTCAAACACATACAAAATTTCCTTAATTATTTTCTTTTAACCCATTAAAAATATACAATTTCACCTATATGATTATAAAAAAAAGAGCACTACCATCAGAACGTAGTGCTCTTTCACCATATATTTTAATAGGATTAACAAATATACAAAATCACCTATACCTAATAATTGTATATCCACCTAATTTAATTTTCAAAATCATGAAATTATAGCTAATTACAAGTTATTATAAGAATGAAAATTATGATTGTAATCTTTTTACAACCATCTCAAGTTGGTCTCTAACATCCTGTAACTTTTGATTAGCCTCATCTAATCTATTCTTATCGATAGAGACATCTTGATAGGGTAAGTAAGTTTGTAAAATGTCTATAATATCTTCTTCCTGAGTAGAAATAATTTCCTTCCAATCATGTAATTTTGTCTTACGCCCCATCTCTTTTGCTTGCTTTCTATATTCAGATGGTGTTGTATGGAAATGTTTCTTGAAGGCCACATTAAAGGCTTTAATATCTGCAAAGCCACAACTACTTGCAATATGTGCTACTCCATCTTCAGAGTTAGCTAAACGAACTGTAGCCTCTCGTAATCTCAACCGCAACAAATACTCTAAAAAGGAAACCCCTAATTGGCGTTTAAAAAATTGAGATGTATAGTTCACATTATAACCGCCTATTTTAGCAATATCTTCTAACTCTATCTTCTGCTTATAGTTTTCATCAATATAGGCAATCATTTTATCAAAGGTAGCTACAGTCATATCAGCAGGCTTTGTATGTATAGGGATAGTCTTAACCGCATCAATTTCACGATATATATCACTCGTCATGGCTAAAAAGTGACTCTCCAACCATAATTGACGATCAGGACTTTCACTATTCACCATTAACAACATCATTTGTGCCGCAAGATAACGTAAGGACGTAAAGAATTCATTATCCCTATTAGTTTTATCTGAGCGCAATACAAATTGGTACATGCCGAAGTTAGGATCAAAGTATTGGAAAAACTCCTTACTCACATGAATAACAAGAGCTGTTGTATCCTCCTCTAAGGCCAACGTAGCATGACCTACTTGAGGGGAAATAATAATGGTATCAAGAGGTTCCATTGTAAAAACCTCACTATTACAACTCATGTCGATTCTGCCCTTTAACAAGATCAAGACTTCAACGCCACTGTGCCAGTTGTAATGATATGTACTAACCTTATATATATCACTATTGAAATCTATATGATTGTGTTTATAGGTATAGTGAAAGTAATCCATAACAACGTAATACCCCTCATAAAATCAAACAAATACCTCTCAATTATTTACATAAAAAATGCACCCCTTATTAATCAAAGGGATGCATTCATTATGATATATATAATTAATAACGGTCAACAGTAATCTTATTTTATATATTAATAAATTATAGTTTTATGCTTCTATAGCATTATATATCTATTCTTAAAATTACATAACCGCTGTAATAGCCGCTGCTAAACCAAAGAAGATACCTGGTGCATTGGCTAATGCTACTGGAATATCTCTATGTTCTTTAAACAAACCATACGCTACCCATAATGTACAGTTGATTGCAGCTACAAGTGGTTGAATCCAATCACCAGTACCTGGATGTGCAAGGTTATGCATGATTTGTGGGAAATAAGATACATACATAGCTACAGCAGTAACAGTTGCAACTTTACCTACGTTTTCCATAAATTTTACTTGATTCATATATCCTCCAAAATTATAACTTACTAATTTTTTTACTCCTGATGAGATATATTCTACTCAGTTTAGTGAATATAACTATCCAAATTAAAAGATAATTTTTATATTAAAATCAACGAAAAAAGATAGATTTCTCTCGATTTATTGTATTTTGGGACTATAACAATATATAAATTCACCCGGAAAATACATATAAAAAAGCACTACTTATCAACAGTAGTGCTTTTTCAATAACTTTATAGGGTTTTTTGATATAGAAATTTACCCAATTCTAATCTTTCTATATGTGTCATAAATTCATCAAAATAATTTGCTTACCAAACTCTTATCACAAGAATATAGCTACTAAAAGAATTAGCTACTATAAGAATTAGTTACTATAAGAATCTAGTTGCCATAGAGATATAACAAAATACCTTTATAAATCCTTTACTACATCTGCTAACTTTTCTTTCAAAGATTCCAATTTTTTGCTCATAAATTCCAATTCACTCTTAGCTCGGGAATCATCTTCATACGACAAGAATGAATGCAATACATCAAGAACATCTTGATTGTCTACAGAAATAATTTCTTTCCAATCTTGTAAGACGGTTTTACGCCCAATGCTTTTGACTTGCTTACGATATTCTGTGGGAGTCATATTAAAGTGTTTTTTAAAAGCCACATTAAAGGCTTTCACATCTGCAAATCCACAATCGCTTGCAATTCTTGCGACAGCCTCATCCGTACCAGCTAAGCGAACAGTAGCGTCACGGATTCTTAACCTCAATACATACTCAACAAATGAAATCCCCATTTGCTTTTTAAAGAACTGAGATGTATAGGCAACATTATAGCCCCCAATTTTTGCAATATCTTCCAACTCTATTTTCTGCTCATAATGCTCATCAATATAGGCAATCATTTTATCGAACGTTGCGGGTTTCATATCACCAGGTCTAGCATTTTCATGAACCTTTTTAATGGGATCAAACTCTCTAAATACATCCCCAGCCAACGCTAAGTAATGATGCTCTATCCACATTCGATGTACCGGGCTTTCACCTTTAGTCATCAATAACATCGTCATAGCTGCATGATGCCGTAAGGTTGTAAAGAATTGATTGTGACGAGTACTATTATCTGAACGCAATACAAATTGATAGGCGCCAAAATCTGGATCATACTGTTGGTAAAATTCATTTCCTACATGAATGACAAAGGCAATGACATCCTCTTCCAGAGCTAATGTGGCATGTCCCACTTGAGGAGAGATAATGACCACATCAAGTGGTTCCATCGTAAATGTCTCACCATTACAACTCATCTCCATTTGGCCTTTTAATAAAATAACAATCTCCGTCTCACTATGCCAGTTGTAATGGTATGTGCCAACTCGATATATGTTGCTACTAAACTCTATGTAATTATGTTTATATGAATAGTCGAAGTAATCCATTACACTTTTACTCCCTAAGGTAATTTCGCTCTTAACTCCTGTTCCTGTGATTTACTCTCTTCTAACAAGGCCGATTCATCTTGAGTCCAAGGACCAAATAAAATTTGGTCTACAACAGTTCCAACAGATTCAGTACATAATTTTGAATTATATACTTGTTCTAAATCACGTTTATACACTTGAATAGTTTCAAAGACTCCACTCTGTTCTAGTTCAGTAATATTAGCGACCAAGGATTTTACAATTCCATCATGATGATCTTTAGGAGTGGCTCTCGCTTGTAAAGGATCCACAATCATCATTTCTAAATAGCGCAATTGCGTCGTCAAATAAGATAACTCTGGCTTAGTAGCAATCAAACAAAAGTCGACGGTATAGCCTTTAGATTTTAATAATGTAGCTGTATTAATTGGTACTGCGGCGGAACGTAATGTGCCTTCAATAATTAAATTGTATTTTAAAGAGCTTAATTTATCAATTACAGCCTCTACCATCTTACCTGCAAACATTTTTGTGTAATCTACACTATCAACACCATATTTTTCTTGTAACTCTCTAAAATACGGGTGTTGAGCACGGTATGTATCGCCATCAATGATAATATAATTACCTTTTGACTCTAGCATTTTCACACGATGAATTGTGGTTTTCCCGGCTCCACTTTGACCACCTAAAATAACAGCACGAGGTGTACTAGATATATTTTTATTAAACGTTAAGAAATCAATGGTACGTTCTAAGGCCTTATCAAAGTCTTCAGAGCTATAGGATTCAATAGCTTGTACATCACTAGTCTCTTTAACAGCTTTAACATCACTAATGTCATGAGAAGCTTGTGCTAATGACTCTTTAATATTGCTTTCAAGGTCTACCATATCTGATTTTAGAACGTCTAACTCATGTATAGACGTGGCTAAATATAACTCTGTATTTACAATATGAGAATACGCTTTTAATAGCTCTACACAGTCACTAGTGTCACTCTCCTCAACTAAGTTACAGAGACGCGCTAATGTTTCCGCGCTTTGTTCTTTTAGAACTTCTATTTGTAAAGTTAAATTATACTGTTCAACGACATTCATACATTCGACCTCTCTCAACGCATTAAAAATGCACCCCTTATAATCTAAGGGATGCATTTATTATGATATATTTATTTAACAACGGTCAACAGCATCTTGAAGTTTTCTTGGGCATCGAGGCTATGAGGGACTTCAGAAGGCATGATCAATGTTTCACTAGCTTTCACATTGTGTTCCACATCACCGACGACGATATGTGCCTCTCCATCGAGGATTTGCACAATCGCATCGCCTACAGTTATATGCGTTGAGATTTCTTCGCCCTTTGGTAACGCAAATAAGGTAATACTGAGGCGTTCATTTTGGGCAATCGTAATACTAATCACTTGCCCTTCTTTATACTCTAAACAATCGCCTAGATGTAAAATTTCGTTGACTAGGATATTTTTTGTGAAAGTCTTACTCATAGAAATCACTCCTTATATAACTATTTGATAGTAAAAATAATTAAAAAGTAGATTGAAATAAAATTTTGTCAAAACTCAATTAATATAATTAAAAGGACTGTCCTTTTGTTGACTTTATTATAAGTTAATTGAGATTTAATTTCAGTGTCTATAGCAACAGAATTGAAATAATTTTATATAAATAAAACCGCCACCAACGGTGACGGTTTAGTATGACTCACCTATATAAAATTACGGGTTAAATGGGAATAAAATTGGCAATAATACAAAAGAAACGATGGCAGATACAATAATCAATGGTACGCCAGCTTTTACATAATCCTTAAAGCTGTAACCCGCCACGTTATACACCATAGCATTTGGAGGCGTGCCCATTGGTGTAGCATATGCAAGAGAACTGGAAATAACGATAGCTACGAGAATCGCTTTTGGGTCAAAGCCTAATTGAGATGCCAAGGACAAGCCGATAGGTGCCAACAATGCAACGTCCGCTGTATTGGACACAAAGTTTGTCATGAATATAGACAAGAAGAAAAGCACTGCTAACAAGACCAATGGGTTAGGTGTCTCACCCAAACCATCAACGATAAGGTTTGCAATAAATGCACCTGCGCCGGATTTTACCATTGCTGTACCAAGAGCCAAGGAACCTACAAACAACAGAATTGTCTTCATATCGATAGACTTAACAGCCTCTGTTTCAGTAATAACCCCAGTTGCTACGATAACAAGAGCACCTACCCAAGCGCTAACAGCCAAAGATACACCGATTTGTTTTTCAAAAATCATAGCCGCAATAGTCAATACAAGCACCAAACCTGCTGTCCATTTTTTCCACATTGGAACATGATCAAAGTCAGCATTTTTTTGATAGTTTGCATCAGGCTCACGAGTTGGAACCTCTGGCACGAAACGTTTGCCAATGAATGCATAGAATAGAGTGCCGATGATAAGTATAGGTAAACCTACTTCACCATAAGCGAAGAAACTAAAGGAACCAAGACCAGCCTCTTGTAAATTAGAGTTTGCAATCATATTACCAGGGGAACCAATCATAGAAATATTACCACCCATAGCGGCTGCAAATGCGATTGGCATTAGGAATTTAGTTTGGTTGAAACCACCCTTTTTACAAATACCGATGACAACAGGAATCATAACGGCTGCCGTACCTGTGTTGGACAAGAGACCAGACATAATACCTGTAAGCATCATGATAGCGATAATAAGGATTGTTTCGTTTTTAGCAAATTTATTAACAACATCACCTACATCAACAGCAACACCTGTTTCAAAGAAAGCAGCACTGATAATAAACATAGCAATGAATAAAATAACATTAGAGTCAACGAAGCCTTTGAAAGCTTCCGTTGCGGTTAATACACCAGAAAGATGCAAACCAACGGCTACAATCATAGCCGTAATAGACAATGGAATCTTCTCCAATGCAAACATGACGATTGCAAATACGAGGAATCCCAATGTAACAGCAACACTATAATCCATGAGAACTTTCCTTTCATGGTAGTCATACACCTATAGTATATAGATATAACTCAGTGATGTAAATCATATAATTTTTTTATAATGAATATTTTTCATATATCTACAACGCTAGATAATACCTTATATATTAAAAGGGGCACAGAATTGGCAATAATACCAATACCACAATACTAGATACAACAATAAGTGGTACACTAGCTTTCACATAATTCAAAAAGCTATAGCCAGCTATATTGTAAACCATAGTATTGGCAGGCATACCAATTGGTGTCGCATATGCCAAGGAACTAGCAATTACGATAGCCGCGAGCACTGCTTTTGGATCTACTTTCGTGCTCATCGTAAACCTCCAGCAGGACTTCCTTTTCTAGACCTCTAAAATAAAATCTATTAAATATGTTAACGCCTCTCCATAATTTTATTGTACTCTTTTTTACAAATATAACTATCTAAATTATATATTTTTCTAACGGAATATAAAAATACACCCCTTATTAATCCAAGGGATGCATTCATTATGATATATTTATTTAACGACGGTCAACAGCATCTTGAAGTTTTCTTGGGCATCGAGGCTATGAGGGACTTCAGAAGGCATGATCAATGTTTCACTAGCTTTCACATTGTGTTCCACATCACCGACGACGATATGTGCCTCTCCATCGAGGATTTGCACAATCGCATCGCCTACAGTTATATGCGTTGAGATTTCTTCGCCCTTTGGTAACGCAAATAAGGTAATACTGAGGCGTTCATTTTGGGCAATCGTAATACTAATCACTTGCCCTTCTTTATACTCTAAACAATCGCCTAGATGTAAAATTTCGTTGACTAGGATATTTTTTGTGAAAGTCTTACTCATAGAAATCACTCCTTATATAACTATTTGATAGTAAAAATAATTAAAAAGTAGATTGAAATAAAATTTTGTCAAAACTCAATTAATATAATTAAAAGGACTGTCCTTTTGTTGACTTTATTATAAGTTAATTGAGATTTAATTTCAGTACCTATAGCAACAGAATTGAAATAATTTTATATAACAAATAGACGAGACCTCTAGAGAGACCTCGTCTTATTATTATCACTAAATATTACAGATATGTAACATCCTAAATTTTGAAATATTAAACGTCTATAAATATTAATCTCATATAATTTAAATCGCAGGTAGCAGTCCTAATAGATACACATCAAAAGTATCGCCAGGCCGTACCTCATGTACGCCTCTCGGAATACACGCCAAAGCATTAACCGTATATAAGCCTAACATGCTACTACTGTTAAAGTGACGATTAGCCACAAAGCGTGGCGCGCCACCACCGAAGATTACTTTACCTTGTACATAGCGATCAAAAGCATTGCGTTTAAAAATTTCCGAATCCATAACACAGGCCACCACTGGTGTAGTCCAGTTTGCCAAACCTTTATAGCGTTTCAAGGTTGGTGCTACGATTAAATGCCACCCATTAAAGGCAGCCCCTGGATTACCGGACAAACCAAAGATAATCTGACCTTTTGGGGTAACCGCACCATAAGATGCTGCGCCCGGTCGCATTTGAATACGGGCATAGATAGATTTTGCCCCCAATTTTTCATAAATAAGAGGCATCGTATCAAAAAGACCTACCGATACACCACCAGAACTGATTATAACATCTGCTTCTTCACTAAGTTTTAAAACATGATTGATTTCAGAGTCTAACGCCTCTGGAGCATCACTTACATGATAATGTGTTATCTTGTGAAAACCTAAGTCCTCTAAGAGTCCACAAATCATAGCTCGATTGGAGTTGTAAATTTTACCAGGCGTTAAGCTTTCACCAGGTTCAATAACCTCATGGCCAGAGGTAAGAACTAATACACGAGGCATGGCATTAACAGATATTTCCGTCATACCTAGCCCCGTCAAAATGGTTTGTACTGTAGATGTTACCTCTGTACCACGTGGGATCACAATGGTGCCGGCAACACACTCCTCACCTTGTGGAATAATATGATCACCACAATGATATTTGCCTTGAATCGTAATTGTAGTTTGTGGTTCACCAGTGCCAACCACTTGTTCTTGCATGATGACAGTATCACATGTATCTGGTACCGGTGCACCAGTCATAATACGCACCGCATGACCAACGTCTACGGGATGTTCCCATACAACACCAGCACCAATGATACCGTCAACGATATATTCATTACGACCTTCTTCGTAGGCGATGGCATAACCATCCATAGCAGATTTTGGGAATGCAGGTACGTCTGTGGGTGCAATAATGTCCTCTGCTAACACGTACCCCTTCGCAGCCTTAACATCTATTGTTTCAACTTTATGAACTTGCGTTTGTAAGGCTTCATCCCACAATTGGAGCGCCTTCTCAACAGTAACGACGGCCATTTAAACTCCTCATCATTTCCTGTATGTGACGTACCAATTCAGGTACGTCTTGATCTAACTTACCAATTTCTATCGTCGCCACTCGGTCCATGGAATCCGAGATAAGCTCTTCCGTATGTCCCTCTTGGGTAACCTCTATAATAGGGGCAATCCCTTGAGACCGTGATTCTAGTATAACTATATCTACGGGCATAAACTGTGATATTTCATACAGATTTGATTGTTCTTTTGTACGTATGCGAATCGCTGTTTCAGTAGGCCCTGCAATAGCAACCGCATCAGCCCCAGCTTTATAAGCAAGATCTGTATCTGTTCCCTCATGATCCATCTGAAAGCCATGTTTATCGCTTTTGACAACACCAACGGATAAACCGATTTTTTGTAACTCAGACACAAGACGCGTTACAACAGTTGTCTTACCTGTTTTACGTTTCGATGCGACCACACTAATTAAAGGTACACGGCGAAATTCATTTTCCGCCAAAGCTCGCGCCCATTGATAATCTTCAAAGCGATTAATATTACTTAATTCCCAGCTATAGTCAGTAGCATCAATGGACTCAACATGCCCAATGACGTCAAGAGCATGATGCAAGGATACATTTTCGCCAACAAGAATAGATTGAATTAAGGACGCAATATATGGCCTATAAATACCGGCCATCGGCTCAGATTTACCACTTTCACTATATGGGACAATGGCATTCCAATCATTATGATCTACTTGATAGAGCCAATCATAATACAAATCCATTTCCATGAATGGCATATCTACTGCCATTACTGCATAAGCAGAACTAGTACCAACCGCTAGAGTGCTATACAGCCCCCCTAAAGGTCCGCATCGCCCAACAGAATCACGAACAATAGAAACCTTATTTTTCTCATCGTTCGATAATGTATCTATAATATGAGTCTGTATAGCAAGTCCTAATTGCTCGTCATCACCGATGGAGATAAGAATATCTTGAACATCTGCATCTAAGCCCTTACGAAGGGCATGAGATATAAGACTTTCACCATTAATCCAAGACAACAAAGCCTTAGGTTGCCCCATTCTAGTACTGAGTCCTCCAGCCAAAATAATTAAACCTAATTTATCCACGACGTTGTAAACCTCGTTTGACACCTTGGTAGATAAATAGTAAAACTGCAATATTTAAAAGGCCATCTGGTACCATATAAGATGCATTATAAATCATGGAATAAACCCAAGGATTCTGCCCTTGTGGAGCATAGCTAGCAAAGACTACAGCACCGCTCGTAACAGATGCCCCCCAACGCAATACAATACCTACGATGGATCCAGTAATAAGTCCAGAAAGAGAATCTTTAAAGTAACCACAAACGCCAATAGCACCGTAAGCAACCAAGTAGTCTAATACAATACTTAAATAATGAACAGATGATTTAAAGCCTAAAATAAAGTGTAATATACCATATACAACACCTACGAAGATACCTCGTGTTCCGCCCCAACGATATGCGTAAATCATGAGTGGTACCAAAGCTGCCGCCTTAATAGAGCCCCCCTGTGGCATATGAAAAATCGTAATAAATGACAACACTTGAGCAATGGCAATTGCTACGCCAGCTTCAGTAAGCATACGGATTTTAGACTGTTCCACATTAATCAACCTCCTTTTACCATATATCTATAAATGAATATATTATTTATACAATCTACTTGTATTGTACTACAGTTTATCCCTTACACCAAACAAAATATTCGGAACGTATTGAAAATTTTATGAGTCTCTTGTATAATGGTACAGGTTCAATATGTAATACTCGAAGGAGATATAGAAACTATGATTAATACAACTAACATCTTTGATTATGAAGACGTGCAATTGATTCCTAACAAATGTATTGTCTCCAGTCGTAGCGAATGTGATACACATGTAAAATTAGGTAAACGCACATTCCGCTTACCAGTAGTACCTGCTAATATGCAAACTATTATCGACGAAGAGTTGGCTGAAAAATTAGCTCGTGAAGGGTATTTCTATATCATGCATCGTTTCCAACCAGAACGTCGTATGGACTTTGTAAAACGTATGCACGACCTTAACCTATATTCTTCTATTTCTATCGGCGTAAAAGCTGAAGAATTTGCTTTAGTTGATGAATTTAAGAAAGCAAACTTAACCCCAGAATATATCACTATTGATATTGCACATGGTCATTCCAATGCGGTCATCGAAATGATCCAATACATAAAAAAGAACTTACCTGAAACCTTCATTATCGCTGGTAATGTAGGCACTCCAGAAGCAGTTCGTGAACTAGAAAATGCTGGTGCTGATGCGACTAAAGTAGGCATCGGTCCTGGTAAAGTATGTATCACAAAATTGAAAACCGGCTTTGGTACTGGTGGCTGGCAATTGGCTGCTGTTCGCTGGTGCGCAAAAGCAGCTACTAAACCTATCATCGCTGACGGCGGTATTCGTGACCATGGCGACATCGCAAAATCCATTCGCTTTGGTGCTACCATGGTTATGATTGGCTCCCTCTTTGCAGGTCACGAGGAATCCCCAGGGGAAGAAAAGATTGTTGACGGCAAAGCTGTAAAAGAATACTTTGGTTCCGCTTCTGAGTTCCAAAAAGGGGAACGCAAAAATGTAGAAGGTAAAAAAATCTTCATCGATTCCAAAGGTTCTATCTTCGATACATTAACTGAAATGGAACAAGATTTACAATCCGCCATTTCTTACGCTGGCGGTACGACTCTACAAGCTATTCGCAAAGTAGACTATGTACTTGTTAAAAACTCCATCTTCAATGGCGATCGCTAATCTAATCAATATATAATGATAGTTCTAAAAGCCACAGGGTCTAGACCTGTGGCTTTTTAATGCGAGAAATACATAAAATATAAAAATATGAAAAAGGAGCTACGATACGAAAATCATAGCTCCTTAATTATAGGCTATTAAATTTGTTCTTCACTAAGACCACAGTCTTTACTCATTAAATGGTATGCGTATTTACCAATACCTGCACTTACAACAAGCAATGTAGTCAATACGATAAATGCTACTGTAAGACTTGTACCGTGCGCAATGAAACCAATTAAGGCAGGTCCCATCAAAATACCCATATAACCGAGCATTGTGGATGTTGCGACCGCTTGTGTCATAGGAATGACATTTTGTTCCCCCATTGCAGAGAATAGGTTTGGTACTATCATAGCTAATGAAATACCCAATAATAAGTAAGTATACATGGATGCATGACCTGGCAAGAACACGATAAGCCCCATCGCAATAGAGCCAAGTAAGTAGCCACCAACAACAACTTGCTTTGATGTTAAGTGTTTACCTAATCTATTACCAAGCAAACGGCCTATACACATAGTACCATTAAAGAGCATTACACCCATGACAGCCTCTTCAATAACAATCCCTTTATCTTCAAATAAATATAATGCACTCCAATCCCCTACAGCACCTTCTACCAAGTAAGAAACAAAGGACAATAAACCAAAAATAAGAGCGATTGGATGAAAGGACAATGGGCTTTTAGATTTTTTAGTAACCTTTGCATTTGGATCACTACCAAAGGTCAACATAAATTGGCTAACTACAACCATCGCAATAAATAGTACGATGAGAAGTCCCCAAATACTTTGATTAACAGGCAGCGATAAGATTTTTAAAAGCACGAGCAAAACACCGGCACCAGCAAAACCACCTAAGCTCCAGCCACCGTGATAGGCGCCCATTAAATGTTTTTTGCTCACCTTTTCTGTTAGGATAGCTTGTAAATTAGCAGAAGCACCACTAAGGCCTACACCAATACCAAAAAAGAACAGGGCTACTGTTGTTGTAGCAATAGTAGGACACATAGTAACGATGGCAAGAGATACCATACCAATAAAGCTAGCTAACAAAACGACTCTCTTACACCCAAAGCTTTCTACAAGCTTACCTGCTATAGCCATGGATAAACAAGAACCTACACCGAGCAACAAAATCATGGAACCTAATACATCTTCACCAATACTAAGCTTTGCTTTTAAATATGGCACAAAACCAGCCCATAAAGCTGTGTACATACCAGGGATAAAAAATGCCCCAAAAGCACCACGAATATTTGCTGTTGAAATAGAAACTTGATCGTTCATTACATCCTTTCTGGCTTCTAGAACCGTCCGGCGAAGAAAGGCCCTTTTTATCCGCATTGCGCCAAAACTTGCATCATTGCAGGAAACCATTTTAATTACATATGACTAATATTGGAATATAATAAACCCCTTTACAAAAAAAGTAAAGGGGTTTATGGGGTTAAAATTTATTTTCTTGTAACCAAGCAATGGCATATTCAGCATATACCGCAGATGCTGCAGATAATACAGTATCATCCATATTAAATCTATTATTATGATGATCGTATGTAGCTTCTACATCAGGGTTTTGAATACCAATAAAAGCAAAGCATCCTGGTTTATCTTGTAAATACCAGGCAAAATCTTCTCCAGGCATGACTTTACGCATCTTAGAAAGCTTGTCCTTACCTAATGTATCAATAACGACACGTTCTGCCAGTTCACTGGATTTAGGATCATTAATAGTAGGGGGCACTTTTTTTACATATTCTAATGTAGCAGTCGCTCCATAGGCCTCTGCAGTGTGTTCTACAATGCGGCGAATAGTATCGACAATATATTGTTCTTGGTTTGGATCAAAGAAACGAACTGTACCGCCTAGGGAAGCTTCCCCAGGGATGACATTCCATTCTGAGCCAGAATGAATATTACCAATCGTAACAACGACGGAATCAAGGGCACTCACATTGCGAGAAACTACAGTTTGTAAGTTCATAACGATGGCACTAGCCACCACAATTGCATCAATCGCTTGATGCGGCTGTGCACCATGACCTTGTTTGCCTTTTACATTAATAGTAATCTGGCTACTGGCAGCCATACGAGGACCCTCTTCTACAGATATGAGTCCCGCTGGCAAATCGATCCACACATGCCCTCCAAAAATAGCATCTACCTTATCATACCAATCGCCAAATTTAATGAAATCCGGAGCCCCTGCGCCAGTTTCTTCCGCAGGTTGGAATGCTAAATACACATCGCCTTCAATACGGTCTTTCATAGACATTAGCATCTTAGCCGCACCTAATAAAATAGCCATATGTCCATCATGACCGCAAGCGTGCATTTTGCCTTCTACTTCTGATTTATAGTCCACTGCATTATGTTCATGAACAGGCAGTGCATCGATATCGGCGCGCAACGCGATAGCCCTTCCCGGATTAGCACCATGGATAATACCAATTAAGCCGATACCACGCTCTATGTCTACATGAACCTCTACGCCCATTGATTCTAGTTCTTTAGCGAGTGCCTTTGTCGTTTCAAACTCTTCATTACTGAGTTCTGGATGTTTATGAAAATATCTACGCCAATCTTGAACGTAGCCTTTATATTGCTCTATTAAATCGCGACTATGCATCGTATCGCCTCCTCTAATATCAGTATATCAATTGCATATCAATATGCATCGCTAATATATAACGATTATACAGTCTACGAATTTATAAATACACAACCTACTTGTACCAAGAAAAGCCCCTTATTTAGGGGAATAACAGGATAAATGTAAAAGAAAACGACATGCAGCGCCATGTCGTTTTCCCAGTTTCTTATCGGTTGCGCAATACTGCTTGTACCGCTAAGGATACAACAGCTGTTGCAACTGTCACAGCAGCGGTGATTTTCGCCGTTGTGATAATTTCTTCTTTTGTAGGTTTTGCTTTTGCAGCAATGTCCAACGTTTTTGCTACCGCCGGAACCAATACTTCATTACGTAAGGATTCTGTATTCATATTTACTCCTCCAATATAGACTGTTTCTTCTAGGGTAACACGAATACGGAGTAAAGTCTATATAATCATCGGTTTATTTCCATAGTTCAATGTTACATAACTATAGTAAACAATATTTATGAAAGTTAAACAAAATCTTACTGTGCCGCTAATTCTTCAATCACATCGGCTAAAATAGCAATAGCTTTTTCCAATTGTTCTTGCGGAATATTAAGAGCTGGTAAAAGACGCACCTTATTTTTAGCAGATAAACATACTACGCCTTTTTCAAGACATTTAGCTATAACGGCTTTAGCATCAACCGTAGTTTCAATGCCAAGCATGAGCCCCATACCACTAACACCAATGACACCATGTTTACCAGTTAAGGTAGATTTTACGTATTCCCCTTTTACTTTTACAGAATCGAGAAATTCAGGAGTTAACCGACTAATAATAGTGTTCCCTGCAGCCGCACAGATTGGATTTCCCCCAAAGGTAGTAGCGTGGGCACCAGCATTTAAAACGTACTGCATCTTTTCATTAAACAAAGTAGCCCCCATTGGTAGACCTCCCGCCAAGCCTTTTGCAGTAGATACCACATCTGGTTCGATGCCAAATTGTTGGTATGCATATAGACTACCAGTCCGACCATTACCAGTTTGTACCTCATCGATGAGTACCAGTTGATCGTGTTCATGCGCATATTTTGTTACCGCTTGGACAAACTCCTTATCTAAGGGCATAACACCACCTTCACCTTGGATAGGCTCCATCATGATGGCACAAACAGCTGGATTAGCAAGGACTTTCAACGCCGCATCAATATCATTGGCCGGGGTGTGAATAAAGCCCTCAGTAAATGGGAAGAAATGTTGATGGAATACATCTTGTCCTGTAGCAGACAAGGTGGTAATAGTACGACCGTGGAAACTATTGACCAAGGTAACGATTACATGACGACCTTCGCCGTATTTGTCATGACTGTATTTACGCGCTGCCTTAATAGCACATTCGTTAGACTCCGCACCAGAGTTAGAGAAAAACACCTTTTTCATCCCCGTTTTCGCGCAGAGCTGTTTCGCTAGTTCAATTTGTGGCAAAGAATAGTATAAATTAGAAATATGATTCAACGCATGAGACTGCTTAGTAACAGCGTCAGTCCACTCATCATCGTCAACACCAAAAGCCGTTACACCAATACCAGAGCCAAGGTCAATGTATTCTTTACCCTCTACATCCCACAAGAGAGAACCCTTCCCTTTCTGAAAGCATACGTTGAACCGACCATACGTATTGGCTATATATTCTTTATCTTGTTTTTCAAAATCGATTGTATTATTCATTATACCCTCCAAACGTACGGCCTTGCCGTCGTCTATCTATATAAAAGATAACCAGTAGATGATTACCGTATTATGTCTACTATATTAAGCAACAAACATAGTCCCAAGGCCTTCATCGGTTAATAGCTCGATAAGAATAGCATGTGGAATCTCTCCATTGATGATGAATACCTTTTGCGCACCTGCTTCTATGGCCTCTAAGCAGCAATCCACCTTAGGAATCATGCCGCCCGCTATAATACCATCGGCTTTTAACTGATCGGCCTCGGCCATCGTAATTTTAGGAATTAAAGAATTTGGATCATGCACATCTCGCAGTACACCATCAATATTGGTCATAGCCACCATTGTTTCCGCCTTGAGAGCGCCCGCAATCTTTGCGGCTACCGTATCAGCATTAATATTATATGTCTTGCCATCGGCTCCCATGCCAATAGAAGAAATAACTGGAATATAGCCACGGCTAATTACATCATGAATAATGCTCGTATCAATAGTATCAATATAACCTACATAACCAAGTTCTTCGTTTTGTTTATGAACTTGAATCATGTTGCCATCCACACCACAGAGACCAACAGCTTTACCACCAAGATCCGTTAAATCCGCCACGAGCCCTTTATTCACCTTGCCGGCTAATACCATTTGTACAACATCCATCGTTGCTTCATCTGTAACGCGTAGACCATTTGCAAAATGTGATTCAATTTGCATCGCCTCTAAGGTGCTATTGATAGCTGGTCCGCCACCATGAACTAGAACTACTTTTACTCCTACCAATTGGAGTAGCAGTAAATCCTTCATAACAGATTTTTTTAATTCTTCATCAGTCATGGCATTGCCGCCGTATTTAACGACAACATACTGATCGGTATATTGTTTTATATATGGAACGGCCGCCGTTAAGATATGCGCCCGCATTGCATTTGTTACATCCTTCATAGTTCCCTCTCTAATCTAATACTAAACCAGTATTTTCTGGTAAGCCCAATGCGATATTCATACATTGAACGGCGGCACCTGATGCACCTTTACCTAAATTATCGAAAATGGCATGAACCATAATGCGTTCATCGTTACCAGTCACATTGATTTTCATGCTGTCCGTATTGCTTAATTGATTAGCGTTTAACATACCGCTATTGCTATTTTCAGTAAATGGTGCAACCGTAATGATTGTACTATCTTTGTAAAAGTATTCTAACGTTTGTTGTACCTTATCAATACAAACAGGTTTATGACATAAACGACTATGAATACCTACGGTAACCTCCATTCCAGAGTAGTAATCATCAACAATTGGCATAAAAATTGGAGCTTCACTAAGGCCGCATACATGTTGTACTTCGGGTAAATGTTTATGTTCTTGACCAAGCCCATATTGACGTGGAGCATAAAGGAAATAGTCCTTAGGACTACTTTCATATTGGTCAATCATCTTCTTGCCACCACCGCTATAACCTGTTAAAGATGTAATGGTGAAAGGATAATCCACTGGCACGAGTCCTGCTTTTACAAGAGGAGCTATGCAAGCAATCATACCGCTCGCATGACAGCCAGGATTTGCAATATGTTTTTTAGTTGCAATAGATGTTTTGTAGCTTTCACCAAGTTCTGGGAACCCATATGCCCAACCAGCTGTAGTTCTAAACGCTGTAGAAGTATCAATAACCTTACATGGAAAATCACCAATAGCGGCCATAATTTCCTTAGATGCCACATCAGGTAAACATAGAAATACAAGATCCGCTTTTTTTGCAACCACTTTAATGGCCTCTACATTTTTGCGATCCTCATCAGCAGTCGCTAAGAGTTCTATATCTTTTCGATCGGATAATCGTTCATGAATTCTAAGACCAGTTGTGCCTTCATGACCAACAATAAATACTCTATGGGGTGTCATAATAAACCTCAATTCTCACCTATTGGTGACTCACACCTATTTATATAGCCCTTTATCCAATATAAATAGAAAACAAACTATACGATTCATCACCATTTAGGAGGATGAATTTATTTCAATGGATAATCTCCAAAGGTGGCAACCATAACTGCCTTAATCGTGTGGAGACGATTTTCTGCTTCTTGGAACGCTAAAGAGTTTGGACCTTCGAATACCTCTTCGGTCACCTCAATGCCATTCATGCCAAACCGTTCATAAATATCTTTACCTACTTGTGTTTCTGTGTTGTGGAACGCTGGCAAACAGTGGCAGAACTTCGTGTTCGGATTACCGGTTAATGCCATCATTTCTGCATTTACTTGGAATGGTTTAAAGGTATTAATACGTTCCTCCCACATATCGTAAGTATCGCCCATCGTTACCCACACGCCAGTGTAAATGACATCTAAGCCTTTAACGCCTTCAGCTACATCATCTGTACAAGTAATAGTAGCGCCCGTTTCTTTAGCCACCTTTAAGCACTTTTCATAGAATGGACCAGCTGGCCAGTATTGTTTAGGGCCAATGAGTCTGAAATCCATCCCTATTTTAACGGCACCACTCATCAAGGCATTGCACATATTTGATTGACCGTGTCCAACATAAGCAAAGGAAATTTTATTCAACGGTTTATCGATATTTTCTTGTATGGTTAAGAAATTTGCTAATGTTTGTGTAGGATGATCCATATCGGTAAGCCCATTCCAAACTGGCACACCAGAGTATTCCGCCAATATATCTACATCCTCTTGGTCAAAGCCTCTAAACTCGATAGCATCATACATAGAACCAAGAACACGAGCCGTATCCTTTAAGGATTCTTTCTTATTCATTTGAGAACCTGTAGGGCCAAGATATGTTGTAAAAGCACCTTGGTCCGCAGCCCCTACCTCAAAAGCGCAACGTGTCCGTGTTGAGTCCTTTTCAAAGATCAAAACAAAGTTTTTACCTTCTAATGTTTTTATTTCCTTGCCCACTTTTTTATCTGCTTTTAATTTAGCTGCCAAGTCTAAAAAGTATTTGATTTCCTCTGGTGTATATTGAAGCATTGTTTTAAAAGATTTATGTTGTAAACTTTTCATGATAACCTCTTATTTCAAACTACTTATTTAACTACTTTTCTTGTAAGAATTCGGCGGCAATAGCAGCCATCATTGTTATACCAGGTTCCAGAATGCTTTCATCAATGGTGAAAGCCTCATTATGTAAGGCCGGATTGCCTTCAAACCCAGTACCTAACCAAAGAAAAGCACCTTTTATTTTATGAAGATATGCGGAGAAGTCCTCTGCTGCCATAGACGGAAATTCAGGATGGACCACAGCTTCTTTACCAAGATATTTCTCTACAATAGATGTGGCGTAATCGATGGCCTCTGGATTATTGATAGTAGCACCATGGCCACGCTTATAATCCAAAGTGCTTTCCGTTTTAAACATCACATCGAGGGCCTGTAAGCTTTCACCCAAACGTCGCTCAATATAATCACGTTTCTCTGGTTCATAGGTACGACAAGTACCTTCAAGATACACATCACCACAGCCCACATTGTATCGATCACCACCATTAATCACTCCAATTGTGCACACGAGATTTTCCATGGGATTCGTTTCGCGAGCCACCATGGATTCCACATTTACAATCCAGTTCGCTGCGGCCACAATAGCATCAACCCCATTGTGAGGCTCCGCTCCATGAGTCGATTTCCCTTCAATATGGACGAAGAAGTGATCCGAGGCAGCCATCAAATTACCTTTTTTTAGACCTACCGTACCAACCGGTAATTGTGGCCATACATGAAGGCCATATATTTCATCTACATCATCAAGAATGCCGCTATCTACAATACCTTGAGCCCCTGGGAATAAAGCTTCTTCTTCGGAAGGTTGGAATACGAGTTTCACGGTCCCATGTAATTGATTTTTAATAGATTGTAGAATCGCCGCTGCACCAAGTAAAATTGCCATGTGGCTATCATGACCACAGGCATGCATAACACCTTCATTTTGTGAAGCAAAGGGCACGCCTGTTATTTCATGTATGGGTAACGCATCCATATCGGCACGCAATGCAATAACAGGGCCTGTATGAGCACCTTCTATCTTACCGATAACAGCATAATCAGAAATATCGTTTACAAAGGGAATTCCTAGTTCACCAAGCACCTTTTGAATAAATAAAGATGTATGTTTCTCTTCACCAGATAACTCTGGATGGCTATGAATATGTCGGCGCCATTCCACAACTTGTTCTTTATATTGAGAGGCATAAGTTTTTATTAAATCTTGTAATGCATTCATTACTCTATCTCCTTTATACACTGTATGTATATTTTATACATATTTTGTGTATTTTTATAATCTATACACGTATTATAATACTACCTACCATAATTAGCAAGTATTTATACAAATTCACTGTATTTTTATTTGTTATATTGTAAATCAATTTTACTCATAGATTCTTGCTACCTTTGATTAGAGAAAATAGACAAAAAAGACACCTTCCAAAGAAGGTGTCTTTTCTTATTTTTCAATGACTGATTCGTCAAGCTGAGTGCCGTCAGGTAAAAATGATTTTACAATCAGCTTATTCGGTGTCACTGTCATAGACATATAATTATTCGTTTCAGGCTGAGGTGCTACATATACATCTAGAGGATGTTGCTTCCACTTAGGACGTCGTGCATCACCAGCTATTCCTGTAAGAATATATAATGGACCAGATGGGTCTCGATCAAAGTTTCGCACATGACCGCGGTTGCGATATGTATGTAAATGAGCAGATAAGACTAAGTCCACATTAAATTCATCGAAGATAGGCATAAATAATACACCCTCGTCATCGAAACCAACATCTCGACTTGCACCTGGTCGGTCAAAGGCATATTGGAATGAATCTCTATGCATAAGAACGACAGTCCATTTTTTCGTATTAGCTGCAAGATCTTGGCGTAACCATTGAACCTGTACATCGTATAAATCAGGATGATGCGTATCATGATTATCCTCATGATTGCTTTCATATAACATTGTATCTAATACAACGTAATGAACATCACCGAAGTCATAGGAATAATAACGACGATTAAAAATTTCATTCCCATTAGGCGGTACTGCGAAGTAATTCAAATACGCATAAGGCTCGCGCATTTTCCAATCTAATGTATACATCTCGTGATTGCCTAATGTCGTTGCTAACGGCACATTAGCACTCAACGGTCTAATGGAATTTAACCAAGTGCGCCATTGATAGGCCTGCTCTCCATTATCTACAAGGTCACCCATGCTAATATACAAGGCGGTCCTAGGGTTACGATGTGCTGAGTTCATTACAATCTCTTCCCACTGAGAATAATCCCCCGACTGAGAATCTGGATAGATGAGGACATCATATTCTTTAGCGCCTGCAGTTTCCAATGAATACCAATCACTGCGACGATCATTGCCATAACCAACGCGATATTCGTATTTAGTATTAGGCGTCAAACCAGTTACTGTACCCTCATGAATATAGGTGGTACTGCCATCATCGGTAAAAGCTTTGTCTGTAGCTTTTATCGTTTGAGTCGTATCAGATCCAACAAGACGATACTCTATTACCGCATCAGCTTCACTGCTATCTGATTGCCACATAATAGTACGACTCGTGCTGTTATCTTGAGCTACAATTTGCCGAATATAACGACTTTCAGAATCGAGTAGTGGTTTTATCTCTTGGCCACTCACCACAGCCGCTGTTCTAGCTATACAACTCTGTATAGCATCCTTATGGACATATCCACCTATAGTAACACAGACCAAGGAAATAATGGCTAGCACGGATATAATTAATCTTTTTTTGTTCATATAATTCTAATTCTTTTCGTAATATTGTTTCATTTGTGTATAGCCATTAACGATGACTTCGATTTCACCCGTTCTAGGATGGAAGATAAGACCGTGAATAGGCACATCTTTAGGAATCAAAGGATTCATACGCAATTCGTCTACTGTATCCTCTACATTTTCAGCAGGATGTGTAAAGCCATCAGCCCAGCGTTCCATTTCTTTACGGATCATATGAATCGCTTCTGGTGCAATACCACGAGCCAACATTTTTTCTGTTAGATCTTTTGCCGTAGTTTTTGCCATACCACATTCGTGATGACCAATGATAAAGATTTCGTTAACGCCTAGCTCATAAATACAAACAAGTAAACTACGTACAACGCCATCAAAGGGACCTGTAATACAGTTACCTGCAGTCTTTACGATTTTCGCTTCACCGCGCCCAATATCCATGGAATCTTCTAAGAAGTTAACAAGACGTGTATCCATACATGTAACAATTGCCATTTCACGACTAGGCATTTTACTACACTTTGTATCTGTATCTACATAACCTGTATTTTGATCTTCTACATATTCTCGATTATGGGCTAAAATATCATCTAATAAGCTCATAGTACCTCCTATATAAAATGACTTTGGCATACAACCAAGGTCTCTATATCAATAATGCTCGATATACATATTATATCATATTAAGTTGTACACGCTTTAAGCCACAAAAAATAGGTCTATTCAAATACATGTATTATATATTTGAATAGACCTAAATCGCTTTTAAAGTGCTAGAGTACACACCTTATCTATCAGGTGTAGATAATGCTTCGATAGCTACGCTACCACCGCGTACAACTTCAATACGATTGACGAACATATCTTTAAATAAGGCAATCATGTCATTATTTTTAGATACGGTCTTTACACATTGTACTAGTACAGATTTACGATTATAATCCACAACTAATAGATCAAAGGTTTGGGCAATGCGGAAGATTTCTTGTTTATCCGCTTCTTTACAGCTATTGACCTTGATAAATAGTAATTCTTTTTTCGTAATTCGCATGTCCGTAAAGTCGATAACCTTAATCACCTCTACACTGCGATTAAGCTGTTTAATGATTTGTTCATATGTCAAATCGTCACAAGTAAGATCAATCGTCATACGAGACATGGTAGAATCTTCAGTTTCCCCTACAGTCAATGTATCAAGATTATAATTTTTGCCTGCGAAGAGGCCTGAAATCTTAGCTAGTACACCGATTTGGTTTTCTACATACGCTGAAATACAGCGTTTTTTCATATGTACTTCCATAGCGCCTCCTATTTTTTATCCTTCAACAACATATCACTTAAAGACTTACCTGCTGGTACCATTGGCAACACATTGAGTTCTGTTGGAATGATAAACTCAAGTAATGTAGGGCCATCTTTGAAAGTATCCGCCAATTGGAATCCTTTTTCGATGTCCTCTACCTTTGTAATACGCATTGCCTTTGCGCCATAAGCTTCTGCCAATTTCACAAAATCGGGTACATATTCAAACTCATCATTGTCGATTATGTCTCGCGTAACAATGGCACTTTCATCCATCATCAAGTTCGTACAAGCGTAACGTTTATCGTAGAATAATTGTTGCCATTGGCGTACATTTCCGAGGAAACCATTATTTAAAATAATTAGCGTCACAGGCAAACGGTAGTGCATAGCAGTGGCAAACTCTTGGATATTCATTTGCACGCCACCATCACCACAGATGGCAAATACACGCTTATCTGGATTTCCCATTTGCGCCCCTAATGCAGCAGGGAAACCATAGCCCATAGTCCCTAAGCCACCAGACGTCAACATTTGATATTGACCTTTCACATCAAGGAACTGGGTAGTCCACAATTGATTTTGACCCACATCGGTTGTAACGATAGGATGTTCATAATGATGATTGATGTACTCGATAACAGTTTGAGGTGTTAACCCCTCTTCGTCAGCTTGAGTGACAGGGCGCTCTGCCTTAAGTTGCTGTAATTGTTTTGGCCAGTCGCCAAGATCGTGAGGTTCAATATATTCTAAGATTTTTTCTATAGCCAATTTAGCATCTGCTACGATTGGAATATCAACCTTAATATTTTTAGAAATAGACGCCGCATCTACATCAATATGGATAATCTTACAATTTTGTGCAAAGGTACTTAGTTTACCAGTAATACGATCATTAAAGCGCGTACCAATAGAAATCATCACGTCACAATCAGTTATGGCTACATTAGGCGCATAGCCACCATGAATCCCTACATTACCAAGATACAATGGATGACGGCTATCAATAGCACCTTTCCCCATCAATGTTGTTACTACAGGAATCCCTGTTTTTTTAACCAACTCCATCATAAGGTCGTTAGCACCACTAATGCTTACCCCACCGCCTAATAGGAATAGAGGCCTTTTAGCTTTACTAATAATAGAACAGGCCTTTTTAACTTGACCTACGTGAACAGTGGTATTTGGTTTGTAACCGCGAATATTAACCTCAGTAGGATACTCATCAGAGCCCATAGCCTTTTGAATATTTTTAGGAATATCCACAACCACAGGACCTGGTCGACCTGTGCGAGCAATATAAAAGGCTTCTTTCAAAATACGACCAAGCTCTTTACGATCACGAACGGTAACAGCATATTTACAGATATTGCGTACAATGCCAACAGTATCTACTTCTTGGAACGCATCATTGCCCATCAGACCCAAGTCAACTTGACCTGTAATACAAACGAGAGGAACACTATCAGAATAAGCAGTAGCAATACCAGTCACAAGATTTGTAGCACCAGGTCCAGAGGTTACCATACAAACCCCTACTTTACCGGTACTACGAGCATATCCATCTGCCGCATGGGCCAATGCTTGCTCATGACGCGGCAAAATCACTTTTACCTTATCTTGCTTATATAATTCATCCATGATATCAATAGTAGCCGCCCCAGGATAGTTAAATAAAAACTCTACCTGCTCCTCTTGAAGGGCTTTTACCAGATACTGTGCGCCTGAAATCATAGGTATCTCCTTATTTATATAATGCATGCATATCGAATTCTCAATATTCACATCTGATATATCTAAAAAATTGAATATCTTATATAGATATGTTATACTCAGTAGTGTACCATATGTTGTGGTACATGAATATGTATAAAATCTCAAATTATAGAAATATATGTAGATTCTATTTTGAAAGGACTGAATATCATGAAAGAAATATTAGGTTTCCATTTAAACGGTTGCCCTTATTGCGCTAATGCATTCCGTGCTATCGATGAACTCGTTGCAGAAAATCCTGCATACGCAGATATTCATATCAACTGGGTTGAAGATCAAGATGCTCATGAGCTCTTCAAAACTCACCCATATGAATACTATCCGAACTTATGGTTCGACCTCGACAAACAATACGAGGCACAACCTGGTGAAAGCTATGCCCAAACAAAATCTTTAATCAAAACTGTATTGGACAAAGCACTCGCGTAAAACGCTATATTTACAAATAATAATGCACCCCTAACATATAATCTAATGTTAGGGGTGCATTTTAGTATACTGTAAGATTATGGCTTTTTTTGTACCATAAACTTACTGACTGCTTTATACACAATTAAAATCAATGCAATTTCTAAAGGGAAACAAATGATATTTTTAATAAGACGTCCAATAAATATAGCAGATACTGCTTTGTTATAAAATATTGTGAGCCATATTGTATTTAATATCAGATGTATACATACAGTAACAATCGTCTCCGGTAAAAGTAATTGTTTAAATGTAACATTACGTCCGTGTAAAAAATACCCATACACATAGCCTACAAGAAATTCAGATATGATAAAGCCGGGAAAGAATACCCCTTGTCCAAATAAAGACATACCTATAAAACAGGCAATAGCAGCCATTATACCTGCTGCCATAGGCCCATAAAGAATACCAAATATAGCGGTTGATAAAAATCCAAAGGTAATATGTATAAATGTAGTATGAATAGCAAATATATAAGATAGTAAAACCGTCAATGCTACAAACATTCCTGTCTTTACAATCATATCAGTTTTCATAAGAAGTACGACTCCTTTTTCTATCCTTCCACTCTAAATACATATGGCGAATAACTTGAATTGGTGATATAAATAACATTCTAGGTCCACCATAGCGCATGATTTCACGTATTTTTTCACGATACGTAGGCGCATAGCAATGCGTTTTACATACGCTGCAGAAGGTCTTGCTTTCCATATGAGGACATACATCTATACGATGTTCAGCATATTGCCAAACTTTTTGACACTCCTCACAGAGTTGTCCTTTAGGAGTGTGGTGCTTATTATGACAATAGATGCCAATAATCTGGTACATAGTTTTTAGTTCTAACTTACGTTTCTCATCAACTGTCATGTTTCTCTCCTATTTCACAGACCATGAAACCCAAGCCACCTTATCAACAGTCTTATTATGGATTTCTCCATCAATAGCTAGTGGCTCAATGAGATTTCTAATCTCTTCTTTCATGTCTTCCATGTCTCCCCATCCATTATTATGAAGTCGCATGGTAAAATAATTAACTGCCTTTTCAAGAGACATAACCTCTGTTTCAGGAACCGTTTTATAAATTACTTTTACATTATGCCCCATCTCATGAATTGCATCTAAACATTCTTTCATCTTGCCATCCCATGGGAAAGAATCACGTCCAAAGAAATGTTCAGATAACATATCTACCATTTCGTCGCTCCGTTCACTGAAAGCAATCCACAAGCATTTATCATTACTTGCATCATGCATGGCGCGAATATTTTCTACATCAAACATAATCGGGCAGAAGATACTGTATGCCAAGTCAAAGCTTTTATCCCAACCTAGTTCTCGACGAGTTTCATCAGACCAAGGTCCGATATATAAGCTAAGATCTAAACCTTCTGACTCTGCTAATTGTTTAGCACCACGAATCATACCATCAGATAAATCGATACCAGTCGCCTTATAGCCTTCCCGAGCTAACCCAAGTGCATAATCACAAACACCACAGCCTACATCAAGCGTACGACCATTCGCTGCAGGTAATAAATTTTCTTCCTTTAAGAAGGCTAAAAAATCAGTGACCTGTGCCTTGCGATCCTCGCGATTGTGCATTTCTACAAAGTACTCGGAACGATGGTTCCATGCGTCTTGCTCATCACGCCAAACTTCGTTGACGGTAAGCTCTTGTATTTTATTTGTCATATTATCCCCTCTAAATAGCCACATCCCTAAATGGATGAGCTATAGATACATATATAAGTAATATATTAACTTAGTTAAATTCACTACGTAATTTAACGCTCCCCTATATGTCCTAGTGTTCCGGCTAGGATGTTCAGATTTTCATATAGCTATCCTTATTGTACATCATTCTCAAAACAAAATGTGTTACCCAAATCACATTTATTATGTTATTTCGATATTATCGAATATATAATTTCACATCAGTAAACGAATTATCCATATCTAAAACTAGCTCAGTAGCAAAAATACGTTCATACTTCATATACGGAAAAACTCCACTCAAAAAAGTGGAGTTTTTTATTTCTCATTTTTTATTGCTAACAGAATTAAATTCTACCTGCTTGTATACATCTATTCTATATAACTATTTTTCTTCTTGCTTCTCTACAACTGTAGAACTATCACCAGTTTTTGATGCGTCTGGTTCAGAAGTATCCTCAGCTTTTGGTACTTCTTGGTCAGTGTTCTCTTCAGCCGTTACTTTTTCATTATTAGAAGCGGCTTCGCGCTCTTGTCTAATGCGTTCTTCTCTCTTAGCTTGTGCCTCTTGTTCTTTCTTTTGTAAGGTCTCACTAACTTTTTCAGTAGTTTCCTTTAATTTATTGCAACCTTTTTTAGCTAGGTCTTTAATAGCTTTAGAATCAGCACCACTGAACTCAGAAAACGCACCTTCTCTATTTGGCTCAAAAAACGGCGCTTCTTTAAAGCCCAATAATGATGCAGCAAATACCATTGGAATTTGTGCCAAAGTACTGTTGTATTGTTTCACTTGATAGTTATAAACTTCACGCTTATTTGAGATTAATATGTCATTTTCTCTAAGATATTCTTGGAATTCAGCATATTGAGTATGGGCCTTCAAATCCGGAAATTGATTTACTAAGGCAGTAATATTTTCTACCGCTTTAGATGTTTCACGAGCCATTTCTACAAAGGTATTGGACAATTTTAAGGAAGTTAATTTTTCATAACCATCTAGCTCATTTACAAGGTTAATAAACTCATTTATAATAGACACCTTTTTCTCATAGAAAGCCATAATATTAGTACGAGTCTCTCTGATTTCTCCAGACAAGTTTTGCAACAAGTTATATTGTTTAATGAATAGGTAAACTAAGAATACAGTTAATAAAAATAAAAGTGTTGAAAGCATAAAAACCTCTCCATATCTACATCAAATAACAATGCAAATTTTGAGGACATTATACCATACCAACTATATAAGGAGTATGAAGCTACCTTTATTAGATACTTTCACAATTCACGCAATATTTCTCGTTTAAAACTAGGGACACATACAAAAAAGGCCTCTCAAAATCTTGAGAAGCCTTTTGCTATTGGTGCGCCTAGCAGGAATCGAACCTGCGCACCCGGTTCCGGAGACCGGCGCTCTATCCCCTGAGCTATAGGCGCATGAACACCTAAAAATTATACCATATTACGCTATGCTTCGATAGTATAAAGTACATATGAATACTAGGTTTATACCAAGAAGCCCCTAATATTAAGTCCTATATTAACCAATATTAGAGGCTATTTTAATTACATATTCTTTTTAATCAATGCTAATAGAGCATCACAGCTACGGCTCACATCGTCATACGTTTCATCAAAGTTTCCCGTATACCAAGGATCCTTCACATCACGGCTTTCACCAATGAACAACATCGCCTTATACACCTTGGAATCTACATCATCACCGACGATACGACGTAAGTTCCGCCCGTTATTTTCATCCATGATAATGAGATAATCAAAGTTGTGATAATCCTCCATCGTCACTTGGCGTGCCTTGCGACGAGTATAAGGGATACCCATTTCATCTAATTTCTGTTTAGTCCCATAATGGGTATCATTCCCTATCTCCTCACGAGATGTACCAGCGGACTCGATATGAATAGAATCACTTAAACCAGTCATGTTAACGATATGTTTCATATAGAACTCTGCCATTGTAGAACGACAAATATTGCCGTGGCAAATGAATAAAATCTTAGTCATAATTAACTCCTTACATACTAATGGTCCTTACAGCATACGCTATAAGGACCATTAGTGCAATATTTAATTAAAAAATATGTCGTACCCCAGCATCAATACGCCAAGTATTATCTATAATTTCATAGCTTTTTTTCATCAGTATCAATATAAATTTCATAAGATATATTAATACTCCATAAGTTCTTTAAATGCTATATCACAAATTTCATCTGTAATAGTTCTCAAGCGTTCTTCCTTTTTTTTCTTAAAGCATAATTTATAGTATTTTTTTGCCCACATTGCCTTAGTTTTAATTTTTGCAGATTTTGGATGACTAACCTCGAACACTTTAAAGAATTGTCTCCATTTTTTGCACATAAGCATAATAGAATCATATATTTCAAATAGCTCAGATTGGCTAAATACACTTGTATCTTTATCTTTTAAATAAAGATGCAATGCTTTTTCAAACTCTCGCCAATCATCTTCTCGGATTTTTTCATCCAAACTTTTTATCCACTCAAATATACGAGAGTCTTCCCTATTCCCCACTCGATCTAAAATATCTTGCCATTGACGCCAGCTCAGCTTTTTAACAACCTCTACTTCTTGCTGTGCTAAGATATAACATTGTTGATAAAAACTTCTTGTTACAGATTTAGCTCCTTCATTTCTTTTCCGATTTTCCTTAGTAGCTAAAGTTTTAATTTCATCCCAAAATCTTCGACGATCTGTTACTGATATATTATATCGTTCTAATAGTTCACCAAGAAATAGGCCTAAATTGTATTTGTATAATACATTTTTACCATATTCTTGAAATAAATCTTCTTCAATAATAGGTATTTCTTTTTGGAGTGTTTCTAAAATCTCATCAACAGTAGCTTTCTCTTGTGATGACAGTAATCCATCATATACAAGATGCCCATCCACCAACCTAACTATATGTCCCATTTGCAACACCTACTCTAGACTTTTATGATAAATCTTTTCAATTTTTTCAAGAACTTGTTCTGCGGCCTCTTGAGGTTCTAAGTTTAAAAAATTATTATCTATATCACCAAACATATCATATCTACCTTCAGATAAATATAGCAATACATATTGTTTTAACATTTGCTCACGAAGATATGCCATCTGTAAATCAGGGTATGCCTCCATATTATGATAAGCTGCATGTCCTATATTTAAATATATTGTTCGATTCGCACCAGGCTGATTCCATGCACGTTTATAATTTTCAGGAGCATCGATACTTTGAACTTCAAATGCATCATTTTGTCCATTCTTATCATCCATATTCAAATAAATATTTAGATTATATGAAGTAATTTTATCACCTTTTTCAAACTGTTCATCGTCCTCATTAGCAATTAATCTAGCTCTTAATTGTATCATTCCCTCATTTAAATATTTCTCATAAACATTACGTGCAAAAGTAATATGATCTATATAGGGTGTAAAAATTTCTTCGAATGGATTTAGTATTCCAGAAAATGAACCAACATCAGTAATCTTAGAAGCATTATCCATTACATTGTGAATACTAATATTAAGTTTATAATTCAATGTATAATTTCTTTTATTCTCAATTCTATAACAAACATTTGTAATTGAATCATCGAAATTTACTCTACGGCTACCCTCTATAGGAAATGTACATTCATGTAACGAAAGACTAACTGACTCCCTAGTATTATCAGGTTTATTAATATCATAAAAATATGGAAGCTCTTTCTTTTTTTCCTTACCACTACCAATAACCTTTACAGATAATATAATTCTATTTTCGGAGTATCGTAGCGAACTATCAGGATTTATAACATGAGAAAATTCTTTTTTAAAGACATCACTAGGTTTAATAATTATTTCATCTTTATCAATATATGAAATAATTTCACCCGAATCAGGACTTAATACATATAAGGAATAAGCAAATTTTTTATCAATTGTATATGAGCTTGTAATTCTCATCGAAAATTTAATTTCGTCACCGCTGGTAACCTGCTCACTCCCCTTAGCCGGATATTTGATATCTTGCCAACGTACATCAAAATCAGGTTTTTTAGGTCCTATACCTAAATTTTCATATCCTAATTTACCAAACAGATCCTGTAACTCTTCTGCAATTTTGGTAAGGTTATCTTTTAACTTTTTATCTTCATACTCTTGGTTTTTAATATACCCCCATTTAATTAGCAGAGATTGAACCATTTGATTACAAAACGCTTTTAAATTTTGATATGACTTAGAGTTCTTTTTACCTTTACTGACACCAAAATGAACTCTATCTTCGATTTCAGAGAGCCCATCTTCCCACGCCTCATCAACTTCAATATATCCCCAAAATTTTTTATTTATTTTCTCGGGGATATCCTTTAGATCGACGTCCCCAATCTTCATTCCTTTTCTATAGTAAGAGATTCCATGCCACATACTATCTTTGGTATCAGAAACATATAATCCAAAATGTTTTACTCTATAACCGTCCATATATTTTTCAGAATTTTGTAATTCAAAAATATGCTCAACATTAAAAGGTTCTGATGGCACTTTAACCATTTTCCCGTTTACAGAAATAGAAGCACCCTCATCTAATCGCTTAATTATTAGCCACCAAGATTCTTGAATATATGAAACTATATCTCCATTTGATATAGATTCAACTAATTCTTTTTTAGGAGATTCTATAATTACACGAGTACCTACATTTTGTTTTGGAACAAGCCCAGTAAAGTCATAAATAAAATTTTTAGCTTCATCATTTTCAAGTGCTACAGATTGAACCTGTCCACACTTATTCATATTCGCAACATATAACCCATCTTCTCTTAATGAGTCAAAATAATATGTATACGTATCTGAAGCTACTGAATAAACACTCTTTCCAGCCCCGAACAAACCTCCCCCTGTAGCATTACCGCCGGAGTTAAACATTGATGTAAACCGTGCTAAACGTTGTGTTGAATCAAGTGTCTCACCTGCTGCCATTAATTTATTAATCTCTTCAGCTGGAATATTCGCTCCAGTTAACCCCATAGTCCCCGAGTCTTCTACTATAACAAATTCGCCTTTATCAGTTTTACAAACGGATATATTGCAAGACCAATTCTTCCATTTATTTGTTTTTCTTGCGCCAACTGCATTTTGAATTGCATCCTTTTGAAAACCATTGGGAAATGTTACACCAGCATCTTCATAGGCACCTAAAATCCATTCAACATTATTCTTATAATTTTGAGGTATTGCCGTCATCTTATTCATCAATTAATCCCCCTTTAATCTAAAGAAAAACGAGCACCTTTCTTACTTTCAGTTTTATTAAATTTCTTTTTTACCTCCCTCACCTCTGACTCTATAGTACTGAAGATTTTATCGACATCTGATTGTGTGTAACTGTACGTACTTGTATTTGAACAATTTCCTAGTAACTGTAACATGTCAATAATTTTATTAGTTCTTGCCTCTGCTAATCTAACAAATTTATCTCTTTTTGATTCCTTATCTTTTTTCATTTCTATGACAATCCTTTTTTAACGAAACTTATACTAAAAATATAACATATATATTCTATATATTCTATATATTCAAATATATAAATAATATTTACCATATATTTGAAAAATAAAAAATAATATCCATCAAATATTATTAATTTTGATGGATATTATTTTGACTTTATAATATATAATTTAATATTTGTTGTGCTATAGCTTTCGCTAATAATGGAGGAACTGCATTTCCTACTTGTTGAAATTGTGAATCTTTAGTTCCTACAAATCCAAATTTATCAGGAAATGATTGGAGTCTTGCAGCCTCTCTAACTGTTAGCCCTCGATTTAAAATAGGATGAATCCACATAGATTTTCTTACATTAACAACGGTACCTGAAGGTTCATTTAATTTAAGTCGTAAATAAATTGTATTTTGAGTTCTTTCAGGTTTTGTATATGTATTTTTCATATTTTCGGAAAGACTATGAAAATTTTGACCAGGTTTAATTGCTTCAAAACGTTTCAATGCCAATTCAGAGGTTTTTGTAGTTATATGGTTTTTAACGGTTCCACTCCCCTGTCTCATCATATTAGCATAATCACTTAGAATATCATCAGAGTTATAAGGGATCTCTTTGTAATCTTTTTCATACCCAGCTTCATAAGAAACTAAATCCATTATCGCATCTTCTACAGTATTTATATTTAGAGTATCAGGATTTCCAGGAAGTGATGGGTTTATGTTAGGATATAAATCCTTTCTAATACCTATAACTATATATCGTCTACGAGTTTGAGGCACCCCAAACCATTCCGCATTAACAGTTGAACCTATTTGACTATATTCACCACCTAAAATAGCATTTATATAATCTATTACAGAATATGAATTCACCTTAAATATTAAATGAGAATCCCCCTTAATTTCAAATTTACCTATCAATCCATTATTCTTTATCTCTTGTATCGTATGAATTACTTTCTGAAGATTAACAATATACTCAATAGAGTTTAATTTGTTCTCAATATTATTGTTAGTTAATGAATCACAAATAGCTTGTAATCTAAATTTAATAGAAGCATCTATCTCTTCATCAAGAAAGGTTGTAATTCGTCTAATTAACCCCAACCTATTTTTTTCCAAAAATCGCACTAATCTTCTTTCATTCGATAAATTCTTATATAGTATATTTAATAATTTAAAAATCTCAATTGGAATTAAAAATCTGTTAAGGCATATATCATCAATCATTGTATAATCAATGTTCTCAAATTTTTCATTTGTTATAAATAGAGAATCTAATCTTTTAGGAATATCAAATCCATCCTCAATTAGCGCATCTATCTCTTTATTATCACTGATTGATTCATAAAATCGGTGAGTGTCTGATCTAAGCATACTCACATTTTCCATTACAAATGCTTTAGGTTTGATTTCTTTTATAGCTCTAAAAAATTCTTTAACTAAACTATTATTCATACTAATTAAATGATTTTTCTGTCTATTAGCATTTGAAAAACCTTGACATGGGGGGCCACCTATTACTACATCAATACCACCTAATTTTTCATTTAATTCCATAAAATCATATCCGTTGATATCTTCAATCATTGTAAATGTAGGTTTACCTTCAACAATATTTTTTTTATATGTAGCTTGTGCATTTTTATTAATTTCAGCCGCAGCTAATACCTTAAACTTTCCAGTCATTTCAAATCCAAGGCTTAATCCTCCGGCGCCTGCAAATAAGTCAATTGTTTTTAACATTTACTTACCCTCATTCCTACTATTTAAGCAATATGTTTCATGTAACCAAGTATCTACTTCACTTATTTTAAACTTCCATTTTCTATCAAATTTATAAGCAGGCATGTTCTGTAATTTTATCATTTTTTTTATTGTATCTCTACTTACACCCATATGCTCACAAATTTCATCCATTGATACCCAACGTTCAACTGCCATAACAACCACCTCTTTCATATATTGATATAGTATCATACTAAATTTAACCACTCAATACAAAAGATTATGTTTTATTATGTTTTATTATGTTTTATTATGTTCTAATAAGATTTATTGTGATTTTTTACTAATTGACATTTTGATATAAAATAAGTCAGTTTAGACGATAATTAAAATAACCTCTGTAACAGTATATGCTACAGAGGTTGTTAATTGTTCAATTAAAAGTTATGTCGTATCCCAGCATCAATGCGCCATGTATTTTCTACGATAGCACCAAAGTTTTTAGTGAATGTACCATATAGATATGTACTAGGGCGAACATTCCAAGATCCACCGATTTCAGCATCAAGCCAAGTATCCTTCAAATCTACTGTTGTTTGTACTGTTGGATTACCCGGTGCGGAATATGTTGTATTTGCCTTACCAGAGAACTCATGCACTAGCGCTAATTTAGCGAAGATATTGGATTTTTCTGTTTCTTTCCCAATGCCAATACCAAGTCTACCTACAGCAGAGTTTACAGCATCAGCTTTCACATGCATAGAACCACCACCGACAACAGAAGCATCATAGGATACACCATTCAAACGGCCTACAATAAATTCTACACTAGGATCGATGTAGAAGCCATTTTCCTTCTTAATACGTTTACCATATTCAGCGCTTAAGGATGTGCCATATGTATGGTAATCACCGTTCACACGTTGTCCACCTACGGAGTAGAGCTTATAATCATTGGATAATCTATTACCACGAGCAATGATATCTAAATAACGACCATCATCACGTTGTTTTGTTCCGTACAAGGCAATGCCACCAAGTTTACCATCACCACTGCCATTAGTATAGGAATTACTGGATGTACTATAATCAATAGCGCCACCGAAAATCCACCCATTAGAAGCCTTATGATCGTAGCCGACTTGTACACCATTATACGTCATATGTGCATCAGCACCATCTGTAATTTTAGATTTACCGCCTATATATTTCGCCCATACACCTTTGTTTGTATTAGCTAAACGAAGATCTCCTAAACGGCGTTGTAAATCATTGGTATTACTCTTCCATGCCATAGTGGTCGATGTAAGAGCAGATTTTGTGCCACTTACCAAGGATGATTCACTAGCACGATTAATCTTTGTCGTATCTCCCACAACAAGGCGCCCCTGTGAGTCAAAATGATTTGCACCAAGCTCTGCAACAGCACCTGGACTAGTAATACCTTCATTGATTTGAACAGTTGTGCTCAGTTTTTTATCATTGCCAGTATATTTTAATTTATCAGCTAAGGCTTGTATTTCCTTTCGGTAGCTATCATCATTAGTCAAATTAGCTCCATCGCCTTGCAAGGTAATATGGCTATTATCTGCAGCATGTTCAACAACGATATTCCCCTTTCCATTTTCACTAGCTGGAACACCGGCCTTATAAACAGCATTCACATAGCCGCTATAATTTTGAATTGTAATAGGTCGTGCATCAATAGGATGAAGTATACCGGCTGCCGATGGACTTAATCCACCTACGAGATTGCGAACCTTACTGCCCTTGTATAAATATGCTGCATTATCCCCAGATGGACGTTCTCTTTTAGGGGTAGGACGCTCCATACCAATCCATTCATTATTCCAAGTTCCTCCATTTTGTAAGTAAATGTCAGCACCAGAATTATGAGGGTTCTTATTGCTTTCAGCATATTCATTTAATACAGCACCCGTAAGTTTAGAATTAGGTGTTGTAAAAGCTAATGCTATATTCGTTGGCGCTTCGTTATGATTTGGATCACGACCATAATCCTTATTAATTAACCCTACATTACCAATAGCGACCAATTCCTTAGAACCCGGATGTTTTCCGTCAGAACCAGTATTAACGTATACATCACCCTCTTCTGCCACTACGGAGTACGTATCAGACGTTTCTAAAGGATGCGTGATGATACGTCCGCCACCATCAACGGTAATATGTCCACGTTGATTAGCTTGTAATCCGACACCGATAGCATCAATATCTACATTACCTTTGACGTGAATATTAGTATCTCCATAATCTCTATCAGGATTCTCTTTGCTGAGTCTTGGCACTTTACCGCCGTAGCCAGCATAAACCGCACTCATATAGTAATGTCCGAGCTCTCTTTTGGATGCCGGTGCATCATTCTTTAACCGTACAATTAAATCCTTATCCACAGTCAATTGTGAACCAAAACCATTATAGATGCCCGTTACATTCTTACTTTTACCTGTTTCTGTTAAGCTTTTACCATGCACATTAACCGTCAAGGTATCCTCTATATGCTTGACTTCCGGTTGTGTTTGTACCGGTGACCCCATTGTTAAGCCAAGCAATTCCTCCGCTTTATCACTTGTGGCATTAATTTCTGTAGCAAATGCAGAGCAGGTCATTCCAGTTAATACCAACGCAGCCATCACAGCCGATACATTTCGTTGTAATTTCATAAAAATCTCTCTTTCTTACCTCGCTTAATACGAGGCTCTCACAGAACGCATTTATACGTACACCCTAAAAATATAACAAGACCCCCTAAGTCCAACTTAGGAGGTCTTGTTTATTTCACACACTTAGTAAATAGTTATATCCTATATTATTCAGGATTGATGATGAAGGACAATGCACTGAAGTATTTATTTTGCTCACCTTTAGTTTGAGTTGGGAAGCCCACTTCAACGCCTACTACGTTAAGGCCATTAGCACTTACAGTAACAGTTGCTTTACCATTAGCATCTGCTTGGCTTTCATTAGTAAGATCATTAATTACGTCTTTAATAAGAGGTGCATTTGCATATGGTTTACCGTCTTTCAAGACTTGGATTTCATATGTATCACCTTTTCTAAGAGTTAATGGGTTAACAGATGGAATGATTTGAATGAAAGCATCTTTATTATTGAAAGGTTTTGCTTCTGCATTCCAGTAGTGAACGTCATATTTAATGGCATGTGTACTTTTTTGAGCACCTGGTACTTCAGAAATTGGTTTATGAACAGTTTTACCATCTTTGTCTTTTGTCCAATAACCATAGTCAAAGTCAGTTACTGTAATACCCAATTTATCATTTGGTACAACCACTACATTTTTTTCATGTTTAATAACTTGTACAGGAATTACCATGCCATTGTTATCTAAGCCAATGATGCTTTTTACCATTTCTGGGCTATACGCATCATCAACAGGGCCTTCGCCAAGTACTAGCGCTTTTTCATCTAAGCGGTTAGCAAAGAATACGCCATGCGCATCAACGGAAGAGCACACACAACCTGCAGCCAAACCTACTGCAAATAAAGAAGTTAAGATTTTCTTATTCATAAGAACCTCCATAATCAATAACTTTTTCAATAAACTTGTTATTATTATACAGCGTTACAAATATTTCGTATATACTAATACCCCTATTAGCAAGTTATTATGCGTATTTAGTATATTAACTTATTTTTATACCCAATAATCATAAATGATAAAATTATCACCTATTTTCATGAATATATGACTTGTAAGAATATGTTAGATAAATACTTATAGATTAGATAAAAAAGGCGCTCCTTAAGGAGCGCCATTATATCCGCATGAGATATTATTTTTTATTCTTCGCTGCTTTCGCACGTGCGTTACGATCAAGAATTGTTTTACGCATACGAATGCTTTCAGGTGTTACTTCAACAAGTTCATCATCGTTGATCCACTCAAGAGCTTGTTCCAAAGAGAAGATACGAGGTGGAGTCAAGCGTACCGCTTCATCAGAGGAACTGGAACGCATGTTGGTAACATGTTTTTTCTTACATGGGTTAACATCCATATCAAGTTCACGTGTATTTTCACCGATAACTTGGCCTGCATACACGTCTTGGTTAGGACCAACGAACAATGTACCACGATCTTGAACGGAGTTCAAACCATATGGAGTAGTTTCGCCATTTTCGAATGCTACCAAAGCACCACGTGTACGGGAAGGAATTTCACCTTTATATGGTGCATAGCCATGGAATACATGGTTCATGATACCATTACCTTTTGTAGCTGTTAAGAATTGTGCACGGAAACCGATCAGGCCACGAGCAGGAACTACGAATTCCATGCGAAGATAACCGGCCAATTCAACCATGTTAGTCAACTCAGCTTTACGTTGACCGAGATTTTCCATTACAGTACCCATAAATTCCTGAGGTACATCGATGGTCAAAGCTTCGAGCGGTTCACACAATTGATCGTTAATAGTTCTGAAAATTACGCGAGGTTTACCTACTTGTAATTCATAGCCTTCACGACGCATAGTTTCAATCAATACTGCCAAATGCAATTCGCCACGGCCGGATACTTTGAACGCATCTGCAGAATCAGTTTCTTCAACTTTCATAGAAACGTTAGTTTCTACTTCGCGGAACAAACGATCACGTAAATGACGGGATGTAACGAATTCACCTTCGCGGCCTGCGAATGGAGAGTTATTTACGGAAAACACCATAGACAATGTTGGTTCGTCGATGGAGATGGATGGCAATGCTTCAGGATTTTCAGCATCCGCTACTGTTTCGCCGATGTTAATATCGTCGATACCTGCAAAGGCAATGATATCACCCATTTCAGCTTCGTCAGTTTCAACGCGATTCAAACCATTGTATGTGTACACACGACCGATTTTCGCTTTACGAGTGCTTTCACCGTTCATAATTGCCACTTGTTGGTTAGTTTTCATTTTACCGCGAACGATACGACCTACGGCGATTTTACCGATGAAGTTATCGTAATCAAGTGTAGTTACCATGAATTGAAGAGGGCCTTCCATATCACCTTGTGGTGCCGGAATCTCATCAATCAATGTTTTGAACAACGGTTCCATGTTTACAGCTTCATCATCCCAGTTGGTTTTGGACACACCGGAACGAGCAGATGCGTAAACCACAGGGAAGTCGAGTTGATCATCGTCAGCTTCAAGTTCCATAAACAATTCAAGGACTTCATCCTCAACCTCTTTAACACGTTGGTCAGGACGGTCGATTTTATTGATAACTACGATTGGTTTCAATTTTTGCTCTAATGCTTTACGCAAAACATATTTAGTTTGAGGCATTGGACCTTCGTAAGCATCTACGAGAAGCAATACGCCATCAACCATGTTAAGTACGCGTTCCACTTCGCCGCCGAAGTCAGCATGGCCTGGAGTATCAACGATGTTGATTTTGATGCCATCATGCATAACAGCAGTGTTTTTAGACAAAATAGTAATACCGCGTTCACGTTCCAAATCGTTGGAGTCCATTACGCGTTCTGCTACCTTTTCATTCTCACGGAACACATGGCTTTGTTTTAATAATGCGTCCACCAAAGTAGTTTTACCATGGTCAACGTGGGCGATAATCGCTACATTACGAAGATTTTCGCGAATCATAAGATCCTCCCTTTAATTCTTTCAGTATATTCTATATCACATAGCCTCTGTGAAAGTAGCTATGTAGGTATATTTTCCAAAAATGGCAACAGTTAATTATAACGCAGTCTATAGAAAAAAGTCAAAATAGTACACCTATTCTAATCATGGCAATTTCAACATTCGATTATACTTTTGACTCATCTTAGGACAAAAACCTATTTACGCGCTATCGCCCGCTTAGCAGATTTACGCAACAACGGAATTTGTTTATCTGTTAAATGGAAACAGAATTTAGGAATCAGCTTTTTTATAATCTCCTCATCAGAAGCTTTCAAAATATATTCTGGCTGTAGCAACGGCTCTAATTCATCAAGTCCAGGATAATCCAGCCCTATGCTCCAGTCATGGTCTGCATTAAAAGGGCATGCATCCTGGCAGTTATCACAACCTAATATCCACGCCTCCAGCATATCGTCTGTGACACCATCCGGTAACTTACCATCACCGAATGTATTAATAAAAGATACACATGTTAACGGATTCATAGTAAACGGTGCAGATAAGGATTTTGTCCTACACCCTTGCTGACATAAATTACAAGAATCCGGACATGGTGGTATCTCTAACTGTTGAATATACTTACAGGACGCATCAATTAAATAGCCTACCAGTTCATAGCTAGAACCTTTAGGTCCATAAAAAAAATTATTTTTTCGATAAATGCCTAAACCAGCTGCTACCGAAGCGGGCCGTAAAGGAATAATTCCGGCAGGTTTCGCCGTTTCACCGCCAATATATCGTATTCCATTTTCACCAAGCCAGGCTTCAAAAGATTGCCTTCGTTTAAACTCATCACTGTGAGGAATATTTGACAAAGATAACAACAACCCTTTTGCATATCGCTTTCGAAGAGATACAGGAAACTTATAATCACCAAAATATTCAGTACAAACCACTATGGATTGTGCCCAAGGATACTTTTCTTTTAATGCTAAAAAATCTTTACTATGCGCATATATCTCTTTACTTTCAGGTACATCTTCTAAACGCTTTATCAACCGTTCTTTATAAAAATCAAGTGCATCAAGAGGCACTATACCACAACTGTCATACCCACACGCTAGCGCTTTATCATAAATCTCCTGGGCCAACAAAGTATTCATATCATCGCCTCCAAAATATGAACTAACTATAAACCTATCATACTCTTTTAAAAACTATAAAAAAAGATTTCTTATGAATCCGTCATCCTTAAAAGAGTAACATTACATAAGAAATCTTATATTAGTATTTAATTTGTATTAATCTTCACCAATCATGCGTACTTCTGGTTCGAGATGTACACCATGTTGATCATACACACGACGTTGTACCTCACTAATCAGGTCAAGTACATCCTTCGCACTTGCACTACCTGTATTGATTACGAAGCCAGCATGCTTATGAGATACTTGCGCATCACCTACAGACAAACCTTTTAGGCCTGTTTGTTCAATCAATGTACCTGCAAAGTACCCTGGTGGGCGCTTAAAGGTTGAACCTGCACTGGCATATTCCAAAGGTTGCTTTGATTCACGTTTTTCTGTTAACTCATCCATACGTGCCTTGATGACATCCTTGTCGCCTGGTTTGAGTGTCATAATGACTTCCCCAATAACTTCATGATTATCGTGGAATACACTATGACGATAAGCAAAGTCCAAGTGAGATGCATCATACTCTTTAATATTTCCTTGGAAATCTACGGCTCTCACTGCAGTAACTACATGGCTCATTTCCCCATCATAAGCACCTGCATTCATAAATACGGCACCACCAAGTGTGCCTGGAATACCAATGGCAAATTCAAGACCAGATAAACTATTCTCCCAAGCAAATTCAGAAGCATCCTTTAACATATACCCGGAACCGATGCACAATGTGTTTTCGTTACAATCCATGATTTGGATCATATGTCGAACTGATACGACAGCGCCACGGATACCTCCGTCTTTCACTAAAATATTAGATCCACAACCAATAATAGTTACAGGCACATCTAATTCGTGAATGGTACGAAGTGTAAAACTAAGTTCTGCCATCGTAGTAGGTTCAATAAATAAGTCCGCAGGTCCTCCAATTTTGAATGTCGTATGATGACAAAGAAGCTCCTGCTCTCGTACGCGTGTACTTGGTAATTTTTCTAATAAAGCTGTTTGTAATACCTTAATGTTGTGGTTGTTGTTCGCCATGATCTAACACTTTCATCCCCTCAGTGATTGGTTCGCTAATGATTTTATAAATATCATTAGAAATCTGGCTCCAACGCATTTGCGCTTGCAAATAAGCAGCCGCTGCAGCATTTTCTTGAATTTGAGGAATCAATTCCTCTTGTTTCTTTTGCAACTCATCCGCTTCTGGAGCACCGGACAACTTAGCATATTCCCATTGCATTTGTTGAGCCATAAATGTGCGAACCAAACCCGTTGCTACTGCATCTGCTTTCACTGCTTCCTGAGCAGCCATTAACTCTTTGTACTCTTCAGATTCACGCATTGCGTGAGCTAAATCATGAGCTTTATCGTAGTTCATAATATCCTCCTCCAAACAACACCATTAAAATCGCTACCGGTCATATAGATTTGGTAGTTCTTCTAACACATACGTATAATATATTTCTCAATTATGAAAGTCTATTTATTTAGATTGAATCCAATTGCCTTCAGCCTTAAGATCTGGATAATCAAGTTGACGCATACCTTCATAAGCTATAATCGCCACCGCATTAGATAAGTTCAGAGAACGTGCTTCATCTACCATGGGTATACGAATGCATGTATCCTCTTTACCATCTAATAAACTTTCAGGCAACCCTCTTGTTTCAGGCCCAAAAACGAGCATATCACCGATTTCATATTTCACCTCGGAATGAGTATGCTTTGCTTTGGTAGTGGCATAGAAATATCTACGATCAGGATATTTCTCATATAATTCTTGAATATTTTCATGTACCTGTACATCTACCAAGTGCCAGTAATCAAGGCCAGCACGTTTTACATGCTTGTCATCAATAGAAAAGCCAAGGGGTTTGATCAGATGTAAGGTCATATGATTGGCGGCGCATAAACGCGCTATATTTCCTGTATTGCCTGGAATTTCAGGCTCATAAAGTACTATTTCCATTTTCAATCCCCTATTCTTTATATCTATATTATTCTACAAAGGAACGGACAAAATGTCCACTTTTCCCGCCTTCTTTTTCTACAAGATATGTAGGGCCTATAATCATCCCCTTATCAATAGCTTTACACATATCGTAGACTGTTAAAAGTCCTACTTGAACCGCCGTAAGTGCCTCCATTTCAACACCTGTCTTTCCTGTCGTTTTTACGGTAGCCCGAACCTTAACAGCACGATTATGTGTAGAATCCGTACAGGCTAGGCTTTCACCATCAACAAGAGTACAATGCACCTCAACCTTAGTTAATGCTAACGGATGACAAAGGGGAATGAGATTACTCGTCTGTTTCGCCCCCATAATAGCTGCCAATTGAGCCACACTAAGAACATCCCCTTTTTTTATTGTTCCCGCCGCAATGCGTTCATAAATTGCATCATTAATAGTAATAAAGCCTTCTGCCACAGCAGTACGAGTTGTAATATCCTTATCTGATACATCTACCATCCAAGCATTACCATCTTGATCAAAATGTGTTAAATCCATAATATATCCTTACTAATTATGTATAAATTATCACCAATAGTTTTATTTTCATTTATTATATTATACAATAGAATTAAGAATTGTATGTACAAGGAAGGAAGTGTTCCTATGAAAACAAAACTAACTTATTTTGGTCACGCTTGCTTTATGCTCACACGTGGCGATGTATCCATGATTTTCGACCCATTCTTGACCGGTAATACATGGGATATCGCTAAAAAAGAAGATATCAAATGCCAATATATCTTTGTCAGTCATGGCCATGATGATCACTATGGAGACACAGATTTTATTGCCAAAGCAAATGACGCCCTCGTTATCTCTACGGCTGAGGTAGCGGGTAAAGCAGCAGCTGCCGGTTGTCGTACACACGCCATGCATTTAGGTGGCAAGTTCGACTTTGAATTCGGTTCTGTTCGAATGGTTCCTGCCTTCCATGGCGCTGGCATCCCTGGCGGTCACGCTGCAGGTTGTATTGTAGATTTCTACGGAGATATCCTATACTTCGCTGGTGATACAGCACTCTTTAGCGATATGAAATTATTAAATCGCTTTGGTGAAATCGATTACGCACTTCTTCCTATCGGTGATAATTACACAATGGGGGTTGAAGATGCAGCCCTTGCTGCCTCTTATGTAAAAGCGCGTATTTCCATTCCAATTCACTACAAAACATGGCCTGTTATCGACCGTGAACCAGGTGTATTTACAAGTCTTGTAGAAGGCAAATATAACCAAACAGCACTCATTATCGATCCAGGCTCCTCTATTGAGCTTAACAACTAATAAAAGATCCACAGACCTAAAAATGACGCAATCCGCTGGATTGCGTCATTTTTGTATACCATTTTGGTTCAAGATTAAACCTATAAAAAAACATGCGACCTAATATACTAAATCTCTTGATTAGCCATAGAAAAGCCACCGCGATTAACCATACGTACAAACTCATCAATATCCTGAGTTTCATCAATCCCCACATAACCGAGTTCACGAACCATGCCGTACGGATTATGCAAAGATAATTGTGGATTCTCACCGGTCAATACCCACAGCACCTTATAGCCTCTTGGCGTCTCTCGTAGTCGCTCTTCCCCTTTGCCATCTGTAAAGTATACAAGTAAATCTACACGGTTTTGATTAGCCAGAGAGAATACAGGAGTAAAGGCTGTAGCACCACGCACATCGAGGCGCGGCTTCACATCCTTCACGGATTCCATCGTATAGGTGCGGCGTACTTCATTATCACATTCTACAACAGTAATACGATGGTTATAAGCATGCACGATTTGTAGCACTTGCTCTAAAGCATTTGTAAACTCCACATCAGTTATACTACCACTCATGTCGAGAGCTACCCATACATTTGCCTTATGTTGACGTAATGTGCCAGACAACTCCAAACGCTCAGGTTGACGACGATTACGACGCATCGTCGTTTTTTTGTATCCACTCGCTACCTTGCCCATTAACTTTTTAAGGTAGAAATACCAAGGCAAGGCACGACGTGTCTTTTGGAATGTATCGATAAGGCTTTTCACATAGCCTTCCATATCCCCCTTTGAGGCTTCGTTGATATAGCGCTCCGTGATTTGGTCCATCGTATCTGTATCAATAGAATCGGATTCATCCCAAATATCATGGCTGGTTTGAGGGTCAAACTCCATAGCAACCGCCGTATCTGCGTTATCAATAGGCACAAAGAGGTCTGGTTTTTCTTTCATGACCTTATCAATAGCCTTCGCATAGTATTCAATGGTACGGAAACGCTTTAATAACAAACCAAAGCGCGCATTTACATTGGCTACCGTTACCGCATCACGGTCTATATGTTCAAGGTAATCGTTTACGACCATATCCATAGCCATATGGACTGCTGTTTTGTGAAAGCCTTGGCTCAGCGCTTTTACCCGCATCAAATGAGCAGAAATGATATGAAGAACTTCACGCTTAATACCATCCTTCATCACATCAGGCGATTGGCGTAACAAGATAAAGGGATTTACATATAATACATATCCGCCCTGTTTAAGATTAATACCAAAAGCACTGGCCATATCAAAGCGAATGCGATGAGTCATTTGTAAGTAAAAGTAACCAAAGAATTGGTCCTCTTCAAGAAGCAAGCTGTTTACATCATGCAATATATTCCACAACCGTTGTTCATAGGCCGGTGTCATTACGGCTTGCTGCATAACGGAGAGGTCTGTCCCCTCCACTTGTACGTCTTCAAGAGCACGACCGATAGTACCTATATGGCTATCCGACATATTATGGTTCATAAGATCAGCCGCTATACGTTCAGGCGCCATACTATGATGTTGTTCTTCATAGCTATCTACATAGGCCTCATAAGATGCGTATATTTGCGTATACAAAGCCTCTGCTTCACGATGTATGCGCTCTCGTTTCGCATGCCATCGATCGAGCGTCTCGATAGCCTCCGCATCATAAGAATCAGTCTTTTCCCAGCCATCAATATGAGTTAGCAAATCCGACGCATCACGTATATCATCCTTATCTAAGTTTCGTTGCATAATTCCACCTCCTTTTCTTAAAAAACAAATTTAGTTTATATCATATTCCATATATCAATTAGTCTCATAACTAATAATTTACTAAGATTGGTTATCTATATAGGTAGCTTCAATTCAACTAACTACTAACATAGAATTATTTTTGAGCTTCAAAAAAAGTGTCTACAAAGAGATCATCTTCAATAGCATAAGCGTAAACGCGCTCATACGTGTTACGAAGATCTTTCATAACCGCTACGCGCAAATCCCCTGGATACAAGGTTAAAAACTCCACAAAGTGATGTACTTCCTGCGCATTGCTATTGCGATTTAAACGATGCAACATATTTTTTGCTGCTACATAAAGGCGAGTTGGGCTTTCACCTTTAACCTGCTCAGCCATAGACATAATAGCACCTGGTTTTTGAACCGCTGTTAATACATCATCAAAGGTAATAAGAGGTTCTTGATCGGACTCGATAAAGTTTACAAAAGCCTCCGCAATGAGTTTACCTACGTTACCGCGGATAACATTCATAAATACGTCGCGACTATAGCTTGTGCCCTCTTGATTCTTATAAATTCTATATAGACCGGACACGCGTTCAAAGGAACGAGGTGTGGCATCGATATCGTCTTCGTGACGTTGATTTAAATATTCTGGATAGGAAGAAATAAATTCAATAACCTTTTCTTCAATACCTGCACCGATAGCCCAGTCAATCCATTGCATATAATCAGCATTCATATAAAGCCATACGAATCGGTTTTGTTGTGCCGGATCCATATCGATGGTTTGGTAATCAAAGGAATCTTCAGGGTTCATAGCGGCGATGATGCGCACTTGATCACTTAAAGAAAAGCCATTAATTTCACGGTTTAGAATAAGGTTCATCAACTCTTGTTGAACTGCATGTTCTGCGCGGTTAATTTCGTCGATAAACAGCAATACTTGGCGCCCTTTATCTACGGCTTGTGCCACATGTTCCAATGTATGATGCACAGCGTATACTGTAGTTTTCACATCCCGTCTATTGCCATGACCATCCGTATGAGTCACCGTTTCTACTGTAGGCAAGCCACCAATTTCACCTTCTTTTAAGAGGTTTCCGTCAATAGTTACTAATTCCCAATTATGTACCTCTGCAACGCGCGCTGCGAGAGAGGTTTTACCAATGCCCGTCTCACCAACGAGCAAGGGCACCTGATTAGCGGCAAGCACTAATTCAACGCTTGCCATTGTATCTATAAAGTTCATTACATCTCCGTTCTAATATTTCAAATATTCGCCTACTGCGATTTTCTTAACAGTTCTAGTACCATACATATCAATAAGTGACAATATATCAATAGGCCATTTTGATTGACGTCCACCGATAGCTTTATTGTTGATTAACTCACGTATATAGTCTTCATCAACTGTATCACTAGAAATAGCATCTATAATTATACCTTTGATTTCATCTACCGTAACGCCCAATGTATTAGGTATATAACCGACAATAGCCGCACTTACTTTAAATAGATGCAAGGCCAAGTCCTTAGTGAGCGTTGTAATCTGCCGCATTGCCTGTGGATCTTGCTTTACTGCTGCTTCTAGTACAGCTACGCTAGGCTCATCAATGTAGCGCAAGGCTAAGTAACTCTCTTGCACGGCTTGTAACTGCACAACCTCGCTTGGAGCATTGATATATTGTAAGGCATCATAATTCGCCTTCACCGCTTCTAATTGCAATTCTTCAGATGGGTTTGCAATATAGCGAATAGCCCAGCCTGATTGAGCTAACGCACTTTGAATTAATGTATCAGACGGATCGCTGATGTATTCTAAAACTGCCCAATCTTTTTCCACTAAGGTTTTTAACAATTCTTCTGTAGGATTTTCAACGAATTGTATAGCTCGTGGTGCTTGTGAAAGCGCCGTTTCAATAACCTTTTGAGTAGGTTCTTTAATATATTGTAACAGCATGCCGTTTTGTCCCACACATGTAAGTTGCATAGCTTCTGTAGGATTTGGAATATTTCGAATCCCATGTGGGTTATTCATCAGCGCCGTTATATATTGTTCCTCTGTCATAATAACCTTCATTTCTATATTAAAAGGCCATACGAATACGTATGGCCTATACTGAATTCTATCTCATTATATCATATTTTTTCGATATATTTATATCTCTTTCGTATACTTACTACACTGTTAATGCATCTAAATCAGAATTATTTCCTATGATTAATAGTTTATCCTCCGCCGAAAGAATCGTAAACGGATTAGGAGGGACTTCTAAATCCTCCCCACGCCTGATGCCTACAGCATTAAGATTATATTTCTCACGCAGATTAGAATCTTTTAAGCAGGTGCCTACCAAAAATTTAGGCATATCTACTTCAATAAGGCTAATGCTTTTAGATAGCTGTAAGTAATCCATTACATGTTCTCGTGTCAACGATTGAGCTAACCGTTGTGCCACATCATATTCTGGATAGATGACCATATCTACCCCCATCTTCTTGAGCATCTTACCTTGGAGTGCATTTTCAGCTTTCGAAACCACATGAGGCATATTCATTTCTTTCAACAACATCGAAGTCATGAGATTAGCCTGGATATTATCACCAATGGCAACAATAACTATATCAAATTGGCTCAAAGCTAAGGCTTTAATAGCCTCTTCATCAGTAGTATCTGCTACAATAGCATGTGTTACATAAGGGGAAACCTTTTGTACAATTTCTGGATTAATATCTACACCTAAAACCTCATGATTCATAGAGGCTAACATCTTGGCTATAGTCGTACCAAATTGACCAAGACCAATGACGGCAATTGTTTTATATTTCATGCTATATCTCCTGATAGACTAACTATTCTACTCAATTACATCAATACATTCTCTTCTGCATACCCAATTGGCTTCGTTGGTGAAGTCCTAAGAGCCCATGTACCAATAACGGTCATAACACCGACACGACCTGTAAACATAACAAGCATCAGCACCCATTTACTGCTTTCAGATAAATCAGGCGTAATTCCCGTCGTAAGGCCTACAGTCCCAAAGGCAGACGTAACCTCAAATAACAATCGGATAAAATCATAAGGCTCATCCCAGGCCAGATAACATGTGGCTATTAAAATAAGAAGGAGCGATAAAAATATAATCCCGTTGGCTTTAAGCACGGTTACTAATGAAATACGACGTTCAAAAATCTCTGTATCTGGACGGTTATTAAACAAGGTACGCGATGCAAGTATGGTTACTGCTACGGTACTAATTTTAACCCCTCCACCGGTAGAGTTCGGGCCCGCACCAATAAACATGAGAATAATGGTAACAAACAAGGTAATTGGATGTAATGCATTATAATCAACCGTTGCAATCCCAGCTGTACGCGGCGTAATCGCTTGAAATAAAGAGGCCATTATTTTATTCCAAATCGGTAATGACCCAAAGGTTTTTGGATTTGACCATTCCACACCTAAAAAAATGATAGTTCCTAATAGGATAAGAATCACTGTGCCTACTAACATAATCTTAGTGTGAAGTTTTAAGTCAACAAATCGTCGCACCTTACGGTGTGACCATATGTCAAAGGCCGCTAAATAGCCAAAACCACCGATAACAATTAGTACTGCTGTATTGATATTAAATAATATGTCCCCTACCATGGCATAAGGTAGATCATTATCAAAAAATACAAATCCAGCGTTACAAAAGGTGGAAACAGCTTGCATGATACCGGTATACAATGCAGCCTGTCCAATATAGGGATATAGCTGAATCGTATAGATTATGCCTCCCACAATTTCAATAGCAAAGGTATAAAGCGTTAACTTTTTCGTAATATGTAATAAACCAGTCATACCCTCCTGTCCGACGTCCTCGGACAAAAGCATACGATTTTTAAGGCCTACTCGTTTACCTAGAAGCAAAGCAATTATGGTCGTGAAAGATACAATTCCTAACCCACCTAACTGAATAAGGATAACCATTACAATCTTGCCAAATAAAGACCAATGATAATAAGTATCTACAGTGGTCAGCCCTGTTACCGAAACACAAGATACGGCGGTAAAAGCGGCATCTACAAGAGCCGTCGTTTGCCCCTGAGCACTCGCCATCGGTAACATAAGCAATATTGTACCTATAATCATGACGCCTAGAAAGCTAAACGCTAATAATCGATAGGGATTTTGTTGCATGTACCGTTGTACATGAGAATGGGAAATATCGTGCCACATACTGATTTACTCCAATCCCATTAAATTATTTACAACTTGTAAACTTGGTAAAGCGCTACGACCGCCAATCCCTTGCGTATTTAAAGCTGCTACAGCGGACGCAAAAATAGTAGCTTTTTCTAAATCAGAATGTCCACAATGTTGTAATAAATCTATAGCATATGTAGAGGTCTTTAACCCTTCTACTGGGGCTAACTCTCTCAATAATGTAACAAGCTTTGAAAGAAATGCTCCATGAAAACTATCTCCAGCCCCCGTTGTATCAACTACATATTCTTGAGGGAATGCCTGACAACGATAGAAAGTTCCATCAGGCCATACGAAATAACTACCATTAGCGCCATCCGTAACCCCCGCAATAAGAGCACCACGGTCATGAATGATATGGCAGGCTTCTTCTAAATTAGTAGTGCCCGTATATTTTTCAGCATAATCACGAGCAACAATAGCAATATGACTTGACCCTGTAATAGATTTCATCTCTTCATCGTAGCGCTGTGCACCTCCATCGAGGGAGATAATAGTACCTGCCTCTTGTGCTAACGCCATGGCAGAACACATGAATTGTCGATGCCGTCCGTTAACATGTAAAATGAAAGCTTCTTTAATTAATTGCTTATGAGTATCTAAAAATACTGGCTCTGGCGCAGTAGAGCGTTCAAAAAATACGGCACGCTCGCCAGTGCTATGCTTTACTAGGATTGTAGCAACGCCACTCTTTTCCCCCTTTTCAATGTGGATAGCATCAGTATTAACATTATATTTTTTGAAATCATCTAAAATATGACGCCCCACCATATCGTCACCGATACTGTCAATCATGGCCGTACGTGCACCATATTTACCTGCAACGGCTAATGCTGTAGCTACAGGTCCTCCACCATCGGTGGTAGAAGATACAACTTGTTGTACCTCACGTCCCGTTGGGTAATGATCCACAACGATGAAGCGGTCTAATGTGCTAGCCCCAATACCTAATATATCTATTTCTTTTTGAGGACATGTACTCATACTAACCTCCTAAGCCTTTTATCAGCTATACAAGCAATATCACTTCACATCTTATAGATTTACTATCTCACTTATTGTTTTATGATTTTAACAGCAATTAGATTTTTATTGTCCTTATAGACTTATACATCTATTCCTATACATCTATTGCTATGTTTTTTAAAGTCATTTAAGTCTTATACCTACAGAATACCTTTCGCTCTATAAAAAGTAAACCCCAGACTACAGTCTGGGGCTACTTTATACTACAGAGAGCACGTATATGTCACGTAATATGTCTTGTATATTATATGTTGGTTATTGGGAGAGGTTGTTAGAATTAAGGTGTAACATAACAGTTTAAGACATCATACGTTCCATCATATATTCAATCTCATCAGCACTTAAATTGTACATAGCTTGTACCATTCGTTCTGCTGCTTCGCCAGAAGCACCGCTCTTAGCAATTTCAGCTTTAGCCTTAGTAATAAGAGCCTCTTTACGTTGTGCTTCGGAATCTTCGTCAGTTGGTACAGAGATATTGGCTTTACCCTGGCCAATGCCACGTACCTCTTGGTTAGGATTTTCTTTAGAAGTTGTTTTTGTATCTTGTGCTGCTACTGCTTCTATAGCGAAGGAATTCTTACCAGTCATGATATATTCAACAGCTTCTAATGTACTTTGCGTAAGGTTTACAGTCCAGAATTCACCTGCATCAGTCAATTTATAAAGCAATCCATTATAGGCAACAAGACCTCGTTTTTCCCATAATTTATAGAGCCAGTTCAATTCATCTAATCTGGAATCCATTTTTACTAAGCTCATAATATTGAGGAATCCTTGTTCTAATTGACTTACTACTCGGTTTACGATAGGTTGTAAATCACTTTGTTTCATAAGGGCCATAAATGGTTTTTCACCGCGGGTAACCATATCTTCGTATGGTTTTAATGCACGATGTAACATCATCCCATAACCGTCGACGTTACCACCTGCACCACTACCAAATGGGAACATTGGAACGCCCGATTTAGCTAAAGTGTTATACAAGCTACGTTCACGGTTATTAGCACTCCAGTGAGCGGCACTCAATCGACGATAGGAACGTTCATCAAGGTATTTACGACCAAATTCAAACATATCCCCTTGCATCGCTGTTGTGGCTGCAGCTGGAACTTTGCCGTTTGTAATGTCTTTATTGAGATCACTACCATCAAATACATTTAATTGATATAAGTCCGCACCATCTACGCCAGAGCTTACCAAATCTGCTAAATCTTGTTCCCACACCTCCATAGTTTGACCAGGTAAACCATAGATCAAGTCAATAACAACAGAACATTGACCATAAGCTTTCAAAGCAGCTAGTCGTTCTAATACGGTTTCTTTCGTATCTAAACGGCCTACCATTTGACGTACTTCTGTATTGAAAGATTGCACGCCAATGGACATACGATTGACGCCGTTTGCCATCCAAACTTCAAGATTTTCAGGAATCAAATCGTGAATACGACCTTCTAAGGTAAGCTCATAATCGTTTGCCAACGGCAAGTACGCCTTAATTGCTTTGAGCAATCTTTCAGAATTTGTAGGTGATAAAGATGTTGGTGTGCCACCGCCGATAAATACGGCATGGATCAAACCATCTTTTAATCTCGAACGCTCACTAGCGAGCTTTAATTCACTGATAAGACCATCAATATATTGGTCTTCAACACTTTGACTCGTACCGTTTTGGAAGAAGCCACAATATGTGCATTTTGTCTTACAAAACGGAATATGAATGTAAGCGCATTGCATTTCGCCCTTTTTAGGAGTGCCATTCATTAACGAATCCCAAACGGCTTGTGTTTCTTTTGGAGAAACGAGCGTACCATTGAGACCTGCATGTACAACACGTTTATGAGGAAATGCACCACTCATCGGATTATCGCATTCTAAACCTAGTTGTAGATTGCGTTGTTTCTCCGGAATGGATTCAAAGAAACTTGCTAAACTCATACTCCAATCCCCTTTCAGAAATTAGGCTTGCAACTTTGCAAGTACAGATTTTGTAAATTCTTTTGCATTTGCAAAGTCTTGTTCATCTGGATGAGTTTCCGCCGCTTTATGTAATGCATCGCGTTCTGGGCTTTGACCATGTGCAGATCCAGGGGGGAACATTTTATACATCATTTCGATTACTTTAGGATCGATTTTACCTTGGCATACGAAGCCGTCTACAAGAGCTTCTTTGTTAGGCAATAATTCAGATGCTTTTTCGATACTTTCACGAGCATGATCAGAATCAGCATACATACCTAATGTAGCAAAGAATACTACATTAGGATTTTTTAAAGTTTCAATCAATTTTGCCGCTTCTTTATTCGCTGTGCCTCGATCCACCCAGAAACCTACGAATACTGTATCATAATCAGCCAAATTTTCAGGTGCATCTTTTACAGGAACGCAAGGTGTACCTTCAGGCATAACGGAAGCCATTGCTTCCGCTACACTTTTAGTATTTCCCGTAAGGGAAGAATATAAAATAATAGATTTCATATTTATCTCCTTTATTACTTAGATATATTTATTCTTCTTCATCTTCGCCATCGGCCTGTACTACAAAGTGTACAGGAACTTCTACTGGTTGTATATCCCCTGTTTCATTTGGATACGGAGTCGCTCGTCGCACTGCATCAAGAGCCGCTTCTACAAATATTTCATCCCCACCACTAGTTGGATATACGTCTATTAAATTACCATTAGTATCTAATTTAGCCATTACATTAATTGTAACATCTACGTTCATTTTACGCTTAATAGCCGCATAAGGAATTTGTTTTTGGCTATCTACAGCTACATAAAAGCCCTCTACATTGAACGCTGCTTTACCTGTACCATGACCATCACCTTCACCGGTACCATCACCTGTACCAGTACCATGGCCTCTACCATCACCAACGCCAGTACCTTCACCGGTACCATGACCGCCACCAGAACCGCCACCTGATCCAGGGCCTGTGCCACCAACAGCGGAATTATCACCGGATGTATTGCCTTTATTTTCACTTGCTTTAGCTGCCACATCTACTGCATCAGGAATATCTGTTGCTGTAGATGGTTCAACATTTGCTACAACAGCCTTTGTTCTTGCCGCTACTTCATCTGCTGACAATGGTTTTGGGAACAGATCTGCTCTGTTACCTCCGCCACCACCAGCATGTCCACTGCCACCATCATCGAGCACACTTTGTGTGAGGTCGATTTCATAGGTATCCATTTCTTGAATGGCTGGAACCACTACAAAAAAGATTACAGCAATAAAGAGAGCAATAAGATGAACTACGGCGGATATAATGGCTGCTTTTTTCCATGATATGCCTAGTCCCATAGTTATCCTTTCTGTTCAGCTGCAATAGCTAAGCGTTTAACGCCAGATTGTTTTAACATGTCCATAATCGCTACTACTTGACCATGAGCCGCTCGCTTATCGGCTTGTAAGATAACACTAGCATTAGGGTTTTCTTGGATACGTTGTTTTACCATTGCCTCAGCATCGTCAATGCTCATTGGCTTGTTATCAATCGTAATATGACCCTCCGCATCTAATGTTAAAACCACTGGTAATTGAGCTGGTGCAGAAGCACTAGTAGCCTGTGGTAATTGTACAGACAAGGCTTTTTGAGCCACTGTTTGCAAGCTGTTCATCATGAAGAATACCAACAAGAAGAAAATGATATCAATCATTGGAATGATCATGAATTCCGGCTTAGTTTTCATACGAAAGCTTTGCAAGTTCATAACTATTTCCACCCTTCTCGTTTAGCTGTAACTATATTTACACACATATTTTCAATTTGGTTAATAATGGAGTCCAAACGATGACTAAAAATTGTGTAAACGATAAATGCCATTATGGCCACACATAAGCCAGATGCTGTCGCGATAAGCGCCTCACCTACACCACCAGTAATGGCAGATGCACCCGCACCGGAGTCAAGGATACTGAAAGAGCCAATCATACCTGTTACTGTACCAAGCAAGCCCAATAATGGAGAAATTGTAACTGTTGCACTTAAGTAGTCCATATATTTTCGGAAACCAACTGCATCAACCCCCATTTGATCAGCAAAAGCGGTCTTCATTGCTTCTTCGCTAGAATCATTTTTTAAACCTGCTTCCGCAATACGACTTGCAATAGAAGGGTTCTCTTTAATTACTTTATCAATTTCATCCCAACGTTGTAATTTTGCGAATTCATTTACAGCATGAGTTACAACAAATGTTTTGCCTGCATACTTACGATAGAAGAAAGCACGTTCTGCAGCTATAGCGATAACCATGAAAGACAAGAGTAACAATGGATACATTACATACCCGCCACTATGAAATAAGTGAATGACATAATTTAAATTTTCCATATTAGTAACCTTTCTGCCTGTTTACAGACTGAGCATTAGAACCTATAGGTTCCTTGAATTCGTGTATAATCGCCTAACTTAAAGCTTTCACTACCATATAAAGTGTCTCGTTTATTAGTGCCCTTCGCATCGAAAGTATAGAATGCTTCAAGGAGCAAGTCCTTGCGCGGTACATAGCCGGCACCAAATGTAAAGCTACGAACACCATCTAAGTAACGATCAGGTACTGCACCCGTACCATTACCACCGAAGAAGGAGCCATGTTCAAAGTATTTGTAATCGATGAACGCATTCCAAGATTTCGGAACATCTAAATCAGCACGCCCAATATCTAGACGAGCCATCCAGAAGTGTGGTGTGCCGCCCATTTGATGACCTTTTAGAGTAAAGTCTGCTGTGCCACGTTCATGTTGATATACGGTATTACCATTGAGGTAACGTCCTAAGTTAGAACGATTTTGACCGTAATCAACCGTAACAGCTGCATTAGCACCAAGTTGATACTTAGCACCAATACCAAATACATGAGCTACATTGGAGAAGCTGTATTCATCATTACTGTTTCCATTAGCATTTAAATATGTATGTGTTTTACCACCAAAGGAACGTAAGTACCAAGCTTGTAAACCAAGACGAGCACCAATTTGTTTCTTGTATTGAATAAATGCGGCCTTATCGATGGCTGGTACAGTATCTTTTTCAAGAACTACACCTTCTGTTCTGATCAAGTTACCAATGACCTTACCGATTGCTTCGCGTGGTAATTTATTTTCAGACTCTGCGTCATGTACAACTTTTTCAAGATTATACATATAGTTAAACAATGCATTAGGCATACCCCAACCATAGTAAGAACCACCTTCGCCATAATCACCAGAGGACATGGTGAAGTTCTTTTTGTAAATGGCATCTTTAGCATCATAATCACTAAATACGTATTTACCACTATCGTATTTGTAAGTCTTTGCACCTAAGAAGCCAGTGAATTCATAATCACTTGACGGTTGACCATAGTAATCATAAGATTTCTTAAATGTACCATCAGCTTGTTTCACCCAAACTTCGTCAAGCCCACTATTGTTATAATTACTCCAGTTATCTTTTGCATTATATTTGGCAATTTCTGTAATCGATTGATTAATCTCAGCTGCATGTTTATCAACATACTCTTTAGGATTTAGCAAGGCTTCTTTATTATCAGAGGATACGATAAGACCTTTTGCCTTTTCTTTCATAGATTCAGGGTACAATGGGGAATTTACGTTATACATAATGTCGCCTGTTTTATACAGTTTTTCCCCTGTTTTCTTATTGGTGATTTCATACATTGCATACCCACCAGATGGGATATCAAGGGAGAATTTAGTCCCTGCCATATCTGTAGGATATGCTTTTGTAAGAATATCTTGTAATCGACCCATAATTTGAGCTTGTTTTTTCTGAGTTTCAGCTAATTTAGCATTAGCCTTTTCAATTTCTTGATCACGGTTCGGATTACTCCATCTTAAGTCTAAGCTTTCTTTATAAGCTTCGTATTCAGCTTGCAAGTCTTTGAGCTGTTGATAGAAATAGAGGCTATCTGTTTTACCTTTATAGGTGGAATTATAAATACCAGTTGGACTATCTGGAGCTGCCGGATCTGTTGTGGTCTTCTTCTCACCATCAGAACCAGTTTTAGTAGCACTCTCAATATCATATGGATAATCATCACGATTAATACCAATCAATTCAGCTGCTGTTGGTGGTCTAAAGATAACTTTATGCACTGCATGTGTATATGCAGAATCAGTGATACCTGTACTATGTTTGAAAGTACCAACACCAATACGAACTTGAGAATCATGACCATTCCAAACAGCACGAACGCCATCATAAGATTGACCAAACCAGTAGCCACTAGCGCCCATAGGCTCAGTTAAACGCCCTACGGATACGTCCCATTTCTTAACGCGTCTTGTAAGATCAACTGTATCGAGTCGTTGATGGTTGAGACCTTTGGAATCAGATTTTGTCCAGCTTGTATCTACTCCACTCATACCACTCATGCTACCAATAACCTTGAGGTTTGTGAACTCATTGAGTCGAGCATCAAAGCCAAGACGTAAGCGTTGTTCAAAACTATGACGATTAGCATCGTACATATTGGCTTTTGCAGAACCGATAGCAGAGTTTGCTCTAAATGGAGATTGCGGTCTATTAGAACCATCATGTGCCATCCAACGCGCTCTATAGTCGCCAACCATTGTAATACCACGTTCTTTAGTAGTATCAAAATCAGAACGAATAAAGTCAGTTAAACGAACTACATCAGCTACATTTTGTACACCAGATTCAGAATTTACCACTTCACCATTAGCTACATTAACCCCTGTAGCATTAACTTTTGAACCATCCTTAGTTTTGCCGATGGCCGTAGTTTTACTACTATCGCCACCACCAAATTTAAGGTTAACACCCATGCGGTATACGCGTTCTTGTGTAGCACGATCATCATCGCGATGGTTAAAGATATTGTTGATACCGAAATACATCATGGCATTTTTATTGAAACGTTTTTGAATCATTACATTCCAAATGCCAAATGTTTTCTTTTCATACATTTGTTTCTTATAAACGCCTGCATCACCAGACAAGATATCTGGCCAGTAGTTACCACCGTTATTAAGAGTATTACTATCAAGCATATTGATATAGTAATCACCCCAGATGGAGCCATTCCAACCGGATTTAGGGTTATCATAAGTAATGCCAATATCAACTTTGTGCATTGGTTTATCCAATAATTGACGTGGCATGGATGGATCGCTTTTGTTGATGGCGTGTAAATATGTATAACCTAATTTACCAGACCAATATTTGCCGAATTTTTGTTGTACTTCCGCTTGCAACCCTGTAATTTCAGCTTTACCAATATTTTTAAAGCTGTAAATCATATCCGGTGCACGTTGGTATTTCGCATCACCTTTGAGATATGGTGCGAAGTCCATAAAATCACCAGTGAAGTATACAGACATATAGTTCTTAATACGGTTATGGAATACACCTACGCGTGCATATGTATTTTTATTTTCACCTTCCAAGCTCATGTCGAAATTGACTGATTTTTCTGGTTTCAAATTAGGATTGCCAGCCCAATACCAACCGAGTTTTGCTACCCCAATCCCTACAGGGTTAGAAGCATACATTTCCCAGTTATACCACAATTCGCCCATACCAGGTTCTGTATAACCAGTACCTACATTGGCTTTAAATCTGCGATGTGTATTACCGTTAACGTTATATGTCATACCCAAGGATGCAGATACGTTAGAACCAAACAAGCTACTATTATCAAAACGCACAATTGGAGACAATGTTAAATTCTTATTGACTTGCCATGTATCAGAAATGTAAGCGTTTATTTTACGAATCGTACCACTACCAGTAGTCAAGCGTTGGTCGCGATTACGGTACTCTTCCAAGAAAGCCTTACCATTTAGCTTAGGCGCTTTCTTACGCATTTCTGGATCGTTAGACTCACCATATTTAAAATAGTCGCCTACGATATTTGCACGATGCGCCGCCATTTCAGGATTTTCCGATTTCAACCGATTTTCTAAAGCATAATATCGCTTCTTAAATTCATCCGTTACGGGCTGATTATTCGGTGATGTGCTTGACCATTCACTGAGTCTGCTTTCCGATAAACCATAATTCACATAATCATCGTACGTAATGCCCGGCTTTTGTGCCTTTGTTTCAGCCCCATAGTATTCATAATCCATATCCCATTGCGGCATGCCGCCACCGGAATTAATGAATTTATAGTCATGGATGTGAGAGTAAACTTTAACACTATTATCGCCTTTACGTCGCACGAGACGATCGAGGCGGTCTACTAACAAGCTTTTATCGTAATCCCATGGATCAATGTACATCGTACTTGTATTAGGAGAACTCTTTAAGCGACTACCAGAACCTTCTTCACGAGCATAGCTAACACCATAGCTTAGCAAATGATTTTTATTGACTTGCGTATTAGCATTTACTCGAATATCTAATTGACGATGATCGATGTTATCAATATAACGCAACTCATTAGAGCCTTCATAAGCGGAACGACCTGTATAGTTAATGAGCGCTACGTCATTTTCTTTAATACGAGAGTAATTAGTTTCTACAGTCCAGTCACTCTTTCCAGCTCTAGAGGACCATTGCAGATTAGCTGTATTACGATCTGCCGTACGTTTGAAGTGTTGCTGTGGCTCTAAATCGGAGTCGGAGTGCTTAACATCGCGCACAAGATCTTCCGTGTAACGATTAAGTCGCAATTCCACCTTATTTTTATCATTTGCCTCGTAGGTCGCTACAAGACCGATATCTGCCGCATCACCATAGTAACGAAGTACATTTGGCTTGAAGTTATGTTTTGCATAATCAAAGGCCATCCCAGAGGCACGACGTTTAACAGATGCTAGAACAGGCATAAGATCTCGTTTACTACCTGATAAACCAACCTTTAACTTGCCCATTTGACCAGAATCGGCACGAATGAAGAAGTTTTGGAACGGAAATACATCGCCATCGCTCTTGCGACGCAAGCCTTCAGCATTAAATTGTACGGATGGTTTCTTTTGTGCTTTTTTAGTGATGATATTAACTACACCACCTACTGCATCAGATCCGTATTTAGCACTAGCCGCACCTTGAATAACTTCAATTCTCTCTACGTTCTCTGTACCCAAACGTTGTACTTCATCTGCCGCACCAGAGTACTTATCAAAATCACCTAGCACTGGTTGACCATCTACGAGGATGAGAGTGTGACGCGCTTCTGCACCGCGAATGGACACGCCAACACGTCCCATAGCATCAACTGTTCTAGATACACCTGTTTGTGTAAAAATAATATCTTCGACGGACTTCGCCTGTTTCTTTTCAATCTCTTTCTTGGTAATGATTTGCACTTGCTGTGAGTTCAATTTTGCTTCTTCTTCTGCCCATGTGCCTTTCACATGAACAACATCTGTAGTGACAGTCGCATTATCTGCCCAAACCACTAGAGGCGCGCTAAGCCACAAGGCAACTGCACTAGACAGGATTATGGTACGCTTTGTATGTCCCCACCGGTTCATTGTGCCCTCCTAAACTTATAACTAAACATATATCTTGTATCTTACACACAAACATAAAAAGATACACTTCACTAACATATAATGACATTGAATATCATTCACATTTTAATGTTAGCAAAGTGTATCTTGCATATCTACTCCGAATAGACCAAAAATATACGTTTCGGACAAATCGGACATAATTTTTAGAATTTATACGTCATTTGGAAACGAGTATAATTCCCAAGTTTAAAGTTTTCAGATCCATATAAGGTATCTCGTTTATTAATCCCTTTAGCATCAAATGTATAGAATGCTTGTAAAAGAAGATCTTTAGTTGGCACATAGCCACCACCAAAGGTAAAGCTCTTAATACCATCCAAGTAACGGTCAGGTACAGCCTCTGTGCCATTGCCGCCGAAGAAGGAGCCATGAGCAAAGTATTTATAGTCCACATAGGCATTCCAAGAGCCAGGTTTATTCATATCGGCATGGCCAACATCAAAGCGCAATGCCCAGAAATGAGGTACACCACCTATATCACGACCCTTGATATCGAATTGAGCAGATCCAGCCTTATGGTCATAATGAGTATTGCCATTCATGAAGCGGCCAAAGTCACTACGGTTTTGTCCATAGTCGAAGGAAATACTTACATTATGATTTAATTGATACTTAGCTCCAACGCCGAAAATATTAGCCATATTGTTGAATTCATGCGCTTCTGTAGCATTACCATTCGCCGTGTAGAAGCGATAGTCACTACCGCCAAAGGAGCGCAAGTACCACGCAGCTAAGCCAAGTCGAGGTGTTACCATATGTTTAACTTGAACATAGGCAGCCTTTTCAATTGGTGGAATTGTATCCCGCTCCAATACGACACCTATTGAAGGAATAACAGCACCTGTATATTTGCCTAGCGCCTCTCTCGGCAAACGACTGTTGCCGTCCGCTTTTTCAAGCATTCGAGCCAAGCTATTAAAATACGAAGCTATCATAGAAGGATAATAGGCACTTCCTTTTACGTTAATAAGACCAGACGTGCCGGAGTCGTTAATATCAACGACATTTGCCTTATAAATAGACTCGTCCAGCCCGTCAAAGGCATTATCTTCAAATTTCATCGTATATGGATTATTACCGAAACTATAGGTTGCTATATCTTTCGCCTTGGCACGATACGCCTCTACGATAGCCGCCTTATTCTGATTGTACCAATTTGAAATAAACGGTTTTCCGCCCTTAGCAAGAACAGAGGTATCACTCAACTTCATTTCAAACAATGGGTTTTTCTTATCAAGCCCAATCGTTCCCGGTGCTATTTTCTGAGTGAAAGTACGTTCGTCTTCATACCATTGTTCATCATCTTCATCATAGTATCGCGATTTATAAGAATACGTTACTGACACATCCGGCATCTTAATCGATACAGTCTGTTTAGCCGCATCCGCACCATAAGCTTTCACCGCGATTTCCTGCATCCGGCGCAACACATCAAACTGCGCAGCTCGTAACGGTTCCCGTTCTTTCGCCACACGAGCTTCCACATCCGGCAAGGATGCTTCCAACTTTGCTAGCTCCGCTTTTAATGGAGCCAGTTGATCCGCGGACATGCCGTCAATAAATTCTTTAGACCAGATATCGGAAGTCATATCGTCGATTTTCTTCTTTAATGTACCTACCTCCGCATCTAAAGCGCCTTCCTTATCGCGCAAGGCTTTTAATTGCTGGTAGAAATTAATAGTATTCCCTGCATTTGGTACGATGAGTTCCTTATTGGCACCGTCCGAATCCATAGTAACACCTAAGAATTCCTCTACCGTTGGAACCCGTTTAAAATTCGTATAAATAGCATGAGTATAAGCACTGTCACTAATTCCCGTACTATGTTTAAAGGTTCCCACACCGATACGGACTTGAGTATTCTTATTCGTCCAAACACTACGAAGACCGTCATATTCTTTATTAAACCAATAACCTGTAACCCCCATAGATTCAGTAATACGACCAACACTATGATCCCATTTAGAACCATGATGTGTTACATCTAGTTCTTCGAGACGTTGATGATTAAAACCTTTAGAGCCTTCTGTTTCATGACTGCTATCTACACCAGCTTGGCCAGAAGCACTACCCACAACACGTACATTCGTATTATCGTTAATGCGAGCATCGACACCGACACGTATACGTTGATTCAAGCCGTGTTCCTTGCGGTCCGCCAGATTCTTTGCCGCCTCGTCGGACACGTAACTAGTAGTCGTCACTCGCGTAGCAGGACGATCGGATCCAAGATGACTGTCATTACGTACACGATAGTCACCTACCAGTTCCGTACCTCGTTTTCTGTCTGTATCGAAAGGACGCGTAATAAAATCATGCAGCATAACCGGAGGTAACGATTCAAACTGCTCCTTCGTAAGTTTCGTTTTACTTTCACCTGAACCGAAACCGAATTTCATATTTAATCCAATACGATATACTCGAGCCGATAAAGCCCGATCATCATCACGATGGTTAAAGAGATTATCAATACCGAAATAGATTCGTGAATCCTTATCAATCTTCTTTTGAATCATCAAATTCCATATGCCGTAAGTTTTATGTTCATACATATCGGCGGTTTTTCTATTATTCAAATTATATCTGATAACGGAACGATCGGAATTATTAGGATCAATATAAGATACCATATAATTACCGCCGCCAGACAAGGAGTTACTATCCAGCATATGAATATAATAATCGCCCCACAGACTACCGCTCCATCCGCTGGCCTTATCCTCAAAATCCACACCGATATCCACTTTATGACGCGGTTTATCCAGTAATTCACGAGGCATATCTTTATCGCTCTTATTAAGCGCTCGTAAATACGTATATCCCAAACGGGCTTTCCAGTGCTTATTCAAAGTCTGTTTCACTTCAAATTGAAGACCTGTGATTTGAGCCTTGCCGATATTACGGAAACTGTAAATCATATCCGGCGCATGCGCAAATTTCGCCGCTCCATATGTGGTAGATTCATCATATTGAGGATAAAAATCCATCAAATATCCCGTATTGTAAATCGACATATAATTCCGAATATTATTGTGGAATACGGTTACTTTACCATAGGTATTTTTATTTTCCCCTTCCAAAGAAAGGTCGAAATTCATGGATTTCTCTGGTTTAAGGTTCGGATTTCCGACCCAATACCAACCTAATCGGGCTTCACCGCCACCGATTGTAGCATTTGTAATATTTGGGCCATACATTTCCCAGTTATAATACAGCTCGCCCATACCAGGTTCCGTATAACTGGTACCCACATTAGCCTTTAATCTGCGGTGCACATTTCCATGTACATTATGAGTCATGCCGAAATTAAACGACCAGTTGGAGCCGAATAAATCACTATGATCCAGTCTTATAATTGGTGATAAAGTAGTATTTTTATTAACCTGCCACGTATCCTGAATAAAGAAATTCTGTTTCTTGATCTCCGCACGTCCTGCAGTCTGTTGATTAACGCGTTTTAAATACTCTTCTTTAAAATAAGCTCCGTTTAATTTCAACTTCGTAGAATCAAAATCTGGTACGGCGCCATAATAAAAGCTTGGTAAATAGGCATCATAAAGTGCTGGATAATACTTACCGTTTTCATCTTTTCGGCCTTCCTTATTAAAATGATAATCCTCAATAAACTCTTTATTCTCCGCTAATAAACGTTTAGCAAACTGCTGATATCGCGCATAAGCTTCAGGATTCCGTTTTTTCAGCGTACGCTCCGTCACGGGGCCATCCACAAGCCCCATTACGGCCGCCGAATCAATTCCCGCCTGAGGATCCAAATATTGAAGATATTCTTCGTAAGTAAATTCTGGCAATGTATTTGGCTTACTTTTATCCCCGTTATACCATTCTTTCTCCTTATTCCACTGCTCTACACCAGCGTCGTTTTTTCTGAAAGAATGGTCATAAATCGTGGATGAAGGAACACCGTTTTTTACCGCTAGACTTTTATCGTAATCCCAGGGATCGATATGCCGTTTATAGGTATGAGGCGCATTTTTAAGTCTGCTACCTTCGCCTGTCTCCCGTATAAACCCAATGCCATAAGACAAGAGATGTTTCTTATTGACTTGCGTGTCTGCCCCGAGTGTTACGCTCCATTGACGATGATCTACATTATCCACATAGTTTAACGTATTTTTCCCTTCATAGGTACTGTTCCCGTAGTCACTGGTTAATGTTACATCATCTTCTTTGGTCCGAGTATAATTCAGTTCCGCTTTCCATGAACTCTTATTGTCCTGACCAGTATACGTCAAATTAAGATTATTCCTATCTAAATCCCGTTTGTAATGAACCTGAGGTTCCAAATAAGAAGTACTGCGCTTTACATATCGTTCCAAGTCTTCATTATACCGATCAATACGAACTCCCAAAGACTGTTTATCATTAATATCATACGTAGCGGCCAAACCTATATTGGAATTTGTACCGTAATATCGTAGGGAATTCTTTAAAAAACCGTGGTCTTCATCATTGGTCATAGAGCTGATACGACGCCGCTCGCTAGCATAAATAGGCACAATATCACGTTTACTACCGTGAATATTAACTTTTAACTTACCTAATGAGCCAGAATCAGCGCGCATAAAGAAATTGGAAAACGGTACGATATCACCGTCTCCTTTAGTTCTACGACCTTCTGCATTAAACTGAAGGCCAGCGGTCTTACGCGGTTTATTGGTGATAACATTGATAACACCACCGATGGCGTCGGATCCGTATTTAGCACTAGCTGCACCTTGAATAATTTCTATACGTTCCACATTTTCTGTACCGAGACGCTGTAATTCATCACCGGCGCCTTGATATTTGGCAAGGTCGCCCATCACAGGCTGTCCATCTACAAGAATCAAGGTATGACGCGGATCCGCTCCACGGATAGATACACCGACGCGCCCCATCGAATCAACGGTTCTGGATACACCAGTTTCGGAAAATACAATATCTTCTACGGATTTTGCCTGCTTTTTGACAATATCCTTCTTCGTAATAATCGTCGTCTGTTGAGACTCTTGTTTTGCCTGCTCTTCAGCCCATGTACCGCGAACATGAACCACATCGGTTGTTACAGTCGCATTATCCGCCATAACTACCGGCATTTGCAACCAGCACGCTACTGCGCAGGATAATATAACATATCTCCTTGCCCGCACCCAACTCCTATTCATTAAATTTCCTCCAGACATATATTTAACCATGCATATAAAAATACACTTTACTACCATAACCAAATGACATTGAAAATCATTTACAGATTTAATGGTAGCAAAGTGTATTATACATATCTACTCCGAATAGACCAAAAACATACGTTTCGGACAATATTTAATTTTCATAGACTATCAAACCTAGCCTAAAGCACAAAATTTCTATCTAGAATAATATAAGCTCCAAATTATTTAAACCTTACGATAAGCACTTGGCGTTACACCAGTAGCCTCTTTAAATGCACCCGTAAACTTACTACCATTCTCATACCCTACCGCATTAGCGATTTCTAAAATAGACTGATCTGAGTCTTGAAGCAATCTCTTCGCCGCATTAATACGACATTCTTTTAGATATTGATGTATGGTTGTACCAAATACACCTTTAAAGCAACGTTTCAGGGTGGATGTAGGAATATCAAACTGTTCAGACAAGGAGTCAATAGTAATACGCTTCATAAACTGTGTCGATACATATTCACTTACAGCTTTTACAATATCTACCTGTTGCTTTCTATAGGTACTTCTCTTTTCAGGATTAGCTGTAGAGATAACAGATAATAATAAAAAAATTTCAATTACTTTTAATTTAAAATAGTGCTCCTTTATTTGATCTGGCACATTATATAAACTGGAAAAAATGTGACGAACTGTTTCCGTTTCTTCCATCATCATACCAAAATCAGAATGCTCACAAAACCGATTGGCCAGCTCAGTCAAATCAATTCGAGAATCACTAACAAGTGCATCTAATACGGGTTGTGCCTTTTCAACATCTACTAATAATACAATTCCTTTAAATAATTTTGTAGGAAAGTAATTTTCATGTTGGTAAGCGGAGCGTGTATGCCACCCTAACGACATATCCCCTGGGCCCATATATAAATACTCACCAGATGTGAACTTGCACTCAATGCGCCCTTCTTCACAGTGATTTATAGCAAACGTCTTGGTATGTGATTTAGCATAAAATTGAATCGTCTCTTGCTTCACATCTAGAAACATTAGATCGATACCGTCAAACACCGTATACCTTGACATAGATGTTCCAGCATGTGAGGCCGCATGATTATGTGGATTCATACTATCACCATATACACAAATTCTATAAACATAAATTAATAATATTATATTATAGTATACTTATTGATAGTCATTGTCAACTTCAAAATAGTAATAATTCATTTTATATTTAAAAATATAAGCTAGTTAGCTTTAGTAATATAGAATAATTAATATCATCATTAAGATATAGTTAGTGTGCTATAAAATAAGCCTCATAAATTAAACTACAAGAACTTAATTCATGAGGCTATATTCAAAACTAAGGATATAAGTTTCTATTTTTTTGTTTTAATAATAAAAGCTAATGCTATGACATGAGCTACCCATATAATGCCCATAACCATTAGAGCAATAGGCATATCTTGACTAAAATAGGCACCAATGGTCATTATGGCACTAACGGATATGAGAATGGACAACTTTGCCCGCAAGGTCAACGCTTTATCGCGTTCATAAGCAGCAACAGTCTTTTGATATAAACTAGATTCCAAAAACATTTTATGGAATCGTTCAGACCCTCGAGCTAAACAAAATAACGTTAGCATATAAAAAGGAACTGTTGGCAATAGTGGTAGTACGATACCTGCTGTACCAAGGGCAAAACTTATGGCCCCAATAGTCAGGAATACATATCGAACAACTACATTACGATGTTGCTCAGTTGTTTTCATTAATCCTCTTCTACGTAGTTAATAACTTTACCCTTTGTTTTAATAAAGTTAGGAACGATGAGTACTAAAGCGGCAATAGCTACAATGCCATAGATACCAGCCATACCTACCCATTCATAAGCATTACCTAATACTAGACCCATTACGGCAAAGTCCGCATCACCAAAGGTTGTATTTTGGAAGCCTAATTGACCAAGAACTGGCAACGCCAAAGCTGGCAAGAATGTAATAGCCAAACCATTTAGGAAAGCACCTACCGCTGCGCCACGACGACCACCAGTAGCATTGCCATAAATACCTGCTGTAGCACCACAGAAGAAGTGTGGCACAAGACCAGGAATGATTAATACGCCACCTACAGCACCAAGGATAAGCATACCGATGATACCACCGATGAAGGAACTAAGGAAGCCTAATACAACCGCAGTTGGAGCATAGGTGAAGAATACGGCACAGTCTACAGCTGGAATTGCATTAGGAATAATTTTTGTAGCAATCCCTTGGAATGCAGGAATCAAATCACCTAAGATCATACGCACACCTGAGTATACGATTGTTACACCAACAGCAAAATTCATAGCACTCATAACAACGTATAAATATGGGCTCATATCACCTGATAAAGTAGCGACAAATTCGGAACCTGCTGCAAATGCCGCAATTAGGTAAAATACGATCATAGTTAATGCTGTAGATAATGTTGAGTCTCGTAAGAAACCCCATTTTTCTGGTATTTCAATATCTTCTGTGCTATCTTCAGCTTTCCCAACATATTTAGCAACACAAGCCGATAAATAGTAGCCTAAACTACCGAAATGACCAATGGCAATTTCATCACCATCTGTCACTTTGGATGTATAACTTTGACCAATAGCTGGAGAAATGGCAGACCAAGCCCCCATTAAGAAACCACCTACAAGTATGAGTTCCATACCGGATAAACCTGCTGTACCAAGTACGGCAGACATAAGGCATGCCATAAATAAGCTGTGATGACCTGTTAAGAACACATATTTAAACTTGGTGAAACGTGCAATACATAAGTTCATCAATAAGCCTACAACAAGAATAGACATTGTTTCAACGCCAAGTACCTTTTGTGCAACAGCTACGATAGCTTCATTATTTGGCACTACACCAGTAATATGGAATCCATGTTCAATCATTTTTCCCAATGGGTCAAGATTGCTAACGATAACACCCGCACCTGCAGCTAACATTAAATACCCGAGAATAGGTTTTAATGTACCCGTCATTATTTTATGAAACGGACGTTTCAAGGCGATCAAGCCTATACATGACATAATACCAATCAAAAGTGCCGGTTGAGACAGCACATCACGCAAGAACTCTAATACCATTTCCATGGCACTACCTCCTATATAATTGTTACATATTATTGAGCAGCTTGTTTTAATGCTTCAAGAACATCTTCTGTAATCTTCTTTTTATTAATATAGCTACGAACAATAGCAACATTTTTATCGTCAAATTGTTCAGCCAACTCTTTCACAGTTACAATGAGGTCTGCCTTACGACCTTGAGCCGCGTTAAAATCGATAGATTCAACTTGTGCATCGATACCATTTTCAGCACAAATTTCTTCAATTTTCATTTTTAACATCAAGCTAGAACCAATACCATTACCACATACAGTTAATACAGAAATCATACTTGCCTCCTTCTAAACGTATTATTGCTCGTCTAAATGCTCTGCCAGGAATGCTTGAACATCATCGATACTTTCAAAGTCAACGGCCGCATCTAAGAATTCTTCATCCTCAAATAAAGTGGCAATATCTGTTAACAATTGAATATGCTCATCTTTGTTGGGAGCACATAAAAATAATGCGACAGATACAGGGTCATTATCAGGACTGCCAAAATTCAATGGTTTTTCCAATGTCACCAAAGCCGTTCCTACACGCTTTGCACCATGTTCTGGGCGAGCATGTGGCATAGCAAGACCTGGAGCCAATACGATATATGGGCCCATTTCGCGAACTACTTCAACCATAGCCTCTGTATAAGATGGATCCGTAAAACCCGCATCAACCATCAGTTGACCACCATGACGAATAACATCCTCCCACGTCTCAGCGGGATAATGAAAGGATACATTATCCTCAGATAATAAATCTTGTATCAAACTAACACCTCCTAAACGTACTTCTGTACATATAATTCTATTATAGCTATTATAATAAATTTTTCATATATCAAAATAACAATGAACTTATAAAAATGAATAAAGCTAACATAAGATTTTGCTATTTATAATTTAATAAACCCTTATACGTATAATACCTATACAGGTATTAATATTGTATATATATTGAAAATTCTCTATACTTAGATAAGACTTAAACTACCTAAATAAAAAATAGAATAAGGAGATTTTATGCAGACTTCGGTAAAAGTATTTGTACTCTGTCTAATCCTCTGTATTTCATTAGTAACAGCTTTACAGTTTGGCGCTAAATTCATTTCTCTAGACCAAATTATTTCAGCACTTATGTCTATGATTGATGCAAATACTACAGCATCTATGACTGATACGATTATTACAGATATCCGCTTACCACGACTTATTTACTCTGTTCTAACAGGTATAGGTCTATCACTTGTAGGTCTATTAATGCAAACTGTCACACGCAATGCCCTCGCAGATCCCTATGTATTAGGTGTTTCTTCTGGCGCAAGCACAGGTGCCGTTTTCGCTATTATCATGGGTGGGCTTCCATTCTTAGGCCAGTATAATACGCCTATTTTTGCGGCCCTAGGCGCAGCACTTTCAATTATATTAGTCCTCTTATGTGTTGGTAAAAGCAACAGCCCCGTAAAACTTATCCTCATAGGTATGGGTATGACTGGTGTATTCTCAGCCTTAACGATGATGATTATTTACGGAGCCAAACACGAAGCTCAAGTACGAAGTGCCATGTTTTGGCTACTTGGCAGCTTTGCGGGCATACAATGGAGTGATTTACCATTAACAGCAATCATCGTAATCTTATTTATGCTATATATCTATATGTTCAATCAAGACCTTGATGTGTTGCTACTCGGTAATCATGAAGCAGCACAAATGGGCCTTTCCGTTAAGCAGTTACAATTAAGCATCGTTATCATATCCTCTATTGTGATCGCCACACTAGTATCAAAGGTTGGTGTAGTTGGCTTTATCGGCCTTATCATCCCTCACCTTGCTCGGATTATAGGCGGGCCTAAACATAAACATACATTACTATTTAGTGCACTCATCGGTAGCATCGTTATGATCTGGTCAGACGTATTATCGAGAGCACTCTACAGTCCAGAAGAAATCCCTATTGGTGTGCTTACATCTTTATTGGGGGCTCCACTCTTCATTTGGATTATCATGAATCGTTATAAACACAATGGTTAGCGTATATCATATCTATAGGAGATACTATGTATCAAATTAATCAGCTATCTTTTTCTTATGAAACCAAAGAAGTGTTAAAGAATATTTCTGTAACATTTCCTACCAATAAAATAACAGCCATAATTGGACCAAATGGATGTGGTAAGTCTACGCTACTTAGCCATCTATATCGACTTCATCCATCAAAAAACAAAATCACATTAAACGAAAAACCTTTAGAGTCTTATAAAGGTCGCGAATTTGCTCAATTCGTAGCAGTCTTAACACAATCTAGAGACGCTATGATCGATGATTTTCTCGTAAAAGATATTGTTCTCATGGGACGGTATCCGTACAAACAACACTTTGGCACCTATAGTTCTGAGGATGTTAAAATTGCAGAGCATTATATGAATGAAGTAGGCATCACCCATTTATCAAATGAAGAAATTCATCATTTATCAGGTGGTGAGAAGCAACGCGTATTCATTGCTAAAGCCTTAACCCAGAAACCTCAAATACTTCTTTTAGATGAACCTACTAATCATTTAGATATGAAGTATAAAGTGGCACTTATGAAGCAATTGCGTGCTTTTAAAGGCACTACAATTGTAGTCCTTCACGACTTAAATCTAGCGGCTCAATATTGCGATCATATTGTCATCATGAACAGCGGAACTATCCTAAAAGAAGGCTCCCCTACCGAGGTGCTCACACCTGAAATTCTTGAACCAATTTTTGAAGTTCCTTTCAAAACCTCTTGGGATGAAGGGCGCTATCATTTATATTATTAATTAGTAAAGAAAGGACTTACTATGTTTCAGAATTTAAGAAAGTCAAAAAAATTATTATTAATCGCAATGACATGTGCTACATTCGCTATTGCTGGTTGTGGTTCTGATACTACAAAAACTACAGCTGATAACGGGACCTCTGTAACATGGAGTGAAACATTTGACGGTACAAAAACAGACTTTGCCGTAAAATCTGCCCCAACTCATGCAGTGTCCATGTCCCAAGCAACAACGGAAATGATGTTACAATTAGGCCTTGAAGACAAAATGGCTGGGACCGCTTTCAAAGAAGAAGAAATCTACCCACCTTTACAAGCGGCTTACGACAAAGTAAAAGTATTATCTGATAAATGGCCTTCCTATGAAGTATTCATGTCCGTAAAGCCTGACTTTGCTACGGGATGGCCTGATTCTTTCAGCAAACGAGCCATTCCTGCAGATAAAATGATTTCCCAAAAGGTTAATATTTGGATCCCTGAATCCATGTTATCTACTAAGGCTGACCTAGAAACCAACTTCAGCGACATGATTAAATTGGGTGAGATTTTCGGCGTAAAACCTAAAGCTGAAGAATGGGTTTCAGGTCAACGTAAAACATTGGCAGCTATCCAGGATAAACTAAAAGACTTACCTCGTAAACGCATTTTCATTTATGACTCTGAAGACGGTCAACCATTCACAGCATTCGAAGGTTATACTACTAACATCTTAAAACTTATCGGTGCTGATAATGTAATGAGCGGCTTAGGCGTTGATAAAACATGGGCTAAAGGTTCTTGGGAAACAGTAATTGCGCAAAACCCTGATTATATTATTATCGCTGACTATGGCAATTCTATCCGCAACGATGATGATTTCCAACAAAAAATTGAAAAGATCAAGGCTAATCCTCAACTTCAAGACATCACAGCCGTAAAAGAAGGTCACTTCATTCGTGTAAAACTTTCCGAAATCACACCTGGGGTACGTACAGTTGATGCTTTAAAACGTTTAGCTGAAGAAATTCACGGCATCAAAGTAGACTAATTTAATATAACAAGATATAGAGTAATATATGTAATATGTTTTGTTATTATATATAACGAAGAAGGTCCCAATTCAAATGAATTGGGACCTTTTCGTACTACTTGTATTGCACACAGCATATTGTTTAGAGAGTAAAGATGTGTTGTAGTTGAAAGATTTAGAAATAATGAATTATTGTAAAATAGATTTAAAATGTATTAAATTGTATATGCTGTGACAATGCCTGATTATTTATACTTCTCGGCTATATTGTTGCCTATATCGTTTATCATTATTTGCCTTAATAGCCATGATCAATGGCTTTAGCGAAAGAAACTCTTCATCACTGAGTCGAAAGGTTCTACCAATACGTTTAATAGGATTACGTGGGCGCCCGGCACCGCGTCTAGATCCACCCCATGCCATATACATACCTCACTTTTCACTTGAAAAACTCCTTCTACCGATAGTATAACCTCCGATACATAAGTATGCAATAGCCATTCACTTAAAACAACCTCTTAACAGCCTATAAACAAGTAATAAACTTCATTTATTAGTAAAATGCATAATCAACAAAACACATATTTATAAGTATTTCCCCCTATTCAACTTGAATTGTAACATTAATGTTGCCAAATATAGATAAATCTCTTTTATAGAATATAGTATTTACAAACCAGTTTATTTCTATATTTTTAGACTATTTAGATACTATCACGTACACCTATAGTAAATAGAATTTTAAAATAGAAAAGCAAATTATTTATAAATATGACAATATAGCAAGAATATTTTGATAAACAAAAAAGACTGCGTTTGCAGTCTTTTTTACTATAATAAAAAGTATATGAATTAGCCAAATAGTAAGTGACCTACTTCATAAGCAATAGCGGCAACGATGCCAGATAATGGAATCGTTACAAACCAAGCCATAACCATAGATCTTGCTACCCCCCAGTTAACAGCTTTAATGCGTTTAGAAGAGCCTACACCTAGTAAAGAACCACTTACTACATGTGTAGTACTTACAGGCAAATGTAAGAATGTAGCTGTAAAAATAGTAATCGCCGAGTTTAAATCAGCAGCGAACCCATTAATAGTTTCTAGTTTGAAAATCTTGGTACCCATTGTAGAGATAATTTTCCAACCGCCTACAGCAGTACCCATAGCCATTGCAGTAGCACAACAAAGTTTTACCCAAATCGGTACATCTAATGTATCGATGAAACCACCGCTAAGTAAGGTTAATGTGATTATCCCCATCGCTTTTTGTGCATCATTAGAGCCATGAGAAAATGCCATCATAATTGCTGATACAATTTGCATGGATCTAAATCGATCATTTAAAGCAATCGGAGAAAATCTACCGAAAATAAGTAACAATACTTTCATCACAATATAGCCACCAATCATGGCTACAATCGGAGATAAAATAAGAGACAAAAAGATTTTTAAAATCCCCGCCTCATTCAACGCGTCAAATCCTACAGACCAGCCCACAGCACCAATGATGCCACCAATCAAAGCATGGGATGAGGAACTTGGAATTCCCCAATACCAAGTTAAAAGATTCCATGTAATGGCACCGATAAGGGCTGCAGAAATAATACCACTATCGATAAGAGATGGCGACATTACTATATCACCACCGATAGTCTTTGCAACACCTGTACTAACCATTGCACCCAAAAAATTGAGAGCAGCGGTCATCATAATTGCCTTTTTAGGCTCAATAGCTCGTGTAGAAACGGATGTGGCAATGGCATTCGCCGTATCATGAAAGCCATTGATATAGTCAAAGGCTAATGCTAAAAATACAACTAGCCATACTAAATAATGAGCATCAAGCATACTTCAATACTACCCGGCGGAATGTACCAACCAAATCTTCGCAGCCATCGATTACATCTTCCATAGCGCTAAGGATTTCCTTCCATTTGATAATTTCAATTGGATCTGTACACTCTGTAAAGAGCTTAGCCATTTCTTCATGATAAATATTATCCGCTTCAGACTCAAGTTTCAATACTTGGTGAACACGCCCCTCTACCTTCACATGATCCTTTTTAAGACTCCCCATATAACCAATGGATTTATTGATATGCTTAACGCATTTAACAACAATTTCACTCATGCGAATAGCACCATCACTTGGTTTGCCCACGTGATACATAACCATTTTATCCATGATTTCTTTGATATTATCCAATGTAGTATCCAATTGGTCAATCAAAAGCTGAATATCCTCACGATCCATTGGAGTGATAAATGTTTTACGTAAACGCTCTACAGTTTCATTTACTAATTCATCGGCAGCTTTTTCCTTTGTATCAATTTCAAGAAATGCCTCTTCCTTAGAGATATCCCCCTTAAACACGCGTTCCATCATTTCCGCACTTTCATAAGTTAGTGCAGCATGCTTTTCCAAAATACTGAAAAATTTTTCTTCTTTTCCTTTTAATTTAAAAGCCATGAAGATCCTCCCGAACCAGTATTGATTGCTTCTATAATAACAATTTAATTATAGCATACTACAGGTAATTCCTAAACCAATTTACCAATCTCTATATTTTAACCCCTATGCGTATATGGCATATATAGAATCTACATCTGTGAAAGCTTTTATGACCATATTTCCACTATATAAAGTAGATAAAAAAGCAGATAGCTGACTAACATATCAACTATCTGCTATATATTTCTTAGCTATTAGCTTCCACTGCCGCTTTAGCCGCCTCTGCCGCCTTTTTCAAATTAGGCACAGATGTAGGGCATGTAGCAGGCGTACAAGCTCCATTAGGGCCTAAATCTTCAGAACGGTTCACAAAGGTAGTATGTAACATGTGATGTGCTTTGTGGCTCATAGGTTTGCCATCAAAGAACTCAGCATACAATTTTTGGATATCCGGATTATCACAAGCAGCTTTTACAGTTACTTCTGCATCGCGAGTATACAAGGATGCAATACGAGCTTCACGAGCTTTGTCAGCCATCGGTAATTTAACGCGTGGTTGACCACCACCACCGATACAGCCACCACGACAAGCCATTACTTCGATAAAGTCATAATGGATATTTTCTGCACGCATGCGTTCGATGAACTTACGCAAATTACCGGTACCATGAACTGCCGCTACATGTAATGTTTTATCCCCAATCACTACGTCTGCTTCACGAGCACCGTCCATGCCGCGAATAGCTTCAAATGGAATCAATGTTTGAGGTGCATCTTCACCTGTCGCCATTTTGTAAGCCGCACGCATAGCCGCTTCCATAACACCACCAGTGTTACCGAAAATGATACCACCACCAGAAGCTTCACCCATCAATGGGTCAAAAGCAGAATCTTCAAGATCATCAAAGTTGATTTCTTCTGCGCACAACCATTTTGCAAGTTCCCGTGTAGTAATACAGTAGTCTGTATCGCGCATTTCTGGTGTATCCCAGTATTCCGCGGAGGAATTCATTTCATCGCGACGAATTTCAAATTTCTTAGCTGTACATGGTGTTACTGCAACAGCCACGATTTGTTTTGCATCAAGGCCCATTTTTTCAGCAAAGTATGTTTTTTGTGTAGGCGCTTGCATAGCAATTGGGCTCTTAGCCGTAGATAGGTTTGGCAAGAATTCTGGATAGAATGTTTCCGCAAACTTAACCCAAGCAGGACAACAAGATGTGAATTGAGGCAATACTGCATCACTATTAATAACACGTTCTAATAACTCAGATGCTTCTTCCATGATAGTCATGTCCGCACCAAAGTTTGTATCAAGGATATAGTTGCCACCCAATTTACGAAGAGCGGCTACCATTTTACCTTCTACAAATGTACCAGCCTCAAGGCCGAATTCCTCGCCCAAACCAACACGCACGGCAGGCGCAGTTTGGAAAATGACGATTTTATTAGGGTCAGCAATAGCTGCTTTTACTTCATCAATTTCAGAGCGTTCATTAATGGAATCGAACGGGCAAATAGATGCACATTGACCACAATGAATACAAATTGGATGATCTCCATTAGTTGTTAAATCATAATAATCAAATACACCCATGTCTACAGCACAAGCTTTACGACATAAGGAGCAGTTTTTACATTTAGTTAAATCTTGTACTAATGCAATATTTCCGTCTTCAATTGGTACGCGACGGTCTAAAAATTGGTACTTACTCATGAGTTCCTCCTACTTAGGTAACGTTGTTATCGTTAATCGTAGAAATTATACTATACATTGTGAGTTTTATCAATAAACTTACACGTAATTCCTTTGCATAGCAGATATTAAAAAATAGCATGATAAAAGGAATTATAGGCGTTCCTCTAATTCCATCCACCGTTCAGTGAGCGCATCTATTTGGACCTGTGTTTCTTCTCGTTCCTCTATCAGTGACTGCATTTTTTCATAATCAGTAGCCACTTGGCTTATCATAACATCGAGGCCCTTTACTAAATGTTCTAGCTTAGGCAATTCATCCATAATTTTGGCATACTCCGCTTCTTCTGCTTTATTGAGGCCCTTCTTTAGTATTGCTTTGAAAGTATCTGTTTCACCAACAGCTACTACATTGTCAGTTCCAAAGATATCTGACGTATTTGATTGATTATCAACAGAGTCATCGGTATCAGCCTCTCCACCTTCTACAGCTCGTACCGCTTTGGAATTAGCCGGTATATTATCATTTGGCATATAGAATGGGCGCTTGCTGCCGCTACTTTCATCAAGAGCATCCTTGTAGTCAGAATACGAGCCATGAACGATTTCAATATGCCCATCCCCGGTAAAGACAAACAATTTATCCACTACGCGGTCTAGAAAGTACCGATCGTGACAAACTGTGATGATGACACCACTAAAGGAGTCAAGGAAATCCTCTAATACCTCCAATGTTGGAATATCAAGATCATTCGTCGGTTCGTCCAGCAATAACACGTTAGGGGCGCTCATAAGCAATTTCAAAAGATATAAGCGACGACGTTCTCCACCAGAGAGTTTTCGAATCGGTACACCATGTAATTCTGGGGTAAAAAGGAATCGCTCAAGAATTTGTCCTGCGCTCAATGTAGATCCATCACCGAGTACCATATAAGAGTGGTCCTCACGAATATAATCGAGAACGCGCATATCTTCATCAAATTCAGGTAGCTCTTGTTTAAAATGAGCAATGCGAACGGTCTCACCTTTACCGATAGTGCCTCTCGTCGCTTCGTAGGTGCCATCAAGGATATTCATAAAGGTAGACTTACCAACACCATTGGGCCCTACTATACCGATACGATCATGGCGTACCACGTGATAGGTAAAGTCCTTAATCATAGGACGTTCATCAAAATAAAACTCTAAATGCTCAATATCAAAGATGGTTTTTCCTAAACGTGTCTTCAGCGCAATAGGATCCATTTGATCCGGACGACGGGTTTTCTCCATATTCTTTAATTTTTCGTAACGGTCAAGACGAGCCTTTTGTTTTGTAGTTCTAGCCAGAGCACCACGACGTACCCATTCGATTTCTCGTTTTAAAAATTGACGTCGTTTTTCTTCCGTAGCAGCTTTACGAGCCTCTCGATCAGCTTTCAAGGCAATAAATTCTTCATAATTGCCATCGTATTGATACATATGACGATTTGATAGCTCTAAAATACCATTACATACGGAATCGAGGAAATATCTATCATGGGTACTGATTAATAATCCTCCTTGACGTACACTCAAATACGACTCTAGCCAATCAATACTATCTTCATCCAAATGGTTAGTCGGCTCATCTAGTAATAAAAGATCACATGGATATAGCAATGCTTGCCCCAATGCAAGACGACGCTTTTGCCCTCCTGATAACATAGCTACCTTTTGCTCCACATCAGGAAAGCCCAATTTAGATAAAATAATGCGCGCCTCTTGCTCTACCTGCCACCCGTCTTGTTGATCCATTTGCTCCAATGCATTCATATAGTTGCGAGATATTTTAGCATCGTCTTTACCAGACTCTTGCATTTGGCGATACTCACGACTAATACGTTCAAAAGCTTTTACCATTTGCAACCGAGGATGATTTCCATCAAGAACGGCCTCAAGCAAAGTAGCTTTCGCATCAAAATCAGGTGTCTGCGCTAAGTAATAAATGCTAGCCTTACCATTACGCTCAATGGTGCCTTTATCAGCTTCCATTTGTCCTGCTAATATTTTTAGAAATGTAGACTTACCGGTTCCATTGATGCCCACAAGACCTAATCGTTTTTCCGTGGTAAAAGTCATACTCACCTCTTTAAACAACAGCCTTGTGCCATATGATTTCTCTATGTTCTGTAAACTAATAACGTTCATATTCCGCTCCTATTTTGTAATTCTGTTATTTATTATACTACACATTACCATTGACAGTAACAGGCGCCCTCAGTAGAATAAACGTAACATATATATTCATGAGGAGGTCCACATGGCAACGGATATGGTTTTAGACTTTTATGAAAGTATCAACTTTGAACTTATCGACATTGATGGGTATGACACATTATTTACCGAGCTCTTAGAGGATGGCACGTATGCAACTGTGTCCGATGATGACGGCTATATGCCAGAGGACTTAGAGACACCAGTCGTATTCAATGTGTACGACGATAACGACTCCTTCCAATGGAGTGTTACCCTTGATGACTCTTACCAATTAAAAGATCTATTGGATAGTGCAGAAAGTACGAATGCTTTCTTAGTTACATTACAAAAACTTCGAAAAGAACATATTGAACAGTATCAATAGAAAAAAGCGATGGCCCTTTAGGTCATCGCTTTTTCTATATTGGTTAGCTAATTGCCTCTTGAGCTTTCACAAGCTCATCTTGTGCACTAGCATCTAAAATTTCAATGAGACTATTTACGATATCAGCAGCCCCATCCACATGCCATTCGCGAGCACGTTCAGACATTTGTTGAAGTCGCGGAGAATTAATTAACAGTGCAGTTACCACATCTTCTAAGTTGTGAATATCGCGAGCCCAACGAGCACACCCCCGTTGCTCTAATAGTTCTGCATTTGCCTCTTCCTGCCCTGGGATAGCATTAAAGAATACCATTGGCAATCCGATTGTAACAGCCTCCATACAGGTCAATGCACCAGGTTTTGTAACGAGCAAAGACGATGATTTCATGAGCTCAGAAATATTGGTAGTATAACCATATACGGTGGTCTTCGTCTTCATAGATTCACTAAGGACAACTAACGATTCGTAAAGAGACGTATTTTGTCCAGCTACAACGGTAATTTCACCAATACCATTTACTTCATCTAGATGTTTTAAAGCCGTCTCAAGAGAGCCTAGACCCAGGCCACCACCCATAACAAGAACTTTCACAGGTTCCTCTAAGCTATACTCTTCAATAGCATCACGGAAAAAAGATCGCCGCACTGGAATGCCAGATACATGAATACGAGATTCATCGATACCTGAAGCTACCATTTCAGGTACCATAGATTCTGTTGCAACATAGTAAATATCAATCTGTGGATAAAGCCAAAACTGATGACTACTAAAGTCTGTCATAATAGCTACTAGTGGTACATCTATATGACCTTGACGCTTTAAAATCGATGCCGCCCCACAAGGAAATGGATGTGTAAAAACCATTACATCTGGCTCTTCTTGTTGTACTAGTTTAAGCATGCGGCTTTTAAGTAGGTACGACAATGCGGTTTGCATAATGGTACCTCGTTTTTCCCCTTTCGATACGCGATAAATCATATCATAGAGCATGGGAAATACGTCAATCATCTTTATATAGGTACCCTTAATTAAATGCTCTACAGACATAGTTTCTGTATCAAGAAAATCAACATGAGTAATTGATGCTTGTGGCTCTTTTTCTTTCCAATATTCTTCTATGGCTCTTGCGGCTTGCATATGTCCAGTGCCGATTGAGGCGGACACGATGAGAACCTTCCTTGATGTTTCGTTATTCATAATGCACCCTTTCTCTGTGCATTATACCATAAATAGATAAAAAAAAGAGACCTCGAAAGGTCTCTTTCACATCCAATATGGATTATTTTTTGCGTTTTTTAGCTTTTGCAGCGTTAACTTGTTCTTTCAAACCTTTACCAGCTTTGAATGCAGGAGATTTGGAAGCTGCAATTGTGATAGTTTTACCGTTTTGTGGGTTACGGCCTTCACGAGCTGCGCGTTCACGAACTTCGAAAGTACCGAAGCCGATAACTTGTACTTTACCACCAGCTGCTAATTCTTGAGCTACTGTGTCAAATACAGCTTTTACTGCTTTTTCAGCATCTTTTTTAGTTAATTCAGTTTTTTGTGCAACACTTGCGATTAATTCTGTTTTGTTCATGACAGAACCTCCTTAAAATTACAAAACCTTAGAAGTGTATAAACCTCTAGGTTACTTTTCCTGCACTTTAGCCTCCTCCCAAAAAGCATCCAGCTCAGCTAATGAAAAGTCTTCCCATGAGCGATCGCTTTGGTTAACACAAGCTTCTACATGTAAAAAACGCTGTCGGAACTTTGTGTTTGTGCGATTTAGTGCATTTTCACCGCTTATTTTATACCATCTGAATAGATTAATCAAGGAAAAAAGCACATCTCCTGCTTCTTTTTCCATATTTTCTCTATCATTTTGATCAATAGCCTCCTTAAATTCCCCCATTTCTTCGGAAACTTTAGCCCAAACAGGATCAAGCTCATCCCAGTCAAAACCTAGCTTCGCGGCCTTTTCTTGGAGCTTATAAGCCGCCATTAAAGCAGGTAAACTTTTCGATACACCATCCAATACAGAATTTTGAATATTTTTCTTTTCTTGTGCCTTTAATTCATCCCAAGTGTATGACTTTTCATCTTTTTCAGGATTAAAAACACGAGGATGACGACGAATCATTTTTTCAGTAACATCATTAATTACATCTTGAAGTGTAAAATGACCAGCTTCCTCTGCCAATTGACTGTGAAAGACAACTTGCAATAATACATCACCTAACTCTTCACGAAGATTCGGCATATCTTTATTATCAATAGCATCTACCACTTCGTAAGTCTCTTCTATAAAATAGCGGCGTAAAGATTCATGCGTTTGCTTTTGATCCCAAGGACAGCCATTTGGTGCACGCAAAGTTTTCACTACATCGACTAAAGGTTGAATATCAATATTGTTCTTCATATAGCTTTGCTTCCTCCCTATTGCGTCGAGCTTGTAAACGCTTGCCTATGATTGGGAAATGGTATATATCATCTTTTACGACAGCTTTAGTAAGCCATAACGATAAACCATATACAAAAATAGCCACTACAATTGCTGCAGCCACAGCGCCACCATTGCCTAATAAATCAACAGTGCTCACATAGATGACTTGTGTAGCACCGCCCATGGCCATGGCAGATACTATTATTTTTAATAACTCTAATGTGTTGAATACCGAACCTACATATTTTTTTACAAAAATATAGTTAATAAGCGCTGCAATAGCAAAGTTTAAATTCGTCGCCCAAGCTGCACCATTAATGCCCAACTCAACACTGCCTGTCAATTCATAATCTAAGAATGTCTTCACTAATAAGCCGATAAAAATCGACACCATAGGAATTACTGTTCTTCCTAAACCTTGTAAAACACCTGCAGTAACCTGCTGCCAACCGAGGAACACAATACTCAAGCTAATAACAGCAATAACAGGCCCTGCGTGGGGTGTTGCATATATTAATTGCGATATTGGTGTAGCTAATACGCAGAGACCAATACAGGCTGGAATCGTAAACATATTAGCAATTTTAATCGCCGTCTCCGCCCGTTTTACGATGCGATGTACATCACCTTGAGTATGGGCCTCAGATACGGCTGGTACAAGACTAGCGGCTAAGGACGTAGTTAGAATAATTGGCAACCCAATCAGAGATGTTGCCATACCCGTTAAATAGCCAAATTGTGTAGTTGCTTCATTGAGATAGTATCCAATATCCATCAATCGTTTTGGGACGATAAATGTATCAATGAGTGATACCATAGGAAGCATAATATTCGCCATAGAAACAGGTATAGCAAGGCTAAACAAGCGTTTAACTACGGTGCCATTACTTTCACAAACAGCATTAGGATTCTGTTGTGAAAGCATCTTCTCTCGAACATTACGTTGTCGGTAGTAAAAATAAATTAATACCAGTAACCCTGCCAATACGCCTGGGAATGTAGCAAAGGTCGCACCACCTGCCGCCAAATGGAGTCCACGATCAATGAAGTAGTATGCCAAACCTACCATAGAAGACACGCGAAAGATTTGTTCAAATACTTGACTCGTACCAGTAGGCACCATATACTGGAAACCTTGGAAATACCCTCTAAAACAGCTCAGGATGGTCACTACAAAAATGGCTGGAGATAATAGCTGAATAGCAATTAAAGCACGTGGATCGGTGATGATTTGATTATCTACGAGCCATTGCGCACTACCATATAAGGCCAAACTAAATACCAGCCCTAATATAGCGAGTACCCTCAAAGATACGGAAAATACTTGTTGTACGCCTCGCATATCATCATTAGCAAGTTTCTCTGCAATCATAATAGATATGGCTACAGGAATACCTGCAGCAGAAATACTAACGATAATTTGATAGATCGGATAGGCCATCATATATAGCCCAATTCCTTCACCACCTAAGATCCGTGCGATAAGAACCTTACTAAACGCACCGATGACCTTCACGATAATACCGGCTAAGGTTAAAATCATGGCTCCTTTTAAAAATCGATTCATAGGCCCTCCTTAGTCGGTGACTTGTGGCTAAGAGCCTTTATCACCGCTTCCGTAATGGTCAAAACAGAACCTTTCATGCCATTAAGATTCACATATAATGTGGCTGGCTTGGTGTCCATAAACTTCATTTTTTTCCATAAATCTTCTCGTACAGCCCCCATGTCCCAATCGGCCATTTTAGAATCGTCATACCAATGGATGGTGAGCTGCTTATCTCTACGGACGATACTTTTAATGCCCAGTAGGCGCGCTTGCTCTTTAATTTGAGCAATGCGCAACAAACGGTCTACTGGGTCGGTTGGTGTACCGAAGCGATCAATGAGCTCATCCGTCATATCATCGAGTTGCTCTTTAGATTTAATATGTAACAATCGTTGGTATACAGAAATCTTACGAGCACTATCTTTGATATATGCATCGTCAATAAAAGCATCTACCTCTAAATCGATGGCCGGATCAATAGATACGTCTCGCTCAACTTCTTTATTTTGAGCCTTTGCAATCGCCTCTTCTAACATGCTCACGTACATACCAAAGCCCACGGATGCAATATTACCATGTTGCTGTGAACCTAAGAGATTACCAGCACCGCGAATCTCTAAATCTCTCATGGCTAACTTAAATCCTGCGCCGAGCTCGGTGAACTCCTCTATGGCTTTTAAACGCTTTTCAGCTGCCTCTGAAAGTATTTTATCTGGCCGATACATAAAGTATGCATAAGCACGTCTACGAGAACGTCCTACACGGCCTCGCATTTGGTATAACTGAGATAAACCTAAACGGTCTGCATCATAAATAATGATAGTATTGGCATTAGGAATATCTAAGCCAGTTTCAATGATACTCGTGGACAAGAGTACATCATAATGACCTTCATAGAAATCGGTCATAATCTCCTCAATTTGACGGCCTGTCATCTGTCCATGAGCAATAGCATAACGCAAGCCAGGCAATGCGGATTCTAATAGTTCTCCCATGTGATTAATGGATGCGACCCGGTTATATACGAAATAAACCTGTCCACCACGAGCTAGTTCTCGTTTGATGGCATCTGCGATGAGATTCATATCATATTCCACCACATAGGTTTGAACAGGCAAACGCTCCTCTGGCGGAGTATTGATAACAGACATTTCTCGAACCCCAACGAGGGACATATGTAAAGTCCGCGGAATCGGTGTAGCACTCAAGGTGAGTACATCGATATTGCTAGCCCACTCTTTCCACTTTTCTTTTTGTGCTACCCCAAAACGTTGCTCCTCATCTACAACAAGCATTCCTAAGTCTTTGAATACCACCTTTTTGTTAAGTAATGAATGAGTTCCAATAAGAACATCAATAGATCCATCCTCTACGCCTTTAAGAATTTGTTTTTTCTCTGATGTAGTTCGGAATCGATTAAGTACATCTACTTTCACCCCAAATGGAGCAAAGCGATTCAAAAAAGTTTGGAAATGTTGCTGTGCTAAAACCGTAGTTGGTACAAGTACTGCTACTTGTTTTCCGCTCATAACAGCCTTGAAAATGGCGCGCATAGCCACTTCCGTTTTACCAAAACCTACATCACCAGCGAGCAGGCGATCCATAGGAACAGGTCTTTCCATGGATTCTTTAATCTCTGCGGTAGCCTGTAATTGGTCTTCCGTTTCCTCATATGGGAATGCATCTTCAAACTCTTGCTGCCATGGTTGGTCTGGCAAAAATGCAAAACCTTCTGTGATTTCTCGTTGTGCATATATCTCAACGAGTTTATCTGCTAAATCATCAATAGATTTTTTTGCCTTTGTAACAACCTTGCTCCAGTCACGACCACCCATCTTATTAATACGTGGCACATCACCTTCATTGCCAATATATTTTTGCAGTTGATCTAAATTATTAGCTGGTAAGAACAGTTTGTCCGTTCCAGCATAAGCAATCTCAATATAATCGCGGTGAATGCCTTCCGTCTCAATTGTTTTAAGACCAATATACTTGCCGATACCATGCATATTATGTACTACATAGTCACCAGGCGTTAAATCTGTAAAATAATTGATTTCTTGGCCCTTTTTAGGCTTATTTCGAAGCTTGCGCTTTTGCTGTCCGTAAATATTACCTTCTACGACAACTACGAGATGGCTATTGGGCAATTCAAAACCATCTGTTAATAAGCCCTTTAAAATAACGACGGTGTTCGGCTTTGCTATCCATGTATCACTATGAATAAATGCAATATTCTCCCCTTCAAGGGCGCGCTCAATACCTTCTCGTCGTTGCTGATTATTTAGTACTAGTACCACTTGATGATTTAAACGATGCCATTGTTTAATTTCATCTGTTAATAGAGGAATTTGACGCTCAAAGCTCGTCATTGTCTTCCCTTGAATGCCAATAGGATTAAATCCAGTGAGACCAATAAAACGTTGTTGCATAAATGTGAAAGCCACTTGATTCGTAGCATCTACAGTGCGTTGTAGTTCATTCCAATCACAATGATTTTTCCGATGTGTAGGATCTTCTTTTAAGAATTTCTTTAACGCCTCTTGAATACGACCTGGCTCATCATAAATCAAAGTGCCATCTTTCACATAAGATAATAAAGTACTGTCCGCATCACTTTTACCAAGAAAAAAAGGCGTCACCGTATAGGATTCGATTTGCTCAATGGAGCGTTGATTCTCAACAGAGAAGAAACGCAATGTATCAATCTCATCACCAAAAAATTCAATGCGAATCGGATGATCACTATTTACAGGATAAATATCCAAAATATCTCCACGCACGGCAAAATGACCACGTTGTTCTACCTGGTCTACGCGTTCATATCCAATTGTTACGAGCTGTTCAAGGGCTACATCACGTTCAATTGCATCATTCAAAGCAAAATGTAACGATTGCCCCTTTAAATAATGAGGAGATACAACATATTGTGTAACCTCTTCAGCATTGGCAATGACTACTGCCGGCTCTTGCCATGCTAATAATGCTAATGCTCGCATTTGTGCACCTTGATCTTCAAGACTACGTGCTACAGTCGTAAAGTCTACATGATCTGTTATAGGAAATGATTGGACTGGCACATTAGGCCAGAAGAAGGCTAAATCTCGCTCCCACATCTCCTTATGATCCTTATCATGGACTACGATGACTACAGGCTTCTTAAGACCTGCAGAAAAAGCTTGGCTTAAGAGGAAACTTTTTTGAGATCCACTAAGACCATATATGACTGACTTTCCCTTACGCTGAAATGCGTTTAGCCCATCCACAAAGGATGGGTTCTGTGAAAGCAGTTTTGTTAATGTATTATTCATACTGCACCATATAGTATTACTATGATTGTATTAATTAAATAGTTCTAACTCATTTATTATAACATATAACGTAGTAGTTAAATCTGTACCTATCTTCCTATCAAATTATATGTGTTTATCGATATAAATATCCACGTTAATACTTAATTTAGGCAAAAAAAATACACCTCTAAAGGTGCAATAAAGTTGGTGCGGGAGAAGGGACTTGAACCCCCACGCCGTAAGGCGCCAGATCCTAAGTCTGGTGCGTCTGCCAATTCCGCCACTCCCGCGTCTCAACTGAAATAATAATATCATGTATGGAATTCATCGTCAATCATTTTTTTATAAATGACTTAAAATTCATACATCGAAAAATATTTTCCAAGGATAATAACTATCTAAACCTTACAATTTACGTAAACCTAAAACAAATTCTAAATCTAAAAACTCTTAACTCTACAATTGTATATATATTAACACTTAACGCCTCATCTAAACCTTAACGCTACAGGTCTCAATCTAAAAGTTCTTACTGATAATTAATATTTGCAAAATAAAAAGAGACTGACCCAGAGTCCGAACTACTAGAACCCTGGGTCAGCCTCTTTTTTAGGATGATGATGAATAAATGCATGCCCTACATTTACCATAAAATATATTAACAGTCATAACATATGTCATGCTGGTAATACCAAAAAGGTAATCCACCATGACCATAGCACGACATTTAGGTCGTATAGAACTAAAATCTAAATCAACCATAATACAATTTAGATTCAATAGAACTAAAAAATCCTTTTTACGGATACGTAAAAAGGAGCTATTAACTTCTCCTCCCTATCTCTCGTAGGTCAAATGGTGAATGTTGAATAGGCAGTTCTCCTGACTCGGCGTCATCGCTCATCTAGCCTTCCCAGTTTCCCAGTGACTTAATTTAGACTCGCTCGACCATACAGTGGCGGGACCGTGCCGGCCTTTAACCGGCTTCTCTATTATGCTTTTCAGCACCTATTCCCAAATATGATATTTTCTATGCCTTTATTCTAACAGTCTACATTCATTTAGTCAATACGGCAGTAGCATATTTATTAATAAAAAAATGCTATATAGGTCTGCCGTATTGTTATAACAAAATATAAAAAGTTTAACAATCTAATCATTAGCTTTATCCAACGCGATTTCTAAATAGCCATCCTGCTATGGACATAGTAACAATAGTTAATATAATCATAGGAATAAAGTTAAACCAAATATCCGTCAATCCTGCACCTTCTAGATAAATTCTGCGCATTGCCTCAACAGAAAACCGCATAGGATTTCCATATGTAAGATATTGCAATATTTTCGGCATATTATGTACAGGTGTGATTAATCCGGACAATAAGGCTAGTGGAAAAAGAAAGACAAAAACATATACGAGAACTTGCTGCATATTTTTTGCAATAGCCGAAATAGATAACCCCAATCCAATGCTACTACTTATAAACGTAAACAACACGGCATACACAAGAAATATATTGCCCCGAAATGGAACTTTAAACCAAAACATGGCTATTAATAACAATACAGTACTTTGAAACAGTCCTATTAACATGGGTGGTATAGACTTTGCAACCAAAATTTGCATAGATGATACGGGCGTTACCAATAATTGATCAAAGGTCCCCTGCTCTCGTTCTCGTGCCACAGATAGCCCCCCCAACATGATAACTTGTGTCATACTGATCAATATAACGAGACCTGTCAAGAAAGTCCAAGAAGACTGCTGATTTTCATTGTACCAGGTACGAGATTCAATTGTGATTCCCTTATGCTCAACACCTAACCAAGTCTGATTGAATTGAGAAATGATTTGCCCCATATAGGCTGTGGCAAGACCTGAAGTCATTGTATTCGTTCCATTTACAATAACAGTAATAGATGTAGGTTGTTTATGCTTTAAGTTTTCTTCAAAATCCTGAGGTATGATAACCGCCATAATAACCTTGTTGGAGTCTATTAATGGTGCGATTATATCCGGAGAGTTCGCAGATTGATACAGTTCAAAAACACCGGATGAATTAATAGTCGATTCTAATGCAGCTGCGGTCTGCGTATGACTTTCATCAATCAATACATAGGGAACCTTGTTGAGATTATAGGTTGCGGCATAACCGAAGAGGAACCCTTGAATAATGACCGGTAACAGTAAGATTATACGAGTTTTCGGATCTTTAAAGGTGGCTAATAGCTCTTTCCATATGATGGAGACAATTTGATTCCAATACAGGCGCCAATTCATTATTCCACCTTCTTCCGCGTAATATAAATTGTCAATATTGTAAAGCAAATAGCAAACCCCGATAATACGGCACTATTTTTAATAATCAAATACCAGTTATTTCCACCTAGGAACAATGATTTCAGTAATTCTAAAAAATATGTAGGAGGTAAAAGCCGTGAAATATATTGAATCACCACAGGTTGTGAATGTGGATCAAATAAAAAACCCGTCAATATTAAAGCTGGTAAAAAACTGGTGAGTAATGCCATTTGACAAGCTAAGAACTGTTTCTTCGTAAACGCAGATATAAGTAGTCCCATATTTAAAGAAACAATCAAATACAATGTGGACACAATGCAGATGATCCATAAGGAACCACGCATAGGTACTTCATAAAAGAAATACGAAACACCGAGGCAAAACAACAGCCCCAACATGGCCAATACATAATAAGGCACTACCTTAGCCAAAATAATTTCAATAGGCTTAACTGGTGTAACGAATAAAGCCTCAAAAGTACCACGTTCCCATTCTCTAGCCATAACGACAGCCGTAAGAAAAACGGATACAATCGTCATGATAATCATAATAAGCCCGGGAATCAAAAACCAGGTACTTGTATTTGCCTCATTAAACCACATGCGAGGGTTCATTGTTATATATCCACCACGTAGCATAAACGGAATATTCTTAACGGCCCATAAGTTAATAGCTGAGTTTACATAACTTTCTATACTCATCGCTACCGAAGTATCGACACCATAGTAAATCCCCTGCACTTTCCCTTGTCCACGCATAATTTGATCAGAAAAGTCCTGTGGAATCACCAATATGGCATCTACCTTTCGTTTTTCCATCAATAGTTCCGCCGTTTTTCTATCGCGAACCGCTATAGGTTGAAAGTACTCAGAGCCGTATAAGGAGTCATACACACTTTGGGTCATCGAATCTTGACGTTCCATAACCACTGCTATCGGCACGTGTTTAACATCCAAAGTAACCCCTGAGCCGATGAGGATGATAAGTAGTATAGGTAGTACAACACCCAACAAAATAGTGCTGGGGTCGCGCAATACTTGTGAGGTTTCCTTATATACCAATGAGGAAAACCGTCTTATAAATCCGTTCATACGTCCTCCTCCTGTTCCCGTTTTTCCAGTATGACGGAGATAAACGCTTCATCCATAGTACAAGTCTCGTCGCCAGCAGTCCGTCTAACTTCATCAGGTGTTCCCAGTACAACGAGTTTCCCTGCATCCTGAATCATAATACGGTCACAATATTCCGATTCATCCATAAAATGAGTCGTAATAATAATCGTTGTTCCTCGCTTTGATAAAGAAGTAATCTGTCGCCAGAAATTACGCCGCGTAAGAGGATCAATACCACTTGTGGGCTCATCCAAGAAAAGAATTTTTGGCTCATGCATTAAGGCAGTCGCCATGGACAAGCGCTGTTTATAACCACCAGGCAAATCACCGGCTATCATATCGCGCACATCATTTAGACGAAACTCACTGATAACGGCTTCTATACGATCAAGCTTCTTCTGTCCGTGAAGGCCGTACACACCGGCAAAAAAATTCAAGTTTTCCATAACAGACAGATTACCGTACAAAGAAAACTTCTGCGCTACATATCCGAAATTGCTTCTTGCCGCCGTACGAGATTTAACGACATCAACGCCAGCTACACGTAAATCACCGCTCGTTACAGGTAATAATCCACACAACATACGAAATGTCGTCGTCTTGCCAGCTCCGTTTGGTCCAAGCAATCCGAATACTTCTCCGCGCTGTACCGTAAATGATGTATTAGCTACCGCCGTAAAATCACCGAATGTTCTCACCAAATGAGATACGGAAATTTCTACTGGACGCTCAACCATTTCATTGGGGGACAACAAACGCTTTCGTTCTTTCTCTATCGCACTTTCATCCAAGTCCATATCGATAGTATCTAAAAGGGAAGTCCTCTGTTTCGAAGTAAACTCATCCTCTTTTAACAGCATCATAAAGGTATCTTCCAAACGGCTTTGAACTGATTGTTCCTCCATACCGTACTCGCTAAGCCAAGGAATCGAAAGCATTTCTTTCGTTTTTATATATCGTACGGTACTAGCCTCCGGAACTGCATCTGCCACGCATTTTCTATCATCCATCAATGCGGCCTGTACATTTCGCATGCTCAATGACTTCGGAATTTTTACCTGAAAGCATCGCCCCTCAGACATTTGAGTCAATTCATTCGGTGTCCCAGTTGCTAAAAACCGCCCTTTATTAAGGACGAAAACATCTTTACAACGCTCCGCCTCATCTAAGTATGCAGTACTAACAAGTACGCTGATTCCATCTGTATGTACTAACGACTCTAAAATCTCCCATAACTCTCGCCTTGAAAATGGATCGACCCCTACGGTAGGCTCATCAAGCAATAATAACTCTGGAGAACGCACCAAGGTACAGGCTAAACTAAGCTTTTGCTTCATACCGCCCGACAATTTACCGGCAGGACGCTTAGTAAATTTTGATAGCCCCGTCATATGCAGTAATTTTTCGAACCGTTCCGTTCTCTCCCCCAAAGGGACACCATGTAAATCTGCATAGAGATTCATGTTTTCACTGACGGATAATTCCTCATAAAGCCCAAACTTCTGAGGCATATAACTGAGTTTATCTTGAACTTCCTGCGAATATGCTTTCACATTCATTCCAAGGACATCTAAAGAGCCAGACGTGGCATCCAATAAACCTGCAATTAAACGAATCAAAGTCGTTTTCCCCGCCCCATCTGGCCCAACCAACGCAGTTAAACAGCCTTTCCGAATTTTAAAATCCAAATGGTCCAATGCTATTATAGGATCAGCTCCAACAATGGGAAATTCTTTATATAATTGTGACGCTTTGATTGCATATACATCATTCACCGCACACCTCTATATATCAATGGAAACAGTGGCAGGCATTCCTAAACGAAGGCGATTATTCGGGTCATCCACATATACCCGCACTTCATACACAAGTGTAGTACGCACATCCTCCGTTTCTACCGATTTAGGTGTAAATTCCGCTACGGAGGATATATATCCGATTGTGCCGTGAATCGGTTCATTCTTATTGGTATCCGTCGTCACATTCGCATCCATACCATTATAAATTTTCCCTAAATCCCGTTCGTTCACATACACACGGATCCATTTCTTAGTATTCTCAGCTAACTTAAATACAGGTGTATTCGGTGAAGCCATATCACCGACCTGTAATAATCGGGCCGTTATAACACCGTCTATAGGAGCCGTTAATACAGTTTGGTTTAACAAAAACTCCTGACGAGCCAATTCACTTTTCATCGAATCCAATTGTGCTTGGGCCTGTGCTATATCTTCCTGTCTTGGCCCTGCGACAGCTAAATTGTATGCTTGCTGAGCCTCATTTAATTTGGCTTCCGATACTTTCACCTTCGCCTGTATATCATCTACAGACTGTCGACTGACGGCCTTACCATTTGAAGCATTATATGATTTTTGTAACTTCTCTGCTTCTTGTTTCGATTGAGCTAACGCAGCTTCTGCAGATGTAACTCGTGCCGATGCTTGCGCGATTTCTTCTGGTCTACTGCCTGCTTGCAACTTGTCCACTATAGCTTTCTGTGCCGCAATGGTAGCCTTAGCCTTCTGTACAGCAAGATTCAATTCATCAGAATGTAAATACCCCAAAATCTGCCCTTGGCTCACGACCGCACCTTCATCCACCAAAAGGCTGGCAATCCGATCACTTCCCCGAAATGCAACATTCACTTCCCGCAGATTCACATTACCTTGCAACACGATGTGATGAGAGGCCATGTACGCTTCGTATTGATTATAAGCATAATATCCTACGCCACCCAAAATTATTAGAAAAGCAATCATTATACCTACGCACTTTTTTTTATTATTCGCCATCCAACGTTTAAGGACATCAAGTTTCTCTTTCATAATCATTCCCCGTTTCTCACACTATTTCTTAGCATGCGAGTCCGCCTCTGCCTCCTGATCCATGTCCATGGCTTCCCAACCACCGCCTAAGGATTTGAATAAACGAACGGTATCAGCAAACTCTTGCCCCCGACTCATGATATATTGCCGCCTTGCAGACAATACATTTCGTCGTGCATCAAGAACACTTAAGTAATCGCTAAGACCGGAGTCAAAATTGGTTTGCGCCAAAGATTCTGCTTGCTGTGCAGATTCTACAGCAGATTTCAATTCCTCAGACTTAATATGATCCTGAGATGCATCCGTTACCGCATTTCGGACCTCCCCTACAGCTTTCAAAACAGTCTCTTCGTAAAGTGCCAAGTATTCCTGTTCCTTTTCTGTTTGTACCTTTATATTCTTACGAATAGCACCGGCATTGAAAATAGGCATAGTGATAGATGGTCCTATTCCTATCATTTTACCGATAGCCGAAATAAGACCTCCCGATGAAAACGACTCCAAGCCTATACTGCCATTTAATGAAAATCTAGGCTTAAGGTCAGCCTTTGCAGCCTTGGTTTTCTGTTGTTGTGCCGCAATACGTCGTTCCGCCGCCTGAATATCAGGCCGTTGTCGTAAAGCTTCCGCCGGTATACCGATAAACATGTGTGGATCCACCGCAGGTAATGAAGTATTTTCCATCAATAACCCGTCAACCTCACCCGGAACCGTTCCCGTCAATATAGAGAGCGCGGACATTGTGGAAGCTATATTTTTCTTTAATGAAGGAATCTCCGCTTGAGTCTGAGATAATGCATATGTAGCCTGTTGTACAGGTAATTCGTTGATAATACCAGACTGATAGTTTATCTTAATCAGTTCCAACGCTTCCTGCTGACGCTTCACATCCTCTTCCGTTATGCGCAATTGCTCCTGTAAAGTTCTTAACGACATATACTGTAATGCTGTTTCCGCGCTCAATGATACCCAGGTGGAATATAAATCCGCCTGTGATGCTTGTAACGAATTCGATGCAGCTCGTGATTTTGCTTTTTGTCTCCCGAATATATCAATTTCCCATCGCGCATCAATTCCTAATTTACCGGTTTCTACATTTCTCGTCATCTTATCAGGTATAGGCAAATTCTTTATTGCTTCTCGGTCCGAATCCCATTCGCCCTGACCTCTATTAACCGACCATGAACCGGAAGCATCTAGCCAAGGTAATCGCTGTGCTTCAGCAATACCCAACTGTAACCGCCCTTGTCTAACTCGAGAACGAGCTACCTCTAACTGCCGATTATTTTTGAGGGTCAAATCAATTAATTGATCCAAGACAGGATCGTTAAAAACCTTCCACCAGTGGGCTAATTCTTCTTCACTGACCGCTTTCCCTTCTACAACCTCATACGGTAACGGATGTTTTCCCGCTTCCTCTACCCAAGAATGTTCATTCAATTCTTTAGTTGCTTTTTGTTTCTCTGAAAGCTTAGGCTCTTCAGCAGCAGTGCTCTTTTTCTTCTTTTTTTTGCCATCCTTGTAATACGATGCAATGACAGAACTGCCTTGGTCAGAATCGTCAACAGTTTTTTCAGACCTATGCTGTACTGTCGTATTATCTCGACTCGTTCGATTTGCATCGCCGTTTGATTGACTAAAACTGACGCCCGCGCTAGCACTCCAAGCCCCTAATGCTAAACATATATAAACAATTAAAAGTTGTTTTCTATTCGTCATCATAGCAAACCTCTTTTCATTTCCATATATTTCAGTATCATTATATGTTCATCTTATAATATAAAACCATTATGTATCAATAATATGAAGTATCATTTTAATCTAACTTGAGTTTTATCAAACTTTCACATAAAATAAAAATGTATTAATATAATTCAAGTGGAGGCGATTATGTATATCGGTGAAATCATTAAAAGCTATCGCGAACAACATAATATGACGGTTGAAGAATTCGCAAATAAATCGAATCTAAGGCAAACAGAAATCAACCAATTGGAAGAATTATTTCAAAGCGATGGAACGACACCTCATCCTGTTGCAATGCGACAAATTAAAGCTATAGCTGAAGCCATCGGACAGCCAATCCCCATCATTATGAATCTTATTTCTGCAGATCAAGAAATCGTCGTTAACGTAGTAGCTGAATCAGATCAGCCACATGCGAAATAATAAAACTTAGTTAATTAAATAAAGATTATTAGCTCATAAAAGGACCCTACATAAATATGTAGAGTCCTTTATATACATATAAAAAGCAAAATAAAAAAGCACCACATTACTGTGATGCTTTAATTTGGTGAACCGTTTTAAGCTAAATACGAACTTTGTATGTATAATTAGACGTTCAAAATATCCAATTAGCCTAGAATTTTATTTATCTGACAAGAAATTGAAAGCATAATATTATTTAGGCAAAAAAATAAAGCCTGTTAGAACATCAAAAATATTCTAACAGGCTTTATATATAATAGTATTATTTAGCTGCAGCCACTATGGCCCCTAAAGTAGCTGCACCAGCAACAACGGCCCATATATCTCGCTGTCTATGGAGTCGAGCCTCCGTTCTCTTTGATTGCTGGATTTCCTTGTTCGCAATCTCTAAATATTTGTTGGTTTGATTCAAGTAATCTTCTTGCTTCATCGAGTCTTGCTTTGCTTTCATCAATTCGTTCGCTTGCTTCTCGTTGATAGACTTCAATTTGTTCAATTCGTCGCTCTGCCTCATGGTTAAGGATTGTGCTTCGGTCAATTTCAGATTGGATGCGTCTATTAAGCTCAATGCTTGACTCGTTTGATTTTTTACCCTGTTCCACTGCGTCAATGGCACGGTTATGGTTGGTTCGTCCAAACCAGTTTGTGTAGACATATTCGGCTGTTCTGCAAAAACTGTACAAGAAAACACCAATGAAAACAACAATACAAATATCACGAACAATAGGCTTTTGAAACAAATTTCTAATTTTAGTAATGATTGATGTTTCATTCATTTCAACCTCCGATTATAAATCATCCCAACGTGCAGCATATCCCCGCACATCAACATGTACAAAGTCCTGATGGTAGTATTTACCAATTCCATCAGCTCCACATTCCTCAGCAATTTCTGCTAGCGTATCAACATTGACTCCATCATAGGTGATGTCTGCTGCCGTCCCTAGCACATGCTGAGAATCAGAAACACCCCCAACCTCTGCATTGTGTTCAGGGCATCGATAGCCACTGTTAACTGTAATCGGAACCCCCAACCGTTCCCGGATTCTATCCAATACATCGACAAGTCGCTTGTCAATGATATGATCTAAGACATTATGACCTTGCCCATCGACCGCGTGTCTTTCACATTTACACGAAAATTCATAATCGTCAAAATATGTACCAATTTTCATATGCATTTCCTCCTTAAATAAGATAGGCACTAGCATATATGCCAGTGCCTAAAAAAATTATTTCCTTTTTAAAATAGAATCAAGTTTTTCATTAACTATATCCAATAATTTGCTCGCAAGCGGATTGCCTCCATCCCGCATATTTTCCAATATAGAGGTTAATTCTGTACCACCTAAATACGTCCACACAAGGGTTACAGCGAACGTATAGGGCTGTGCCATATAATCAAAGCACCATGCTGCTGACGTAAGCAATACATAGGATAGTACTTTATCCCCAAACGGCTTACGCATATGCTTAGATGATATGAGCCCTTTCCCAAATGCAGCAGGAATCGCCCAGTATTTATCTGTCATTCTGATATTTTCCGGACTCGCCCCCATATCTAACAACATCTGATATGCAATCGCCACCCACTTCGTAAGCAAATCAATGAACACTAAACAAATAAAAATTCCCAACACCTGAACATGCTTTAATCCTAAAAGCCATATGCCAATAGTAGCAAATATCGCCATTACAGTTTTAATTGCAAATCCATCAGTGAGCCGCTCCCAAGCTAACTGAATAAAATCAGTAATAGATACTAATAATGTATTCATTCAACTCTCCCCTATTATTGAATTATGCCTGTTCCCACTTTTCACTATAAAGGTTCCATTTTTTGCTGTGATCTGGATTGTAGACTTCCAATGAAATTTTCTGCATCATAACTTCTCGCGGTGGGTGAGATTCCTCACTAACAGTCATCTTATTAACCCTAATGAGATCATAAGATTTTAAATTAAGGTTATCACCCGCCCATACAAATGCAGGGATATTGATTACAGCAAGAGAACTGTTAGCGAAAGCATCCCTATCAATATCAGTGGCCTTTGGCAAATTAATAATATTGTGGTCGGTTCCGACGAATGCTAATGCACCAACTTTAACAACGTTCGGGCATGTAAGTTCGCCCTCCAAATCGCTACGGCCATAGAATTGCTTAGGTAAAATTTCTGTAGCCGTTTCCGGATTAAATTCAAAAAGACCTTTGATTTTAACAGTATCAACGACGTGCTCAATTAAGTTAAGGTATTCAAGATATATATCATCTGTGCCATAAGGCTGAATTTTAATAGTTGCACTCCCGGATTGAATTTCAACAGCTTCTGCACTGCCACTCACTCGAACTTTAAAGCCATCTTGCCCGGATACTCGAATTTCCGTATCCCCTTTTCTTGGTTCATTAAATGTAAGTGGAGTATAAGGCTGTTCAGCCAACGCATGAACAATAGCAGATAATACCGCATCAAGCATGCCACTATTAATAAGAATATTTTTGCTTTTTAGGTCCGCCACGATTCCAGCTAAATCAGGCTGTTGAGGTTTAAGGGAATTATAAAAATCTTCCTCAGTGCCTGTAAAGCCATGCCGTTTGACAAAGTCATATATTCCCTCACCCGGTTTCCCCTGTAATCCGGGTATATTTACATTCACGTTAATTGTTTCAGGAACATGAACTTCAATAACATATGGTGCTCTCACACTTCCTTTAATAGCCATTTTTTGCTCTCCTTTTAATGTAAACTGATGTCATGGATGAACTCAATATCGCCCATGACTAATTTATATGAATAATCTTTACCAACGATAAATACATCATATTGACCCTTTTTTATAGAGTCTGAGATCTTTAATGTATCTTTTCCTCTAATGGTTACAATAATTGTATCCTCTCTAATATGGCATTCAGCTGTTGCCAACAATTTGCCTGTTAGAGAACGCACTTTACAAATAGCTGTAGCGGTTGTTAAATCAACATCACCCTGCACTATATAAGCACGTCTAAAATCAGAACCTATATGTATCGTTTCAGATACATTTTTTATTGTGTTCATAGATCACCTCTTTAATTAAATGGCATCCCTGATGCTTTATCATAGCCCGTAACATCGACAACCATATATTGAGTAGCCGTCTGCCCAGCACACCCCATAGGATATGGTGTTACAGTATCCCAATAAATTTTTTGATACGATTTTATTTCAATACTTCGTTTACCTGTAAAATGAACGGTTTGCCATACACTACCAGTATGTGATTGATTATCGCCTTTCGTAATATTAGGCCCCCATACTGCAGCATCAACTACCGACATAGGAATTACAGCAATATCACAATCATATGACTTAGATGGTACAGTCATTTTAGTATGCTCATTAGGAGAATACTTAGACAATGTGCTGTACCAATCTTGATGATATTGGTCGATTACCCTTAAATATCGAATACGGCTATCATAGATCACATCATTTTTGATATTGTATTCGTCCTTCCAGCTTGCTTTGAAAAATTTATGTTTTCCTAAGACTTGTAAGGCTATATTTGGTTTGCTACTGCCTACCTTATCAACGAATCTGATGCGAGGCGTATTCGCATTGGCTGCAACATCCTCGAAATATCCAAAACAATAGAACTTAATCCCATTTTTCACCTCATTAATCATTTCTTGTGTAATTATTGCTCCACCCTTAACAACATCAACAATAAGGGCTATGAATTTCTCTCTTTTGCGACATATCCATTGTGCTTTGAATTCATATCCCTGTGGAACAGATATTGCAATAAGTGGAGCCTCACCATGATAATTTGGCTGAGTAATATACGTTATACGAATAGCGTTTGAACCACCATTTCCGTATTGATATAGCATAGTTGGCACCATTAATGGAGTATACGTTTTAAGTTGCGTAGGAATTAATACATCAGCCGACACTGCTCTATTGCTTCCAGTCCACAATACAGCCTCTTTTTGTTTCGGTAAGCTGAGATAAACTAAATTATCATAACTATCATTAATAATAGTTGTGCCAGCTTCGTTTTTAACATTAATAAACTCCATAAATAACCCACCCCTCATATTGAAAGCCGTTAATCCGCCCATTAGATAAATTTGTTTCACGAGTTACAGAAAAGTACCATGTAATAACATCATCTTTAACTTCTGCCACTAGGTACTGCCCCATAGCTACAGCCCACACCTTTTGCCCAGACTGCAATCCCTCAACACGTATCGTATTCTTAACGTTAGGCACCGCACTTACATATTGGCGCCCTTCAATGCGTGTCAAACGTTCTTTTAGATTTAATATGATATTGCCATTTTTATCATATATTATGATATGAGGTGTCATTATTTATACTCCTTTACCAGCACCCGAGCTTGACTCTAACATTATTTTCCTCGTCATAAGCCGAGATTAAATTGTCCTGAATTTCTACCCGAGCCCCAGTTGTTCGAGTTCTTAATGTTCCAATAGTTGCACAAATAGCAGATAGAGATGGCGTATCAATATTCTCCGCAGCAACTGCATTGGCTTGGATCATACCTTTAGCAATTACATTGGCATCAAATACAGTTTCACTTGTTACATGGAATAGTTTCCCATCAATACGTGTGCCTGATTTACTCAAATTGATGCGTGCGATTAATTTATCGCCATCGATTTCGCCCAATGCTTCCGTAATACGTGCATCAAATCCATCAGACAGCTGTGTAAATCGACTTTCAATATGCTTATTCATATCGCTTATTGATTTAGTAGTTCCATTGGCTAAATCCGTGAGTCGGGATTCAAAGCCATCAGATACTTTTTTAACTGCTGATACATCATTTTTCATGGATTCAATAGCTTTATCCATTTTATCCAGCCCAAGGCTTTCAGTATCAAGCAATTCTTTCGGAATCTTTTCCAAAATCGCTACTGGCTGCTCTGCCGTTTTAGCTCCCTCACCAAAAATATCAACAAAGGCAACTCGTACTCGGTATATGCCTACATTCAATGGGAATGTAACTGCATTTGTAGCTGAAAAATACACGGTTTCATTAATATATACATTCATCCCTTTACAATTAGCTGGAATCGCATTTGTAAGAATCCCTACACTACCAAATCCAGCTCTAGCAATAAATGTCGTAGGTGCTTTAGGAACAGGAATGTTATATTCGACATTTGCAGGAGCTCCATACCCTTTAGATGGATTGTGAGCATACAAATATACTTTTCCTTGTCGCTCGGTTAGCATCCCAGCATACGTCGTATTATTACTACGTCCAATTAATCCATCGGATTGTCCCGGATTAAGATTTGTTCGCAATTCATAATAATCAATGTCTGCATTGCGAACTTCCAACCAATTAAATTGTGCTACAGATCCAAACGTTACGGAAAAACCTTGCGGGGTATTTGGTACATCACTTTTCATTTGTACGAGAATACTTTTAGTAATCCCCTGTGAATAGTTGCCATGAGAATCCTTGACCTTAACCTTGACCTCATATGTATGACCTAGCTCACACCCACTAATAACGATTTGTCCATTACCATTGCCGCCATATTTCCATTCGCCAGTTCCTTCGCGATACCATGCTTCAGCAGTATCAAACGTGTTTAAATCCGGAGCAGTAAATGTAGCCACTACATCATATGACAGCACCCCGTCACCTATTTTGTAATACTTTGTGTATAAAGCTAATTCATTGACCTCAGGGATATAGTAAGGAGTAATCGTATATTCATAGGCTTGCACTTCATCAAGGCCTTGCTCATTAGTACCAAACATATTGCGAGATGAGAATTTAAGGTATATCTTTTTCCCAACATCTTCAGGACGATATGGTGCTCTGAATATAGCTTCATCCACACGAATAAATCGTTCATTAGCATTATGCGAAATGGCTTTTGTGCCATATTGCCCCCGCACAAGGCCTTTCAGTGTATACCAATTATCCGTATGCATTTCCACTGTTTCATAGCTCAATGCCTCACCATCTACCCAGCATAGCGTATTGCCACGCTCCGCATCTATATGAGTACCATTTTGCAATACTCCTCGATTAAGGACTATATTGCAAAAATCATTAGTTGAGCTGAATCCATATTTCATACGCCCCATGCGAGCCTGCTGGGTTATCTCTCCAATTTGACGATAACGTTGATTATCATCGGACAGCCACACAGAACATCCGCCCCAATTATCCGGAGCATTAACGCCTACGAATACTTGATTTCCTCCAACATCTCCAACTGTCTGAAATATCGCTACGTCATTAACAGATGGAGCCGGAATATTATAATCAATGAAAGGTCGTTCATTCTCATGAACGTTATATTTAGCTGGAGCATATGTGCCGGGTGGTTTCCCCTCTGCAGTAATTTCAAGTTGCCCATCTGCCGCCTCTGATACAGCAGTTATAATGACAATTTGCTTATTTAACTGACAAATATCATCTGTTAAGGTCACTATATCACCGGGCTCCAGCCTGCAAAATTCCCATGATAAATGGAATGTATACTGATTGCGACTATATAATCGCTTCATTGCTAATTGCTCGGCATAATACTGAGCCCTTGCTTTCGTATACAAATAATGAGCTTGCTTAGTGGATGCTGGACGCATTCCATTTTTTTGTACATCAGCCACAACCTCGAATGATACTGTTTCTTTCTCGTAATTGTTAGCACGATTTAAAAATTCAACAGTTGCCTGATTGTAACATTCAGAGGTGTCTTTTCGCTTATAAATTACTAACTGCCCATCGCTTCCCGGAATTAAATCATCTGCAGTTAAATCATACTGAACCTGTAAATGCGGATCCCAGTCACGGATTGACTCATCTGCAAGAGGTACTATTTTTAATCGGTCATTAGACCAAAATAAAATCGCATTTGTAATTTCTGCAATTTCATTAATTATGGCCTGTGCTTTCTTTGCACCTTCATTTGGAGGTGTAGAAATCAATATATCTGCCGCCTTACAATAGCGTCTGTAATTATCTAACCCCTCAATTTGAGACGCATCAATGCCCACCCCTTTTAAGATATGTACAATGTAATCTGCGGGATTTACATCAATGCCATCACCGGTGTCTAATAATTTGCCTTTGACCTCAAAATTATAGTTTGGTAAGCTCCCACGCTCTCCAAGATCTACAACGCCAGCCATATATGCAAGTCCACTATATGGCAATGCCTTTTCAGGGTGCTTGCTGACTACATACGGCCAAGGTTGCTGCCCTAGCCTACCATCAAATAGAGTAAGCTGGATTTCACTTTGTGGGTATGTAAATATTTCTTTATCTATCCACACTTTACCAATCCCGGATATAGGCCCTTCACACAAACCAATAGCACATGCTACCGAATAGGTATATGTAATATTAGTGTGTTTTGATCCCCCGCCTTTACCAGTCCGTTGAGTAGACTTATGTTCGTGAGCGGTGAAATCGTCATAATAAATTACATTCCCGGATTGTCGAGTAGTCCCTAATACTTCAGGAACTACTTCACCATACGAAGCACTATTAATTTGAAATTCATTGATGCGCTCAGCTGTTGTAGTTGAGTTATGACTGCGCCAAAAACCCATATTATGGTGTCACCTCCTTTCGGAATCGATAAACGGCACGTAATCGGCTTCGCCCTCGACTATCATTGAATATTACATCTTCCAGCTTTGAGAATATTACGCCGTAATCAACAAATGCGTGAATAACTAACCCGTTGCCAATATATATTGCGCCATGACTAATGCAACGACCAAATTGATAGAGTAAAAAGTCGCCAATTTCAAGTATGTCATTTTCAAGATCCACCTTATCGGCTACCTGTTCCACATATTTGAGATATTTCTCTTCTGAATGGTGCAAATGCCACTCATTTGAGTAATCCTCGATATTCAATTTATCCTTTGGCATAAGCCCGGATTCAACAACTGCAGCCACTAGCAAATACGCACAATCAACGCCAACGCCTCTTACCATCGCATTATTTTGATAAGGAGTACCAAGCCACCTAATTGCAGCATTTGCGATTTTTTGGCCTGTACTTTCATTTGTATTTGGCTTGTCGCTATCTGCTCGCTGTAGTTTGATAATATTCATCGAATGCTCTCCTTTAAAGGAACATATGGAGTCGCCCTGTTCCTATTAAAATTATTAAATTTTGAACGACATTCCTCAGGTGTTTTTGCACACCCCGGATATATATAGGCCTCATTGCCAACTTGTGGCTGTGCATCGGCAGGGGTCATATATCGAATACGTCCGTTTTGACTATCCATAATTTGTGTAGATTGTCCTGCAAGAGGGCCATTTATCCACTCAATACCTCCAGCATTGTAATAGCCATTGCTAAATGAAGAGTCAATCGTAATAGTATTTGTAGCCGGAACTGATACAACTTTTATGCGTTTTCGATACTGTTTAATATCTACGCCACACTCAGAACTATAAATACTATAGGGACATTGAGGATAATATCGCTTACCCGGAAACTCAGTATTGAGCCTTTGCACAACTGATTTGACATCAAGCTGTAATGTAAGTCCACCACCCTGTTTGACATTAACTTCTCCAGTAAACAAAGAAACAACACCAATAATATGATTTTTTTCATCGAAAAAAGCTCTTTTTAAGGATAGAGTGGCACCATCGAATCCGCCATTATGAGCCACAGCCATAATCGGAACTCCACCAATTTTGTCATCCTTGTTGCAAGAAATATTGACCGTTAATTTGTCTACGGCCACTTCGGAGCGTGTTTTTATTTGGTTCCGAGTAATAATAGGCCCGTCACCTCGATATAACTTACCTCCATATGATACATTTGCATCAGTATCGGCCCAATAATACGAGATTCCACTCACTAATTGCAGCTCATATAGATCACAGCTAACGAATGATTTATTCGTATTGAGATGACTATTAAGAATTTCATCAACGTGCTTCATGCTTTAATACCTCACCATGCTGTAACTAATTTGAACGGTTTAGATTTATAAACGTTTCTATATTTCAAGTCGGCTGTAAAGTCGCCACTAAATACGACCTTCCAATAATATGTATAGTCAGCCGTAATAATTGCGGTAGGAGATACAGTCTGTCCACTTGCTAGACGTATAACGCCTTTATCAGTGGTGCATCTAACCTCTTGACCGTCAGCATATAGCTTAACGTTTTCAACATATGCAACAGGTTCAATATAATCACCGAATTTACGAACAGCTTGCCATTCATTTTCGGCCCCTGTCCCAAGTCGAATGCCTTTTTGCGTATGGTCCTCAGGGTCAAGCCATAAAAACGGGGTTAAGCCACCTTTTACAGTGGCATAAAAGCCCATCATCGTTTCATACTGCTCTTGATTCAATACGGCAAACGATGCGGAAATAGTATATTGTGGCAGTTGCTGAGTAGTCATTGTACGTAATCTACCGGATCCACTCCGCTTAGTTTTTACATCCCAATGTTGCATTTTGCTTGAATCCCATGCAAACGTATTGATATTAGGGAATTTTTTTAACTCTGCCATAATTACCACGTCCCCGCTGTTGATGTAAATTCACGATTATTATCTACTAAAAATTGACGTATGGTTTGACCGCCTGACGATTCAAGCCATCCCATAAACGACTGAGCATCCATAGCATTGACATGCAAATGCACGTCGCCACCGCCTCCAGCCTTTGAAATACCTTCACCAATTTGTCCGAATACCTGTTCAGATAATGGAACGACTGCTTCCGGATAATTACCTTCACCAATTTCTGCAAAGGTACGTCCATATGCTAGGCCACCACTTGCCAACTTCAAATTTGGTACGAGTTTTTGTGGACCACTTCCAATGTCAAAGCCTCCACCAATATTGCCAAGTCGTCCAGCTAGTGATGCAACAGAACTCATCGCAGCACCTGTAGCCGATGCAGCACTCCATGCAGCCATGCCGGCTGTAGCACTAGCGCCCCATGTAGCCATTGCCATTTGTTGAGCTAGTTGAGTTGCTAACGGTAACTGAGCCTGTAATGCAGCATTATTTGCTGCAGCTGTTTGGCTAGCCATCATTTTGCCGAAGATCATCTGTTGTAGTTGAGCCGCAATCCATTTGGCAACAGTATCCGCAATCGTTTTTAAAATAGCATTCCCAATATTTTGAAACGCTTTCTCTAAACTTTGTGTGCCCTGTATTAATTTAGATATGCCCTCTTGCATGCTATCAATGCCTGCATTCGCCATATCAAAAAACATCTGCTGACTATTAAAATGGCTGTCCATAACCGCTTGCTGGTACTCTTCAAGAAGCTGTTTTCGCAACTCATAATTTTGCTGGGTCGCTACGTATTCATCAGTCAAAGCCTGTTGTAGCGCTTCAAAATTTTGTGTACGCATTGCTTCTTTAATTGCCCACTCTTCTTCGGCGCTTGTACGAATTAAATCAAGTCTTTGGTTTTCAAAGTTTTCATTCATCGCCATTAATTCAGCATTTTCACGCTCTTTAAATGTAAGACGATTGCCAACTAATTCATATGGCGTGTTAGTATCTTGCAACATCTTAATGTATGCAGCTCTATCACGTTCCGTCATTTCAGCAAATTTATCAGATAATTCCTGATATTTGTCTTTAATCGAATTAACCGCATCATCTTGCTCTTTAGCTAACTTAGTTAGTGGCGATTGTGCCCCAGTTGAATCACGTTCAGCAGTATTGAACTTAAACGCAACATTCATATCACGGATAGAGTTTTGTAATTCACGCAATCGCTTGGCCTCTTCATGCATCGCATCCTCACGCTTGCGGGCATACATTTCCATGATTTTTTGCTTATCCTCTTCATAGTGGATATTGTTTGCTTTAGATTTCTCTAACTCTTCAAGTTCCTTATCCCGCCATTGCTCTGCTAATTGAGCACGGGTCCCGAACATCTCTGTCCACGATTCAAGTATTTGTCGATGCAATCGTTCTGCCTCATCCTTGGCATCTTTTTGGCTACTACCACCTGACCCGCCTTTACCTCCGGAACCAGCTCCATAATCACCTGCCCCAGCACCAGCTCCACCAAACCCGACTTCACCACCTGAGGAAGGATTTAAAGCGTCACCAATATTACCGAACATATCTGCAGTATTATTGCCAAAATCTTCAGCCGCCTGTGCATCAATCAAATTCAATTCATCAATTTTACTTGCTGACGTATTGAATACAGATGCTATTTTACCTGAAACAGCATTAATGCCACGTATGAGTGCATTAATCATGCTGAGAATACCATTAATAGCCCATGTAACTGTATGGACGATTCCCATCCATATGCTTTTCATAGTAGCACCAAAACCATTAGTGGCAATTTCACTAGAAGCAAGTGCAGCAACTAATACAGCTAAAACTGCAACAACTAAACCAATCGGATTGGCTGCTAATACAGCATTAAATACAGCCGTTGCCCCTGCCGACGCTAACGCTCCAACAGCATGTGCAGCTTGTGCAGCATTAAGAATCAATATTCCAGCCCTATATGCTCCCATAACTGCTGTGGCTGTTGCAATAGCTGTCCTTATTCCCAAAAATACAGCCCTTACTGTACCTGTTGTAACCGCCCAAGCTTTTGTAACTGCATTTATAGTAGCGATTGCAGCTCCTTGCACGGTTATTGTGCTAGTAAATGCAGCCGCAGCAATGCGAGAAGCAATCATATATGTTGTTATTCCGGCAAATGTAGCTATAGCTGGTGGTCCAATGGCTGTTAATACGGATCCAATAGATTGTACCGTTTGCCCTAATAACCTTGCAGCAATAACTCCGGCACTAAATGCGCCTGATATGCCACTAATAGCAACACGAGCAACAGCGGCCAAACCTTGAAATACTACGCCGATATTATCTAATGCCTCTTTAAAACCACTATTTGCTGTCATCTGTGTCAAGCTTTCCAATACTGGCTGAAACGCTTGTATTGCTTGGTTTTGAATCGCATTTCCTACTTCTGCAAAAGTCATAGGAAGTTCAGCAAATTTAGCGTTTGTTTCATCGGCACTATTAAACATTGCATTTTTAATAACCTCTGCTGTAATTAAGCCTTGTGAGGACATTTCTTTTAGCTGGCCCATAGGCAAACCCATTTCTTGTGAAATAGCTTGTGCTAATAATGGAGCATTTTCCATAATGGACCTAAATTCGTCCCCTTGTAACTTACCAGCTGCCATTGCTTGTGTGAGCTGATACATAGCGGAGGTTTGTTCTTGAATCGATGCCCCGCCGATCTTAAACTGTTTATTCATCTGTTCAACGAAAGCAATGGTTTCATCATTTGAAGAGAACGCATCTTTTGCTAAAATTCCCAGCCTACCAACAGCGCCTGCCATATCAAGGTATGATCCACGAGTACGCTCAGCAGCTGCATATACCTTGTCCATAATTTCAGCAGTAGACTGTGTACCGTCATTAATCATATTGATGCGGGCTTTTATTAATGCATATTTATCACTTAATTCAGCCCCAGCCTTTACAGCCTCTTTCGTAGCGGTTGCAACTGCTGTTATACCTACAGCCGCCCCCGCAATGGATAGGCCTTTTGACATTTTCTCGCCTAATTCCGCAAGCTTTTTGCCAAGAACCTCATCAGCTTTTTGACCGACTCTATCAATAGCTTGCACAGCCCCAGCAGAAGTACCATTAATTTTGACATTAATTTGTTTATCTGCCATTATTCGATTTCACCCCCTCCCGATTCAATCCATTCACGTTTGAATTCTATTTCCTCTTTCATTCGTTCAAGCTCCGTAGGTGGATAAATATGTTTCATAAGATCCTCTACGGTAATTTTTTTGCCTTTAGCAATTTGCATATTAGCTAATAATGAAAAAAAGAATGCTTGAATACTATGCTCTCGCCTTGCTCTAGCCTCATAGCCCTCTAATAGCTTATAAAACTCCATAACCGATAATCGCTTATATTCCCAAGGTTTTAATTGCAGTACTCCATATGCATTCTTTTCATTAAATCGATACCACTCAAAAAAAGAGGGGGCATCAGCCCCCTCTATTAGTTTTTTTCGTTTAAAGCCTCCTCAGCTTCAATGTTTGCATTATCTTCCTCGGTGGCTTCCTCAGGGAACTCCTGATAATAAATCTTTTTACCCATAACGCCACTGGCGATGAGTGCTTTTTGTACAGTAATCATCAATTCATTGAAATTGAAGTCCGTATTGTTCATCATTTCCTGAATTTTTTCTTGATAGAATACCGAGGAACGTCGTTTGTAGTGCGCAAGCCCAATTTCAAAGGCAACCAATACCTCCGTCATGCCTAAGCCTTCTGCAAGAATACGACCTATAGGCTTCTTTAATACAGCTTCTAGCTGTAAAATACGCCCAATATTAAAATAGATTTTTTCACCTTCGCCAAAGTATTCACATGGGATTCGTTTCATTATAAAAGCCTCCTGAGATTATAAATTAAACGGTTTTTAATTCAGACAATGGACCGTCACCGTTAAGTGTGATTTTACGAGTAGCCACATCATCGTGTGCACCAGTCGTAGAGTTATCCGTAATGGATGCCCAGCCTGTAACATATGATTTATCAGGATATTCATATTTGATATGAATACGTTCGTCATTCAAGAACGCCTGATATACGACTTTTAAAGTTTCATCATTGAGCATCAAAATTGATTCAACTTCGGTGGACCATTCTTTCATGCCCGGTAATGTAGTTTTCCAACCACCTGTACCCTTATGAGAAGCGTCAATAGAGTCCGCTTTTAAATTCAAGTCGCCTGTTCTTTGACCGCCCAACAATTCCCATTTTGCACCGGTAGTTTCATCGGTACCAACATTGATGTAGATCAATATATTTTTACCCATAGCGACAAGAGATTTCTTGCTTTGCTTTAACGCAGTTAAATTTTTTGCTGGTTCTGGCATTAATATATATCCTCTCTTTCATTCAAATCAAAAAGGCGAGCCTCAATAGTGTACTGAGTGCCCAATAATGGGCGTATACTATCATGGTCGCCTACTTTATTTACGACATGGAAATCAACGATTTGAAATCCACAATCTAATACGCATACATCTTCATTAAGCTCTCCACATGCTTTACGGAACGCTAATAATATAGCGTCAACCTTATTCTCGAGATCAACTAATTGTGGATAACCTTTATCGAATTCATTTGTGCCGGTCTTAGTCCAAGCTTCAAGATACAACGTAACTTCTAAATGCACATCATCGTCTTTTTGCTCTTGACCTCGACCAATCATAACAACACCATTGGCTGTTACTCCAGCATGTTGTGGCATTGTAAGCCCTAGCCGAGTATCAATACCTAAATTAGTGCCATTAAATACGTCTTGTATGCGCTGCATTAATTCATACCATTGCATATGTCACCCCCTAAATATTTCAACAGAACGATATCCCTTATATTCAGTAGGGTTGCCGGTTAACTGTTCAGGCGTGATACGAGATTCTAATTGCTTGATACGAGATTCATAATATTCTAATTTTTTAGAATAAAAGTCGTCTGTTGAGCCGTTATTGCTGTAAGAACCCGGCAATGCAAATGCTTTATTTACGCATACTTCACGATAGATATAAGCAAGTACTAATTCATCGGTTGTAAAACTACGAATAATCTTATCCGGCTTTACACCTAGACGATTACCAAATGCATATAACCACTGTTCTGCCTTTCCGACAGTATTGGCGGTTACTTCATCACCTAGTAACTCATCATTAAATAACTCCGCCATATCCTCAAATTTGTATAGCATATTTAAAACCCCTTACATATTAAATGTTATTGAATATTCGTCTTTAACTAACCCACGAGCCACATCGTCCAAGGCATGGCCTGTATATTGTGAAAATATATTAATAATGTTTGGTATATTATTTTCCAACGCATCATATAAGAATGGATCAGGTGCCGTTCCCGGATGAAATACCCTCCGAGCAAACATGAAGCCATTCCCACCACGAGGGACAAATCTTAATACCTTTTTGAATCGTGGATTAATCACATGAGCTGGCGTTCCTTCATGCACAAAAGGGCCATATTTCGCAACATCAATGTCAAGAAATACGACCCCTTGCATGCCACTATTAGAAATTTGATAATCAATCGCCTTTTCAAGATTACCTGTTTGAGAGGTAAATCTATGTTGTTCTTGCGCAGTTTCTCTCACATCTATAGTGCTTGCTTTTACAGCCTGACGAATACGCTTTTCAAATATAGCCCGGCTATTCATAGCAATTATTTTTTACCGGAACCCTTGCCGGAGGTTTTATCCTCAGGGCCCTCATCCTTAGGCTCTTTATCCTCAGGATCTTTGTCCGGAGGATTTTCATCCTTAGGCTCTTTATCAGCCTTTGGGGTTGTATTTTTAGGTTCCTTTACAGGTTTATCTTCCACAACTTCATAGCCGTGCTCTTTAAACCATTCAATGTGGTTGGCATCTTCGGTGAAGCCTTCACCATTCACAAATACAACTGAACCTGTTTGACCTGTATAATCAGGTACTGGAGATTTAATAATCGGCATAATTGACCTCCTTATTTAACCTTAATTTTACGGAATACGCCTGCTGCCTTAGATGCTTTTAATGCAACAGCGGCAACCATTTCGACCTCGCCTTTTTTAACTGCACCAGCGTTGGTGAAGTCAGGCAACCACAAATTAACCACATTATCGCCAGCCAAAGAAACACCGTGGAAGCCATCGATGCCAAGACGAGCAACATACAATGATGTTTCGCCCTGACCGTTAATGCCAATTACAGGATCATTGGAACCAGCTTTTGCACCAAGATCAACCAATGGAGTTACGCCATAGTATTCAACTTGTTGTCCGAATTCGTTTAGTTTAGTAGAGTACATCGCAGACCGACGAGCAACTGCACGAATTTTAGCAATCAATTTAGTATTACCCATAATTGCAGATGGTGTGCCATCCAAGGCTAAAAGGAATTCATCAAGTTGATCAAGGAATGCTTTATAATTTGTATCAATAGCAGCGCTATCGGACAAGTCGATTGCTGCTGTTGGTGTGTATTCAGTGGAAGAACCTAAAAGCGCTTTATCCAAGCCATCAAAGGCTTTAGAATTAACGCCTGAATCACCATTGATAACCGTATCATTGAATAATGCAGCTGCAGCTTTTACCTTTTGCTCAATTTGTAAGGTAGTTTCATCAACAATACCGCCCATCTTAGCGATTACACGGTCGATATCAAAGGAACCGCCGAATACTTTCAAATCAACGGTATAACGTTTACGAGTAACAGATTGTGGAGTATATTCCGAATTAATATCACGGAAATCTGCTGTAGGTTGAGTGAGTAAGCGAGTGTAGCCATATGTTAACGTGCCACCACCACCGGTAGGAGATACACAATCATCGAAAGTTAAGTTATCAAATAAAAAGGACGATTTGCGGAACTCATCAATAATCCCCATTTGCAAATCGTCTTGTACGTTAAGTTTTGCTTCAGCTAATGTAATTGCCATTAGTTAAATACCTCCGTTAAATAAATTATTCACATTGTTGGGCTTCAATAGCTGCCGCTACTGCCCCTTTTAATCCAGCAGGCTTGTTGCCTTCCCCACCATTACCGGCGCCACCGTTTCCTGAACCGCTTCCACGTTTTTGACTATCTTTAATCGCATAGTCTTTCCCTTTAAGCCATTCATCAACGCAATCATCAACAGTTCCACTGGTCCCGTCAGATTTAACATATCCATAAGTGCCATCTTCATTGACCTTAATTTTGCTAACAATTAATTTGGAAAATTCTTTTGGATCCATAGCATTTCGCTTTGTTAAAGAATCTACAACTGCTGCAGCTATTTCAGATTGGATACGTTGTGCATCAGCATCTTCACGGGCTTTACGTTCGGCTTCTACGGAATCTTCTAAGGTTTTAATCCGTTCCTGCATGGCAACGATGCCGGCATCATCCTTAATCCCTGTGGAGTTAATTTTTTCTAACTTGCCTTGCGCCTCAGCAAGCAAACGTTCGGAGGCTTCTTTTGCCGCCTTAGCCGTTTTTGCCTCATCATTTTTGGCGTTAAATTGACTTTTGGACACATAATTCTCCCCATAATCCTTAGTCACCGCCTCTGCCTGCTCTTCTGTTAATCCTAACTTGATTAATTCCTCTTTTGTCATCTGTATGACCTCCTGTAAAATATACCTTTCCCACTTCGCTTTATTTTCGTGTGCCACACCACACGACTGCGGTCTCGTTCTTTTTCGCCTGCGATACTAAAAAGGCAAATAAAAAAGCACCTGCATAAGCAAGTGCTTGATTGGTTAAATTAAGTTTTAAATTTCTCGTATTTCTGCGATTTCACTGGCATACAATTCATATTCGTCAACATATATTGATGCTTCATCAGGCTCATTATTCACACCTGATGTAAACGAATCTAATTTACCAGTCATGGTGTCACCGTCAACGAATCTGACTTCTACATCTTCTGAACGAATCTCATTATAGCGTTTATAAAGTTGTTCTTCTGTCATTTCCGTTCACTTCCCTTTGGCACTATATGAATACCCTTTCCTGATACATGTACAGTTGCAAGGTTGGTTTTCTGCTTTGTTCCTCTCCTTGCATTTACATCATACCCAATATGAGGGGATATATCAACCATTATTTTATGATTCCAATCACCCTTTCGAGTAAACCTAATACCACTATAAACGCCTTCCTGTATGGCCTTTATAACATCAGCATGAGGAATTTCATGATTATAATAGCTTTTATTTTGTGTTTTATCGTAAAGCTTACCACCTTTTATATGCATGCTTTGCCGCATCACATAGCTACTATTAAAGTATGGTGAGTTAATATAATCAATAACACGATGTCTAACGTCATCTATTGTTTCAAACTCCCGACGCTTTGAAAGATCCTCAATATTAATTTTCCCATTCTTAATATAATCTTTCAATGACTCAATAACAGGCAGCCTGCTTTTAAATACGGCACCATCCCAGCCCCTAGCTTCCTCAGTCCATGATGCATGCCCATTCATTACTAAATTGCGACCATTTACGCCTAAAATGCGCTCTTGTTCCCGCTTTGGTAACGACTTCAAGTACGCTAGCCCTCCAGCTTCTATATTTGGCTTGGCTGATGCAGTATCAATCATACCTTCTATAATTGGCTTAATACGGCATATGCAATGTGGATGTGCTGGTAAATGAGGGAATTTATCTTTAGGATAAATACCTCTCCCAAGTCCATACAAGTCAGCATTTGCATATACATCACATATATCCACCACAGGATGTCGGGTACTCAATTTCCATTGAAATGCAACTACATCAGGATCATCCATATGCCTTGCAATTTCACCCTCTGCATATGCACGAGCCCTTTCAGTTCTGGCGATACGTTCAGCATGATAACGAGCCTTTTCCTGTGTCGCAACATATATGGCATGATTTAAAGCTGCTGTATTGCTCTTTTCAACAGCATCAATCAACTCACTATATGCGGCTCTAAGTCCCGGAGTAGTTTCTTGCTCAACTAATCGGCGGACTTTACGAAGCTGATATTTAAGAATATCTTTCCCAGCTTCATCATTAGGCAATGGAATGGGCAACTTGCGAAGCTTCTCCAAAAAATCAGGCAAATCAGCTTTTGAAATTACAGAATTGCCACCATAGCCATCGAATATAGCCTTTGCTGTAGTTAATGTATCCTGCCCTTTCTTCATTGCATCGGATATTGCTTCTGCAACATCGTTTTTGACACGATTAGACGCATTATGTAGCCGTTCAGATAAGTTTAAGCCATCAGGTGCCCACGCATCTTGCATGGCCTTAGAAATCGTTTTTAGACTATATGGCATGCCTTTTATAATAGCACTTTTAATTGCATTGCCGGTTACGCCAATATCAACCCCATATCCTTTAACACATTCACGAATTAATTCGGATATTAAAACACCCCGCATGGCATCCATAACGGGGTATTTATTATACGCTTTTCGTACTGCAGTTTGTGGGGCATAACCAGCTTCTAATAGTCGTCGAATTTCATTTTCAAACTTATCTATAGTATCCTGAATAGTTTGTTCTGTAGTCTTATTCATCTACATCATCGCCCTCACTACTGTTTGAATATGTGACATCAAGAACATCCTGTTGTGTTGAATCCTCAATTTCTTTAATGATATCGTCATAAACCTCGTCATCGATGTTTGGCATATATCCATCGAGAACTCTTTTAACAACTTCCGTATAATAGGTTTTAGATTTAAAGCCAAGATCTAATGCCTGTTGCCCCTGCGATAATACATCAGCTACATCATTAATATCAAAATCTCTTGGATATTCACATTTATATGACAAATGCTCATTTGTCCACAATTCATATAGTTCAATAATTGCTTTTTCCGCATTCTCGCATTGTACTGCAAAATTTGCCAGCCGTTGGTTGGTTCGTTTAAAAGCCCATTGTTTTGCGACACCGGATTTTTCTTGCTGAACCCCTACTACAGAATCAACTCCACCAATACGGTACATCTCTTTAATTTCGGATGATTTTTCTTCCATAATAATCTCAGCCGGCCCTTTATCCGGCGCAATATATGCTGGCGGATGACTAGACTCAGACGGATACAACAATACATTATTAACCCCAAGGGTTAGATCCCCAACACTTTCATCTGAAGGCATTGTTAAAGTAGAGAAGGTTTGAGAATTAAGTATTTGCGTTAACAAACTATCCAAATGATATAGACGATAATTCTTTTGAGCAAGTGAGTAAAACTCTGGATGAGGCAATACTGTAGTTTTTTTAGTACTCCGGCCGAACCATTGGACTACCGGCACACGACCGAGGTTATGTTGGCCCTCTGAAATAATGCCTTTCCCTTTGTCTCGAATTTTCCAGTCGGTATCAGTCCACTCGTGATAAATAATCTTTGTTCCACCATTATCATCAATGATTGTCTCTTTATATTCAAAACGAATAATACGCCCCTCATTATCTAGTTTCCACCCTGTTACATCAGCAGGTTCAACAGATAGCAAGTAAGGAAGTCTCCTATCTTTCACATTGTCAGCGACGCTTGCACCAAATTCAGCCACGTTGTTGACAATAACATAAACCACGCCATATAGCTTTGCAATTAAAGCCTGTTGTTGGATATATTCTTGTAATGATGTTCCTAATCTATCGGCATTCTTTAAAAATACATCAAATTTTGCTGTAGGATTATACTCACGTCTAATCTCATCATTAAAAATTGGGTCAACATTAGCATTAATAATAGGGGCAATATGATTGGAATAGCTAGACAATGCCTTCCGAAAATTATAATTATATAGGCTCTCTCTTGGGTGCTGTTTTAATCCTCGTCCTAACGAGAACAGCCCGGAACCATAATATGCATCATGTAAAAGCTTGTATGCATATTTCTGTTCGCTACTAATATACATGAATAGATTAACCTCCTAATAAATATCGGAATTAATGGACTTAATAACCGGAGCATTTAGACGCTCAACAACACCAGTTGTTGCATCCGGTGCATCATCATGAGCATTTTTCCCTTTGCGTTGATATTTGTACATAGCCGAATAATATTCCGGCCATAGTTCTTTAAAGTTTTCAGGATATAATACGTGATCCATAACTTGTGTAGAGTTAGATAATATTCTAGCCTCCTTATTTTTGCTTTGATGGAAAGTGACAATCTTAGTGCGATTGCCGGGATATTCATCTTTAAGAATTCGCTTAACGTTACGAGCAAATCCACGGCCACCGTTATTAGATTCAATATCACTAACATTCACCCCATTACGATGTAATAGTTCTGCGGTTTTCCTTTCGGTAACCTCCATGGGTGCATCAGTAAATAGAATGTCCAATATATAAGCATTATCGTTATAAACGCCGTACACAATAGCACATAGCCAATCTTCGCCAGTATCAGCAGAATCAACATATGCCTTGACTGCAGAAAATAAAGGATATCCCTTATCATCTCTTGGGATATCCTTATAAGTACTGAAATATGTATATAGCCTACCCTTAACATCGATAGGCTCTTGCTGATAGTTAGCTGATGCAATATCTTCACCCATCGCTCTGACTTTAGAAAGGTAGCTGTCTTTTGATAACACATCATCACATAACATAGTGCCATCATCCTGCACGGCTTTCATCATGATAACTTTAGGCTTGAATTTGGGATCATCAGCAAAATGCTCTATAGCTCGACCAGCTAAATCATCACTGGCCCAACGGGTCATAATAATAATTATTTTTCCGCCTTCCTCTAAACGGGAAAGCATGGTGTTGGTGAACCAGCTCCAGTGAGCTTCTTTAACATTTTCATTATGTGCTTCCTCAGCATTTTTAATGATGTCATCAATAATTAAAAGCGAAGCACCAAAGCCAGTAGATGAACCATCGGGCGAGGTCGCTAAATAGCTATTATAGCCATCTTTTAACGACCACATATGCGCAGCACCGTCACCCTCTTTGATTTCTACGCCACAAAAGACGTCTGAAAATACGGTAATATCATCGTCTGCCTTGATTTCCTTAATAGAATCACGCACACCCTTTGCAAAAGACTTTGACAATGTAGCATTGTATGAGCCAGTCATAATCTTTTCTTTATGATTTTTACCAAATGCCCATTTAACCAAATTCTGAGCGGTGCGACTTTTGCCATGACGAGGAGGAAGATTTACGATAAGCACATTATAAATGTCGCTTTCATAGAACTCTTGCAAGGCATTACATAGCTCTACTAAATATTGGCGGTCAGTCCTATAAAAATCACCTTCTAACAGATGGCAATAATAAAAGAACTCACGTCGTGCGAGTTCTCTTTTTGCTTGAACTATGATTTTATCTTGTTTAGTCATGGCCTATCAACTTCTTAATATCGTCGGTAGATACACCATCGAAAGGGTTATTGACCTGAGCTTTAAGTTCCATTTCAGTTTGGTCCTTTTGTCCCAAGAACTGCTTGCCAAGAAATATTGCCATTGCTGCAGATCTATCAGCGAGTTTCCATTGCTTACGTCGTAAACTTATCTTTCCCGCACTTCTCTTTTCAGCAAAAATGTCGGAGAAAGTCTTTCCGTATGTTCGCTTACACCAAGCATTGAGCGTCTTATCAGAAACACCGAGCACAAGCAATATTTCGTCCTGTGTCGCCTGTATCTGACACATAGCTTCAAACTGTTCCTGCTTAATGACTTTTTTCGGTCTACCAGTTCTTGCCATCTCTTAACCCCCTTTCGATTTTTTCCACCTTTGATTGAGAATTTTAGGTGTACAACAATCCCAATTAACACGATGATGCATCCTCATATGCTTATCACCCATTGCAGCAACTTTAACGCATGAAGGCGAATACATAACAGAATAGAACGACTTAACATAAGTACCACTATCAAGGTACATTTCTGTTAAGCCCCCTTTATTCTTTTGTGTCTGACCTTGATTTAACATAAAATTCATTGTCGTGAATATTAAGTGCCCAGTTTCACCATATCGAACATACATAGTTGTATCTTCATTAATACGGCCATAAAACTTGAAAGGCGTATCAGTTCGACAGAAAAAACTATTCATGGCTTTACGTAGTAATTTCTTTTTGAAGTTCCCATTATCTACACCACCAATATAATCGCCACCTTGTGCCAGTGCTACGGTTAATGCTCCTGTATCATCAAGGAACTTATTCATACATTCGAATACATCATCTAAACGCCTTGTCGTACAAGATAATAACTTGCCATCTTTTGCATATCTATGGGCGAATAGGTTGTAATCATCATCTAACACAAGGAAATGCGTTAACCCTAACTCTGCAGCTATAGTATGACAATAGTTTCTAGCATATATAACACCCTTTAGTTCAGGCTCCAAGTCTGCTGGATCTACAAAATCTGCTGCAACTTTTTTGCTAAATACCTTTATAATTTCCATTCCATACTTATCAATATATGCCTGACACATTTCATCTTCATCGTCGATGATAATATATATTTTGCCTGTATATCCTTGATTAATCAAAGTTTGATATGTTTTAACATTACCAGCTCGACCATGACTCAAAATAAATACTGCAAAATTATTGTCCATCATTTTCATCACCTAAAATCTCTTCAAGGCTGCTAGATAGCTGTACATACCCATTTTTAATGGCATCATCATAATCAATAATAACTAATGCTGACCGTTCCATAAGATCCTGCATTTCATCACTAGCATTTGCATAATATTCAGCAATTCGCTTGTAATTAAATTGATTATGTCGTTGTGCAGCTTTCCTGAGAAAATCCTTTTCCGTATCACTCAGATTGCTATCTTCAATTTCCATTAACAAAGCTTCTGTTTTTGAATCATCAATACAGCTTTCGAGCGGCACTACATCACCTGACGGCTCATATTGAGGAATATTAATATCCGTAGTATAGGTATCATCGACCTCATCAAGGGCCTCTGTATTATCTAAAAACCCGAATTCCGACATATCAATTTCGAGGATTCCTTGCAACTCCTCCATCATAGCATCAGGATCCCACGTAGCGAATTCAGATACTTTATTATCGGCTAGCCTGAATGCTTTCACCTGTTGCGGAGATAAATCATCGGCCACAATACAAGGAACTGTATCCAATCCTAACTGTTGAGCTGCTCTATAGCGGGTATGACCTGCAATAATCACATTATCTGCATCAACTACGATAGGCACTTTAAACCCAAATTCTCTAATTGAATTGGCTACCGGTTGCACCGCTACATCATTATGCCTAGGATTATTATCATATGGCTTTAATTCTGATAGTTGCATTTCAACAATATTCATGATGATTTCCTTTCTGTAATTTAATATATGGCGGTAGAGGTAGGATTCGAACCCACGCACGCATAACACGTCTATCTGCTTTCAAGGCAGTCCCCTTTGACCTCTTGGGTACTCTACCACGTAAATTTAGGCATGAAAAAAGGACACCTGATTCGGTGTCCTCTTCACAAAACTGTATGCAAGAAGGTGTATATAGTCGTGTCGATTTCGTCATTAGGAGCCACTTACAATTTATCGACACTATCATTATAAAACACCCATAATGACATGTAAATGACAGTTTTGTGACAATTTGTCAAGTTTCGATTGTATGCAATTAAACTGCTTGGATTCCCCATATTAATAATGCCATGTCGTTCTCCGCCTGTTCTAAATAGCGATATACTGTCCGCTTTTCAACATTCAATTTGTCAGCTACAGCATCGACATCTAGCTTATCAATGTAAAAATACACTAGCGATTTAAAGTACGGTTGATTGCGATAATTACATTGTTTTCGATATACATCAAGCATATTATCGACATGCTCTAATATCAATTCTGTACGTCGCTTACTAGCGAGAATAGATTCAACACGCAGTACTCCTCTGCGGTTAAATAGCTCAGTTAAAAGCAACTGCAGATCCGTCGGAACACTGCTTTCAATATCCGCTATTGCATTTTCACAATGTTCTTTTAGCTCATTATACCCAGCTAATAGCTTTTTTGTATTTTTCCTTGCCTGCTCTCGCTTTTTAGCGTGATCCTTTTCAATCCGCTGTTCATAAATTTCTATAGCCGTTTCAGTGGCTAATTTGACAACTGCATCAATATCAGTTATCGCTTGCACCTGTTCCAATTCTAACACCCCCATAACCCTATAATTTGCTTTGTGTAGCTAATGAATTACGCTGCTTTTTACACCAATTAATGGATCTGTTATGAAACCCTGTTAAAAATCCTCTAATCGGAGTAAAGTCTTCTGCAGTTTCTTTTTGCAAATCATCCAAGAACTGTAATTGTAATTTAGCTTCATATTCAAGCATATTTTGTGTTTCATCCAATACCGACACAGCCCCTGCAAGAATCATCTCATCAGATATGTTGTATCGGCTATCTAATAATTTTAGTAGCTTAACCAACGCTATATATATTGCTCTTTTCATAGCTCCACCAACTCAGCATGATCCCATTCACTTACGCAATGTTTTGGGCTACTCCATGAAGTCCCACCATGAGACCACGTTAATACATACCCATTCTCATATCCTGCAAAATGCCGTTTTTCTTTTGTCTTTGATGCGTTATTCCATACACGAATAGGTGTATCAATAGGAATGTTTGCCCAGTCTATAACTCCTAATTCTTTTGCAATACTTAAATATTGATTTAAATTTGTTTTAGGGAGTATATCTCTAATACAAGTAACCGTTGAACATTTACCAACAAATTTTAGACTTCCAAATTTATTGAATTCTGGTTTTTCTGTAGTCAACCATACTCTACCACAATAATCCTCAGCCAAATATCTCAAGCCATTATCATATAATTTTTGTAATAGCCAGTTCTTCCCTTGCTCATCTGTAATCATTATTTGACCTCCTACTCCATAAGAATACCGTTAGCATCTACCTTGTATGTTTTTGTTTCAAGCACTACATAACCCGTATTTTCATAGCCGTGTTTCTTTTCCCATTCACGAAAGATATTTGTCAATGCCTCGCTCAATTCATCAATATGTTCTTTCTTAACATCTGTCAAATAATCTTCGGACCACTCAGCAATCTCATCGTCAATTTGATGATTAATTATATCTTCGATTGCATATTCGGCATCAACCTCCGGGACACAATAATTAGGATGTCCTATTTTTACAATGGTCGCCCCTTTTCTGTCCGGCTCATCTAAAAAATAATTATCGATTGCACCTTGTATTGTATTGCAGGGTATTCCTGCGTCACCATGAACCACATCTACCCAACACCATTTATTCTTATCTTCGACTAGCATTTTATCACTCCTCATAAGCATCTATTACATAATAATCTGCATCAGCAACGCCATACACATCATCAATTTCATAAAAAACACCATTAATTCTGATGTAGCATTGTTCATCAGGATCACACTCCTCTAATGATGCTATTAAGTCTTCTATTGTCATAATTTTCTCCTATTTATTAACAGACTTTATACAATCCTCTTGAAATTCATATCTTATATCCGTCGCCTTAGCATTAAGCATCATAAAAATACTATGATGTGCCGGAGCCCTTTCTCCGTCTCCATATTGATTAATGAATTTGATCCTTTTACTTGGCACATAGACACTTATATTTGTCCCAGTGTACAATTTATGCCGTTTGTGCCCCCCCAGTGTATCCAACGGAAGTAATAAGACACAGGGTTTGCCAGTATTAATGCAACGTTCAATTATCCTGTCCTTATAGCTAAATGGCGGATTAGTGATTAAATAGTCGAATTGATAATCCCTAGTCATGAAATCTCGAACACCATAGACTACTTTGTTATCACAATTTTCTTGTAGTACTTTTACAAAATTGCTGTCTGCAGTATCAAATGGGCAAAGGATTGTACCCCCTTTAGGTGGAGGAAATAAATCCAGCATTTGTCGAACGACATTCTCAGGTGTATACCATTCATCCGATCTATTTTGATTTGCTAGTACTCTGAGCATCAATGCACCACCCAATATATACACCAGCTTTCTTTAGATCTTGCAATTCATCATCTTTTTTACCGGCTCGAATCAAATACTTCAAGGCATTACCTTTACAAAACCCTTTAAACTCCTCAGGAGTTAATGTAGACCGTAGTACATCAATGCTTTCAATATTTAATCCCGGCAACTTATAATGTTTTGGGCTTTTAACAGCTTCATCAATATCAGACTTTTCACCTCTAAAAAAATCTCTAATAGCTTTAACTTGCTCCTCAGTAAAGAAAAAGCTATCGTTTGGCTCTTTTTGTATTCCTCCTGTCTCGCAACTCATATAATATCGTTCCCTCCTTTACTGATATAAATTCAATTTCAACTCTGCTATTTGCTTTATCGATTCCAACTATTTCGGATCCATCATAATTTGCAACCCACATATCGTCGTCAATAATACCAGCTTCAGTCAGAATATCTGATGTAGCTTGTAGCAGGCCGACCAAGTCAGGCCAATGTGCCCAGTTAGGCATGTAATAGCGGCACCGTAAGGACACAGGGCCAGAATGATACGCTCGTTTACGATAGAATTGCAACTGTTTAAGCGCTAATGCTTGATATTCCTCAAAAGCTTTTGATGGTAAGACACGAGGATATTTCCCAGCGTATACGACTCGCGAACTATTCTTTTTTTGTTGCTGGTCGGCCATAAATTACAAGCTTATTCATTCTTAATGCGTAACCTTTCCTTTTTCACTTAATACACTACCTAATGCATTACGCATCTCAGCAGTAACAATATTTAATAGTTCTTCCGGTGTTTTATTAGCATTCTTCGATGCTAATTGAACTACCTGTGCAACTCCTGCACAAAATCCGATTGTTAAATCAGTGAATTGTCCTTCCATTCCAACTTTAATGCATCCATTATCAAAAACTTCTATCTCAATCTTGGCATTTGATTTCATTCTATTTCTCCTTAAATTTGTGAAATATCCAACGGATCCCGTTTAGACTTACCTTTAAACGATAGAATAAATGACGTTTCTTTCAATCGATCATAAATGCGGCTATCATAGCACTTCTTAATTTGTTGAACAGATAAATTTGTAGTGATAATAGTCGCTTTTCCTCGTTCAACTCGATCAGAAATGATTGAATCAACCTTACTTGAAACCCATTTATTATCGTATTCTGCTCCGAAATCATCCAGCACAAGTAAAGGACAATTACGAATGCGATTTTCAAATTTTAGATAGTGTTCAGCTGGTCCCTTACTCAGTACAAGCAAGGTGTCGAGCAAGCTCATCATTGAAATAAGGTAGCCATTGTATCCTTGCTCAATCGCTCGTCGTAATATACTGATAGCTAATGACGTTTTACCAGTTCCAACTGGTCCCATCATAATCAAGCCCTTTCCACTTTTGATATGCTCATTTAAATGAACGGCATATTTCAAAGCACAGTTATATGCGTCCTTATCTTCTGGCGGTGCTCCTAGCTGCTTCAATTTAGAGAATGTCATATCTAAATATCGACCTTTTATGCCATACTGTGATAGATCTTTCTGACACTCAACTACGACAGGTGGTGGATAATGCGGAGTATAGAACTCATATCCATTCTCCTGTTTCTTTATCCCAGTCGACTTCACTGCTGTCTGTTGCTGCCTTATTCTTTCTATTTCCGCTGCTACGTCCATTGCTTCCATTTCCCTTTATCACCTCCTCTTTAACCTTATTGTTAAGAATAGCTGTTATATACCCTATACTGCCTTTGCCTCGCTCACTAGCAATAGATATGGCATTAACTACCTCATTTGCTCCAAAGTCAACGACTAAATCATCAATGCGCTCTTTAGTAACCGAACTAATTTCTCCTATCTCGCTCATATAGACTCTATAGACCTTAGATTGAGTATCATTTAATTTAGTGTCGGACTTTTCAAACAGATCATTTATGTCAATATCATCTGAAGCATTTGCTTCGTTTTGCTTCACTTCGTCGTGCTCATCAGTAGAATAGAATATAATATCTTTATTTCCTTTCTTTCCTTTGGCTTCGTTTGCTTCGTTGCTTGAAGCATTTGCTTCGTTTTGCTTCACGGTTGCCTTTTTTCTTCCCCGGCTTTCACCACTAGCCAAACCACCAAGACGACCTGCCTCTCTGCGTTTCTCAGAAATTTTTCTATATTTTTCTTCTCGTAATTGTCTCCTTTTTAAAAGAGACGGAGACCAAAAATATTCGCCATCAGTTTGAAGCAAATTGCAATCTTCAATCAAAGAATCAATGAAAAAACGAGCCAAATCTGTTTGCTTCAATGGTGCTTCATTTGCTTCGTTGCTTGAAGCATTTGCTTCGTTTTGCTTCCAAAACTCTAAATTGTCAGAAATTTGAAATGTTACTGCCAATCCAGCAAAGGTGAATTTGTTATAAGGAAGTTTGCAATCTTCCTCAACAGCCAAGCGTTCAATTAAAATCCACCACCACGCATATGACACCATACCGTGTAGCGAAATCATAATCATGATTTTAGGGTCACTTAGTGCGCTTACATCGTGGCTAAAATAGTTTGTCAACTTAGCCATAACATCATCCCTCTACTTCCATCTAGTAACAAATATATCCATAACCGAGCACCCCAATGCCTGTGCCCATCGAAATCGGGTTGAAGATTGAACCACATCTTTGCCACTCAACGCCTTCACAAGTGTTAGAGGCGAGCAATGCGCCTCTTTCATAAAATCCAGTAACGTCATTTGCTTATTATGTAATAAGCGGTGAAATACATCACTCCGTAAAAACATATATCCCCCTTATTTATCAAACATCTCATTGATGTTATTATCATCAATGACTTCCCCTGTATCCGCATCAACAATATCATTGCCGACCATAAAAGTATCACCAGCCGCATCTAATGTTTCGCCATCAAAGTCAGTAACTGTATGACCTTCACTGTCAATCGTAATAACGCCGCCGTCATTTTCTAATGCAGTAGCTAACGCATTAGATCCTTGCATTTCAATGGACAAGATACCGTATTTGCTTAACAATCGTTTGAGTACAGTCTTAACAGCCATCGTATGGAAGTCAGTCAAGCCCCAGCGGTCTGTACCTCCCTTATAATTTCTAGAGTACTTTTTGGCGTGAGCCTGCATTTCCTCAATATCCATATATAAGAACTTTTCAAACCCATTAATGAGCTTAAAATAGGCCATGTATCCAATAATTTCATCTCCGGTACGTTCACCGAATTCATATTCGCCTGTAAAGCGATTAACACACTTCACTTCGCCCTCGTATACAGGTACGGCATTAATAGCCTTATATTGCCCGGTTCTCATAGCTAGTTGTATGTAGCCTTTATAGCCCAACTGAAATTGAGCTTCATAACGGTTAGTCTTTCCATTGTGAAACGGAATGATATATGCAAATCCAAAATTCTGATTTACAGGTAAGTTCATTGCGGCCGCCGTGGCACCAGCACCAATAATGGTGGCTGGGTCGGACTTCATCAACAATTCGTTATTATTAGCAACCGCCAATAATGAGGAAATAAAAGCTGCCGAATTTTTACCAAGAATTTCGTTGAATCGGTTTTTAATATTGTCGTTTGACAACATACCTTTAAGAGAATTATCCTGCTTTGCAGGTGCTAATTTGCTTGTTTTTAGTGTTACATCTTTAGTTGTCGCCATTATTTAATATCCTCCTCAAATACGATTACTTTATTATCAAGATCAATTCGCACATTGCTAATATCTAGCTCTAATTCACTGCGAAAATCTAAAATTTTAATTTCATAATCATCATCGACTTTTTCAAGTAATGATTTAAGCCATTCTGCTGTCATACTAATATAGCCTCCATTATTTACAACTGAATTGATTCCGGACTGGATCATTTTTAATTACATATTTGCTGAAAATGTCTGGATAATCTGCTGCCAGCCCTTTTTTATCAAATCCATCAATAGCCTTTTTGTATTTCCATGTGATTTTATGATTTTGGGTATAGCCTACTTCATTATTGGCTAATAGCTGGCATAGATTATTTTGAGCCTCTTTAGCCCGTTCCTCAGCGTCCTTTTTATCGGCCTTAGCCTTTAAATACTCTTCAGCATAAATATCGGCGGTATCTTCTAATTGAACTGATTCAGGCTGAGTGCTGGAATATAGTTGTCGCAATGCCTCTTGGCATGAATCAGATCCATCAACAGCTGGCATAGTGTCAGTTAATACAAAAGACCAAAACTCTTGCGCCGCTTCAATAATTGCCTCTATAACGTTATCGTTACGAGGAATTTCTTTATAATAATAATCATTGCCACCAACTAATGCAGCAATCCACCAACTCTTTTTACCAGTGACAGCCATATAGTGCTGACACTGAATGTAATAGGCATCGGGGACGCTGTCCCCTTGCCATTCATCCACTTTAAATGCGGAGGCTGTTTTGCACTCCAGCCCCGCATCAATTCCTACAATCTCCCGATCAATATTCGCTAATAAAAACGGATATTCAACGGATTGTAGTGTGAAATTATTATTTCTGACACTATACCCCGTACGAATAGCAAATTCATCTGCAACAATACTTTCGAGCTTTGTCCCCCAATATGTAAATCGATTTCCATCGTCATTAGATGGTATTGTCCGACCTGTTTTATCCATCCACACATCAAGTGCAGATCTATATTTGCTTAGGCCTAGAATAGCGGCCATATCTGAACCGCCTATACCACTCTTACGAAACTCTAACCATTCTTCACGAGTGGCCTTATTAGCATCAAACACTTTTTTGTAAGCCATATAATCAAGCTCCCTTCTGCTTTTCAAACAATTTAACATCAATATCTGAAGTATTAGGTGCAATTCTATGGCGATACGCCCATGAAAGAACCTTATTATTGATAGTTTTGTCAGTATGCACTGACTTATTAGCATATAATTTTGCTTGTACTAGCAATGCCCCATTGCCTTGCAGTGGTTTTAATTCCAAGCAAGCTACAAATTTATTGGCTTTCTTAACACCCACAATAATGCATTGCCCCTGCTGAATCTTATTAGTGTAAGATCTAACGCAGTTTTTAAGCGCAACGCCAATGTTCACTAAATCTGCCCCAGTTTCAGGGATAACGAATTCTAATCCGTTTGACTTTTCAGCTAATCCATCGGCCTTTAGTAATTCCACGTATTCGAATCGTTGTTTATTTAGAATATTAACCAGCTCATCATGTACATCCCTTAATTTGGGATGTGTTTCCCAAAATGTTGCTTTGTTTTCAGCTTCTAACTGTGAATACATAGTTATGATGTCCCATTCAAAATGGTTGCTTAAAAACGGAATAAGCTGATTTTTATATTCCTTTCTAAACCGTTTCAAAAATACTAACGCTTGGGCATCATCAAATATTCTGAGTAAGATATGTTGCTTTCGGCTGAGTACATCTAACAATAATCGCTGCTCATTTATATCATCACTCAACATGACAATCCCTTTAAAAGCTGTGATTGAACCCGGATTTTTATGTAACCAGCGACGCATAAACGGCTTTAAATCTGTTATATTATGTCCCCTAATTAAGGCATCATAGAACGAATGATAACGACGTCCTAAATTAATAACATCAGCGTTAATGGCTTTATTACCTGCTCTGCTCCATTCCCAAAGTTGAAAGGACAATGGTTTTGTTAATGCAGGGCCATCAGGGAATGCCATTCGCCACGCCATATTGAAAATCATTCCAGCACCATATCCATGCTCATTAGATACGCCTGTTGCTTGATAAACATCCTTAACCCGATAACCGGTAATAGCTGACATTCGTTTTTCAAACTCTAAACGAAGCACCTTAAATAACATTCTAAATTGGGTGGCATAGTTAATTGCTGCAGATCTAGTCCTACATTGATGTAGCATGCCAACATATCCATATAGATTATTTGTAGTACCTGAAATATGCTCTAAATCATAAATACTGACTTTCTTTTCACCTCTTAAATCATCAATAAAAAGAACCCTCAAATTTTTAAAATCAAAGCGGATTGTTTGATAAAAACGCTTAGGCTGTTTGATGAGCTGGTCGCCCATCAATACAACCTGATGTCCTTGCATTTGAAGGTCAACCCAGTCTTTACAAGAAACAATAGAGAATCTAATATCAATAGGAATCGCATCAGATTCATTAATAATAAGCCCTACATGTTCACGAGAAGGATTAGAACGATGTCCACAGAAAGGACATACATAATAGTGCGCTCGTGTACAGTACCCATTGCCCGGATGGTAATATTCAGGCCATGTAGCAGAGAATGAGGCATCACAATCAGCATGATAGATTACAGTTTTAGGCGCTTGCCATCCCTGATAGCGAACTACACTATCATGTAATTTTGGAATTTCAAACGAATACAATATTTCCATAGTATCAACCAAATAGTTCGTTAATATCAATATCAGTATTTACTTCTGCTTTAGCTGGCTCAGGCTCAGGTGCTGGCGTAGGATCCTTAGGCGTATTATTCGCCTTTTCTTTCAACTCTGCAGCTCGCTTCTTTCCACTGGTCTGCTTATCATTAGCTGCAGCCTTTTTATCGGCTTCACTAACAATATCAATGGCCTTAATAATAGATTGCGATGCTTTAATAACCGCATTATTGTAATCTAGGGCCTCTTGAAACTCATTAGCATCCTCAGGCGATAATTGCATCGCCCGTTCCAATGTTTTATTATCGGCCTTTAATATTTCCACAACTCGTGTGTAATCGCTCTTATTATTCATGTATATACTCCTTCTTAAACAACAATTAACCAATCAATGTAATTAGTTCAGCCGCTAATTCTTTTGTTAAATTATCAACTGTAATTTTATTGCCCGGTACTTTATGTTTGCCCATTAATGCCATATATGGTGTCAATCGATTTGCTTGGTCTGCTAATAACCATTCTTTTGCCTTATCAATTAAAGCCTGCTTTTTTGCGGCTTTATCATCATCGGTTGCATCCTGAGCGGGTTCCTTAGCTTCTGTTTGTTTTTGCTCCACTACGGGATCTTCTTTAGGTTCTGTATCATTTGTTATTTTTTCAGCAGATTTAATGACGGTTACCTCTTCTGCAGTAGATTCCTTAGCCTCCACAGGCTTGCCCGGAGTAGCGTCCTGTGGTCCTAATGCAGCCACATCACAACGTGGTGTTACTACTTCTTTAGGGGAAGCACTTGCTGCTGGTGTAGCTTTTTTAGTAGGCTCAACTTCTGTAATAGATCCATTCATTAATTCGTTGTACTCACTAATTTTTTTAGCTAAGTCTTTTGGGTTTTTAAATTCGATTGTAAATTGGTTCATGATATTACTCCTTTTCTAAATATGCTTTAATAGCTTCCATTGTTTTAATAACGTTATCGATATGAACACGAATTTCAACCAATGGCGTCGAACATCTTTCATTTTTTAGATATTCAATTCGATTAGTTAAATAGCTCATAGTCATCCAGCCATAAGGAGTTGGGAAATTTCCAACTTTTTCATAGCTCGCCTTGATAAACCACGGTTCTATTACATTACCGTTTAATTTTAAAGTTAATTGTTCAAGTTCTATTTTTTTGCTCCTTTAAAATTTTCTATGATATAATGTGATTAGGTTATTATTTAACTAGGGTTGTGCTTGTTCCAGCAAGTGCAGCCCTTTTTCTTTCTTTTGCTCGCATTCGTAAATATGTAGAATGACAATTTTTACAAACACAAACGACCTTTCCAATTGCGGTATTAAATATGCTATAGGTTTCGTGATTAGTTAATTTATAGCCGCAATGGTAACAACGTTTTACCATCGAATTAACTCCTCCCCGGTTACCCACCAATATGCAACGCCCCATACTAGCAACATAAACAACGTGCCAAAGATAAAGCCTTCAACTATGTCAGCAAGTTGAGGGGCCATCATATTCCGCCTCTCGGATCTGCGACGTCGATATTGTGTAATTCGGTAATGTCGCCATTTCAATGCTTCCGTTCTGTCCACCATTTGCATGATATTCTTCCCTCCATTCTTCAAATTCTTCTAATATTCCGGGCCGGCTAAAAAAATCAATCATATCTTCAACCAGCCACGGCCTTACATCCCAACTCATTCAAAATCACCACCTGCATTGATTGGTTTTACATCAATATTCGTAGCAGTAATAATGATTTGAACATCATTTTTGCCAAATGCTTTGAGCGTATCTCGAATATCACTCATTTGATCTAGCGTTCCAAGTGGTAAATCGCCAAGCATTGATAAAGCGTCTGCCATCTTCATCACTCTCCTTTTTATTTCATATCGGCAGCTTTAAAATATAATCTGTAATACATCTCTAAAAACTCATCATATAAGCCTGCCAAACCAGCCACATAGGCTACGTCTGCCAATTCATAACAAGCATACATATTTCTGATTACATTCTCTTTATTTGCGTAATCAATGTCACTTTTAACGAATTTTATACGAGCCTGTAAATATTTCTTTAAATTCAACATTTAGCACTCCTTACATACCCAATAATGACAATATGCTAGCTACCAATGCTGCAAATAGTGCAATGTTCATGCCTAAATCGATTAATGACATAATATTCACCTCCTTATAAATCAAGTTTGAATTTAATAGTGTATAGTCGATGCAAGTATTCTTGATTGCGTTCAAGAGTTTCTTGCTTTGACCGCTTTGTAGGATAGCTGTAATCGTAAACTCCTGCTTTAATATCTACGATTACCTTTTCTATTTTTGTGACGATTTTTTCAAATTCGCTTTTGGGATAAGCCCAGTGAGTAATAACAATCATCCCTGTACGTTTGTAATAATCCTCGATGTAATCCATCGGTAGAAAATCACAATGTTTATACTGCATTTCTTCCATAGGTTTAAAGCCCCAACCTGCTTTGTAATTCATAAATGGCTCCTTATAACTTTACATTTAGCTAACTTTTAAATCAAAAAAATATCTTGCATATTCAAATGCGGATCATGCGCTTTAAATATAGTGAAGATTAAACTCATTTCTTTTTGATTAAATCCTCTCTTTCCAGTTTCTTTCTGAGAATAGGCCCCCTCTGAAATCCCTAACACCTTTACAATATCTTGTTGAGTGAGCCCAAATTGATTTCGTAACTCAATCAACTTTGTCTGTTTCACTTTATCACCTCATTTCTTTTATTCACATTTGGTTAACTTCTATGAGTTGATTATACTTCACATTTTGTAAAGTTGCAAATAAAATGTTTTTAAACTTTACGTTTAGCTATTTTACTTTTTCTTTACATTTTGCTAACATCAAGACATAGAGGTGTAACAAAATGAAAACTTTAGGAGCGAGAATAAAACAATTAAGGAAATTAAAACATTATACGGGGCTTGAATTAGCCAAAATGCTAAATGTTGCTGTTCCTACGATATCAATGTGGGAATCTGATAAACGGAGGCCGGGAGCGGATATGCTTCAACAGATAGCATCTATTTTTAATGTATCTATCGAATACCTTTTAACAGGTGAACACCCTACTACGGATGATGGATATTATTATGATCCGGAAGTAGCAGAATTAGCGGAGGAAATAAAAAATGACCCCGATTTGCGGTTGTTATTAGACGCAAAGCGGAGCCTATCAAAAAGCGAGATGGAAAGTATTATAAATATCACGAAGTCGTTATTACAAAGGGAGCGGGGGGACGATTACGAGTGATTATAGTTAAGCTAGTAAATTTACCGACTGGCTGCGGGGGATATGTTAGGAAAAACGAAGATGATACCTATACAGTAATACTGAATGCAAAATTATCGCATGCAGAAAATCAAAAAACTTATTTGCATGAACTGAGCCATATTAATTTTGCAGATCATGATTCACCGCATAAGGTCAATCATATAGAATCATTAAGACATCATCGTTAATAAAGGGGAAATATTTATGTATTGTTCAAATTGTGGTTCTAAACTAGATGATAATGTAAAATTTTGTTCTAATTGTGGGACACCTGTAACGGGTAATCCCCTACCTACTCCATTGCCGGATATACAACCAGCAAATGAGATGCCATCTATGCCAGAGTATCCAAAAGAGGTTAACGGGGTAACATTCAATGCAGTACAGGTGGCACTAGATACTAGATTATTCGAAAAGTCCGGATTTACCGCCACAATAGAAACAGCTGACGAGATTAAGAAAATTACAGGAGCAGGCATGCTAAAATCCTCAAATGCAGCGACCCAAATGTTTAATGATCCATCATTAAAAAGTATTGTTATGGCATATCAAAGCGGCCAGCCCCTATCTATAAATATTAACGTTGATGACGGACAAATACGGTGCCCGAAATGCCATTCAACACAAATCGAAATTGACAAGCAAGGATTTAGTGGTGGAAAAGCACTTGTTGGCGGTCTATTAACAGGTGGGGTTGGATTAATAGCCGGATTTCACAATAAGAATAAACGAAAAGGTGTATGCTTAAAATGTGGGCACAAGTGGAGCATATAAAAGGGAGATTTATATGGACTTAAAGAAGCCAGAAAACAAGATTTGTTGTTTTTTTATAAAAAATCTATAATATAAGAACAAAGAGGTTAAGCCTCAAACTAAAATTATTATAAGCGGTTTAACCACAAAAAAAGATAAGGTCTTGTTCTTATACGTTTAAGGCCTTATCTTTTTTATTTGTCATAAGGAGCGAACATATGAGCGAAACTACTCAGATAGGTGTTATTTATGCCCGATATTCTTCGGACAAACAACGTGATGAATCTATAGACGGCCAAATAAGAGAATGCATGGCCTATGCAGAACGTGAAGGGATCACAATAACAAATACATATATAGACCGTGCTTTGAGTGCTAAAACTGATGATAGGCCCGAATTCCGCCAAATGATCCTAGATAGTAATAAGCAAGCCTTTAATTATGTGCTGGTATATCAATTAGATAGATTCAGTCGGAACCGATATGATAGCGCTATATATAAGGCAAAACTACGGAAAAATGGTATACGAGTTATATCCGTTAAAGAAAATATTAAAGATGACCCTAGTGGTATCATCCTTGAATCGGTATTAGAAGGCATGGCCGAATATTATTCAGCAGAATTGTCACAAAAAGTAATGCGTGGAATGACTGACAACGTATTACAGGGTAAATGGGTAGGCACCGTTGTCCCCTATGGATACAAATTATCTAATAATAGGCAGCTAGAAATCAACGAACATGAAGCCAATGTTGTACGTAAATTATTTGATATGTATTTACAACGTCATACACTTAGCGAAATGGCGTCCTATATGAATGCAAATGGACATCTAACCCATAAAGGCAAGCCATTCAATACAAACAGCATTAAGGCAATTATTAGCAATGAAAAATATATAGGAGTCTATTCTTGGGGATCAGAACGCATAGAAAATGCAATACCCCCTATCATAGATAAGAATATATTTGAAAAAGCGCAGCATAAGCGAAATTTACGTGCCAAAAAGAAGGGCAATCGAAGTGAGCTATACCAACTATGCGGAAAGCTAGAATGCGGACGATGCGGAGGAAATTATGTGGGCTCAACGGGTACATCTAAAACAGGAACCCTGCACCATTATTACGTATGCAGCAATAGACGCCGTAAAAATGCCTGTCAGGCTCAAAATATTAGACGAGATGCGCTTGATGATATTGTCATAAGCCAAACCCTTGCGATACTAAATAAACCTAATGTGGTTAATAAAATAGCTAAATATGCTGCCAGCTCAGGTAAAAATCTTCAAAGCGAAACTGTTGCACAAATTGATATAATTGACGCTCATATTCGTGATTTGAAAAAATCATTAGACAATTATATGACCGCCATTGCAAATGGATTCATTTCTGATGTATTAAAACACAGAATTGAGGCTACCGAACAAGAGTTAAAAGACCAGATTGAGATAAAAACGAACCTAGAAAATACCATTATCCCTGTAGAACTTACAGAAGATCATATCCGTTTCTTTTTGCTAAAAATGGCAAAAGAAAATCCTAGCACTTTACGTGGGCGTGCTAGGATTATAGAGGCTTTTGTTCATCATGTGACTATATACGAAGATCACATTGAAATTGTCTTTAATTATAAAAACGAACTTTCAGAGTTCCATGATAAAACTCTTGAAAGTTCGCTTTTAAATGATTTGGTGACCCAGAAGGGATTCGAACCCCTGGCCTTTTGATTCGTAGTCAAACGCTCTATCCAGCTGAGCTACTGAGTCATGTACAAGGTACTCACTTATATTAACATAATGATTGCAGCTACGCAAGCATTTTTTAATATTTTTTGAGTAATTTTATGGACATGCGGTCCGAAGACCGCCATCCAAAATTTGGCAGGGGCAGTAGGACTTGAACCCACAACCAACGGTTTTGGAGACCGCTACTCTACCAATTGAGCTATACCCCTATGTTCATCAAGCTTTGCTTGATACTTGATTAGTTTAACAAATATTACATACTCTGTCAAGAAATAAAGGCCTTTTAATCGATAAAATAATAGTGATTATTAAAGGAAAAGAGCCCTTTCTCAAGGGCTCTTATGTCTACCTAACTTTTACCTTTATATATACGGGAGATGGTATATATAATTAGAGAGTTTTGTATATGTATTGTTTTGTTTATACACAGGGAGAGTATTGTTGTGTATTTAAGTGTTGTTTTATGTGTTGTATTGTTTTGTGTTGTTTGTATTATTTGTAAAAGGGACAGGTAAAAGTTATTAGTAGTAGACCTCCATTTCCTTAGTTGATCTCAATCAACTATAGCTAGTATATAGATAATTCGTGAAAACATAGTGAAAGTGATATGAAATATAATCAAAACGAGTAATTTTTGGTACATTTTGGTATATTATTAAATATCAGAAAAATATCTACAAAGCACGTATTTACTAGGTTAAACAGAGATCTATATAAAATAGTGATAATTCTATGCATGAATAGAATATGTAATAAATAGTAATTATTAAAATTTATAATTAGACCTTCATTAATTATATTATCAATTAATTGATAATATAATTAAAAAATAATGAACTAAGCGATGCAGTGAATCTATCGTCGTTTTATTCTTATTACCTTTAACTTGCCCTACTCACCAGGTCTCCTGGGAGGATAGAAAGCCATACATAAAAAAAGACACACCCTCAGGTGTGCCTTTGCTTCAATCAGCAGCTTCCTATCCTCCCAGGCCGTCTCCAGCCAAGTACTTTCGGCGTTTATGAGCTTAACTACTGTGTTCGAGATGGGAACAGGTGGATCCTCATAGCCATCGCCACTGAATCTGTCAGAGTTTGTACTCTGAAAACCACATAGAAGTATATATATTTGTTGCACATTCTGCTTAATGTTTTGTTTAAGTAAAGCCCTCGATCGATTAGTACCAGTCAGCTCCAAACCTCACGGCTCTT